>Ga0308165_1000040_pt1 | contig 383323 bp, 352 predicted proteins | sample PhyWR2_FD_201032 | JGI IMG/M metagenome (GOLD analysis project Ga0308165, IMG submission 201032) | Phyllosphere microbial communities from UC Gill Tract Community Farm, Albany, California, United States - DLSLW.R2 | ecosystem: Host-associated > Plants > Phyllosphere > Unclassified | place...
GGGCAGCGTGGCCTGCCCGCGTTCGAAAGCCCCGGGGCTGCGCTGGCCGCCGTGGCCGCCGTCGCGGGCTATGTGAGCTGGCGGGATCGGGAGCTCTCCGCCGAGTCCGCCCCGGACATGACGGGCGACCTGGCGTCCCGGGAGCCGCGTGAGCAGGCCGCCGCTCTGCTCGCGGAGTGGCTGCGGCCGGTGCGGGGCCCGCAGCTCGTGGCCCTCGACCAGGATCGTTTGGAGTCGCTGCTGGGCTGCTACGGGATCCAGGTCCTCCCGTCACGGCCGTTCAGCTCGGTGGCGGAGGCGCAGGAGGCGGCGGACGAGCTCGGGTGGCCGGTGGCGCTGAAGACCCTCAGCCCCGCCTTGCGGCATCGCCTCGACCTCGGAGGGGTGCGCCTCAACATCCAGGACCGTGAGTCGCTCGCGCGCAACGTCGAGCAGATGAAGGACGTGCTGGCCGTCTACGGAGCCACGGATCTCGAAGTGCAGTCCATGGCCGGGGTGGGCCAGGCCTGCACGCTCCGCGCGATCGAGGACCCGTTGCTCGGACCCGTGGTGGCGTACGGGCTCGCCGGCGACGCGGTCAAGCTGCTGGACGACTGGGCCTACCGGGTCCCGCCGCTCAGCGAGGAGGAGGCGCGCGAGTTCGTGCACGCCCCCAAGGCGGCGGTGAAACTGACCGGCTACGAGGGTCTGCCGCCGATGGACACGTCGGCACTGGCCGACCTCCTCTTCACGGTCGCCGAGCTGAAGGACAACCACCCGGAGATCGCCCTGCTGGAGTTCACCCCGGTGCTCGTCGGCCAGCACGGTCTGACGGTGCTCTCGGCCACCGTGCACATCGCCAATGCGGCGCAGCGCACCGACAGCGCGCGGAGGGCTCTGCGCAATCAGTGAGCGACGCCGGGTGGCGGTCCGCCGCCGTCGTGCGGGAGATGCATTCGCGTGGACCCGTCGGCTCATGGGAAAATGGATCCCATGAGCCAGCCCAGCAGCGCCTCAAAAGCACATCCCATGAGTGATCTCCGGGCCGCCGTGGACCGGGCGGGTTTCTATCCGCGACTGGTCACGGACGTCATCCAGGACGCACTGGACGGCCAGGTCCCGCTCCAGCAGCTCGTCCACCTCGAGACCCATTTCGACCGCGCCGAAGTGCGCCGTCACGTCACCGCGCTCGTCCTCACCCACGACGTCCTCGTGGTGGTCCATGTGGACGATCACCAGCTCGATGACAAGGGGGAGCAGGTCATGGCACAGGTCTCCACCGAGACCGTGCCGCTCCACCAGATCCGCAGTGTGGTGCTCGGCTTCGTGTACGCCCAGCCGCAGGAGTACAGCGGCAAGGAACAGCCGCGCGAGCTGACCCTGTCCATCGCCTGGTCCGGTGGACGGCGCCTCGATCTGATGCCCGCCACGTGCGGCGATCCGCAGTGCGAGGCCGACCATGGCCTCAACGGCACGAGCAGCGCCGAGGACATCGTGCTGCGCGTGAGCGCCGAGGCGGACGGACCCAAGTCCCTCAAGCAGGCCCGCCAGTTCGCGCATTCGCTGCGTTCCGCGAGCACCGGCCAGCGGGTCGGCGACCTTCCGGAGACCCCCACGGCCCCCGCCCTGCGCGGCGAGGCGGCCCCCCACGCGCCCGTCCGGAAGCCGGCCCGCGGCCTCGCGGCGCTCTCCGGTCGCCTCGGCTCGCGCAGCAGCCACCGCCAGTGACGGACGCGACGACGACGGCGCCGCCCCAGGTCCCGGCGTACGGCCGCCGCAGCATCGCCGACCTTCTCAGCAGCGCGGCGTCCGCGGCGGGCGCCACCACGCTGCCCAACACGCTGAAGATCCCGGCGTCGAACCGCGTCTGCCTCGTCCTGGTCGACGGGATGGGCGCCCAGGTGCTCAAGCGGTATGCGGCCCATGTGCCCTTCATGAGGTCCCTGACCCAGGCCGGAGGCGACTCCGGTCTCCCCGTGCGCCTCGACGCGGCCTTCCCCACCACGACGGCCAGCTCCCTCGCCAGCCTCGGCACGGGAGCACCTCCCGGGCAGCACGGCATGGTCGGCTACGACGTGCTGGACCCGGATCAGGGCAAGGTCGTCAACCAGCTCGGCAACTGGGACGCCGGGGTGGATCCCGCCCGCTGGCAGCCCTTGCCGACCGTCTTCGAGCAGGCCTCCCCCCACGTCCCCGTGCACACCGTCAGCATTCCGCGCTTCGCGTCCTCGTCCATGACCCATGCCGCGCTGCGCGGGACCGAGTTCCACGGTTCCGGGACTCTGGCGGGCCGGATCGGCGCGGCCGTGGACATCCTGCAGAAGCCGGGCCTGGTGTACTTCTATCTCAATGACGTCGACAAGGCCGGCCACAAGTACGGCGTGGACTCCCCGGAGTTCCTGGCCGCGCTCGAGGAGGTGGACTTCACCCTCCGGCAGCTGTCGACGCGGCTTCCGCAGGACACCCGCGTGCTGGTGTCTGCGGACCATGGCATGGTGGATGTCCCGAAGAGCGGCCGCATCGACTTCTCGGCCGTCCCGGAGCTCATCGACGGGGTCCGGCACACCGCCGGGGAACCACGGATGCTGCATCTGCACCTGGAGGAGGGCGTGGATCCCGCCTCTCTGCGGCGGGCCTGGGAATCACGCTTCGGTGACCGGATCTGGGTGCTGGAGAAGGACCAGGCGGTCCGTGACGGGTATTTCGGGCCGGTCCGTGAGGAAGTGCGGCCGAGGATCGGTGATGTCCTGATCCTGGCTCGAGAAGAGGTCGCGTTCTTCGATCTCCGCAGGGTCAGGCCCGAGGCCATGGAGATGATCGGTCAGCACGGCTCGCTGACCAGGGCCGAACGGGAGGTGCCCCTGCTCAGTTTCCTGGCGAACGGGCCCAAGGCCGGGAGCCGCAGCGGGACGGGCCGCCGCCGGTCCTGACAGACCCGGTTCGGACGAACCGTCGCGGCCGGTGGTGGCCGGCCGCGTCACGGTCTGTCGTCAGTTGTCGCCCTTGGTCCCGAAGACGATCTCGTCCCAGCTGGGCACGCTGCGCCTCTTGGCAGGCTTCTCCGGGGTCTTGCTGTCCGAGTCCGCATCGTCCTTCGCGGCACGGGCGCCCTTAGGGGACTCGTCGTCCCGGCGGGCGTCCTCCTCACGCTCGCGCCGTTCGGCCTCGGCGCGTGCGAAGTCCTCGGGATCCTTGTGGAAGCTTGCGCCTCGCAGGACGGAACGCTGTCGCAGAGGGGCGCGTTCGCCAGCCTCCGCCTCCTCCTCCGTGGCGTTGGCGAAGATCTCGTCGGCGAGGCTCGGGCCGCCCTTACGGCTGCCGCGTTCCGCCGGGGGCACGACACGGATCTCGCGGGTGTGCGTGCTCACGCCGTCCGACAGGGAGATGCCGTCGTCCTCGTGCTCGTCCTCCTCGGGAAGGGCCAGGCGGAGACGAGGGGCCTCCACGGCCGGGGTGTCGTCCTCCTCCTCATCCACCTCGGAAGGGCGGGGATGCGCGGCGGGAATTCCTTGGGAGAGCAGGAGCGCGAGGGTGTCGTCGCTGTCCTCGTCGACGCCGAGGCGCTGACCGCGCCGGGAGTTCAGGAGGTCGACCAGGCTTTCGGAGTCGCTCAGGAGGTCGTCGGACGCGGGCTGCTCGACGGCGTCGGCCTCCACGTCGAACGGGTGATCCCTGACGGCGGAGAGACGGCGGCTGCCCCACGGGCTGTCCACGTGGAGCGGAAGGGGTTCGAGTTCGCTGAGGTGCTGCGCCCAGCGATTGGCGTTCTGCAGCGTCTTCGTCAGCGGCGAGTAGGTCCAGCGGGCCGGAGGCTCCTCGCCGAGCTGACCGCCGAGCGATTCAGGGATGTCGAAGTCCGCCGTGACCTCCCAGAGGCCGTGGGCCACCTTCTTGGAATCCCAGCTCAGGCCGTCGACCGGGACGCCGAGCTGCTTGAGGCGGTGCTCGACCATCTCGCCCAGGAACGCGCGGTCCTGACCGAAAGCGCTGCGGTAGCCCTCGCCGTCGTCCAGGTGTCCCGGAACCTCGACGCCGCGAGCCTGATCTGCCACGTGCGCGCGTTCGGCCAGCACGGGGCCCTCGTAGCGTTCCACGCTGGCCAGGGGCAGACCGGATTCCTCGGCGACCTCGGCCGCGGTGGCGCCGGCCCGGATGCGGGCCTGGATGTCGCGGGGGCTGAGGCTGGGGGTGGAACCGCTCCGTGCACTGGGTCGGGCGGCCGCGCGGGAGATGGCGCGGCGCAGCGCCTCATCGAGAGGAAGCTCGTAGCGTTCTCCGCTGGAGTCGCTGAGCAAGAGGCGATCACCGTCGTCGTGAACTCCGAGAAGCCGCAGCTCCTGCATGCTGATACCTCCATGTGTGCGTTGCCGTCAACCGAAACTCTGCCATCTCCGGGGCGGCATCGGGGTCAGCTTCGAGGGCGTGCCGCGAAATTTCCTCCGTATTGACTGGCTTTAAGGCCGGATCTCCGCCAGAATCGGGCGCGTGCTCCGGCTCGGGCACAAAATCGGCTCTCTCGACGTTGACGCTGTAGTTCCTGGCCACTCGAAGGTGGCTTCCCGATTTCTCATAAGGGGGAAACAACACCACATGGCCACCGATTACGATGCGCCCCGCAAGACCGAGGAAGACAGGGCGAACGAGTCCCTGGAAGCCTTGAAGACCACGCACCGTGCGGACGGCACCTCTGCCGTGGTGGACGAGGATGAGGCGGACCTCGCCGATTCCTTCGAATTGCCCGGGGCGGATCTGTCCCACGAAGAGCTCCAGGTGACCGTCCTTCCGGAGCAGTCGGACGAGTTCACCTGCGCCTCCTGTTTCCTGGTGCGGCATCGCTCCCAGATCGCCCGGGAAAAGGGCGGACTGGCGTACTGCGTCGACTGCGAAGGCTGAGACGCGGCGCGTCCGGCACGACGGCGCCCGGCCAGCGGGTACCGGAATGCTCACCAACGGCGAAGGGCCGGTGCATCTGCACCGGCCCTTCGCCGTCAAGGGGCTGTGCGGCGGACCGCACAGGAGTCCTGCCGGACTCAGGAAGACAGTGCGGCCACGAGCTGCTGGGGGCGCCGCGTGGAGACGAGCCAGTACGGGGTTTCGTCCTCGGGATCGGTGATCTCGACCCGGACCACCGGGTCCACCCAGCCGCGGATGCAGAGGAAGGCCAGGCCGTTGAGCCGCGGACCGCGCTCCTGGAAGGCCTCGTCCTGACTGAACGCCTGCACCTCGCCGAGGAAGGCGCGGTCGATGACGGCCTTGCCGGCGCGGAACTCCGTGGCGGTGACCTCGATGCGGGGGGTGTTCGCGTACAGCGCACCGCCCACGAGAAGGAAGATCACGATGGCTGCCGCGATGCCGTACCCGATCCCGATCGGCGCGAGCACCAGGATCCCGGCGAGGGACAGGACCGCCACGATGATCCAGGCGCCAGGCCCGGGCCAGAGCCGCTCGCTGAAGAGCGCAGGGGTGATGGAGGCGTCCGAGGGCATGGCCGGACCGGTGTTCGTGGAGGGCATGACACTAGCTTGGCACCTTTCCCTGGGCATTTCATCTCGGTCCGACTTGTCACGAGGGGCCGGCCGTGCCCGCTTCACGCCTCTCTCCGCGTCCGGGGGCGGGGCCGGCGGGTTCAGCGGGCGGCCGTACTAGGCTTGAGCGCGTGACTGAACCGCAACCGCACACCCTTGATGTTGAACTCCGCATGCTCGACGACGGGCTGGAGCCGCCGTCGTACGCCCAGCCGGGCGACGCGGGCGCCGATCTGCGGGCCCGGGTCGACGTGCACCTGGAACCGGGGGAGCGGCGTCTGGTTCCGACGGGTGTCTCCATCGCCCTGCCGTTCGGCTACGTCGCCCTGATCCATCCCCGTTCCGGTCTGGCCACCAAGCAGGGCCTGAGCATCGTCAATGCTCCCGGGACGGTGGACGCGGGCTACCGCGGGGAGATCGCCGTCACCCTGATCAACACGGACCGCGAGCAGGCGATCGATCTGCGCCGCGGCGATAGAATCGCACAGATGGTGATTCAGCGCGTGGAGCACGCCCGTTTCGTCGCCGTGAGTGAGCTGCCGGACTCGGTCCGCGGCGCTGGCGGCTTCGGATCCACCGGCGGCTTCGCCGGCTCGCACGCCTGAACGCACCCCACAACCACGGCACCACGGCGCCCTTGACACGAAGCCACTGAGGAGAATCCCGCATGCTATTCGGCAGGTCCCGCAAGTCCCAGCGTGAATCCGACGAAGTCCTCACCCCCAGTGAGTCCGTGATCGAGGAGCAGGACACCGAAGGCCGCTCGACCAGCGGTCCCTTCGACGTCCACGAGATCGAGGACCGCGAGGAATACCTCGACCTCGGCGCGATCCTGGTCTCGCCCCGGCCCGGCCTCGAGCTCCGCCTCGAAGTCGAGGAGTCCAGCCAGCGGGTCATCGCGGTGTCCCTCGACATCGGTGACTCGTCCGTGCAGGTCCAGGCGTTCGCCGCGCCCCGCTCCGAAGGCCTGTGGCCCGAGATCCGCGAGCAGATCGCGGAGTCCGTGCGCAGCCAGGGCGGTCAGATCGACGAGCTGGAAGGCACCCTCGGCGCCGAGCTGATCGCCAGCGTCCCCGCCGAGGCCCCGGATGGCACGGCCGGTTACCGGGTGGCCCGGTTCGTGGGCGTCGACGGCCCGCGCTGGTTCCTGCGCGGTGTCTTCAGCGGTCCCGCGGCCATCCAGCGGGAGGCCGCGACGGAACTGGAGGAGCTCTTCCGGGCCCTCGTGGTGGTGCGTGGCGACAGCCCCATGCCGCCGCGCGAACTGCTGCCGCTGACCATGCCGAAGGCCTCCGAGGAAGCCCCGCAGGCCGAGGACGGCAGGCCGTCCCTCCAGGCTCCCGAACGAGGGCCTGAGATCACCGAGATCGGCTGAGTCCCATGGCGGAACCGAACATCCCCGGCCACGGACCGGTCGCCCGGCTCCGTGGCGAATGGGTGGGCCGGATCTCCTCGGTCACTCTCGAGCCCAAGGGCAGCAAGCCGCGTTTCACTGCGCGGCTGGGGGAGGTGAGCGGACCGGATCTGCCGGTTCCCGCCGGGGACCGCTCGGTGGCGGACATCCGCCTGCTGTGGCTGGGACGCCGTTCCGTCGGCGGCATCGAACCCGGTTCCACCCTTCGGGTCAGGGGCATGCTCACGTCCCGGAGCGGCCTGGCCACGATCATCAACCCCGGCTACGAGATCATCTCGGCCGGCGAACACTGAGGCATGCGCCCTGACGGTCCTGACCGCACCGGTCCGGATGTGCGCGGCGTCTGGAAAGGCCAGCAACCCATGACCACTGAGGACCGGAACACCGTGGAGCCCGGCGCAGCCCTGCCCGCCACCCCGGTGGGCGGCGCCGTCAACCCGGAGGCCGCCGGGAACCCCGAGGCCGGGAACTCCGGCCCCGACAAGCAGGACCTGGCCCGGAGCGTCGCCGCCGCGGCCGGCGTCCATCACCATGAGGACGGCCGGGTGGATCTGCTCCGCACGGCCGGCGGCTGGCAGGGGATCTGCGAGAGCATCCTGCCGGGCCTCGTCTTCCTGGTCCTGTACACCGTCACGGAGTCCCTGGGCTGGGGCCTGGGTGTCGCCCTGGGCGTGAGCGCGGTCTTCGCGGTTCTCCGCCTGATCCAGAAGCAGAAGCTGACCATGGCGCTGGCCGGCGTGGTGGGTGTCGCGATCTCCGCCTGGGTCGCCCAGAGCACCGGCAAGGCCTCCGACTTCTACGTGCCGGGGTTCTTCACGAACGGCGGCTACCTCCTGGCGCTCCTCATCTCCATCATCGTGAAGTGGCCGCTGGCCGGGCTCCTGTTCGGCTTCCTGCGGAACGAGGGCGTCCACTGGCGCCAGGACCCGGCGCGACTCAAGCGTTACACCCTCGCGACCTGGGTCATCATCGCGATCTTCGGCCTGCGCCTCGCGGTCCAGCTTCCGCTGTACTTCATGGGCGACGCCGGCCTCACCGCCCTGGGCACGACGCGGCTGATCATGGGAACCCCGCTCTACGTGCTGGGCCTCTGGCTCGCCTGGCTGCTCAGCAGGCCCGCGGCTCCGGTCGAGGAGCGCGCCCAGGAGTCCTGACGATTCCCTGACCTGACGGTGCGACGACGGCGGGGCGCGGCGATCATCCGCCGCGCCCCGCCGTCGTCGTGTCCGGAGAGGGTGTTCCGCTCAGCCGTCGAAGCCGTCGTCGTACTGGGGAGCCGCCGCGGATTCCGGCGCGGATTCGCCCGTGTGGGCGGCCGAGAGGAGCTGCCGGAGTTCGTCCTCGGCCGCGAGGGTCGTGACGAAGAAGAGTTCGTCACCGCCCTCGATCACGTCGTCACGGCTCGGGGTGATGGGAGCCTGATCGCGGAGGATAGCCACGAGTGTCGCATCCTGCGGCCAGTCGATGTCGCCGACCGTGGAGCCGATGAACGAGGCGTCATGCGGCACGGTGAACTCGACCAGGGAGGACACACCGGTCTGGAGGGTCAGCAGCCGGACGACATCGCCGATCTCCACGGCCTCCTCCACGAGGGCCGTCATGAGCTGCGGGGTGTTGACCGCGACGTCCACGCCCCAGGAGTCGTCGAACATCCACCCGTTCTTCGGGTTGTTCACGCGGCCCACGGTCCGGCCCACGCCGAACTCGGTCTTGGCCAGCAGGGAGACCACGAGGTTCACCTTGTCATCGCCCGAGGCGGAGACCACCACGTCGGCGTCGTCCAGGCGGGCCTCCTTCAGCACACTGAGCTCGCAGGCGTCGCCCACCAGCCAGTGCGCGCCGCGCAGACCGCTGCGGCCGATCACTTCGGGCTTGAGGTCGATCAGCAGCACATCATGCTGGTGCCCCAGGAGTTCCCGGGCGATGGAGCTTCCGACGCTTCCCGCGCCGACGATCACGACTTTCACTCTGCTTCCTTCACGGGTGCCTTGGAGAGGATCCGGGTCACGGCGTCGAGCCGCTTGACGGGGACGATGGCGTGCAGGCTGTCGCCTTCCTGGAAACGCGAGTCGGCGTGCACCATGGCGCCCTCACCGAAACGGGTCAGATACGCCACGCGGATGTCCGCGGCCTCTTCGAGTTCGGTCAGAGGACGTCCCTCCCAGCCGTGGTCCACGGCGAGCTCGGTCAGCACCAGACGCCCCGACGGTTCGCGGAAGTCACCCGTGATGGACTGCTCCGGCAGGATCCGGCGCAGCACCTGGTCGGCGCTCCACTTGACCGCGGCCACCGTGGGGATGCCGAGCCGCTGGTAGATCTCGGCGCGTCCCGGGTCATAGATCCGTGCGACCACGTGGGGGACGTGGAAGGTCTCGCGGGCCACGCGGGTGGCCAGGATGTTGGAGTTGTCACCGCTGGAGACGGCGGCGAAGGCGTAGGCCTCTTCGACTCCGGCGTGGCGCAGCGTGTCGCGGTCGAAGCCGACGCCGGTCACCTTGCGGCCCTGGAAGCCGTTGCGCAGACGACGGAAGGCCCGCTCGTCCTGGTCGATGATGGCCACGCTGTGGCCGGAGTCCTCCAGTGTGTGGGCCAGGGTCGCGCCCACACGGCCACAGCCCATGATGACGAAATGCGCCACGAACCATTCCTTCAATTCTGCGGATGGCGGGTGCGCATCCGTACGGATCAGAACACCACTGTATCCGGGGCAGGGCGTCATCCGTGCCGGGAAGGCCGGGAGATTTCCGCCCGTCATGACACAGGGGCACCGCGCAGACTACCGTAGTCAGGTGCTGTCACTTCTGAATGCGGTCAAGCGGGTGATCGTCGGCCGGCCGTTCCGTAACGACCGTCTGGCCCACACCCTGCTGCCCAAGCGCATCGCATTGCCGGTTTTCGCCTCGGACGCCTTGTCCTCCGTGGCGTACGCCCCCGATGAGATCCTCCTGACCCTGGCCCTGGCCGGGGTCTCCGCCGTCGCCCTCTCACCCTGGGTGGGACTCGCGGTCGCCGTGGTCCTGCTGACCGTGGTGGCGTCCTACCGCCAGAACGTGCACGCCTACCCCTCGGGCGGTGGCGACTACGAGATCGCGAATGTGAACCTCGGCAAGTTCGCGGGTCTGACCGTCGCGTCGGCGCTCCTGGTGGATTACGTCCTCACGGTGGCCGTCTCCATGTCGTCGGCCGCCAACTACCTAGCCACGGCCGTGCCGTCCCTGCACGGGAGTCAGGCCCTGATCGCGACGCTCGGCGTCGTGGTGCTGGCGCTGGTCAATCTGCGGGGCATCAAGGAGGCCGGTTCGGTCTTCGCCCTGCCCACCTACATCTTCATGGCGGCCATCATCGGCATGTCGCTCGTAGGCGCCATCCAGGCCGCCACCGGCACGCTGGGACTGGCCGAGTCCGCCGGGTTCGAGATCGTCCCGGAAAGCCACTTCGACCAGGGTCTGGTCGGCCTGGCCGGGGCGTTCCTGCTGCTGCGCGCCTTCTCCTCGGGCGCCGCGGCCCTGACCGGTGTGGAGGCGATCAGCAACGGCGTCCCCAACTTCCAGAAGCCCAAGAGCAAGAACGCGGCCACCACGCTGCTCCTGCTCGGTGTCATCGCGACGACCATGCTGGCGGGCATCCTCTTCCTGGCCAACGCCACGAAGGTCCACATCGTGCTGGACCCGGCCACGGAGTTCCTGAAGGACGGCAAGCCGCTTCCCGAGGGTTACATCCAGAATCCGGCGATCAGCCAGATCGCGCAGACCGTGTTCGGTGCGGGATCCATCCCCTTCTACATCATCGTGGCGGCCACGGGCGTCATCCTGGTGTTCGCCTCCAACACGGCGTTCAACGGCTTCCCGGTGCTCGGCTCGATCCTCGCGCAGGACGGCTACCTGCCGCGCCAGCTCAAGACCCGTGGCGACCGCCTCGCCTACAGCAACGGCGTGCTGGCCCTCGCCGCGGGCGCACTGGTCCTCATCCTCGCGTTCAACGCCGACGTCACGAAGCTGATCCAGCTCTACATCGTGGGCGTGTTCATCTCCTTCACGGCGAGTCAGCTCGGCATGGTCCGGCACTGGGGCCGTGAACTCAAGAAGGTCCGGGACAAGGCCACCCGGCTCCGTCTCATGAAGTCCCGCACCATCAACATGCTCGGCTTCGGCATGACGGCGCTCGTGCTGACCATCGTGCTCATTACCAAGTTCGAGCAGGGCGCCTGGATCGCCCTGCTCGCCATGCTGGTCCTTTTCCTCATCATGTGGAGCATCCGGGCGCACTACGACAACGTCGCCAAGGAACTCGCCGTCGACGAGGACTCCGCTCCGAGAGCCCTGCCGTCCCGGGTGCATGCCGTGCTGCTGGTGTCCCATGTCCGGAAGCCGGTGCTGCGTGCCCTCGCCTATGCCCGCGCCTCCCGGCCGTGGAAGCTCGACGCCGTGATCGTCGACATCAGCCCCGAGGAGACGGCCCGCACGGTCGAGGACTGGGAGAAGCTCGACATCCCGGTCCCGCTGACCGTCCTGGCCAGCCCCTACCGCGAAACGGTCACGCCGATCATCGATTACGTGAAGAACATGCGGAAGGACTCTCCCCGCGATCTGATCGTCGTCTACATCCCCGAATACGTGGTCGGCAAGTGGTGGGAGCAGCTGGTGCACAACCAGACCGCGCTGCGCATCAAGACCCGGCTGCACTTCGAACCCGGGGTCATGGTGGCCAGTGTCCCGTGGCAGCTCAAATCGTCCAAGGAAGCCCAGCAATTGCAGGAACTCAGGTGAACCCACACTCCGCAGAGCAGACCGTCACTCTCACCCTGGGACCCGTCGCGCACGGCGGTCACACGGTGGCCCGCCACGACTCGCGCGTCGTGTTCGTCCGCCACGGTCTGCCGGGGGAGCAGGTGCGGGTCCGCCTGACCGAGTCGGCTCCGGACGCCCGCTTCTGGCGTGGGGACGTCGTCGAGGTCCTGGATGCCTCGCCCGACCGCCAGGACCACCCGTGGCGGCAGGCATCCGCCCTCGAGGCCGCGCGGACTTCCGCGCAGCCTCTGGGCGGGGCGGAGTTCGGCCACGCGACCCTGCCCGCGCAGCGACGCCTCAAGGAGGCGGTCCTCGCGGAGCAGCTTCAGCGTCTGGCGGGTCTGGACCGGAGCACCGTGGTGGAGGCCGTGGAGGACGACGCAGGCCAGGGCCTGCACTGGCGGACCAGGATGGCGTTCGCCGTGACGGCGGACGGTCGCCTCGGCATGCACGCTCACCGCTCGGAGGAGGTGCTGCCCGTCGACTCCATGCCGCTCGCCTCCGAGGCGATCGTCGATCTCGGCCTGTGGAACCACCTCTGGAAGGGCGTCACCCGCGTCGAGGTGGCGGCTCCGGCGAACGGCTCGCAGCCTCTGGTGATCCTCTCGCCGGAGGAGGCACTGGGGGAGAAGGAGCAGGGCAAAGCGCTCAATCGTGCCGTCGCGCAGATCCCGGACGGCGTTTCGGTGGCCGTGATGGACCCGGTCAGCAAGCAGCTGCTGCGCTGGCGGGGCCGGTCCTGGGTGCGGGAGAGCGTGAACGGCTTCGAGTACCGCGTGACCGGTGAAGGCTTCTGGCAGATCCACCGCCGCGCGCCGCAGACACTGATGGACGCGGTCACCGGCTTCCTGGGCGAGGGAGGATTCCTCCGCGAAGGCGCCTCCGTCGCCGACCTGTACGCCGGAGCAGGCCTCTTCACCGCCCCGCTGGCCCAGGCCGTGGGGGAGAACGGTGCGGTGCTGTCGGTGGAGGGCGCCCCCGGGACCAGCCGTGACGCGCGGAAGAACTTCCACGGGCAGCGGCATGTCGAGATCGTCCAGGGGAAGGTCGAACGCGTGCTGCGGCAGCGGCCCCGGCGGCTCGACGCCGTCGTGCTCGACCCGCCGCGCGCAGGCGCCGGCCGGACCGTGGTGCAGCAACTGGCGGAGTCCGGCCCTCGTGCCATCGCCTACGTGTCCTGCGACCCGGCGTCGTTCGCCCGCGATGTGAAGTTCTTCGAAGGGCAGGGCTGGGAGCTCGCCGGACTGCGGGCCTTCGACCTGTACCCCCATACGCACCACCTCGAGACGGTCGGCCTGCTCCTGCCGAAGGGCTGACGTCCGGGACCATTGCGGGGTGCTGACACCGGGTGTAGCTTGACCGTGGGGCGCCATGGCGGCGCCGCGAAAGGAGCCCGTCATGTCCTCGAACCTCAACCCGTATCTGAACTTCCAGGACAACGCCCGGCAGGCCATGGAGTTCTACCAGGGTGCGCTCGGCGGTGAGCTGACGCTCAACACCTTCGGTGAGTTCCACGCGTCGGATGATCCGGCCGAGGCCGACAAGATCATGCACGCCCTGCTCAAGACCCCGGCCGGCTACACGCTGATGGCGGCGGACACGCCGAACCAGATGCAGTTCACGGGTCACGCCGGGTTCTCGGTGAGCCTCTCGGGTGACGACGCGGCGGAGCTGCAGGGCTACTGGGACGCACTCTCCGAGGGCGGACAGGTGGTCATGCCGCTCGAACGGCAGATCTGGGGCGACACCTTCGGCATGGTGGTGGACCGGTTCGGCGTCACGTGGATGGTCAACATCGCCGGTCAGTGAGGAATCCGGCGGGTGACGCGCCAGTCCGGAACGGTTAGGCAGACCTAACTAGCATGCGTTCTGTGACGCGACAAAGATGAAAGTGTTGCGAGAGGAGTCCTGCTATATGAGCACTGTGGACAGCTTCGGTTCCAAGGGCGTACTGAACGTCAAAGGCACCGATTACGAAATCTTCCGGCTGAACTCTGTGGAAGGCGCGGAAAGCCTTCCCTACAGCTTGAAAGTCCTTCTGGAGAATCTGCTCCGGACCGAGGACGGTGCCAACATCACCGCCGACCATGTCCGCGCCCTGGCCGCCTGGGATCCGGCAGCCGAGCCCGACACGGAAATCCAGTTCACCCCCGCCCGCGTGATCATGCAGGACTTCACCGGCGTGCCGTGTGTGGTCGACCTGGCCACCATGCGCGAGGCCGTGAAGGACCTGGGCGGTGACCCGAAGCGCGTCAACCCGCTGGCGCCCGCCGAGATGGTCATCGACCACTCCGTGCAGATCGACGCGTTCGGCAATGCCGGCGCGCTCGAGCGGAACATGGAGATCGAATACCAGCGCAATGGGGAGCGCTACCAGTTCCTCCGCTGGGGCCAGACGGCCTTCGACGACTTCAAGGTCGTCCCGCCGGGAACCGGCATCGTGCACCAGGTCAACATCGAGTACCTGGCCCGCACCATCATGACCCGTGAGGTCGACGGCAAGCTGCGCGCTTACCCGGACACCTGCGTGGGCACCGACTCCCACACCACCATGGTCAACGGCCTGGGTGTGCTGGGGTGGGGCGTCGGCGGCATCGAGGCCGAAGCGGCGATGCTCGGCCAGCCCGTCTCCATGCTCATTCCGCGCGTCGTGGGCTTCAAGCTCTCCGGCTCCATCCCGGCCGGCGCCACCGCCACCGACGTGGTGCTGACCATCACCGAGATGCTGCGCAAGCACGGCGTCGTCGGCAAGTTCGTCGAGTTCTACGGTGAAGGCGTCGCGGCCGTGCCGCTCGCCAACCGCGCCACCATCGGCAACATGAGCCCGGAGTTCGGCTCCACGGCCGCCATGTTCCCGATCGACGACGTCACCCTCGACTACCTGCGCCTCACCGGCCGCAGCGAGGAGAACGTCGCCCTGGTGGAGGCTTACACCAAGGAGCAGGGCCTCTGGCACGACCCGTCCCGCGAGCTGCGCTTCTCCGAGTACCTCGAGCTGGACCTGTCCACCGTGGTTCCGTCCATCTCCGGCCCGAAGCGTCCTCAGGACCGCATCGAGCTCACGGACGCCAAGGAGCAGTTCCGCAAGGACATCCACAACTACGTCACGCTCGCCGACGGCAGCGTGGACGAGGCGCTGGACGAGTCCTTCCCGGCCTCCGACTCCCCGTCCTTCTCGCCGGACTCCCACGTGACCGAGGACAACGAGGTCAAGGTGGTGGCTTCCGCCGCCAACGGCGCCAACGGACGTCCGTCCAAGCCCGTCACCGTGGAGACCGCCGACGGCCGCAGCTTCGAGCTGGATCACGGTGCCGTGTCGATCGCCTCGATCACCTCCTGCACCAACACCTCGAACCCGTCCGTGATGCTGGCCGCCGCTCTGCTGGCCCGCAACGCCGTGGAGAAGGGCCTCACGGCCAAGCCGTGGGTCAAGACCTCGGTCGCCCCGGGCTCGAAGGTCGTCACGGACTACTACGAGAAGTCCGGCCTGACCCCGTACCTGGAGAAGCTCGGCTTCTACATCGTCGGCTACGGCTGCGCCACCTGTATCGGCAACTCGGGTCCGCTGGAGCCGGAGATCTCCGAGGCCATCCAGGCCAACGACCTCTCCGTCACCGCCGTCCTCTCGGGCAACCGCAACTTCGAGGGCCGCATCAACCCGGACGTCAAGATGAACTACCTGGCCTCCCCGCCGCTGGTCATCGCCTACGCTCTGGCCGGCACCATGGACTTCGACTTCGACGTCGATCCGCTGGGCCAGGATGAGCAGGGCAACGACGTGTTCCTGAAGGACATCTGGCCGAACCCTGTCGAGGTCCAGGAAGTGATCGACTCCTCCATCGACGAGGGCATGTTCGCCAAGGGCTACGAGGGCGTCTTCGAGGGCGACGAGCGCTGGAAGGCCCTCGACACCCCCGCCGGTGACACCTTCGCCTGGGCTGAGGACTCCACCTACGTCCGGAAGCCCCCGTACTTCGAGGGCATGAAGGCGCAGCCGGATCCCGTCACGGACATCGAGGGCGCCCGCGTGCTCCTCAAGCTGGGCGATTCCGTCACCACGGACCACATCTCCCCGGCCGGCTCCTTCAAGTCGGACACCCCCGCCGGTCAGTACCTGCTGGCCAATGGTGTGGAGCGCAAGGACTTCAACTCCTACGGTTCCCGTCGTGGCAACCACGAGGTGATGATCCGCGGCACGTTCGCGAACATCCGCATCAAGAACCAGCTGCTCGCGGACTTCAACGACGGCGCCGGCGTCGAGGGTGGCTTCACCCGCGACTTCACCCAGCCCGACGGCCCGCAGGCCTACGTCTACGACGCGGCGCAGAACTACCGCGAAGCGGGCACCCCGCTGGTTGTCCTGGGCGGCAAGGAGTACGGTTCCGGCTCCAGCCGTGACTGGGCTGCCAAGGGCACCGCGCTGCTGGGCGTCAAGGCCGTCATCACCGAGAGCTTCGAGCGCATCCACCGCTCGAACCTGATCGGCATGGGCGTCCTGCCGCTCCAGTTCCCGGAGGGCGAGAACGCCGCGACCCTGGGCCTGGACGGCACCGAGACGTTCTCGATCTCGGGCGTGACCCAGCTGAACGAAGGCGTGACGCCGAAGACCCTCAAGGTCACCGCCACGAAGGAGGACGGCACGAGCAAGTCCTTCGACGCCGTCGTCCGCATCGACACCCCCGGTGAGGCCGACTACTACCGCAATGGTGGCATCCTCCAGTACGTGCTGCGGCAGATCAGCGGTTCCTGAGCTGATCGGCTCGGAGGCTGGAGGCCCTGGTAGCTGATTCACCGTCACTCCAGGACCCACCGCAAATGCCCCGTCAGGCGTCAGCCTGACGGGGCATTCGCGTCACCGGGTCACATGCCGAGCAGCAGAACGCTGATCTGAGTCCTGATGTCCTGCGCGATCGCTTCGGTGCTCAGGGCGGCGTTCACGCTTGCCGCCATGCTGAGGAACATGATCGCCGAGATGATGTGGGCCGTGGTCGCTGCATCGCCGGAGCCGGATGACTTCTCCCGGGCCAGCACGCCGGCGATGGCCTCCTCGGTCTGCGTGACGATCGACAGGGCAGTGCCGTGGTGGGGCTCGGCCGGATCCCCGAAGACCATCTCCCGCAGGTAGGTGCGCCCGTTGTCGACCTGGACGCGGTTGCACTCCACGATGGGCCGCACGATGCACATCACCGCGTCGAGGGTCGACGGCGCGGCTTCTGCATCCGCCCGGCCTCGTTCGAGTGCCTCGGCGTAGTGGGCGTTCTGGACGAGCAGAAGGAGCTCGCCCTTGGTTCTGGCATAGAGGAACAGGGTTCCGGTGCCGATGTCGGCCTTGTCGGCGATCTGCTGCGTCGTGACCTCATCGACGCCGTGTTCGGTGAACAGTTCGTCGGCCGCAGCGGTGATGCGATCGAGCTTCTGCTGCTTGTTCCGCTCGCGTCGTCCGAGCGGCTGGGGCGCGACAGACATGGCGGCTCCTCCCAAGAAAAAACTGACCGTACTCGGTGTTGACTATATCCCCGGAGACGGCGCGGTGCGGTGCGGTGCGAGGGAGGGTCAATCGCTCAGGAATTCGACGGCGGCGGGAACGAACTCGGCGTGGAACTGGAAGATGCCGCCGTGGCCGGAACCGGGGTGGATGATCAGCTCGGATCCCTTGATGCGGTGGTGAAGGTCCCAAGAGAGCGCGGACGGCACCATGCGGTCGTTGTCGCCGTTCGCGATCAAGGTGGGCTGGGTGAGCTTCGACAGGTCCGACGGCGCGGAGCGGCCGAACCGCTGGATGGCCCCGAGCTGCACCCGGAGCGCCCGGGTGCTGGCTGGCTTGTCCCGGTCGGCCGTGCGCTCCTGCAGGCGCTTCACGAACGCCTTCGCGGCCTGCTTTCCTGCGGCGTCGCGGTTGAAGAACAGGAACTCCTTGGGATCTGATCGGGCGAGGGCGGCGCGGAGGATATCCCGGTACGTGGTGCCGACGACCTTGTCCATGTCCTTGCCTCCGCGCGGCCCGGTGCCCGTCAGCACCAGCCTGCAGATGAGGCCGGGATGCTTGAGGGCCAGGTCCTGGGCGATCATGCCGCCCATCGAAAAGGAGAAGACGTCGATCGTGGTGAAACCAAGTGCCCGAATGAAGATGTAGGCGTCGTCTGCCATCGCCTCGATGCTACCGGGCACTTTTCCGGTGGAGGCGCCGACGCCGGGCTGATCGAACGTGATGACGTGGCGGTTCGCCGCGATCGGGTCGATGATCCGGGGGTCCCAGTCGTCCAGGGTTCCCGCGAGGTGCACGAAGAACAAGACCGGGATGCCTTCCTTCGGTCCGAGCTCCCGGTAGGCGTACATGACGCTGCCGGCGGTGATCGTCCGGGTCGGTGCCATCGCATACGAGATGACCTGGGGTTCGTCTGCCGCGTCCGATCCGTTCTGTAAGTCGATGTGGTTCATGACGCCGTCTCCATCGAAGGCTCGGTGGTGGGCATGGGGCGGTCGACCAGCGTGACGACCGCTTTGCCGCGGAGGCCGCCATTGGCGAGGGATTCCAGCGCCTGCGGGGTCTGGTCGAAGCCGAAGACCTCTCCAACCACCGGGCGCAGCACGCCGTCGTCGACCAATGCGCTGATCCGGCGCAACTGCTCACCACTGGCGCGCATGAAGAGGAATTCGTAGCTGACGCCGAGCTTCTTCGCCTGCCTGCGGATCCCGGCGCTGAGCCCGGCGATCGCGAGGCGCAGCACCGGGTTGAGGCCGGCTTCGCGGGCGAACGCCGGATCGGGCGGGCCGGAGATCCCGATCGCCTTCCCGCCGGGCCGGAGGATGCGCAGCGACTTCTGCAGGTTCTCTCCGCCCAGGCTGTCCAGCACCAGGTCGTATCCGCTCAGGAGCTGTTCGAAGTCCTCGGTGCGGTAGTCGATCACGACGTCCGCCCCGAGGCCGCGGACGAAATCGGCGTTGGCGCCGCTCGCCGTGGTGGCGACGGTCGCGCCGAGATGCTTGGCAAGCTGGATGGCGATCGAGCCGACCCCGCCGGCGCCGGCATGGATGAGAACCTTCTGCCCCGGCTTCACGTCGCCCCGCTCCACCAGCGCCTGCCAGGCGGTCAACGCCACGAGTGGCAGTGAGCCGGCCTCCACGATGCTCAGTGATGCGGGCTTCAGCGCCACGTCGTCCTCGGCGACGGCGATGCGCTCGGCGAAGGTGCCGATGTGGCCGTCGCGGGGGCGGGCATAGACCTCGTCGCCGGGCTTGAAACCGCGCACCTCGGCGCCGACCCGGAGGACGGTCCCCGCGAGGTCGTGGCCAAGGAGCAAGGGGAGCTTGTACGGAAGGATCTGTTTGAACTCGCCGAGCCGGATCTTCTCGTCCAGCTGGTTGAGGCCGGCTGCTTGCATCCCCACGAGGAGATCGTGGCCACCGAGGACAGGCTCGGCGACTTCGACTTCGAGCAATGGCTCCTGGTATCTGGTGACGGCGAACGCTCGCATGGCCTGAGTCCTTCCGGGAATCAATAACTGAGTACAGTCAATTATGACTTAACTCAACTAGGTGTCAAGGCCGATTCCGCTGCCGGATCCGGCCGGGCGAAGCGCGCGGCGGTGCATGCCGGAGCCGTCCTCGGAGCTGCCTGCCGCGTTCGGTCCCGTCGATGACCCTGCCCGCTCGCGCTGCCGGAGCCGTCCGGTTCGGGTGAAGTCGCGGCGTCCCTCCGCCCGGGGAGGCGGTAAAGTGGGAGAGCACAACCGGCGGGAGAAGGAGGGCCCTTGGGCATCTTGGAAGGAATCCGGGAACCGCATGATCTGCAGCGGCTGAACCAGGACCAGCTGGAACCCCTCGCGGCGGAGATCCGCGAGTTCCTGATCAGCAACGTCTCGCAGACTGGTGGACACCTCGGTCCCAATCTGGGAGTGGTGGAACTGACCATCGCACTGCACCGGGTCTTCGATTCGCCCGCCGATTCCATCGTCTTCGACACCGGGCACCAGTCGTATGTGCACAAGCTGCTGACCGGGCGGCAGGATTTCGCCACCCTCCGGCAGCAGGGCGGTCTCTCGGGTTACCCGGACCGCGGCGAATCCGAGCACGACATCGTCGAATCCTCGCATGCGTCCTCGTCCCTCTCCTGGGCCGACGGGATCTCCCGCGCCCGCAAGCTGCGCGGCGAGACGGACCGGTACACGGTCGCCGTGATCGGCGACGGCGCCCTGACCGGCGGCATGGCCTGGGAGGCCCTGAACAACATCGCGGCCGACAAAGACCGCAAGGTGGTCATCGTCGTCAACGACAACGGCCGCTCCTACGCTCCGACCGTGGGCGGTTTCGCCGACTACCTCGCCTCGCTGCGTCCCACGATCGACGCCTTGCGCGCCAAGCCCGGCTATGAGGGCGCCATGACCTGGTGGAAGACGCGCCTGCAGGAGGGCGGCCCCGTCGGCCAGTTCACCTACAAGAGTCTGCACGCCGCGAAGAAGGGCGTGAAGGACTGGTGGGCGCCCCAGGGGATGTTCGAGGATCTGGGCCTGAAGTACATCGGCCCCGTGGACGGCCATGACGAGGCCGCCGTCGAGGAGGCGCTGCGCCTGGCCCGTAACTTCGGCGGACCGGTGCTGGTGCACACGATCACCGAGAAGGGCCGTGGCTACGCGCCCGCCCGCGCGGACGAGGCTGACCAGTTCCACGCCGTCGGTGTCATCGACCCGGAGACCGGGCTGCCCACCTCCAGCGGTGGGGCCCGTTCCTGGACGAGTGTCTTCGGCGAGGAGATCGCCGCGATCGCGGACGAGCGGGACGACATCGTCGGCATCACCGGCGCCATGCTGATCCCGGTGGGCCTCAGCGAGATGGCCGCCCGGCACCCTGACCGCGTGATCGACGTCGGCATCGCCGAGCAGCACGCGGTCACCATGGCGGCCGGGCTGGCCTTCGGCGGCCTGCACCCCGTGGTCGCCGTGTACGCGACCTTCTTGAACCGCGCCTTCGACCAGCTGCTGATGGATGTCGCCCTGCACAAGGCCGGGGTGACCCTGGTGCTCGACCGCGCAGGCGTGACCGGTCCTGACGGGCCCAGCCACCACGGCATGTGGGACATGGCCATGGTCCAGACCGTGCCGGGCCTGCACCTCGCGGCGCCCCGCGATGCGAGCCGTCTCCGGGAAGAGCTGCGAGAAGCCGTCGCGATCGACGACGCGCCCAGTGTGGTGCGCTTCTCCAAGGGCGCGGTGGGTCCCGAGGTCAACGCCGTGGAGCGCCTCAAGGACGGCGTGGACGTGCTCGCCCGGCCCGAGGACGGGCAGCTGGAGAACGACGTGCTCCTCATCTCGGTGGGCGCCCTGAGCGAGCTGACCCTCGAAGTGGGGGAGCGCCTCGCCGCCCACGGCATCACGTCCACCGTGGTCGACCCCCGCTGGGTCCTTCCCGTGCCCCGCTCGATCATCGCCCTCGCCGCGCGCCATCGTCTGGTCGTGTGCCTCGAGGACGGCGTCCGCGCGGGCGGCGTCGGATCCAGGATCCGCCAGGAGATGCGGGCCGCCGGCGTCGACACCGCGCTGAACGAGGTCGGGCTTCCGGCGGAGTTCCTCGCGCACGGCACGCGCGGCGAAGTCCTCGAGCGCGTCGGCCTCACGGCGCAGCAGGTGACGCACGACGTCGTCGCGCAGGTCCTCGGCACGAAGGTCCCCTTCGCGCGTCCCCTCCCCGGTCAGCAGGCGCCCAGCACGGGAAGCATCCCGGCACTGTGACGGCGGGATCCGCCCGGGAGCCGCTCGACGTCGCTCCCGGTGAGCTGGTCGTGGCCCGCAACCGTAAATGGGACGGCACCGCGCACTGGGTGGTGCCGGGCCGTTACCTCGGGGAGGACGAGCACGGCTGGTGGGTCTACCAGGCCAAGGGCGAGTTCTGCTCCCGGCCCGGCGCGGCGTTCTACACCCGGAGCCACAACGTCCTGCTGGTGCCCCGCGCGGGCGAATGGGTCGCGACGTTCTACGATGAGACGCACCCCGGCGATGTCCGGGTGTACGTGGACATGGCGGTCGGGCACGAGTTCAAGCGCATCAGGCCCGCCGTGACCGAGTTCCACGTGGTGGACATGGACCTTGATGTGATCCTGCTCGCCGACGGTGCGAGCTACGTCGACGATGAGGACGAGTTCGCCGAGCGGCGTGTCAGTATGCACTACCCGACCTGGCTGGTGGAGACGACGGAGAGCTCCTGCCGCGACGTCCTGGCCGCCGTCGAGGCGCGCCAAGCGCCCTTCGTGGACGTGGCGGACACGTGGCTGGCGCGAGGCCTGGAGGCCACCCGGACCGGTGAATGGCATGATGACTGGATCCCAGAAGACGGAGAGAACGATGAATGAACTGCTGCGCGCCTACCGGCGTGACGAGGACGGCGTCCTCAGCTTCCGCGAGGCCTGGTACGAGCAGGAGGAGGGCGTGGTCGTGGTCAACCACGGCGTCGTCGGCCATGTGAGCAAGGACGACGTGCAGTCCGTCGAGTCGGATGAGGCCGCCGTCGCGCTGCTCGAGGCGTTCAGCGCGCAGTGCGCCGAGGACGGCTTCGCCGAGATCCCCGTCGAGGAGCAGCACTGGGTCGTCGCCCAGTTCGCGCTGAAGACCAAGGACGGCACCGAACGCGACCGCTACCTGGAGCGCTCCGCCGTCGCCGCGCTGACCGGCCACTTCGCGTGGCGCGGCCTGGGCGTGGTGGACCGGAGCACCATCGAGAACGGCAAGCTCAACATCTTCCTGGTCTCGCCCGAGCCGTCCAAGGCGGTCAAGGCCGTGGTGTCGGTGGCACGCGAAGCCGACCTGGACCCGACCAAGCTGACCGTCGGCGTCGCGCCGTACTCGGAGCCTGAGGCTCTCAAGCGCCGTCACCCGGCGGGCCCCGGAGCGCCGTTCAGCCTCTGAGTCCTCCGCGTCTCCGCTCAGGCCCTTCCGGTGTGTCCGGAGGGGCCTGAGCGCTGCCAGGAGCATTCGATAGGCTGGCACCATGACTGAATACCGCAGATTGGGAACATCCGGACTCGTCGTCTCCACCATCGGCCTGGGGTGCAACAACCTCGGCCGGCCGAACACGCCGAGTTTCACCCAGGAAGGCACGGACACCGTCATCCACGCGGCACTCGACGCAGGCGTCACGCTTTTCGATGTCGCGGACGTCTACGGCGCGACGCCGGGCCTCAGCGAAGAGATGCTGGGCAAGGCCCTGGGGGACCGGCGCTCCGAAGTGGTCCTGGCGACCAAGTTCGGCATGGACATGAACGGCGCGAACGGCGCGGACTTCGGCGCTCGTGGCTCGCGCCGCTACATCGTCAACGCCGTGGAGGCTTCCCTGAGGCGCCTCGGCACCGACTGGATCGACCTGTACCAGTTCCACACTCCGGACGACGGGACCCCCGTCGAGGAGACGCTCCGCGCCCTCGATGACCTGGTGACCGCCGGTAAGGTCCGGTACATCGGGCACTCGAACCGTGCCGGCTGGCAGATCGCCGAGGCGGAGTTCCTGGCGCACTCGCTCGGCACGGAACGGTTCATCTCGAGTCAGAACCACTACAACCTGCTGGACCGCCGAGCCGAACTCGAAGTCCTGCCGGCCGCCCGGGCCTACGGGCTCGGGGTCCTGCCGTACTTCCCGCTCGCCAACGGCTTCCTCACCGGCAAGTACGCGCCGGACCGCGTGCCCGAGGGCTCCCGCCTCAGCCACACGCGCCAGAACATGGTGCGCGACGCCGACTGGGAGCAGATGGCCAAGTACTCGGAGTTCGCCCGGGAACGCGGTCTCACCGAGGTCGAGGTGGCCTTCGCGTGGCTCCTGGCCCAGGAGCCCGTCAGCAGCGTGATCGCCGGTGCGACCAAGGTCGAGCAGATCCAGCAGAACGCTCGGGCGGTCGAGGCGCGGCTGAGCCCCGAGGATCTGGCCGTCCTGGACGAGATCTTCCCGCCCGTGCCCAAGGTGGCGCTCTTCTAGCCTCTGCTGATCTCGGGGCTTCGCACGGCCCAGCACACCCCGTCGACTGCTCCATAGGATTCCCCTCCGGGGGGGGATTCCGCCCGGAAAAGGCATCCTGTGGAGCAGTCGATCGCACGTGGGCCAGGTGAGGGACTGCGGTTGGGAGCACTGGGCAGAACAACGCCAGTACGACGACGAAGGGGACGGCACCCGCTGGTGCCGTCCCCTTCGTCGTCGTCCCCTCCGCCCGCTCGGCTCGGGGTGAGTGGCTCAGGCCGCGTGGAACCGCTTGCCGTTGACCCGCTCGGAGGCGCCCACCCGGTCCAGGTACGGCGTGATGCCGCCCAGGAACATGGGCCAGCCGGCACCGAGGATCATGCAGAGGTCGATGTCCTCGGGACCCGCGACCACACCCTCTTCGAGCATGAGGCCGATCTCCTCCGCCAGGGCGTCCTGGGTGCGCGTGAGGACCTCTTCGGACGTCGACGGACTGTCCCCGAACGTCATCAGGGCCAGCACGCGCTCCGGGATCTCCTGGCCGCCGTCGTCGGTCGGGGCCCAGAGGCCCTTCACGCCGTTGTCGATCAGGGCCTGGAGGTTGGCCGAGACCGTGAAGCGGTCGCCGAAGGCCGCGTGCAGGGATTCCTGCACGTGCTGCGCCACCGGCAGGCCGACCATGGCGCCGAGGGTGAATGGCGTCATCGGCAGGCCCATGGGGCGCAGCGCGTTGTCCGCGACGTCGGCCGGGGTGCCCTCGTCGAAGGCGGCCGTCACTTCGCCCATGAGCCGCAGGAGGACGCGGTTCACCACGAAGGCGGCGGCGTCCTTGACGAGCACGGCGCTCTTCTTCAGGTTCTTGGCGAGCTGGAACGCCGTGGCCAGGGTCTCGTCCGAGGTCTTCGGCGCCCGCACGATCTCCAGCAGCGGCATGACCGCCACCGGGTTGAAGAAGTGGAAGCCGACGAGCCGCTCCGGGTGCTCCAGATCCCGCGCCATCTCGGTGACGGACAGGCTGGAGGTGTTGGTGGCGAGGATGCACTCGGAGGAGACGATGGCCTCGACTTCCGCGAACACCTGCTTCTTGACGGAGAGCTCCTCGAACACCGCTTCGATCACGAAGTCGGCGTCGGCGAAGGCCTGCTTGTCCACGGCGCCGGTGATGAGCCCCTTGGTCCGGTTGGCCGCGTCGGCGGACATCCGGCCCTTGGCCTGCAGCTTGTCCACCTCACCGTGGATGTAGGAGACGCCGCGGTCCACGCGCTCCTGGTCGATGTCCGTCATGACGACGGGCACCTTGAGCTGCTTGGCGAAGAGCAAAGCGAGCTGGCCCGCCATGAGACCGGCGCCGACCACGCCCACCTTGGTGACGGGGCGGGCCAGCTTGGCGTCCGGCGCACCGGCCGGACGCTTGGCGCGCTTCTGCACCAGGTCGAGGAACGCGTAGACCGTGGAGCGGAACTCACCGGTCTGCATGAGCCCGGCCAGGGCCTCGCACTCGGCCGTGGCGGACTCCTCCTGCGTCTGGGTGCGGTTGGCTTCGAGCAGGTCGAGGACCTTGCCGGGGGCCGGGGCCGCATCGGAGATCTTGCGGCTCACGAAGGCGCGTCCGGCGTCGACCGCCGCCTGCCAGCGCTCGGCCACCTGCGGATCCGATGCGTCGACGGCGTGCGTGCGTTCCGGCGTGACCTCGCCGCTGAGCACCTGAGCCGCCCAGGACAGGGACTGCTCCAGGAAGTCGGCGGCGTCGAAGAGGGCGTCCGCGACGCCGAGCTCCAGGGCCTGCTTGCCGCTGAGCGTCCGGTTGTTGTTGAGCGGGTTCTCGATCATCACCTTGACGGCGTTCTCCGGCCCGATGAGGCGCGGCAGGAGATAGACGCCGCCCCAGCCCGGGACGAGGCCCAGGAAGGCCTCGGGGAGGCCGAGGGCACCTGCCGAGGCGCTGACGGTGCGGTAGGTGGACTGGAGCGCGATCTCGAGACCGCCACCCAGGGCGAGGCCGTTGATGAACGCGAAGCTCGGCACCGGCAGGTTCCGCAGCAGTCCGTACACCTCGTGACCCAGTTGGGCCATGGCCAGGCCGTGCTCCGGCTTGGAGATGGCGGAGACCGCGGTGAGGTCGGCGCCGGCCACCAGGAAGTACGGCTTCCCGGTGATGCCCACGGCCTGGATCTCACCCTTGGAGGCACGCTCCGCCAGGGATTCCAGGGTGCGGCCGAGCTCGAGGAGCGTGTTCGGGCCGAGCGTGGTGGGCTTTCGGTGGTCGAGCCCGTTGTCCAGGGTCACGAGCGCCAGGGTGCCGATGCCAGGCAGAGGCACGTCCTGGACCAGCGAGTGGGTCACCGTCTCCGTGCTGAAGAGCCCTGCGAGTTCCGTGAAATCGTCGAGACTCATGCTGCCTCTCCTGCCTGTGCGTCGGTTCCGTAGTCGGGGTGGTGGGGGTTCTCCCAGATGATCGTGCCGCCCATGCCGAGGCCGATGCACATCGTGGTGATGCCGTAGCGGACGCTCGGGTCCTGCTCGAACTGGCGGGCGAGCTGGTTCATCAGGCGTACGCCGGAGGAGGCGAGGGGATGGCCCAGCGCGATCGCGCCGCCGAAGCGGTTGACGCGGGGATCATCGTCGGCGATGCCGAAGTAGTCCAGGAAGCTCAGGACCTGCACCGCGAACGCCTCGTTGATCTCGAAGAGCCCGATGTCCTCGATGCCGAGCCCGGCCTTCTCGAGAGCCTTGAGGGTGGACGGGACGGGGCCGTAGCCCATGACGCTCGGCTCCACGCCGGCGAAGGCGTAGGAGACCATGCGCATGCGGACCGGCAGGCCCAGCTCCTCGGCGGTGTCCGCATCGGCGAGCAGGGCCGCCGTCGCGCCGTCGTTCAGACCGGCGGCATTGCCCGCGGTGACGCGGCCATGCGGTCGGAAGGGGGTGCGGAGACCTTCGAGGTCTTCCAGGGTGGTGCCGGGCCGCGGCGGCTCGTCCACCGTGTTCAGGGTCCAGCCGGCGCCGGCCTTCTTGCTCGCCACGGGGACGAGGCCGGCCTGGATGTCACCGCTCTCATAGGCTTCGGCGACCTTGCGCTGCGAAGCGACGGCGTAGGCGTCGGCGCGCTCCTTGGTGATGGCGGGGAACCGGTCGTGGAGGTTCTCGGCGGTGTTGCCCATGTTCAGCGCGGCGGGATCGACGATCCGTTCGGCGAGGAAGCGCGGGTTGGGATCGGCTCCGACGCCCATCGGGTGATGACCCATGTGCTCGACGCCGCCCGCGATGACGACGTCGTACGCGCCCGAGGCGATGCCGGAACCGGTGGTGGTCACGGCGGTCAGAGCGCCCGCGCACATGCGGTCGATGGCGAAGCCCGGCACGGACTGGGGGAGGCCCGCGAGCAGGGCCGCGGTGCGCCCGATGGTGAGGCCCTGGTCACCGGTCTGCGTGGTGGCGGCGATGGCCACCTCATCAACGCGCTCGGCCGGGAGGCCCGGATTGCGTCGCATCAGTTCTCGGATGCACTTGACCACCAGGTCGTCGGCACGGGTCTCGGCATAGATGCCCTTGTCTCCTGCCTTGCCGAACGGTGTGCGGATGCCGTCGACAAAGACGACATCGCGGCCGGCCAGGCCTTTGCGGATGCGGCTCACGCTTGCTCCTCGTTGAGTTCAACGCCCGACGAGCGGGCGACACGCTTCTGCCCGGCGGGCGCCGGACGCGTTCAACGACATGTTACTCGCCAGTAACTTGATGGGGCAAGGGGTGTCCGAGGGTGGCGTCAGGCGGCCGGGGACTCCGGCTGGGGGTGCAGCAGGGCCTCCAGCAGCAGGGGCACCGTGAGCTTTCGCTGCCAGGAGCGCGCGCCCAGCTCCGCGAGGGCCGCATCGACACTCTCTGAGTTCAGTTCCGTGGGCGGACGCCACATCAGACGGCGCAGGTGATCCGGCGTGAGCAGGTTCTCGACGGGCATGTCCCATTCGGCGGCGAGATCGGTGAGCGCCTGGCGGGCGGTGGTCAGCCGGGCGGCGGCGACGGGGTCCTTGTCCGCCCACGCCCGCGGGGGAGGTGGGGCGTTGGTCGGCAGGTGCAGCGGGGGAAGGTCCTCGGTGTCCCGGGCGGACATGAGGGCGCGGAGCCAGCGGGGCGCCTCACGCTGCGCCGCGCGGCCGTCGAAACCCCGGGTGGCGATCAGCTGCGGCACCGTGGTGGGCATGGCGCGGGCCGCGGCGATGAGCGCGGAATCCGGCAGCAGGCGGCCGGGTGCGACGTCGCGCTTGCGCGCCAGATCCTCCCGTTCGAGCCAGAGCTGACGCACCGCGGCCAGCTGGCGGCGATCGCGGATCTGGTGCATGCCGGACGTCCGGCGCCAGGGTTCCTTGCGAGGGGGTGCGACGCCGGCGTCCAGGATCGCCTGGAACTCCTCCAGGGCGAACTCCAGTTTGCCCTGGCTGCTCAGGAGCTCGATCAACTCCTCCCGCAACTCGATGAGCACTTCGACGTCGAGCGCGGCGTACTTGAGCCAGGGCTCAGGCAGGGGACGGGTGGACCAGTCCGCGGCCGAGTGCTCCTTGGCCAGACGGAAGCCCAGGAGCTGCTCGATCACGGCGGCCAGGCCGACGCGCGGGAGCCCGGCCAAGCGTGCGGCAAGCTCCGTGTCGAACAGGGCCGAGGGCCACAGGCCGAGCTCGCTCAGGCACGGCAGGTCCTGGGTGGACGCATGCAGGATCCATTCGCTGCCCACGAGCGCGGCCTGGATCGGCTCGAGATCCTCGAACGGCTCGGGATCGATGAGCCAGGTCCCCGCGCCCTCGCGGCGGATCTGCACGAGGAAGGCGCGCTGGCCGTACCGGAAGCCGGAGGCGCGTTCGGCGTCGACGGCGACGGGGCCGGTCCCGGCGGCCAGCGCAGCGGCGCAGCGCTGCAGGCCGGCGTCGGTGCTGATGACGAAGGGGACGCCTTCGCGCGGCGTGTCCAGTTCGACGACGTCGGGCACCTCGAGGGCGAGGGCGTCCAGGTCGTGGGAGGCTGTGTCAGCGGCCGGATCGCCGGCCGTGGTCAGGTTTCGCTTCAGGGTCATGGTGCTCTCAGTTTATCGGTGCCCCGGAGTGGGGCCGCCGGAGGCTCAAAAACGCCGCCCGGGAAGCGCCGTCACGCCGTCGGGAAGCGGCGGGAGTCCGGCGAAGGAGCAGACCATGTCCGCCCAGGCTTCGAGGTGGTTCTGCACCTGCCAGTCCGCCGGCGTCCACGACGCGCGGAGTTCGATGTCGATGGTGCTGCCGCGTTCGGCGAGCGTCCCGAAGGAGTCGGAGAGCACCCGGGTGGCGGTGCCGCCCGCGGACCGGTAGTCGGCGCCGTGATTCTGCAATGCTTCGACGAGCCAGGTCCAGGCGACGGTGCCCAGGAGTTCGTCGTTGCCCATCTCGGCGTCCATCTGCGCCCGGATGAACGTCACCACACGGAAGCCGCCGCCCCAGACCTCGGACCCGGCCGGATCGTGGAGCAGGATGAAGCGGCCGGTGGCCAGGTCGGCGAGCCCTTCGGCATCCGCGAGTCCGGGGCCGAGGGCCGACGGGGAGATCTCTGCGCCGAGCGCCACGGCGAAGGGCGCGAGCCGTGCCGGAGCGGGGATCTCCTCGAGCCGGAGTTCCGCGCGGGACCGCGCGGCCTTCAGCGAGGAGAGTGCTCTGTTGAAGCCCGAGGGCAACGGGGCATTGGCGTTCACGGCACGAGAATACTGCCGTGCGGGCGTGGCTCGACTGAGCCACGCCCGCACGATGCGAGTTTGACGCCTCGGCGCCTCTGCTGCGGGGCCTTGAAGCGTCCTGACCGGCGCCATGACGCCGGAACGGGGAGTCCGGTCAGGCGCCGAGCTCCGCACGCAGGGCGGCCGCGAAGGCGTCCACATCGGCCTCCGTGGTGTCGAACGAGCACATCCAGCGCACCTCGCGGCGGCCGGCGTCCCAGTCGTAGAAGCGGAACTTCTCACGCACCGCGTCCGCCACGCCCTCCGGGAGGATGGCGAACACGCCGTTGGACTGCGTGTCCTGCGTGATCTCCACGCCGGGCAGGCCCTCCACGGCCGAGCGCAGGCGCTGCGCCATGGCATTGGAGTGGCTCGCGGACCGCAGCCAGAGGTCGCCCTCCAGGAGCGCGATGAACTGCGCCGACATGAAGCGCATCTTGGACGCGAGCTGCATGCTCATCTTGCGCAGGTAGATCAGGCCGGGCGCGGCCTCCGGGTTGAGCGCCACGACGATCTCGCCGAAGATCAGGCCGTTCTTGGTGCCGCCAAAGGAGAGGATGTCGACGCCGGCGTCGCGCGTGAAGGCGCGCAGCGGCAGTCCGAGGGTGGCGGCCGCGTTGGCCAGGCGTGAGCCGTCCATGTGCAGCTTCATCCCCTTGGCGTGCACGTGATCTGCGATCGCGCGGACTTCCTCCGGGGTGTACACGGTGCCGAGCTCGGTGCTCTGCGTGATGGAGACGGCCAGCGGCTGGGCGCGGTGCTCGTCACCGTAGCCCCAGGCCTCCAGGTCGATGAGCTCGGGGGTCAGCTTGCCGTTGTCGGTCGGGACGGGGAGCAGCTTGATGCCGCCCATCCGCTCCGGGGCGCCGTTCTCGTCCACGTTGATGTGGGCCGTGGTGGCACACACCACCGCGCCCCAGCGGGGGAGCAGCGACTGGAGAGCCACCACATTGGCGCCGGTGCCGTTGAACACCGGGAAGTACTCGATCCCGGCGCCGAAGTGGCCCTCCAGGACCTCGCCGAGCCGTGCGGTGTACTGGTCTTCGCCATAGGCGATCTGGTGCCCGTGGTTGGCCTGGGCGATGGCTTCCAGGATCTCCGGGTGGACGCCGGAGTAGTTGTCCGAGGCGAAGCCCCGGCTGGTGACGTCATGCAGGGGTGCGGATGCCATGGCGGCGTGTGTTTCCTGTTCTGTTGTCGGGAGGCGATGGGAGAGGATGCGGGTCACGCGTTCCAGGCGGGAAGGATCCGGCGCGTGCCGTTGAGATCCGCCGCGTCCTCGCCGAAGAGGCCGAGAGCCGCCTGGGCGAGCTGGGTGACGTCCGTGTAGCCGGGGAACTTGCGTTCGGGGTGGGCGGCGCGCTGGGCTTCGTCCACGAGGGACTTCACCGCGAGCACGACGGCGGCGGCAGAGCCGGTGTCCGACGTGCGGAAGGCGTCCGCCACCGAGAGGGTCCAGGCCTCCGCCGCGGCCTTCGCCGCCGCGTAGTTGGCGCCCTTGGCCGTGGGGTGCTCGGCGATGGTGGAGCCCACCATGACGAAGCGGCCGACCCGCGATGCGAGGAGCGCCGGGAGGAAGGCCCGGCTGGTGTTGCGCAGGGTCTGGACGGCCTGGCGGTGCAGGAAGTCCCAGTCCTCGTCGCTCTGGTCCAGCAGCGAGGTCCCGCCGCGCCAGCCGCCCACGAGGTGCAGCACGCCGTCCACTCCGCCGGCGTCGTCGGTGATCTCGGACGCGAGCCGCTCCACGGCGGCGTGGTCGGTGAGATCGCAGACCGCCGGGGTGACGGTGTGCCCGGAGGCTTCGGTGGAGGCGGACGCGGCCGCCTCGATGCGGTCGGGGGAGGACCCGATCGTGTAGACGCGGTGTCCGGCCTGGGAAAACGCCGTGGCGGCAGCAACCCCGGAGGGGCTGCTGCCGCCGGCGACGACAACGGTGAGGTTGTTCATGATGTCGAGTCTAGGCTCTCGTTCCGGGTGCCGTGGTTCAGGACAGTGCGGTGGCGCCGGTGATGCCCGCGGTGGACTCGATGACGGTGCGCATCTTCTTCTCCAGGGCCTCGAAGAACATGGAGAGCGGGAACTCGTCGTCCATGACCTGGTCGGTGATCTCGCGCGGGGTGCCGGTCAGCGGCAGGGCGTCGGGACCCTTGGCCCACACGGAGGCCGGGTGCGGCGTGACGGTCGCGGAGATCATCTCGTAGGCGGCGATCCAGTGCGCGACCTTCGGGCGGTCGATCGAACGCCAGTACAGCTCCTCGATCTGCTCACCCAGGGCCACGACGACGTCGGCGACGTTGTCCCACTCGATGCTCATCTTGCCGTCGGTCCAGTGCAGCACGCGGTGCTGGTGCATCCACGCGAAGAGCAGCTGGCCGCCCAGGCCGTCGTAGTTGCGGACGCGGGAGCCCGTGATGGAGAAGCGGAAGATCCGGTCGAAGATGACCGCGTACTGCACGAGCTTGGCGTGCTTGCGGGCCTCGGGGCTGGCGTTCTCGTCCTTCTCGACCAGGACGGACTCGCGGAAGGCGGTGAGGTCACAGCGGAGCTCTTCCAGGGAGTACAGGAAGAACGGCATGCGCTGCTTGATCATGAACGGGTCGAAGGGCAAGTCGCCGCGCATGTGGGTGCGGTCGTGGATGAGGTCCCACATGATGAAGGCCTCCTGCGTCAGCTGCTGGTCCTCGATCAGCTCGGCGGCGTCCTCGGGGAGGTCCAGCGAGGTGATCTCGGCGGCGGCCTTCAGGACGCGGCGGAAGCGGGCGGCCTCACGGTCCTGGAAGATGGCGCCCCAGGTGAAGGCAGGGGTCTCGCGGACTGCCACGGACTCCGGGAAGAGCACGGCGGAGTTGGTGTCGTAACCGGCCGTGAAGTCGACGAAGCTCAGCGGGACGAACAGCTTGTTGGAGTATGCGCCGGCTTCGAGCTCGGAGATGAACTCCGGCCAGAGGACGTCCACCAGCACGGCTTCGAGCAGACGCTGAGTGCTGCCGTTCTGGGTGTACATCGGGAAGACGACCAGGTGCTGGAGGCCGTCGATGCGGTGTTCCTGCGGCTGGAAGGCCATGAGGGAGTCGAGGAAGTCCGGTTCGCCGAAGCCCGCGGCGGCCCAGGCCTTCAGGTCCTTCTGCAGCAGGGTGAGGTATTCGGCGTCGTGCGGGAAGTGCGGTGCCAGCTCGGCGACGGCTTCGACGACGGTGTCGACAGCGTCGGCTGCTGCGGCGTGGTTCCCGGCGTCTTCGATGGCGCCGTTCTTGGACTGGAACGGCTGCACGCTGCTGACGGCGGCCTTCAGGCGCTGCCAGGCCGGGTGCTCGGCGGTGACGCGGGAGGTGGTCTCGATGGTGGTGGCGGTCATGGCCAGGCTCCTTTTCCTCTGTTCCCCGAGGGGAAGGTGCGGGGGACCATGTGTGATCCGCCACACCGTGACATCTGGATTCAGCGTAGCCGTGAGCAACCAAGGCTGATGCAAATTCGAGCGTAGCAACAGTAGTTCTTATGCTTGGTGGGCATCTCGCGGTTCAAGGCCCACGGACGGCGGAAGCTCCGTCCAGTGGGTTCCTCCGGCGCCTCGGCAACCCCCGCCGAGTCAGCGAAAAGGGGCGTGAGTCCGCTCCATGATGCAGCGGACTCACGCCCCTCGCAGCGGGCTCACCGGGGCGCGTGGAGCGGCCGGTGAGCCGTGGTCCACTGCGTCACTCGGTGGGCCGCAGTTTCAGCGAGACCGAGTTGATGCAGTACCGCTGGTCGGTGGGGGTGTCATACCCCTCGCCCTCGAAGACGTGCCCCAGATGCGAGTCGCAGCTGGCGCAACGGACTTCGACGCGCTCCATGCCCAGCGTCGAGTCGCGGAGATACCGGACCCGGCCCTCGGCGAGCGGCGCGAAGAAGGACGGCCACCCGCAGTGGGAGTCGAACTTCTCCGAGCTCGTGAACAGCTCGGCGCCGCAGGCCCGGCAGCTGTACACGCCTTCCTGCTTCGTGTCCCAGTACTCGCCGGTGAACGCGCGTTCCGTGCCGGCCTGGCGGAGCACCTGGTACTCCTCGGGCGTCAGCTCCTGACGCCACTCCTGGTCACTCTTGACGACCTCTGTGCCGTTTCCCGGGCGGTCCATGATGTGCTCCTCACTCCGATGATCTGTTCGGCACAGGTGTTAACGCTCAGGAGTCCCCGATGAATCCCGAACCCGCGTAGAGATGCAGCACAGGAAGACCGAGAGCGTGCTGGGCCTTGCTCGCCAGGTCCGCGTGGAAGGTGTCCAGGACCGCGTGCGGGCGCGTGAACACGACCGCCTGGCTGGCGCCGGTCGCCTTGACGGCGTCCACGAGGGCCTGGACGGCGGACCCTTCGTCGACGACGCTGCCGTCGATCTCCTGGAACAGTCCTTCGAGGGCGGTCAGGGACTTCTCCAGCACCTGGGAGGCGTCCTGCCGGGCGTCGGCCGTGTCCGGGGCCTTGGCGCCCAGCTCGCGGAAGGCCTCGGTGAACTCGAGGAGGGAGAGATGTTCGACGAAATCGACCAGCAGATGCCGCTGCGTGTCGGCCTGGACCAGGAGTTTCGCAGAGAACTCCCCACCGTCCAGAAGTTCCTCGAGGCTCGTGCGGTCCGAGTCGTCCAGTGTGGTTTCCGTCAGGATGACGATTGGCTGAATCATGTGACAAGACTAGTCCGGTACAGGAGATTCACGGCCACAGCCAGCAGAATGGATGTCATGGACGAACAGAGCAGCACGGGACGGGGCCATGGTTTCTTCAGGATCGCGGGACTGGGTGTCGCGTCGGCCCTGGCGGCGACGGCGTTGCTGGGGGCCGGGAGCTCGGCCCTCGCCGCCTACTTCGCCCGCCGCATCATCACCCCGGACCGGGTGAAGAGCCAGGGGGAGGAACTGCTCGCCGTCGTGCAGGGCGATCACGGTCCCGAGGCGATCTTCCGTGCCACGGCGGAGAACACCGGCGACGGGGTGTACAGCTTCCACTTCGACGGCGACGCCGGGCTGGCCAGGATCGGCCGCATCACCTCCTACTCGCCCCTGGAAGGCACGGTGCAGCGCGAGATCGAGGACATCTATTCGGGGAGCCTGGACCGTGTGCGGTGGGGCCGCTGGGGCGGGGCGACGTACCCGGATCCGTCCGCCCTCGGGATCGACTTCGAGGAGGTCCTGCTCCGGGACGAGATCGGCGATTTCCCCGCCTGGCTGGTCCCGTCGCCGCGGTACGCCTCCGGCGCGGCCCACCGCAAGCATGCCGCGCCCGGTGGTCAGAACGTCTGGGCGATCATGGTGCACGGTCGCGGCGCGACGCGGATGGAGGGCCTGCGGGCCTTGCCCGTGGTCCAGGAGCTCGGGCTGACGAGCCTGCTCATCTCTTACCGCAACGACGGCGAGGCCCCTCCGGCAGATGCGGGGCGCTACGGCCTGGGGTCCACCGAGTGGCGCGAAGTCGAGGCCGCGATCGCGTACGCCCTGGACCACGGCGCGACGGACGTGGTGCTGTTCGGCTGGTCGATGGGCGGAGCGGTCTCCCTGCAGGCCGCAGATCAGGCCCGCAATCGGCACGCCATCAGGGCATTGGTCCTGGACGCTCCAGTGATCGACTGGGTGGATGTTCTCGCCTTCCAGGCGCGGCTCAACCGCATCCCTGCTGAAGTGGGGCGCTACGGGCAGTTCATGCTGTCCCATCCGCTGGGCCGGCGGCTGACCGGGCTGTCGGCGCCGGTGGACCTGAAGTCCATGGACTGGGTGACCCGCTCGATCGAGCTGCGGACCCCCACCCTCATCCTGCACAGCGTGGACGACGACTTCGTCCCCTACGGGCCGTCGGAGAAGCTAGCCGCGAAGAACCCCGAGATGGTGATGTTCGTGCCGTTCCAGAAGGCACGGCACACGCGGGAGTGGAACGTGGACCGGGAGCGCTGGGAAGCGACCGTCCGAGAGTGGCTCGGCGCCCAGCTGGAGGAGCGGAAGGGACCGGCGGCAGCGGTCTGAGGCCGTGCCGGGAAGGCGCCGGCCGTCCGCTCAGGCGCGGATCGTGGCGCGCACGGCGCCGGTGAGGCGGCTCAAGTCGTCCGGCGACAGTTCGACGTCGAGACCTCGGCGCCCTCCGGAGACGAGGATCGTGGCGTGCTCGAAGGCCGAGTCGTCCAGCACGGTGGGTGACGGCGAACGCTGACCCAGCGGGGAGATCCCGCCGAGAACGTACCCTGTCCGGCGCTGGGCCGCGGCCGGGTCGGCCATGGACGCCTTCTTCTGGCCGAACGCCGCGGCGACGGCCTTGAGGTCGAGCGTTCCGCTCACGGGCACGATGCCCACGGCCATGCCGTCCGCGAGCTGGACCATGAGGGTCTTGAAGACCTGTTCGGGGGCGAAGCCGAGCGCCTTGGCCGCCTCGAGTCCGAAGTTGGTGTTCCGCGGGTCGTGGTCATACAGGTGCAGCATGAACGGGACCCCGGCCGCCTCGAGTGCGAGGGTGGCCGGGGTCCCGGTGCTGTGCTTCTTGCCGGCCATGCCGGATCAGGACGGCGCGACGGCGGTGGACTGGGCCACGTACGCCGTCACCTTGCGCTTGATCCGTCCGAGCATGGCTGTCATGCCGCGCATCCTGAGCGGGGACACCGCGCGGGTCAGGCCCAGGAGCTCCGGCATGTCATCCGGAACCGCCAGGATCTCGGCCGCGCTCAGGCCGTTCAGACCCTCATGGAGCACTCCCGCGAACCCGCGCGTGGTGGGCGCCTCCGCCGGCGCCTGGAAGAACAGCTCGATCCGGGCGTCCGCGCCGCGGCCTTCCGCCTCGATGGTGAGGAAGAGGGGCGACTGGCACTCCACCACCTGTTCCAGAAGCTCCGGGTGATCCTTGAGCCGCGCGGGAAGCTCCGGCAGGCCCCGGGAGAAGTCCAGGAGCAGCTGTAGGCGGTCCCGCTCCTCAAGAGCCTGGAACTCCTCGACGATCTCGGCCAGTGCCGAGGGAAGTGCTGCCGGACGCTGGGTGGAGGGTGACTGACTGCTCATGGGCATCAATCCTACGCCTGGCTCAGAAGCCGGCCGGAACCTCGCCGCGCTCGGAGCCCTTCACGATCGGGACACGCACGGCGTTGCCCCATTCGGTCCAGGAGCCGTCGTAGTTGCGGACGTTCTCGAAGCCGAGCAGGTACTTCAGGGCGAACCAGGTGTGGCTGGACCGCTCGCCGATGCGGCAGTAGGCGATGACCTCGTCGCCCGGGGCGAGTCCGGCTTCGCCGCCGTAGATGGCGTCCAGTTCCTCCCGCGAACGGAAGCTGCCGTCCTCGGCCGCCGCACGGGCCCACGGGACGGAGGCCGCGGTGGGGATGTGGCCGCCACGGAGCGCGCCTTCCTCCGGGTAGGCCGGCATGTGGGTCCGGGCGCCGCTGTACTCCTCGGGGGAGCGGACGTCGATGAGCGGCTTGCCGAGGTGGGCCAGCACGTCCTCCTTGAAGGCGCGGATCGGCTGGTCGTCACGCTCGACGACGGGGTAGTCGCCGGCGGCGGGAGCGGGCACGTCGGTGACGAGCTCGCGGCCCTCGGCGATCCACTTGTCGCGGCCGCCGTCCAGGAGGCGGACGTCCTCGTGACCGAACAGGGTGAAGACCCAGAGGGCGTAGGCGGCCCACCAGTTCGACTTGTCGCCATAGATGACGACGGTGGAGTCGCGGGAGATGCCCTTGGACGCGGCGAGCTCGGCGAAGGCGGCGCCGTCGACGTAGTCGCGGGTCACTTCGTCATTGAGGTCCGTATGCCAGTCGATCTTCACGGCGCCGGGGATGTGGCCGGTTTCGTACAGCAGAACGTCCTCGTCCGACTCGACCACCACGAGGCGGCCGTCCGCGACGGCGCCGGAGGCGATCTGCTCGGCGAGCCAGTCCGTGGACACCAGGCGTTCCGGGTGTGCGTAGCTGGCGAACTTGTCGTTCTCTTCAGGGGCGATGCTCATGGGTCAGCCTGGCTTTCTTCGGGGACAGGATCGGCTCGTGCCCCGGGGACGGGACTGTGCCGTTGAGTCAACCTTAACCACGCCGGCTCCCCAGGGAAGGTGAGAGTTCACATGGGGCAACACTGCGCCGTCGTCGATATTCCCGGGCTGTGAGAAGGACCGCCCCCGGCCGGGTGCCAACGCCCGGTATCCTGGGCACTGCGGTTCAGTCGCCCGGGCTGCCGTGCCTTGGAGGAATGGAACCCTTGCAGATCGAACAGCTTTCCACCCGGACTCCTGCCGTCTCAGCCGATGAGATCCTGGCGGGGTTCGCTCCCACCTACCGTTTCGGGGAGGTGTCCTTCGACAGTTACCGTCCCGATCCTGCGCACCCGAGCCAGGCCGCCGCGGTGAAGGCCCTGCGGGAGTTCGCGGCCGGCGTGGGCACGTCCTCCTCGGGAGGGCTGTTCGGAAAGCTCTTCGGCAAGAAGAAGGACGCGGGCCGGGCCGGCATCTACCTCGACGGCGGATTCGGTGTGGGCAAGACCCACCTGCTCGCCTCGCTCTGGCACGCCGTCCCGGGGCCGAAGGCCTTCGGCACCTTCGTGGAGTACACCAATCTGGTGGGCGCGCTCTCCTTCCGGAAGACCGTGGAAGCGCTGAGCACCTACAAGCTCGTGTGCATCGATGAGTTCGAGCTGGACGATCCGGGTGACACCGTGCTGATGTCCCGTCTCATGCGCGAACTGGCCGACGCCGGCGTGAAGCTCGCGGCCACCTCCAACACCCTGCCGGGCTCGCTGGGGGAGGGGCGTTTCGCCGCCGTCGACTTCCAGCGTGAGATCCAGGTGCTCGCCGATCAGTTCGACGTGATCCGCGTGGACGGCGAGGACTTCCGTCACCGCGGCCTCCCGGCGGCCCCCCAGCCGGTGCGTGCCGATGAGCTGAACTCCCGGATGAAGGCCGAGTTCGAGGGCAAGACGGTGGCGGTGGACGATTTCCCGAGCCTGATCTCGCACCTGGCCGGGGTGCACCCGAGCCGTTACCGTGCCCTGCTCGACGGCGTGGAGGCAGTGGTCTGGAAGGGTGTCACCCCGGTGACGGAGCAGGCCGTCGCACTGCGCTTCGTGGTGCTGGCGGACCGTCTCTACGACAAGGACGTGCCGATCCTCGCCAGTGGAGTCTCCTTCGATCAGCTCTTCACCCCGGAGATGATGGCCGGCGGATACCAGAAGAAGTACTTCCGTGCGGTGTCCCGTCTGACGGCCCTGGCGCGCGAGGCTCAGCAGCACGAACCCGCGGTTTGACGGCGCGCTGACGGCGCACGCGGCCGCCCGTCGTCGTCCGGAAGGCATCCTTAAATGCCAAAGCGCCGGTGCTGCCTCTCGGCAGTACCGGCGCCTCGCTTGACAAATGCTTTGGGCGCCTCAGGCCTCTGGCCTAGGCGTTGTCCTTGCCTTCGAGGTTGTCCACGAAGTTGGAAGCGCCATCCTGGACTGCGTCCACCTGGCCAGCGAACTTGCCACCGGTTTTCTCATCGATAAAGTCGCCGACCTTCTCGATGCCATCCTTGATGGCCTGCTCGTTGCCCTGGACCAGATCCTGGGCCTTGCCCTTCAGATCGTCAAAGACAGACACAGGCACCTCCTTTCCGTTGGCGGGGCCAGACGCCCCGTTCGATCAACGAGCATAGTGGAAAGAGGGGAAAAGAAAAAGACCACCCGAAGGTGGTCTTTCAGATCTTCATCCTGACCGCGAAGGGTCCGAGGGTGAAAGTGGAGCGGACGACGAGATTCGAACTCGCGACATCCACCTTGGCAAGGTGGTGCTCTACCAGCTGAGCTACGTCCGCGTGGAACACTTGCGTGTCCGTGGGCGATACTGGGATCGAACCAGTGACCTCTTCCGTGTCAGGGAAGCGCGCTACCGCTGCGCCAATCGCCCGGGGTGCCGGGTTGCAGTCTGTTTGACCACACTGCGAGCGGACGACGAGATTCGAACTCGCGACATCCACCTTGGCAAGGTGGTGCTCTACCAGCTGAGCTACGTCCGCGTGGAACACTTGCGTGTCCGTGGGCGATACTGGGATCGAACCAGTGACCTCTTCCGTGTCAGGGAAGCGCGCTACCGCTGCGCCAATCGCCCCTAGCTTTCCACCGAAGTGGAACCAGGGTTTTCACCGAGGTGGGTACGGGATTCGAACCCGTGTATACGGCTTTGCAGGCCGCTGCCTCGCCTCTCGGCCAACCCACCGTGCAGAAGATTTCTCTTCAGACAGTGTCCTGCGAGCGGACGACGAGATTCGAACTCGCGACATCCACCTTGGCAAGGTGGTGCTCTACCAGCTGAGCTACGTCCGCAGAAGGTTTTCCGACCCTGTCCCGCCATGGGTTAGGGCCGCTTTCCAACGAAGAAAAACTCTATAGGACGGAGGCCTGTTTGTTCAAATCCCGCGGCCTTCCGCGCGTCGTGGCGCTCAATTGGCGTTCCGCTCGATGATGGTCTAGAGTTTCTAAGCGTTGCAGAACGCAAGGGCGATTGGCGCAGTGGTAGCGCGCTTCGTTCACACCGAAGAGGTCACTGGTTCGAACCCAGTATCGCCCACCCTTGCAAAGCCCCTTCTTCCGCGAGATTTCGCAGAAGAAGGGGCTTTTTTTGGTCGCCCATCGACTCCGATGAAGGTGGATTCTTCACCGCGCTCCTGCCTCAGCTCTTCCGTGGGTATGGCCCCGGCGCACGCGATGCCGCTCCTGGCGGCGAGGCCGGTGTCCTGTCGTTCGCCGACTAGGCTGTGCGCACCACTCGTTGACGGAAGGGACTGACGTGAAGAGCGACGCACAGACAAGTCATCAGACCGGAGCCGAGCGCCTCCGCAGCCGCGTGCCGGTTTCATGAGCCGGAAACAGCGCAGCCATCGCGTCGCGCGGCTCGGGCGTGAGCTGTCGGCCCTGGCGCGGCTCCTGGAGGAGTACGGCGTGACACGCTGGAGTTCCTGGGCCGATCATTGCGTGTCCCTGCTTCAGAGCGGCGACCCTCGAGCTCCGGGACGGGTGAGAAGCGCCTTTGGGGGCATGGGCAGCCTCAATGATGTGGTCATCAGCCCGCATCACGGGCATCTCCTGACAGACTCCGAAGCGGCTGCCGCCAACCGGCGGCTCGCACGATTGACATCATCGGTGCATGAGGATGCCGTCTGGCTGCTCCAGGACGAGGACTCCGGGCAGTAAGGTCCGGCTAGCAAGGAAGACGTCGGCCGGGACGGATGGTGCGTCCTCCAGATTCACCGCCTCCAGCCCGTCCGACCCTCCGGAGCACGTTTCCCGCGGCCGGGGCTGCCTGAAGGAATGTCGGCAGGCTATGGGAAAGTGATGACATGACCGCACCAATGCTTGCCCGGGCCACCGATACGGGCCGGATGTATGCGCGCAGCACGCGTGAAGAACCTGTCGTCCCGTCGATCACCACCGTGATCGCCCAGCAGCCGCACGGCCTGGATGGCTGGTTCGGCTACATGGGTGCGAACGCCCTGGCCCAGGACGTGACGCTCCAATCTGCTCTGAACAATCCCGCGAAGCTCCGCCAGGCGGTGCAGCGGGCCGCCAATGCGGCCGCCGTCTACCGTGACGCCGCGGCCGAACGAGGCGACCGCGTCCATAACTATTGCGAGCAGGTGGCGCTGCGGCATCTGGACCGGGAGCACGACGTCGACGGCGCGCGGGACCTGCTCGCCCAGCACGGCGAGCGGGCGTTCGCCGACCGCTTCGATGAATGGTGGAAGGCGTATGACGTACGTCCGATCGCCCCCGAGATCACGGTCTGGAACCACGAGGTCGGCTATGCGGGCACGCTCGACCTGGTGGCCGAGATCAACGGCCGCACCTGCCTGATCGACTACAAGACCAAGGGCACCACCCGGGACGGCCAGGTCAAGGCGCTGGATGACAAGGTGGTCATGCAGCTCGTCGCCGGCATGAAGGCGGAGGAGAGCCTGGTCGATCCCGAACTGGGGGAGTGGGAGGCCTGGCAGCATGGCGGCGGCCCTCTGCTCATCGCGGTGGCGGTGGGAGAGACCGAGGTGCGGCCGCAGCGGGCCAATCCCGAGGTCCTCAAGCATCACTGGTGGAAGTTCTGCGCCTTGAAGAGGGTGTGGCAGCTCAATCAGGAGCTGCTGCAGGAGCGGTCCGCGCTCCTTCCTCTGTCCCCGCCGCGGGTCTGAAACGCGACCTGCCGGGATTCCACCGGCGTCCCTCCGGCCCGCGGAGCCGGTCCGTAGAATAGACAGCGCGGCGCACGGCGCCGCAGTGATCCGTCAGCACCTTAATACAGGAGGTCCACTCCATGGCCGTTCTCGGCATCAGGACTCTCGGCGATCCGGTCCTCAGGACCCGGGCCGAAGAAGTCACCGACATCTCACCGGCCGTCCATCAGCTGGTGGACGACATGCTGGAGACCATGGAGGACGTGCACGGCGCCGGCCTCGCCGCGCCCCAGGTGGGCGTGGGCCAGCGCATCTTCACCTTCAACATCGACGGTGTGAAGGGCCACGTCATCAACCCCGTCCTTGTCAACAGCGAGGACCATCAGCCGGACGAACGCGAAGGGTGCCTCTCGGTGCCCGGCATCTCCGCCCCGGTCCGCCGGTTCCGGCAGACCACGGTCCGCGGGATCGATCGGGACGGCAATCCGGTGGAGCTGACGGCCGAGGGCATGCTCGCCCGGTGCTTCCAGCACGAGACGGACCACTTGGACGGCATCCTGTTCATCGATCGCCTGTCGGGTGAGGAACGGCGTCGTGCGCTGAAAGCCCTCCGGAGCGGCGAGTACTCCGCGGCAGAGCGGGCGACGGTGGATCAGCGCGCCGGTTCCGTGGCCTCCGCCTTCAGCAAGGCGCCGTCGTCAGCGGCGAAGGGCCGTGGCTCGTTCGGGCAGGCGCTGTGAAGGTCCTGTTCGCCGGAACACCGGCGGTGGCCGTCCCGTCCCTCGACCGTCTGCTCGAGGCCGGGTTCGAGGTGGTCGGTGTCCTGACCCGTCCCGACGCCCCGCTCGGCCGGAAGCGCGTCCTGACCCCCTCACCCGTGGCGCAGCGCGCCGAGGAACTCGGGCTCGAGGTCATCAAGGCCTCCCGCATCACCCCGGAGGTGACGGATCAGATCGTGGCGACCGGCGCGGACGTCGGAGCGATCGTGGCCTTCGGCGGTCTGGTGCCGCAGTCCGCGCTCGACGCCCTCGAGCACGGCTGGATCAATCTCCACTTCTCCCTGCTGCCCGCCTGGCGCGGCGCGGCCCCCGTCCAGCACGCCCTCATCAACGGCGACGACGTCCTGGGCGCCTCGACGTTCCAGCTGGAGGCGGGCCTGGACACCGGTCCGGTGTTCGGCACGATGACCGAGACGGCACGGCCCGATGACACGAGCGGCGTGGTCCTCGAACGTCTGGCGGTGAGTGGTGCTGTCCTGCTCGCGCAGACGCTGTCGGCGATCGCCGCGGGCCGCGCGGAGGCTAGGCCCCAGGAAGGAACGCCGACGCTCGCCCCCAAACTCACGCTGGAGGACGGCCGCCTCGACTGGTCCCAGCCGGCCCTGTCCTTGCACCGCCGCGCCCGGGGCGTCACTCCGGAACCCGGCGCATGGACCGAACTCGACGGCCAGCGCTTCAAGATCGGGTCCCTCGCGCTCCGGCCCGACGTGCGGGATCTAGCGCCGGGCACTCTGCGGCTCGTGGGGAAGTCCGTGGTGGTCGGCACCGGCAGTCACGGCCTGGAACTGCTCGAGGTGCAGCCCAGTGGCAAACGCATGATGTCAGCACGCGACTGGGCCCGTGGCCTGGCCGCCCTGGAGAAAGTGACCTTCGAATGAGTCAGCAGCGGGGCACGCCCCAGTCCAGGGGCGGTTCAGGTTCGGGCGGCTCGGGCCGCTCCGGCGGCGGCCGGGATGCCGGCCGCCGGAACGCGCAGGGCCGTGAACGGCACCGCGGCAACAGTGGTGGAGGCCGGCAGTTCAGCTCCGCCGCACCTTCGCAGCGGTCCCGCCGCGCCGATCCGGCCCGTCTGGTCGCCTTCGAGGTGCTTCGAGCGGTGTCGGGCGCGGACGCCTACGCCAACCTGGTGCTGCCCGGGCTCATCCGCGAGCACCGGCTGGAACGCCGGGACGCCGCGTTCGCCACGGAACTCGCCTACGGGACCCTCCGTGGTCAAGGCAGCTACGACGCCATCCTGTCCGAATCGGTCGACCGGCCCCTGAAGGACCTGGACCCGGCCGTGCTCGACGTGCTCAGGCTCGGAGCGCACCAGCTCCTCGGCATGCGGGTCCCCGCGCACGCTGCCCTCGACGAGAGCGTCGGTCTGACGCGTGCCGTCATCGGCGCCGGTCCGTCCGGCCTGGTCAATGCGGTGCTCCGGAAGGTCAGTGCCCACACGCTGGAGGAGTGGCTGGACGAGATCGCCTCCCGCACGCCCGATGTCATCGCGCAGCTCGCCCTCCGTCAGGCCCATCCGGCGTGGATCGTGCGGGCCCTGCGGCAGGCGCTGGTCGGTCACGGACACGATGTCGCCGAGATCGAGGACCTCCTGGCCGCCGACAACGAGGCCCCGGTGGTGAACCTCGTGGCTCTCCCGTCGCTGGCGTCCGCACACGATCTCGATGACAGCGGCGCCGAGCCCGGTCCGCTCCTGGAGGGGTCCTGGCTGTCGGCAGGCGGCGATCTGGGCCGCATCCAGGCGGTGCGCGACGGCGTCGTGCGTGTGCAGGACGTCGGCTCTCAGCTGGTGGCCCGCGCTCTGGTGGCCGCTCCGCTCGAGGGCGGCGACGGCGGTCCGGAGCGCTGGCTCGATCTGTGCGCCGGCCCGGGCGGCAAGGCCGCTCTGCTCGCCGCTCTGGCGATCGACGCGGACGCGTCGCTGCTGGCCAACGAGGCGCAGCAGCACCGGGCCGACCTCGTCCGGCGCGCTCTTCAACCGGTCCCCGAGGAACGCTGGGAGGTCCGCACCGGAGACGGCCGTGACGTCGGCGAGAAGTTCCCGGGCCGGTTCGACCGCGTCCTCGTCGACGTTCCCTGCACGGGCCTCGGCGCTCTGCGCCGTCGGCCGGAGTCCCGCTGGCGCCGCACCCCGAAGGACCTGACCGAACTCGGCCCGCTGCAGCGCCAGCTGCTGGACTCCGCGATCCGGGCCACCCGGCCGGGCGGCGTGATCGCCTATGTGACGTGTTCCCCGCACCTCGCCGAGACGCGCATGGTGGTGGACGACGTCCTCAAACGCCGCGACGATCTGGAACTCGTCGACGCGGGGCCCGTGATCGACGGGGTGGCCCGGGGAGAAACGCTGTCCGCCGACCACGGAGGATACGTCCAGCTTTGGCCCCATCAGCACGGGACGGACGCCATGTTCCTGGCGCTGCTCCGTAAGAAGACCCCCGCCGCGGCCCAGGCCTGAGCGGTCCAGCCCCTCCGAAGGAGAACGCATGCGCTGTTGCATCAATCCGAGCATCCTGTCCGCCGACTTCGTCAATCTTCAGGCGGAGCTGGATAGGATCGCCGCGGCCGACGCCGTCCACGTGGACGTCATGGACAACCACTTCGTGCCGAATCTGACCCTGGGGCTGCCGGTGGCGTCCCGGATCCAGGCGGTGAGCCCCATTCCGCTGGACGCCCACCTCATGATCGAGGACCCTGACCGGTGGGCTCCCGGGTTCGCGGACGCGGGTCTGGCCTCCGTCACGTTCCACGCCGAGGCGGCGACCGCTCCCATCAAACTGGCCCGTGAGCTCCGTGCCCGTGGCGCCAAGGCCGGCCTGGCACTCCGCCCGGCCACGCCGGTGGAGCCGTACCTGGACCTGCTCCATGAGTTCGACATGATCCTGGTGATGACCGTGGAGCCGGGCTTCGGCGGTCAGAGCTTCCTGGACGTCACGCTGCCCAAGATCCGGCGCGCCCGGGCGGCGATCGACGGCAGCGGCGCCGCCGTGCAGCTGCAGGTCGACGGCGGCGTCACCGAGGAGACGATCGTCCGGGCCGCCGAGGCCGGGGCGAACGTCTTCGTGGCGGGCAGCTCGGTCTACGGGGCGGAGGATCCGGAACGGGCCATCACGCGGCTGCGCGAGGTCGCGGAGAGTGTCTGGGCCGGCGCGCGTTCCTGACGAAATGTTTCCGGTGGCCGTCGGGAATGAACCGGCGGCCTCCGGACTTATGACACTATGTAATCCTGCTCCCAGCACCGGACGGTGAGGGGAACAGACACAATTTGATCAATCGTGCTCCGGGGTCGGTGAAAGTCCGAACCGGCGGTTATAGTCCGCGACCCGCCAGACCTTCATCGGTCTGCCGGTTGAGCCGGTGAAATTCCGGCACCGACAGTTAAAGTCTGGATGGGAGAAGCACGAACACAAGCCACGGGTCTGTCCCGTGCGTCCTTGTTGTCGCCCCCGGAGCCGCCGCGGTTCTCTGGAAAGGGTGAGACATGGACCTCTTGCGGTGGCTCTTCGAAGCGCAGATCCCAGTCGGTGGGACGGCGCTTCTGCTACGTGAAGTTCTCGGTAATGTTTTCGGTCTGGCGAGTGCCCTCGGTGGCATGCGCCGCCGCGTCTGGGCGTGGCCCGTGGGCATCGTGGGCAATCTGCTCCTGCTCACGGTCTTCCTGGGCAATGTGTTCGGCGCTGCAGCCCCCGCCACCCTGTGGGGACAGGCAGGCCGTCAGATCATGTTCATCGCGGTGGCCGTCTTCGGCTGGATCCGCTGGCGTCAGGGCAAGCGCGACGCCGACAGTCACGGCGTGGCCCTCGTACCCCGCTGGGCCGGTGGCCGGGCCCGCGTCGCCCTCATCGCGGCGCTCCTGCTCGGCACGGGCCTTCTGACGCCGCTCTTCTCACTTCTCGGCTCCTACCCTCCGGTGTGGGCGGACGCCTGGACCTTCGTGGGCTCGCTCCTGGCCACCTTCGGCATGGCCAAGGGCTGGACCGAGTTCTGGCTCATCTGGGTGGCCGTGGACGTCGTCGGCGTGCCGCTGCTGTTCAGTGCCGGGTACTACGCGAGCGGCTTCATGTACCTCTTCTACGGCGTCTTCACGCTGGTCGGCTTCTTCGTCTGGATGCGCGCCCAGAAGCGCGAGGCGCAGACGCCTCCCGGATACACCCACGACGACGGCGCACCCGTCACGGCGGAGGTGCGCTGAGTGAGCGGACATGACGTGAACGGCGCCTCCTTCACGGACCTCGAACGGGCCGCGATGCACCAGGCCCTGGACGCCGCGCTCGGCGGACCCCGGGGCGCGAATCCGCTCGTGGGGGCTGTGATCCTCGACCCCTCGGGCAGGGTCCTCAGTGTCGGGCACCACCGGGGGGCCGGCACCGCGCATGCCGAGGCCGACGCTCTGGCCACGGCCCGTGAGCACGGCATCGACGTCGCGGGCGGGACGATCCTCGTGACCCTGGAGCCCTGCAATCACCAGGGCCGCACCGGACCCTGCGCCCAGGCGATCATCGCCGCAGGACTGGCCCGGGTCATCTATGCGATCGACGATCCCCACGATCCCGCCGCAGGAGGCGCGGCGACACTGCGCGCCGCGGGGATCCAGGTGGACAGCGGGCTGGAGGCCGAGCAGGCCCGGACGCTGAACGCGCGCTGGCTCGCCGCCGTCGACGGTCGCCGTCCGTTCGTGACCCTGCACATCGCCCAGACCCTGGACGCCCGCATCGCAGCGGAGGACGGCACCAGCCAGTGGATCTCGTCTCCCGAGTCGCTCCGGGACAACCACGCGATCCGGCAGCGGATCGATGCGATCCTCGTCGGAACCGGGACCGTGGAGATCGACGATCCGCGGCTCACCGCGCGCACCCCGGATGGTGAGCTCGCCGAGCATCAGCCCCTCCGCGCGGTGATGGGAGTGCGCCCGATCCCGGAGGGCGCCGCGATCGTCGGTGATGACGGCCGCGCCATCCACCTCGCCACACGGGAGCCGGCCGAGGCCCTCGCGGAGCTCTTCGACCGGGGTGTCCGTCACGTCATGGTCGAGGGCGGCAGCCGCATCATCGGGGCCTTCCTCAGCGCCGGCCTGGTCGACGAACTCGTGGTCTACCAGGCCCCCACCCTCCTCGGCTCGGGGAAGAACTCCGTGGCCGGGCTGGGCATCCACACCCTTGCCGAAGCCCAGTCCTGGGACTGGGACCACTCGGACGGCGGCGCCGTGCGGCACCTGGGCCGCGATCTCCGCCTTCATCTTCAGCCGGCCACGCCGCAGTATTAAGGAATAGTCATGTTCACCGGAATCATCGCCGAACGCGGCACCGTCGCCGCGCTCCAGCAGCAGGACGGCAGTGCCGTCCTGACCCTCGACGTCCCCACGCTCGCCGAGGACCTCGGCCTGGGCGGCTCCATCGCGGTCAACGGCGTGTGCCTCACCGCCACGTCCCGTGAGGGCGGCCGCATCGACGTCGACGTGATGGGGGAGACCCTCGTCCGGACCACGATCGGCTCGCTCGAGCCGGGGGACCGGGTCAATCTCGAACGCTGCGTTCCCGCCGGCGGCCGCTTGGACGGGCACGTCGTGCAGGGCCACGTCGACGGCGTGGGCGCCCTTCTCGAACGCGAGAACCAGGGCAACTGGGACCGGCTGCGCTTCAGCATCCCGACGCCGCTGGCCCGGTATGTGGCGGAGAAGGGCTCCATCGCGATCGATGGCGTGTCCCTCACCGTCACCGCCGTCAGTCCTGCGACCGAGCCGGAGCAGTGGTTCGAAGTGGGGCTGATCCCGATCACCCTCGCGGAGACCGGGCTGGGGGACAAGAAGCCCGGGGAGGGCGTCAACCTGGAGGTCGACGTGCTCGCGAAGTACGCCGAGCGCCTGCTCTCCTTCCTGGACGGAGCGCGCCGGTGAGCGGGCACTCCAGCGGTCCGCACGGTCTGGACCCCATCGAGGACGCCATCGCAGCGATCGCGGCGGGGCGCGCCGTCGTCGTGGTGGATGACGAGGACCGCGAGAACGAAGGCGACATCATCTTCGCCGCCCAGCACTCGACGCCGCAGCTCATGGGCTGGACCATCCGGCACAGCTCGGGCGTGATCTGCGTGCCGCTGACGGGGGAGCAGGCGGACCGTCTGGAGCTGCCGCCCATGGTCGAGGTCAACCAGGACGCCAAAGGCACCGCGTACACCGTCAGCTGCGATGCGGCGGTCGGCGTGAGCACCGGCATCTCGGCGACGGACCGGTCCTTGACGGTGAATCGCCTGGCCAGCCCGCACACTCGGCCCGAAGAACTCACCCGTCCCGGGCATATTTTCCCGTTGCGTGCCGTTGAAGGGGGAGTGCTTGAACGCCCTGGACACACCGAGGCGGCCGTGGACCTCTGCCGACTGGCCGGTGTCCAGGAAGCCGGCGTCATCGCCGAGATCGTTCACGACGATGGCGAGATGATGCGTCTGGCGGCGCTGCGTGACTTCGCAGCCACCCACGGTTGTCCTCTGGTGTCCATCGCCGACCTCGTGAGATACCTCCTGTTGGACGGCGAGCAGGCATGACTAGAGTGCATGGAGGAACTAGAGGAGGAACCATGAGTCCGGAACAGCCCAGTGGGACGCACCCCGTCAGCTCGGGGCCCATCGTCAAACTGCCCACGGCCTTCGGTGAGTTCGTGGCCCAGGCCTGGATCGATGAAGAAACCGGTGTGGAACATCTGGCCGTCAGTTCCCCCAACCCGCCCCGTGATGGACAGGCCCCACTCGTGCGCCTGCACTCCGAATGCCTCACGGGTGATGTGTTCGGCTCCTACCGCTGCGATTGCGGCGAGCAGCTCGCCCTGGCGCTCAACCTGATCCGCGAAGAGGGCGGCACGCTGCTCTACCTGCGCGGCCAGGAGGGCCGCGGCATCGGGCTGGCCAACAAGATCAAGGCGTACGCGCTGCAGGAGGCCGGCTTCGACACGGTGGAGGCCAACGAGCAGCTCGGTCTGCCCGTGGACGCCCGTTGCTACAACGCGGCGGCTCAGATCCTCGCGGAGATGGGGCTGACGGAGATCCGTCTGCTCAGCAACAATCCGGACAAGGAACAGCGTCTCGCGGCAGCCGGTGTCCGGGTGGTGGAGATGGTCCCCACCGAGGTGCCCAGCCGCGAGGAGAACCTCCGGTACCTCCGGACCAAGAAGGACCGCATGGACCACCGGCTCAGCCTGGAGGTTCTCGATGTGGAGATCCCCGGAGCGAACTCCTGATGACCAGCCAGCCCGACCAGAAAGCGAGCACCGCATGAGCGGCCACGGAGCACCCACCATCACCCTCGACGCCGGCGCGGAGCAGCAGCCGCTGCGCGTGGCCGTCATCGCCGCGAGCTGGCACCGGGAGGTGATGGACGGTCTGCTGGCCGGCGCCCAGGCGGCGGCCGCCGACGCCGGGCTCACCGACGTCACGGTGGTCACCGTTCCCGGCACGTTCGAACTGAGCGTCGCCGCGGCGCGTCTGGCGCCGCACTACGACGCCCTCGTGGCACTCGGGGTCGTCATCCGTGGTGGCACGCCGCACTTCGACTACGTCTGCCAGTCCGCGACGCTCGGCCTGACCCAGGTGTCGGTGAACACCGGAGTGCCGGTCGGCTTCGGCGTCCTCACCTGCGACAACGAACAGCAGGCCCTGGACCGGGCGGGTCTGCCGGGGTCCTCCGAGGACAAGGGCCGTGAGGCGCTCGAAGCCGCCGTGGCCACCGCGCTGACGCTGCGGTCCACGCTTGCCCAGCAGGACTGACCCGTCGCGGGGTGGGCAAGATCACCCCTGGCGGCTCTGTAACGCCCCCGGCCCGTTTCGGGCCGGGGGCCCGGTTCGCAGTAGGGTATGACACGTGAAGAATTTCGAGGCGCTCTTCGCTGAATTGAGCGAAAAAGCCGACACCCGGCCCGAAGGTTCGCGTACCGTCGCTGAACTGGATTCGGGCGTGCACGGGATCGGCAAGAAGGTTGTGGAAGAGGCCGCCGAAGTCTGGATGGCGGCGGAATACGAATCCGATGAGGCGGCTGCGGAGGAGATCTCCCAGCTCCTGTACCACCTTCAGGTCCTGATGCTTGCCAAAGGCCTGACCCTCGAAGACGTCTACAAGCATCTCTAGCCGCTCGGCGCGGCGAGCGCCCGGCGGCTGGCGTCGTTCCCGGCCCTGCCTTCCCGCGGGACGGGACGGCTCACGTCTCTCCAGTTCACAGACCACTGCGGGCCGAGGGCCCGGACACGAAAGATGCTTGAAGACATATGTTGCGCGTAGCAGTCCCCAATAAAGGTTCCCTGTCCGAAGCCGCCGCGGCGATGCTGGCCGAAGCCGGCTATCGCCAGCGCCGGGACAACCGTGAACTCGTCATGGTCGATCCCGACAACGACGTGGAGTTCTTCTTCCTCCGTCCCCGCGACATCGCGGTGTACGTGGGGCAGGGCACCCTCGACGTCGGCATCACCGGCCGCGACCTCCTCCTGGACGCCCAGGTGGACGCGGTCGAGATGCTCGAACTCGGTTTCGCCGCGTCGACCTTCCGGTTCGCCGGACCCGTCGGCGACTTCCAGAGCGTCGAGCAGCTGGCCGGCAAGCGCCTGGCCACCAGTTACGACGGGCTCCTCCGCGATTACCTCGCGAACCTCGGCATCGACGCCAAGGTGGTCCGCCTGGACGGCGCGGTCGAGTCCTCGGTGCGCCTCGGCGTCGCCGACGCGATCGCCGACGTCGTCGAGACCGGCAACACCCTGAAGGCGGCCGGCATGGAGATCTTCGGCGAGCCGATCCTGAAGTCGCAGGCGGTGCTGATCGGCCGTCCGGGGGAGAACAACCCCGCCGCCGAGGTGCTCATCCGGCGACTGCAGGGCGTGCTCGTGGCGCGTCAGTACGTCCTGGTGGACTACGACATCCGCAAGGACCTGGTCGAGGAGGCCGCAGCCCTGACGCCGGGTCTGGAATCTCCCACGGTGTCGCCGCTGCGTGACTCCGATTGGGTCGCCGTGCGGTCGATGGTGCTCAAGAAGTCCACCAATCAGGTCATGGATGAGCTCTACGACCTGGGCGCCCGCGCCATCCTGGTGAGCAGCATCCACGCCTGCCGCATCTGAGCCACCCGACGAGAACCCAGGAGGAACCATGGCAGTCGCCATCCGCGTGATCCCCTGCCTTGACGTCGACGCCGGCCGCGTGGTCAAGGGAGTCAACTTCAAAGGCCTCCGCGACGCCGGAGACCCGGTCGAGCTGGCTCACCGTTACGACCGCGCCGGGGCGGACGAGCTGACGTTCCTGGACGTCACCGCGAGCTCCGGCAATCGCGAGACCACGTTCGACGTGGTACGCCGCACCGCCGAGGAGATCTTCATCCCCCTCACGGTCGGCGGCGGTGTGCGCGGCGTGGCCGAAGTGGACAAGCTGCTGCGCTACGGCGCGGACAAGGCGTCCATCAACACGGCCGCCGTCGCGCGTCCCGACGTGATCGATGAGATCACCCGGCACTTCGGCTCCCAGGTCCTGGTGCTCTCGGTGGACGCGCGCCGTGTCCCGGAGGGCGCGGACAGCACGACCCCGTCGGGCTTCGAGGTGACGACCCACGGCGGGCGCCAGGGGACCGGCATCGACGCGATCGCCTGGGCGCGGGAGGCCGCCGACCGGGGTGTGGGGGAGATCCTGCTGAACTCGATCGACGCCGACGGCACCAAGGACGGCTTCGATCTCGAGATGATCCGCGCCGTGCGGGCCGCCGTGAACATCCCGCTCATCGCCTCGGGCGGCGCTGGGATTCCGGAGCACTTCCCGCCGGCCATCGAAGCGGGTGCGGACGCCGTCCTCGCCGCGTCGATGTTCCACTTCGGCCCGGACGACATGATCGCCCAGGTCAAAACCGCCATCCGCGACGCCGGGTACGAGGTCCGCTGACGTCGCGTCAGGCACACCGTGGGGCGGGAGCGCCCCGCCGGAACCGACGAGGGACCCTGCCAAACGGCAGGGTCCCTCGTCAGTTCAATACCTCATCGGTTCGTGGGTGAGGCGCAGATTCAGGCGCCGAGCGTCGCCGAACGGAGCAGAGCGACGGCGTCGGGCTGACCCTCGAAGGACACGAGCGCATGCGAGGCGCGGCCGTAGGCGTGCATCATGAGCTCGGCCGGGTCACCCAGGATGGCGACCGAGTCCGGAGCCCGCCGGGCCACGTGCCGCGGACCGTTCGGACGGACCAGCACGATGCCCAGATCGACGCCGCGGTACAGGAGGGCGGCGCGCTTCACCAGATCCGCCCAGAGCGCCTCGGCGTAGGCGTCGTCCAGGGCACGCGGCGCCCAGCGGTCCCCGGCGCGGCGGACGTCCTCGGCGTGCACGAAGTACTCTGCGAGATTGGCCAGCTCTGCGACCGCGGGGATGCCCCAGGGGGAGAAACGGGATGGGCCGGTGCGGAACTGTTCCACGAGCTTGACGTAGGCGCCGTCATCCAGGGTGGACGCGAGCTCTTCGATCGCCTGATCCGTGGCAGGCGCCAGGGCCTTGACCGCGAGACCGAGAGCGACCCGCGGGCTGTTCTCCCGCAAGTGCAAGTGCGCCAGCAGGTGGCGCGTCTTCCACCCCTCGCAGAGGGTGGGCGCGTCGGGACCGGCCGCGAGCAAGGTCTCGGCCAGGAATTCTCGGGAGGGGGCCACAAAACGCATCACTGTGAACCTAACACGAGAGGCGGTTCCCGGCGCTGCATGGCACACCGCGCGACGCGGCGTTGCGCGCAGAGCGGACCACGGTGACGGTCGGCGTCACCGAGCAGGGCCGAGGCAGGGCGGCAGGGCTTGCCGTACTAGACTGGATCGCGATGTCTGAACAGCCCATTCCCCCTCTTTCCGGCGCGTCCACCGGCCCCGAGCCGGCCACCGAGCTCGCTTCTGATGTGGCGTCGCGCCTCAAGCGCGATGACCACGGTCTGGTGGCGGCCGTCATCCAGCAGCATGACACCGGCGAAGTCCTCATGCTCGGCTGGATGGACGACGAAGCGCTCCGCCGCACGCTCACCACGGGACGGGTCACCTTCTGGTCCCGCTCGCGGCAGGAGTACTGGCGCAAGGGGGACACCTCGGGCCATGTGCAGTGGGTCAAGTCCGTCGCGCTGGACTGCGACGGCGATGCGCTTCTGGTGCGCGTCGACCAGGTCGGCGCCGCCTGCCACACGGGAACGCGGACCTGCTTCGACGGCCGGGAGCTGCCCGCCGTCGTCGGGTCCCGGGATGCCGGCCCGGCGGCCGCTGAGGAACTGACCGCTGACGACACGACGACGGAAGGTGCACGCTAGTGCTGGAGACCACCGCACTGACCCCGAGCCTGAACGAGTTCCGGACCCTGGCGTGCGAGCACCGGGTGATCTCGGTGACGCTGAAGGTGCTGGCCGACGCGGAGACGCCGATCAGTCTCTACCGCAAGCTCGCCCTGGCCGACGACGGCGCTGCGATGCCCGGGACGTTCCTCTTCGAGTCCGCCGCTGTCGGCGGGTCCTGGAGCCGCTACTCCTTCATCGGCGCCCACAGCCGGGCGACGCTGACGACGCGCGACGGCGAGGCGTTCTGGCAGGGAGAGCCGCCCCAGGGCGTGCCCACCTCCGGGAACCCGGCCGAGGCACTCCGCCTCACCCTTGAAGCGCTGCGCACCGAGCGCCACGCCGATCTGCCGCCGCTGACCTCGGGCCTGGTGGGTTTCGTCGGCTGGGAGACCGTGCGGCACTGGGAACGGCTGGTCCACCCGCCGCAGGACGACCTGAACCTGCCGGAGCTAGCCCTCAACCTGGTGAGCGACATCGCGGTCCACGACAATGTGGACGGATCGGTGCTGCTCGTGGCCAACGCCATCAACATGGACGACAGCCCGGAACGGGTGGACGAGGCTTATCAGGACGCGGTGAACCGCCTCGACGCCATGCTCGAGCGCCTGCAGCGTCCGGCCGCACCGGCCATCGCCGCCCTCGCCCCGAGCCGCGACTACCAGGAGTCGGTGCAGCACCGCTGGCCCGAACCGCAGTACCTCGAGGCCATCGACCGCGGCAAGGAGGCCATCCGCGACGGCGAGGTCTTCCAGGTGGTCATCTCCCGGCGTTTCGAGCTGGACTGCGCCGCCAGTGCTCTGGACGTCTACCGGATGCTGCGCAACAGCAACCCCAGCCCGTACATGTACCTCTGCAACTTCGAGGATCCGGAGGGCCGGGAGTACGCGATCGTCGGCTCCAGCCCCGAAGCGCTTGTGACGGTCACGGACCGCGAGGTGATCACGCATCCGATCGCCGGGTCCCGGCCGCGCGGCAAGACCCATGACGCCGACGTCGCGCTGGCCGAGGAGCTCCTCGCGGACACGAAGGAACGCGCCGAGCACCTCATGCTGGTGGATCTGTCCCGCAACGACCTCTCGCGGGTCTGCACCGCCGGCACGGTGGACGTCACCCAGTTCATGGAAGTGGAGCGCTTCAGCCACATCATGCACCTGGTCTCCACCGTGGTGGGGCAGCTCGCCCCGGGCTCCACGGCGTACGACGTGCTCGCCTCCACCTTCCCGGCCGGCACGCTCTCGGGCGCTCCGAAGCCGCGGGCGCTGAGTCTCCTGGACGAACTGGAGCCGCACCGGCGCAGTGTCTACGGGGGAGTGGTCGGCTATCTCGACTTCGCCGGGGACATGGACATGGCCATCGCGATCCGCACGGCGCTCCTGCTGGACGGCAAGGCGTATGTCCAGGCAGGTGGCGGCATCGTCGCCGATTCCCATAAGCCGGACGAGGCCCTGGAGACCGTGAACAAGGCTGCCGCGCCGCTGCGTGCCGCGCACCTCGCCTCCGCTCTGCGCGATGCGGAGCCCGGGCTCGCCACGTCCCTCGCGGAAGGCCAGTGATGAGCCGTCCCGCAGCTCCCCGCTGGTCCCGCAAGGCCACGGTCGTGCTCGTGACGGTGCTGTGCGCCGTCGCGGTCTTCGGCACCACGACCCAGAGCTGGGTCAACGTCGTCCTGGCGCAGAGCGGTGTCAGGATGCCCGATATCCACGTCGCCGGCAGCAAGGCCGCCACGGCGGTCACGGCCCTCGCCGTGGTGGCGGTCGCCGGCGCGATCGCCAGCAGCATCGCGGGCCGCATCGCCCGCTGGGTGGTCGCCGTGGCGATCGCCCTCTCCGGTGTGGGCATCGTGTCGGCCGGCCTGACCGTGCTGAACGATCCCCGCGCCGCGGCGCAGGGAGAGATCAGCCGCCAGACCGGCGTCGCGAACGGGCCGGCGGAGGTCAGCCTCACCACGTTCCCGGTGCTCGCCGTGATCTTCGGCGCCCTCCTCATCCTGTGCGCAGTGTGGCTGGTCCTCGCCTCACGGCACTGGGCGGGCAGCTCGAAGTACGACGGCGCCGCGGGCCGGTCCCGTGCCGCGGCGAAGGGCTCCGCGAGCCCCTCCGCGGCGGCCGAGGAGGCCGACGACGACGAGCCCCTCGACGCGATCGACAGCTGGGATCAGCTCAGCAAGGGGCACGACCCCAGTTAGGCCTGTCCGGCAGGTGGGCACAGCGCCTCCGCTGCGCCTGGACCTGCACAATCAATGGCAGAATGTAGTTAGTTTCATTCCTGAGGAGTATCACCATGAGCAAAGCCACTGTTTCCGCCAGCCAGTCCACCGAGTCCCACGCGGACGAGATCGGACACGGCAACAGCCCGGCTGCCTGGACCTGCGTGGCCATCATGCTGGTGGGCGCCCTGGTCTCGTCCATCGCCTTCGTCCTGGCCAGCGCGCCGGTGTTCTGGGGCGGCATCGGCGTCATGGTGATCGGTCTCCTGGCCGGGTTCGCCATGCGCAAGGCCGGTTACGGCGTCGGCGGCAGCAAGCTCAAGAACAGCCACTGATCTGTGACTGTCCTCGACGACATCATCGCGGGAGTCCGCGAAGACCTTGAGGCGCGTCGGCTGTCCCAGGCCGAGATCGAGGACGCCGCGCGTGCCGCGGCACCCGCCCGGGATGCCTGGGCCGCCCTCGGTGGCGGTCAGCCCGACGCCGGGCTGAAGGTCATCGCGGAGATCAAGCGAAGCAGCCCCTCCAAGGGCGAGCTGGCCGGGATCGTCGATCCGGCGGCCCTCGCGGAGCAGTACGTCTCCGGCGGCGCCTCCGTCATCTCGGTCCTGACCGAGCAGCGGCGCTTCAAGGGCAGCCTCGCCGATCTGGACGCGGTGCGCGCCCGGGTCGACGTGCCGCTGCTCCGCAAGGACTTCACGGTGGACGAGTACCAGATCTGGGAGGCCCGGGCCCACGGTGCCGACCTCATCCTGCTGATCGCCGCCGCGCTCGATGACGCGCAGCTCAAGGACTTCAGCGACCTCACCCACGAGCTGGGCATGAACGTCCTGCTGGAGACCCACACGCTCGAGGAGATCGAGCGGGCCGCGGCCGTGGAGGCCCGCATCATCGGCGTCAACGTCCGCAATCTGAAGACCCTCGACGTCGACCGCGGCGTCTTCGGCGGGCTGGCCTCGGCCATTCCGGCCGGAGCGATCGCGGTGGCGGAGTCGGGAGTCCGCGGTGTCGAGGATGCCGTGCATTACGCGTCCCAGGGTGCGCAAGCGCTCCTGGTGGGCGAGGCTCTCGTCACGACCGAGGATCCCCGCCGGCTGCTGCAGGACTTCCGGGAGGCCGGCACGCGGGCCATGCCGGCCCGGCGCGGCTGAACAGCTCTACGAACACGCCCGGCGATGCCCACGCGGCGTCGCCGGTCCGAACCGAAACACAGAGGACGGTGAGCGCGATGGCGGAGAACGCATCGCAGAACCCCGGGCAGGGCGCGGCTGAAGAGCAGGCGTTCGGGGACCCCGCTGAGGCATTCCTGGCGGGACGGCAGGCGGAGCAGTCCGACGGCGGCAGCGCCACGGACCGTGGCCCGTTGCGTCACGCGGAAGGACCGTACTTCGGTGAATACGGCGGCCGCTGGATGCCCGAGTCCCTCATCGCCGCTCTGGACGAGCTGGAGGACACCTTCAACAAGGCCCGGCTGGATCCCGATTTCCTCGCGGAGATCTCCGAGCTGAACAAGAACTACTCGGGCCGCCCGAGCCTGCTCACCGAGGCCAAGCGCTTCTCCGAGCACGCCGGTGGCGCCCGCGTCTTCCTCAAGCGCGAAGACCTCAACCACACCGGTTCGCACAAGATCAACAACGTGCTGGGCCAGGCCCTGCTGGCCAAGCGCATGGGCAAGACCCGCGTGATCGCTGAGACCGGCGCGGGACAGCACGGCGTCGCCTCGGCCACCGCCGCCGCCCTCATGGGCCTGGAGTGCGTCGTCTACATGGGCGCCGAGGACTGCCGCCGGCAGGCCCTCAACGTGGCCCGCATGCAGCTGCTGGGTGCCACGGTCGTTCCTGTCACGAACGGCTCCCAGACGTTGAAGGACGCCATCAACGAGGCCCTGCGCGACTGGGTGACCAACGTCGACAACACGCACTACCTGCTCGGCACGGCGGCCGGAGCCCACCCGTTCCCGGCCATGGTCCGCTTCTTCCACGAGGTCATCGGCGACGAGGCCCGCGAGCAGATCCTGACCCAGACCGGCCGTCTGCCGGACGCGGTCTGTGCCTGCATCGGCGGCGGGTCGAACGCGATCGGCATCTTCCACGGCTTCCTGGACGACCCCGAGGTCGCCATCTACGGCTTCGAGGCCGGCGGTGACGGCGTGGAGACCGGACGGCATGCGGCCACCATCACGCTCGGCCGTCCGGGCGTGCTGCACGGCGCGCGCTCCTACCTGATGCAGGACGAGGACGGCCAGACCGTGGAGTCCCACTCCATCTCCGCAGGCCTGGACTACCCGGGCGTCGGCCCGGAGCACTCCTACCTGCACGACATCGGCCGCGTGACCTACGAGCCGATCACGGACACCGAGGCGATGGACGCCTTCAAGCTGCTGTCGCAGACCGAGGGCATCATCCCGGCCATCGAGTCCTCCCACGCCCTCGCCGGCGCCATCAAGGTCGGCCGGCGGCTGACCGAGGGCAAGGAGGACCCCAGCGAGGTCATCATCGTGGTCAACCTGTCGGGCCGCGGTGACAAGGATGTCCAGACCGCCGCCGAGTGGTTCGACATGCTCGACGAGGACGGCAACGTCCGCGGCACCACGCTTTCCACACGTCACAGCACCACGGGTGAGGAGTCCCCGGCATGATCCATTCCAAGGCCGCGGCCGCCATCGACAAGGCGAAGGCCGAGGGGCGCTCCGCCCTGATCGGCTACCTGCCCGCCGGATACCCGGATGTCCAGACGAGCATCGACGCCGGCATCGCCCTGGCGAAGAACGGCGCGGACATCATCGAGATCGGCATCCCGTACTCGGACCCCGTCATGGACGGCCCGGTCATCCAGGCCGCGACCACTGAGGCTCTCGCGAACGGCTTCCACGTGGCGAGCGTCTTCGACGTCGTCAAGGGCATCACCGAGGCGAGCGATGCCGCCGTCGTGGTCATGACCTACTGGAACCCGGTCATGCGGCTGGGCGTCGACGAGTTCGCACGCCGCCTGGCGGAGGCCGGGGGAGCGGGTCTGGTCACGCCGGACCTCATCCCCGATGAGGCTGCCGAGTGGGTCGCCGCCTCGGACAAGTACTCGCTGGACCGCATCTTCCTGGTGGCGCCGTCCTCCACGCCGGAGCGCCTCAGCATGACGGTCCAGGCCAGCCGCGGCTTCGTGTACGCCGTCTCGGTCATGGGCGTCACCGGCGCCCGCGGCGCCGTGAGCAACCTCGCCGAGAGCCTCGTGGCGGCCACCCACGCCGCCGGCGCAGAACGCGTGTGCGTCGGGCTGGGCGTGTCCCGGGCCGAGCACGTCCGGGAGATCGCCTCCTATGCCGACGGCGTGATCGTGGGCTCAGCCCTGGTCTCGGCACTCCGCGACGGCGGCGTCCCCGCCGTCGCACAGCTCACTCAGGAACTCAGCGCCGGATTCACCCCGGCCGGATAGGAACCCGGTATGCAGACCGCCCTGATGGCGACCCAGCTCCCTGCCAGCATCCCCAGCCCCAGCTGGTCGGGGTTCGAGCTGGGACCGCTCAGCATCAGGGCGTACGCCCTGTGCATCCTGCTCGGCATCGTGGTGGGCCTCTGGCTCACCGCAGTGCGCTGGAAGCGCCGCGGCACGCCTGAGGGCAGCCTGTGGGACATCGCCATCTGGGCGATCCCGTTCGGCATCATCGGCGGTCGCCTCTACCATGTCTTCTCCTCGCCCGCGCAGTATTTCGGCCCGAACTTCGACGGCACCGGCGACCTCAGCCTGATCCCGCAGATCTGGCGTGGCGGCCTGGGCATCTGGGGCGCGGTGGTCCTGGGTGCCGTCGGCGCGTGGATCGGCTGCCGCCGGTCCGGGGTGAAGCTGAGCGCGTTCATGGACGCGGCGGCGCCGGGCCTGCTGCTCGCCCAGGCGATCGGCCGCTGGGGCAACTGGTTCAACCAGGAGCTCTTCGGCGCTCCCACGGACCTGCCGTGGGGCCTGCAGATTGACCCGCAGAACCCGAACTTCCCCGCGGACGCGGCTCCGGGCACGCTGTTCCACCCGACGTTCCTCTATGAGAGCCTCTGGAACCTGATTGGCGTCGTCATCCTCCTGCTGCTGGACCGCCGGTTCCACTTCCGCCGCGCCCGCCTCTTCGCCCTGTACGCCGCGTACTACTGCCTGGGCCGCGTCTGGATCGAACTGCTCCGGATCGACGACGCCGAGCACATCACCCTCTTCGGCGTGACCACCCGCCTCAACGTCTGGACGAGCATCTTCGTCCTCATCGCGGCTCTCCTGTACTTCGTGATCGCCGGATTCGGGCGCTCGAAGCGGGGCGACACCCCGTACCTGAAGGGTCACGAGCCGGAGCCCGAGGCGCCGGCCGACAGTCATGAACCGGAAGTTACCATCCAGGATGCGGAAGGTTCCGTCTCAGATGGTGGTCCTCGTGGTAGTGTCGCTGCAACACCGAGCGATGCTGCAACCGATGATGACCCTGCAGCAGCCCAGCCCGAAGCGGACGCCACCCCCCAGTCCGCGGGCCCGGAAGCCTCCTCCTCGTCCACCGACCAGGAATCCCGGAACTGAATCCAGCCACGGCCCCGCCCCGTCACGACGGGGGCGGCCTGATGCCGCCCCTCAGAGGGGTGTAACCATTCGTTCGGTGACCGCTGGTGACCTACAATCGCTAGTATCAATCGCCTTGTTGCGCTCGTCACAATGACGCGCGAACGACTGGGGCCAATGTTGTCCCCTCCACCAGCTCGACCAGGAGGAAGGACGCTCCGTCATGACTCATACGCGGCACCACGCACCCGAAGTGGAACCGGCAGCCCCCGGGCAGCCGGAGAACCCCTTCGTGCGGTTCGCGGCTCAGCCTGCCGCCTCAGGGCTTTACCGCCCCGAGGAGGAGAAGGACGCCTGTGGCCTCGCCATCATCGCCACCCTGCGCGGTGAACCCGGCTACGACATCGTGGCCAACGCCCTCCATGCCCTGCGGAGCCTCGAGCACCGCGGCGCCGTCGGCGCTGACGAAGGCACCGGCGACGGCGCCGGCCTGCTGACGCAGATCCCCGACGAGTTCTTCCGCGCGGTTCTCGACTTCGAGCTTCCTGCTCAGGGCCAGTACGCCGTCGGCACCGCCTTCCTCCCGGCGATCCCGGCCGAAGCCGACGCCGCCCGTCAGGGCATCGAAGGCCTGGCCGGCGAAGAGGGCCTCTCCGTCATCGGCTGGCGCGAGGTTCCGATCCGCGCAGAGCTGGTCGGTTCCATGGCCCGCGCCTGCATGCCGTTCTTCGCCCAGCCGTTCTTCGCGGCGACCGACGGCGCCGAACTGAGCCGCGACGAGCTGGACCGCCGCGTCTGGCGCATCCGCAAGCGCGCCCAGAACCGTTTCGGCGTGTACTTCCCGTCGCTGTCGAGCCGGACCATCGTCTACAAGGGGATGCTCACCACGGCTCAGCTCGAGCCGTTCTACCCGGACCTCTCGGACACCCGTTTCAAGAGCAAGCTCGCGATCGTGCACTCGCGCTTCTCCACGAACACCTTCCCGTCCTGGCCGCTCGCCCAGCCGTTCCGGACGATCGCCCACAACGGTGAGATCAACACCGTGAAGGGCAACCGGAACTGGATGCGCGCCCGCCAGTCGCAGCTGGCCAGCCCGCTGCTCGGCAGCTCCCCAGAGGACCTGTACCCGATCTGCACCCCGGGCGCCTCGGACTCCGCGTCCTTCGACGAGGTCGCCGAGCTCCTCTGGCTGTCCGGCCGTCCCATCAGCCACGCGATCATGATGATGATCCCGGAGGCGTGGGAGAACCACACCGCCATGGACCCGGCACGCCGCGCGTTCTACGAGTACCACTCGATGCTCATGGAGCCGTGGGACGGCCCTGCCGCCGTGTCCTTCACGGATGGCAACCTCGTCGGCGCGACGCTGGACCGCAACGGTCTTCGCCCCGGCCGCTACTGGATCACCGAGGACGGCATGATCGTCTTCGCGTCCGAGGTGGGCGTCCTGGACATCGAGCCGTCGAAGGTGGTCAAGAAGGGCCGCGTCTCGCCGGGCAAGATGTTCCTGGTCGACACGGGTGAAGGCCGCATCATCGCCGACGAGGAGGTCAAGGCCGAGATCGCCGCCTCGAACCCGTGGGCCGAATGGGTGGAGCAGAACCTCGTCAAGCTGGACGACCTCCCCGAGCGTGAACACGTGGTCCACACCCCGGCGTCGGTCAACATCCGCCAGCGGACCTTCGGCTACACCACCGAGGAACTGAAGATCCTGCTCGGGCCCATGGCCCGCACCGGCGCGGAACCGCTCGGCGCGATGGGCTCGGACACCCCGGTCGCGGTGCTCTCCGAGCGCCCCCGCGTCCTGTTCGATTACTTCGTGCAATCCTTCGCCCAGGTGACCAACCCTCCGCTGGACGCCATCCGCGAAGAGCTCGTGACTTCCATGCGCTGCGCCGTCGGACCCAATGGCAACATGCTGGACACGGGCCTCATCCGCCAGCCGCAGATCGCCCTGCCCTACCCCGTGATCAACAACGACCAGCTGTCGAAGATCGCGAACATGGAGAACGCCGACGGCGACCGCGTGGCCATGAAGGTCCGCGGGCTCTACCGCCCCGAGGGCGGCGAGCAGGCCCTCCGCACGCGCATCAAGGAGATCTGTGAGCAGATCTCCAGCGCGATCAACCGTGGCGTCCAGTACGTGGTGCTCTCGGACCGTGACTCGAACGCCCAGTGGGCGCCGATCCCGTCGCTCCTGCTGCTGTCCGCCGTGCACCACCACCTGCTGCGCAGCGCGAACCGCACCAAGACCGCCCTGCTGGTCGAGGCCGGCGATGTCCGCGAAGTCCACCACGTGGCCGTGCTGATCGGCTACGGCGCGTCCGCGGTCAACCCGTACCTCGCCATGGAGAGCGTCGAAGAGCTCATCCGCACGGGCGAGCTGCGCGGTGTCACGCCGGAGACCGGCGTCTACAACCTGATCAAGGGCCTCGGCAAGGGTGTCCTGAAGATCATGTCCAAGATGGGCATCTCGACCGTGGCGTCCTACTGCGGCGCGCAGACCTTCGAAGCCCTGGGTCTCTCCCAGGACCTGGTCGACGAGTTCTTCTCCGGCACCCACTCCCAGCTGGGTGGCGTCGGCCTGGACGTCATCGCCCAGGAGGTGCTCACCCGGCACCGCTTCGCGTACCCGGAAGAGGGCATCGAGCTCCCGCACAGCCCGCTCAACGGCGGCGGCGAGTACCAGTGGCGCCGCGACGGCGAACCGCACCTGTTCAACCCGGAGACGGTGTTCCGCCTGCAGCACTCGACGCGTGAGCGCCGCTACGACATCTTCAAGGAGTACACGCGCGGGATCGACGATCAGTCGGGCAAGCTCATGACGCTCCGCGGGCTCCTGAAGTTCAAGGAGGGTCTGCGCCCATCCGTCCCGCTCGAGGAGGTCGAGCCGGTCTCCTCGATCGTCAAGCGCTTCTCCACGGGCGCCATGAGCTATGGCTCCATCTCCAAGGAGGCGCACGAGACGCTCGCCATCGCCATGAACCGTCTGGGCGCCAAGTCCAACACTGGTGAGGGTGGCGAGGATGTGGACCGCCTGCTGGATCCGGAGCGCCGCTCCGCGATCAAGCAGATCGCGTCCGGCCGTTTCGGCGTCACGAGCCTGTACCTGAGCAACGCCGACGACATCCAGATCAAGATGGCCCAGGGCGCCAAGCCGGGTGAGGGCGGCCAGCTCATGGCCCAGAAGGTGTACCCGTGGGTGGCCCGCACGCGGCACTCGACGCCCGGCGTCGGGCTCATCTCCCCGCCGCCGCACCACGACATCTATTCGATCGAGGACCTGGCACAGCTGATCTACGACGCCAAGCGGTCGAACCCGTCCGCCCGCGTCCACGTGAAGCTGGTCTCCGAGGTCGGCATCGGCACCGTGGCGTCCGGCGTGACCAAGGCGAAGGCCGACGTCGTGCTCGTCTCGGGCCACGACGGCGGCACGGGCGCCTCGCCGCTCAACTCGCTCAAGCACGCGGGTGTGCCGTGGGAGCTCGGCCTGGCCGAGACTCAGCAGACCCTGATGCTGAACAACCTGCGCGAGCGCGTGGTCGTCCAGGTGGACGGCCAGCTCAAGACCGGGCGTGACGTGGTCATCGCGGCGCTCCTGGGCGCCGAGGAATACGGCTTCGCCACGGCGCCTCTGGTGGTGTCCGGCTGCATCATGATGCGCGTCTGTCACCTCGACACCTGCCCCGTGGGCGTCGCGACCCAGAACCCCGAACTGCGGTCCCGCTTCACGGGCAAGCCGGAGTTCGTGGTGAACTTCTTCGAGTTCCTGGCGGAGGAGGTGCGCGAGATCCTCGCCGAGCTCGGTTTCCGGACCCTGGACGAGGTGATCGGGCACTCCGAGTACCTGGACAAGGAAGCGGCCATCACGCATTGGAAGGCCTCCGGCCTGGATCTCGATCCGATCCTCAACGGCCTGGACTTCGATGAGGACGCCCCGCTGCGCAACACCACCGGCCAGAACCACGAACTGGACCAGCACTTCGACCAGCAGCTCATCCGTCTCTCGGCGGACGCCCTGGAACGCCGCGAGCCCGTCAAGATCACGCTCGGCGTGGTCAACACTGACCGCTCCGTGGGCACGATGCTGGGCCACGTGGTCACCAAGACGTTCGGGGTGGACACTCTCGCCCCGGACACGATCGACATCACTCTGACGGGCACGGCCGGTCAGTCGCTCGGCGCCTTCCTGCCGGCCGGCATCACGCTGCGGCTCGACGGCGACTCGAACGACTACGTCGGCAAGGGCCTCTCCGGTGGACGCATCATCGTCCGTCCGGACCGCCAGAATGTCTTCCCAGCGGAGCGGAACGTGATCGCGGGCAACGTGATCGGCTACGGCGCCACGAGCGGCGAGATCTACCTGCGGGGGCAGGTCGGCGAACGCTTCCTGGTCCGCAACTCGGGCGCCACCGCGGTGGTCGAGGGCATCGGTGATCACGGCTGCGAGTACATGACCGGTGGTCAGACGCTGATCCTCGGCCGCACCGGCCGCAACTTCGGCGCCGGTATGTCCGGCGGAACGGCCTACGTGCTGGACCTCCGCCCGGAGAAGGTCAACAAGGACGCGCTGGAGAACGGCGAACTCAAGCTCCTGGAGCTCGACGCCGAGGACCGTGACATCGTGCACGGCCTGCTCAAGCGCCACGCGGAGGAGACCGGATCCCAGCTGGCCGCACGCCTGCTGGAGAACTTTGACGACACGGCCGCACGGGTGACCAAGGTCCTGCCCCGCGACTACGCGGCCGTACTGCAGACTCGACTGGACGCCCTCGAAGAGGGTCTCGACCCGGATGGCGAAGAGGTCTGGTCCCGTATTTTGGAGGTAACCGGTGGCTGATCCCCGTGGCTTTTTGAAGGTCCGCGAACGCGAGACCCAGCCTCGCCGCCCCGTTCCGGTCCGCATCATGGACTGGAAGGAAGTGTATGAGGCCCAGGAGAAGGGTGTCCTGAAGAGCCAGGCCGGCCGCTGCATGGACTGCGGCGTGCCGTTCTGTCACCAGGGCTGCCCGCTGGGCAACCTGATCCCGGAGTGGAATGACCTCGTGTGGCGGGACCGTGGCCAGGAGGCCATCGAGCGCCTGCACGCCACCAACAACTTCCCGGAGTTCACCGGGCGACTGTGCCCGGCTCCCTGCGAGTCGTCCTGTGTGCTGGGCATCAACCAGCCCGCGGTGACCATCAAGCAGGTGGAGGTCTCCATCATCGATCAGGCGTTCGAGGAGGGCTGGGTCACGCCCCTGCCGCCCACCCGCCTGACCGGCAAGACGGTGGCCGTGGTCGGGTCCGGCCCGGCGGGCCTGGCCGTCGCGCAGCAGCTCACCCGTGTGGGCCACACCGTGGCCGTCTACGAGCGGGACGACAAGATCGGCGGTCTGCTCCGCTACGGCATCCCGGACTTCAAGATGGAGAAGGAGCATCTGGACCGCCGTCTGGAGCAGATGAAGGCCGAAGGCACCCGGTTCCGTCCGGGCGTCAACGTGGGTGTCGACGTCACGTGGGAGCAGCTGCGCCGTCGCTACGACGCCGTCGTCGTGACCACCGGCGCCACCGTGCCCCGCGATCTTCCGATCCCGGGCCGTGAGCTGTCCGGCGTCCACTACGCCATGGACTACCTGGTGCCCTCCAACCGCGTGGTGGCGGGGGAGCAGCCGGAGAACCACATCGACGCCCGCGGCAAGCACGTGGTCATCCTCGGTGGCGGTGACACAGGCGCCGACTGCATCGGCACCGCCCACCGCCAGCAGGCCGCATCGGTGACCACGCTGGCGATCGGCAAGCAGCCGCCGGCGGAGCGTCCGTCTCACCAGCCGTGGCCGCTGTTCCCCACCTTGTTCGAGGTGGCCAGTGCTCATGAAGAAGGCGGTGAGCGCACCTACCTGGCGTCCACCGTCGAGTTCGTGGGCGAGAACGGTCAGCTCACGGGGATCAAGGTCGCGGAGACCGAATTCGTGGACGGCAAGCGCCTGCCCAAGGCCGGCACCGAACGGATCATCCCGGCCGACCTGGTCTTCCTCGCTCTCGGATTCACCGGCGCCGAGCCGGCCGGGATCACCGAGCAGATCAAGGCGGAGTTCGACGGCCGCGGCAATGTCAGCCGCGACGCCGAGTACATGACCAGCACGGAAGGCGTCTTCGTTGCCGGCGACGCCGGCCGTGGGCAGTCACTGATCGTGTGGGCCATCGCCGAAGGCCGTGCCTGCGCGGCTTCGGTGGACAGGTTCCTGACCGGGGGCACCATCCTCCCGGCCCCCGTGGCACCCACCGATCGAGCGATCTCGCTGCTTTAGGCCCAAAGGCCTGCACGAGATTTTCAGCAGAAGTCAACCTTCCGTAAAAAGCGATGAACTAGGTTAGGTATATGAGACGCGCAAAGATTGTGGCCACTTTCGGCCCCGCCCTGGGCACTTATGAGAAGGCCCTCGAGGTCATCCAGGCGGGCATGAACGTGGCCCGCCTGAACATGAGCCACGGCGATCACTCCATGCACGATGTGAACTACGAGAACATCCGCAAGGCTTCGTCGATGCTCGGTGTCGCCGTGGGCATCATGGCGGACCTTCAGGGGCCCAAGATCCGCCTGGGCAAGTTCGTCAACGATGAGAAGCACTACCTGGAGGTGGGGGACCAGTTCACCATCACCACCGAGAACGTGCCGGGCACCAAGGAGATCTGCTCCACCACGCTCAAGAGCCTCACCGAGGACGTCCGTCCGGGTGACACGCTCCTGATCGACGACGGCAAGGTCGCCCTGCGCGCCGTGAGCGTCGACGAGATCAAGGTCGTCGCCGAGGTGACCGTTCCGGGCTACGTGTCCAACAACAAGGGCATCAACCTGCCCGGAGTCGCCGTGAACGTCCCCGCCCTGAGCGAGAAGGACGAGACTGACCTCCGCTGGGCGCTGCAGCGCGGCGTCGACATGATCGCGCTGTCCTTCGTGCGTGACGCCAAGGACATCACCCGCGTGCACGAGATCATGGAGGAGGAAGGCCGGAAGATCCCGGTCATCGCCAAGATCGAGAAGCCGCAGGCCGTCGCGCAGCTCCACGAGATCGTGGACGCGTTCGACGCGATCATGGTCGCCCGTGGTGACCTCGGCGTCGAGCTGCCTCTCGAAGAGGTGCCGGTCGTCCAGAAGAAGGCCATCGCCGAAGCCCGTCGCTGGGCCAAGCCGGTCATCGTGGCCACCCAGGTGCTCGAGTCCATGATCGAGAACCCCCGCCCCACCCGCGCGGAGGCCTCCGACTGTGCCAACGCCGTGCTGGATGGCGCCGACGCCGTCATGCTCTCCGGTGAGACCAGCGTGGGCAAGTACGCGATCGAGACGGTCAAGACCATGGCCCGCATCATCGAGTACACCGAGGAGAAGGCGCTCGACCTGGTGCCGGCCCTCGGCTCCAAGCCGAAGACCCGTGGCGGTGCCATCACCCTGGCCGCCGTGGAGATCGCCGACCAGCTCGACGCCAAGTACATCTGCACCTTCACGCAGTCCGGTGACTCGGCCCGCCGTCTGTCCCGCCTGCGCCCGAAGAAGCCGATCTTCGCGTTCACCCCGGTGGATCAGGTCCGCAACTTCCTGGCACTGACCTGGGGCATCCAGCCGATCCAGGTCCCCATGGTGAACCACACGGACGCGATGACCGCCCAGGTGGACACCTTCCTGACGGATCTGGAACTGGTCCAGGAAGACGACCTCGTCGTCATCGCCGCCGGTTCGCCTCCCGGACAGGCCGGCTCCACCAACTCCATCAAGGTCCACAAGGTGGGCGACCTGGCGGACACCGGCCGTGCCGGCCAGGAGGAGCGCCGGGAGCCCATCGGTCCCTGGCCCGCCAAGAAGAAGAAAAAGAAGTAGCGTTTCACTGCGTTCCCCGAGGGGGCGGTCCGGATGGGCCGCCCCCTCGGGCGTACCCGGGGGAGTCGCGCGGATGCCGTGCTGGCCACGGCCGTCCTCCGGCTGAGTCCCCTATCCGGGGCGTGGGTCAGCTACATGATCCAGCGGACTCACGCCCCGGATAGCGGACTCGGCGTCCATGGTGCCACGGCGGTGGTGAGAGAACGACGACGGCGGCGCACCCGGAGTGGGTGCGCCGCCGTCGTCGGTGGCTAGCTGAGCGGGAGCTCAGTTCACCTGGTTGATGATGGTCTCCGCGACCTCGCGCATGCTGAGGCGGCGGTCCATGGAGGTCTTCTGGATCCAGCGGAAGGCCTCGGGCTCGGAGAGACCCATCTTGGTGGTGAGGAGGCTCTTGGCGCGCTCCACGAGCTTGCGCGTGGCGAACTGCTCCTTGAGGTCTCCCACCTCCTTTTCGAGGGCCTTGATCTCCTCGTGGCGGGAGAGGGCGATCTCGATGGCCGGAATGAGGTCGGCCGGGGTGAAGGGCTTGACCACGTAGGCCATGGCGCCGGCCTCGCGGGCACGCTCGACGAGTTCCTTCTGGCTGAAAGCGGTCAGGAGCACCACGGGGGCGATCCGGGCCTTCGCGATCTGCTCGGCGGCGCTGATGCCGTCCATCACGGGCATCTTGACGTCCATGATCACCAGATCCGGCTTGTGCTCTTCGGCGAGCTCGACGGCGCGCTGGCCGTTGTCGGCTTCGGCGACGACGTCGTAGCCTTCACCGCGGAGGATCTCGATGATGTCGAGGCGGATGAGGGTCTCATCCTCGGCGACCACGATGCGCTTGGCGGGGCCGGTGGTGGTTTCAGTGGTGTCCTGGGCAGGGGATTCGCTCACAGGGTCTCCTTTAACGAGGGGAACGGGGACAACAGTGTCAGGTCTATGGCGCCGTTGCCAGTGGCCCTGATGGGCAATTTGACGCTCTTAGCCTATCGCCATGTAGAGTTATCACGCGTATGCGGCCCGCGTGATGTCGCGGACCGTTTCGGTGCCTGCCCGAGTGGCGGAATTGGCAGACGCGCCGCACTCAAAATGCGGTATCGAAAGGTGTGTGGGTTCGAGTCCCACCTCGGGCACCGACAGACCAACTCGGCAATCGTGGACCATCCCCACGAGCCGACGGCGTCGACGACACGGAAAGGGCCCCGTCCAGCTGGACGGGGCCCTTTCCGTTCACCGGGCGCTCGCCCATGGGGGCCTCACCCATGCGAGCCTCGGCCGCGCGAACCTCGGGGGTCGGCGTCCGGCGACAGCCACCCGGGGTCAGCACCGCCCGATGATCGAGGTGACGTTCGGGCCCGTGTAGACGTAGCGATCGGTGACCCAACGGGAGCCTCCGGCTGTGTAGACCTTCAGCCAGATGTTGTCTCCGTCGACGGATTCCCCGTAGGTCCAGCAATCGAACTCGTAGACCTGACCTGCGCGGAGGGTGTAGCCGGCATAGGAGTATCCGCTGCCCGGGCCCGTCCTGACGTTCAGGGTGGTGTCGGTGTAGACCTGCGCGCACTTCGACGCGCGATCGCTGTAGGAGACCGCTCCGCCATAGCCGTTGTGGGGGAACGAGGAGCACAGCTTGATGGTGCTGGAGAGCTTGGGGACCGCCGCCTGAGCAGGTGCGGCCGCCGCGGCGGCTGAGAGCGCTGCACCCAGCGTGATCGCTGCGGCCGACTTCTTCCAAAGGGCTTTCATCAGGGAATCTCCTTGATCGGTGAGGGTTGTGCGAATGATGAGAAGGTTGTGCAGGGCGGTGCCGAGCGGCCTGAGCGTGGTCCGGTCTACTGGACCTTGCCGATCCGGGTGGCGAAGTCGGCCCAGGTCGCGTCGGCCTGGCTCTCCATGAACTCCCGCATCCAGTTCTCGACGGATGCCCAGTTGAGCGCCGGGCCGGTGGCATGCACGTTGAGGAACGTCCGGGAGGCGCCGGACCGGACGCGGAAGTTCATCACGGCGCCCTTCATGACTCCTTCGGTGCCGATGAAGGAGACACCGTTCGTGCGGACCTGGATGACTTTGAAGTGTCCGGGTGCGGGCGCATCCGAATGCAAGGCCACGGGATCAGACATCATCGATTTGGGCGAACCGAGGTGGAAGGTCGATCCGCACGTCAGATTGTTCATGGCCTTGTTGAGGTTGTTGTTCACGCGCAGCTGATACGTCGTCCCGTTGGTGTTCGTCACGGTCTGGTACGTGACGTGGGTGTAGTTGTGCAGGGGAAAGACCGCCCCGAGCTGGGTTTTCGTCCTGGCCCAGATGTTGTCTCCGACCTTCAGCCCGTAGGGGTCATTCTGGAGAAGGCGGCTCCATCCTGCACTGGAGATCGGAATGTTCTTCTCCATGTTGTACCCATAACCTGTGCCACCGTTCTGGTAGGCGCCGCACAGGGTCGTTCCCTCGTACTTGTCGGCGTCCGGTGTGGTCCCGGCGTGAGCCGACGAGATCGGTCCGAGCGCCAGCAAACCTATGGAGACCGCAATCGCCGCGAGAGATTTCTTCTTGAGCATTCTTCCCCCTGGATGTCATGCTGCGACTGGTCGCAGTCGAATCGGTGTCACCACGAGCAGCGCTGTTTGGGCTGGTCATGGGCGGTCAAACCGCTGTAGACGACGCGACCAGACTATCCGGGCGAGCCGCTCGCCGATAGGGTTAATCCAGATTTCGTTTTAACTCGGCCGAGCGAAACGGAAGCGCACGCTCGAGTGGGATGCCCGTCTCGGCGCCAGGACGGTGGCTGTGAAGCCGGACGGTGCTCGACGACCTGTCGCGCCGTCTAGCACCGTCCGATAGCGCTGCGCTCGGCGGATCAACGCCGCCGTCAAGAGAAAATGAAATTTCAGTCTCACTCTTGACCAGCAAGTTACTGGCAAGTAGGTTTCAAGCTATCAGCGCGCCTTACCCCTGGGTTCACGGCTTCGTGGGCCTGCCATTCACGGAACAAAGACGTCCCGAAAGGCCACCATGACATCGTTGACTCGCCGCGTCGCCACTGCGGCCACGGTTTCACTGCTCACCGTCCTCTCGCTGTTGCCCGGGGCCCCGGCCCAGGCGGCTCCTCTCACCGATCCGGGTGACGCGACCCGGCCGGCGTTCTATCAGGCGCCGGCACAGCTCCCGGCCCAGAACGGCGCAATCATCAAGGCTGAGCCGGCGCCCTTCCACCTGGATCCTCTCAATCTGCGTGGCACGCTCATCACGTCCCAGCGGATCATGTACAAGACGACGAACCGGACCGGGACTCCGGTGGGCGTCACCGGCACGGTGATCACCCCCAAGACCGCCTGGTCCGGTCCCGGAAAGCGACCGCTGATCTCGTTCGCGGTCGGAACGCAGGGTCTTGCCGACCAGTGTGCACCCTCCCGTCTGCTGGCCTTCGCCGCGGAGTACGAAGAGGTGTTCGTCGGCACCCTGCTGAGCCGGGGCTACGCCGTGGCGATCACCGATTACGAAGGCCTGGGCACGGCTGGCATCCACACCTACATGGACCGGGTGTCTCAGGGCCGTGCCGTGCTGGACATGGCGCGGGCGGCCATCTCGCTTCCCGGCACCGGACTGAGCGCGCAGTCACCGATCGGCGTCGACGGGTATTCGCAGGGCGGCGGGGCCGCGGCCGCCGCGGCCGAACTCGCCCCGAGCTATGCTCCGGAGCTTCAGATCAAGGGTGTGTCCGCCGGGGCCGTCCCCGCGGACCTCACCGCGGTCGGAACCTCGCTGGATGGCGGTTTGTACGCCGAGTTCATGCTCTTCGCACTGGACGGGCTGTTCAGCTCCTACGGTGTCGATCCGGCGTCGTTCCTCAACGCGGCCGGGCAGGCGAAGGCCGCCGAAGTGTCCGGCCATTGCGTCTGGAACCTGCCGCAGAACAGTTACGTGAAGATGGCGAACCTGTCGTCTTCGGGACAGTCGTTCACGCAGCTCGCTCAGCAGGCCCCCATTTCCACGATGCTGGCGGACCAGTTCATCGGCCGCGCGCGTCCCGGGGCTCCCGTCCTCATCACGCACTCGGTGGCGGATGACGTCATCCCGTACCGCGTGGGCAAGGGTCTGGCGCAGCGCTGGTGCACGGCCGGGACGACCGTGAACTTCGTTCCGACCCCAGTGCCGACCCATGTGGGCGGAGCAGCACCGCACTTCGCGGCAACGCTGGCGTTCTTCGAGGCGCGATTCCGGGGCCTGCCCGCGACGAACAACTGCTGGACGCTCTGACCGTCCTGAGCGGTCCGTCCCGGCTCAGGAAGCATCCGGGACGGACCGCCGGTCAGCGGCGCCACTCCTGAAGGCCGCCGTCACGTGAGCCCGCAGTCGCGGGGTGATGAACAACTGGTCGTCCCGGGTGACGCAGAGAGCATCGATGTCCCACCGGGAAGCGCACGCCTCAAGGGTCTGCCGCCCGCCCGCCATGATCGACGTCGCGAGGACATCGGCGGTGACGATGTCCGGTGCGAGGACCGACACCTGGAGGAAGTCGGCGAGATCGGGAGGTCCCCAGATATGTTCACCACGCTCGGCGATGCCAGACGTGGCCAGGGCGCGCCACTGCCCTTCCAACTGAACCGACGTGATGAGGGCAGCCTTGTCCAGGGGATCAACGATACCGACCGCCCACGGTATGGGGCCGTTCCGGCCGGCCACCAGAACATCACCGCCGGCGTTGAGCAGCCAGTTCGCGTCGCCCGCTGCGAGGAGCCGGTTTCCCGCGGCCTCCAGAGCCTCGGCCTTGACCAGCCCCGAGAGGTCCAGGACGCCGTCGGGAGTCCTCGTGCGGAAAGCGCCGTGAGTGGCGTCCTCCCAGCCTGCGGCGCGGTTCAGGGTCGACCTGAACGCCCTGCTGGCGCTGACGACTGGCAAGCCTCCCCGTGCGATCACGCTGATCTCGGAGTCGGCACGGTAGAGGCTGAAGCGCTGGTCGCGGTCGTAGAACTCGCGTTCGACGTCGGCCATGACGTGGGCGGCCGGCTGCGGTCCGGGCGTCAGCAGGCTGATCACGGTGCCCATGGAGGTGAACACGGATCGGCTCATGGCCCGGTCCTCCGATCCCACGTCACTGCGCCTGATCCAGCGCAGCCTGGAGGGACTGGAGGTAGCCCTCGGACGTATAGGTCGCACCTGAGACCGAGTCGACCGACACCGACTGTGCCGCCAGGACCTCCTGCCGCAGGATCGGTGCGGCCATGCTGCTGATCTGTTGCGAGCGCCCGTCCTGGTCCGTGAGCTGCAAGGCGATGACGTCCGTGATCCTTCCCTGGGCGAGGACCACTTGCACCTGGACATTGCCGTACCGTGTGCCGATGACGCTTCCCGTGTAGGTGCCGCTCGCCTTCTTAGCCGCCGACGTGGCCGCCGACGTCGGCGCTGACCCGCTGCCGGCGTTACCTGTGTCTGAAACACCACCCGTGCCGGTAGAGGGCTGGGGAACGGCAGTCGACTGCGCCCCGGTGGACGGCGTGACGGATCCGGCGACCGAAACGATGGCATGAGAAGCAGGAGACTTGCTCACGCTCCACGAGCCGATCAGGATGGCCGCGGCGGAGAGCGCTCCGCCCCAGGCAGCGCGGGCCCTCACCAGTCGAACCTTTCCACGTGGATCTGGGGATCCTTCAGACCGGCTCGCTTGGCGTCGTGGACCACGGCATCAGTCCAGGCCGAGGGGCCGCAGACATACAGGTCGGAGTCGGTGATCCTTGGAAAGACCGATTCGAGGGTGACACCCCGTTGCACTGCGACCGCAGAAAGCCAGGGTGCCCGGACCGTTGACCTCGATCCGAGATCCGCATAACAGTCGGCTCCGTATCGGCGGCTCAGCGAGAGCATCTCGTTCCAGAGGTACAGCTGGGATTCGTCACTGGCCCGGAGGAGGATGGTCGCTTCGCCGGGCGCCGGGGCGAGTTCCTCCAGCATCGAACGGATCGGAGTGACGCCGATCCCTGCCGCCATGAGCGCGACCGACGGCTGAGTGCGGGCGGCCTTCGTGAACAGCCCGTAGGGACCCTCGACCATCACGGGGGTGCCGGGACGCAGCGCACTGAGCGAGCGGGTGCCCGAACCGGTGAGCCGTACCGTGAGCCGCACACCGCCGTCGTCGGACAGGGCCGAATACGACAGCGGATGAGCGTGCCACCAGTCGCGCGCCGTGAGGAAGCGCCAGTTCGCATACTGTCCGCCGCTCACTCTCAGCCGCTCTTGGTTCCGTCCGTGGAGATGGATCGACACGACGTCGGCCGCGACCCGCTCGACCGCGGTGACCCGGAAACGGTGCCGCAGGGATCCCACCAGGGGCTTCACGATCCGGAACCACAGAATCGCGGCGTAGGCCGCGACGTACAGCAGAATCCAGTAGATTCGCTGGATCGCTCCGTCGGCGAGCACCCCACCCACACTGAGCTGGTGCGGCAGCGCGAACAGGACTGCCGCGTAACTGAGCAGATGGACCACATGCCAGAGCTCGTAGGCGAAGCGACGGCGCACGGCGATGAGCGACGTGACCACGACGGCGAGCAGCAGGGCGAAAGCAAGGTAGGCGTAGAGCAGATCCCCGACGCTGAGGAAGGACGCCGTCTCTGCGATGACCGAGGTCCCATCCTGCAGGGCGTATCCGACGGTCAGCAGGACGGCATGTGCCGTCAGGAGGCACAGCACCGGTTTCCCCAGGGCCCGGTGCCAGCCCATCACCACGTCCTGACCCACGGCCCGGTCCAGCCAGGGAATCCGTGCGGCGAGCACCACCATGATCAGGATGAGATTAGTGCCCGCAAGGCCGGTGACGATTCCCAGCCCGTTGACGGCATCTGCCGGTGAGGCCATCGCCGCGAGCGCGCCGTTGACGAGATACAGACCGACGGCGAGCGCTGTCGAAGCCCAGCACAGGACGACAGCGGCGTCGGCGACCAGCAATCGGCGACGCAATGCCCGGCGCCAGGTCCGCCCGGGGTCGGCCAGGCGGGGAGTCTCCTCCGCGGGTGTCCACCTCGTGTCGGCGATCGTGTCCATGGTCGTGCTCCTGGCCCAGTGGCCTGCGGGGGATCCGACAAGCCTTCTGGCTACCACTTTCGCCTCGGGTGCTGTGCCCGCGCTGTGTGATGCCTCTGGCGCGGCGTAGAAGGCCGTCAGAGACCTGAGCCGGTGACCTGCCCCCCTCTCAGACCCCCAGGCTGAGCCCGATCATGGTCAGCGTGACCGCGAAGCCCGTCAGGTAATTCAGCCACAAAAACCTCCGCCAGCCGGGACGGGTCCGTTCCGACGTCTCATCCCGCACGCCGAGATACGGGGCCACATTGAGGAGGTATGGGATCGCGAGAAGCCCCGTCCAACGGGCCGGCCCTCCCGTCACCAGGAGGACCACTCCGGCGGCGGTGTAGCAGACCAGCACCAGGCCGAGGGTCACGCGGCTGCCGAGCAGCGTGCCGATCGAGTCGATGCCGGCGGCGCGGTCCGGGAGGATGTCCTGGATCGCCCCGAAGGCGTGGCTCGCCATGCCCCAGAGGAAGAAGGCGCAGAGCACGCTCACGCCGACCGCGGCGTCGTCGGGCGTCACGACCGCCGAGCCGCCCGGCGCCCAGCCCGCGAGCACCAGACCGTACAGCGCGGGGGAGACGAAGTGCGTGCTCGACGTGATCGAGTCCAGGACCGGCTTCTCTTTGAAGCGCAGCCCGGCGACGCTGTAGGCCGCGACGGCGAACAGCGAAACGGCCAGCACGACCCAGCTCCACGGCCCGCCGCCGAGCACCAGGGCGATGACGAACGGCACGCACGAGCCCCACACCAGGTACAGGACGGGGCGGTGCAGCGAAGGGTCGAGCACCGCGCCCTCGACGCCGCCCTTGCGGGGATTGCGCAGGTCGGACTCGTAGTCGAAGACATCGTTCGTGCCGTACATCGCCGCGTTGTAGGGGATGAGGAAGAAGAGCGTCCCCACCACGAGTTTCCAGTCGACCACCCCGGCCGTCAGAAAGTACGCGGCGGCGAAGGGGAAGGCGGTGTTGGGCCACGAGATGGGGCGCGAGGCCACGAAGACCTTGCGCAGCAGATCAGCGGTCCGCGTCATGGCCACGCCGCCTCTCGCGTCCACGGAGGAGCACCCAGAGCGCGGGGAGCATCAGGGCCGCCGCCACGGGATAGGCGAAGTCCTCCAGCGGGACGTTGCCGAGGTGCACGCCGCTGAGGCTCTCGGGGTCGTAGGAGAACAGCCCGACGGCGATCATCACGTTGTCGAACACCGCCGTGAGCGCCAGCAGCGCGACGCCGGCGATCGCCACCGCGGGCCAGCTCACCCGGGCGTCGGCTCGCCGTGTGCCGCGTCGCCGGGCGGCCCTCGCCACTCCCGCGGTCACGGCGCCGCAGACGACGAGGAACACGGCATCCAGCGCGAGGTAACTCACAAGCCCACCCGCTTCCGCCGTCGCTCCTGGACGTGTTCGAAGACCCGCTCGGCACCCGCGAACAGCACGAGCGCCGTGTAGCAGAGGAACGCCAGGAACACCGGTTCTTCGAGGGGAAGCTCCGGTGCGAGGAGGACTCCGGTCATGTGCGCCGAGTCGCCGTGCCGGAAGATGCCCAGCCCGATCGCGACCAGGTCCCACATCAGGAAGAACGCCGTGCCGAGCAGCACCACCACGGCGGCCGAGCGTGGGGCGCGCCACATGACGAGGCGCCAGCGCCGGTCGAGCACGGCCATTCCGGCCGTGCTCACGAGCAAGGCGATCAGGTAACTCACGAGGCCTCCAGAGGAATGGTCCGCGCCGGCGCCGGCTCAGCGGGCCCAGGACGCCGTTCACCACGCACCCGTTTGAGCACGAGTTCCGCGCTGATCAAGCACATCGGCAGGCCGATTCCGGGCCGGACGGAAGCCCCGGCGTACTGAAGCCCCTGAACCTTGCGGCTCACGGTGCCGGGCCGGAAGAAGGCACTCTGCCGCAGGGTGTGGGCGAGCCCCAGGGCGCCGCCGCGCCAGGCGTTGAAGTCCGCTGCGAAGTCGGCCGGGCCTAGAGTCCTCCGCACCACGATCCGTGAGGTGAGGTCCGGGATGCCGGCCCAGGCAGCAACCTGCTCGACGGCGTGATCCACGGCCGCTTCGACCATCGCGGAGCCGTTGCCGTCGACTCCGCCGCGTCCCCACTCGGGGCGCGCGGGGGAGGGGACGAGGATGAAAAGACTCTCATCGCCTGCCGGTGCGACGCCAGGGTCGCTCGCGCTCGTCTTGCTGACGTAGATCGACGTGGTCCTCGGCAGCGCGGCGGGATCGGGGATCTCGTGCGGTGTGCCGGGGTCGCTGATCCAGTCGAAGTCGGTGCGCCAGTCCCGGCTGAAGAACAGGTTGTGGTGGCTCAGCTCCGGCAGGGCCCCGCGGACGCCGAGGCAGGCGAGGAACGCCCCCGGGCCGGGGTCCCGGCGACGCCAGACCCTCTCCGGGTGGGTGCGGAGTGCCTCGGGCAGGAGGGCGTTCTCCAGGTGATGGAGATCCGCCGCGCCCACCACCAGGTCCGCGTCGTGGCGATGCGCCGTGCCGGCGTCGTCCGTCCATTCGATGCCCGTGGCGGTGGTGCCGCCAGAGCCCGGGGAGGTGAGGATGCGCTCCACACGCGCCGAAGTGACGATCGCGGCGCCCGCCGCGACGCTGAGCCGGGCCATCGCGTCGATGAACGCCGCGAAGCCGCCCTGCGGGTAGAGCACGCCTTGCTCCAGATCGAGGTGGCTCATGAGCTGATACAGCGCTGGGGCCTTGTAGGGCGTGGTCCCCAGGAACACCGCGGGGTAGCCGAGGATCTGCTGCTGCCGGTGGTCCCGGAACCGGTGCCGGGCCACGCCGGCAAGGCTCCGGCCGAGCGCCGACAGCAGCCGCGGGACGCTGCGCAGCACCTCCGGATGGGTCAGGAACCGGGCCGAGGAGAAATCGTCGTACAGGAAGTGCCGCAGCGCCGTGTCGTACAGGTCCCCGGCCTCCCGGAGGTAGCCGGTGAGTTCCGCACCGCTCCCTGGGTCGAGCGTGTCGAACAGCGCTGCCGCCCGATCGGCGCCGACCGGGACGTCCCGGGGCACCGGTTCGCCTTCGAAGAACGTCCGGTATCCCGGGTCCAGCCGCGTCAGGGTCAACTCGGCCTCGGCTGAGGTCCCCATGAGCCGGAACCAGTGGTCGATGACCTCCGGCATGAGATACCAGGACGGGCCGGTGTCGAACCGGAATCCGTCTTTCTCCCAGCGTCCGGCCCGTCCGCCGACCTGCTCGCAATGATCGAACACGGTGACGTCGTGGCCGTCACGGGCCAGCAAGCCCGCCGTCGCCAGCCCCGAGGCGCCCGCGCCGATGATCGCGACCCGCAAGCGGTCCTGCTTCCGGGCGCTCATGCGGACACCTGCCGTCCCGCACCGCGCGCCGGACCCAGCCCGAGCAGGACCGCGCCTGCCAGGCAGGCCTTCTCCCGGCCGGGCACGCGGACGCGCTCGTGCGCCACCACGGCTGCGGGGGTGGCCGCGAGCCGGTCGGTGAGCGCCGCGAACAAAGCATAGGCGAGCTCCACGGCTTTACGGCACGACGCCGGCAGCCGCCGCACGCCCGGAAGCGCGGCCCGCAGATCATCCCGGATGCCGTCGACGAGAACGTTCTTCTGCGTCTCGGTCAGGGTGCCGTCCTCGACGCCGGGGAAGTATCCGCGGCCGAGTTCCACGGTGTCTTCGCACAGGTCCCGCAGGAAGTTGACCTTCTGGAACGCCGCGCCCAGGCGCCGCGCCGGTTCCGCCAGCTCCTCCCACCGTCCTCCCGGGGATTCCCGAGCGTCCTCGTCCGCGCTGAGGAACACCCGCAGGCACATCAGACCGACCACTTCGGCGGAACCGTAGATGTACGTCTCCACGGAATCCGCCGTGTGCGGCACCGCGACGCAGTCCCGACGCATGGACGCGAAGAAGGGCGTCACGAGGGCCGGGTCGATCCCCGTCCTCCGGGCCGTCTCCGCGAAGGCGTGCACGACCGGGTTGGCGCTGTACCCACGGTCGAGGGCCAGCAGCGTCTCCTGCTCCAGACCGTCGAGGCAGGCCAGGACCTCCTCGGCGGAGAACCCGGCATGAGCGGCCGCGCCGTCCACCACCTCATCGGCCAGGCGGACGAGAGCGTAGACGTTGGCGATGTCCTGCCGGGCGGATCGGGGGAGCAGTCGGCACGCGAGGGAGAAGGAGGTCGAGTAGCGGCGGATGATCACGACCGACCCCGCGCTCGCGGCCGAGGAGTAACGGGCGAGAGGATCGGGCGCACCGTGCCGTCCGGCCCGTGGACCGATGCGGGATTTCAGCGAGAGGGACATCAGTTCTCCCGGTGCAGGACGTGGTTGCAGATACGGGTCAGATCGGTGCGTAGGGGAGCCGGCAGGCCGGCGTCCGCCGCGTCCTGGAGCGCTTCGCTGACGAGCTCATGGGCCAGCGCCAGGGCTGAGTCGTCCGCCCCCGCTTGGTGCAGCGCCGCTTTCAGGGCCTCGACGGCGTCGTCGGAGTCGGCGGCCGCGTGCAGGCGGGAGGAGACCTGCGGGTCGCGCTTGCCGAGCGCAGTCAGGGCCGTCATCTTGCCGCCGCGCAGGTCGGAGGTGACGGATTTCCCGGTCTGGCCCGGGTCCCCGAAGGTGCCGAGGACGTCGTCAATGACCTGGTAGGCGATGCCGACCTTCTCGCCCAGCAGCTCGAGGGCCGCAGCGGATGCGGCGGGCGCCCCCGCCAGCAGGGCTCCGGCGGCGAGGGGCGCCGCGAAGGAGTACACGGCGGTCTTCTGGCGCTCCATTTCGAGCACGTCCCCGAGCGAGATCGACGTGTCCTGGGCGATGAGGATGTCCTCGAGTTCGCCGCCGGCCGCGTCGGCCACGGCACGGTCCATGAGGTCTGCGATCGCCCGGCGTGCCGGCTCCGGGCAGTTGAGTTCCCGCACCGCGCGGAAGGCGGCGGCCAGCAGCATGTCCCCGGCGACGATGGCGACCGAGCGGCCCACGTGGCGAGCCTCCTCCTCCGGCAGTCCGCGCTCGAGGGCTCCCCGGCCGTAGATGCCGGCGATGTTGCTGCGGCCCCGCCGGGTGAGGTCCTGGTCGATCACGTCGTCGTGGATCACGAGCGCGGCATGGAGGAGTTCGAAGGCGGCCCCGAGAGCCGAGCAGCGGACCTCGTCCGTCCCGCCGAACGCCGCGTAGCTCGTCCAGACGAGCTGGGGACGGAGCCGCTTGCCGCCTTCGAAGGAATCGGCGAGGTGGCGCCATAGACCGCGGGCGTGCACGGAGTTGGTGCCGTCGATCGACGAGGTGATGATGTCCACGATCTGCTCATCCACCAGGCGGGAAGTGCGGGGCCAGGTCGCGACCGCAGGGGCGGACGTGGCCGGATGGTGGGAGGTCTGGGCCTCGGGAAGGTGATGCTCCGGCGCCGTCCACGCCGTCTGGGTCACACTGCTCATGTCCACTCCTTGACTCGGCCGGCAGAACTGCCTAGCTCCTAGAACATCTAGCTTGTTGTATATCTCGACTATCTACAAATATGGTTGTCTAGGAACGCTCGATTGTCCAGAGGAGGACATCATGTCGATGGCACTGCAGTCCCCGAAGTCACACCTGCTCCCCGCCGTGGCCACCCTTGCGGCGGCCCTTCTGGCGCTGCTGCTCGCGGCAGGAGGGTCCGGGGCGTTCGGTCTCACCCCGGTCGCCTCCGCGGCGGGAGGATATCTTTCCAGCACCGCCACTCCACTGGCCCCGGCCAACGCCGCGTTCGGCATCTGGAGTGTGATCTACCTGGGGCTCCTGGCCTATGCGGTCTGGCAGCTCGGGCGCCGGGCCCGAGCTGATGCCCTGCAGCGGCGGCTCCGGCCGTGGGCCGCCGCGTCGATGCTGCTCAATGCCGCATGGTTGTGGGCGGCGCAGCTCGGCAGTCTTCCGGCCACGCTGGTGGTCATGGTGCTGCTGCTCGCGGTCCTGTGCCGGATTCTCGTGCTGACCGAGGGGATCGCGCCCGGGGCCGGTGTGGAGTGGGTGCTGAGCGTCGCGGTCTTCGGCCTTTACCTCGGCTGGATCTGCGTCGCCACGGTGGCGAATGTGGCTGCGGTGATGGCGTGGAGCGGTGCCGACTGGCCTGAACTCCCGACGGCGGTGGTCGTGTTCGCCGCCGTCGTGGCGATCGGTCTCGCCCTGGCACGCCGCGGAGCGTGGACGCCGCTGGTCTCCATCGTCTGGGGTGTCGCCTGGATCCCCGTCGCACGATGGCAGGGTCCCCGCTACTCGCCGGACGTGGCGCTCGTGGCGCTGATCGCCGCCGTCGTGCTGGTGCTCGGAGCGGCGCTGCTCCTGGCGCGCCGCCGGACGGTCAGGGCTTAGTCCCGTGTTGACGGAGACCAGGGAATGGCGCTGCACCTCCAATGCCCGGGACGTCTGGCGGGTGATCGATGCTTATGGATCGTCCGGCATCGCCACGCCGGGCGGCCGGGGCAAGAGCTATTGGTGCATCGAATCAGTGGAGCCGGGGAAGTCCCTGCTCCTGCGAGCGGGCCACCTCCGGCAGGGCCGGCTCTGGCTGGAGCTGTCGCTCGCGGACCTCGGAGGCGAGTGCGTCTGCCGGCAGCGGGTGATCTTCCTGCCGCATCACGACCGGTCCGCCCGGTTCCACTGGGCCAGGCTCCTCCCGTTCCGGCGGAGTGTGCTCCGCGGTGTCGGAGAGCGCCTGAACCGGTCCGTCCACACCCCTACGGAAAGGCGCCCATGAGCGTTCCACAGTACGACACGTCACTCGTCCAGTTGGTCTCCGAGCAGGGCGATCCTCTGGGGACGGCTCCACGCGCCACGGTCCACACCGCGACGACGCCGCTCCACCTCGCCTTCTCCTGTCACCTCATCGACGGGGAGGGCAGGGTGCTGTTGACCAGGCGGAGCCTCTCCAAGGCGGCGTGGCCGGGAGTCTGGACCAATTCCTTCTGTGGCCATCCGGCGCCGGGGGAGCCGCTGGAGGAGGCCGTCCGGCGTCGCGCGCGGGAGGAACTGGGACTCGAGATCGACGACGTGCGCACCGTCCTGCCGGACTTCCGGTACCGGGCCGTGGACTCCAGTGGCGTGGTGGAGCACGAGATCTGCCCGGTGTTCGTCGCCACGGCCGCCCGCGACCCTGAACCCGCCCCGGAGGAGGTCGATTCGTGGGCCTGGGCGACCCCGGACCGCGTGGACCAGGCGGTCACCGCGACGCCGTTCGTCTTCAGCCCGTGGCTCGTGCTGCAGCACGCGGCACTCGGCCGCGGACTCTGGCAGGCCCCGGAGCACGAGTAGCCCCCTGACCGGCTGCGAGCGCGGCGAAACGCCCCGTCCGGGCAATGACCCGGGCGGAGCGTTCCGTATCGCTCGCTGCGCTCAACTGATCTTCTTCCGGTAGGCGGCGATCGCCAGCACGTAGGCGACCACGAGGATGCCGACGCACCAGGCCAGCGCCACCCAGATGTCGCTTCCCACCGGCTGCCCGGCGAACAGCGCCTGGATCGTATTCACGATCGAGGTCACGGGCTGGTTCTCGGCGAACCACCGGACCGGAGCGGGCATGGTGGCGGTCGGCACGAAGGCCGAGCTGATGAACGGCAGGAAGATGAGCGGGTAGGAGAAGGCGCTGGCGCCGTCGGTCGTCTTGGCGCTCAGGCCCGCGATGATGGCGAGCCAGGTGAGCGCCAGGGTGAAGAGCAGCAGGATGCCGATGACGCCGAGCCAGGCGAGCACGCTCGCTCCGGTGCGGAAGCCCATGAGGAACCCGACGCCGAAGATGATCACCAGGGTGATCCCGTTGGCGACCATCGAGGTCAGCACGTGAGCCCACAGGACGCTGGACCGGGCGATCGGCATGGAGTGGAAGCGTTCGAAGATCCCGCTCTGCAGATCGGTGAACAGCCGGAACGCCGTGTACGCGATGCCGGAGGCGATGGCGATGAGCAGGATGCCCGGCAGCAGGTAGTTGACGTAGTTCTCGGTCCCGGTGCTCTGCCGGAGTGCTCCTCCGAACACGTACACGAAGAGCAGCATCAGGGCGATCGGGGTGACCGCCGTGGTGATGATCGTGTCCGCGCTGCGGAAGATGTGCCGCAGGGAGCGGCCGGTGAGTGTCGCGGTGTCCGCGAGCGCGTGAGTGCTCATGACGCGGCCTCCTTCTGGGTCTGACGTGGACCGATGAGCTGGAGGAAGATCTCCTCGAGCGTCGGCTGTTTCTCGACGTACTCCACCGTGGCCGCCGGAAGGAGCCGCTTGAGCTCCGCCAGGGTGCCGTTGGCGATGATCCGGCCTTCGTGCAGGATGGCGATGCGGTCGGCGAGATGTTCCGCCTCGTCGAGGTATTGCGTGGTCAGCAGGACCGTGGTGCCGCCGGCGGCGAGACCCTTGACGACCTCCCAGACTTCGAGGCGGGCTTCGGGGTCGAGTCCGGTGGTCGGCTCGTCCAGATAGATCACCTCGGGATGTCCCACCAGGCTCATCGCGATGTCGAGACGGCGCCGCATGCCTCCGGAATAGCTGCCGGCCTTCCGGCCGCCGGCCTCCGTGAGACGGAATGCCGCCAGGAGTTCGTCGGCGACGCCGCCCGGATCGGGGACATGGCGGAGTTTCGCGACGAGCACCAGGTTCTCGCGGCCGGTGAGGATCTCGTCCACGGCCGCGAACTGTCCGGTGAGGCTGATGACTTCGCGGACGCTCAGGCCTTCACGCGCGACGTCGTGGCCCAGCACCGTGGCGGTGCCGGCGTCGGCCTGAAGGAGGGTTGAGAGGATCCGCACCATGGTGGTCTTTCCGGCGCCGTTGGAGCCGAGAAGTGCGAAGATCCCGCCTCTTTCGACCTCGAAGTCGACCCCGCGGAGCACGGCCAGGTCCTTGTACGATTTCTCAATGCCGCGGACGGAGATGGCCGGCGCGCTCATGGCCTGTCCTCCTGCGTCTTCGCGTCGTCGACGGCCTTGATGAGGCGGGCTCGCTCCTTGTCGATCCACTGGGCGCCACCATAGGACTGGGCGTAGTTCTCAGCGAATTCCACGGGGTCCTCGCCGACGATCGCGCTGATGGGGGTGCCGTCCAGCGCCGCACGCTCCCAGAGGTCGGCCAGGTCAAGGAACATCTGGACGAGGGTGTCGCCGTCGGTGATCCCGCCGTAGTACATCGAGTACCGGTGCTGGGCGTTGGCCACCTCCCGGTACGGCGAGGGGAGGGCGTCGAGCCGGGCCTTCGCCTGGCGGTACTGCTTCTTCTGTTCGAGCGATCCGGTGAGCGCTTCGATCCATTTCGCGGCCATGATCAGTTCTCCTTGTTTCCGGTCTTGTTCAGCTGTTCGATGTGCTGTGCGAGGAATGTCCAGGTCTTCCAGAACTCGTCGAGCTCCTGGGCTCCCTGCGCGTTGAGGGTGAACACCTTCCGGGGCGGCCCCTTCTCGCTCGGAACCTTCTGGACGTCCACGAGCTTCTTCTGCTCGAGCCGCACCAGGAGGGCGTAGATGGTGCCCTCGGCGATGTCGGCGAATCCCCGGTCCCGCAGGCGTGCGGTGATCTCATATCCATAGGCCGGCTGCTCGGCCAGGAGGGCGAGGACGATGCCCTCCAGAGTGCCTTTGAGCATCTCGGTCATCTGCTTGCCCATCGGTTCCTCCCTTCACTACTCAGTATCACTTGGTACTACTAGAAAGTATCACTAAGTACCGGTACCTAGCAAGACTGAATAGTGAAAAAGTGACGAAGGATCTTCTGTGGAGGGCAGGGCGGGGGCTCCGAGCGCTCTGGAGGCGACGGGGGAGTGGCACCTTCCGTTAACCTTCAAGCGTTTGGGTAACCGCCGAAGGTTGATTTGCCGGAGGTAGGGCCGCCGGGATTCATGGTTTCTTCACAGCAAACAGGCCGGCGAGGCCGACTCGTGTGAACCCTTTTCGTCACAATCGGAGCCCGGACTTCGAAGGCATCGGCTGGCGTCGTGGCCCCCATGAACTGAGACTGGCCTGTCAGATCCGCGGAAATCGGGCCCCTGCGCGGGATATCTGAAGGTTCCGGGCGGGCCTGTCGCCCTGGTGATGCCCGTAACACTGACGAAGTGACAAAACACGGGACAAGTTTTGTCTAGCACCCGCGTCTCTGGTCCCGCAAGCGATTCACCAGAACTTCGCGTCTGGTTCACCTGCTGTTGCTGGTGTCCCGAATCGGGCGGCCCAAGGATTGAAAGTGGGAACTCCGGCAAGAGTTTTGGACGACCAAGCCGGAGTTCCCGCAGGAACGGAAAACCGTTCCTGGAGCAATGAAGTCACAAAGCGCCCGGGCATTCGCATGTCCGGAGCTCAGTTTCAGCACTCGAACCCACTTTATCAAGGAGACGAGCAGCCATGAAGAAGGCTCTCAAGTTTTCAACCCTCGCCGTCGCCGCTGTGACGGCCACCCTGATCGGTACGGGCGCCGCCCAGGCCGACCCGACCTCGTCCCCCCGTCCGATCAACGCCGTCGGCTCCGATACCACGCAGGATGTGTGGAACGGCCTGTCCAATCTGGACACGAATGTCGCCTCCTGGAACGCGTTCCTCGGCACCAGCACGACCATCAATCTCGACGCCTCCACCACCATCAACCGTCCGGCCGGATCCGGCGCCGGCGTGCAGGCCCTGAGTGCCGCCGTCGACCCCGCCTGGACCGGTGGCTACCCCGGACCGTCCGGCAACGTCAACGTTCAGGGCAAGATCAGCTTCGCGCGTTCGTCCTCCGCTGCGGCGAAGAACGGCACCGATCTGACCTACCTGCCGTTCGCCCGTGACGCCGTCAGCCTGGCGGTCAAGACCACGGCCGGTCCCGTGTCCCTGACCACCGCCCAGCTGCAGGGCATCTACAACTGCACGGTCACCACCATCACCGCCGGCACCAGCACCGTGACCGTCCACCCGAAGCTGCCCCAGGCCAACTCGGGCACCCGGGCGTTCTTCCTCTCGGCCCTGGGTATCACCACCCCGGGCTCCTGCGTCACCACCGTCGGCGCGGAGAACGACGGCGCCCAGCTCACCACCGCCGGAGATGTCATCCCGTTCTCCGCCGCGCAGTGGATCGCGCAGCGCAACAACCGCATCACCAACACCACCGCAGGCCTGGAACTGGCCACCCTCAACGGCCAGGCCCCGACCACCGGCACCGCCCCGAGCCTGGCTCCCGGCGCCCTGTACGGCTCCACCACCACCGAGCCCACTTCCGGCGTCGGCACCTTCGCCCGTGACACCTACAACGTCGTCAAGACCAGCGAATACACCAACAGCACCACTCTGGCGACCACCACGCTGAAGACGAACCTGGCGACCACCAACGCTCAGAACGCGATCAAGTCGTACGGCTTCCAGAACCTCTCCTACGTCGGCAACCCGACGATCGGAGCGGGTCTGGCCGCGCACCAGTCGGCGTACAAGCACTGACGATCGATTCACCCTGCGGCCGTGGGCCGGGATTCATGATCCCGGCCCACGGCCCAGGCCAACCTCACTCGCATCCCATTTCCGAAAGCAGCATCGTGAATTACTCTCTGCCCCGCATCGGCCGCGCGCTCGGCTTGGCATTCCTGGGTTCTTTCGTCCTCGCCGGTTCGCTGGCCGTCCCTCCCGTCGCGGCGGCACCCGGCGACGGTTCCGGAGCAGGTGCCATCACCCTCGAACCGAATTCCGGATCCTGGTACGCCTCAGGGGCCACCGGCGTCCCTCCGGGCGGATATCCCGTGACCGTCACCGGGTCACTCGAATGTCCTGCGAGCAGCGAGGGCACGGTCAGCGCGATACCGTTCATCGCCGAACAGGGCAGCGAGCTGCCCGTGGTGGATGCGAACACCACACCTCAGTCATTGATCGACTCCGGCGTCCTCGTGGCGTTCTCCGACACCGGCCTCCTGCGCGACGGGAGCACGAAGCTCTCGTCCTACACCGGGGAGATCTTCAATACCGGAAACAATTGGGTCGCCAAGTCCGCCCTGCCCTCTGTCCTGAAGCCGAACCACAGCTACAGCATCGGGGTCCTTTGCGTGGAGAGCATACTCGACATGGACACGTGGATCGGCAAGACCACGGTTCAGGGGATCGACGGTAAAGCTGTGACGGCCTGGACCACTCTCTCGACCGGTGCCGACGTGAAGAACTGGAGCACGCCTGCCAAGCTCAACCCCACGACCACAAAGCTGAGCGGTGCAGGTAAGGCAAGCTCCGTGGAGCTCACGGCAGAGGTCAACGCGGAGGTCGCGGGCGGGCTCGCCGACGACGCTCAGGGCGTCATCGAATTTTACGAGGGTGCCACCAAGGTCGGTCAGCAGACGGTGTCGGCCGGCAAAGCCGCCCTCACGGTGAAGAACCTGGCCCCGGGCTCGGTCCACAGCTACAGTGCCAAGTTCGTCCCCGCCGAACCGAGCGGTTCCGGACCCTCCTATGGCGCCTCCGAGTCGACGGCGGTGTCCGTGACGGTCCTTGCGACGACACCTACGACGCCGACTCCCACCGGCACCCCATCCGCCACGCCCACGGCCAGCGAGACCTCGGAAACGCCGTCGTCCTCTCCGAGTGAGAACAGTTCCGATCACGGTTCCGGCAGTCCGGCCAGCAGCGCGGCTCCTCTTCCCGGCGATGGCGCTCACACCCCCGGGGTCAACAGCGGCTTCGCCCCGCTGACCGGCTGGATCGGCCAGACGGTCTCCTCACCAGAAGGGATCACCGGCCTGTTCGCGGCCGCCCTGGTCCTGGTCACCGGTTTCGCCCTCGGCTTCAACGTCCTGACCCGGCGGGCGAGGAAGCGCGGGCACTGAGGCTCAGCACACCGGCCTCGCTCCCGCCTTCTTACAGCTCGTGTTCCACGAAAGATCTCACCTCATGCTCTTGCGTACTCTTCCGTCCGTCCTCCGACGTCGCGCCTTCATCGCAACGGTGACCATGGCCTCGCTCGCCGCCGTGTCGCTGCCGCTGACCATGCCGGCCGACGCTCAAGCCGCACCCCCGCCGTCGAACGGCAACGCCTGGGGACCGGACGGCACTTTCGACTCGGATTCCGTCGTCACCGTCCGCTGGGACAACACGGGCAACGCCCCGGAGAACACGGTGCCCCGGGAGCGGGACACCCCGTTGCCCCACACCGCGGGTAAGACGTACGCGGACATCCCGGCCCGGATCAGGAACTCGGTGCAGTCCCTCCTCGGGCCGGACAACGGCCGCGGCGGGATGCGCATGACGGTCTCCCAGAGCAGGGGACTGACGAACCAGACCATTTCCGTCCGGCTGGAGGGGCTCGCGGATCCCTCCCCGGACATCAACCCCGGCGGAACGGCGCCCGACAACGACCAGTTCCAGGTCTTCCAGTGCTGGGGAGCGCCCGGTCCCGACGGCAAACCGGCCCCGACGGCACAAGCTCCGGATCCCTCCACCTGCGAGCTCGGTGCTGCAGGATGGGGACGGTGGGCGACCGACGGCCCGACGTCGTTCGCCCAGCAGGTCGGAGGGGATCCACTGCTTGCAGGAGGCGATTGGGAGCGCCGCGGTCTGATCGATCAGGACGGCTATCTGAAGGTCACCGGAATCGACGGATCGGTGGTGTCCGGGTACCCGCTCACGAGCCCGGTCATCAACCAGAGTTCCACCAACGAGGTGTCCCGTCTGACCGTGAACAAGACAGGGAGCGTCAGCGCGCCCTTCGAAGTCCACACCGGCGCCGAGGCGAAGTTCATGGGCTGCGGCAAGCGTGATGACGCCCCATCGACCAGCAGCTGCTGGCTCGTGGCGGTTCCCCGGGTGGGGCAGCTTCAACTCAGCAAGGTCGCCAGCCCGGCGGCGTGGGCTCAGCGTCTGCAGGTCAAACTCGGCTTCCGGGACATCCCCAAGCCCTGCTCGAGCACGCAGCAACGCCTGATCTCCTCCGGTTCCGAACTGATCTCCAGGTCGGGGTCCTCCTGGATCCCCGCTCTGTGCGGCCAGGGACAGGGACTCGCACTCGCCAAGGTGTCGGACGCCACGGCGAGGAATCAGCAGGCCGGCGGCAACCCGCTGGCGTTCACGACGCGGCCGTCCGACGGGGCACAGCACGTGCCGGTGGCGCTCTCCGGAGTCGTCATCGCCTACCGCGCCGGCTACACGAATGAGCCGGCGCCCGGACAGCCCCGGTTCGACGGCGCGGTGACCGGACTCAAACTCAACGCCCGGCTCATCGCCAAGATGCTCACAAGCAGTTACGCACAGGCCATCAAGAACATCCCGCAGCCGCCCGGCTACGTTTCGCCCAACTTTCTCTCGGACGATCCGGAGTTCCGGCGGCTGAATCCGGACTACACTTTCGATCCGGCCAAGCCCCCGTACCTCGCTGAACTGCAGAACCAGAATTTCAACCTCGAATCGCTCAACTCGGATGCGGCTCAGGTCCTGTGGACCTGGCTGGGACAGGACAAGGCGGCGTCGTCCTTCCTCAGCGGATGCCCCGATCCGGACGGCATGACGGTGCAGCCCTTCTACTCGAGCAGGACCTACACCGGCTGCGAGTCCCAGGCGAAGACGCTGGAGGCGAGCGCCTCGGCTCAGCGTGCGGCAGCGTCCAAGGTCCCCGAGTTCGTGGATGCGCCGCAGATCTACCCGCCCTATTCCGGCGCCTATCCTCAGGTCCTCTGGACGCAGGGTGACCCGGTCAAGGTCGTCGACGGTCTGTCGTTTCCGCGCACCCTGCCCGACTCCTATCCGCGCGTGGACACCATGGAGACGGCGGGGCTGCGCACTTCCCGGATGCTCTTCATCCAGAACACTGACAAGTGGTGCAGCACCGCGGAAGGGTGCCAGGTCCCGCCTCCCGGTAAGTGGACGGCGGACGGCAGCAAGAACCCCAAGGAGGGCACCTCCTCGGTCTTCGGCGTCACCGACACCGCGACAGCAGCCAACTACCAGCTGCAGACCGCGCTGCTCTGCGACGACGACGGCAAGAAGTGCGTGGGCGCCGACGAGTCCTCCCTGACGGCGGCGTCGTCGACGTTCACGTCCGAAGCGGCACCCCAGCCGGACCCCGCGAAGGCCTTGGCCTCGGGCGCGTACCCGCTGGCGATGCCGGTGTATGCCGCCCTCAAACCAGGACCGAAGGCCACCCCCGACGTCGTGCGGCAGATCGACAAGGTCATCACCTACATGACGGGCCCGGGGCAGAAGCCGGGATTCGGCGTCGGGCAGCTGCCTCCGGGTTATGCGCCTGTCACGGTCGCCATGAGGGCTCACGCCTCGTGTGCGCTCGTCACCTTCACGGGCGGGAAGAAGCCCGGGTGTGCTACCGCGGCTCCGTCCGAGAACAAGCCGACCGGGACCAGCCCGCTTCTCCCCGACAAGGGCCGGACGGTCAGCGGGGCGCAGAGCCTGCTGACGCCTCTCGTGCCGGATGCCAAGGGCGACGACGGCGGGGCGAAGCCCGCAGCGGAACCGGCCGACGCGGCAGCCGCCGCCGGTCCAGCCGCACCGAACGGCGGCAAGGGCTCCCCGGAAGCCGACGCCGCGAGCCCCGTCAGCAACGGGGTCACCGCGGTGACACCGGCCGCGTGGGCCAGTTACGGCTTGTTCGTCCTGCTGGGGCTCGCGCTCGTGGCGGCCATCGTGTCGCCCGTGCTGAAGCGGCTCCGGGGCGGGGGAGCGGCATGAGCACGTCGATCCGCAACGAGGCGGCTCTCGGAGCGCCTCCCTCCGGTCCGCGCAAGATCCGCCAGGTGCTCGAACGGAAGGATCTGTGGTTCAGGGCGCTCACCCGCAGCGGCGGTGTGGTCGTCCTGGCGGTCATGGCCCTGGTGGGGCTGTTCCTCGCCGGGAACGGCATCTCGGCGATCAACTCGGTGGGTCTGGGGAACTTCCTCGTGACCCAGGAATGGGCTCCGGAGAACAACAACTTCGGCATCGCGGCGGTGATCACCGGTTCCGTGCTGATCGCCGCCGTCGCGCTGACCGTCTCCCTGCCACTGGCTCTCGGCACAGCGCTGTTCATCACGGAGGTGGCCGGCGGGCGGGCGAGGAGCATCCTCACCTCGGTGATCGACTTGATGGCGGCCGTGCCCTCAGTGGTCTTCGGTCTCTGGGGCCTGAGCTACCTGCAGGTTCAGATCGTCCCCTTCGCCCGCTGGCTGTCCACCTGGTTCGGCTGGATCCCCCTGTTCGCCGTCGATGGCGTCGAGCCGGACAATCCACTGCCCAATGATTCGCTCTACACCTCGTCCACGTTCATCGCGGGACTCGTCGTCGCGCTCATGATCCTGCCCATTCAGACGTCGGTGATGATGGAGTCCTTCTCGCGGGCGCCGATCGGGGAGCGGGAGGGCGCTTATGCGCTCGGCGCGACCCGCTGGGGCATGATCCGTTCGGTCGTGATCCCGTTCGGCAAGGGCGGGATCATCGGCGGGACCATGCTCGGGCTGGGCCGGGCGCTCGGTGAGACGATCGCGATCTACCTGATCATCAACACGGCGTCGTACGCCATCAACTTCCACATCCTCCAGACCGGAGCCAACTCGGTGGCGGCCCTCATCGCCCTGAAATACGGGGAGGCCAACGAGTTCACCATGTCCGCCCTGATGGCCGCTGGACTCGCCCTGTTCGTGCTGACCATGCTGGTCAACTTCACCGCGTCCGCCATCATCGCGCGGTCCCGGTCGGGCGCGGAAAGCGAGGCCTGAGATGACGACGGACATGATCGGCGCCCAGGAACTGGAACAGCAGCTGGACGCGCAGAAGACGACCCTGCCGCGGCTCGACCTCCCGGAAGCGGCGCCGCCTCAGGAGCGGATCCGGATCGGCGTCTCGAAGGAGGAGGTCCTCTCCATCGCCGGCGCCGGTGTGGCAGGTCTCTCGGTGGGCGCTCTGCTCTGCCTCGGACTCGGCATCGTGCCGGTCGGGTGGATGCCGCTCCTGAGCTATCTGTGGTTCCTGGGCACCTACGCCACCCTGGTCTTCATCACGAACCGAGGCCCCGCGGTGCGGGACAGGTTCTGGAGCGTCATGCTCTGGTCCGCCGCGATCGTCGTGGTCGCTTCGCTGGCGCTGGTCATCGGGTTCACCAGCACGCGGGGATGGGACGTGTTCGGCAAGGGCAATTTCTTCACCCAGGACATGGGGGTCGCAGGCCCGCTGGCACCACTCGGGAAGGGCGGCATCATCCACGCACTGGTCGGGACGCTGGAGCAGATCGGGATCGCCCTGGCCATCTCGGTCCCGTTCAGCGTGACCACCGCGGTCTTCCTCAACGAGGTCGGGGGACGGTTCGCACGGCTCGTCCGGACCGTGGTGGAGGCGATGACCGCTCTTCCGTCCGTGGTCGCGGGGCTGTTCATCTATGCGGCGGTCATCATCGGCATCACCCGGCAGTTCAACGGCTTCGCGGCTTCCCTCGCGATCACCGTCCTGATGATCCCCATCATGATCCGGTCCGCCGACGTCGTGCTGCGGCTGGTGCCCGGCAATCTGCGGGAGGCGGGCCTGGCCCTCGGCGCAGGGCAGTGGAGCGTGGTGCTGCACGTGGTCCTCCCGACCGTGCGATCGGGCCTTGTGACCGCGATCATCCTCGGCACGGCTCACGGCATCGGGGAGACCGCGCCGGTCCTGCTCACCGCAGGGGTCACGAACAACCTCAACTTCAACCCCTTCGAAGGACCCCAGGTCTCGCTCCCGCTGGCCGCGCTGGAATTCGTGAAATCGGGCCAGCCCAACATGGTGGCCCGCGGCTTCGCCACGGCCACGTTCCTCCTGTTCGTGGTGCTCGTGCTGTTCATCCTGGCCCGCGTCCTCGGCGGACAGCAGGCGGGCAAGCTCACGGCAGGACAGCAACGACGGCGCGCGGCGAGGTCCCGCGCCTGGCTCAGACGTATCGAGGAAAACCGCAGTGGGTGGCTGGTCAGCCACCCGACATCCACCCCGGAGGACGAACGACCATGACGCACGATCCGCAGAAGAACCGACGGAGCCGAGGGCGGGCGACACGCCGGATCCTCGCCCTCCTGACGGTCCTGGCCCTCGCCTCCGGGACCTTCATCCCCGCCGCCCTCGCCGCCAGTTACACCCGGATCGGTGGCTCCGGGTCATCCTGGGCCGGGAACGCGGTCAACCAATGGGTCACGGACATCCGGTCCCAGGGGAGCACCGTGGATTACAACCCCAGCGGTTCCTCCACCGGCCGCAAGGAATTCGCCAACGGCCTGGTCGACTTCGCGGTCTCCGAGATCCCGTACAAGGGCGACACCGCCGATCCCCAGGACACGGTCTTCCCCGGATTCAAATACTCGATGCTGCCCATCGCCGCCGGCGGCACCAGCTTCATGTACAACCTCCCGGTCAACGGAAAGCGCTTCTCCGAACTCAAACTCACCCAGGATGCCCTGGCCAGGATCTTCACCGGAAAGGTGACCCGCTGGAACGACCCGGCGATCGCCAAAACGAACCCCGGTGTGAACCTGCCCAACCAGCAGATCCGCGTCGTCGTGCGCTCCGAAGGCTCCGGCGCCACCGCTCAGTTCACTCTGTGGATGAAACGTCAGTTCCCGTCCTACTACGCGGAGCTCTGCGGCAAGACGGGCGGCTGCCCGAACGGCGGCGCAACCTCCTACTTCCCGGGGCAGGGCATCGCCAACTTCTCCGCCCAGAACGGATCCAGCGGCGTGACGACCTACACGGCGAACACCCCGTACACGATCAACTACGACGAGTACTCCTACGCGCTCGGGGCGAACTTCCCGGTGGCGCAGGTCGGCAACGCGGCAGGGTTCTTCACCATCCCCACCGACACCGCGGTGGCCGTGGCACTGACCAAGGCGAAGATCAACATGGACGCGAGTTCGCCCAACTACCTCAGCCAGGACCTCTCCGCCGTCTACACGCACAAGGACCCCCGCGTCTACGCCCTCTCCGCATACACGTACATGCTGGTGCCGGCCCAGACCCGGGGCAGCTTCGACAACAGCAAGGGCGCCGCGCTCGGAAACTTCGCGAGCTACTCCCTCTGCGAGGGGCAGCAGACCATGGGAGCGCTGGGCTACTCGCCCCTGCCGATGAACCTGGTGATGTCCGCCATGCAGCAGGTCAAGAAGATCCCCGGGCTGGACTCGGACACCGGCAAGCGTCTGGACTCCACGATCAACGCCGCCCAGAGCAGTTCCGGGAACCCCTGTAACAACCCGACCTTCAAACCGGGTCAGGACGTGAACAACAACCAGCTCGTCTACACGGCCCCGTTCCCGAGCGGTTGCGACGCAGCGTGCCAGGCTCCCTGGAGGGGTAAGAACGTCGGCTACAACGCAGGCCCGGGCGCCAAACCCGGCCAGGTGGCGGGCGGTTCCGAGGGGCCGGCGGCGGCGCAGGGTCCCGCAGCGGCACAGGGTCCGGGCGCCAGTGGAGCAGTACCGCAGGGCAACAGCCCGGCCGCGACCACAAAGCGGCCCACCGCAGCGAACAAGCCCAGCGTGTCCTGCAACCGTGCCACCGGGCAGTGCACCGATGCCAAGGGGAACGTGCTGGCCGCGGAACAGGCCCAGCAGTACCTGAATGACGCGCCTGAGGCCTCCGGTCCCGGGGCGAAGGCGGTGCCCCTGGTTCTTGCGGGCAACACCGGCTGGGGCACGTCGCAGAACCTCCTCGTGGTGGCCGCGCTGTTCCTCCTGCTGCTCGTGCTGACGCCACCTCTCGCGGCGCGGTACATCAGGAGCGGGCGACGCGGGAAGGGGACGGGCTCATGACGGCGACCCTCGAGGCGGCCGCGCCGGGAAGCGCTCCGCTGCCCCCGCCGTCGTCGTCCTTCGAAACTCCCCGCCCTCCCGCCGCGCCGGCGCCACGACGCTGGGAACTCGATCTCTCCTCGATGCTGCAGCTCGTGGCGATCATCATTCTCGGGTTTCTCCTCCAGCTGGTGTTCGTGTCCCGGGTCCAGCACGCCGCGGCTCAGCAGCAGCTGACCACCCAGTTGCGTCTCACCCTGGCCGAAGGGTCGATTCCGGTCGGGCCGAGCGACGCCGACGGCGTGCTCGTTCCTTTGGGGACACCCATCGCGTACCTGGAGATCCCACGGCTGGACCTCAAGGAGGTGATGGTGGAGGGCACCAGCTCGTCCCAGACGGCCCAGGGCGTGGGGCACCAGCGTGACACGGCCTTCCCCGGGCAGGCGGGCAACGCCGTCGTCATGGGCCGCAGCGGCGCCTACGGCGGGGTTTTCGGCGGACTGAATCAGCTGCAGCTCGGCGATCGATTCGTCGTCTCCACCGGCCAGGGCCGCTTCACCTACGAGGTCTCGGGGATCCGGAATCCCGGAGATCCGGAGCCCGGGGCCATGAAGCCCACCGAAGGCCGCATGACGCTGGCCACCGCCGGTGGACTGCCGTTCCTGCCCGACGACGTCCTCCGCGTGGACGCCAAGCTCATCTCGGCGGCCGCCCCGAAATCACTCGATGCGATCCGCCTCGGGTCCATCACCGAGGCGGAGAAGCCCCTCGGATCCGACACCTCCGGCCTGGTCGGGCTGGTGTTCCTCCTGCAGCTCGCCATCGCGGCCGGTGTCGCCTGCGTCTGGAGCTGGAAGAAATGGGGCCGCTGGCAGAGCTGGCTGATCTTCGTCCCGGCCTTCCTCAGCCTCGGCGTGCTCATCGCCACCCCTTTGGGCCTGTTGCTGCCCAACCTCCTCTGAAACGTCGAAGGAATCCACCATGACCCATCTCCTCCGGGCCCGCCGCGGCCGCCGTGAATCCAGCCTCGAGGCCCAGGCGCCCCTGGACGACCTCATGCTGCACGACATCGAAGACCCGCTGCCGGCGACGCCCCCACAAGCCATCCGGCTCTCCGAACCGGCCGAGCTCCATGCCCAGGACATCTCCGCCTGGTTCGGCGACCACAAGGTCCTCGACCGAGTCTCCCTGTCCATGCAGGCGGGAAAGGTCACCTCCCTGATCGGCCCCTCCGGCTGCGGGAAGTCGACGTTCCTGCGCATCCTGAACCGGATGCACGAGATGATCCCCTCGGCGTCCCTGGCCGGCCGGGTGCTCCTGGACGGCGAGGACGTCTACGATCCGAACCGCCGCATCACGCAGGCCAGGCGCGACATCGGCATGGTGTTCCAGAAAGCCAACCCCTTCCCGGCCATGTCCATCTACGACAACACGGTGGCCGGCCTGAAACTCACCGGCATCAAGGCCTCCCGCGAGGAGAAGGACTTCCTGGTGGAGGATTCCCTGCGGAAGGCCTCCCTCTGGGACGAGGTGAAGGACCGCCTCCTGCAGCCCGGCGGCGGTCTCTCCGGCGGACAGCAGCAGCGGTTGTGCATCGCCCGGTCACTCGCCGTCGCACCGCGGGTCCTCCTCATGGACGAACCCTGCTCCGCCCTGGACCCGACCTCCACCCGCCGGGTCGAGGAGACCATCGAGTCCTTGCGGGATCAGGTGACCATCGTGATCGTCACCCACAACATGCAGCAGGCGGCGCGCGTCTCGGATCAGTGCGCGTTCTTCCTCGCGGCGCAGAACACGCCGGGTGTCATCGTGGAGCACGGCCCCACCCGGCTCATGTTCCAGGAACCGCAGGACGAGCGCACCGGTGATTACGTCAACGGCCGGTTCGGCTGAGACCCACCGATGACCACTCCACGGCGTTCACACCTGGTCACCGGACTGGCCGTCCTCGTGCTGCTGGCCGGGACCGGCTGGGGCGTCCACACCATGAGCGGTCCCCGCCCGTCAGGGCCGGAAGCACCGCAGACGGTCGACGCCGCGGACACCGCGCTCGCGGCCCTGCGCGGCGGCGGACGGCAACCGGTGACTGCGGAGACGGGCAGGCCGCTCTGGCAGTCGGAGATCGACCACGCCGCGGGCTGGTCCGCGGTCCCCGCCCCCGCCCCGGGCAAGATCACCGCGATGTCGGGGGAGTCCACGCCCCGGCCGGCAGCGGCCACCGACGCCGGAACCGGGGCCGGCCCGCAGGCGGCCACCGGTCCCGACAGCGGAGGCCTCGGTGAGGACACCGCCGGCATCGACCGCCGCTGGCTGCTCAGGACCGCCCAGAGGACGGGCATCCCCGCGCGGGCACTGCAGTCCTACGCGGGCGCCGCCGTCCGGTCGGAGCGGAGCGTTCCCGGCTGCGGCATCGGGTGGAACACGCTTGCGGGCATCGGGTACATCGAATCGCGCCACGGAACCCACGGGGGCCACCGGGTCCAGCCCGACGGCCAGGTCTCCGGGCCCATCCTCGGACCGGCCCTGGACGGGAACGGCTTCGCCATGATCCGCGACACCGACGGCGGGACGCTCGACGGCGACACCCGCTGGGACCGCGCGGTGGGCCCTTTCCAGTTCATCCCCTCGACGTGGGCGCGGTACGCAAGTCGTGCGGCAGGTGACGGCGCCGCGGCCAGCCCGCACAACATGGACGACGCCGCCCTGACCGCCGCCCGCTATCTGTGTGCGGCAGGCGGCGACCTCGGAACCGCCGCGGGATGGACCCGCGCCGTGTTCGCCTACAACCACTCGCAGACCTATGTGGACGACGTCCTGGCCGCGGCAAACGCCTACGCGAAGCGGGCCGGAAAGCCCTGAGGAAGCGAGGAGCCATGAGGAGGAAGGCAATCATGAGGAAGATCTGGCGCACGCTGTGCGCCGGACTCCTGACCGTCGTCGTGCTGGTCGCTGCTGGAGCGCTGCTCGGAAGCAATCGCCCGGGGCCGGGCGGAACAGGCGGCGGCGCGGACCCCGGGACCCCCTCGACGAAGCCCGTGCCCGCCTCATTGCCGGGCGGCCCGCCTCCCGGTGCGCCGGTGCTCGACGACCCACCCGTCGCGTCGTCCGGAGGCGGCGGCACGAGCCGGGTGGCGCCGCCCGTGCCCGGCCAGCCCTTGAGAGTCCAGCTGCCCGGGGTCGGGCTGGATGTCAGGGTGTACGCCAGCCGGCTTCCCGGCGACCGGACGTTCGACCCGCCGACGGTCCCGGACGCCTTCTGGGTGATGGACTTCGGCACCGCGGGACCGGCATCCCGCAACACCGTCTACATCGCCGCGCATTCCTCGTCCGTGGGGCCCGCTGCGTTCAACCCGCTCCTGGACCGGGGCGCCGCGGCAGGCGCGGTGCACGCGGGCCAGAAGATCCTCGTCACCACCCCGGAAGGCGGTTACAGCTACACGGTCACCGGTTCGGCCCGCTACGTGAAGACCGACATCCTCGGCGCCCGGAAGCTCTGGGAAGCGGTGCCGGGCCGCCTGGTCCTGGTGACGTGCTTCCAGTACAACCACCGGGCGGAGTCGGACCAGAACTTCGTGGTCTACGCCCAGCTGGACGGGGGCGTGACCCGTGGCTGAGGACGCGGTCACCGAACCCCTCCCGCTCGTCCCGGTGCCGGCTCCGCATCGCACCGCGTCGGTGATCGAGGCGGCACGGGAGGCCACTGCACCCCTGACCCTCCAGGAGGAGCGGGCGCTGCGGCACGAGCGGGCGATGACCGTCGCCGCGGCACGAGCCGGTTCCTGGAGCAGGGAGTCCACCGCCCGGGACCGCCGGGGCGGCAGCGCAGTCGACGGCAGACCCGCCGGTCCCGGGCCCGCCGACCGCGTCTCCGCATCCGGCCGACCGCACGGCCGGCCGGCGAAGTCCGCGGGCATCGTGCTGGTTCTCCTGGTGGTGCTGCTGGCCGCGGGCGGGGTGCTGATGCTGCTCAGACCCTGGGCCGTGCCGACCGGCGCTGGCCCGGTGGCGGTCCCGACGGTGCTCGGCCTGTCCACCGCGCAGGCCGGTGCCGCACTGCGCGGTGCTGGACTCCTGCCCGGCGGCGAGACCCACGGGTTCCACCCCACGGTGCCCCGCGGGAAGGTCGCCGGGACCGACCCGGGAGCGGGAGCCCAGGTGAAGCGGGGGAGTGCGGTCGTCCTGCGCATCTCGGACGGCCCGGCGCCGACCGCCAAGGCGACAGCCCCGCCGTCGACGACGGTGGCGGGGATTCCGGTGCCCACCCTGAGCGGTCGGCGCCTCGACGAGTCGACCAGGGAGCTGTCGTCACTCGGTCTCGCCGTCGGGACGATCACGGAAACCGATTCCGCCTATCCGGCCGGGACGGTCCTGTCCTCCTCGCCCGGGGTGGAGGAGGTGCTCCGTCCCGGCGCCCTCGTGAACCTGACCGTGGCCAGCGGTCTCCAGCAGGTGCCGCGTGGTCTGCTCGGACGGAGCGTCGCGACCGCCGTGCAGGCACTCCGCACCGCGGGATTCGCCGTCGTCGTGGCCGACGGCGGCCGCAGCCGGCAGGGCGTCGAGCCGGTGGAGGGGCTCTCGGCGCCGGAAGGGTCGAGAGCTCCCGTGGGCAGTGTCATCACGGTGCGGTTCGCGCCGGCCGCGAGCGAACCGGCGTCGCCGACGCCCGGAGCGCAACCCACCGGCACGCCCTCACCCGGCGCGCCGGGGGGTGAGCCCGGCAGGCCCGTCGCACCCTCCACCCCTCCCGCCGGCTGACGCACCGCCGGGCCGTGACCTGCCAGGAGACAGGCGGTGGTCACCGTCGACGACGGCCCGTCCCGCCTGCCCGCGCGGCCTCCTCACGACGACAGGATCACCAGCTCCCGGGTCGCCCGGGTCATGGCGACGTACCGGTCCACGGCTCCCTCGATGCCCGCCCCGAAACCCTCCGGGTCCACGAGCACCACGAGATCGAACTCCAGGCCCTTCGCCCCCTCGGCCGTCAGGACACTCACCCGCGCCTCACCCGCAGGCAGGCGGGAGACCACCGCGTCCGGAACAGGGGCGATGACACACGCGACGCCCTCCGTGTTCCGCTCCAGCCATTCCCTCAGCACCGTGTCCAGTTCGCTGAGATCGCCCCGCCTGACCGGGATTCCGCTGCTCCGGACCGAGGCCGGCACATTGGCATCGGGCAACGCCGCGCGGATCGTCGGCTCGGCCTCCGCCATCACCTCCTCCGGAGTGCGGTAGTTGATCGTCAGAGTGGCCAGACGCGCCTCGGGAACGCCCACCCGCTCGAGCCGTTCGATCCAGCTTTCCGGGAAGCCCCGCCGGGCCTGGGCTCGGTCGCCCACGATCGTCAGGCTCCCTGACGGACACCGCGCCAGCAGCATCTGCCACTCGGCGTCACTGAGCTCCTGGGCCTCATCCACGATCACGTGCCCGAAAGGCCCCGCGAGCAGATCGGGGGAAGGCATGGCCACGAGGCCTTCATCGCCCAGGTTCTCCTGCAGGTCCTCGCCCTTCAGCATGGACATCACGAGCATCTCGGAGTCGTCCGCGGCGATCAGGTCCTCCACCACACGGCCCATCAGGTCCCGCTCGGCCGCTTGCTCCGCCCTGCGGCGCCGCGCACGCCTCGCCGCTTCAGGATCACCAAGGCGGAGCCGGGCCGCGTCCAGCAGCGGAAGGTCATCCGTGGTCCAGGCTCGCGGCTCCTCCCGCTGCAGCACACCGACCTCCTCGGCGGTGAGCCACGGCGCGCAGAGGGACAGATAGGCCGGCACCCGCCACAGATCACTCACCACCACGGTGTGGTCCAGGAGGGGCCACGCACGGTTGAACACCGCCGCGAGCTCAGCGTTCCGTGCGAGTGCCGAACGGAGCGCGCCTTCGGGCGCCTCGCCGTCGTCGGCTCCTTCGACCAGCAGCGTGAGCAGTTCGTCCCAGACTTCGGCGCGTGCCTCGTTATGGGGTGTCCCGGGCGCAGGGGCCGCGAAAGCTTCGGCCCAGTCCTCGGGACTCACCCAGACGTCCCGGTAGGGGGTCTCCACGAGGAGGCCCAGGGTGGGAGGCTCCTCGTAGAACCGGACGCCCCGTTCGATCGCGCGCACCATGTCCGAGGACGATTTGAGCCGCGTCACCTCCGGATCGCTCTCTGCACGGGCCGCGGCGCCTTCGGGCACCAGTTCGCGGAGGGTGCAGGCCTGCACGCCTTCTTCGCCGAGCCCGGGCAGGACATCCGCCACGTAGGACAGGTAGTGCCGGTGCGGTCCGACGAGCAGGACGCCGCCCCGGCCGCGGCTGAGCCGGGGATCGGCGTACAGGAGATACGCGGCACGGTGCAGCGCCACGACCGTCTTCCCGGTGCCCGGCCCGCCGTCGACCACCAGGGCGCCCCGCGACGACGCGCGGATGATCGCGTCCTGGTCCGCCTGGATCGTGCCCAGGACGTCCCGCATGCGCGCCGTCCGGCTGTGCCCGAGGCTGGCGATGAAGGCGGACAGGTCACCGAGCGAGGCGGCGGCGTCGACACCGTCGGGGGAGAAGGCCTCATCCCAGTAGTCGGTGACACGACCGCCGCTCCAGCGGTACCGACGCCGGGTCACCACCCCCTGCGGATGTGCGTGGGTCGCGCTGGAGAACGGCTCCGCGGCGGGCGCTCGCCAGTCGACCAGGAGGCGCTCGCCGTCGGCGTCCGTCAGACCCAGCCGCCCGATGTACACGGGGGCCGCGCCGTCCGATGTCACGAAGCGCCCCAGACAAAGGTCGAGTCCGTATCTCTCGAGGGCCCGCAGGCGGCCGCTGAGGCGCCGGATCTCGGCGTCCCGGTCCACCGCCTGCTGTCCCGAACGGCCGGGGGCGCGCCGGGCGGCGTCGAGACGCTCGGCGAGTTCGGCGCGGGTCCGCTCAAGGCTTGCGGCGATGGCGGCGAAGTGGCGTTCGTCGTCCGCGATCAGGGCGGGATCAGCCTTCGCTGCGAGGCGTTCGGGGAGCTGGAAAACGCTGGACGGGGTGGTGGCTGCCACGGTGGGGTCTCCTCGGATCGTGTCGTCGGACCCTCTACTGTGCGGCATCCGGGGGGTCTTGCCGCAAGCCCCCGGGTGCGCTATAGATTGAAAGTGAGGAGGAGTGTTCCTCCCTCGATCCTGGGCGATCCGCGATGGCATCGCGGGTTCCGCCGTCACCCTTTCCTTCTCCGTCCTTTCCTTCTCCGTCTCCCGGGCGGAAGATGAGTCATGTGGACTCGTCGGAAGCATCTCTGCCGTCCTCCCGGTCAGCGGGCCGACGCCGCGCCTGAAGCGGCGAAGCCGGACCATGTGGTGCTCTTCGTCCACGGCATGGGACGGGCCCTCAAGGGCGGGACGCTGCAGGAATGGGCACAGCCGCTCATGCTCAGCCTCCACGATGAGGCCCTCGCGTGCGACGACGCCGGCGACCACCCGCCGCTCGTTATCACCGAGGCGACGGCCGTGGGGGACGCTCCGCAGGCCCGTGTGAAAGTGCTCACCGGCTGCTCGCCGTCGGGCGGTCCCGAATACCTCGACGTGCTGATGACCGAAGCCTCGTGGGCGAAGGACTTCGAACCGGCGACCGTCGGCGCCACCTTCTGGTGGGCCATGAGCCAGGCGAAGACGGTGTACAAGCGGTGCCTGCGGCTCCTGTGGTGGACCTTCCGGCCCGCGGACCATGAACGGATCCTCCCGGCGCGCCTGCTCACCTGGCTGCTCCTCATCCCGTTCATCAGCGCGGTGGCGGCGCTGGGTTTCCTGCTGATCCTCGGGGTCCTCCTGCTGGGAATGGTCCTGATGGTCCTGGCGAAGATCCCGGCCCTCGGTCGGTTCGTCAGTCGGCTGCTGTCCCTGTTCGCGGACTTTCTCGGTGACCCGCAGGTCTGGAAACGCAAGCAGATGCAGGCCGCCGCCATGCGGCAGAGAATCCGCGAGACACTGGCGCCCTGGAACGGCGACGACGGGGTGCCGGTCACCGTGGTGGCGCACAGTCAGGGAGCCGCGATCGTGGGGCAGGTGCTGTTCCAGCGGAGCGAGGATCCCGTGCGCGCCACGAACTTCGTGAGCGTCGGCAGCGGGATCGATCTTCTCGGATACGCGGAATGGGGTGGCACCGACGGCAGTGATCCGGTGCAGGACTGGCTCGACGTGCCGGACCGCCCGCGGTGGGTCGACGTCTGGGGCAAATTCGACTTCGTCCCGGCCGGGCCGATCTCGCGCGCCGTGGACGGCCGGGCCGCGATCTTCCGGAAGATCTTCGATCGCGAGGGGCCGGGCACCGGCGGCCCCGGCCCGGAGGAGCACCCGGTCTACAACCGTTCGGCCTTGGTCTACGACCACGTGGTCTATTCGCGCAACCGGATCGAAGTCATCGACCCGCTCGCCAGGCTCATCCTGGCGACGCCGCGCCATGAAGCCTCGCGGCCGACGGCGAAGGCGCCGGTGCCGCTGCTCTTCACGGGCGTCCCGGGGGACGAACGCCTCCGGCCGCATCGCGTCATGGTCAAGAGTCTCGGCGTGACCCGGCTGGCCGCTCTCGGGGCGGCCATGCTCACCGCCCCCGCCCTCATGACCTGGTTCGCCGGACGATCGGTGGTGCGAGGTTCGGCCCGCTGCGCTGCGGATCCGGTGTCCTGGCTCGCGTGGCTGTGCCCTGTCGGTCCTTACCGCTGGGCGGACCCCACCGACTGGTCCCTTCTGGCGGTGGCCACACTCGTCCTGACGGCTGTGCAGATCTGGGTGCTGAACGGCATGCTCTGGAGCGGTCTCCACGGGCTGCTGGAACGCCGCCGGAAGAAGTCCCGGACCCGCTCCAGTGATCCGAAGAAGAAGCTGCCACCGAATCCGTGGTGGCAGCTCTGGCTCTATCTCGCCGCCGCGCTGGTCCTCACCTTCGTCCTCCCGTGGCTCGTGCTCGGCGGAGACCTCACGGGTGGCGACGTCCTCCTCGTCGTGCCGCTGCTGCTCTACCCCTTCGCCTTCCTGAGGACCGGCATCAGAGGTCTGGCCGCGCGTGTCTGACGGCAGTGCCGGTTCAACCGGCGGCCAGCGCCGCTGCGAGCCCCTGCTCACCCTTCCGCATCGTGTGGGCGTGCGCGGCCATGAACACCCGGGCGGCCACGGGGGACAGCACGTTCATCCAACGCAGCGTCGGGCGCACGGTCCATCGGATGTCCATCCTGGTCCTGGAGCCGGCCGACTCCGCCGTGAGCACGATGTCACCGTCGCCCTCGAGGTCCCCCTGCGCTTCGAACACGAGCTTCCGATGCGTGACCGCGAGCGTCGGATGGATGCTGACGGTGAGCGAATAGCCGAGCAGCGTCCGGAAACGCAGATGAGCGATGATGTCCGTCAGGTCCGCCGTCGCCGGATCGTCTGAGGGGCTCGTCGTGGTCAGGGGAGCGGCCACGGTGCACCCGGGCCACCACACGGGTTCGCCCGGGCGGAGGTCCAGCGCGGTGAGAACGTCCCACACCTCATCGACCGGGGCGGGCAGATGCCAGGTGGACCGGAGGTCGAAGAGCCGTGGCGTCATGAAGTCATTCTGGCAGGAGACACCCGGAAAACACGGAAGGCCCCCGGTCTCAGACCGGGAGCCTTCACTCTGTGCGCGGAGGGGGACTTGAACCCCCACGCCCTATTCGGGCACTAGCACCTCAAGCTAGCGCGTCTGCCATTCCGCCACCCGCGCATCTGGGTGAACCGGCTGTCTGGACCGCGTTTCCGCTGTTCAGGCCGCCGGGGCAACGAGAAATACTCTACACGCATTTCACGGAAACGCGAAATCCGGGCTGAGCTGGGCCTTCTCAAGGTTTCGGGGCATGACCGGGAGAGCGCCCCGTGCCCGAACGTCCCCACTAGGCTGAGGAGTGATCAGTTCGGCAGTGGCGCGGAAAGGCGAAACGATGAGCACTCAGGAATCCGTCACCCCCTCCCAGGGGACATCTCCGGCCGAAGCGGAAGTGGTGGACATCTGCCGCGAACTCATCCGCTTCGACACCACCAACTTCGGTGACAACCAGGGACCCGGAGAACGGAAGGCCGCGGAGTACGTGGCGGGCCTCATGGCCGAGGTGGGTCTGGAGCCGGAGATCTTCGAGTCCGCGCCCGGCCGCGCCAGCGTCGTGACCCGGATGGAGGGCCAGGATCCCAGCGCGAGTGCGCTGGTGGTGCATGGCCACCTCGACGTCGTGCCGGCGCTGCGGGAGCAGTGGAGTGTCGATCCCTTCGCCGCCGAAGTGAAGGACGGCATGATCTGGGGCCGCGGCGCCGTGGACATGAAGGACATGGACGCCATGATCCTGGCGACTCTCCGTGACTTCGCACGGCGGGGGATCAAGCCGAAGCGCGACCTCGTGTTCGCGTTCTTCGCCGACGAGGAGGCCGGCGGGGACTACGGCGCCCGCTATGCCGTGGACAAGCGTCCCGAACTGTTCGTCGGCGCCACCGAGGCCATCTCCGAAGTCGGCGGCTTCTCGTCCACGATCGGTGGCAAGCGCGCGTACCTCCTGCAGACGGCGGAGAAGGGCCTGTCCTGGCTGCGCCTGGTCGCGCACGGCCGCGCGGGTCACGGCTCGCAGATCAACACGGACAACGCCGTGACGCGGCTCGCGGCCGCCGTCGCGCGCATCGGCCAGCATGAGTGGCCCATCGAACTCACGCCCACCACCCGGCAGTTCCTGGACGGCGTGACCGAGCTGACCGGCGTGGAATTCGATCCGGACAACCCGGAGATCATCCTCAAGGAACTCGGCACCGTGGCGCGCTTCGTCGGCGCCACGCTGCAGAACACGTCCAACCCCACGCTGCTCAGCGGCGGGTACAAGCACAACGTCATCCCGGAGACGGCCGAGGCGCTCGTGGACTGCCGCACGCTGCCGGGCCAGCAGGAGCAGGTCTTCGAGACCATCCGCCAGCTCGCCGGCGAGGGCATCGAACTCAGCTACGTGAACAAGGACGTGTCCCTGGAGGTGCCGTTCGCGGGCAATCTCGTGGACGCCATGGTCGATTCCCTCAAGCGCCACGACCCCGAGGCGACGGTCCTCCCGTACACGCTCTCGGGCGGCACGGACAACAAGTCGCTGAGCCAGCTCGGGATCACCGGCTACGGCTTCGCGCCCCTGCAGCTGCCGGATGAGCTCGACTTCACCGGCATGTTCCACGGTGTCGACGAGCGGGTCCCGCTGGACTCCCTGCGCTTCGGCACACGCGTCCTGTCCGATCTGCTCCAGAACTACTGATCGGGACGGGACTACTGATCGGGACGGGCCCGTCGGCACCTCGGCCGGCGGGCCTGCCCCGATCCGTCGGGAGCCGCGCTCAGATCGTCCGCGCGACGTTCATGACCTTGCGCCGCATCCAGTAGCGCCGATGACCGCCCAGGTAGAGGACGGAGCGGTGAAGTTCCCATTTGCCGTATTCGCTGTGCTCCAGCACGCGCCGTCGCGCTTCGGGCAGCGATTCGTCGCGCTCGACGCTGATGACCATGTACTCGTAATTCTGGCCCTGGTACAGACGTTGTTCCACGGACCGCGGCAGAATCTGTTCCTTCATGTGAGATGTCTACCACTCCTGCGGGCGAATTTCCTGCCCTCCGACACATTTCGCCGGAGGCGCCGCGGGGGCTTCCCGGCTGGTCACAGGCCATGACGTAAGGTCGTCTACATGAATTGGATCGAAGCCATACTTCTCGGCCTGGTACAGGGCCTGACCGAGTTCCTCCCCATTTCATCCAGCGCTCATCTGCGCATCCTGGGGGAGTTCCTGCCGAATGCCTCCGATCCCGGGGCGGCCTTCACCGCCATCACCCAGCTCGGCACCGAAACCGCCGTCCTGCTCTTCTTCTGGAAGGACATCGTCAGGATCGTCAAGGCGTGGTTCGGATCGCTGCGCGGCAGCGTGCCCCGCGACGATCCGGACGCCCGTATGGGCTGGCTCGTGATCCTGGGCAGCATCCCGATCGTCGTGCTCGGCATCCTGCTGCAGGACTACATCGAGCACACGTTCCGTTCCCTCTGGATCGTCGCCACCACGCTGATCGTCTTCGGCATGATCCTGGCCGTGGCCGACGTCTTCGGCAAGCAGGAACGCCAGCTCAAGGACCTCACCGTCAAGCACGGCATCCTCTACGGCTTCGCTCAGGCACTCGCCCTCATCCCTGGCGTGTCCCGCTCCGGCGGCACCATCACAGCCGGTCTCTTCATGGGCTACACCCGTGAGGCCGCCGCCCGGTACTCGTTCCTCCTGGCGATCCCCGCCGTCTTCGGCTCCGGCTTCTACCAGCTCTTCAAGGTCCTCAAAGGCTCCGAGGCCGCCGGCCCGTACGGGCTGGGGGAGACCGCCCTGGCGACCCTGATCGCCTTCGCGGTCGGCTATGTGATCATCGGCTGGTTCCTCAAGTTCATCTCCAGCCGCGGGTACCAGGCGTTCGTCTGGTACCGGATCGGACTGGGCGCCGCGCTGTACCTGCTGCTCGGATTCGGGGTCATCCCCGCCTGAGCGATAGGCTGACAGGCGTGAAATCGTGGAAGACGCGCCCTGTCCCTGAACTGCCCGGAACCATGCCGCCGCTCAGGATCTACGACACCTCGCGCGGTGACTTCGCCACCATCCAGCCGCAGGCCGAACAGTCCATGTACGTCTGCGGGATCACCCCTTATGACGCGACCCATATGGGTCACGCGGCGACATATCTGGCCTTCGATCTGCTCAATCGCGCCTGGCGCGACGCCGGCAGCCGGGTCGACTACGTGCAGAACGTGACGGACGTGGACGACCCGCTCCTGGAGCGCGCGACCGCGACCGGCCAGGACTGGCGCGAGCTGGCGCTCGATCAGACGAGCCTCTTCCATGAGGACATGGAAGCGCTCAATGTCGTGGCGCCTGCGCACTACGTCGGCGCCGTCGAGGCGATCCCGTGGATCGTCCCCGAGATCGAGCGCCTCGTGGCCTCGGGCCTGGCGTATCGCGTGCCGGGGACGAACGGTGAGCCCGACGGCGATGTGTACTACGACGTCGCCGCGGCCGACGCCGAGGGCCAGAACGTCGAAGCCTGGGAACTTGGCGCCGTCTCCGGGCTGAGCGAGGAGGAGATGCTTCCCCTCTTCGCCGAGCGCGGCGGAGATCCCGACCGCCCCGGCAAGCGCAACCGGCTTGACCCGCTCCTCTGGCGCGTCGCCCGCGACGGTGAGCCCTGCTGGGACGGCGGCTCGCTGGGCCGGGGCCGTCCCGGCTGGCACATCGAATGCACCGTGATCGCCCAGCGCTTCCTGCCGTCGCCGTTCACGGTCCAGGCCGGCGGTTCGGACCTGATCTTCCCGCACCACGAGATGGGCGCCGGGCACTGGTACTCCCTGACGGGCGAGCCCATGGCGAAGCACTACGCCCACACGGGCATGGTGGGCCTGGACGGCGAGAAGATGAGCAAGTCACGCGGCAACCTGGTCCTGGTCTCGGCGCTGCGCCGTCGGGGCGTCGAGCCCGCGGTCATCCGCAGCGCCGTTCTGGCGAACCACTACCGCACCGACTGGTTCTGGACCGATGAACTCCTTCAGGAGGCGGAGCGTCGCGTGGCCCGCTGGCGGGAAGCTCTGGAGCATGCTCCGGAGGGTTCCGCCGGTCCGCTCCTGGCGGCGCTGCGGGAGCGTCTCGCCGACGATCTCGATGCGCCGGGCGCGCTGCGGGCCCTGGACACGTGGGCGGACGCCGCACTCGCCGCGGGTGGGACCGCCAGCGTGCCGGACACCAGCCTCGTCTCCGACTCCGTCAACGCCCTCCTTGGCGTGGAGCTCTGAGGACGGTCTCGCGCTGAGGCGCGGCGCGCGCTTCTGACACGGACGACGACGGCGGGGAACCGCCGTCGTCGTCTGCTGTTTAACGTGTGGTGCGCCCCGGAAGGAGCGGCTTAGGAAGTAGCGGGTCAGGAAGGATCGGCGTGAGGGTGGCCGTTGCCCTTGCCGCGCCGCCGCAGGTACCGTTCGAACTCCCGGGCGATCGACTCGCCGGAAGCCTCCGGAAGCTCGGCCGTGTCGGTGGCCTCCTCCAGCTGGCGGACGTAGCCCGCGATGTCGGGGTCCTCGGCGGACAGTTCGTCCACACCGCGCTCCCAGGCCTCGGCGTCCTCGACCAGATCGCCCGGATCAAGCGGGATCTGGAGCAGTTCCTCGATCCGGTGCAGCAGCGCGAGCTGTGCCTTCGGCGAGGGGGACTGGGCCACGTAGTGAGGAACGGTCGCCCACAGGGAGATCGCCGGAAGCCCCGCGAGCCGCGCGAGTTCGCCGAAGACTCCCACGATGCCGGTGGGGCCCTGGTAGGTGGACGGTTCGAGGTTCAGACGTTCCTGGAGGGCCCGGTCATCGGTCGTCACGGTGACGGGGAGGGGCCGGGTGTGGGGGACATCCGCCAGGAGCGCGCCCAGCAGGACCACCCGGTCCACCCCGAGTTCCTCGGCCTGGGCCAGGATCTCCGCAGTGAACGCGCGCCAGCGGTAGGACGGTTCCACACCGCTGACCAGGACGACGTCCACCGGCACGCCGGGGATGCTCGCCTGGTGGATCCGAGTGCCCGGCCAGCGCAGCCGCCGCTCCCCGGAGCCTGTGGTGCGCACCGTGGGCCGGGTGAACTGGAAGTCGTAATAGTCGTCGGGCTCCAGGACGGACACCTTCCGGGCATGCCACGCCTTGCTCAGGAATTTGATGGTGTCGCTCGCAGCTTCACCGGCGTCATTCCACCCCTCGAAGGCCGCAATGAGAACCGTGCTGCGCTTCCCGCCCTGGTGCAGGGGAAGGAACGCCTCGTCCTGCAGAGTCTCGGGGTCGTCGAAGTTCTCCATGGGCTCTACCCTACGACGGACCCGGCCCAGCTCAAGAGACGTCTTCGCACATCACCGCCCCGTAGACTTGGGCCATGTTGTCTCCAGCGCCTCTCTCGTCCGGTGATCGCCGTCCCGATGCCCCTTTGCGGGCCGTGCTGTGGGACATGGACGGGACTCTGGTGGACACGGAGCCGTACTGGATCGCGGCCGAACACGAACTCGTGGAGAGCTTCGGAGGCACGTGGAGCCATGCTCAGGCGATCCAGCTGGTGGGCCAGGCCCTGGACCGCAGCGCCCGCATCCTGCAGGCCGCCGGTGTCCGGATGCCCGAACGCCAGATCATCTCCACGCTCTCGACCCGCGTCATGGAACGCATCGAAGAAGCGGTCCCGTGGCGGCCCGGGGCCCAGGAGATGCTCGAGTCGCTGACGGCGAACGGGGTGCGCTGCGCTCTCGTCACGATGAGTGAACGCCCCCTCGCCAGCCTCGTGGTGGAGAAACTGCCGCAGAAGTATTTCGAATTCCTGGTCACCGGTGACGACGTGACGAACGGCAAGCCCGATCCCGAGGCGTACCTCCAGGCCATGGCGACCATGCAGTCCACCGAATCCGCCTTGCGGGTGGAGAACTTCGTGGCCCTGGAGGACTCCGTCCCGGGCGTGGGCGCGGCGCTGGCGTCCGGCGCCGCGACCATCGGCATCCCGCACACCGTGCCCCTTCCGGAGTTCCCCGGCCGTTTCACCCGCTGGGACACGCTGGCGCAGAAGGATTACCACGCGATGCAGCGCATTCTCGACGGGCACTGGGCCGGCACTCCGTCAGGACTCGATCCCGAAGACGGGAAGGTCAGCGCGTGAGCTCTGTGACCAGCCGGGATGGGCTGCGGCTCGGCCGACTCTGGGGCATCCCCATCTATCTGGCGTACTCGTGGTTCATCATCGCGGCCTTCACCGTGGTGACGTTCGGCCCGATGCTCGCTGGTTCGCAGCCGGCCCTGGGGTTCGGCGCGTATGTCGTCGCCTTCATGTACGCGGTCCTGCTGCTGCTCTCCGTCCTGGCGCACGAACTCGCCCACGCACTGACCGCCATGATCTTCGGCTGGGCGTCGGAGAAGATCGTGCTCAACCTCTGGGGCGGGCACACCCAGTTCACCGAGTTCAAGGCGACGCCGTGGCGGTCCGTCCTGGTCGCGTTCGCCGGGCCGGTGGCCAACTTCGTCCTGGCGGGCCTCGGCTGGCTCGCCGCCACGCTGACGCAGCCCGACGGGGTGGCGGGGATCCTCCTCTGGATCTTCACCTGGGCGAACTTCGTCATCGCGATCTTCAACGTCCTGCCCGGCCTGCCGCTCGACGGCGGCCGTCTCGTGGAGACGATCGTCTGGACCAGCACCGGGAACCGCGAGAAGGGCACCATCGCCGCGGGCTGGGCCGGCCGGATCATCGTCGTCCTGATCGTGCTCTACTTCATCGTCCGCCCGTTCCTGCTGGGGGAGGGCCTCGACTTCAAGTTCGCCATCATCACGCTGCTCGTCGCCGGATTCCTCTGGATGGGAGCGAGCGAGGCGATCCGCGTCGCCCGCATGCGCGGCAGGCTCCCCGCCATCGGTGCTGCGCAACTGGCCGAACCGGCCTACGGTGTCCCGCAAGACCTTCCGGTGGCACAGCTCTTCTCCGCGGCACGGCCGGGCACCGCCTTCGTGGTCATCGCGCCGGACGGCAGCCCGCAGGCCGTCGTCGACCCCTCCGCCGTCGCCGCGGTGCCCGCAGGCCTCCTGCCGACGACGCCGGTCTCTGCGGTCAGCGTGCCTCTGGCCCCTGGCGCCTACGTGCCGGACCACGCCGCAGGAAAGGAGCTGATCGACTACCTGTCGGCCCTGGACGGCAACCAGTACGCCGTCGTCGACTCCCAGGGCCGCGTGACCGGCCTTCTGCGCCAGGCGACGGTCGTGGCAGCCCTGACAGGACGACCGGAAGGCCCCGGCCGAGCCGGGACCCACTGACGGGTAAAGTTGATTCCCGGACATTTCGCCCACACCCCATGCGCGCCCGATGCGGCGCACAGGAGAAGGAACACGCCATGAGCAACCAGGAAACCCCCCAGGCCACCCCCGCGGAAGGCCGCCAGGCGGTCGGCGCCGCTCGACGCCGTGGGCCGTTCCGGGTGGGCGAGCGGGTTCAGCTCACCGATGAGAAGGGGCGGATGAACACCATCACCCTCGAACGGGGCGGGGCGTTCCACACCCACCGCGGCTTCCTCAACCACGACGATCTGATCGGGCAGCCCGACGGCAGTGTCGCCGTGAACAACATCGGTCAGCAGTACCAGGCGCTCCGTCCGCTGCTGAGTGACTTCGTCCTCTCGATGCCGCGTGGCGCGGCGGTGGTCTACCCGAAGGACGCCGGCCAGATCGTGACCATGGCGGACATCTTCCCGGGCGCCCGCGTCGTCGAAGCGGGAGTCGGCTCCGGCGCGCTGTCCATCTCCCTGCTCCGCGCCGTCGGCGACATGGGCTACCTCCACTCGTTCGAGCGCCGCGAGGAGTTCGCCGACATCGCCCGTGGCAACGTCGAGACCATCTTCGGCGGCCCGCACCCGGCCTGGCAGATCAGTCTGGGTGACTTCCAGGACGAGGTCGTCAAGGCGGAGGCGCCCGGCAGCGTCGACCGCGTGGTCCTGGACATGCTCGCCCCGTGGGAGTGCCTCGACGCCGTGGCCACGGTGCTGGCTCCCGGCGGTGTCTGGATCAACTACGTCGCCACCGCGACCCAGCTGTCCCGCACGGCCGAGGCCATCCGCGCCGACGGCCGCTTCACGGAGCCCGATGCATGGGAGTCCATGGTCCGCGGCTGGCACCTCGAAGGCCTGGCCGTCCGCCCGAATCACCGCATGGTGGGGCACACCGGCTTCCTGCTGGTCACGCGCCGTCTGGCGGACGGCGTCAACGGCCTGGCGCTGAAGAAGCGCGCCAAGACGGAGTTCACCGAAGAGGACATGAACGCCTGGACCCCGGCCAGCGTGGGGGAGCGTCCGTACTCGGACCGCAAGCTCCGCCGTGCCGCCCGTGACGCCATGGCAGGCACCCAGGTGGAGGATCCCGAAGAGCCGACCGCGGGGGAGTAAACCCAGGTCGGAGGCCATCGGCAGTCACATCGTGGGCACCGGTCCGCGATCCCCGTCGGAACGCGCTAGTGTCGAAGGTGACGGCACACGGACTTTCCACGAGAGGGCTGGCCACCATGAGCGAGGACACACTGGGCACCAACGGTGACGCCGGGAACGAGGCGCGGAACAACGCTGCCCACCAGAGCATCGCCGAACGGCAGATCAACGTGCTGCGGGACAAACTCCGCAATGTGGACCGCCAGCTCTCCTCCGCGACCCAGAACAACTCGCGGCTGGTCGGCATGCTCGAGACCGCCAAGACCGAGATCCAGCGGCTCAAGGCCGCGCTGGAGCAGGAAGGGCAGACGCCCTACAGCTTCGCCACGATCGCGCAGCTGAACCACCGCAAGGAACCCGTTCCGGGCGCCAGTGCCAACGCCGCCGTGGAGGAGTCCGTGGACGTCTTCAACGGCGGGCGGAAGATGCGTGTGGGGATCAGCCCCCTGGTCAACATCCACCAGCTCGCCGTCGGCCAGGAAGTGCTGCTGAACGAGGCCCTCGTGGTGATCGCAGGACTGGGTTTCGAGCAGGCCGGCGAAGTGGTCACCGTCAAGGAACTGATAGGTCACGACCGCGTGCTGGTCGTCGGCCGCACCGATGACGAGCGGGTCATCCGCCTCTCGGGTCCGCTGCGCCACCGGGGCGTGCGGGTCGGTGACGCGGTGTCCGTGGACGGGCGCACCGGTTTCGCTCTGGAGAAGGTCGACCGCAGCGAGGTCGAGACCCTGGTCCTGGAAGACGTGCCGGACATCAGCTACGAGGACATCGGCGGCCTGGGCCCTCAGATCGAACAGATCAGGGACGCTGTGGAGCTCCCGTTCCTGCATCCGGGCCTCTACCGCGAGCACGGGCTCAAGGCGCCCAAGGGCATCCTCCTGTACGGCCCTCCGGGCTGTGGCAAGACCTTGATCGCCAAGGCCGTCGCCAATTCCCTGGCGGCCCGCGCCGCGGAGCGTTCCGGCGCGGCCGAGCTGAAGAGCTACTTCCTGAACATCAAGGGTCCGGAGCTGCTGGACAAGTACGTGGGTGAGACCGAACGGCACATCCGCCTGATCTTCGCCCGCGCCCGGGAGAAGGCCAGCGACGGCAGCCCCGTGGTGGTGTTCTTCGACGAGATGGACTCGCTGTTCCGCACCCGCGGCACGGGTGTCTCCTCCGATGTCGAGACCACGATCGTGCCTCAGCTCCTCAGCGAGATCGACGGCGTCGAGCGTCTGGACAATGTGATCGTGATCGGCGCGTCCAACCGCGAGGACATGATCGATCCCGCCATCCTCCGCCCCGGACGCCTCGATGTGAAGGTCAAGATCCAGCGCCCGGACGCCGAAGCGGCCGCGGACATCTTCGCGAAGTACATCACCACCGAGCTGCCCCTGCACCCGCAGGACGTGGCGGAACACGGCGGGGACCACGCCGCCACGGTCCGCGGGATGATCCAGCGCACCGTGGAGTCCATGTACTCGACGGACAAGTCCAATGAGTACCTCGAGGTCACCTACGCCAACGGTGACAGCGAGATCCTCTACTTCAAGGACTTCAACTCGGGCGCCGTCATCCAGAACGTGGTGGACCGCGCGAAGAAGTACGCCATCAAGGACCTCCTCACGAGCGGTGAGAAGGGCCTGCGCATCGACCACCTGCTGCGAGCCGTCACCGACGAGTTCCGGGAGCACGAGGACATGCCGAACACCACCAACCCGGACGACTGGGCCCGGATCTCCGGCAAGAAGGGTGAGCGGATCACCTACATCCGGACGATCGTCCAGGGCAAGGGCGGGCAGGAGCCCGGCAAGAGCCTGGAGACCGCCACCAACACGGGACAGTATCTGTGAGCGCATCCGGACTGCCCGGAGCCGGCGACGGCGGGGTCATCCGTGTCATGGGATCGGAGACCGAGTACGGAATCCACGCCCCGCAGGCGCCGACCGCCAATGCGACAGTCCTCTCGGCGCGGGTCATCGACGCGTACGCCCGCCTCACCTCCGCCCGTCAGGCTTCCGGCGAGACCGGGCCCGGCTCCGGGAGCCGCCGGACGGCCGCGGGCTGGGACTACAGCGATGAGGAGCCGCTGCACGACGCGCGCGGCTGGTCGCTTCCCCGCACCCAGGCACACCCGAGCCAGCTGACCGACGTCGCGCCCGTGCTGGATGCGACCGCCGTGGCCCTCGCGCACGGCCGAGCCGAGCTGGACTACTCCGACGTCGAGTCGGGGGAGCAGCCACTCATGAACATGGTGCTGGGCAACGGCGCGCGCTTCTATGTGGATCACGCCCATCCGGAGTATTCGAGCCCCGAGGTCACCAACCCGCGGGACGCCGTGATCTGGGACGCCGCCGGCGACCTGGTCGCCCTCGACGCGATCCGCGCCCTCGACGCCGACGACGGCTCCGGCCCGGTCAATCTCTATAAGAACAACACGGACAACAAGGCCGTCTCCTACGGCAGCCACGAGAACTACCTCATGCCACGGGCCGTGCCGTTCTCCTCCATCGCGGAAGGCCTGATCCCGTTCTTCCTGAGCCGTCAGGTGCTGTGCGGCGCGGGCCGGCTGGGGATGGGCCAGGACGGGCGCGGCAGCGGGTTCCAGATCAGTCAGCGGGCCGACTTCTTCGAAGCCGAGGTCGGCCTGGAGACGACCATCCGGCGCCCCATCGTCAACACCCGTGACGAACCGCACGCCACCGCGGACAAGTACCGCAGGCTGCACGTCATCATCGGGGACGCCAACCTCTCGGAGTATGCGAACTACCTCAAGTTCGGCACCACGTCCCTGGTGCTGGGCCTCATCGAGGCGGGTCGCGTCCCGCGGCTCCAGGTGTTCGAACCGGTGGCCGCGCTCCAGGAGGTCAGCCACGACACCACGCTCGCCCATCAGGTGCGGCTGATCGATGGCCGGCGGATGACCGGCGTCGAGCTCCAGTGGCTCTACTTCGAGGCGGCCCGTGAGTTCGCCGAAGAGAGCGGCGCCGGCCATCCCACCCTGGGCGACGGCCAGACCCACGCCGTGCTGACGGCGTGGGAGGAGACCCTCGGCTGGCTCGAGCAGGACGACGAACGCGCCGCCCAGCGCGTCGAATGGCTCGCCAAACTCCGGCTCCTCGAGGGCTACCGGGACCGCGGAGGACTGGCCTGGGATGACGCACGCCTCGGACTGATCGACCTGCAGTGGTCGGACATCCGCCCGGAGAAGGGCCTGTACCACCGGCTCGTGCAGCACGGCCGGATGGCCAAACTGGTGGACGACGCCGAGATCGCGGCCGCCGCGACCACGCCGCCGGCCGACACGCGCGCCTATTTCCGCGGCATGTGTCTGAGCCGCTTCCCCCGTGCCGTCACGGGCGCCAGCTGGGACTCCGTGATCTTCCGCCTGCCCGGGCAGAGCCGGGCCACGAGGATCCCCACGCGCGAACCGCTGCGCGGCACCCGGGCACTCACCGGCGCGCTCTTCGAGGAACATGAGGACGCGGGGGATTTCCTGCGCGCGCTCCTGAGCTCACCGTGAGCTGAGCTGCTGCGAACAGGGCCTTGAAGTGGCAGGATGGCAGGAGAGGACAATCCGAGGAGGAACCATGGCAGGCCAGGAACAGATCAACCCGAGCACGCGCGGCGAGGAGCAGATCGAGGAGACGGACGCCCCGGCGCCCGCCGCTCCCACGGCTCAGGCCAGTGAGGCGACGCAGGGCGTGGACGACCTGCTCGACGAGATCGACGGCGTGCTGGAACAGAACGCCGAGGAGTTCGTCCGCGGCTTCGTCCAGAAGGGCGGCCAGTAGGCCGTGTCCAGCGACGCCGCCCGCCTGCCCGCTGAGGCCAGCGCCTCCTTCCTGGAGCACCTGACGGCCACCAGGCCGGAGCTGCTGCCGTTCGGTCAGGCGGCGGCGCAGGGCACCGCGAGCCTTCAGGCGCCCCACGCCACCACGATCGTGGCGCTGCAGACCGCCGGCGGAGTCCTGATGGCGGGGGACCGGCGCGCGACCATGGGGAATCTGATCGCCTCACGGACCATGGAGAAGGTCTTCGCTGCAGATGAGAGTTCCCTGCTGGGCATCGCCGGGACCGCGGGGCTGGCCGTGGACATCGTCAAGCTCTTCCAGGTGGAGCTGGAGCACTACGAGAAGATCGAGGGCACTCCGCTCAGCCTCGAGGGCCGGGCCAACCGGCTCGCGGCCATGGTCCGGGGCAATCTCGGCATGGCCCAGCAGGGTCTGGCCGTCGTGCCGCTCTATGCCGGCTTCGAACCCGCCCTGGCCTCCGGGCGGATCTATTCCTACGACGTGACGGGCGGCCGTTACGAGGAGCACGAGCACCACAGCGTGGGGTCCGGCTCCACCTTCGCCCGGGGCGCTCTCAAGAAGCTCTGGAAGCCCGGGCTCGAGGAGGCCGAGGCCGTGCGGGTCGCGGTCGAGGCCCTGTATGACGCTGCGGATGATGACTCCGCGACCGGTGGACCGGACCTCGTGCGTCAGCTCTGGCCGGTGGTCTATGTGGCGGACGCCGAGGGAAGCCGGCGGGTGCCGGACGACGTGGTGAAGGGCATCGCCGCTCAGGTGCTGTCGGGACGCACCGCACAGGGACGGGAGGCCTGAGATGTCACAGCAGTTCTACGTCTCGCCGGAACAGATCATGAAGGATCGGGCGGACTTCGCCCGGAAGGGCATCGCCCGCGGCCGGTCCGTGGTGGTCGTCTCTTGCGCGGCGGGCATCGCGCTGGTCGCCGAGAACACCTCCAACTCCCTGCACAAGATCGGGGAGATCTACGACCATATCGCCTTCGCGGCCGTGGGCAAGTACAACGAGTTCGAGAGCCTGCGGCAGGCGGGCGTGCGATACGCCGATGTCCGCGGCTACTCCTATGACCGGAGCGACGTGACGGCCCGGGGCCTGGCCAGCGTGTATGCGCAGAGCCTGGGCACGGTGTTCACGGCGGAGCAGAAGCCGTTCGAGGTGGAGCTGGCGGTCGCCGAAGTGGGCGCCACCCAGGCGGGGGACCACATCTTCCGGCTGACCTTCGACGGCTCCATCACGGATGAACGCAGCTTCGTGGCCATGGGTGGCCGCAGCGACCGGGTGACCGAAGTGCTCCGGTCGGGGTGGCGCGCCGATCTGGCGCTGGGCGAGGCGCTGCGGCTGGCCACGCGCGCGCTGGCCGCCGCCACGGTGGCCCAGGACGCTGTGGCGAGCGGCGGCGGCACGCTGGAGCCCGACGGCGGGGCGGCGCGGGCGCCCGAACATCCGGAAGCGCCGGTCCCTGTCGCCGCGGTGGGCCTCGAGGTCGCCGTCCTGGACCGCGAACCGGCCAGCTGGCGGTCCCGCCGCAGGGCGTTCCGACGGATCGGGCAGGATGCGCTCCAGCGCCTGCTGGAGGAGTGACCTCGGCCCGGCACGGCGGAGTGCCCGGACCCGGTCGATCAGGTGAGTGAGTGCGTGCGCGGACGAGTGGCCGCGCACTGAAGGGAAAGGGCGGCATGGACCGGCGGATTTTTGGCATTGAGACGGAGTTCGGCATCTCCTACGTGGGAAGCAACACCCGACGCCTGGCCCCCGAGGAAGCGGCGCGTTACCTCTTCCGCAAGGTCGTGAGCTGGGGGCGCTCCTCGAACGTCTTCCTGGCCAACGGCTCCCGCCTCTATCTCGACGTCGGCTCCCACCCGGAGTACGCGACCGCCGAGTGCGATTCGCTGCCCCAGCTCATCGCCCATGACAAGGCCGGCGAGCTGATTCTGGAGGAGCTCTGCCATGAGGCCGAGGAGCGTCTGTCGGCCGACGGCTTCGAAGGCAGGATCTTCCTGTTCAAGAACAACACCGACTCCGCGGGAAACTCCTACGGGAGCCACGAGAATTACCTGATCCCGCGGAAGGGGGAGTTCAACCGCCTGGCGGATGTGCTCATCCCGTTCCTGGTCACCCGGCAGCTGCTCGTGGGCGCGGGGAAGATCATCAACACGCCCCAGGGTGCGCTGTACGCGTTCTCGCAGCGGGCCGACCACATCTGGGAAGGTGTCTCCTCGGCCACCACGCGCTCCCGGCCGATCATCAACACCCGGGACGAACCGCACGCCGATGCCGAGTTCTTCCGGCGGCTCCACGTGATCGTGGGCGACTCCACCATGTCCGAGACCACGGCGCTCCTGAAGACCGGTTCGGTGGATCTGGTGCTCCGTGCGCTCGAAGCCGGCGCCATGATGCGGGACATGCGGATGGAGAACCCCATCAGGAGCATCCGGGAGATCTCCCGTGACCTCAGCGGACAGGTGCTCGTCAAGCTCGCCACGGGCCGTCAGCTCACCGCGCTCCAGATCCAGGAGGAGTACCTGCAGTGGGTCACCGACTTCGTGGAACGCGAAGGGGCGCACCACGAGCACGTCGGTCAGATCCTCGATCTGTGGGGCCGCACGCTGCAGGCGATCCGTGCCGGTGATCACAGCGGCATCGACACCGAGATCGACTGGGCCATCAAGAAGAAGCTCATGGACCGCTATGCGCTGCGGCACGGACTCGGGCTGGATTCGCCGCGGCTCGCGCAGATCGACCTCACCTATCACGACATCTCCCGGAAGCGGGGTCTCTTCTACCTGACCGAGCAGCGCGGACTCGCGCGTCGTGTCGTCACGGAGGAGGCGACCCGGGAGGCGGGCACGACGGCGCCCCAGACCACCCGCGCACGGCTCCGCGGTGAGTTCGTCCGGAAGGCCCAGGAGCTCGGCCGCGACTACACGGTCGACTGGGTTCATCTCAAGCTCAACGACCGGGCGCACCAGACCGTCATCTGCAAGGACCCGTTCGCCGCGCACGACGAGCGGGTGGACGCGCTGATCGCCGGCATGGGCTGAGCGACGTCGGGCGACTTCACAGCCTGCTCCGTTACGATGGTGGGCGTGCCTGTCCCCGGATGGGCCCGGACCCCCTGATTTCTAGTGGAAAGACGACCATTGCGACGTATTCTCGCGGCATTCGTCCCCGCCGTTCTCCTGCTGACGGCCTGTGGCAACCCCTCGGAGCCCAGCAGCCAGCCGGCCGGCGACACCTCCAAGCTCAGCACGGTGAAGATCAACGACCAGGGAGCGGGTAAGGCGCCCCGCGTCGAGTTCGCCAAGCCCCTGTCCGTCTCGGAGACCACCATCAAGGTCCTGCGTGAGGGCAACGGTGAGCGGATCAAGGAGAACCAGAAGGCCGAAGTCGGCTACCTCGCCTACAACGGCCAGGACGGCTCCCAGCTGGCGGACACGTATCTTTCCAAGCACGAGTCCCTCCCGGTCAACGATGCGCTGAAGAAGGGCAACGAGCCCCTCTACAAGGCGATCCTCGGCGTGAAGCAGGGCTCCGATCTGGCGATCGCCATGCCCGGCCAGGGCGGGACCGGTCCCACGCAGCTGCTCGTGCTCCACGTGTTCAGCGCTACGGACATCGCGCCGGTCCTCTCCAAGCCGGAAGGCGACGCCGTCACTCCGCCGGCCGGTCTGCCGAAGGTCACGGTGAACGACAAGCAGGAGGCGACGATCGACGTCAAGGGCGTCGCCGCGCCCAAGCAGCTCATCGCTCAGGACCTCATCAAGGGCAAGGGCGCCGAGGTCAAGAGCACCGACACCATCGTGGCCAACTACACGGGTGTCCGCCTCGCCGACGGCAAGGTCTTCGACTCGAGCTTCAAGACCGGCAAGCCGGCCACGTTCCCGCTGACCGGCGTCATCCCGGGCTGGACCAAGGGCCTGACCGGCAAGACCGTCGGCTCCCGTGTGCTGCTGGTCATCCCGGCGGCGGACGCCTACGGCGCCAAGCCGGACCAGGGCCGTCCCGCGGGTGATCTGGTCTTCGTCGTGGACATCCTCGGCGTCCAGTAAACTCCACACAGCGCCTGAAACCTGGCACCACCCGAAACGCGAAGAGGAGCACCCATGTCATTCGGTCAGCGTGATTACGACCGCACCAAGCCGGAGATCGAGTTCCCGGAAGGGGACGTCCCCACCGAGCTGCGCATCGTCGACCTCATCGAGGGCGACGGCGCCGAAGCCACTCCCGGCTCCACCGTGTCGACCCATTACGTCGGCGTCGCCTGGTCGACCGGTGAAGAGTTCGACTCCTCCTGGGGCCGTGGCGCACCGCTCGACTTCCGCGTCGGCGTCGGCCAGGTCATCCAGGGCTGGGACCAGGGCCTCCTGGGCATGAAGGTGGGCGGCCGCCGTCGTCTGGAGATCCCGTCCGAGCTGGCCTACGGCTCCCGTGGCGCCGGCGGGGCGATCGCTCCGAACGAGTCCCTCATCTTCGTGGTGGACCTCGTCGGAGTCCGCTGAGTCTCCGTCCGTCAGGGCATCGCAAGGGCCGCTTCCCCCGGGAGGCGGCCCTTGGCGCATGTCAGGGCCGGTCTTTAGTACGCTGGGCTGGTGTCCGCACGAAAGACCGAACGAATCCTCAACCTGCTGATCGCGTTGCTGTCCAGCCCCCGCGGCCACACCAGGGCCTACCTGGAGTCCACCGTCTACGCCTATTGCCGCGCGGAGGGCATGAACGACGCTGCGATCGAACGCATGTTCGAACGCGACAAGGCCGAGCTGCGGGACATGGGCGTCCCTCTGGAGGTCGTCGATGACGAGACCTTCGACATCGACGATTCCTCCGGCTCCCGGTACCGCGTCAACCCGGACGACTACCTGCTGCCCGTCCTGCAGCTCACCGCCGAGGAGCGACTGCTGCTGCAGCTCGCCGCCCAGCTCTGGGAGCAGGCGAGCCTCCGTTCGGCGGGCAGCGCCGCGCTCCGCAAGCTCACCGACGGCCAGGATCCCGACGACGGGTCCCCGGCTCCCGTGCTGCCCCGCGTCACCACGGGCGGCGCCGCCCTCGAAGCGCTGCACCGTGCTCTGGCAGGCCGCCATCCGGTCCGCTTCGGCTACCGCGCCTCCGCGGCGGAGGAGCCCGCCACGCGTCGGCTCGAACCCCACGGGCTCGGCAACCGCGCGGGACAGTGGTACGTCGTCGGCCATGATCTGGACCGCGACGCGGAACGGACCTTCCGGCTGAGCAGGATCACCACCACTGTCGAGGTGGAGGAGCGGAAGCGGTTCGCCCCGCCGCGGGACTTCTCCATCGCCGCCGCCCTCGATTCCATGGAGGCCTATCCGGAGCAGCAAGCCGTGGTCCGTCTGCCGCACGGCGGGGGAGCGCAGTGGCGTGTGAGGGCCGCTCGGGTCGACGGGGACCACGCCACCATCAGCTATCAGGACGAATCGGCCTTCCTGGACGAACTGGCCGCTCTCGCGCCGACGGTGCAGGTGGTCGAACCGGCCCGGCTGCGGGACGCGGTGATCGGCCGCCTCCGGAGCGCTGCGGAGGCCCTGTCCCTTCCCGCCGGGGTGACCGAATTCCGCACGCCGCCGGTGAAACGGGGGCCGAAATCCTCTTCCGAGACGACGGTTCGCCGGCTCCTGGGCATGATCCCGTTCCTCGTGCGTCACGGCGGGATCCTCAAATCGGAACTCGCGGCCGAGTTCGGCATCACGGGCCGTCAGCTGGACGACGATCTTGAGCGCATCATGATGGTCGGCCGTCCCGAGGGGTATCACAACGACCTCATGGACATCGTGGACGACGGCGAGCGGGTGTGGATCAACAACGCCCTGGATCTGGCTCAGCCGATCCGGTTCTCCCCGGAGGAGGCCTGGACGCTTATGGTGGGCCTCGACGCGCTCTCCGAGCTGGGCATCGGCGGAGACGCCGACTCGATCGAATCTCTGCGGCTCCGGCTGGCGGGCGCGGCAGGAGACTCGCTCGCCCTGGCGGAGGCGATCAAGGTCCGCATGGCCCCGTCGGGCAGCCTCGGACGGCACCTCGGGCAGCTGCGGGACGCGCTCGACCGCGGTGTCCGTGTCCGCATCGGTTATGTGGTCCCGAGCCGTGACGAGCTGACCGAACGGCTCATCGATCCCCGCACGCTGCGCTCGGTGGACCAGCAGTGGTACCTGGACGCCTGGTGCCACCGGGCGGGCGCCCCGCGGAACTTCCGTCTCGACCGGATCGCCTCCCTCGAGGTGACCGCCGAACCCGTCGACGCCTCCCTGTGGGACGGCACGGTGGATGAGGTGCCGTTCACCGTCCGCGAACAGGCCCCACGAGTCCTGGTGGTCTTCTCGCAGGAGTCCCGTTGGCTCGCGGCCCGCTACAACGCGCTCCGCACCGCGACCCTCGACGACGGCGACGTCCTGGCGGAGCTCGCCGTCGCGTCCCCTTCCTGGCTGGCCGGGCTCGTGGCGCAGACCGCGGGCACCGTGCGGGTGGTCTCGCCGCCGTCCGTCGTGGACCAGGTGAAGGAGTGGCTCGTCAGGGGACTGGATTCCTACGGAGTCCCGACACTCGGAGACAATTCCCAGGCAGGGAAAGGTAGGCTGGAGTGATGCCGTGGTGGTCCTGGATTCTGATCTGGGTGGCGATCCTCGCCCTCAGCGCTCTGCTGTTCGTGGTGCTCGGAATCAAGCTTTTCCGACAGTTCACGGCCATGATGCGTCAGCTCGGGTCTGCGGCGGATATGCTGTCCGGGTTGGACTCGGACAGTCCGCGCACACCGCTTCCCGAACATCGTCTGGAAGTCCTCGGCATCTACGCTGATCCCGAGGAGATGCGCGCCCGCTATGAGGCGGGGAAGGCCGAGCGCCGGGAACTTCGGCGGCAACGTCGTGTGGTCCGTCGTGCAGCGGCCCACCGGGCACAGAAGCTGCGCGATGTGGGCCTTGAGCGCCCTATGATTTAAGAAAGAGAAAGGACCCCGACATGGGACGACTTTTTGATGGCCCCTGGCCCATCGTGATCATCATCATCGTGGCGCTGCTGCTGTTCGCGGCCCCCAAGCTTCCTCAGATGGCGCGCAGCCTCGGTCAGTCGATGCGCATCATGAAGTCCGAGGTCAAGCAGATGAAGGATGAGAGCCCTTCCAAGAACAAGGCCGAGGAGCCCGTCGAGGGCAAGGTCGTGCAGCACCCCGAGGCTGCCACGAAGGACAACGGCGAGCAGACCCCGCCGTCCGGCAACGCTTAAGGCGAAGTGGCACTCAGCAAAGGCCCTCGGAGGAATCCCGAGGGCCGCATGGCCCTCCTCGATCACTTCAAGGAACTGAAGAACCGGCTCCTCAAGAGCCTGGTCGCCCTGGCTGTCACCACCGTGGTCGGGTGGTTCCTCTACCCGCCGGTGATCGCCTCTTTGTCGGCTCCTCTGGAGCAGATCGCGCAGGAGATGCACCGGAACGCATCGATGAACTTCTCGTCGATCGCATCGCCGTTCGAGTTCCAGCTGCGGATCGCGATCCAGATCGGCCTGGTCATCTCCAGTCCGGTGTGGATCTATCAGATCTGGGCGTTCGTCACGCCGGGCCTGACCCGCAAGGAGCGCAAGTTCACCCTGGGCTTCATGGCGGCGGCCATTCCGCTGTTCCTGGTCGGCGTGTACGTGGCGTGGTCGGTGATCCCCAACATCGTCCGGGCTCTGCTGCACTTCACACCGGACAACGCGTCCAACCTCATCAGCGCGGATGACTACCTGACGTTCGCGACGCACACCATGCTGTTCCTCGGACTGGCCTTCCTGGTCCCCGTGATCCTGGTGGGCGTCAACCTCATGGGTGTCGTGAGCGGCAAGACGATCCTGAAGGCGTGGCGTATCACGGTCTTCGCCGTCTTCGTCCTGGCGGCCATCGCGGCTCCGGGTGCGGACGCGATCTCCATGTTCATGCTCGCGCTGCCGCTGCTGGCCCTGTTCTTCCTGGCGATCGGGATCTGCCTGTTCAATGACAAGCGCCGCGCACGCCGCGAAGGCAAGCAGGCGGAGGAGACGGATGCCTCGGCAGACGTCGCGACGCCCACCGAGGATCTCGGAAAACTCTGAGGAACTCTTCACAAGACCGGTCCCGAGGGGCCGGTCTTGCTGTTTAAGCCCCCGTGGCCCGGCACGGAGCGGCGCCGAATGCCGATACCCTTGAGTAATGCCTCAAATGAGTGAGCCCCTGACTCCCGCCGAGAAGTACGCCGCGGCCAAAGCCAGGAACAGCGAGAGCAACAGCGCACTCCGGGCATTCCGGCAGACCCTCGCCTTCGAGCTCGACGACTTCCAGATCGATGCCTGCCGCGCACTGGAAGAGGGCCGCGGAGTCCTCCTCGCGGCGCCGACGGGCGCCGGTAAGACCATCCTCGGTGAGTTCGCCGTCTTCTGCGCGCTGCGCCAGGGCCGGAAAGCCTTTTACACCACGCCCATCAAGGCGCTGAGCAATCAGAAGTACAGCGAGCTGGCCGAGAAGTACGGCGCCGACCAGGTGGGTCTGCTCACGGGCGACACCAACATCAATGCGCACGCGCCCATCGTGGTCATGACCACTGAGGTGCTACGGAACATGCTGTACGCCGATTCGGACGCCCTGGCAGGGCTGGCCTATGTGGTGATGGACGAGGTGCATTACCTCGCCGACCGCTTCCGGGGCGCCGTCTGGGAGGAGGTCATCATCCACCTCCCGCGCGAGGTCCAGCTGGTGTCCCTGAGCGCCACCGTGTCCAACGCCGAGGAGTTCGGCGCCTGGCTCGCCGCCGTCCGGGGCGACACGGCCATCGTCGTCTCCGAGCACCGCCCCGTGCCCCTGTGGCAGCACGTGATGGCCGGGCGCCAGGTGCTGGACCTGTTCGCCGAGCCGAAGCCGACCGGCGCCGAGGACGACGCCGAAGCCCCGGCTCATCTCGAGGTCAATCCTGAGCTGCTCAAGATGGTCCGCCCGTCGTCCGGCCGCCGCGGCCCGCAATCCGTGCGCGGCAGGAAGCGCCACGACCGTGCTCAGGGCCGGAGCGAGATCCGGACCACCGTGCCCCGGGTCTCGCGTCCCACTGCCATCCAGGCGCTCGAATCCCGCGGACTGCTGCCGGCCATCTACTTCATCTTCTCCCGCGCCGCCTGCGACGCCGCCGTGCAGCAGTGCGCGGCCGCCGATCTCTGGCTGACCACCGAGCGGGAACGGCAGATCATCGCCGCCCGTGTCGACCAGGCCAGCCGGGACATCCCCGGTGAGGACCTGGACGTCCTGGGCTTCTGGGCATGGCGGGACGGCCTGCTGCGGGGCATCGCCTCGCACCACGCCGGCCTCCTGCCGGCCTTCAAGGAGACGGTCGAGGATCTCTTCGCGGAAGGCCTGGTCCGGGTCGTCTTCGCCACCGAGACACTGGCCCTCGGCGTGAACATGCCGGCCCGCGCCGTCGTGCTGGAGAAGCTGGACAAGTTCAACGGCGAATCCCGGGTGGGCATCACCGCGGGGGAGTACACCCAGCTGACGGGTCGCGCCGGACGGCGGGGGATCGACGTCGAAGGCCACGCCGTGGTCCTGTGGCACGAAGGCATCGACCCGCAAGCGGTGGCCGGCCTGGCCTCCAAGCGCACCTACCCGCTCAACTCGAGCTTCCGTCCCGGCTACAACATGTCGATCAACCTGCTGGCCCAGTTCGGGCGTGGCCGGTCGCGGGAGATCCTCGAATCGTCCTTCGCCCAGTTCCAGGCCGACCGGTCCGTGGTGGATCTCGCCCGGCAGGTCCGCAGCCGCGAGGAGTCCCTCGAAGGGTACGCGGAGGCCATGCGCTGCCACCTGGGCGACTTCGAGGAGTACGCCCGGCTGCGTCAGGAGCTCTCCAGCCTCGAGGGCAAGGCCGCCAAGGAGAACAAGCGGGCCGCCCGGAACTGGATGGTGTCCTCCCTCACCCGGCTCATGCCCGGCGACGTCATCCACCTGGACGGGGAGCGGGTGCAGGGGTACGCCGTCGTGCTGAATGCGGACACCAACGCGCATGAGCCGCGTCCCGCGGTGCTGACCAACGACCACCAGTTGCGCCGCATCGGCCTGGGAGACCTGCAGGGTCCGGTGGAGGCGCTGTTCCGAGTGCGCATCGGGAAGAGCTTCAACGCCAAGACGCCCAAGGACCGTCGCGCCCTGGCCTCGACCATGCGCCACGAGCTGTACAAGCGGGGCATCCTCGACGGCAAAGCCGGTCTCAACGGTCCGAAGAACCGCCGCAAGGCCGAAGGCAGCAGGGACACCGAGGCGCGGATCGTGCAGCTTCGCAAGGAGATGGCGGCACACCCGTGTCATGGCTGCCACGACCGGGAGAACCACGCCCGCTGGGGCGAACGCTGGTGGCGTCTGAGGGCGGAGACCGACACGCTGCTCGCACAGATCCAGGGACGGACGAACACGATCGCCCGCACCTTCGACCGCCTCTGCGGTCTCCTGGAGGAATTCGGCTACCTGGAATCGCGTGACGGCAAGGAACAGATCACCGAGACGGGCAAGCGGCTGCGCAGGATCTACGGGGACCGCGACCTTCTCATCGCCCAGGCGCTGCGAGAAGGCGCGTTCGACGATCTGGACGCTTCGGAGATGGCGGCGTTCGTCACCGTGCTCCTGTATCAGTCCAAGCGCGACGACGGCACCGTGCCTCCGCGCATGCCGAGCATCTCCCTGGAGAGCGCGGTGGAGATCGCGGTCCGGGAATGGGAGCGGCTGTCCGAGGCGGAGAAGCGGCACAAGCTCCCACTCACGGCCGAACCTGAGCTGCAGCTCATCTGGCCCATGTACAAGTGGGCCAAGGGACGCCGCCTGCAGGAGGTCCTGGCCGGCAGCGATCTGGCCGCCGGTGACTTCGTCCGCTGGGTCCGGCAGGTCATCGATCTGCTCGATCAGATCGCAGGCGTCCCCGGTCTGGACCCGCGGGTCCAGCGCATCTGCCGCGAAGCGATCACCCGGGTCCGCCGCGGCGTGGTGTCCTATTCATCCCTGAGCGAGTGAGCCAGGGGCAGAGGAAACAGGAAGTGTGAGGTCAGCAATGAACGACGGACGGTCCGGCACCGCATCAGGGCTCAGGCTGTATGTCAACGGCAGCGTGTATTCGGCGGCGGATCCGTTCGCCACGGCCATGCTGGTGGACGGCGACACGGTCGCCTGGATCGGCTCGGAGCAAGCGGCGCAGTCCCTCCGTGACGACCGCATGGAGCTGATCGACCTTCGCGGGGCGCTCGTGGTCCCCGGCTTCGTGGACTCGCACGTCCACCTGACGGAGACGGGCCTGGCTCTCGCCTCTCTGGACCTGAGCGCGGTCCGCTCGGCCCGTGAGCTCCTGGACGCGGTGTCCAAGGCCGCTTCCGCACTCGAAGCGGGCGCGATCGTGTTCGGGCACTCCTGGGACGAGTCCCGCTGGGAGGATTCCACGCTTCCCACACTCGATGAGCTCGACAGGTCTGCGGGCGGGCGTCCGCTGTACCTGACGCGCATCGACGTCCATTCGGCGCTGGTCAACCGTGCTTCGCTGGCCGTGGCGGGAGACCTCACCGGACTCCGCGGGACCTCCGGCGGCGCCGTGCTGAGCCTGGAGGCTCATGCGGCTGTCCGGCAGGCTGTGCGCCGCTTCAGCGCCGCACAGCGCGAGGAGTACCAGAAGGTGGCCCTGGACGCGGCGGCGCGTCAGGGCTATGTGGCTCTCGCCGAGATGTCCGGACCCACCATCGCCGGAATGGACGACCTCCGGCGGGCCGTGGCCTGGAATGCCGTGCCGGGCGCCGGCCCGAGGATCCTTCCGTACTGGGGCGAGGCCGTGGAGAACGTGGAGCAGGCCAGGGCGCTGCTCGAGGAGCTCGACGTCCCCGTGCTGGGTCTGGCCGGCGACCTGAACATCGACGGCTCCCTGGGGTCCCGCACGGCCCTGCTCCGCGCCGATTACGCGGATGCCCCGGGCAACGCCGGTTCCCAGTACCTCTCCGCGGAAGCCGCCGCGGAACACCTCATCGCGTGCACGGAGCTGGGGCTCCAGGGCGGCTTCCACGCCATCGGCGACGGCGCGCTGGACGTCGTCGTCGACGCACTGGACCGCACCTCGGCCCGGCTGGGGGAGTCCGCCGTCCGACGCGCGGGTCACCGCGTGGAACACGCCGAGATGCTCGACGCCGACCACATCGCTGCGCTCGTCGCGCACTCCGTGAGCGTCAGCGCCCAGCCGGCTTTCGATGCCGCCTGGGGTGGACCCGACGGCATGTATGCCCAGCGCCTCGGCTCGCGCTGGGCTGCGATGAATCCGTTCGCCGATCTGTACCGGGCCGGTGTGCCTCTGGCCTTCGGCAGCGATGCGCCGGTCACGCCGCTGCGCCCCTGGGACAGCATCCGCGCCTGCCTGGACCACCGGTCCGAGGGTCAGGGCATCTCCGCTCGCGCGGCATTCATCGGACACACGCGGGCCGGGTGGCGCGCTGCGCGGGACTCCAACCCGCTCAACGGCCAACTGGTCCCCGGGGCCCCGGCCAATTTCGCGGTGTGGGAGGTCGAAAGCCTCATGGTCCAGGTCGCCGACGACCGGGTGGCCTCCTGGAGCACCGACCCGCGCGCCCGCACCCCTCTGCTCCCGGCACTGGACGGCGCCGAGCCGCGGTGCCTCCAGACCGTGTCCGAGGGCGTGGAGCTGTACCGCTCCGAGGAGATCTGAAGGAACACCCTCAGAAAAGCCGGTTGACCGGCCTTCCCTGAACCCCCTCCTGAACTGCGACGAAGCATGTCCTTGCAGTTCAAGGCCGGGGTTGACAGTGAGTTCATGGACCGTAGAGTTGTACATCACGGGTGGTCATGAGGTCTCTTAGACCATCCAGCCTCATCGGCAGGACAGCTCAGGGAAACCGGCCAGGCCGGCGATCCCCGCGTCACGGTGGCGGCACGTCTGAACGGGCCTGGTGGTAGCAGAAAACAGTTGCAGCGGACATGTGTGTGCCGCCTGCGACTGGTCCTTCTCCACCGGGCCCGTTCTTGTGTCCGGCCTCGTGTCCGGCGGGACGAGGACAAGGGAGCGGCCCCGGGGCCGCGGGGTTGACCGGAGAGCCTCGGGCGCGTGACTTATAATGGGACTTTGCGCCCTGCCGGCACTCTCTGTGATCCGAGCGGCGCGGCCAGCTGTCCCGAGCAGAATGGAAAGCCTCTTTGCGCGTCCTGACCATCATCCCCACGTTCAATGAACTCGAGTCCCTCCCGAAGACGCTCGCTCGGGTGCGCGCCGCGGTTCCGGCCTCCGATGTCCTCGTGGTCGATGACAACAGCCCCGACGGGACGGGACGCCTGGCGGATCAGATCGCAGCCGAGGACTCCCAGGTCAAGGTGCTTCACCGCAAGGGCAAGGAAGGGCTCGGCGCAGCGTACATCGCCGGCTTCAAGTGGGGCCTCGGCGAAGGCTATGACGTCCTGGTGGAGCTCGACGCCGACGGTTCTCACCAGCCGGAGCAGCTCCCGGAGCTTCTGAAGGCCATTGAGAACGGCGCCGATCTGGCGATCGGCTCGCGCTGGGTGCTCGGGGGAGAGGTCGTCAACTGGCCGGCCCACCGGCAGCTGATCTCGCGGTGCGGCTCCTTCTACGCACGGACCATGCTCGGGCTCCCGATCCGCGACCTCACCGGCGGCTACAACGCCTTCCGCGCCTCCACCCTGCAGACGATCGATCTGGATCTGGTGGAGTCGAAGGGTTACGGCTTCCAGGTGGATCTCAAGTGGCGCACCGCCAAGGCCGGCCTCACGATCAAGGAGGTTCCGATCACCTTCGTCGAGCGTGAGTTCGGCACCTCGAAGATGAGCGGCAACATCGTGGTGGAAGCCATGATCAACGTGACCAAGTGGGGGCTGAACGCTCGCTGGAACGCCCTGACGGGCGGTCGCAAGCGCTGATTCACCGGCGCCGGAAGGCGCCCCTGCCCGGGAGAGACCCGAAACAAGAGATTCGAAACAGAAGAAGGGCCGGAACCCGCGGGTTCCGGCCCTTCCTTCATGTCGTCGTCCAGCAGCGTCAGCTGGCGCGTGCTCCCCGGCGTTCGCGGAGGATCTTGAGGCGGTCCTCAAGGATCTGCTCCAGCTCGGGGATGGAACGGCGTTCCAGCAGCATGTCCCAGTGGGTACGCGCGGCCTTCTCATTGGCGTCGACCGGCTTCTCGCCGTCGACCAGGATGGCCTCCTTGCCGGTCTTGGACGTCCAGACCGGGGGGATCTCCGCTTCGGCGGCAAAGGTCACGAAAACCTGCTCACCATCGGCGCAGCGGTACTCCACGCGCTGGCGCGGCGCCGGCTCCACACCGGATTCGCTCTCCATGCTCTGTGCGCCAAGGCGCATGCCTCGCAGGCTGCGATCGCTCATTTGTTCTCCCTCGCTGACCGGGTTCCACGGCACTCACCCTGGCTTGATGGGCCAGGGAGGATACCCTGTCGAATGCAACGCCTTCAGAGCCGGACTTGTTCCCGCTCCGGGGCGCAACCACCTATTTTACGGCACCGGAACCCGATCCCGGGCCATATGCCGCCGGCCCCGTCGAAACGGGGCCGGCAGAGCTGGTCCGGCCGCAAAGGTCCGGAGAGGATGCGTCAGTGGCGCGGCACGCCACCGGTGGGGTCGCCGGCGTCGGGCGCCACATTGCCGAGCACGCCGCCGATGCCCTTGAGGGCCTCGCCCACCTCGCTCGGGATGATCCAGAGCTTGTTGGACGTGCCTTCGGCGAGCTTGGGAAGCGTCTGCAGGTACTGGTAGGCCAGCAGCTTCTGATCCGGACGTCCGGCGTGGATCGCGTCGAAGACCTTCTGGATGGCCTGGGCTTCGCCGTCGGCTCGCAGGATCGCCGCCTTCGCGTCGCCCTCGGCCTTGAGGATGGCAGCCTGGCGCTCACCTTCCGCGGTCAGGATCTGGGACTGCTTGGTGCCTTCCGCGGTGAGGATGGCGGCACGGCGGTCACGCTCGGCGCGCATCTGCTTCTCCATGGAGTCCTGGATGGAGAGGGGCGGATCGATGGCCTTGAGCTCGACGCGGGATACGCGGATGCCCCAACGGCCGGTGGCCTCGTCGAGGACGCCGCGCAGCTGGCCGTTGATCTGGTCGCGGCTGGTCAGAGCCTGCTCCAGGTTGAGGCCGCCCACCACGTTGCGGAGCGTGGTGGTGGTGAGCTGTTCGACGGCCTGGATGTAGTTGGCGATCTCATAGGTGGCCGCGCGGGCATCCGTGACCTGGAAGTACACCACGGTGTCGATGGAGACCACCAGGTTGTCCTCGGTGATGACGGGCTGCGGCGGGAAGGACACCACCTGTTCACGAAGGTCCAGCAGCGGCAGCAGGCGGTCCACGAACGGGATGAGAATGGTCAGGCCCGGGTTCAGCGTGCGCTGGTATTTTCCAAGCCGTTCCACCACCCCGGCGCGGGCCTGCGGCACGATCCGCACGGAACGGATCAGCACGATCAGGACGAAGATCACCAGGGCGATCAGGAGGAAGGAGAGTACGACAGGTAAGGGATTGAACATCAGCAGGTGCCTTTCCTGGGTTGGCGGGACGGGCAAGCGCCTTGCCCGCTGAAAAAGTCAGGAAGCAGAGGTGGGCTGCTCGGGAAGTCCGACGACGGCGTGGGCGCCGTCGATGCGCAGCACCTGGACGGTGGTGCCGGTGAGGAAGCTGAGGCCGTCCGTCCGGGCGCTCCACACGTCGCCCCCGATCTTGACGAGCCCGCCCTGCGCGCTCACGGTCTCTACGACGAGGGCGGAGTCGCCGATCAGCCGGTCGACATTGCTGAGGGAGTCCTTGGGACCCTTGCGCAGATGTTTCAGGGCGATGGGCCGGACGAAGAAGATCATCAGGAGGGATACCAGGCAGAACACGACCACCTGGAGCCAGAAGGGCGCTCCTGCGAGGGCGACGAAGAGGGTCACCAGCGAAGAGCCGGCCATCATGAGGAAGATCAGGTCGAGGCTGAGGAGCTCGATCACCCCGAAGACCAGCAACGTGACGAGCCAGAGGGCCCAGAGATTGTCGATGAGCCAGTCCATCGTGCCACCCCTTTGCTGTGGGTGAGACCAACGCCTCCTTCGGCGACGACTCCCCACGATCGTTTAAACCATCCTAGACACACCGCGCTCCCGGGCACCTCGCGTGAGGGTCACGATCTGGGCTTCCGTGTCGGGAGGGCTGCCGGTTCAGACCGTACGAGGGCGGTAGGCGGAGAGGGTGAACGCCGCCGTGACCGGGGTGAAGTCGCCCAGGGCATCGGTGCGGCGGGCGAGCGCCGCCGCATCGAGGTGGTGCCCGGCCGGGCCCATGAGCGCGACGGAGGCGACGTCCGCAGGCGTGAGCGACAGGCCGAACTCGAGCGTCCGCCGCTCGAGCAGCTCGAAGTCCTCGCCCATGCCGGCGTCGAGCCGTTCGGTCTTGCCTTCCTCGATGTCCAGGAGCCCGGCGACTTCGGCGATCTCCCGCAGATGGGCCGGCTGCGGGGTCACGACGACGGCGACCCCGCCCGGCCGCAGGACGCGGCGGAACTCGGCCGGGTTACGGGGCGCGAACACCACGAGGAGAGCGTCGGCGCTGCCGGCGGCGAGCGGAAGCGGACGCCAGACGTCCCAGACGAACACCGCGGCATCGGGGTTCAGGCGTGCGGCGCGGCGGAGGGCGAACTTCGAGATGTCGAAGGCGACGGCGGCCGGGGCGGTGGACCCGGAGCCCTGGGGGCTCAGTCGCGTGGTCACCTCGTGGAGGTAGTAGCCGGTGCCCGCTCCGGCGTCGACGACGACCGGCGTGCCGGTGTCGCGCGACGGATCCGTTGGGGACATACCTTCACTGACCATCCCGGCGAGTGCTTCCGCCAGGGGAGCATAGTGCCCGCTGTCGAGGAAGGCGGCCCGTGACGCGGCCATGGCGGCGCTGTCCGCGGTGAACGCCGTGCCTTTGCCGGTGAGGAAGTTGTAGTAGCCCTGTTTGGCGGCGTCGAAGCTGTGGCCCGCGGGGCACTGGAGGCGCGGTCCCTGAACGGGCACGAACGGCTCGCCGCAATGCGGACAGCGGAGGAGCGCCCTGACGTCATCCTTCACGGTCAGAAACCCAGGCCCTTCCTGGCGCCGTCGATCCCCGGCGCGGCCCAGTACTCCGCGTACTCCGGATTGAAGGTCAGGGACCGGGTGACGGCCTTGTCCACGTAGAGTGTGCCGCCCAGATGGTCGGTCTCATGCTGGACGATGCGGGCCTGCCAGCCGCTGAATTCCTCGCTGCGGGTCTCGCCCTCCGGAGAGGTCCAGTCGAGCTGCACGCGCTGGTGACGTGCGACCACCGCCTGCAGACCGTGGACGGACAGGCACCCCTCATAGAAGGAAGCCGGCTCTTCGCCCAGGCCGTGATAGAGCGGGTTGACCACTGCGAAGTAGGGGAGCGGCTCGCGGTGACGCTCCGCGGCGACCTCCTCGGGGATGGGCCACTGGTCTTCCAGGACCGCGATCCGGAGAGGGATGCCCAGCTGTGGGGCTGCGAGTCCGACCCCTGGCGCCGCATGCATGACGGCCCGCATGAGGTCCAGGAAGGCGTGGAGCTCCGCATCACTGAGCTGGCCGGTGAAGTCCTTGGCCTGCTGCCGGAGGACGGGGTGGCCGGCCTGCACGATCGCGATCTCCTCCGGGGACTCCAGGAGCGCCAGGACCAGCTCGCGGATCTCCGCATCGCTCAGGGTGGGGGCAGGGGCGGACACGGCTCTCCTCAGGTCAGGGGGCGACGGCTCATCGGACGGGTGGGCCGGCGGCACGGCTAGGATGCAGTCTATGACAGCTGAGACTGCCCGCCGGATCGTTCTCGACTATGTGCATGCCGTGGGCCGTCAGGCCCCTGTGGAGGAGCTCGCCGCCTTGCTGGCGCCGGACTTCGTGTTCCGCGAATGGCCGAACGCGTTGTCGCCCCAGGAGGCCACCCGGGACCGGGAACAGACCCTGAACGGATTCGCCCAGGCGCACCTCGTGGTGGGGGACCAGCAGTACACCGTGCAGCGGGTGCTGGCCGACGGCGAGGAGGTGGCGGTGGAGCTGTCCTGGCAGGCGGTGGCACGGATGGATCTGCCGTACTGGAATGTGGGGGACACCATGAAGGCCCGTATCCTCTCGGTCTTCACGGTGCGCGACGGTCTCATCGCGGCGCAGGACAGCTTCGACAGCTACGAGACCTGAGAGCCTGCTCGGTGCCGGGACACCCGTTGGAAGGGCTCAGCCGTCGATCAATGACCGCACGAGCGTCAGGAACTCGCCTGTCTCCCTGCTGAGTGGCGCGCGGGAAGGCCACACCGCCCGGAGCGTCCGCGCCAGCACGAGCCCGGGCACGGTGACGGCCACGAGCCGGCCCGTCTGAAGTTCGGAGCTGACCGCCAGGCGGCTGACGACGCCGGGACCGAGTCCCGCGGCCACGCTCGCCACGAGTGCGGCATTGCTCCCCACCTCGAGACGCGACGGTCCGGTCCCGTGTCGCGTATGGGCCGCAAGGGCGCGCTCGGCCACCTGCCGGGTCCCGGAGCCTGCTTCACGGACCACCAGGGTGGCGCCCGCGAGCTCCTCGGCGCCGACGGTCCCACTCCCGGCCCAGGGGTGCGCCGCCGGCACGACCACCACCAGGTCGTCCCGCAGCAGATCCAGATAGTGGAAGCCCGTCTCGATGGTCGGGCCCTCGACGAAGCCGAGATCGACGCTGCCATCGCGCAGCCGTTCGAACACGGACGCCGAGTTGCCGACGTCGAGGGTGATGGACAAGGAGGGGAGCCGCTGCCGGGCGGTCGCCAGCCAGCCGGGCATGAGGTGTTCGGCCACGGTGAGGCTCGAGCAGATGTGGAGGCTGCCGCCTTGGCCGGCGAGGGCGTCCACGGCGTGCGTCACCCGCGTCGCCGCGGCGAGCACTTCTGAGGCGAGACCCGCCAGCACCAGGCCACGGTCGGTGAGGCGGCTTCCCCTCGCGGACCGTTCGGCCAAGGGGAAGCCGGCACTGCGCTCCATGGAATCCAGCAACCGGGAGGCATTGGGCTGGGCGAGCCCCAGAAGACGGGCCGCCGCGCCGATGCTGCCGGCTTCGGCCAGCGCATCCAGCAAGCGGAAATGGCGCAGATCCCAGTCTCGTACGGTCATATCACCAGCATATGGCTCCATGCCCGTTTGCCGTCTACTGGCCGCCGGCCGGCGTTGACAGCATGGAAACATGCCTACTGCTCTGCAACGTCCCGGACTGCTCCTCGCCGGAGCCGTGGCCCTCGTGGCCTGCGTGATCTCCCATCTGGCTCCGGGGGTGAGTGCGCTGCTGATCGCGATCATCGTGGGGGTCGTCGCGCGCAATGCCGGCCTCCTGCCCCGCTCGAGCGATCCCGGACTGGGCTATGCCGCCCGGGTGCCGTTGCGCCTGGGCATCGTGCTGCTGGGCCTGCAGCTGTGTCTGCCCGAGCTGTTCGCCCGCGGCTGGGGAGTCCCGGTGCTGGCGGTCCTCGTGGTCGGCGTCGGCATCGTGGGAACCCTCGGCCTCGGCCGCCTGCTCGGGGTGGAGCGCAGACAAGCGCTCCTCGTGGCGTGTGGATTCTCGATCTGCGGCGCCGCAGCTGTCGCCGGCGTCGAGTCGAGCGTGGATGCCCGCGAGAAGGAGACGGTGACCGCCGTCGCGCTCGTGGTCCTCTTCGGAACCCTCATGATCCCGCTGATCCCCGGTCTCGGAGCCCTCCTGGGGCTCAGCACGGACCAGACGGCGCTCTGGGCGGGCGCTTCGGTGCATGAAGTCGGGCAAGTCGTCGCGATCGGAGGTCTGCTCGGCGGGGGAGCGCTCGGCCTGGCGGTCAGCATGAAGCTCGCCCGCGTGCTGCTGCTGGCCCCCGTGGCCGCCGTCCTGGGAGCCCGGTCCCGCGCGCTCGCCCCGGAGGGCGACACGAGTCAGGACTCCGCGTCGAGTAAACCACCCGTGATTCCCCTCTTCCTCGTGGGGTTCATCATCGCGGCGGTGGTCCGGAGCCTTCTGCCGGTGCCGCACGAAGTGCTCGCGCTGGCCTCCTCAGCCCAGGAATTCCTGCTGTCGGCCGCCATGTTCGCACTCGGCGCCGGCGTCCACGTGAAGTCACTCCTGTCCGGCAGCGGAAGGCTGCTCGCCCTGGCCGCCGGGTCCACCGTGCTGGTCGCGGCCCTGGGGCTGGGTGGCGCCCTGGTCATCGCTTAACGCCCGCCGGGACTCAGGCGACGGAGAGCAGCCGCTTCAGATGCCGCTCCACACGAGTGGCCACTGCGGACGTGGCGGAACTCGAGGAGGCGTTCCACAGCTCCTCGGCGACGAGTCCCTCCAGGAAAGTCACGAGGTCCTTCGCCGCCTCCCTGGGCTCGTCAGCCCCGAGACCGGCCATCAGATTCTCGGCCAGGTGGTGGGAGAACAGGCAGCGCGCCAGGGCGCTGCGCACGTCGCCGGGCAGCGACGTCTCGCCCAGCAGAGCAGTGCGTGCGAGTGTCTGATCGCGGCGGACCGTCAAGAGCAGCTCCATCTGACGGGCGACGACGGCGGCAGCCCCGGGAAGGCCATCGCGCCCCGGCGCTCCAGGGCCCGCGTCCGCCGCGCCCGAGAGACCGCGCTCCAGTTCGGCGCGGGACCGGTCCGCGATCCACCGGGCCGTCGCCTCCAGGAGTGCGAGCCGCGTCCTGAAGTAGTACGAGGTAGACCCGAGCGCCAGGCCCAGGCCCCGGTCCACCGCATGGTGCGTCAGCCCACGGGCGCCCTCCCGCGCCAGCAACCCGACCGAGGCCTCGCAGATCGCCTCTCGCCGGTCCTGTCCCATCACGCCGCCTCCCGGTCCTCCATGGTTGCTCTCTAGCGGCCCCAATCCTCTATAGATGTAGAGTACAGGCATGCTGCCCCGCCTGTTCCCTTCCACCGGGAAGACCGCCGCCTTGCCCACCGCGGCAGCGGTCCGCCGGAACGTGGAGGCCGAAGGCCGGCGGCTCGACGAAGGTCAGCAGGAAGCCCTCGACCGACTGGAGTCGGCCGGAGCCGCCCCCGTCTACCTCTGGGGTGCCGTCGGGCGTGGCAAATCGTGGCTGCTGGAGGAGTACTTCACCCTCCTCCCGGAGGAGACCCGGCAGCGCGTCCATTTCCACGGCTTCCTCAGCGGATTGCACTCGGCGCTCGCGGCCGATCCCGGACGCGCCGAACACGTGCTGGCGCGCTACCGGACGGAAACCCCGGTGCTGCTCTTCGACGAATTCCTCCTCCACGACGTCGCCGACGCCCATCTCCTGAATCGCTGGCTACCGCGCGCACTCGCGGCCGGGGTGCGGATCCTCGCCACATCGAACTACCCACCGCACCGTCTCCTGCCCGATCCGCTCTTCCACGAGGCGGCCCTGCCGGTCATCCGGACGATCGAATCCGGCTTTCACGTCATCGAGCTGACGGGGACGTGGGATCATCGGCGGACCGGGATCCCGGGCGGGTCGGCGCAGCCCGGCTGGCTCAGGGAGCCGTCCACGGGGTCCGGCGGGCGCGACCAGGCCGGGGGAGCGCAGGAGCTGCGGGTGTCCCTGGGTGGCGGGAGCCGGAGCCTGCGGGCGGGGCTGGCGTCCGACGGCGTTTTCGTCGTGGAGTTCGCCAGGCTCTGCGATGACCCCCTCTCCGCGCAGGACTATCTGGTCCTCGCGCGGCGGTGGAGGAGGTGGGAGATCACCGGAGTGCCCGGCGTCGAACGTCTGGAGCGGGAGCCGGCACAGCGCTGGGCGCACCTGGTCGACGTGCTGTACGACGAGCGGGTGGACGTCCTCTTCACGTCGGAGTCGTCATTGCCCTCGCAAGAGGAGCTGACCCCTCGGGTGCGGGACGCGGCGCGGTTCGTCAGCAGGCTGCGGCATCTCGCCGAGCGTCCCTTCGCATGAATTCATAAAATTCATAGAATTCACACAAACTCACCGATAGACTCATCCCATGAAGAACCCGTTCCGCCCGACCGCCGGGGCCACTCCGCCCGAATTGATCGGCCGGGAAGGCCTCCTGGACGAGTTCACCTACGGACTCCACCTGGGCTCGGGGGCGCCGGGTCTGCTGACCATCTTCACAGGTGTGCGAGGCGTGGGAAAGACCGTCATGCTGGGAGCCGCCGAGGATGCGGCGCTGGAGGCCGGCTGGGCCGTCATCTCCGAGACCGCGACGCCGGGCTTCGTGGCCAGGATCGGCGAGCACATGCGCCGGCTCACTCAGGAACTGGGGGAGGGGCGCGCGGCCCGGCGGGTCACCGCCCTCTCCGTCGCCGGATTCGGGATCACCACACAACTGGCGCCCGAGGAGCAGGTCCAGTGGCGCGATCAGGCGATCGCCCTGCTGGCCCTCCTCGCCGAGAAGGGAACCGGACTCATCCTGACCGTGGACGAGATCCACGCCGCCAATCGCTCCGAGCTGGCTCTCCTGGCCGCCGACGTCCAGCACCTCATCCGGGAGTCCCTGCCGATCGGGCTCGTCTTCGCCGGGCTGCCGTCCGCCGTCTCGGACCTCCTCAACGAAGGCGTCGCGACCTTCCTGCGCCGTGCCGACCGCATCGATCTGCATGCCGCCGCGCTCGACGACGTCGAACGGTCCCTCCGCGACACGCTCGCCGAGGGCGGCTGGACGCTGGGCCCGGACCAGGCCGCGCGGGCCGCCGAGGCGACGGGCGGGTACCCCTTCCTCATCCAGCTGGTGGGGTACTACCTCTGGAAGGAGGCCGAGGTCGGGCCGCTCGGCGATGATGCCGTGGCGCGCGCGGTGGCGGCTGCCCGGCGTCGTCATGACCGGACCGTCATCGAAGCGGCACTGGCCTCGGTCTCGCCGAGGGACCGGGAGTTCCTCGAAGCGATGGCCGAGGACCCCGACGGGATCTCCACCAGCGGTGACATCGGCCAGCGGATCGGCATGAGGGCCAGCGCCGTGGGGAACTACCGGACCCGGCTCATCGATGCCGGCCTGATCGAGGCGGCCGGTCATGGAAAGCTGCGGTTCGCCATTCCGGGGATGGCGGAATACTTCCGCGGCGAGTGACCGCTGCGTCGCACCGTGCGGCGTCCCGGGTGGTCAGGACAGCGGACACTCAGCGCAGCACGACATCGGCGGTCTCGCGCAGGGCGGTCGCGACGGAATCGAGAGCGGCCGAGCCGACCGCCCACTGCTGCCAATGCAGACTGACGTCCACCGTGTTCACCTCATCCAGCACGACCAAACGGCCCGCTTCACGCCCCTCGTCCGTCTGAATGTCCGGCAGCATCGCCCAGCCGAGCCCCAGCTCGGTCGCTTTCACGAATTCCGAACTGGAGGGGACATGAGTGCACGGCGGATCCAGGATCTCCTCCGGGCTGTGGAGAGCCAGGAAGCGGTCTTGCAGGCTGTCCTTGCGGTTGAAATTGAGCATGGGGGCGCGCGCGAGGCCGTCGACCGTCAGCCCCTCGGGGAACCAGCGGTCGCGGAACGATGGACTCGCCATGGCGTGATACCGCATCACCCCCAGTGACGTCACACGGCACCCGGGCACCGGGCTCGTGTCCGAGGTGATCGCAGCCATCGCGACACCCTCGCGGAGCCACGCGGTCGTGTGATCCTGATCGTCCACGAGGATCTCGAAGCGCACCCCGGGCACGGTGGCCAGAGCCGGGAGCACCCAGGTGGCGAGCGAGTCCGCATTGACCACCAGGGGGATGCGCGCCCCGTGCGGGTCCTCCAGCCCGAGCTCCACCGCCGTCTCCTGTTCCAGGAGGGCGATCTGACGCGCGAGACGCAGCACCGCCCGACCGGGAGCCGTGGCCACGGCAGGCTTGGAACGCAGAAGCAGCACTTTCCCGACCTGCTGCTCCAGCGCTCGGATGCGCTGGCTGATCGCGGATGGCGTGAGGTGCAAAGCGGCGGCCGCGGCGTCGAAGGTGCCATGTTCCACGACCGCGCTCAGGGCGCGGAGCTGATCGGGATGAGCTATCACATGAATGATTCTAATGATCCTGAAGAATAATTAGCTTCACTTCGGGTCGCGTCGTGGATAGCGTGAGCGGGTGATCTCCCCTGACATCCCCGTGCTTCTGGCCGGCTTCGGCGCCGGACTGTCCCTCATCATCGCCATCGGAGCGCAGAATGCCTTCGTGCTCCGCCAAGGCCTTCTGCGAGAGCATGTGGTGCCCGTCGTGCTGCTCTGCATGGGCAGTGACGCCGTGCTCATCCTGGCCGGGATCTCAGGGGTAGGCGCAGCGATCGAGGCGGCGCCCTGGATTCTGGTGGTGGCACGCTGGGCCGGCGCCGCATTCCTTCTGGCCTACGCCTTCACGGCGGCACGGCGGGTGATGAGCAAGAGTTCCACCCTGTCCACCGAACGCGGAGGAAGAGCCGGTCTCTGGGCGACTCTCGGCACGGTGGCCGCCCTGACCTGGCTGAACCCGCACGTCTACCTGGACACGGTGCTGCTGCTCGGCTCTCTCGGCGCGGCGCACGGAGAGGCGCGGTGGTCCTTCGGCGCGGGCGCCGCGGCGGCGAGTGTCATCTGGTTCAGCCTGCTGGGGTTCGGCGCCCGATTCCTGGCTCCGGTCTTCGCCCGACCGGCCGCCTGGCGCCTCCTCGACGCGGCCATCGCCGTGACCATGGTGATCATCGCCGCGCAACTGGTGTTCGGCCACTGATCCGTTCAGGCGACCAGTTCGACCTCGAAGCCCTGCCCGTTCACCAGGTACAGCGCGGTGTGCTGAGGACCGCCGGCATGCGGGTAGACCTCCGGGAAGAGCTCTTGCCAGTCGTTCGCGACGGCGTCCCGGCGCAGCTCGTCGAGCAGGGCACGGCCCGGAACGGTGAAGGCCACATGGTTCAGACCGGGACGGAGCCGGTCGTGCCGTTCGTCCAGCACCGCGGGGGACTGCTCCAGCACCAGATAGCTTCCCTCCGGATGCCGCCAGATCCGGCCCTGCGGCCAGTCCGCGGGGTCGTCCTTGACGAAACCGAGGCGGGCCAGGAGCCAGTCGAAGGACGGCTCGGCGCCGGGAAGGTCGCGAGTCCAGAGCTCAAGGTGATGGAAGATCGGCACACCGGGAGTCTAACGCCCGCGTTTTCGCCTCGTCCCGGTCGACGGATCCGTCGGGCAAAACGAAAGGGCGGCCACGGGATCTTCCCCCCCGTGACCGCCCCATCGCATCACTCTCCGCTGCTGAGGTCCGCGACGCTGTAGCTCCACAGTTCGGCGGACACTCCCACCGGGCGCTGGCGCGCGCCGTCGTCGCCTCCGGACGGGCGGTGACCATGACCGAACGACGCCGACTCGCGCCAGGCGTTGAAGCTCTCCTCATCGGCCCAGCGGGTCAGGACGAGCCAGACGTTGCGGCCGTCGGACGGCTGCAGAAGCTCGAAGCCCTCGAAGCCGGGCTGGCCGTCCACCGAGGTGGCGCGGGCGGCGAACCGCTTGGCGAGCTCGTCGCCGGAGTCTGCGGGAACGGTGATGGCGTTGATCTTGATGACACTCATGAGTCCATTCTGCCTGCTGGGTCAGGGATGCTGGACCGCACCGACGGGATCCTCATCCGGCTGGGAGATCCACAGCACGCTCGCCTCGGGTCCGGGGCAGGGGACGCGCAGGGTCCTGCCGAACGTCTCATCGATGACGTCGTGCTGGATGCCGGCGTTCAGGAGGCGTTGATGGCAGAGCTGCAGATCGGACGTCCCGACGGCGAACCCGGCGGCGGGTGCTCCGACGTCACCGATATGCACGAGAACCGTTCCCTCGGCGGCACGCAGCGTGATGGTCTGACCATTGGTCTCGGTCAGGTATCGCTTCAGACCGAGGTCTTCGAGCTCGGCTGCGGCTCCGGGGACATCCGCGGCCATCCGCAGTGCTTCAGCCCAGGTGTCCAGGCCGGACCGTCCTGAGCCGCTGGGCGTCCGGGGGTCCACGAGGAACCGCAGGCCGTCCGCCGTCGTCACCTGCACCGATTCACCGTGCCCGGCAAGGTGACGCTCGACGCGCAACTTGGGAGTGGACGGCACGGCCTCGAGGAAGGCCTCAAGGCTCTCCGTTTCGAATCCCAAGGTCACCGTGCCATCCGGGTAATCGGCTTCCGCCGCATGGAGGGCCACCCGCCCGCTGTGGAATCCGAGGACGGTCCACGACGGATCGTCGGTCAGCCGGACGGCTCCGAGGCACTCCAGCAAAGTCAGCCAATCGTCTCGACGCGAGGTGTAGACGATGGGCCGGACGGTCAGTGCGGGGATCATGGCTTCTCCTTCAGGTAATCCGACAGGGCGTTCTCCACGAGGGCTGAGAGCGAAACCCCCTCGTCCACGGCCCGGTGCTTGACCGCTTTGATCAACTCCGGCGGGAGGTAGACGTTGAACTGCACCTTCGGCTGCTTCTCTGTCATGCAAGCATGCTAGCAAGTTAGTTCCACTGATGGGAAGAGCCTCATGGATCCTCGATGGTCGACCAAGCGCAGGAGCGGCTCAGGGTGAGCCGTCCCGACCCCACCCACTCCACTCGGCGGCGTCGATCACGCAGAAGCGATTTCCTTCGGGGTCCTCCATGATGAGGTAGTCGGCGTCGTCAGGACGGCCTTCCCAGTGGACGAGGCGCGCCCCCAGCGCCTCGAGCCGTTCGACTTCCGCCGCCTGGTCTTGCGCGTACAGGTCGAGATGAAGGCGCGGTGGCAGCACGCGCTCCGAGGGGGAAGCGTCCAGCGACACATTGGGGCCGCGGCCTTCCGGGGAATGGAGCAGGACGAAGTCGTCCCCTGGGGGCTCCCTCACCACATAGTGAAGCGCCGCACACCAGAAGGCGGTCTGCGCGGCCAGATCGCGAACACGGAACACACCGAACCGATGACCAGCATGCTCCGAATCTAGACGTCGGGAGGCGGTGGTCCAAGGCCGGGGCAGCAGCCTCCTGCGCGCCGCGGCCTTGTCCGCGGCGCGCAGTACTGCCAGACTGAGCCGCTATGGAGGGTTTGACCTGGGCGGAGACTGACGAGACGTCCGGCGCCACCACCGTGCTCCTCGAGGGGGTCAGTGATGTCGCGGCCGTGCGGGCGGTCGCCAAGCGCCTCGATGTCGACCTCTCCTCCGTGCAGCTGGTGGATCTCGGGGGAGTGACCAACGTGCGGCGGGTGCTGTTGGACATCGTCCACGCCAGGCCCGACGCCGGCCTCCTCGGGCTCTGCGACGCCGGAGAGGTGCGATTCGTGCTGCGGGCGCTGGACGTGGCAGGTCTCGGAGTGGCTCACGAACGGGAACTGCCCTCCCGGGGCTTCTTCGTCTGCCATGCCGACCTCGAAGAGGAGCTGATCCGCGCTCTGGGCACGGCACGGACGGTGGCGGTCATCGAAGGACTCGGGCTCGGGACCAAGCTAGCCACGCTGCAGCAGCAGCCCGCGTGGCAGGGCCGGCCCCTGGCCGAGCAGCTTCACCGCTTCTGCGGGGTCGCCTCAGGACGCAAGGAGCTGCTGGCCGGCGCTCTGGCGGCGGAACTGAAGCCGAGCGAGGTCCCGGTTCCTCTCAGGAGGCTGGCCGAGAGGATGGCCCGGGCCTGATCTCGGCCTTCGGGACAGCGTTTCCGGTCGACTCCGCCAGGATCCCCAGCAGCTTGAGCGACTCCTCGGCCGGGCTGCACGGCTCGGCCGTGTACAGGAGGATGCGGTGTCCCGAATCGTCGGGGGAGTCCAGCACCTCGAACGACAGCTCCAGCTCACCCAGCTCGGGATGCCTGAACAGTTTGACTCCCGAGACGCAGTTCTGCACGGGATGCCGGGACCAGAGCCGGGCGAAATCCTCGCTGCGGAGCGTCAGTTCACCGATCAGCGCGGCCAGCGCGCCGTCGTCGGCCCGGCCCGCCAACAGGCGCAGCGAGGCGACGGCACGGGAGGCCTCCTCCGGCCAGCGCGAGTAGAGCTCGCGCGTCTGCGCGTCGAGGAAGAGCAGCCGGTGCAGATTGGGCCTCGTCTCGGGCGTCGCGGGCGCGTCGAAGTCCAGATGGCCCGCCACCAGGCGGTGCCCGAGCGGATTCCATGCGAGCACGTCGCCGAGACGGCCCAGCACGACGGCGGGCACGCCGGTCATGGCCTGCACCAGTCGGATGGTGCCCGGCCGGGCCGCGTCCGCGCGGGACGGTGCGCGACGGCACGGCTTCTTCGCCGGACGGGCCAGATCGAACAGGTGTCTCCGTTCGTCGGCGCTCAGACGGAGAGCCCGGGCCAGGGAGTCGAGCACGGCATCGGACGCATTGGTGCTGAGGCCTTGTTCCAGCCGCGTGTAGTACGTCAGGCTCACCCCGGCGAGCATCGCCAGCTCCTCACGCCTCAGCCCGGGCACGCGCCGCACGCCGTGGTGCAGCAGTCCCACGTCATCCGGATGGATGCCCGCGCGGCGGAGCCGAAGGAACTCGCCGAGTTCGCTCTGAGGGTTCATGGAAGCCATTCTGCCCCGAGGAAAGCCGGCTGTCCTGTCCCTGGGAGTGCTAGGCAGGGCCGGGTCTGGTTGCGATTCGGCGACGGCCGCACAGTGGAGGCACCGCCACCTGAGGCGGCATCGACCCCACGAGCAAGGAGCCACGGCATGACCATTCCCTCGGGACCGCACACGGAGAGCGGGACGCCCGCCGCCGCACCGGACGGCGGTGGGAGACCAAGCGGTGCAGGCTCAGGCGGTGCCCCCGGTACGGGTGCCACGATGTCCCGGCATCAGCGGATCGCGCTCGTGGTGCTGCTGACGGCGGGCTTCACCCTCGCCGTCGACTTCTCAATCCTCAACGTCGCCCTTCCGGTCATCGGCAGGGAGGTCGGCTTCGCCCTGGAGAACCTGCAATGGATCGCCACGGCCTTCTCCCTGTGCGCGGCGGGACTCACGCTGCTGTCCGGACGGGTCGCCGATCTGCTCGGCCGACGCCGGGTGTTCTTCACCGGCATGGCGCTTCTCGGCATCGCGTCGCTGGCCGGCGGGATCGCGACCGAACCGGCATTGCTCCTCGCCGCCCGGGTGGGCCAGGGCATCGCTACGGCTCTGGTGATCCCGTCGGCCCTGGCGCTGCTCCTCGCCGCCTTCGAGGAGGGTCCTCTGCGGGAGAAGGCCCTCGGCTTGAACGGCGCGCTGATGGCGGCGGGGTTCACCACGGGAGCCGTTCTGGGCGGCCTCCTGACCGACATTCTGAGCTGGCGATGGGCCTTCTTCCTCAACATCCCGGTGGCCCTCGGCGTGCTGATCGCCGGCCCTCTGGTGCTCCACGAGAGCCGTCCCGCCACGCGGCAGACCCTGGATGTGCCGGGCGCGATCACAGTGACGCTGGGCCTGTTCGCCCTGGTCCTCGGGCTCACTCAGGCCGCCGAGACCGGCTGGACCTCACCACTCACCCTCCTCGCGCTGGGGGCGGCCGCCGTCCTGCTCGCCTCCTTCGTCCTGGTGGAACGGCGTGCCGCTGCACCGCTCGTGCCCCTCTGGATGGCGCGCCGTCCGGCCATCGCGTGGGGGAATCTGGCCGGTCTGGCGGCCTTCGCCACCGAGACCTCCCTCGTGTTCCTTCTGACCCTCTACGTGCAGCGCGTGCTCGGGTACAGCCCGCTCGGCGCGGGCCTGGCCTTCGCGGTCCTGGGGCTCGGCACCGTTCTGGGTGGACTGCTCGGGCCCCGGGTGATCGCCCTGTTCGGCACCAAGGGGGCGCTGGCCGGCGGGTTCGCCGTGCAGGCCGCCGCCACCGGCGTTCTGGTGCTGCTGAGCTCGGAGCCCGGGTCGCTCATCCTCCTCCTGATCGCGACCTTCGTCGGAGGAGTGGCCAATCTGGTGGTCATCGTCGGGTTCACCGTGACCGCGACCTCCGGTCTGCCCGACACCGAGCAAGGCCTCGCCACCGGGCTCGCGACCATGAGCCAGCAGATCGGCATCACCCTCGGGATCCCGATCATGAGCGCCATCGTCACGGCTCACCTGACCAGCATGGGGGCAGGGGCCTCCGGGCCGGACGTGATCCTGGGTGGCCTCACCACGGCCATCCTCGTCAACGCCGGGGTCTGCCTGGCGATGGCCGTCCTGCTCGCCGCCTTCCTGCGGAGGCCCGCTGCACGTACGCGGACCACGCCCTGACGTACGACGACGGCGGCGCCGCACCGGCTCTCGGCCGGCGGGCCGCCGTCGTGAACGCTCAGCTCACCCGGTAGGCCGTGTAGCGCACGGTGTCCGCCTCACGCAGACCTGACGTGATGAACAATGACCGTTCCAGATGGGCCAGCCGCGGCGCCGAGGTCTCGATCGAGACAGTGGTCCGGAAGTAGAACTCTTCCGGCCCGGGCTGTTCGCCGCGGGCCAGCGCCTCGGCGGCCTGAGGACTGGGGATGCGGAGACCCTCGGCGTGGAGATACAGGAGCTCGCCATCCTCGGTCCTGGCACTGTACCGGGCATCGATCTCGCAGCCTCCGTCGGGGCGGATGCGCTGCCAGTCAGCGCCGCCCGCCAGGATCGCCGCGGTCACCGCTCCCGAGATCCTGCCACCGAGGATCGGCACCACGCGGCGATGACCGGCGCGGGTGACGCCATGGTCGGCCGGAGCGCCGACCTGCACCTCGACGTCGAAGGCGGCTTCCAGGCCCGGCACAGGAGGCGGCGCCGTCATGATGTCACCCCAGGGCCCTGCGGGGGCGCGTCCTCCGTCGAGACCTCCGCACTGCCGCTCCGTGCGACCAGGTTCCGCAGGCTCTCCAGCACCGGAACCGCCGCGGCGAGGACGCTCTGTTCCTCCGGGCTCAAGCGCGCCACCGCCTCCAGAATGACGGTCGTGGACGTGGCGTCGAAGGACTCGAAGTGGCGGAGCGCGTCCTCGGAGGCGCGGACCTGGACCCCGCGCCCGTCCTCGGGACTCGGGCGCCGGCTGATCAGACCCGCCCGCTCCATGGACGCGAGAAGGTTGCTGACGCTCGATTTGCTGAGGCCCAGCGTCGTGGCGAGTTCACCGGGCGATGTCGCGGTTCCGCGCGGCAGGGCGCGGAGGATCTCAACCTGCGCATCCGGGATGTCGGGCAGATCGGCACGGGCGCGGGTCACGGTCAGCAGGGTCCGGCGGAGCGGTGAGACGACTGCAGCCAGTCGTGCGGCGTCGACGATCATGCCCCGGCTCCCACACTCAGCGAAGACCGCGCGTTGAGCTGCTCCGGGTGGAAACCCGCGGCACGCTTGTAGGACGCCGCAATCTCCTCGAGCTCCGCTGCCGGGATCACGTCGTGGATGTCCACGAAGCCCCCGGGCGCCCGTTCGTGGGCGAGTTGCATGACGCGTTCCGGCCCAGTCTGCCGTGTCATCTCCAGAAGTTTCGCCGTGACGGGACGGCGGTCCTCCTCGTAGCGCTGCAAGGCATCCTCGATCGTCGCCGCAGTCGCGAGGTGATGGGCCAGCGTGCGGGCGTCGAGGATGGCCTGCGAACCGCCGTTGGATCCGTTCGGGTACATCGCGTGGGCGGCGTCCGCGATCAGCGTCATCCTGCCGATGCTCCAGCGGGGGAGTGCGTCGCGGTCCACCATCGGGTATTCGAGGATCTCTTCGGCGCCGGCGATGACCCCCGGCACATCGAGCCAGTCGAAGGACCAGCCGCGGAACAGCCCGGCGATCGGAGCAGGGTCGACGGCGCGGTTCCAGTCGGCGTCCGGCGAGCCGGCCACGCGGCGCTCGGCGATGAAATTGACGCGCTGCGTGCCCGTCGCCGGGTCGAGCGGTTCGAGAGGGTAGGCGACGAACTTCTGCTCGCCGTCGCCCGCCATGATCATGGTGCGACCATCCAGGAACGGCGCGACGCGTGCCGTTCCGCGCCAGAGGGTGAGTCCACTCCAGACGGGGGCGCCGTCCTCGGGATACCGGAGGGCGCGCAGGGCGGAGTGGATGCCGTCGGCGCCGATCAGCACGTCGGCATCCACATCCACCGGGCCGTCCACGGTGTCGAAGGTGGCGGTGACGCCGTCGGGCCGGTCCCGGACCGCGGACAGTCGGTGTCCCGTGCGCACCACGTCGCCCAGCCGCTCCCGGACCGCTTCGTAAAGAGCGAGCTGCAGCCGGCCCCGGTGCACGGACAGCTGAGGCCAGCGGTATCCCGCGGCCAGCCCACGCGGTTCGGACCAGATCTCCTGGCCATGACGGTTGAAATAGCTCAAGGCCTCCGGCTCCACGCCGAGTTCCCGGATCCGGGAGCCCAGACCGAGCTCATCCAGTTCCCGCACGGCGTGGGGCAGCAGGTTGATCCCGACGCCCAAGGGCCGGATCTCACGGCTGCGTTCGTACACGACGACGTTCCGGAGGCCTACCGCCTCGAGACTGAGAGCGAGGGCCAGGCCGCCGATGCCGGCCCCTGCGATGGCGATGCGCATAAAGACTCCTTCGTCTGTGATCTGCACCACGGGTGATGAAGATAGTTTTGCATCTGAACTACTTTGCCGCAAGGGGTGAGTCCGGGGGAAAAGACGCGGGGGAGCGGGCACAGCAGAGCCCCGGGCGCCAGGTGGCGTCCGGGGCTCCGTCAAGCGTGCTGCCAGTCGGTCTACAGCGACGGCGGCGTGTGCCAGATCCGCTCGATGTAGTCGCGCATCGAGCGATCCGACGAGAAGAAGCCGCAGCGCGCGACGTTCAGGATCGCGGACCGGGTCCAGGCGTCCTGGTCTGCGTATGCGGCGTCCACGGTGCGCTGAGCCTGCAGGTAAGAGCCGTAGTCCGCCAGCACCATGAAGCGGTCGTCGTAGAGCAGGTTGGAGACGATCGGTTCGAAAGTCGAGCGGTCCCCTCCGGAGAACGCGCCGGAGGCGATGAGGTCCATCGCGCGGCGGAGGTCCTCATTGCCCTGGTAGAACTCGCTCGGCCGGTATCCCTTGGCCCACAGTGCCGCGACCTCCGGTTCGGTCATGCCGAAGAGGAAGAAGTTGTCATCGCCCACGAGCTCGCGGATCTCGACGTTCGCGCCGTCGTCCGTGCCGATGGTGAGCGCGCCGTTCAGCGCGAACTTCATGTTGCCCGTGCCGGAGGCTTCTTTGCCGGCCAGGGAGATCTGCTCCGAGAGGTCGGCCGCCGGGATCACCCGCTCGGCGAGCGTGACGTTGTAATTGGGCGGGAAGAGCACCTTGAGCCGGCCTTCGACGCGCGGATCGTTGTTGACCACGGATCCGACCGCGTTGATGAGGTGGATGATCCGCTTCGCCATGGCGTATCCGGGAGCGGCCTTCGCCCCGAAGATGAAAGTACGCGGAGTGATGTCGGATGCCTTCACCCGGCCGGACTGGACACCCTCGTAGAGCGTGACGATGTGCAGCACCTGGAGCATCTGGCGCTTGTACTCGTGCAGGCGCTTCACCATGACGTCGAGCAAGTGGCCTTCACCCACCACCAGGCCATCGCGGAGCATCAGCTCGTCGCGGAGACGATCCTTGTTGTGGGCCTTGACCTCGGCGAATGCCGCGCGGAACGCAGGATCCTCCGCGTGGGGCTCCAGTTCTTTGAGGCGGTCCAGGTCCGTCTCCCAGCCCGAGCCGATGGTGTCCGAGATGAGAGAGGACAGTGCGGGATTCGCCAAGCGGAGGAAACGCCGTGGCGTGACCCCGTTGGTGACGTTGGTGAACTTGCCGGGGAAGAACTCGGCGAAGTCGGGGAGCACCTTGTCCCGGAGGAGCTGTGAGTGCAGCTCGGCGACGCCGTTGACCTTGGCGCCGGCCACTGTCGCCAGATAAGCCATCCGGACGGAGCGTTCCGGGTGCTCGCCGATGATCGACATGTTGCGGATCCGCATCTCATCGTCGCCGAACTGTTCCCGCACCGCCAGGAGGAACTCCTCATTGATGCGGTAGATGATCTCCAGGTGGCGGGGGAGCAGGCGCCCGAGCAGGTCCACCGACCAGACTTCCAGGGCCTCCGGCAGGAGAGTGTGACAGGTATAGGCGAAACACTGACGGGTGATCTCCCACGCTTCGGCCCAGTCGAGACCTCGCTCATCCACCAGGACGCGCATGAGTTCCGGCACCGCGATCACCGGGTGGGTGTCGTTGAGCTGGAAGATCACGCGCTCAGGCAGGTTCTTGAGATCGAAACCCTCGGCGAGCTGACGGTCCAGGAAGTCCCGGATCGAGGCGGCCACGAAGAAGTACTGCTGCTGAAGGCGCAGTTCCTTGCCCTGCGGCGTCGAGTCCTCCGGGTACAGCACCTTGGAGATGTTGGACGCGAACGTCTGGGCGCGCACGGCCTCCGAGTACTCGCCGGAGTTGAAGGTGCGCAGATCGAAGGCGTTGGTGGCTTCGGCGCTCCAGAGGCGCAGCGTGTTGACTCGGCCATTGCGGTAACCGGGCACCATGTAGTTGTAGGGGACGGCCTGGACGTCCCAGGCCGGGACCCAGCGGGTCCGCTGCGTGCCGTCGTCGTCGTAGCTTTCAGTGTGACCGCCGAACGAGATGGTCTGCGCCGCTTCGGGGTGCGGGAATTCCCAGGGGGAGCCCATGGCCAGCCATTGATCCGGCTGTTCGGCCTGCTGGCCTTCGACGAACGTCTGACGGAAGATGCCGAATTCGTAGCGGATGCCGTACCCGATGGACGGGACGCTCATGGTGGCGAGGGAATCGACGAAACAGGCCGCCAGGCGACCCAGGCCGCCATTGCCGAGACCCGGCTCGACCTCAAGGCGGCGTAGCTCATCGATGTCGATGCCGCAGGAGGCGAGGGCTTCGGTCGCGATCTCATTGAGGCCGCTCGCCAGAAGGTTGTTGTCGAGCTGCCGCCCCAGGAGGTACTCGGCGGAGAGATAGCAGACGCCCTCGGCCTGGCGCTCGTGCTGGCGGCGCTGGTCTTCCAGCCAGCGGGCCATGAGATAGTCCCGCACGGTCTCAGCCAGCGCCAGGTAGCGGTCGTTGTCGCTCGACGTCGACAGCGCCACGCCCTGACGGAAGTTCAGGTTGTTGAGGAATTCTTGGACGAACCCGTCCACGGTGCTGGCGGGTGGGGCCACCGGCCCGAGTGCGAGCGGGTGAGAAACAGGAGTGTCAGACATGGCACGACGCTATAGGACGCAGGTGTCCGCGAAAGTGTCTGTCGAGAATATTTCGGGCGGCTGTCATGTAACGATCCAGGTGAGCGCCGAATGGTCAGAAAAGTGCAGGGGAGTGGCGCGGTGGGCGCAGGCGAGGGTCGCTCGGCACGTTCAGGACACCGTTCGGGTGCTGATGAGGACGACGCCGTCACGGTGATCGATCCGGTCCGGAAGGTAGCGCAGCACCACGCGCTGCCCGACGGAGAGGCTGCCCTCAACGGACTGGATCGTCCGGCGCATCCGCCCCTCATGATCGGCGAAGACGACGGTCACCACGGCACCGATCGTGTCCGCAGAGCCTTCCTGGCCCTGCCTCCGCCATGGATCCGAACTCTCGACGACGCCGATCGCCTCATGTCCAGAACGCTGAACCCGACGGCGGCGCCGAGCCTGGCGGATGAACACCGCAGCCAGGAGTCCGATCACCTCAGCCACGATCACCCATACGGCGACGTCGAAGAATGTGTCAGGCCAGAGCGTATGGACCGCGACAAGTGACCCGCCGATGATCACGAGCACACAGACGAGAGCGACCCAGCTGACACCGATGGACGTGTCAGGCGTGATGTCTCGGTCCGCGGTCATCGAAGAACTCTCCAAATCTCTGCCGTGGCGTTCCATGAACAGTCGTGGAGTCAGGCTAAGCGAGAATGCCGCGCGCGACCAGAGCCTGGTCGAGTCCTGCAGTCGGAATGCCGAGGTCGCCGTCACAGATATATGACGGCGACTAAGCCTTCTCCGTCCGCGACGGCAAAGCGCCGATAATCTACATTATGTCAACTAATAATCCGGATTCCGCCTCGGACCGATCGTCTCGCCCCCTGACGCGACACGTCCCCCTCGTTCGCAGTGCGCCGAGACATACCCTCCATGCGACGCTCTCACTGTTCAGCGAGTTCTACGCGTCAGTTCGGCGCGCACCATGCGGCCGGGCCGCCCGTCGGCTTCGGCGAGTTTGGTTCCGTCAGCAGCAAAGACCGCGGAATGACCGGCGGTCTCGTCAAAGCCCCCACCCGTCGGCCCCGCGAAGCTGGCGATCGCGACCGGCGCTGCCAGCGCCCGGCTGATGACGAAGGCGCGTGCCTGACATTCGACGACGTCGGCGGCGACATCCACGACGCCGGCAGCATAGAGGTCGACGCCATGCGCCGCCATCTGCGCGGTGTGCTGGCTCTGCCCGGTATCGCGGCAGATGGCCAACCCGACGACCCAGCCGTCGACGTCGATGGTCGACGGGCCGGAGCCGGGAGTGAATCGTGTGAATTCCTCCCCGTGCAGCCATGTCTTCCGGTACGCGACCGACACCCCCTCCGCGTCAACCCTGAGTGTGGCGATGGAGAGGCGATCGTCCTCCCCCACGGGCGCACCGACGAGCGCAACGCTCCCCGCCTCCGCGCAGGCAGCGACAAGGTCCTTGAGAAGTGAGTCGTCCAGGTCAACCACCGGCGCTTCGAGGTCATAGCCGGTGAGAGACAGCTCGGGAAAGATCACGATCCGGCTGTCCGCAGCCCGGATGGAGTCGACGTGTGATGCGACGTTCGCCCTGAGGTCGTTCAGACGAATCACCGGTTGGGCGACGGCCACCCTCAACGTCGCCTGAGGCATCCGCCGCCCTTCTGAGCTGCGGCTCTGAATGCGCGGATCAATGGGCGTGGCGATCAGCCCCACAGTCTTCGTCACTCCCCCAGGATAGCTGTGAGAACCACCGAGCCGGCACCGGCAACCCGCTCCCCTCCGCACCCTGGACCTCGCGTCCTGCCCATCGCGCGAATCTGCTCTGAGACTCTATGAATCCGAAGGCTTCCGTCCCGGTGAAACGAACGTGCGGACTTCCCGGGGCACGAGACCACCGCGACGTCGGAACGCCGGTGCGGCGAAATGTGGGACATTAGGCCATTCCGGGTAATCTGGCATCATCCGCTGCCAGAGCAACGTCTTGGCTTCATCCAGCGCAGTGCATAGCGCCGCGCGCAACCGCAGAAGGTAGGAACCGTGGACCACCACATCCGCGCAACATACGACGCGATCCTTTCTCAACCGGCTCCGCGAGATCTCGACTGGGACCGATTCGTCACCCTGTGGAAGGACATCGCAGACAAGGTGACCGAGGATCCCGGTGCCAGGCTCGCCGTGGACATCAACGGCCACCGTGAGGTGTTCCGCAGGCCGCACGACGGCCGCGTGTCCATCGAAGATATCGAGCTGGCGCGGCGCATCCTCGCCGAAACGCCTGATGACAAGGGCAGCGGACATCTCCTGGTGGTGACCATCGACGAACGCACGGCGCGGATCCTCGACTTCGACCTTGCCACGCCCCAGGTGGTGGAAACCGAACATGATGTGAAGGATTCCAGCCCTGTGGCGCACCACATGCGCACGGTGGAACGGCACACTGGCCGTGACGATGAGGCTGATCTCAAGGCGTTCTTCGACGAATTGGCCGAAACGCTCCGGCCGCTGGTCGCGTCGCAGATCTTTGTACTGTTCGGCCACGGCGAAGGCAAAGCCAACACGGCTGCCGCCTTCATCGAACGGGCTACCGCGCATCACCCGGAAGTCGCCAAGCAACTCGCCGCGACCGCGCAGATCGACCTGTCAGCGGCAACGGACTCCGTCCTGGAAGCCAAAGCCAAGGAACTCACCGGACGCTGAGGCTCATCCCTCAGGGTGCTCGCGGGCGTGGAGCTCCGCCAAGACCGCTGACTACAGGGGAAGCGACTCTAAGGCTGCCGCCCCTTCCAGGGACATGACTTGAGGGTGGGTGACAGCTCAGCTGTTACCCACCTTCAGGCTGGACCAGGGAATCTTCAATGGCACCACGTGAAGCGGCACCCTGGCTTCAAGGACTCCGGAGGAACCATCCGATCTCGATCAGGAAACCGCGTGCAGGCCTCACCTCTGAACCCTGCGCCCGTCGGTCAAGGACCGAACACGGCGCTTCACCCCTGCAGGCAGAAATACGCCATCCCTAGCACGCCACGGTAGCCATCCTCATAAGCAGCTCGCTGGTCCTCGTAGTCCTGGCGGACCTGCGCCGCGGCGGGATGGTCGGCATCGTGGGCTTCGAGCCATCGGGAGTATCTCGCGCGGAAGCCCGCCTCGAACACGTCCCACTCCTCGAGGGTCGTCTCATGGTCGTCGACCACGTCCAAACCAGCGGCAAGGATCTGCTCGCGCACCGCGTCCTGAGTGACGAATTCGTCGTCCCGCCCCGAAAGGGGCGCAGTGGCCGCCGGGTGGGGCGGCGCCATCCAGATCGCCTCGCCATAGACGAGCCGCCCACCGGGACGGACCAGGTCACGCAGCGCCCGCAGGGCCGCGCCGTAGTCCAGGGGCTGGGCATCCTCCACCGGCGGCCCCCAGATCTGGCTCGCACCAATGCAGATGACCGCATCGGCCGCTGCATTCTGAGCCTCCAAGCCAGGCATGAGATCGAAAATCACCCGGTCATCCAGCCCGCGAATCCGCGCTTGCTGGCGTGCCCGCTCGATGAACGCCGGCGACCGGTCCACTCCCCTGCCTCGCGCGTGCGGCACCGACTCCACGACCCGGAGCAGCAACTCACCCCACCCGCATCCCATGTCCAGAACGTCCGTCGGCTCAGGGTCGGATAAGAAGGTCACCAGGTGCGCGGCGCGTTCCTCCGAGAGCGGAGTCAGCCACGTCAGGGAGTCATGGAGGGGCGGCAGTTCCAGCGAAGTAATGTCCGTCACACCATCGATCCTCTCACGAGCCCTCAGGCCGTTCCCAGGTCATTGCCGGTCCACCTCTCCAACAGCGCGGCTCCCTCGCAACGCCACCAGCGCGGCCCTGACGGTGTCCCGGGCATGTGCGAGTTCGGCAATCCGCCCGTCGATGACCTCGAGCTGCTCCGCCAGGAGCGCCGCCTTCTCCCCCTCGCTCATGCCGTCCCAATGCATCATGCGCTCCCGCATCTCCGTCAGGGAGAAGCCGGCCGCCCGTCCCGCAAGAATCAGTTCCACTCGGCGCTGAGCTTCCGGTGTGTAGTCCCGATAGCCGTTCGGCAATCGCCTCACCTGACCCAGGCTAAACATGTCCCGATCCTCGTAGAACCTGATCGCCGACGGCGCCACACCCGTGCGGCGAGCCAGTTCGCTGATCCTCATCATCCCCCTTGACCTTCAAGTGACTTGAAAGTTTAGCGTCGATTCCGACAACCCGGTCCACGACTCAAGGAATTCCCCATGACGCACTTCCTCGCCGGCACAGCGGTTGCTCTGTTCTCCCTGCGGCTCCTGCTGTTCGTCCTCCTGCACGTGCTGCCCGGCGGCATCCACCCTGTCCACGACACCGTGAGCGATTACGCCGCATCTCCGGCGAAACGGACCAGGGCAGTCGCTTCCGCCGCATCGTGGACGGCGTCCTTGGCCTGGCTTTCGCTCGGCTTCGCCGTCATGTCCAGCACCTCCCGATCGGACACCACGCTGGGTGGCTGGCTGCTCGGCCTCGGCGTGCTCCTGGCGGTCATGCCTTTCGTGCCGACCGATCGCAGCGGCACCACCACGACCACGCTCGGCAGGATCCACCTGCTGTTCGCGATCGCCTGGTTCACCCTCGCCTACGCGACCATCACCCCCTTGAGCAGAGTGATCGCCGGCCCAGCGGGCGCCGTCGCCGTGGTGAACGCACTGGATCTGATCGCGGCGATCTCGTTGACAGCGCTTGTCCTCGCCTTGCTCATCCGGCCTCTACGACGCCGGTTCTTCGGTCTCAGCGAACGCCTCTTCATCGTGGTGGTCACCGCTGCTCCGCTGGTGGCAGCAGCAGTCCTGGCCTCCACGTGAGTTTCGGTGGAAGCCGGCCACCGAACCCCACCGGTCCGATGAGCCGTTCCGGACGTCCCTGCTACCGTCAGAGCTTCGGAACAGCGAAAGGGCAGGTCAGATGGACCATGACGGGATGGCACCACAGACCTTCCCAGGAGAACGCCTGACGGCAGGTCAGAGAACCTCCGTGGTGCTCGCGATCGTGGGCACGGTGGTCTGCTTCCCGGCGGCCTTACTGTTCGGCCTGGCGCTGGGCGCCTATCCCTTCCGGATGGAATGCACCCTCGAGACGCTTGGCTCGGGTTGCTACGAGGGTGAACTCGAGCTCAGCGGCGTTCTCCTCGCACTGGTTTTCGTGCCGTTCTTCGTCGCCACGCTCGTGCTGGCCATCGTCAACCGGAAAAGCCCACGGCGCGCAGCGACCTGGCTGCCGCTCATCGGGCTGTGCAGCGTGACATTCATCGCCGTCGCCGTCTACGCAGTGCTGATGGCCACGAGCCCTTCGCCTGGCCTGTGATGCCCTGGCGGCACCGCTTCACCCAGCCGCGGCCCAGTAGCCTGGGGGCATGAGCCCCACTCCCCCGTTCCTGCCACCCATCGACATCGCACCGGGCTTCGTCGTCCGCAAGGCCGTCCGCAACGACCTGGGGTCCCTCATCGAGCTGCTGCACGACGACATGCTCGGTCAGACCCGCGAACGGCACGACGACGGCGCCTACCTCCGAGGCTTCGAAGCGGTCGACTCCGATCCGGCCCAGTTCCTCGCGGTCGTCGAAGATTCCGACGGGGCCCTCGTCGGGTTGATGCAGCTCAGCCTGATCCCGGGGATTTCCCGTGGCGGACGCCTCCGGCTCACCATCGAAGGCGTCCGCATCGCGTCGACCCTGCGCGGACAAGGAGTGGGGTCCGGAATGATCTCCTGGGCCGTCGAGTACGGCCGCCGGAACGGAGCCGGCCTCGTCCAGCTCACAACGGACGCCCGCAGGACCGACGCCCAGCGTTTCTACACTCGGCTGGGGTTCGTGGCGAGCCACGTCGGCATGAAGCTCGACCTGAACTGAACCCGCGTTCTAGCCGGCGGCTCCCACCAGGAATTTCTTCAGCAGAGGACCGCTCGTGTCGGCGCCCAGGCCACCGTCCTCGACGAAGACCGCGACAGCGAGATCGCCGTGCGTCGCCACGATCCAGGCGTGGGTCTTGGGCGGGTTGTCCGTGCCGAACTCGGCCGTACCGGTCTTCGCCCCGACAGGAGCACCCGGGACGTCAGACAGGAATCCTGCGTGGCCCGATGTCACCACGGCCCGCATGAGGTCCTTGAGCTTCACCGATTCCGCCGGTGTGATCGGCTTCTCGATCGGCGCCGCCGTCGTCGACGGTGACGGCGAACCGCTCGCAGTGGCCCCGGGAGTGGCCGCGGCCCCCTCCCCGAGAACCAGCTTCGGTGTGACCGGGGCGCCCTTGCCGACTGAGCCGGCCATGACCGCTGCCGCCAGCGGCGACATCAGGACCTTGCCCTGCCCGATCATGGAGGCGGCGTGCTCCGTGCCCTCCGCCGCGGCCGGAACGGACCCGAGGAAGCCGTCGAAGTTCAGCGTGTCAGAGGGAAGCCCGACACCGAGAGACTGCGCCGCCGCGCTCACCTGAGCCTGGGACACCCTGTCCCGCGCGTTGATGAACGCCGTGTTGCACGAGTGGGCGAACGCCTCCCTCAGCGGGATCGTCCCCACTTCCGAGGCGGGATACAGAGGAGCGTTCTTGAAGGTCCGGCCATCCACGGAGGCAGTGGCGGTGCAGGAAACGGTGCTGTCCGGGGTCATGCCGTTACGGATCATCGCCAGGGAGTCCACGATCTTGAACGTCGAACCCGGCGCATACTGACCGATCATGGCCGTGTTGTAGCCATTGCTGCCGGGTCCCGAGGCCGCAGCGAGCACGGCTCCGTCAGACGGCCGCAGGGCGACGATCGCGGAGGCCGGCCCGATGTCCTTGAGAGTGTCCTCCGCAAGCGTCTGAAGGCGTGGGTCGAGGGTCGTCTTGAGGGGGGTTCCAGCTTTGGCCTCCACCTGGAAGAGCACGCGGCCCGCGTCCTGGGTGGCGCCGTCCGTCGTCGGCGCATCCGCCGGGACGGTGGACTTGGCCCGGACCACCACGCCCTCCTGACCGCGCAGCTGCGAGTCATACCGGGCCTGGAGGCCGCCGATGCCGGTCATGTCACCGGCTTTGAGCTCACCCTTGGACTTCTCCACCTGTTCGGCGGTCGCTTCGCCCACCGTCCCCAGGACTGCCCGAGCGAAGCCCCGGCTCGGCGCCAGCGGCAACGTGCCCGGGACGGTCCTCGCGCCGGGGATCTGAGCGAGCTTCTCGGCGGTCAGTGCTTTGGCCTCCGCCGAGTCCGCCCGGAAAGTGATCGCCTTGACGAATGCCTGAGGCCCGGAGGCTTTGACCTGTGCCGCGAATCCGGCGGGATCCACATCGGCCAGGCGGGCCACCTGCTGCGCGGCCGCATCGGCATCCTTGCCATTCAGACGGGACTTGTCGATGCCGAAATCGAGGACGGGCCGATTGGTGACCAGGACCTTGCCTCCGGCTCCCAGGATGTCCGCGCGGGGCGCGGACTGACCGCCCGTCTCCAGGACCTCGCCGTCCTTCAGATCGGGCGCCACGAGCGCGGGACTCCACTGAGCAGCCCATTCGCCGTTGCTCTTCTTCAGCCCGGCCTGGGTGGAATAGCTCCAATGGGCTCCGGACAGCGTCCAGTCGAAGGAGAGCTTCGCCGTCCCCTTCTCCCCCTCCACCGTCACGGAATCGATCTTGACGGTGGGCTTGCTGTCCGGCAGGCCATTCACGATGGCTTTCAGCTTCTTGTCCGCTTCCGCGCCGTCGACGCCGTCGAAGCGCACCGAACCGACGTTGAGCCCGGCGAGACCGCCGGCGAGCTGCTGGACGTAGGACTCGGCGCCCTTGCGCCCGTCGTCACACGCCGACAGCGAACCGAGCAGGATGACGGACGCGGCCAGGACACTGAGTGTTTTCGTTGATTTCCCCACGAGCGTCATTATGCCAAGCGTCACTGACATTCCTGGTCAAGCGCCCAGGCGGCCCGCCGCACGCAGACCTTGACACACCCTGGTATAAGCAGCGCGATCGGCGGATAATGGACTCAGGTCATGGCACCCGCCACGTACCAGCAAGAACAAGGGAAAAGGGGAAACGTCATGGGCTTTGTGGCATTCCTTATTCTGGGTCTCATTTGCGGTGCGATCGCCAAGATGATCATGCCCGGCGAACATGGTGGAGGGTGGATCTCCACCCTGATCCTCGGGGTCGTCGGAGCACTTCTCGGCGGCTGGATCGGCGCCGTCGTCTTCAACGTCGGACTCGCCGGCTTCTGGAGCCTCCAGACATGGATCCTCGCCATCGTCGGATCGGCGATCGTCCTCTTCGTCTTCGGGCTGTTCAGCCACAGCGGCCGCGGCGCCGGCCATCGCACCAGTCACTGAATCGACCACACCATGGAGGCCGGGGCGCCGATCCCCGGCCTCCGGCCTGTCCGCCCGGGCAGCCCGGTCCACCTAGACTGGAAGGGCTATGCAGTGTGACTACTTTGACGCCGGGACGTGCCGCTCCTGTACGGAGATGGGCGTGCCGTACCCCACCCAGGTGGCCCGGAAGGAAGAGCATCTGCGCCGACAGCTCGGCGCTTTCCCCGGCATCGAATGGCTCCCCTCATTCACTGCGGCCGAATCCGGCTTCCGCAACAAGGCCAAAATGGTCATCTCCGGAGACCCCGCTTCCCCCACCCTGGGCATCCTCGACACCGACGGCGTGGGCGTGGACCTGCGTGCCTGCGGGCTGTGCTCCCCCGGCCTGACGGCCGCCTTCCCGGTCCTGGCGGACTTCATCAGCACCACAGGCCTGATCCCGTATGACGTGCCGCGCCGCCGGGGTGAGGTCAAGTACCTCATCGTGACCGAATCGCCCGACGGCGAGCTCATGGTCCGGTTCGTCCTGCGCAGCACCCGGCAGCTCGCTCAGCTGCGGGACGCCCTGCCGAGGCTTCAGGCGGCGCTTCCGGCCGCCGTCGTCGTGTCCGCGAACATCCACCCCGAGCACAAGGCGACCCTCGAAGGCGACGAGGAGATCATCCTTTCCGCTCAGGAGTCGCTGCCGATGCGGCTGGACGCCCTGACACTGCACCTGCGCACCCGGAGCTTCTTCCAGACCAACACCGCGGTGGCCCGGGAGCTCTACCGTCAAGGCACGGCATGGGTGGACGAGGTCGGTCCTTCCACGCTGTGGGATCTCTATTGCGGCGTGGGCGGCTTCGCCCTCCACGCGGCGCGCCCCGACCGTGAAGTCACGGGCATCGAGGTGAGCGCGGAGGCCGTGGCCAGCGCCCGGCTCAGCGCGTCGGACGCCGGTCTTCCCCACACAGGGTTCGTCGCAGCGGACGCCACGGCCTTCGTCCGGGACGCCGTGGAGCTTCCCGAGCTCGTGATCGTCAACCCGCCGCGTCGCGGGCTGGGAGCGGAACTCGCCTCCCTCCTCGAGAACTCCGAAGCGCGCCACGTCCTGTACTCCAGCTGCAACGCGGTGAGCCTGGGCAAGGATCTGACCCGGATGCCCAGCTTCGCTCCGGTGAAGGCCCGGCTCATGGACATGTTCCCGCAGAGCCACCACTACGAGACCATGGTGCTGCTTGAGCGCCGCGCCGCCTGACCACCCCCGATCCGGAAGACCCCGATGAACTCCCCCAGCAAGCCCCTCCTGACCGCCGCGATCGTCCTGGACGTCGTGCTGATCCTCGTGTTCGCAGGGATCGGACGCGACGCCCACCACCGGGATCAAGGCGTCCTCGGAATCTTCGTCACGGCCTGGCCGTTCCTGGCCGGCGCCGCGATCGGCTGGCTCGCCGGACGCGTCTGGCGGGCCCCGCTCCGCCTGTGGCCCGCGGGCGTCTCCGTCTGGCTGGGCGCACTCGTCGGCGGAATGGTGCTGCGCGCTCTCACCGCTCAGGTGGTGGTGCTCCCGTTCATCATCGTGGCCACCCTCTTCCTGGCGCTGGTCCTGCTGGGCTGGCGCGCCGTGCGGCTCCTGGTCGCGCGACGCGGATCAAAGCGCCGGGCCCTGTAATAGAGTTCCTGTAGAGCAAGAACCGGTCAGTGACACCAGGAAGGCCCACCGTGATCACCGCATTCGTCCACATCAAGACGGACACCTCCTCCATCCCGGAATCCGCGCAGCAGATCGCGGCCATCGAGGGCATCTCCGAGGTCTACTCGGTCACCGGCGATTGGGACCTCATCGCCATCGCCAAGGTGAGCAAGCATGAGGATCTGGCAGACGTCATCGCCGACCGCCTGTCCAAGGTCCCGGCCGTCGTCCACACGACGACCCACATCGCCTTCCGTTCCTATTCCAAGGAGGACCTCGACGAGGCCTTCTCCATGGGCTTCGACGGCTGACCTTCGCGCACTGCTTCTTAAAGCAGAGGGCTCCCGGATCATCCGGGAGCCCTCTGCTGGTCTCTGGGGAACTTGTCTACGTGGGCTGCGGACGAAACCGCTCAGCGGCGGCTGGCCTGAACCCACCGTTCGAGCACGTCGGCGGCCGCACCGGAGTCGATCGATTCTTCGGCGACCCGCTGGGCCTCCTTCAGCCGCTCCTGCAGTGGAGCCTCGTATGCGGCGTCGGCGGCGACGAGTCCGGCGGCGGCATTGAGCACGACGGCGTCACGCACCGGCCCCTTCTCCCCCGCCAGGAAACGGCGCACCAGGTCGGCATTGCTGTCCGCGTCGGACCCCTTGAGCGCCTCGACCGGCACGAGGTCCACGCCGAAGTCCCGGGGGTCCAGGCGGTGGACCTGGACCTCGCCGTCGCGGACCTCCCAGACGGTCGACAAGCCCGAGGTCGTGATCTTGTCGCGGCCGTCGTCCCCGCGGAACACCAGAGCGCGGGTCCCGCGACGCGCGAGAACTCCGGCCATCAGCGGCGCCATCCGCTCATTGGCGACGCCGAGCGCCTGCGCCGTGACTCCGGCCGGGTTGGTCAGCGGGCCCAGGACGTTGAACGCCGTCGGGATGCCGAGATCCCGACGTACTCCACCGGCATGCCGGAAGGAGGGGTGGAAGACCTGGGCGAAACACAGGGTGATCCCGACTTCTGCCGCGATCTCCGCGACTCGCTGGGCCGGCAGATCGAGGCGCACCCCGAGGGCCTCGATCACATCGGCCGACCCCGCCTTCGTCGATGCCCCCCGGTTGCCGTGCTTGACCACGGTGCGGCCGGCGCCGACCACCACGAGCGAGGACATGGTCGAGATGTTGACCGTGTCCAGACCGTCGCCTCCCGTGCCGACGATGTCCAGGGTCTCGCCGGGAACGGAGATGCGCTCGGCCCGCGCCAACATCGTGCCGGCCAGCCCGTCGATCTCCTCCACGGTCTCGCCCTTGGCCCGCAGGCCCACCAGGAACCCGGCGAGCTGTGCCGGATTCGCGGCTCCGTCCATCACCTCGGCCATGGCCCAGGCCGTGGCCTCGGACGGCAGATCTTCGCCGCGGACGAGTGCGCTGATCAGGAGCGGCCAGGTCCAGGGAACTCGCGGGGTCTGAACGTCGTTACTCACGTGTAGATCCTATCGAGGCGACGCCGCCGGACCCGCAATGTGAACTGCGGCACCTCCCCTGGTGCGGAAAACCACGGTAGTTTTCGCAGCTCTGTAGAAAAAGTCTGCCGAAACGGCGCTTTGCGTTGGGCACTGCGAGGTTTTGCAGACATAATGTCTATGTGACCACAGCGACTCATGCCCCCAGTACCCCGGCGCATCCCACGCTGAACAGGCCAAACATGGTTTCCGTTGGGACCGTGGTGTGGCTGTCCAGCGAGCTGATGTTCTTCGCCGGCCTTTTTGCCATGTACTTCACCCTGCGCTCCACTTCCGGTGAGCTCTGGGCCGAAGAGACTGCGAAGCTGAACTTCCCCTTCGCCCTGGTGAACACCATTGTTCTGGTGCTCTCCTCCTTCGCCTGCCAGATGGGCGTCTTCGCCGCAGAGCGTCTGCAGCCCCGCCGCACCGGCAGCATCTTCCAGTTCACCCGCTGGGGGATGAACGAATGGTTCATCCTGACGTTCCTCATGGGTGCCTTCTTCGTGGCCGGTCAGGCCACCGAGTACGCGATGCTGACCAGCGAGCACGTGACCCTGAACGCGAACGCCTACGGTTCGGCCTTCTACATGACCACGGGCTTCCACGGCCTCCACGTCATCGGCGGCCTCATCGCGTTCCTCTTCATCCTCGGACGTTCGTACGCGGCCAAGAAGTTCGGCCACTTCGAAGCGACTTCGGCGATCGTGACCTCCTACTACTGGCACTTCGTCGACGTCGTGTGGATCGGCCTCTTCCTGGTCATCTACGTCCTGAAGTGACCGGTGCCTTGAGCACGGAACACGGCAAAGAAAACTACGCACCTGCCTGGCTGGCAAGTGCACGATCGATCAAAGGAACCACCAAGTGAAGGCACTCTCCCTGAAGCGACGTCATCCGCTCGCGGCAATCGCCTTGCTGTTGTTGGGTCTGCTCTTCACTGGTGGCCTCTACGCGGCGGCCTCCACGGCCAACCAGGCCAAGGCCGAGACCCAGAGCTACAGCGCCAGCGATGCCGCTGAGGGCAAGAAGCTGTTCGTGGCTAACTGCTCCACCTGTCACGGCATGGGCGCCGCCGGCACCAAGGACGGTCCGTCCCTGGTCGGCGTCGGCGCTGCCGCCGTCGACTTCCAGGTCGGCACGGGCCGTATGCCCATGCAGATGAACGGCCCGCAGGCCCAGATCAAGCCGAAGCAGTTCAACGAGGAGCAGACCCGCCAGCTCGCCGCCTACGTGGCGTCCCTGGCACCGGGCCCGAGCGTTCCCGACGCGCACATCCTCGACGAGAAGGGTGACGCCGCCAAGGGTGGCGAGCTCTTCCGCGTGAACTGCGCCATGTGCCACAACGCCGCCGCTGCCGGTGGTGCGCTGACCCGGGGCAAGTTCGCTCCGACCCTGCACGGTGTCGAGAGCAAGCACATCTACGAGGCCATGGTCACCGGCCCGCAGAACATGCCTGTCTTCAGTGACGCGAACATCTCCCCCGAGGGCAAGCGCGACATCATCACCTTCCTGAAGACCATCGAGAACAACCCGTCCCCGGGTGGCGCCGACCTCGGCGCTCTGGGTCCGGTCTCCGAGGGCCTCTTCGTGTGGACTGCAGGTCTGGCCGTCATCATCGGCTTCACCATCTGGCTGACCTCGCGTAGCAGCTAGCTGACAGCGCGGGCGAACACTTTGCCGCTGCGACGACGGCGGCGTTGAAATTGAAGATCTTCGGCAACAGCCGAACTCAGAGAGGGAAAAAGGGGAACCATGGGCAACCATAGTGACGGCAGCTCGACAGGCTCGGGCACCGTAGCTACGGCTGGTCAGCACGATGAGGGAGCATTCCAGGATCCTGGAATTCCTCCTCACCGTCCTCGACTCGCCGACAAAGACCCCAAGGCCGCCAAGCGGGCGGAGCGGCAGGTCGCCATCCTGTTCATCGTGTCCGTGATCGGCACCTTGGTCTTCCTGGTGGCGTACTTCGCCATCGATCTGACCAACAAGTCCACGACTCGTGACATCAGCCTGCAGAACATGCTGCTCGGGCTTGGCACCGCGTTCGCAATGCTTGGCATCGGCACTGGCATCGTGCACTGGGCGAAGACCCTGATGCCCGATCACGAAGTATCCGAGGAGCGGCACGAGCTGCGGTCCGAGGACGACCGAGTGGCAGCCGTGGCCATCGCGGACACGATCATCGAGGAATCCGGCATCAAGCGCCGCCCCCTCATCCGGAACACCCTGCTGGGTGCGGTCGCGCTGGCTCCCCTGCCCGCCCTGGCCGTCTTCGGAGATCTGGGACCGCGTCCGGACGACAAGCTCGCGCACACCATGTGGGCCCCGAAGGACGGCAAGCTCAAGCGCCTCACCCGTGACCCTGATGGCACCCCCATCAAGGCTTCGGATGTCACCATCGGCTCCGCGTTTCACGTGATCCCGGAAGGCCTGAACGAGCTGGAGCACGGCAAGCTGAACGAGAAGGCCAAGGCCGTCGTTCTGCTGATGCGCCTGAACCCGGATGAGCTTCACCCCTCCCCCGGACGTGAGAACTGGGCTTACAACGGCATCGTCGCCTACTCCAAGATCTGCACGCACGTCGGTTGCCCTGTCGCTCTGTACGAGCAGCAGACGCACCACCTGCTGTGCCCGTGTCACCAGTCGACCTTCGACCTGACGCACGAGTGTGAGGTCATCTTTGGCCCGGCCAGCCGTCCGCTGCCGCAGCTGCCGATCGCCGTCGACGAAGAGGGTTACCTCGTCGCCACGAGCGATTTCCATGAACCTGTCGGACCGAGTTACTGGGAGCGTGACGAGCATGAGCGCCGCCTCAACAGCTGAGCAATCCACCTATCAGGCGGAGACCAAGTTCGGCCGCTTCACTGACTTCGTCGATCAGCGTGTCGGTGGATCCGGCATCCTGAAGGAGTTCGGCCGCAAGGTCTTCCCGGACCACTGGTCCTTCATGTTTGGCGAGGTGGCGCTGTACTCCTTCGTCATCCTGCTGATGTCGGGAACGTTCCTGACCTTCTTCTTCGACCCGTCCATGGCGGAGACCCACTACCAGGGCAGCTACTCGCCGCTCTACAACGTGGAGATGTCGGTCGCCTACAACTCCTCGCTGAACATCTCCTTCGAGGTGCGTGGCGGTCTGTTCATGCGCCAGGTCCACCACTGGGCAGCACTGCTCTTCGTGGCCTCCGTGTCGGTGCACATGCTCCGCGTGTTCTTCACCGGCGCCTTCCGCAAGCCGCGTGAGCTCAACTGGGTGGTGGGCGGTGTCCTGCTGATCCTGGCCATGGCCGCCGGCTTCACCGGTTACTCGCTCCCCGATGACCTGCTGTCCGGTAACGGCCTGCGCATCATCGACGGTGTCATCAAGTCGATCCCCGTGATCGGCACCTGGATCTCCTTCTTCCTCTTCGGCGGAGAGTTCCCCGGCACGGCCATCATCGGCCGCCTGTACGTGCTCCACATCCTGCTGGTCCCGGCTCTCATCCTTCTGATGGTCGCCATCCACCTGTTCATGGTCGTGGTTCACAAGCACACCCAGTACCCCGGCCCGGGCCGCAACGACCGCAACGTCGTCGGCTACCCGCTCGGCCCGGTCTACGCCGCGAAGGCCGGTGGCTTCTTCTTCATCGTCTTCGGTGTGATCGCACTGATGGCCGGCTTCTTCACGATCAACCCGATCTGGAACTACGGTCCGTACGACCCCTCCCCCGTGTCCGCAGGCACCCAGCCTGACTGGTACATCGGTTGGGTGGACGGCGCGCTGCGCCTGATGCCGGGCGTCATCGGCGCGATCGGCAGTTACCGTCAGCACTTCGAGTTCATCATCTTCGATCACACGCTGACCCTGAACGTGCTGCTGCCGGCCCTCGTGCCCGCAGGCATCGTGTTCACGGTGCTGTTCACCTACCCGTGGATCGAGCGCTGGATCACGAAGGACGACCGCGAGCACCACGTGCTGGACCGCCCGCGCAATGCTCCGACCCGCACCGCGATCGGCGTCGCAGGCATCGTGTTCTACTGCGTCATGTGGGCAGCCGCCAGCTCCGACCTCATCGCCACCCACTTCAAGGTGTCGCTGAACGACGTGACCTACTGGCTCCGCGCCCTGTTCTTCATCGGCCCGGTCATCGGCTTCTTCGTGGCCAAGCGTGTGGCTCTCGCCCTGCAGCGCAAGGACCGCGAGATCGCCCTGCACGGCCGCGAGACAGGACGCATCGTGCGACTGCCGCACGGTGAGTTCATCGAGGTCCACGAGCCGCTGAACGACTACAAGCGCTACCGCCTGGTGGCCTTCGAGTCGCCGAAGCCGCTCCCCGCACAGCCCAACGCGCAGGGTGTGGTGGACAGCAAGGAACGCCGTCGTGCGAAGTTCTCCAAGTGGTTCTTCGAGGACCGCGTCGCACCCGTCACTCCGGCGGAGCTCGAGTCGGCTCATGGCCACGGCCACCACGCCGAGGTCGAGTCCGGTGAGGACAGCAAGAGCCTGACCCACTGATTCAGCGGCAGACAGCCGAAAGGGCCCCCTCCAGGAAACTGGAGGGGGCCCTTTCGTCGTATCGACGCTTTTGCCGGCAAGTGGTCGGAGGCGCTGTGCCGGAGCCCTGCGTGAGCGCCCCGGGCCGGCGCTCAGGGGCGCGGTGGAGGGGCGGCCCGGTAGTTGCGGGGTGACTTCTTCCCCTGCCTCTGGAGGGGCACTCTGAGCGAGTAACGGTCGGCACGGTAGTAGGACACGGAATAGTCCACCACCGTGTCGGCCACATAAGCGTGACGCTGGATCTTGAGCAACGGTGAGCCGATGTCCACCTTGAGAAGAGTGGCCACGGACGGGCTGGCCGCGGTGGCCTCGACGATGTCCTCGCCCCAGTCCATCACCAGCCCGTAGTTCTGCTCCAGCTCGCCGTAGAGCGAGACCGGGGCCTTCCCCGCCGTGATTCCGGGCGCCCGTGACGAGACGATGAAGTTCTCGTCGACGCTCATGGGCTCATTGTCCGCGAGCAGAAGGCGCCTGAAGCGCACCACCGCGGTTCCCTCGGGGACCTCGAGCTCGCGCGCGAGATGGGCATTCGAATGGATCTCCTCGAAGCTGAGGACGCGCGACGTCGGCACCATGCCGCGGCGCTGCATCTCCTCGCTGTACGAGGTGAGTTTGAGCTGCAGGTCCATCTTCGGGCGGTGCACGAACGTCCCCACCCCCACCATGCGGTCCACCACATTGTCGCGGGCCAGGGAATCGAGAGCCTGCCGCACGGTCATCCGCGCGAGCCCGAAACGTTCGCACAGGGCGCGCTCAGAGGGCAGCTCCGTGCCCGGCTGGCACTTGGTGTCGATGAAGACCAACAGAAGGGATTTGAGCTGCTCATAGAGCGGCACAGGGCTTTCCCTGTCGATCTCTCCGCTGATGGCCGACGCACTGGGGGGCATGCTGTTCTCCGCACGAAAAGTGGATCACTGGACAGCTACTATTCTTGTTCAGATACCTGTACCGGTCTAATGAACATTCGAGGAGTCCCTGTGCCCGTTGTCCGCGCCCGAATCGCTGCCGCCATCGGCCTGCACGCGCGCCCGGCCGCCCAGTTCGTCCGCGCCGTCGCCGAGACGCTGCTGCCGGTCACCATCACCCAACAGGGACAGGATCCGGTGGACGCCCGGTCCCTCCTCGAGGTCATGACGGCGGACTTCACGCAGGGCACTGAAGTGACACTCGGTCTCGACGACGAACGGTACGGCACCCCGGAGGCCCAGAGCATCCTGGAGAGCCTCCGGGACCTGCTCGAGTCCCAGGAGTAGGCGACGGCGCCGCACGGCGCCTGAGGGGGCCGTCAGGGCTCCCCGCTGGTGAGCGATTCTTCAGCAACGAAAAACGACGACGGCGGCGGCCTCCCGAAGGAGGCCGCCGCCGTCGTCGTTGATGCAGTCAGTCGGCGTGAGCCGGCCGGTCAGTGAGCGTGATCACCGCGGCTGTACTCGAACACCCAGCCGACGAGGGCCACGACCGCGAGGCCGGCTGCGATGAAGAGGATCCACCAGCCGACGGCCAGGCCGAGGAAACCACCGGCGCAGGCCAGGCCGAGAACCAGCGGCCACCAGCTCCAGGGGCTGAAGTGACCCTGCTCGCCGGCGCCCTCGTGGATCTCGGCGTCCTCACGGTCCTCGGGACGCATGCCGACGCGCTTGCCGGTGAACCCGAGGTAGAACCCGATCATGCCGGCCAGGCCACCCACGAGAAGGATGCCCAGGACGCCGACCCACTCGGTCCAGTTGGTCAGGAAACCGTAGACGATCGAGACCGGGACGAAGAAGAAGACGCCGGTTCCGAAGAGCCAGGACTCGATTTTCACTTGGCGACTCCGTTCGGGACTGCGGAGGTGTGCGCGGGGGCCAGCTCCGGGTGGTGCAGGTCGAGCGCAGGACGCTCGGACCGGATGCGCGGGATGGACGTGAAGTTGTGACGCGGCGGCGGGCAGGACGTGGCCCACTCGAGCGAAGCGCCGAAGCCCCACGGGTCATCCACGGTGACCTTCTTGTCACTGCGCCAGGTGATGTACACGTTCCAGAAGAACGGGATCAGCGAGGCGCCGAGCACGAAGGAGGAGATCGTGGAGAACTGGTTCATCGCGGTGAAACCGTCCTGCGGCATGTAGTCCGCGTAACGACGCGGCATGCCGAGCACACCCAGCCAGTGCTGGATCAGGAAGGTGCCGTGGAAGCCAAGGAACAGGAGCCAGAAGTGGATCTTGCCGAGGCGCTCGTTGAGCATCTTGCCGGTCCACTTCGGCCACCAGAAGTAGAAGCCCGCGAACATCGCGAACACCACGGTGCCGAACACCACGTAGTGGAAGTGGGCGACCACGAAGTAGCTGTCCGAGAGGTGGAAGTCCAGCGGCGGCGACGCCAGGATGATGCCGGTCAGACCGCCGAAGAGGAAGGTGACCATGAAGCCGAGGCTCCAGAGCATGGGGGTCTCGAAGGTGATGGACCCACCCCAGAGCGTTCCGATCCAGTTGAAGAACTTCACACCGGTCGGAACCGCGATCAGCATAGTCATGAAGGAGAAGAACGGCAGCAGCACGGAGCCGGTCACGTACATGTGGTGAGCCCACACGGTGACGGACAGGGCGGCGATGGAGATGGTCGCGTAGACCAGGCCCTTGTAACCGAAGATCGGCTTGCGGCTGAACACCGGGAAGATCTCGGAGACGATGCCGAAGAACGGCAGGGCGATGATGTACACCTCGGGGTGACCGAAGAACCAGAACAGGTGCTGCCAGAGCACCGCTCCACCGTTCTCGGGATCGAAGATGTGAGCACCGAAGCGACGGTCGGCACCCAGGCCGAACAGAGCGGCGGCCAGCGGCGGGAAGGCCATCAGCACGAGGATCGCGGTGATCAGCGTGTTCCAGGTGAAGATCGGCATGCGCCACATGGTCATGCCCGGGGCACGCATGCAGATGATCGTCGTGATGAAGTTCACGGCGCCGAGGATGGTGCCGAAGCCGGAGAGACCCAGACCGAAGACCCAGAGGTCACCGCCCACGCCCGGAGAGAACGTGGTGTTGGAGAGGGGCGCGTAGGCGAACCAGCCGAAGGAGGCGGCACCCTGAGGGGTGATGAAGCCCGAGACGGCGATGGTGGAGCCGAACAGGAAGAACCAGAAGGCCAAGGCGTTCAGACGGGGGAAGGCCACGTCGGGGGCGCCGATCTGGAGCGGCATGATGACGTTGGCGAAGCCCGCGAACAGCGGGGTGGCGAACATCAGGAGCATGACCGTGCCATGCATGGTGAACAGCTGGTTGTACTGCTCCTTGGTCTGCAGGATCTGCATACCGGGTTCAAACAGCTCCGCGCGGATGAGCAGCGCCATGACGCCGCCCAGGCAGAAGAAGATGAACGAGGCGATCAGGTACATGTAACCGATCGTCTTGTGGTCGGTGGACGTGATCCAGTTGACCACGATCCGGCCCTTGGATTTCGGCACGACCGGTGCCTCCAGGACCCCAGCGGGTTGAGTGTAGGTAGCCACGAGACGTCCCTTACTTCTTTTCGTTCAGATTGGGGTTGCGGTCGTACTTGGAACCAAGCTCGCCCGTATTGCCCTGCTTGCGGAGGTCATCCATATGAGCCTGGAACTCGGACTCGGAGACGACCTTCACGCGGAAGAGCATCTCGGAGTGGTACTCACCGCAGAGTTCGGCGCACTTACCGTCGTAAGTGCCTTCCTTGGTGGGGGTGAAGTTCAGGTAGTTCGTCTTACCGGGGATCATGTCGCGCTTCTGCAGGAAGGCGGGAACCCAGAAGGAGTGGATGACGTCACGGGAGTTCAGCTCCAGCTCGACGCTCTTGTTGACCGGGAGGTACAGCGTGGGGAGCTTGTCCTTGTCCACTTCCTGACCGGTGAGGTGCGCCTGGACGCCGCCTTCGTACACGGGCTGCTGGATGACATTGCCCTGCTTGTAGTTGAAGTCCCAGGCCCACTGCTTGCCACGGACATCGACCACGACGTCGGCCGGCTTGGACCGGTCGTCGATCGCCTGCTGGTCACGGTCGGTGAAGTAGAAGAACACCAGGACCATGAACAGCGGGATGGTCAAGTAGAAGACCTCGAGCGGCAGGTTGTAGCTCAGCTGCTTGGGGAAACCGGTGGTGCCCTTGCGGCGCCGGTAGGCGATGATGCACCAGATGATCAAGCCCCAGGTCACGAACCCGACGGCAATGGCGGCAATCCACGAGTTCACCCAGAGGTCGATGATCCGGCCAGTGTGGTTGGTGACGTCCTTCTCAGACGGCAACCACCCCCTGGCTACCTCCGATGAACATCCGGTCAATGCCAACGCACCGGCCACGGCGACGCCGGTGATCGCCGTGATCTTACCGCGTCGGCTGCCGGTTCGGTTCTGCGAACTCACAGACGGCCCTTCCTCTTTGTTTCAGCATGTGGCGCCGTTTTTTGGCACCACTGCGTGGAGTTTTACTACCCGATGTAGAGCTTACCGCGATGGGCCGCGTTTTGCTCACACAACAGCCGTGTGCCCCACACATTCTTGAGAAGTGCGGGGCACACGGCTGCCGAGAAGGGAGACTTCCTAGTGGAACGAGTCACCACAGGCGCAGGAACCGCCGGCATTCGGGTTGTCGATGGTGAAGCCCTGCTTGGAGATGGTGTCCTCGAAGTCGATCGAAGCGCCGTTCAGGTACGGAACGCTCATCTTGTCCACCACGACCTCCACACCGTCGAAGTCGCGGACGGCGTCGCCGTCGAGCAGACGCTCGTCGAAGTAGAGCTGGTAGATGAGGCCCGAGCAGCCGCCCGGCTGAACGGCGACGCGCAGACGGAGGTCCGTGCGGCCTTCCTGCTCCAGGAGGCTGCGGACCTTGCCAGCGGCTACGTCGCTGAGCTGGACCTCGTGGGTGGGAAGCTCGTCATCCGTGGTGACAGCGACATTCTCGCTGGTGCTGGTGCTCATGGATCTCTCCTCTTTCACTTTTCCCAAGGCCTGTCATGACCCCAGGACACTGCTGGCTCTCCTACTATGCTACGGCCGAACACGGAGCAGCCTTAATAGGAGTCAACGCGGGAACGGCCCGCGATCTTCCCGGACGTCGCCGATTCAGCCGTTGAGATCGGCGAGAAGGAGCGCCTCGGCCAGGATGGCCTTGCGGAACTCCTCGATGTGGAGGGACTCGTTGGCGCTGTGCGCGCGGGAATCGGGGTCCTCAACGCCGGTCACCAGGATCTGCGCCTTCGGGTAGACCTCGACGAGTTCCGCGATGAAAGGGATCGACCCGCCGATGCCGGTGCCCACCGAGCCGGTCCCCCACGCCTCCGCGAGGGCGGCCATCATGGCGGTCGCGGCGGGCGACTCCATGTCCACGGCGAACGGGTTGCCCATCTCGCCCGGGGTGAAGGTGACCTGAGCGCCGAACGGGGCGTGGGCCTTCACGTGCTCCTCGACCGCCTTCATGGCGGCCTGCGGGTCCTGCCCGGGGGCGATCCGCAGGCTGAACTTCGCACGCGCCGTCGGGAGCAGGGTGTTGCTGGCCACCTCGATGCTCGGTGCGTCGATGCCGATGATGGACAGGGCCGGCTTGGTCCAGATGCGGGAGGTGAGGCTCCCCTCCCCCGCGAGCTGCACGCCCGGCAGGACCGATGCGTCGGCGCGGAAGTCCTCTTCCGGCATGTCGACGTCGGAGTCGTCGTGCGAGACCAGACCCTCGATCGCCACATTGCCGCGCTCGTCGTGCAAGGTGCTGATGAGGCGCGCCAGCAGGGTGGGCGCGTCGAGCACGGGTCCGCCGAACATGCCGGAGTGGACCGCGTGGTCCAGCACACGGACCTCGACGACGCCGTCGACCAGGCCACGGAGGCTCGTCGTCAGGGCGGGGATGCCCACCTTCCAGTTGCTGGAGTCGGCGACGATGATGACGTCGGCCTCGAGCTCGGCCTGGTGCTCCTCCAGGAAGGTGCGGAACGTCGGCGAACCGGCCTCCTCTTCGCCCTCGATGAAGAGCGTGACGCCAAGGCCGAGTTCGTCCCCGAGGACCTTCGCGACGGCGGCGCTGGCGGAGAGGTGCACCATGATGCCCGCCTTGTCATCGGCCGCCCCGCGGCCGTACAGCCGGCCGTCACGTTCGACCGCGACGAACGGCTCGGACTCCCACAGGGCCGGATCCCCCGGCGGCTGGACATCGTGGTGGGCATACAGCAGCACGGTCGGCTTGCCGTCCGCGGCGGCGCGGCGTGCGACGACGGCGGGCCCGCCCGGCGTGCCGTCCTCCTTGAGAGCGCGGTGCACGGCGACCTCCGGGAATCCGGCGGCGGTGGCGAGGGCCGCGACGGCTTCGGCGCTGCGGTCCAGCTGAGCGGCGTCGAAGCTCGCCCAGGCGATGCCCGGGATGGCGACGAGGTCCTTGAGGGTCGCCACGGTGGAGGCGAAGGATTCATCGATAGCGGCGCGCAGGGCCGCGCTGTGGCGGCCGGCTGCTGGCAGGCTGTTTTCCTCGTGAGAAGTCATGCTGAAAGCCTACCGAAGCACGGTGCAGGTCCAGCGACCTGCACCGAGTATCCTTGTGGGGTGTTTGGACGTAAGAAGGATGAGCCCCTGCCCGCCGAGCCGGAGACCGCTTCCGATGCTCCCGTGATCGGAAAGGGTGCCCCGACCCCGAAGCGGAAGGACCAGGTCGCAGCCCGCAAGCGCCCCCTGGTGCCCGAGGACCGCAAGGCCTCGAAGCAGGCTGAGCGCCTTGCCGTCGCGGAGCAGCGCGCCAAGGTGCGCAGCGCGATGGACACCGGTGACGAGCGCTTCCTGCCCGTGCGTGACAAGGGCCCACAGAAGCGTTTCGCCCGTGACTTCGTGGACTCCCGCTTCAGCGCCGGTGAGTTCCTGATGTTCGGTGCCCTGATCTTCGTGGTAGCGTCCCTGGTCATCCCGCAGCGGAGCGACTCCCAGTTCATCGTGCTGGGCGCGTTCTGGGTGATGTTCCTGGTGGTCTTCGTGGACACGTTCCTGCTCAGCCGCCGCCTCAAGAAGGCGCTGACGGCCAAGTTCGGGTCCGTCGAGCGCGGCACCGTCTGGTACGGCTGCATGCGCGCCCTGCAGTTCCGCAAGCTGCGCCTTCCCAAGCCCCAGGTCACTCGCGGCCAGCGTCCCAGCTGATCCGGGCGGCCAGCGAGCCTCCCCTCCTTCCACAGACAAAGGCCCCGGCCGTGAATCTCACGACCGGGGCCTTTGTGGTGTCCGGACTCAGCGGCGGAGCTTCGCGAGACCTTTGTTGATGTGGCCCGCCCAGAAGGGACCCTCATACAGGAATGCCGTGTAGCCCTGGACGAGGTTCGCGCCGGCGTCGAGGCGTTCCTGGACATCGGCCGCCGTTTCGACTCCGCCCACCGAGATGATGACCATCTCCGCAGGCACCTGGGCGCGCAGACGGCGCAGGACATCCAGAGACCGGGCCTTCAGGGGCGCCCCGGACAGACCGCCGGCGCCGCACGACTCGACCTTGGCGGCCGGCGCCGTGAGGCCCTCCCGCCCGATCGTGGTGTTGGTCGCGATGATCCCGTCGAGACCGAGGTCGATCGCCAGGCGGGCCACGTCATCCAGATCCTCATCGCTCAGGTCGGGGGCGATCTTGACCAGCAGCGGAACGTGGCGTCCCGCGCTGCGGTCCGCTTCCGCTCCCACGGCCTCCAGGAGAGGGCGGAGCGAGTCCACGTTCTGGAGGAGGCGGAGTCCGGGCGTGTTCGGGGAACTGACGTTCACCACCAGGTAATCGGCGTGCGGGGCCAGCGCACGGGTGCTGACGAGGTAATCCTCGACGGCGTGCTCCAGCTCGACGAGCTTGGTCTTGCCGATGTTCACGCCGATGACGGGGCGCACGCCCGGGTGACGACGGCTCAGTGCGGCGCGGGCTGCGGCGATGCGCGGCGCGACGTGCTCGGCGCCGTCGTTGTTGAAGCCCATCCGGTTGATCACCGCGCGGTCCTCCACCAGGCGGAAGAGGCGCGGCTTCTCATTGCCCGGCTGAGCTGCGCCGGTGATGGTTCCCGCCTCGATGTGGCCGAAGCCCATGGCGGCCAGTGCCTCGATGGCCAGGCCTTCCTTGTCGAATCCCGCGGCAAGACCGAACGGGGACGGGAAGTCGATGCCGAGCACCGTGGTCCGCAGCGACGGGTCGGGACCGTTGAGCCGGTGAAGGAGCCCGGCCGCTCCGGCCTTGTTGAAGAACCGGATGGCCTGGTAACCGATCCGATGAGCCTTCTCGGGATCCATCCAGGAGAAGGCAACACGGAATACGGTGGGATAGATGCGCATGGCTCCATTTTTTCCGCTCGGGCCGGTCCGCACAAATGAGCCCACGTCATGGGGGCGGGCTTAGGATGAAAACGCGGACACACGACGTGCTGAGGAGGGGACATGGAGTGGCAGCCGGACATCCTCGGGCCGTCCTTCGAGTCCTTGGAACTGCACACCACGCGGGAAGGTTCCCGGCAGACCGCCACCCTGATCCGGTACCTCGGGGCGACGCCGGACGGCGCACAGCCAGCACGGGGCACCGTCCTGTTCCTGCATGGCTGGAGCGACTATTTCTTCAACAGGGAACTGGCGGAGTTCTTCGCGGGCCAGGGCTTCAGCTTCTTCGCGCTGGACCTCCACAATCACGGGCGGAGCCTGCGCCCGGAGCTGCCCGGTGGCTACGTGGCCGATCTCGACCACTACGACCAGGACATCCTGGCAGCGCTGCATGCGTGTCATCCGGCGTCGGGACGCCCGCTGCTGCTCATGGGCCATTCGACCGGTGGCCTGGTGGCGAGCCTGTGGGCGGCCCGCCATCCGGATCGTGTGGACGGCTTGATCCTCAACAGCCCCTGGCTGGAGATGCACGGCAGTCCAGCCGTCCGCCATGCGGCGCGGTCACTGCTGGCTCCGATTTCCCGCATGAGGCCCCAGACCGTGCTGCGTCTTCCGGAGCGGGGGTTCTACTGGCGCAGCATCAGTTCCGAGGCGGAGGGCGAGTGGGAGCTCGACGACCGGTTCCGGCCGCCTCTGGCCTTCCCGGTGCGTGCCGGCTGGCTCAGCGCAATCCTGAGCGGCCAGAGCAAGGTGGCCCGCGGCCTCCGGCTCTCCCAGCCCATCGTGGTGCTCATGTCCACGTCGAGCTCCAACGGTCCCCTCTGGCGGGAGGATATGCGCCGCAGCGACGCGGTCCTGGACGTCAACACCATGGCCGTCCGCGCCCTCGAACTCGGCACCTCCGTGACTCTGGAAAGGGTCGACGGCGCACTGCACGACGTCTTCCTCTCCCCCGCCGCCGTGCGCGAGGAAGCCTATGGCCGGCTCCGACGCTGGCTCAAGACCTTCTGACTGCGACAACCCGAAAGGAAAACCTGATGACACGTTCCCCTCTGCTGGTCCGCAGCTGGCAGCAGGACGTGCTGTTCAACGACTTCGAACAGTGCCTCCTGCCCCTGGAACCCGACGAGGAGGGCGCGGTCTCGGCGACACTGGTCCGCCGGAAGCCGAAGCGCGAGCTGTCGTCGGAGGCACGGGCTCATGACTGGCCGTCATGGCTCGCCGCAGTCCGGCAGCGACGCGAGCACCGCAATGATCACGAGGACCACAATGTGGTGCTGTACCTCCACGGGTGGGCGGACTACTTCCTCCAGACCGAGTTGGCCGACTACTTCGAGGACCACGGCGCGAGTTTCTACGCGCTGGACCTGCGCAAGTTCGGCCGCAGTCTGCACGAGTACCAGACCGCCGGCTACACGGACGACCTGGACGTCTATGACGAGGAGATCGAGGCCGCCCTCTCCGTCATCAGGGAGGAGGCCGCCGTCCGGGGCGTGCCGGAGGAACGCCTCCGGGTGCACTTGATGGGGCATTCCCTCGGCGGGCTGGTCGCTGCGCTGTGGGCGGACCGCCACCCGGGCCGCCTGGCCAGCGTCATCCTGAACTCCCCCTGGCTGGAGCTCCAGGGCAGCACGCTGGTGCGCAGTATCGCCTCCCAGCTGGTGGAACCGTTCGCTCGGGCCGATCCCAAGCACGCGTTCCCGCTTCCGGAGATGCCCGCGTACTGGAAGAGCGTCAGCGACAAAGCATACGGCGAATGGCACATCGTCTCCGCCTGGCGGCCCCGGGAATCCTTCCCCATCCGTGCCGGATGGATCCGCGCGGTCATGAACGGCCATGCCCGCGTGCAGCACGGCCTCGACATCGATGCGCCGGTCCTCATCATGCTGAGCGAGCGGAGCAAGATCCAGACCGGCTACACGGACGAGCTCAAGACGCTCGACGCCGTGATCGACGTCCAGGAGACCGCCAAGCGGGCGCTGGGGATCAGTCGCCGGGTCGCCGTGTTCCGGTACCGCGGCGCCATCCACGACATCTTCATGTCCGCACGGCACGTCCGGGAGCAGGCCTACAAGGAGTCGATGGACTGGCTCGTTCAGACCGCCGCGGAATCCACGGCCGCACCGTAGCGGCGGTCGCGGCGGGCGTAGGTCTCGACCGCCTGATACAAGGTGGTGCGGTCCACGTCCGGCCACAGTTCCTCAAGGAAGACGAATTCGGCGTAGGCGGACTGCCAGGGCAGGAAGTTGGACAGGCGCTGCTCACCGGATGACCGCATGAAGAGATCGACGTCGGGCAGATCGGGCTGGTAAAGGTACCGCTGCACCGTCTTCTCCGTGATCTTGCCGGGCTTGAGGCGTCCGGCCGCGACCTCCTCCGCCATGCGGTTGAAGCCGTCCACCAGCTCCGCGCGGCCACCGTAGTTGATGCACATGGTCAGCACGCAGCGCGTGTTGGCACGGGTGAGCTTCTCGGCCTCCTCGAGCTCCCGGATCACGGATCCCCAGAGTCGCGGACGGCGGCCCGACCAGCGCACCTGGACACCCCAGCGATTGAGCTGGTCACGCTGGCGGCGTAGTACATCCTTGTTAAATCCCATGAGGAAGCGGACCTCCTCGGGGGAACGCTTCCAGTTCTCCGTGGAGAACGCGTAGACCGTCACGTACTTCACGCCGAGCTCGATCGCGCCCGCAACCACGTCGAGCAGCGCCGGCTCCCCCGCCTTGTGCCCTTCGATCCGAGGCAGCCCCCGGAGGTTGGCCCAGCGCCCGTTGCCATCCATGACGATCGCGACGTGTTCGGGGACGAGTTCCGCCGGGATGCTCGGCGGTGTGGCGCCGCTCGGGTGCGGATAGGGGAATTCGTAGCCCTGCTGGGCGGAATCAGAGAAGGACACGTGTGTTAATTCCTCAGTTCAGGACGAACGGTCGACATGCTGCAAGGACTTCACCCTGCGTTCCAGGTGCCATTGTAGATAGGCGGACACGAGCCCCGCGGCTTCGGTCCTGGCGCGTTCCGGCGACTCCCCCGCCGTCTCCCAGTCACCACTCAGCAGTGCCGCGAGCAAGGTGATGGTCTCCGGAGCAGGAGCAGGCGACCCGGGTGGCCGGCAGTCCGCGCACACCATGCCGCCCAGAGCCGCGTTGAACGCGGTGTGCGGGCCAGGGGCGTCGCAGCGGGCGCAGGAGGTGAAGCTCGGGGCCCAGCCGCCGGTGGACAGGGCCCGCAGGAGATACGAGTCGAGAATGAGGCCGGGCGCGTAGGCGCCGCGACTGAGCGCCGCCAGCGCCCCGACGAGCAGAAGGTACTGGGCGGTGCCCGAGTCGCCGTCGACGTCGGTCAGCTTCTCCGCCGTCTCCACCATGGCCGCCGCCACCGTGTAGCGCGAGTAATCGGAGGCGATCGCATGCCCGTAGGAGCCTTTGCTCTGGGCCTGGGTGACGACTTCGAGGCTCCGTCCCGGCACCAGCTGCAGATCCGCCACCATGAAGGGTTCGAGCCGGGAGCCGAAACGGCTGCTGGTCCGCCGGACACCGCGGGCCACCGCACGGATCTGACCGTGGTGCTTCGTCAGCAGCGTCAGGATACGGTCCGCCTCGCCCAGCTTATGGGTGCGCAGCACGACGGCGTCGTCGCGGTATGCGCGTGATGTGAAGCTCGCCTCTGCCACGGTTCCATTCTCCCACTTCCGGACGCCGAAAGGCCCCGGCGGCGCTCCGGGAGTCGGAGCACCGCCGGGGCCCGCGGTGATTCAGCCTGCGCCGTCCGGGACGCCGGGCGGCGGGTCCATCTCAGATGGAGCGGTCCCGGATGGCCCGGTTGACCGCGGAGATCACGGCCTTCAGGGAGGACGTGCTGGTGTTCGAGTCGATGCCGGTGCCCCACAGGACCCGCTCCCCCACCGCACACTCGACGTAGGCGGCCGCCAGGGCGTTGCCGCCCTCGCTCAGCGCGTGCTCGCTGTAGTCCAGCACGCGGACGTCGACGCCGTCCTTGCTCAGGATGTCCAGCAGGGCGGCGATGGGGCCGTTGCCGTGCCCCGTGCGGTCCACGATCTGCCCGTCCACCCGCATCGCCGCGTGGAGGGTTACGGCCCCGTCCTCGTCGGATTCGGTGCGAGTCGCGCCGAGAGCGTAACGGCCCCACTGCTGCGCAGCATCCTTGGCGGGCAGGTACTCGTCCTGGAACGCCTTCCACAGCTCGTCCGCGCTGACCTCGCCGCCGACGGTGTCCGTGCGGCGCTGGATGACACCGGAGAATTCGATCTGGGCACGGCGCGGCAGGTCCAGGTGGTGTTCGGACTTCAGCAGGTACGCGACGCCGCCCTTGCCGGACTGCGAGTTCACGCGGATGACCGCCTCATAACTCCGGCCCACATCCTTGGGGTCGATGGGCAGGTACGGGACCTGCCAGGTGAACTCGTCGACCTCGACGCCGGCCGCCTGAGCGTCCTGCTCGAGGGCCTCCAGGCCCTTCTTGATGGCGTCCTGGTGGGAACCGGAGAACGCGGTGAAGACCAGATCGCCACCGTACGGGGAACGCTCGGGGACGGGCAGCTGGTTGCAGTACTCCACGGTCCGGCGGATCTCGTCGATGTTCGAGAAATCGATCATGGGGTCCACGCCCTGGACGAACATGTTCAAGCCCAGCGTCACCAGATCCACATTGCCGGTGCGTTCGCCGTTGCCGAACAGGCAGCCCTCGATGCGGTCGGCGCCTGCCAGGTAGCCCAGCTCGGCGGCCGCGACGCCGGTGCCCCGGTCATTGTGCGGGTGCAGGGAGAGGATGATGCCTTCCCGCGGGTGCAGGTTCCGGTGCATCCACTCGATGGAGTCGGCATAGACGTTCGGGGTGGCCATCTCCACCGTCGCCGGCAGGTTGATGATCACCTGGCGGTCGGCGGACGCCTCGAAGATGTCCGCGACGGCGTTGCAGACCCGCACGGCGTACTCGAGCTCCGTGCCCGTGAAGGACTCCGGCGAGTACTCGTACGTGACATTGGTGTCGGTCAGCGTCTCCTCGTACTTCTTGCACAGCCGGGCGCCCTGCAGGGCGATGTCCAGGATCCCGTCCTCGTCCTGCTTGAACACGACGCGGCGCTGCAGCGTCGACGTGGAGTTGTAGAGGTGGACGATCACGTTCTTGGCGCCGGTGATGGCCTCGTACGTGCGCTCGATCAGGTGCTCACGGGCCTGGGTCAGCACCTGGATGGTCACATCGTCCGGGATGTGGTTGCCCTCGATCAGCTGGCGGACGAAGTCGAAATCCGTCTGGGAAGCGGAAGGGAAACCGACCTCGATCTCCTTGTAGCCCATGCGGACCAGCAGATCGAACATCTTCATCTTGCGGGCCGGGCTCATGGGGTCGATGAGCGCCTGATTCCCATCGCGCAGATCGACCGCGCACCAGCGGGGCGCCGTGGTGATCCGCTTGTCCGGCCAGGTCCTGTCCGGCAGATCGACGGTGATCTGCTCGTGGAACGGGATGTAACGGTGGACGGGCATGCCCGAGGGCTGCTGTGCATTTCGCATGTGATTTCAGTGCCTTTTACTCGTGAGGGCTGTCAAGATAGCCGGGCGCAACAGACTCCGCGACGAGGGAGCCCAGCTTCACAACGGTAAAGAATCAGGCCTCGCCACGGCAGCTAAGAAGAAGCAGCCCTGCATGCACGTTGTCAGGTTAGCACGTGCTTAGGATGAGGGTGTCCCGCATCACCACGATGTCCACCATGTGGCCCGACCAGGGGCCATCCTGCAGAGGAGAGATTCCCCTTTGAATCCATCCGGTATTGAACTCGGCCACGTCGACCCCGGGACGCGAGCCCAGGATGACTTCTACCGCCATGTCAACGGCGCCTGGCTGTCCTCCACCACGATCCGCGACGACCGTTCGCTCGAAGGCACCTTCACCGCGCTCCGCGACGCCTCGGAGGAGGCGGTCCGCACCCTGATCGAAGACGCCGCCGACCGAGGGCAGGCCGAAGGCGGGATCGCCGCGCAGATCGGCGGGCTCTACGCGAGCTTCATGGATGAAGCCCGTGTCGAGGCACTCGGCCTGGACCCGATCCGTGAGCGTCTCGCCGCGCTGGCCGAGCTCGACGGCCCGGAAGCGGTGATCCGCCGCGTGGGCGAACTCTTCCGCGCGGACGTCCCGGGCCTCTTCTATCTCTACCCGTCCCCCGACGCCGGCGATCCCACCCGCGTCCTGCTCTACCTCGGACAGTCCGGCCTCGGCCTGCCCGACGAAAGCTACTACCGCGAGGAACAGTTCGCGGAAACCGTGGCCAAGTACCAGGAGCACCTCGGCCGGATCCTTGCGCTGGCCGAGTGGGAGGATCCCGAGGGCGCCGCGGAGCGCATCGTGGCCCTCGAGCGCCGGATCGCCGCGACGCACTGGGACAAGGTCACCCTCCGCGACCCTCAGAAGACCTACAACCTCCGCACCGCGGCGGAGTTCGCCGAGGTCTTCCCCTTGGCCCGCCCCTGGTTCGAAGCGGCCGGGATCGACGAAGCTGTCTACGGAGAGGTGGTCCTCAGCACGCCGGAGTACTTCCCCGCCCTGCTGGAGCTGCTGTCCTCCGAACCCGTGCAGAGCTGGCGGGACTGGCTCGCGGCCAGGATCGTCGGCGCCGCGGCCCCGTACCTCTCCTCCCCCTTCGTGCGGGAGAACTTCGCGTTCTACGGCACCGTGCTCAGCGGCACCCCCGAACTGAAGGAACGCTGGAAGCGCGGCGTCGCCGTCGTCGAGGATGCGCTCGGCGAGGCGATCGGCGAGCTGTATGTCCGCAAGCACTTCCCGGAGAGCCACAAGGCGCGCATGGAGGAGCTGGTGGCGAACCTCGTGGAGGCGTACCGCAGCAGCATCACCGGACTCGACTGGATGGGCGAGGAGACCAAGACCCGCGCCCTCGCCAAGCTCGACTCGTTCCGGACCAAGATCGGCTACCCGGCCAAGTGGACCGACTACTCGTCCGTGGTCATCGACCCCGCCGACCTGCTGGGCAATGTGGAGCGTGCCCACAGCGCCGACGTGGACCGGCACCTGGACGAAGTGGGCAAGGAGGTCGACCATGAGAAGTGGCTCATGACGCCCCAGACGGTCAACGCCTACTACCACCCGGTGCTGAATGAGATCGTCTTCCCGGCCGCGATCCTGCAGCCGCCGTTCTTCCAGGCCGACGCCGATGACGCGGTCAACTACGGCGCGATCGGCGCCGTCATCGGTCACGAGATCGGGCACGGCTTCGACGACAAGGGTTCCCAGTACGACGGCGACGGCACCCTGCGCAACTGGTGGACCGACGCCGACCGCGAAGCGTTCGAGGGTCGCACTCGGCGCCTCGTCGATCAGTTCAACGCTCTGGAACCGGCGGAGGCCCCGGGTCATCGTGTGAACGGTGAGCTCACCCTCGGCGAGAACATCGGAGACCTCGGTGGACTGGGCATCGCGTACAAGGCCTACCTGGCCACGCTCGACGGCGGAGAGGCCCCGGTCCTCGACGGCCTGACAGGCGCCCAGCGCTTCTTCTTCGCATGGGCCACGAGCTGGCGCCAGGTGATCCGCAGCGAAGAGGCGATCCGCCGCGTCACGATCGACCCGCACTCCCCCAATGAGTTCCGCGCCAACGCGACCGTTCGGAACCTGGACGCCTTCCACGAGGCGTTCGACGTCCGGGAGGGCGACGCCATGTGGCTCCCCGAGGAGGAACGCGTCCGCATCTGGTGACGCTTTCCAGGGAGACGGCGAGGGCCGTGAAGAGGATTCCTCTTCACGGCCCTCGCCGTCTGCCGCGGCGCCTGCGCCCGTCAGCCGGTGAACGCGCTCTGGCAGGTCTGGTCCGCGGCCGTCTGGCCGACGATGTCCTTGGGCAGCTGAACCGTCTGGTACGCGGTGCCGGAGGCGAAGTCCGTGCCCACGGCGACCTGGACACCCAGGATGTCGGCGCTGGGCTTCAGCTGCGCCTGCGGGATGCCGAGGGCCGTGGCCACCTTGACGGCCGCGCCGCGGTAGGCGGACGAGTAGTACACGACCGTCTTGGCAGTCGTCTCCGCCGGGACCGCCGCCTGGACCAGGAAGCCCTTGGCCAGGAGGAAGGTGTTGAGCTCCTGGCTCCGGCCCTCGACGCCGGTGCCGTTCGCCACGGTCACCGGCGCGGTCGACTGATCGACGCCCGGAGCCGGGTTCGTGGTGGCGGAGGGAGTGGAGGACGGCGTCGACGACGGCGTCGCGCTGGGCTTGGGCTTCGGCTTGGCCGCGTTGGGGTTGGTGAGGTCGACTCCCTCACGCATCGCCTTGAACAGCTGGCCCGCATCCGGTTCCTTCGGCTGGACCCAGGCCGTCGGGTTCACGACCGACGGCTCCCACGGCACCGTCACGAAGGCGACCTTGGCGAGATCCACCTTCTGCAGGCGCTGGGCGATGGTGATCAGGGTCTGCGGATTGGCGAGCCCCTCATCCACCGTGAGGTTCTTGGTGACCGTGTCCGCGATGCCCAGGAGCTTCGGGAGATTGGTGAGTGTGCCGTCACTCCGCACCTTACGGGCCAGGGAGGCCAGGAACTGCTGCTGCGACTTGATGCGGGAGATGTCACTGCCGTCGCCCACACCGTGGCGGTTACGCAGGAAGGCCAGGGCCTGATCGCCCTGGACGAGCGACTTGCCGGCGGGGAGCTTGAGCCGGGAGTCCGGATCGTCGATCGGCGCGTTGACGCAGACCTCCACGCCTCCCACCTCGTTGGACAGCTCCTTGACGGCGTTGAAGTCGGCCATCATGAAGTGGTCGATCTCCAGACCGGTCAGCTTGTTGATCGTGTCGACGGTGCAGCCCGGACCCGCTTCGGACATCGCGCCGTTGATCTGCGAGTCCGGCCGGGGCGCCTTGACCTGTTTGGTCTTGGGGTCGGTGCACTGCGGAATGGAGACGACAAGGTCGCGCGGGAAGGACACCATGCTGACCCGCTGGTTGTCCGCGGAGATGTCCAGCAGCATCAGCACATCCGAATTGCCGTACCCGGATGACTGGTCCGACGTGCCGTAGGCCTTGTTCTTGCCGTCACGGGTGTCCGTGCCCATGATCAGGATCTGCAGGCGGTCGGTCGCGTCGTTGAGAGTCCCTTTGTCCCGGCCCGACGCCGTGAGGGGCGCGGTGTTCAGATTGCCCTGCAGGCGGAAGTACCAGTACCCGGCGAACCCGAGCACCGCGATGAGGGCGGCGCTGGCGACCCACGCCGTGACCTTCACCCAGAGCGGGGCTCCGGACGGCCGGGTCAGGTGGCGTGCTTCGTGCACCTTGGCGTCAGATGCGTGAGCACGCGCTTTGCGGAGCGTGTCATCCGCCCGTCGTGCGGCATGGGGTGGCTTGGTCACTCAAGGGGCCTTTCGAAACAAACAGAACCGTCCCATCGTAGAGCCGATTCCTGCATTTGAGCTGACAGATCTCCGAAGAGTCCTGCTCAGAAGCCCATCCGCCCCAGCTGCTTGGGATCCCGCTGCCAGTCTTTGGCCACCTTCACGTGCAGATCGAGGTACACCTTCGTGCCCAGCAGCGCCTCGATGCCCTTGCGGGCGCGCGTGCCGACTTCTTTGAGCCTGCTGCCTGCGCGGCCGATGATGATCGCCTTCTGGGAAGGCCGTTCCACGAACAGGTTCACCCGGACATCCAGGAGGGGGTTGTCCTCCGAACGTCCCTCTCGGGGGACGATCTCCTCGACCACCACGGCCAGGGAGTGGGGCAGTTCGTCCCGCACGCCTTCGAGAGCGGCCTCACGGATCAGCTCGGCCACCATGACGGCTTCCGGCTCATCGGTCAGCTCTCCGTCCGGGTAGAGCGGCGGCGACTTCGGCAGGTACGAGATCAGCACGTCCTCCAGGGTGGTCACCTGGAAACCGTCCTGTGCCGACACCGGGACGATGTCCCTGAAGCCGTCGCCGCCGAGGATCTCCTGGCCCATGGCGTGCACGGACAGCAGCTGCTTGCCGAGATCCTCCTTGCTCACCAGATCGGCCTTGGTGACGACGGCGATGATGGGCTTGCGCCCGAGGAGCGCCAGCTGCTGTGCGATGAAACGGTCACCGGGGCCCACGGCCTCGTTGGCCGGGAGGCAGAACCCGATGACGTCCACTTCGGACAGGGTGGCCGCCACCAGATCGTTCAGCCGCTGCCCCAGCAGCGTGCGGGGCCGGTGCAGGCCCGGCGTGTCGACGAGGACCAGCTGGGCGTCGGGACGGTGCAGGATGCCGCGGATCGTGTGGCGGGTGGTCTGCGGCTTGTTGGAGGTGATGGCGACCTTCTGTCCCACCAGGGCGTTGGTCAGGGTGGACTTGCCCGCATTCGGACGTCCCACCAGGATGGCGAAACCTGCCCGGTAATCCTTGTTCTCCGGTGTGGGCATCAGCCCGTCATTGCGTCCCGACATCAGTTCTCTTCCTCCCGGGACTCCGCGGTCCCACGTTCAGTTTCATTCGACTCCTGGGCCAGGACGTGGTGCACACGGTTCCTCCGGCCCTCAATGCTCAGCGCTTCCAGCCGCAGCCCGTGGGTGAAGGCGACGCTGCCCAGGATGGGAACCCTGCCCAGCGCCTTGGCGAGGAGGCCGCCGACGGAATCGACGTCGTCGTCCTCGATCTCCCGGTCGAAAAGCTCACCCAGGTGGTCGATCGGCATGCGGGCGTTCACCCGGAACGTGCCCGGCGCCAGTTCGACGAACTCAGCAGCCTCGGAGTCGTACTCGTCCACGATCTCGCCCACGATCTCCTCGATGAGATCCTCCAGGGTCACCAGACCCGCGGTGCCGCCGTATTCGTCGATCACGATCGCCATGTGGACCTGCTCGGTCTGGAGTTCCTTGAGAAGCTCCGCCACCGGCTTCGACTCCGGCACGAACCGCACCGGCCGCATGAGGGCGATCAGGGAGATCGAGGAATCCGGTCCACGTCCGAACAGCGCCGCCGCCACATCCTTCAGGTAGAGGATGCCCAGCACGTCGTCCGCGCTCTCCCCCACGACGGGGACGCGCGAGTTGCCGCTGCGCAGGAAGAGGCTCATCGCCTGTTCCAGCGTCTGTTCGCTGCCGATGTGGACGATGTCGGTGCGGGGCACCATGACGGCGCGGACGAGGGTGTCCTCCAGGTCGAAGACGCTCTGAATGAGTTCGGCCTCGCCCTCTTCGATGAGCTCGGAATCGCTCGAGCGCTCGAAGAGCTCCCGCACTTCGGCGCTGGTCAGCGAACCGAGCTCGTCATGCGTGTCGACGTCCGCCCCGTGCGAGGACGGCAGCACGGCCGTGCCGAAACGCTGCAGCCATTCCGGGATCGGGCCGAGGATCAGGCGCAGGACGTGGACGAGGGACGCCGTGTACCGGACGGTCGCGGCCGGGTGGAGCCGGCCGAGACGGCGCGGCGACACCCCGACGAGCACGAAGCCGACCAAGGCCATGATGACCGTGGCGATGAGCCCCGCGAGCCATACGTTCTCGATGAGCCCGGACACCGCGAGCGTCAGGGCGACCGCGCCGGCCATCTCGAACCAGATGCGCCAGAAGCGCAGCGACCTCAGGTGCGCCTGCGCGTCGTCGAGCACCCGGTTGGCCGCGTGCCCGGGACGGGACTCGGCCAGATCGTCAAGGGCGTGACGGGGCAGGAACGCGAGGGCCGATTCGGCCGCCGAGAGGATGGCGCCGATGACCAGGAAGACGACCGTCAGGACCAGCAGTACCGCCAGGGTCATTCGGTGGTCTCCAGGGGGGCGTCCTTGCCCAGGAAGGAGGAGAGCAGCTGGCGCTGAAGGCCGAACATCTCGGCCTTCTCCTCCGGCTCAGCGTGGTCGAAGCCCAGGAGGTGGAGGATTCCGTGCGTGGCGAGCAGGAGCATCTCCTCGTCGGTGCTGTGGCCGGCGTTCTTCGCCTGGATCTCGGCCACCTGCGGGCAGATGGCGATGTCGCCCAGCATTCCGGCCGGCGTGATCCGGCCGGGAGCACCCGGGGTCAGCTCATCCATGGGGACCGAGAGCACGTCCGTGGCGCCCGGCTCGTCCATCAGCTCGATGTGGAGCTTCTCCATGGTGGGCTCGTCGACCAGGAGCACGGACAGTTCGGCCTCGGGGTGGATGTAGAGCTCGTCGAAGATGAACCGCGCGAGGCGGACGATGTCCTCGGCATTGGCGTCGACGCCGGATTCGTTGTTGACCTCGATGCTCATGCGGTGGCTCCTGGCTCGGTGGTGCTGTGCTCTGTGCTGCTGCGCTCGGCGCTGGCGTCGAGACCTGCTGCCTGGCGGGAGGGAGTGCGACGGCGGTGCGTGCCTCGCTGCTGCTCCTCATCCCAATGGTTGTACGCGGTCACGATGTCCCCCACGAGGCGGTGGCGCACCACGTCGCTGGCGTCGAGGACGGAGAAGTTGATGTCTTCGATGCCGTCCAGGATGCCCTGGACGATCTTGAGACCCGAGGTCGTCCCGCCCGGCAGATCCACCTGGCTGGTGTCACCCGTGACCACCATCTTGGAGCCGAAGCCCAGACGGGTGAGGAACATCTTCATCTGCTCAGGGGTGGTGTTCTGGGCCTCGTCCAGAATGATGAACGCCTCGTTGAGGGTGCGGCCACGCATGTACGCGAGCGGCGCCACCTCGATGGTCCCCGCCGCCATCAGGCGCGGGATCGACTCCGGATCCATCATGTCGTGCAGCGCGTCGAACAGCGGTCGCAGGTACGGGTCGATCTTGTCATTGAGCGTGCCGGGCAGGAAGCCCAGCCGTTCGCCCGCCTCGACCGCGGGACGCGTGAGGATAATCCGGGTGACTTCCTTGTTCTGCAGCGCCTGGACCGCTTTCGCCATGGCCAGGTAGGTCTTGCCGGTGCCGGCCGGGCCGAGTCCGAACACGATCGTGTTCTGGTCGATCGCATCGACATAGCTCTTCTGATTGAGCGTCTTGGGGCGGATCGTGCGGCCGCGGCTGCTGAGGATGTTCTGCGTCAGGACCTCGGTGGGCGTCGGCACGGTGCGTGCGCTCAGCATGCCGAGGAGCTGGACCACGAGCTCGCGGGTGACGGGGGTGCCCCGCTCGGACAGGGACTTGAGTTCCAGGACCAGACGGTGTGCCAGCTGGACGTTCTCGGTGGGACCCTTCAGGGTCAGTTCGTTGCCGCGCACGTGGAACGTCACGGCGGGGAAGGCGGACTCGAGACCGCGCAGGGATTCGTCGTGGGCGCCCAGCGCCCGCACCATGGCCTCGCCCGTGTCGAAGAGGATGACCTCGGTCCGCGAGAGGGGCGTGCTGTGCGGGAAGTCGGCATGACCTGACAGGGCCCCCGATGACATGGTTTCTTCGCTCATGGTGCCGGCCCTCGTGACCGGATATCCCTTTCGTGGAAATCGTGCGGCCATGAAGTCCATGGCCTGCTGAAAGTCTACGTCAGGACGCTGGAGGGTCACGGGTTGGGCACAGCGGGGTATCAATCGGATTTCACTTCCGGGGGCTGCCCGCTCAGAGGCACGGCGACCTGACGGGGTGTGGCAAGGTGGACTGTGGGGCGTGCTGATCAGCAGGCCCTTTGGCATGGGCGTGCATCACCCATCGATCCCGAGGGAACAGCCAGGCCGGCAGGAGGAAGGAGCAGCATGACGTCGATCAGCGCACGACGACGGCGCCTTCCCGCGCGTCTGCTGGCACTCCCCCTCGCCGCGGCTCTCCTGTCCGCCTGCACGGCGACACCCTCGGTGACCGAGTCGTCCGGTCTGCCGGACCCGCAGTCGCTGGCCACCTCCGTGCCGGATGTCACAGCGGTCCCGAGCGAGACGGCGGACACCGCGACCCAGGTGCAGGTCTACTGGATCGGGCGCACGGGCGGCAACGCTTATCTCTTCTCGGAGCCTCGTAAGACCGGCGCCGGCGACGACCCTGTCACCTCGGCGCTGAAGGTCATGATGGCCCAGAAGCCCGAGGATCCCGACTACTTCACCGCTTGGCAGGCTCCGCACCGTCTGGCCGCGTCCATGTCCGGGGTCTCGACCATCACGGTCGATGTCAGTGCGGACGCCTTCTCCAAGAACCTCGACCCGTCGATGGCCAAACGGGCCATGCAGCAGCTGGTCTTCACGGCAGTGTCCGCCGCGCGCGCTTCTGGAATGGTCGACGCTTCGGTGGAACCCGACGTCGTGCTCCTGATCGACGGGCGCAATGACGTCGAGGCGTTCGGCTCGATCCCCTTGAACCTCCCGTTCCACCGGGACCTCGCGTTCCTCTCCCCCGTGCGCATCATGGTCCCCCAGGACCAGGCCGTCCTCAGCTCGGGCACGGTCGCATTCAACGGCGTGGTGCTGGGCGGCCAGAAGGACGTGACCTGGTCGGTCGCTCCGGCCGGCTCACCCGAAGGCCAGGACGTGCTGTCCTCGGACAAGGTCGCCGTCACTCAGACGGCGGTCAAGGTGGGGCGCTTCGCATCCCGGGTCGACCTGCCGAAGGGCACGTACGAGCTGACCGTGTCCGCCGCGGTCCCCGGCACGGCTCAGCCGGTCCAGGATTCGAAGACGGTCACCATCCGCTGAGATCCCGCCTCACCAGCGTCCGAGCACGGTGTTCGCGACGACCAGCGCCGCCGGCCCCGCCGACGATGACCGCAGCACGTGCGGTCCCAGCAGTGCGGTGCGGGCGCCCGCCTCCTGGAACGCAGCCACCTCGGACGGGGAGATCCCACCCTCCGGTCCCACGATGAGCAGGACCTCACCGTCGAGCTCCCGGATGGCATCCAGCTGCGAGGCGAGCGAGCCACTCGCGTCCTCGTGGAGGACGAATGCCGCGCCCGAGCGGGGGATGCGCCGGGCGAGTGCCGCCGAATCGAGGACATCCTCGACCTCCGGCGTACGGGCGCGCCGCGACTGCTTCGTGGCGGCCCGGATGACGGAACGCCACTTCGCCAGGGCCTTCGCCGCCCGGTCCCCCCGCCATCGGACGATGGAACGGTCGGACTGCCACGGGATGACCCCGTCGATGCCCAGTTCCGTCGCGCTCTCGATCGCCTGCTCGTCGCGGTCGCCCTTCGCCAGGGCCTGCACCAGGATCAGGCGGGGCGACACCGCCGGTTCCCGCACGATCTCGAGCGCGCGAACCACCAGCTCACCGGCGTCGGACGAGTCCACCGTGCCGATGACGCGCGTCCCCTGCTCGTCCACGAGATCGACGCCCTCGCCGGCCGACAGGCGCTTGACCGTGACGGCGTGCCGCGCTTCGGCGCCGTCGACGGTCACGAGACTGGAAGGCTCCACCTCATCGAGGGAACCGGCGGGGACGAAGAAGACCGGGTTGCTCATGACTCAGAGGTTGCCGAACTTGTCGCGGAGCTTGGCGAACATCCCGCCGCTGCTGGCGAGCTTGCCCTCGGTGAACTCCTCGTCGCGGAGCCCGGCGAGCTTCCGCAGCAGCTCCTCCTGTTCGGCGTCGAGCTTCGTGGGGGTCTCCACCTGGATGCGGACCTTGAGATCGCCACGGCCGTAGCCGCGCAGGTGGGTGACACCGAGCTCATGGAGAGTGATCACCTCACCGGACTGCGTGCCGGGCTTGATGCTGATCGTCTGCGGACCGTCGAAGGTCTCCAGCTCGACGTCGGTGCCGAGGGCCGCCGCGGTCATGGGGACCTTCAGCGCGGCCTGCAGGTCGTCACCGTCGCGCGTGTAGGTCTTGTCCGGGTTCACCCTGACCTGGACGTACAGATCCCCCGAGGGACCGCCGGCGATGCCGGCTTCACCGTGGCCGGAGAGCTGGATCCGGGTTCCGGTGCTCACCCCGGCGGGGATCTTGATGGAGAGGGAACGGTGCGAGCGGACGCGGCCCTGGCCGTTGCACTCGTTGCACGGGTCCTTGATCACCGTGCCGAAGCCCTGGCAGCTGGGGCACGTGGCGGCCGTCATGACCTGGCCCAGGATGGACCGCACCGGGCGCTGGACCTGGCCCGCGCCGTGGCAGATGTCGCAGCGCTCCGGGCTCGTGCCCGGCTGGCAGCAGCTGCCGTCGCAGGTCTCACACACCACGGCCGTCTCCAGCTCGAGCGTCTTCTCCACGCCGAACACGGCGTCCTTGAGATCGATGCGGACCTCGACCAGGGCGTCCTGGCCGCGCCGCACCCGGGAGGCCGGGCCGGCAGCGGTGCCGCCGCCACCGAAGAAGGTGTCGAAGATGTCCTGGAAGGCGAAGCCGGAACCGGAGTATCCGCCGAAACCGTTGTCGGTGCCGTTCTCATTGCCCGTGGTGTCGTAGACCCGGCGCTTCTCGGGATCCGAGAGGACCTCGTAGGCGTGCGTCACGGCCTTGAACTGCTCGGCGGCGTCGTCCCCGGAGTTGACATCCGGGTGGAGGGTCCGCGCGAGCTTGCGGTAGGCCTTCTTGATCTCCTCACCGCTGGCGTCGCGCGGGACTCCGAGGACTTCATAGTGACTGCTCACGTGTGTGTACTTCTCTTCCTCTGTTGGGTGAAATGCAGTGGCGTCGGGCGACCGGTCAGGTCACCCCGCCAGAATCCGTGAAAGGTAACGTGCGACGGCGCGCACCGCCGCCATGGAGGACGGATAGTCCATACGGGTGGGGCCGAGGACGCCCACCTTCGAGGCGGAGCCCTTGCCGTAGCCGGTGGCCACCACCGAGGTGCCGGCGAGCTCGTCGAACGGGTTCTCCCGTCCGATGCTGACGGCGACGCCGTGCTGGTCCTGATGCATCTCGGTGAGCAGCCGCAGCATGACCACCTGCTCCTCGAGCGCCTCCAGCACCGGCCCGATGCTCAGGGGGAAATCCATGGTGGCGCGCGCCAGATTGGCGGTTCCCGCCAGGACGATCCGCTCCTCGGCGCTCGAGTCGAGAAGCGACAGGAGCGCGGACGCGAGTGCGGCGGCGGGCTGCTGAAGGCCCGGGGCGACCGTCGCGGTCAGGACCGGGACGGTCTCCCGCAGCGCATCGAGCGGCTGATTCGCGCAGGCTGCCAGGAACATCGTCCTCAGCACCGCGACGTCGGATTCCGCCAGGACCTGTCCCAGATCCACCACCCGCTGGTCCACCGATCCGGTGTCGGTGATCAGCACGAGCAGCACCTGGGGACCTCCGAGCGCGACCACTTCGAGATGCCGCAGGCGGGCCTGGCTGGCCTTGGGGTACTGGACCACGGCCACCTGCCGTGTCAGCTGGGACAGGAGCCGGGCCGACCGTTCCAGCACGTCATCAAGGTCGGAGGCGCTGTCGAGGAAGGAGTGGATGGCCCGGCGCTCAGCGGCGGACAGCGGTTTGACGGAGGCCAGCTGGTCCACGAAAAGACGGTAGCCCTTGTCCGTCGGAATGCGGCCGGCACTCGTGTGAGGGGCCGCGATGAGCCCCTCCTCCTCCAGGGCGGCCATGTCATTGCGGATCGTCGCGCTGGACACGCCCAGCTGATGGCGTTCCACCAGCACCTTCGATCCCACCGGCTCCCGGAAGTGGACGTAATCCTCCACAATGGCGCGCAGGACTTCGAGACGACGAGGATCACTCACTCGGCCACCTCCACATGCTCTTGCTCTTCGGCGTTTCTCTTAGCACTCTACCTCTCTAAGTGCTAATTCTAGTATGCCTGCCCCGGACCCGGGACATCGCCAGGCGGAGAACAGCAGGAGGCTTCATGTCCATCCATTCCTGGGGACCGCAGGACCTCAGCGCGCCCGCCAAGAAGCAGCTGCGCGAGGTGCCGGTGGAGCGAGGCATGGTCCTCGAGGAGGTTCAGACCGGCTGGGTCGGCGCCGTGACACGCGTGGAGAAATCGGGCGGGATGCACATCCTCAGCCTGGAGGACCGCCGGGGCAAGGAGCGCTCCTTCCAGCTCGGCTTCGGATTCCTCCTCGACGGCGAGGCGGTCAAGATCGTTCCGCCGCGCGCCGCTGCCGCTCAGCAGGGTCCCCGGCGCACCGCCAGCGGTTCCCTTCATGTCGACACCAAAGCCCGTACGGCCCTCGCCAGCCGCATCTGGGTGGAAGGCAAGCACGACGCCGAACTCGTCGAGCGCGTCTGGGGTGACGATCTGCGGGTGGAGGGCATCGTCGTCGAGCCCCTGCACGGCATCGATGACCTGGAAGCGGCCGTCGCGGCCTTCGGCCCCGGCCCCGGCCGCAAGCTCGGCATCCTGGTCGATCACCTGGTGCCCGGCTCGAAGGAGCAGCGGATCGTCGACGCCCTGATGCGCAAGCCGGGCGTCGCCGGAAACGTCCTGGTGGTGGGCCATCCCTACGTCGATGTGTGGCAGGCCATCAAGCCCCAGACCCTCGGCATCCCCGCCTGGCCGCAGATCCCCCGCGGCACGGACTGGAAGACGGGCATCCTCCAGGCCTTCGGCTGGCCGCACGCCACCGCGGAGGACATCGGCCTCGGCTGGCAGAAGCTGCTCTCCACGGTGCGCAGCTACGCTGACCTGGAACCGAGCCTGCTGGGGCGTGTCGAGGAGGTCATCGATTTCCTCACGGCCTGACCTCCCAGCCACTATGCTGAGTAGGAAACGCCGTCACGTGCGCCGCCCGTGATCCGGAACTACCTCAGGAGTAAGAGCTGTGTCTGACGCATCCGGACCGAAGCCCCAGGGAGCATCCTCCCCGGGCGATCAGCCGCGCTCCGCGTCCGGCATGAACGGCGGCCCGGCCCAGAAGAATCCGGCCCAGCACAACCCCGGCCAGGGCAACCCCGGTCTGGGCAACCCCGGTCAGACCTCTGGGGAGCACCCCTACACGGGCGCCAGCGCCGTCCCGGAGCCGCTGAGCTCCAGCGAGGACCGGCAATGGGCCATGCTGGCCCATTTCGGCGGCATTCTGGGCTTCATCCCCTCGCTGCTGATCTATCTGATCTTCAAGGACCGGGGACCGTTCACGGCCCAGGAAGCGAAGGAAGCCCTCAACTTCACGCTGCCTCCCACGCTGGTGGCCGTCGTGGCGAACATCCTGAGCCTCATCCCGTGGATCGGTGGGATCTTCGCGGTGATCGCGGCCCTGATCTGGATCGCACTCACGGTGTTCTCCGTGATCGCCGGCGTCCACGTCAACCGAGGCCAGCCCTACCGCTACAAGTACAACCTGCGGCTCATCAAGTAGCCGAAAGGCGGAACCCCGGCTCGGGGTTCCGCCTTTTTCATGCCCTGAACACTTCATGCCCTGACCACCGTCGGATGCCGGGCGGCAGGGTCAGTCCGGCAGAAGCCGGCGCACGACGGCGTCGGCCAGGAGGCGGCCCCGCAGGCTCAGGCGGACGGTGCCCTTGAAGGCGGCCTGAGGGTCGATCAGGCCGTCGGCGATCAGACCCGCGACGGCGGTGCGCCCCGTGGCGTGGAGCGCCGAGGTGGGCAGGCCCTCAGCCAGCCGGACGCGCAGGAGGACGTCCTCGAGATAGCGGGTGTCGCCGTCGAGCACTTCCTTGCCCGCGGCCGGCGAGACCCCGTCCCCCAGGCGCTGCGCGTAGGCACGGGGATGCTTGACGTTCCACCACCGGACGCCGCCGACGTGCGAGTGCGCGCCAGGGCCGATCCCCCACCAGTCGTCGCCCCGCCAGTAGGCGAGATTGTGCCGGCATTCCTGACCCGGTTCGCGTGCCCAGTTGCTGACCTCGTACCAGTCGAAGCCGGCGGCGGCGAGGCGCTGCTCGGCGAGTTCGTACTTGTCGGCATGGTCGTCGTCGTCGACGTCGGGCACCTCCCCGCGCCGGATCTGCGCGGCGAGCTTCGTGCCGTCCTCGATGATGAGGGCGTAGGCGCTCAGGTGGTCTGGCTCGCAGGCCAGCGCGGCGTCCAGGGAACGTTCCCAATCAGCCAGCGACTCACCCGGGGTCCCATAGATGAGGTCCAGACTCACGTTGAGACCCGCGGCACGGGCCCATGCCACCACCTGCGGGACCCGCTCGGGCCGGTGAACCCGGTCCAGCGTCTTCAGCACGTGCGGCACGGCGGACTGCATGCCGAAGGACACGCGGGTGAAACCGGCTTCCGCCAGGCGCGCGAGGGACTCCTCGGTCACCGTCTCGGGATTGGCCTCGGTGGTGACCTCCGCGCCCGGTTCCAGACCCCAGAGGTCCCGGGCACGGCCCAGCAGGGCGCCCAGTTCCTCCGGGTTGAGCAGGGTCGGCGTGCCGCCGCCGAAGAAGACGGTCGACACCGGGCGCCGCGGGATGCCGGAACGCTCCAGGACACCGGCTGCGAAGTCCAGTTCGGACAGCGCGGTGCCGGCATACTCGTCCTGGCTCGCACCACCGCCGAGTTCCGTGGCCGTGTAGGTGTTGAAGTCGCAGTAACCGCAGCGGACCGTGCAGTACGGCACGTGGATGTACAGGCTGAAGGCACGCTCCTGCGCGCCTTCCCGGGCCTGAGGGTCCAGGAGCCCGTCCGCGGGAGCCGGGTCACCGAGAGGAAGCGCACTGGGCATGGGTTACTTCTTGGCCTTGTCCTTGCCGTTGCCGTCGTCGTTGCTCAGCGCGGCGATGAAGGCTTCCTGCGGGACCTCGACGCGGCCCACCATCTTCATGCGCTTCTTGCCTTCCTTCTGCTTCTCCAGCAGCTTGCGCTTACGGCTGATGTCACCGCCGTAGCACTTGGCGAGCACGTCCTTGCGGATGGCGCGGATGTTCTCGCGGGCGATGATGCGTGCGCCGATGGCGGCCTGGATCGGGACCTCGAACTGCTGGCGAGGGATCAGTTCCCGAAGCTTGGAGGTCATCATGACGCCGTAGGAGTAGGCCTTGTCACGGTGGGTGATCGCGCTGAAGGCGTCCACCGTCTCGCCCTGAAGCATGATGTCGACCTTGACCAGGTCGGCGACCTGATCGCCGTCGGCCTTCCAGTCGAGCGAACCGTAGCCGCGGGTCTTGGACTTCAGCGTGTCGAAGAAGTCGAAGACGATCTCCGCCAGCGGGAGCCGGTAACGGATCTCGACGCGGTCCTCCGAGAGGTAGTCCATGCCGCCCAGGATGCCTCGCCGGGACTGGCACAGCTCCATGATGGCCCCGACGAACTCGTTCGGCGCCAGGATCGTGGCGGAAACCATCGGTTCACGCACCTCGGCGACCTTGCCGACCGGGTACTCACTCGGGTTCGTGACGTGGACGACCTTCTTGTCCTCGAGGGTCACCTCGTACTCAACGTTCGGAGCGGTCGAGATCAGATCCAGCTTGTACTCGCGCTCCAGGCGTTCCCGGGTGATCTCCAGGTGGAGCAGGCCGAGGAAGCCCACGCGGAAGCCGAAGCCCAGGGCCGCCGACGTCTCCGGCTCGTACACGAGCGCCGCGTCGTTGAGCATCAGCTTCTCCAGCGCGTCACGAAGCACCGGGTAGTCCGTGCCGTCGAGGGGGTACAGACCGGAGAAGACCATGGGCTTGGCGTCCTCGTAACCGCCGAGGGACTCCGATGCGGGCTTGTGCAGCGTGGTGACGGTGTCGCCGACCTTGGACTGACGGACGTCCTTCACACCGGTGATGAGGTAGCCGACCTCGCCGACGCCCAGTCCCTTCGTCGGCACCGGCTCCGGAGAGCTCACGCCGATCTCGAGGAGCTCGTGGCTCGCCTTGGTGGACATCATCTGAATGCGCTCGCGCGGCGACAGTTTGCCGTCGACGACACGGACATACGTGACCACGCCACGGTAGGTGTCGTAGACCGAGTCGAAGATCATGGCGCGGGCAGGCGCATCCGGATCGCCGACGGGCGCCGGGAGGTCCTGCACGATCTTGTCCAGCAGGTCCTCGACGCCGACGCCGGTCTTACCGGACACCATGAGCACATCCTCCGGCTTGCCGCCGATGAGGTTGGCCAGTTCCGCCGCGTACTTCTCCGGCTGGGCCGCGGGCAGGTCGATCTTGTTGAGCACGGGGATGATCGTCAGATCGTTCTCCATGGCCAGGTAAAGGTTGGCCAGCGTCTGGGCCTCGATGCCCTGCGCGGCGTCCACCAGAAGGATCGCGCCTTCACAGGCGGCCAGCGAGCGGGAGACCTCGTACGTGAAGTCGACGTGACCCGGGGTGTCGATCATGTTCAGCGCATAGCTCGTGCCGTCGAATTCCCAGGGCATGCGGACGGCCTGGGACTTGATGGTGATGCCACGCTCGCGCTCGATGTCCATGCGGTCCAGGTACTGGGCCTTCATGTCCCGGGGCTGGACCACGCCGGTCAGCTGCAGCATGCGGTCGGCGAGGGTCGACTTGCCGTGATCGATGTGCGCGATGATGCAGAAGTTGCGGATCACGGACGGATCAGTCGCGGCGGGCACCGGTGCAGTGCGGGCCATGGGAGACACTCAGGAGTCCTTACTGTTGCCTTCGGGCGGTCCTTCCGGCGCGGCTCCGGCGTGAAGCCGGGCATGCGGAACAGGACCGAGGGGTCAGATCAACCATTCTCCCACGTTTCGGAGCACTTCTCCTCACGTCCTCCCCCACCGCCGCGCCGGTCTTCCTGAGTACCCTGGACCACATGGCCGGCTTGTTCTCACGCATCCTCAGGTTCCTCAGCGCCAAGCCGCGCCGCACGCCCCGCGTGGGGCGCGGCGCGGCCGGCACCTATCCCGGCGACTTCACCGGCGTCGTGGCCGTGCGCTATTCACCGCGGGCCGATGGCAGGGCCGATCCCGGCGAGATCGTGTGGACCTGGGTCCCCTATGAAGAGGACCACCGGCAGGGCAAGGACCGGCCTGTTCTCCTGGTGGGCGAGGACGGACCGTGGCTGCTCGGCCTCATGCTGACCTCCAAAGACAGGAACAACGGCGCGCATCGCGACGCCGCCTACGTCGACATCGGGTCCGGCCCGTGGGATCGCGAAGGGCGGCCGAGCGAAGTCAAGGTCAACCGCGTGGTGCGGGTCGACCCTGCCGCGATCCGCCGCGAAGGCGCCGTGCTCGACCGACGGCGGTTCACCCAGGTCAGCGAGGGTCTACGCCGCGCCGGACACTGAGTCTTTGGCTATTCAGGGCGTGATTCTGCTAAGATCATTTGCTGTGTGTCCGCACAGGTCGACGGACACTGATGATTGGCTGCCATAGGCATCCCCACGCCGCTCAGTCAATGGCCAATCTGACGCCCTCTAGACCCATCCGTCATTACAAGAGAGTTCACTAAGTGGCTAACATCAAGTCTCAGAAGAAGCGCATCCTCACCAACGAGAAGGCTCGCCAGCGCAACGTCGCTGTCAAGTCTGAGCTCAAGACCCTCATCAAGACCGTCAACGAGGCGGTTGAGGCTGGTAACAAGGAAGCCGCTGAGTCCGCCGTCAAGGTGGCCAGCCGTAAGCTGGACAAGGCTGTCAGCAAGGGCGTCATTCACAAGAACAACGCTGCCAACCGCAAGTCCGCGATCAACAAGAAGGTCAGCGCTCTCTAAGAGAAACGCTGCGGCCGATCGCTGACGCGACAGGCTGACACCTCACTTGCTTCGGAGTGGCCGGTCCCCCAGGGACCGGCCACTCTTGCGTTAACGGTCGCGGCGGCGGTCACCATCCCGGCCCTGATCCGGTCCCCCGCGATCCGGGGCGTCGCCGCGGACAGGCGACGCCCCGTCCTCAACGGCTCTGGACGGACGAGGCCACCAGGTGCACCACGCGTTCGACGGCGTACACCGGATCCCGGGACAGGCCCTTCACCTGGGCGTCGGCCTCGGCCACCGCGCGGACGCAGAGCCGCAGCTGCTCCGGCGTCCAGCGGCGGACCTCCCGTTGAGCCTGCTCCACGAGCCACGGCTGCATCCCCAGATCACGCGCCACCTGGGCGGCGGATCCACGGCTGCCCGCCACCCGGGCCAGCGTCCGCAGCTTGGCGGCCAGCGCCGCGACGAGCGGGACGGGATCCGCACCGGAGTCCAAGGCGTACCGCAGGGTCGCAAGAGCGCCGGCCGCATCACCGGCGAGGGCCGCGTCGGCGACCTTGAAGGAGGTCGCCTCGATCCGCCCGCCGTAGTACTTCTCCACGTCGTCCGCGGTGACCGTGCCGGTGGTGTCTTCGATGAGCTGGCCGCAGGCTGCGGCCAGCTCGGCGGTCTGAGAGCCGACAGCGTTGACCAGGGCCACCACGGCGGGACCTTCGATGCGACGGCTCGCCGCCCGGAACTCGGAGGTGACGAAGGCGTTCTTGTCGGTGTCGCGCTTCAGGGGCTGGCAGTCCACGACGGGCCAGCGGGATTTCACGGCGTCCAGGAGCTTCTTTCCCCGATTGCCACCGCCATGACGGAGCACGACGACGGCGTCTTCCGCGCCCGAGGCGCTCAGCTCCAGCGCGTCGGTGAGGAACGCGTCGTTCATGGCTTCCAGCCGCGACACCTCGATGAGTTTGAATTCACCGAAGAGGGACGGACTGCAGGCCATCAAGAGCGCGCCGGGCTGGTATTCCGAAGCGTCGAAGCTGGTCAGTTCCAGATCCGGGTGGCTCTGACGGAGCTGGCTGCGCAGCAGATCCCGGGCCCGCTGGGCGAAGTACTCCTCGGGGCCGGAAAGGAGGATCAGCGGTGCGGGCTGGATGTCTCGCCAGTTCAAGGCGGTGGATGCGGCGGCCTTCGCCATCGAGGTGGTCTCCCTGCTGTTTTCGGCTTGTCGGCTCCTCAGCATCGTATCGCGGCCGGGACGGCCCGGGCTTCGCCGCGAGGGGTGCGCGCGTGATCCGGGACCGGTTCGGTGCGGTCTCAGCCCTCGCTCAGCCGGGATTCCAGCTCGGCGATCCTCCGCTCCAGATACTCGAGGTATTCGATCACGTAGGCGTCCTTGGCTTCCATGCGATCGAGCCGAGGAAGAATGAGCTGCACGTTGCCGTTCATCGGGGCCACCAGGGGGTGGGCCGCGTCGATGGCGGTCAAGGCGGCGCGCAGAGGGCTGTTCTCGTCACGATGAGTCATGGTTGCACCCTATCCACCTTTGGCGAGGTGCGGGCCCTCCCATCTCGCAGGAGCGCGTGCACCCGCCGGTAGAAACCCACGACCGTCCGCGGGTGGGCCACCACCCACAGCAGCCCCACCTGACATGCGCCGAACGCCGTCATCGTGACCAGCCCCAGAACCCCGGGAGGCCAGTCCATCAGAGCGCCGGGCATGCTGCTCACTCCCTGCGCGATCACCCAGATCCCCTGTGTGGCCGCCCCGGCCCAGTCGACCAGGATCCCACTGATCGGACCCGGAACCACGGCCACAGCCAGGGCCGCCGTGCCCAACAGCGTCACCGGGGCCACGAGAGGAGCCGTCAGGGCGTTGGCGAGCATCGAATACGGCGTCAGCTGCGGCTGGATCAGCACGAGCAACGGTGAACAGGCCAGGTTCGCGGCCAACGGAATCGCCAGTCCCAGCGCCACCACGTACGGCATCCACCGGGCCAGCCACAGGGCCAATCCCTGAGCGGCGACCAGGATCCCCGCCGTCGCCGCCACCGACAGGGCGAACCCCAGGTCCCAGGCCAGCCACGGCTCAGCCAGCAGGAGACCCGAAGCGCTCACACACAACAGCGGCAGCCCACGGCCTTGATGACCACTCATCATCACCGTCAGCCCTGCCGCGGACATCACCACCGCCCGCAAGACACTCGAATCCGGCCCCACCAACGCACCGAACGCCGCCAGGGACAGCAAGGACGACACCATCACCACCGCACGGCCCACCCGCAGGCTCCTCAGCATCAGCACCACGGAGGCGAACACCACACTGCAATTCGCTCCGGAAACCGCGGTCAGGTGTGTCAGGCCCGTGGTGGTCATGACTGCGGCGGATTCCGGCGTCTGGCGACTGCGGTCCCCGAGCACCATCCCATCGAGCAAGGCGCCCGGATCACCGGGAATGGCCTGGCTTCTCCGGAGAAACTCCTGCCGGAGCCGTGAGACGGCGCCCTCGAAAACCGACGGCGCCGACACCAGTCCGGGCCTCCCCACGGCCGTTCCGGACAGCGACCCGGGGCGCCCGTCCCGTTCCTTGAGCCGGAGCGTCAGTTCCAGTACCTGCCCATATCGGACCGCTGCGCAGGCCGTCTGGCACTGGACATCGACCGGGATGTCCAGGCCCTGCCAGATGGCACCCTGGCGGATCCGCTCGAGGCGGGCGACGAACCGGCAGCCCGAGCTGCACGGCGGCGCGCTCTGCGCTCCGACGGCGGCTCGCTCTCGAGGAGGCGACGCCCGCCCGAAGCCCGGCGGGAGAGCCTCCGGATGTCCCGTGACCTGAGCGACGACGCTGATCGCCTGGCGGTCCTGTACTGCGCCCCAGAGATGACGTGAGCCAGGGTCCGCCGTGCGTGCGAGGCCTAGGACGCAGCCCACCAGGGCCGCGAGGGCGGCGAGAACGAGGCATGCCCCCATGCCCCTGTTCCGCGGCGAGGACGGGGGTTGTCGCCGAACTGAAAGAGACCGGGCCGAAAGAGACCGGGTGGACAGAAGCCAGGTGTGAAGAAGCCGGGTGTGAAGAAGCCGGCACAGCCCGACAGCGCAGATCAGCACCACCCCCACGACAGCCAGGACGCGCAACAGTGCCTCATCGCGGGCCGCGGTCACCGCGCTCACCGTCCACAGCAGGCACAGCGTGGGGACGAGACGCACGTCGTGAGTCGTCTCCCGCAGCAGGAGACGCCGTTCCAGCTGCTCGTCGTGGGCGCGAAACGCGGCGCGTGCCGCAGCCAGCCACCGCGCAGCGCCCGGTCCGGCATGGTTCAGGACGTCGGTGATGCCCATGGTCAGCCGTCGAGCACGATCAGAGGCGTCAGCTGTTCGAGAAGCCGCGGTCCGATACCGTCCACCGCGTCGAGGTCCTCGATCTTCGTGAATGCTCCGTGCTGTTCCCGCCACGCGATGATCCGGTCCGCGAGCACCTTGCCGACGCGCGGCAAGGTCATGAGCTGCTCCTCGGTGGCCGTGTTGAGGTGCACGGGGGCCGGCCGGCTGCCACCGGGCTGATCGGAACTTCTGGTCCCGCCGGTCAGCCCTGCGCTCCCGACCTGGCCCGTACCGGACCCCGCCACCGTTTCGCCATGCTGCGGAACATGGACCTTATGACCGTCCTGGAGCGGTTCCGCGAGGTTCAGGGCGTCCAGCTCCGCCGTGTCCAATGCGCCGCCGGCCTTCGCGATGGCCTGGAACACCCGTGCGCCGGCGGTCAGCCGGACGATGCCAGGGTGCTTGACCGCGCCGGAGACATGCACGACGATCGGGGCGGATGAACTGGCAGAGGCCGGGGTTTCTGCGCCCGAGGGCCGGGCCGAGGGCGCGGACCGGAGGGGCGCCACGGTGCCGTGCGCCACGGAGGGAGGTTCCGGGACCGACTGGCCCGGCGCTGCGGCCGAGACCGCCCACCAGGCGCCCAGGAGCGCGACGACGCACAGCGCCGTCGTCGTCAGGGCTCTGAGACTGATCCGCCAGCGGAAGCGGCCACGGCGGTGGAGCCTCCTGCGGTCGGCGAGGGTGAGCGCCGGCTCCGGAGAGGCCGGATCGGAGACCTCGGACGGCTCTGGAAGGATCCGTTCCAGGCGCCCCTGCGCATCGGTCGATGTCATATCCCGACATTACGGCGGCCCATGCTCATGGAACGGGCGCGGAATGGCTTATGCGGACAACTCCCGCGGGGGCAGCTGTGCACTGACGATCGCCAGAACCCCGAGCCCCACATGGGCGGCCAGCACGGGCGGGAGCGTGCTGATCACCACGGGAGGCGCGGCCGGGAAGGCCTCCGCCAGACGGACGGCCAGCTCCGAGGCGGCCTGGGGCGAGCCGAAATGATGGACCGCGAGTCCAAGGGATTCCTCGGGGATGTTCTTCGCCGCGGCAGCCGCCAGGTCCTCCAGCCGGGCCAGCGCCCGCGGTGCGGAGCGGACCCTCTCCACTGGGACCACTTTGCCCCCGGCGATGCCGAGGATCGGCTTGATGGCCAGCACGGTGCCCAGCCAGGAGGCCGCATTGCCGATCCTGCCGCCCCTGCGAAGCTGCTCCAGAGAGGGGACGTAGAAGTGGACGGCGCTGCCGGCCAGGGACGCTTCGGCGCCGGCCGCCACGAGTTCCAGGGGCGCTCCCTGGCCGGCCAGCCCACAGGCGGTCTGCACGGCGAAACCCTGGCACATGGCGGCGGTCCGGGAGTCGAGCACCTGCACCGGGATCCCGCATTCGGCGGCCGCGATGCGCGCGGCGTCGACGGTTCCCGAGAGCTCCGCGGAAAGGTGCACGGACAGGATGGCCGAATACCCGGCGGCCTCGAGTTCCCGATAAGCCGCGGCCAAGGTGGCCGGCGAAGGCCGTGAGGTGCGGACCGTCTCGCCCATCGCCAGAGCCAGGCTGAGCCGCTCCGCAACCCGCTCTTCACCCTCGGCGAGATCCGCCGAAGAGTAGATCTCCTCCCCCACCATCACCGGCATGGGCACGTGCCGGAACCAGTCCGGTGCCTGGTCCAGCCACGCTTGCGGAAGAGCAGCTGCGGAATCGGTCACGACGGCGACCCGCACCGCCGGCGCGGCGGGCTTCCGGGCGCGCCCGGCACGGCTCTCCGCCCGTCCGCCCCTGAAACCCGAAGAGCCGAGGGCACGGAGAGCCTCGAGACGCTCCAGCAAGCGTCCCCAGGTCCCGGCCCCCGGCTCCGGCATGTCGCCCTGCCTAGGCGGGGACGATGTTCACGAGCTTGGGCGCCCGCACGATGATGGTCCGGATGTCCCGCCCATCGAGGATCCGCTGGACGTTCTCCGAGGCCAGCGCCAGCTCGCGCAGGGCGTCCTCGGTGATGTCGGCCGGAACCTCGAGGCGGTCGCGGACCTTGCCCTGGACCTGGACGACGGCGGTCGCCGTGTCCTGCACCAGGAGGGCCGGGTCGAAGGCCGGCCACGCGGCGTTCGCCACGAACGGCTCACGGCCCAGCAGGCTCCACATGTCCTCCGCCGTGTACGGCGCGAAGAGGGAGAGGATGACGGCCACGGTCTCGGTGGCCTCCCGCACCGCGGGATCCGCGGCGCCGGCCCCGGAGTCGATCGCCTTGCGGGTCGCGTTGACGAGCTCCATGAGTCGGGCGACCACCACGTTGAACTTGTTCGCGGCCAGCAGGTCCTCGGCGTCGGCGATGGTCCGGTGCGTCACGGCGCGCAGAGCCTTGTCGCCCTGCTCCGGGGCGGCGCCGGGCTCGCTGGTGACGTCCTGCGCGAGGCGCCAGGCGCGGGCCAGGAACTTCGCGGAGCCGGACGGCGAGACGTCCGCCCAGTCGACGTCGTCCTCCGGCGGGGAGGCGAACACCATGGTGAGGCGCACGGCGTCGACACCGAACTTGTCGAGCTGCTCGCTCAGGTCCACACCGTTGCCCAGGGACTTGCTCATGGCCTTGCCGCCGTTGAGCACCTGTCCCTGGTTCAGGAGCGCGGTGAACGGCTCGGTGGTCTCCAGCATGCCCAGGTCGTGGATGACCTTGGTGAAGAAGCGGGAGTACAGCAGGTGCAGGATGGCGTGCTCGACGCCGCCGACGTACTGTCCCACCGGCATCCAGGTGTTGACGGCCTCCGGGTCGAAGGGACCCTCGGTGTAGTCCGGCGAGGTGAACCGCAGGAAGTACCAGGACGAGTCCACGAAGGTGTCCATGGTGTCGCTGTCCCGGCGCGCCGGCCCCCCGCAGGAGGGGCAGGTGACGTTGACCCATGCCTCGGCCGCGGCCAGAGGCGACGTCCCCTTGGGCGCCAGGTCCTCACCGCGCAGATCGTCCGGCAGACGGACCGGCAGATCCTCGTCCGGCACGGGCACCTCACCGCAGGATTCACAGTGGATGATCGGGATCGGCGTGCCCCAGAATCGCTGACGGCTCAGCAGCCAGTCGCGCAGGCGGAAGTTCACGTAGCCCTCACCGGTGCCCAGGCGCTCCAGGATCGCGATGGCGGCCGGAATGGCTTCGGCCTTGCTCAGGCCGTCCAGCTCACCGGAGTTGATGAGCGTGCCTTCGCCGGTCGCCGCGACGCCGGTCTCCGCCGGGTTCTCCTCGCCGGTCTCCAGCACGGGGCGGACGGGGATGCCGAACGCCTTGGCGAAGTCCAGGTCGCGCTGATCGTGCGCGGGCACGGCCATGATCGCGCCCGTGCCGTAGTCGGCCAGGACGTAGTCGGCGGCCCACACCGGCAGCTTCTCGCCATTGAGCGGGTTGATCGCGTAGCGGCCCGTGAACACACCGGTCTTGGGACGCTCGGTGGACTGACGCTCGATCTCGGAGAGAGCCTTGACCTGCTCACGGTAGGCGTCCAGGGCCTCCGAGTGCTCCGGCGCGACCAGCTCGACCGCCAGCTCGGAGTCCGCGGCCACGACGAAGAAGGTGGCGCCGTACAGCGTGTCCGGACGGGTGGTGAAGACCGTGGTCTCGCGCTCGGGCTTGTCCCCCGCCGCTTCGATCACGAAGCGGACGTGGGCGCCTTCGGAGCGGCCGATCCAGTTCTTCTGCATGGCCAGCACACGCTCGGGCCAGTGGCCCTCCAGCTGGTCCATGTCATCGAGCAGACGCTGCGCGTAATCGGTGATCTTGAAGTACCACTGGTTCAGGGACTTCTTCGTCACCGGGGTGCCGCACCGTTCGCAGGCGCCGTTCACGACCTGTTCGTTGGCCAGGACCGTCTGGTCCTTCGGGCACCAGTTGACGGGCGAGTCCTTGCGGTAGGCCAGGCCCTTCTCGTAGAAGCGCTTGAACAGCCACTGGGTCCAGCGGTAGTACTCGGGGTCCGAGGTCTGCAGACGACGGGTCCAGTCCGCGGAGATGGCGTACCGCTTGAAGGACGCCGCCTGGGTGTCGATGTTGGTGTAGGTCCACTCGCTCGGGTGGGCGTTGCGCTTGATGGCCGCGTTCTCGGCCGGGAGGCCGAAGGAGTCCCAGCCGATGGGGTGCAGGACGTCGTAACCCTTCAGGCGCCAGTACCGGGACACCACGTCACCCATGGCGAAGGCCTCGGCGTGACCCATGTGGAGGTCGCCGGACGGGTACGGGAACATGTCCAGGACGTAGCGGCGTTCGCGCGATCCGTCGTCGAGGGGGGCGAACTGGGGGTTCTCCTCCCAGGCCTTGGCCCACACGGCCTCGATGGCGGCGAAGTCATAGCCACGCTCGCGCGCGGACTCACCGCCCACGGTCTGTTCAGCTTCTACGCTCACTCTTTGCTCTCTCACCTTCGGCGCTCCGGCATCGTTCCAGCCACGCTCATCCACTCCACACACACAAAAGCCCCTCAACCCGCGACGACAGCCCGGCTGTCGGAAGGGTTCAAGGGGCGGCCGTCCACATCGGAACACCACGTCGGAACTGTGCGCGGACGTGGCGCCGAGGGACGGCTAGCTAAGCAGAAGGATTGCGTGCATACCCTCCACTTTACCGCACGGTTCCACCCCGCCGCGCGGCAAGGCCTTCCGCCCCACGGAAGAGGCCGCGCACCACCCCTGCAGGCGATGCGCGGCCTCTCTCCGTCGTGACGGAGGACCTACTTGACGTCCTCGTCGACCCAGTCCATGGACTTGGTCACGGCCTTCTTCCAGAGGCGCAGCTGACGGTCGCGCTCTTCGGCGTCCATCTGCGGCTCCCAGCGCTTGTCCTCGCCCCAGTTGGCGGACAGCTCGCCGAGGTCCTTCCAGAAGCCGACGGCGAGGCCGGCCGCGTAGGCGGCGCCCAGCGCGGTCGTCTCGGTGACCTTCGGACGCACCACGGGCACGCCCAGGATGTCGGCCTGGAACTGCATGAGGGCCTCGTTGGCCACCATGCCGCCGTCGACCTTGAGCTCCGTCAGCGGCACGCCGGAGTCGGCGTTGACCGCGTCCAGGACCTCACGGGTCTGGAAGGCGGTCGACTCGAGCGCGGCACGGGCGATGTGGCCCTTGTTGACGTAGCGGGTCAGACCGACGATCGCACCGCGTGCGTCCGCACGCCAGTACGGGGCGAACAGGCCGGAGAACGCCGGCACGATGTACGCGCCACCGTTGTCCTCGACCGAAGCCGCCAGCTGCTCCACCTCGGGAGCGGTGGAGATCATGCCGAGGTTGTCACGCAGCCACTGGATCAGCGAACCCGCGACCGCGATGGAGCCTTCCAGCGCGTAGTGCGCCGGCTGGTCGCCCAGCTTGTACCCCAGGGTGGTCAGCAGACCGTTCTTGGAGTGCACGATCTCGGTGTCCGTGTTGAAGATCAGGAAGCAGCCCGTGCCGTAGGTGTTCTTGGCCTCGCCGGCCTGGAACGCCGCCTGGCCGAAGGTCGCGGCCTGCTGGTCGCCCAGGATACCGGCCACCGGCACTTCGCGCAGCAGCTGCGAGGTGTGCACCTGGCCGTAGACCTCGGAGGAGGACTTGATGGCCGGGAGCATGGAGGCCGGAACGCCGAAGGCGTCCAGGATGTCCTGATCCCACGCGAGGGTCTGCAGGTCCATGAACATGGTGCGGGAGGCGTTGGTGACGTCCGTGGCGTGCACGCCGCCGTCGACGCCGCCCGTCAGGTTCCACAGAACCCAGCAGTCGGTGGTGCCGAAGAGCAGATCGCCGGCCTCGGCCTTCTCGCGGGCGCCCTCGACGTTGTCGAGGATCCACTTGACCTTGGTGCCGGAGAAGTAGGTCGCCAGGGGCAGGCCCACCTTCTCCTTGAAGCGCTCGACGCCGCCGTCGGCCGCGAGCTCGTCCACGATCGACTGGGTGCGGGTGTCCTGCCACACGATGGCGTTGTAGACGGGCTCACCGGTGTTCTTGTCCCAGACCACGGCGGTCTCGCGCTGGTTGGTGATGCCGACCGCGGCGATGTCGTGGCGGGTCAGGTTCGCCTTGGACAGCGCGCTCCCGATGACCTCGCGGGTGTTGTTCCAGATCTCCTTGGCGTCGTGCTCGACCCACCCGGCGTGCGGGAAGATCTGCTCGTGCTCCATCTGACCACTGGAAACGATGTTCCCGCTGTGGTCGAAGATGATGGCACGGGAGCTCGTGGTGCCCTGGTCGATCGCGATGACGTATTCAGACATGACTTCCTCGTTCTCCTTCTCGACCGGCTACTTGGCCACAGCCGTGAACACGATGGGCAGGTGGGCCGCGAATCCGGCGAGCAGGCCGCCGATGATGGGGCCGGCGATCGGGACCCAGGCGTAGCTCCAGTCGCTGCTGCCCTTGCCCTTGATGGGGAGGACGGCGTGAGCGATGCGCGGGCCGAGGTCACGGGCCGGGTTGATGGCGTAACCGGTGGGGCCACCGAGGGAGGCGCCGATACCGACCACGAGCATCGCGACGGCGAGCGGGCCGAGTTCGTTCGGCGAACCGCCGAAGCAGAGGATCACGAACACGAGCACGAAGGTGCCGATGATCTCCGTGACCAGGTTCCAGCCGTAGCTGCGGATCGCGGGTCCGGTGGAGAAGGTGCCCAGCTTGTTGGCCGGGTCCGGCTCCACGTCGAAGTGCTGCTTGTAGGCCAGCCAGCAGATGACGGCGCCGATGAAGGCGCCCAGCAGCTCCGCACCCAGGTAGGTGAAGATGGATGCTGCGTCCACGGGGATGCCGGGAACGAACTCGCTCTTACCTGACGCGACGATACCGAGCGTCACGGCGGGGTTCAGGTGAGCGCCGGACTTGGCTGCCACGAAGACGCCGGCGAAGACCGCGAGGCCCCAGCCGAAGTTCACAAAGAGGAACCCGGTGTTGTTGCCCTTAGTCCCCTTCAGCGCGGTATTGGCGACGACGCCACAGCCGAGGAGGGTGAGCATTGCGGTACCGAAGACTTCCGAAAGGAAGACGATTCCAAGAGACATCATTGACTCCTTGAGAGGTGCTGAACACACCGGGCCAGCGCCCGGTGGATAAGTAGCCCCGAAGGGCTAGGCAACCAGGCTGTCCAGCTGGACCAGGTGCATACGCTCCAGGACAGTGGTCGCATGGTTGATTTCCGCCACGATTCGATCCTTGTCCCAGCCAAGCGGTTCTGACAAGACCTCGGCCGTTTCGCGGAGGAGTTCTCCCGTGACCAGGCCACGGAAAGCGAGGGAGGTGCGGCGGATGAGAACGTCCACGAGGTGGCCGATCTGCTCGTGCTCCGCCATCCAGTGAAGTTCACGGACGCTCAGTTCGTGCGTGGAGTGCAGGAGGCGGTCCTCGTCCTGACCCAGGTACGCGATGATGTCGTCGGCGCGGGTGCCGTACCGGGTGAGGAGGCCGTCGACGCGCGCCGCGTCGAGCCCCGCCGCCGGGTTGAGACGCTGCTTGATCCACTGCTGCACACCGGCGTCGTCGGCCGGGAAGCCGACACCGCCGCCGATGGAGAGCTTCGCCGTGGAGACCTTGCGCTGCACGCCGATCAGGCCGAGGACTTCATCGGCCAGGTGCTCGGAGAGCGCGCGGAAGGTGGTCCACTTGCCGCCCACGAGGCTGAGCACGGTGGCGCGGACGGCGCCGAAGTCCTGCTCGCGCTTCTCGATGCGGTAGTCGCGGGAGACGAAGCCCGGCGCCGTGTCGTCGTGGCGCGGGAGCGGGCGGACGCCGGAGAAGGTGTAGACGATCTGGTCACGGCTCACGGCGATGTCCGGGAAGACGTGCGCCACGAGGTCGAAGAAGTAGTCGATCTCCTCGTCGGTGCAGACGGCGTCCTCGTTCATGTCCGCGTTGATGTCCGTGGTGCCCACGAGGACGCGGTCGCCCATCGGGTAGATGAGCACGATGCGGCCGTCCGTGTGCTCGAAGAAGATCTCGCGGCCGCCGGTGGCGGCGAGCAGCTCCGGGTGGTCCAGCACGATGTGCGATCCCTTGGTGCCGCCCATGAAGGTGGTCGGGGCGCCCAGGGCGGTGTTGCTCTGGTCCACCCACGCGCCGGTGACGTTGACCACGATGTCGGCGCTGAAGTCGAACTCCTCGCCGGTCAGCTCATCACGCAGACGCACGACGCCGGGGGCGGCCTCGGCCGGGCCGACGACGCTGAGGTAGTTGGCGGCACGGGCCTTGTCACCGCCGGCCTTGAGGCCGTCGTTGAGGACGTCCAGGGTGAGACGCTCCGGGTTGTGCACGGAGGCGTCGAAGTAGCTGGCCGCGTACTTGATGCCCGGGTTCAGACGGGGCAGTTCCTCCAGTGCCTTGGTGCGGCCGCGGAACTGGTGGCGGGGCACGGTGCCGCCGTCGCGGGAGAAGGAGTCGTACAGGCTCAGACCGAGCTTGATGAGGAAGGCGCCGCGTTCCTTCGGCTTGCCCTGCTTGTGCGTCAGGAAGCGCATCGGCGCACTGAGGATGCCGGAGAAGGTGCTGAAGATCGGGATGGTGGTCTTGAGCGGCTTCACGTAGTGGGGAGCGATCTTCATGAGGCGGTTGCGCTCGACCACGGACTCCTGGACCAGGCGGAATTCACCGTTCTCCAGGTAGCGGATGCCGCCGTGGATCATGTGGGAGGACGCGCCGGAGGCGCCCTGACAGTAGTCGCCGCGCTCCACCAGGACCACGTCGACGCCCTGGAGCGCGAGGTCCCGGAAAGTGCCCACCCCGTTGATGCCTCCGCCGACGATCAGCACCTTCGCTGTCGGCCTGGCGGCGATGGCCTCGACGGCCTGGCGGGTCTGGGGGGTGTTGGCGGATGCGTTCTGCTGCGTGGACATTGCTTCTCCGGACTGGGTTTCACGTCGTTCCAGACGCCATGACGGCGTCGTCCCCACTATTCTTGGAAGGACTGAAAATTACCGTCAAGCAAAATGCACAAACGTGCAGAAGGGTGTGCCATGCGCAAGGACGGCGACGTGCTGAAGGCCGCGCAGCTCTACTACCTGCAGGATCTCACCATGGACGCGATCGCGCGGGAGCTGCGTACCTCGCGGTCCACGGTCTCACGTCTCCTGGCGGCCGCGCGGGACACCGGCCTCGTGCAGATCCAAGTGCGCTCCAGCCTTGACATGGCGCCCGAGCTTGAACAATTGATCAAAAAACAATTCGGAGTGGACGCGCACGTCGTGCCCATCCCGTCGAGCGTGGGCGAGGCCGAAGCGCTCGACCGCGTGGCCCTCTACGCCGCACGGACGATCACCCCGCACGTCGACTCCAACTCCATCATCGGCGTCGCCTGGGGCGCGACCATGAGCGCCGTGAGCCGTCACCTCACCAGCCGACCCACCCACAACAGTGTGATCGTCCAGCTCAACGGCGCGGGCAACACCCACTCCACCGGCATCTCCTACTCGAGCGAGATCCTCCGCCGCTTCGGCCGGGCCTACGGCGCCAAAGTGGAGCAGTTCCCGGTGCCGGCGTTCTTCGATCATGTGGAGACGCGGGAGGCGATGTGGAAGGAACGCAGCGTGGCCCGCATGCTCGACCTTCAGTCCCGCATGACGATGGCGCTGTTCGGCGTGGGCGGGATCGATGCCGGCTACCCCAGCCACGTGTACGCCGGCGGCTACCTCGAACGGCAGGACCTCGAATCGCTCGCAGAGCATGAGGTGGTGGGCGATGTGGCCACCGTGTTCTTCCGGGCCGACGGGTCCACCGACGGCATCCCTCTCAACGCCCGCTCGACGGGGCCCAGCCATGAACAGCTGCGGCGGGCGCCCCGCCGCGTGTGCGTCGTGTCCGGACCGGGCAAGATCAACGGTCTCAAAGGGGCGCTCGCCGCCGGACTGGTCACCGAACTCATCCTGGACGAGAAGACGGCCCGGCTCCTGGTCGGCAGCTGAGCGCGAGTCCCCCGGATTCGTGGAGACACCTTCGGTAGAGTCAGGAGCATGAGTCACATCCCCTCCGTCGCCCTGAACAACGGCGTCCTGATCCCTCAGCTGGGATTCGGGCTCTACAAGGTCCCCGGGGAGGATGTCGCGAACCTGGTTCCCGCCGCCGTCGACGCCGGATACCGCCATTTCGACACTGCGGCGATGTACGGGAATGAGCTGGCCCTGGGCAGGGCCCTGGGCGCGCAGCTGGAGGACGGCAGCCTGAGCCGTGAGGACTTCTTCATCACGAGCAAGGTCTGGAACGACCAGCAGGGCTACGACGCCACGCTGCGCTCCTTCGACGACTCGATGATCGCGCTCGGGCTGGACGTTCTGGACCTCTACCTGATCCACTGGCCCGTGGCCGGCCGCGGTCTGTACCTGGACACCTACCGTGCGCTGGAGACCCTGTACCGCGAGGGCCGGGTGCGGGCGATCGGCGTCTCCAACTTCCAGGTGGACCACCTTGAACGGGTGCTCGAGGAACGCGACGTCGTGCCCGCCGTGAACCAGGTGGAACTGCACCCCTGGCTCCAGCAGCGGGAACTCCGGGCCTTCCATGCTCAGCACGGCATCACGACCGAGGCCTGGAGCCCTCTCGCGCGGGGCGCGCTCCTGGACGATCCCGTCCTCGCGAACGTTGCCGCCAAGCATGGCAGGAGCGTGGCCCAGATCGCGCTGCGCTGGCAGATCCAGAAAGGGATCGTCGTCTTCCCCAAGGCCAGCTCCGCCGAACGCATCCGGCAGAACGCGGACCTCTTCGGGTTCAGCCTGGACCAGGAGGACCTGGACCGGATCGCCGGCCTCGACCGGGACTTCCGCAGCGGCTCCCACCCGGATCAGGTGAAGTGATGACCCTCCAGAACCAGACCCTGCCCGACACCACCGGCTTCATCTCCCCCGCGCTCGCGGACCGGGAGCGGTCCGCCGTCGTGGAGCTTCCCGGCGGCCCCGCCCGCTACTGGGAGCATTCCGCCGTGGATCCGGACCCCGGCACGACCCGCACCATCCTGGTGATCCACGGGTTCCGCGGTGACCACCATGGCCTGCTGCGTCTGGTGGATCTGATGCCGGGTCACCGCTTCATCACCCCGGACCTGCCGGGGTTCGGCGCCTCGGAGGCGTTCCAGGACCGCGAGCATTCACTCGAGAACTACGCCCGGTTCGTGGCGGAGTTCATGGAGGCACTGGACTTGGGGCCCGACACCGTGCTCCTCGGCCATTCTTTCGGTTCTCTCGTGTGCAGCCGGTTCGTCACGCTGTATCCGGGCCGGGTCACTCCATTGATCCTGATCAACCCCATCGCGGCGCCCGCTCTGGAAGGGCCCAAGGCGCTGCTGACCAAGCTCGCGATCGCGTACTACCGCGCCGCCGCCGCCCTGCCCGAGAAAGCCGGCCGGGCCCTCCTGGCCAATCCGGCGATCGTCCGCGTCATGAGTGTCACGATGGCCAGAACCAAGCAGAAGGACCTCCGCCGGTTCATCCACGCCCAGCACGACGCGTACTTCAGCGACTTCGCCAGCCGTGAAAGCCTGCTCGAGTCCTTCCGCGCCTCGGTCTCCGGCACCGTCACCGAAGTGGCCGACCGGATCACCCTGCCCACCCTGCTGATCGCGGGCTCGACCGATGAGGTCGCCCCGCTGCCCGCCCAGGAGAAGCTGCAGGACGTCCTGCCGGACTCGCGGCTCGTGGTGATCGACGGCGTCGGGCATCTGATCCACTACGAGACGCCGCAGGCCGCCGCCCACTCGATCGAACTCTTCCTTCAGGAGCACCCCGCATGAAACTGGTGATCGACGCCCGGTTCACCCGCACCGACCACCACGACGGCATCAGCCGCTACGGCGCCAGCCTCATCGAGGCCTGTTCCAAGGTGGCGGACGTGACCATGCTGATCAGCGACGAGCGGCAGCTCAAGCTGCTCCCGGACGTCCCGTACGTGAAGATCGGAAGTCCACTCTCTCCGGTGGAGCTCTTCGTGGCGCGCGAGGTCAACAAGCTTGGCGCGGACGTAGTCGTGTGCCCCATGCAGACCATGGGCTCCTGGGGCCGGAAGTACGGGCTCATCCTGACGCTCCACGACCTGATCTACTACGAGCACCCTGCTCCCCCGGGATTCCTTCCGGCGCCCGTCCGCTTCCTGTGGCGGCTGTACCACAAGGCGTACTGGCCGCAGCGGGTCCTGCTCAACCGGGCCGACGTCGTCGCGACCATCAGCCGGACCACGGAGTCCCTCATGGAGAAGTTCCGGCTCACCAAGCGACCGATCCGGATCGTGGGGAACGCCCCGCAGCCGGGCGCGGTCACCCGTCCGGAGGGGGTGGCACCGGTCAAGGAGCTCGTCTACATGGGCTCCTTCATGGAGTACAAGAACGTCGAGACGCTCATCCGCGGCATGGCGTCCCTGCCGGACTACACGCTCCGGCTCATGAGCCGCGTGCAGCCGGAACGACGCGCTCAGCTGGAGGCCCTCGTCCCGGACGGCGCACAGGTGGTGTTCCACAACGGCGTCACGGACGAGGAGTACGAAGACCTGCTGCGCCGCTGCACGGCCCTCGTGACACTGTCCAAGGCCGAGGGTTACGGACTTCCGCTGGTCGAGGCGATGTCCTTGGGCACGCCCGTGGTGGTCGCCGACACCCCGATCTTCCGTGAAGTGGGCGGGGACGCCGCACACTATGTGCCGGCCGAGGACCCTGCCGCCTTCGCCTCCGCGGTGCGCTCCTTGGAGGACGACGGCGCGTGGCAGGCCGCCAGCCGCGCCTCCCTGGAGCAGGCGGCCCGGTTCTCCTGGGACCGTTCGGCGCAGGAGCTCCTGTCCGCGGCGGAGGAAGTCGTGAAGCTCCGGGGTTCACGGAACCGCTGAGTTCCGGACGGCAGGCGTCCGCCGGTGAATCGGTGGCGGACGCTGCCGGGCGGCAGCCTCGCGGCCGGCCCCTGGGGTCAGGTTCTCGCGGGGCCGAGGGGCCGGGCCAGAATCAGCGTCGGGCCGGGCCAGTCCAGATTCTCGTGTTCTTCCAAAGGGATGAAGCCGAGACGGCGATAGAAATCCCGGGTCTGCGCATACGGTTCGTGGGGAAACGACGGCCCGACCGTATGCACCGTGAGCACAAGGCAGCCGTCCTCGCGGAGCGTCCGTGAGATGTGCTCCACGAGGCCCCGGCCCGTCCCCTGACTCCTGGCTTCAGGAGAGACCGCGATCAGGTGCAGTTCCGCGCTCTCGGGGAAATGCCGGCGGACCAGCGCGATGCCCACGACCTCGTGATCTGGCCTAGCCTGATCTTGCCCGGCCCCACCACGCTCCGCGCAGAAGCTCAGATACTCGTCCTCAGCCGCCGCTCCGGCGTATGCCGTGATGGCTTCCGGGTCGCCGAACCAGTCGGGCAGGCTTTCAAGGATGCGGCGGACCGCTGCGGGATCCCGTCGTCGGGTGATCGTCAAGGTCACTGCGCCAGTATGGCACGGACCTGAGTTCCACTGGCTACAGCAGATCCAGGCCGTCGAAGCGCACCTGGGCCGCTGCGTGAGTGCGCTTCGCCGAGGCGGCGGCTTTCGCGGCCCGCAGGAGCCGGGCGGCTTCCGAGGCCACCGCGAAGGGGATGAAGCAGAGCGTCCGGTAGTCGCCGTCGTCGAACGGGACAGGACCCACGATCCGTACCTCGTGCTCACCCTCCTGCAACGGCGCCAGTGCCTGCTGCAGGTTCTCGACCGCGTCCTTGGGCCCGGTGAGGGCGGCGACCCGCACCGCCGGCGGCAGGTGGAGTTCCCGGCGCTCGGCGAGCTCACGCGCGGCGAAGGAGGCCGGATCCCAGCGCACGAGCGCACCCACGGCGAGTTCGTGCTCGGCCGTGACCATGACGACTCCCCCGTCCCGGGCCGGGCGGACCAGCGAGGCGGCGTTGAACCAGCGCCGCACGGTCTCCTCCGCGGCCCGCAGGTTCTCACGCCGGAGCATCTGGTCGCCGTCCAGCAGGAGCGCCGCGGCATACCCCTCGGGCGCGACGGGCTCGGCGCCCAGCGTCGCGACCACGAGGGTCCCTGCTCCGGAGACCTCGTCCTTCACGCGACCGGCCGACGACGACACCACCCGCGCTCCCGGGAAGGCACGGCCCAATTGCTCCGCCGTGCGCAGAACTCCGTTGCCCGCCACCGTGTACCGCTGTGATCCGCAGACGCGGCACGTGACGGTCCGGTGCACCGTGCCGCACCACCGGCACTCAGGCGCGGCTCCGGTGGCCGGAACATGCAGGGGGCCTTCACACTTCGAACAGCGCAAGGGGTTGCTGCACTCGGCGCAGAGCAGGGTGGGCGCGTACCCGCCCCGGGCCACTTGGATGAGAACCGGCCCGTGCGCCAGAGCGTCCTTGGCAGCCTGCCAGGCCGCATGCGGGAGCCGCGCCGCGGTCGCCAGCGGATCCCGCTCCTGGTGGAACGAGTCCGCCGTGTTGACGACGCGAGGGGTCACGGCCCGCAGCAACGGACGGTCGGCCTCCACGGACTGAGCCCAGCCGTTCTCCACGAGACGTTCGGCCTCGGTGCTCCGGGAGTGTCCGGCCAGGATGCAGGCCGCACCCTGACCCTGGGAGCTGCGGATCATCAGAAGTTCGCGGGCATGAGGGTACGGTGCGCGGGGTTCGGCGTGGACGTCGTCCCCGTCGTCCCAGATCGCGACGAGCCCCAAGTCCCTGAGGGGTGCGTAGGACGCCGCACGGGTGCCGATGACCACGCGTGCATAGCCGCCCAGCACCCGGAGATACTCGCGGTAGCGCACCGACGGACCGTCCTCGGCCGACAGGCGTGCCACCAGACCGCGCGGCACAAGATGGGCCAGGGCCGCCGCCAGACGGTCCAGGTCCCGGCGGTCCGGGACCACGAGCAAGGCGTTGCGTCCGGAGTGCAGCGTGGCGACAGCGGCCTCCGCGAAGAACTCCGGCCAGGCATGCGGACCATACCCTTCGGGCACCGTGACAACGGCGTGAGGGTCGCCTCCCGCGCGGACGTGCTGGAGGAATGCGGCGCCCTTGCCGAGCCGCGTCCAGGCGCCCTCGGGAGCAGGGTTCTCCGGCAGGGAGGAGTCGTCGTCGGGAACGTCGCCCCGCGGTGTCCAGTCCTTCTCGCAGCTGGCCACCCGCCCAGGGATGGCGAGCCGGAGGACATCGCTCACGGTGCCCGCGTACCGCGCGGCGACCAGACGGCAGAGCTCCAGAACCTCGGGAGTGAGCACCGGCACCGGGGAGACGACCTTGTCCAGCACGCTCAGGCGCGTTCCGGAATCGCTGTCCTCCCGGCGCTCGACGATGTACCCGTGCAGTTCCCGGCCCGCGAACCGCACCCTGACGCGCGCCCCGGCGACGGCGTCGCCGTCCAGTGCGTCCGGCACCAGATAGTCGAACGGCCGGTCCAGATGAGGCAACGGGGATTCGACGACCACCCGTGCCACTGGATTCGTGGCGGCCAGCTTCTCCGGCGGCTCGGGCATGAGCCAGCCCTTGCCGCCTCCTGCGCCCGGCCCGGAGGCCGACGGTCCCACGGAGTCAGAGACCGGAAAGAGTCCGTCCTGCACGTGTCACCACCGGAGTCAGGCGTTGAAGAAGGCCTTGAGGTCCGCGACCTTGTCGAGGCGCTCCCAGGTGAACTCCGGCTCCTCGCGGCCGAAGTGACCGTGAGCGGCCGTCTTGGCGTAGATCGGGCGCTTGAGGTCCAGCGCGTCGATGATGGCGCGCGGGCGGAGGTCGAAGACCTCGTTGATGGCGTCACTGATGCGCGCGGGATCGACGGTCTCGGTGCCGAAGGTCTCCACGTAGATGCCGACCGGGCGGGCCTGGCCGATCGCGTAGCCGATCTGGATCTCCGCACGGCGTGCGAGCCCGGCGGCCACGACGTTCTTGGCCACCCAGCGCATGGCGTAGGCCGCCGAGCGGTCCACCTTGGACGGGTCCTTGCCGGAGAACGCTCCGCCACCGTGCCGGGCGAAACCGCCGTAGGTGTCCACGATGATCTTGCGTCCGGTCAGACCGGCGTCGCCCACGGGGCCGCCGATGATGAACTTGCCGGCCGGGTTCAGGATGCTGCGGACCGAGGAGGTGTCCAGTTCCGCCGTGGCGAGCACAGGGTTGATCACCTCGAGCTGAAGATCGTGACGCAGCTGCTCCAGACCGGCGTCCTCGGCATGCTGGCTGGAGATCACGATGGTCTCGACCGACACGGGCTTGTCCCCGTCATACCCCACGGTGACCTGGGTCTTGCCGTCAGGACGGAGGTAGGCGAGTTCACCGTTCTTGCGGACTTCGGTGAGCCGTTCGGACAGGCGGTGGGCCAGCCAGATGGGGGTCGGCATGTAGCTGGACGTCTCGTCACTCGCGTAGCCGAACATGATGCCCTGGTCACCGGCGCCCTGGAGATCGTAGTCGTCCTGGGTGCGGCCTTCGCGGGCCTCGATGGAGTTGAAGACGCCGTCGGCGATGTCATTGGACTGCTGACCGATGGAGACGGACACGCCGCAGCGGGCGCCGTCGAAGCCGTTGGCCGAGGAGTCGTACCCGATGCCCAGGATGGTCTCCCGGACGATCTGCGGGATCTCCACGTAGGCGTCCGTGGTGACCTCACCCGCCACGTGGACCAGGCCGGTGGTGGCCATGGTCTCGACAGCGACCCGCGACTCGGGGTCGGCAGCCAGCAGCGCGTCCAGAATGGAGTCGCTGATCTGGTCACAGATCTTGTCCGGATGTCCCTCAGTGACGGACTCGGAGGTGAACAGCCGGAGGCCGGTGTGCGAAGAATTCTGCATGGCAAAGGTCACCAGTACACTCTACCGGCCACTTCCACCAGCTTTGGCGCGCACATGACGTTATGTGGACGACGCCGCAGGACACGCCTGTGGACCGGCGTGGTTCAGCCGCGCAACTCCGCGGCGACACGGTGCACGATCGCTTCCGCCACGAGGTTCTTCGAACCCTCCACGTGCTGCATCTCACGGTCGGTCCGGGACAGGATCTCCACCGAGTTCACGTCCTGGCCGAAGACCTTCGACTCCCCCACGTGGTTCACCACCAGGAGGTCACAGCCCTTGCGCTCGAGCTTCTGGCGCGCGTACTCGAGCACGCTGCCCGAATCATCGCCCGTCTCGGCGGCGAAACCCAGGATGAGCTGCTCCCGGCCCTCCTCGGCACGGAGCCGCACCAGCTCGGCGAGGATGTCCGGGTTGCGGACCAGCTCGATCACCGGATCCGCGCCCTCGGCCCGCTTCTTGATCTTGGTGCCGGACCGTTCCGCCGGACGGAAGTCCGCGACGGCCGCGGCCATGAGCACGACGTCGGCGGACGCGGCCTCGCGGGTCATGACCTCCCGCAGTTCCTCGGCGGTGCCGACACGCACGACGTCGACCCCCGCCGGGAGCGCGACCTCCACGTGGGCGGCCACGAGCGTCACCGCGGCCCCGGCGTCGCGGGCGGCGGCGGCCAGGGCGATGCCCTGCTTGCCGGACGACCGGTTGCCGAGGAACCGGACCGGATCGAGAGGCTCCTGCGTGCCGCCGGCGGAGACGAGCACCCGCTTCCCGGCCAGCAGCACCCCGGCGGATCCGCCGTCGTGCGCCTCGTCAGGAGCGGACACCAGTGCCATCGCGGCCGCGAAGATGGCCTGCGGTTCCGGAAGACGGCCCGGACCGCTGTCCTTGCCGGTCAGCCGCCCGACGTCGGGGTCCAGCACGTGGGCGCCGTGCGCCCGGAGGGTCGCCACATTGGCCTGCGTCGCGGGGTGCCGCCACATCTCGGTGTGCATGGCGGGGGCGAACAGCACCGGACAGGTGGCGACGAGGAGCGTGTTGCCGAGCAGATCATCGGCCAGGCCATGCGCCGAACGGGCCAGGATGTTGGCAGTGGCGGGCGCGACCACGACCAGATCGGCCTCCTGGCCGAGCCGGACGTGATTCACCTGCTCCACGTGCTCGAACACGGAGGTGCTCACGGGATGGCCGGACAGCGCCTCCCAGGTGGCCTGCCCCACGAAGTGGAGTGCGGCCTCCGTGGGCACGACGTTGACCTGATGACCCTGTTCGGTGAAAAGACGAAGGAGGGACGCGACCTTGAAGGCCGCGATCCCTCCTCCGACACCCAGGACGATCCGCATGCGCGTCTCCTTGGTTTCAGTCTCTGACGCCGGTGACCCGGCGACGGATCACTCGGCTTCTTCGGTGCTCTCGACCGGCTTGCACTCCAGAAGGCCCTCGTTGATCTCGCGCAGGGCGATGGAGAGCGGCTTCTCGTTCATCTTGGTCTCGACGAGCGGACCGACGTACTCGAAGAGGCCCTCGTTCAGCTGGGCGTAGTACGCGTTGATCTGGCGGGCACGCTTGGCACCGAAGATGACCAGGCCGTACTTCGAGTCAGCGGCTTCGAGCAGCTGGTCGATCGGCGGGTTGATGATGCCCTCAAGGTTGGTGGACACGGTGTTCTCCAGGATCTTCTCGGTGTTCAGTCCCCGGCTCCTCAGAGAGGGACCGGGATGGCGTCCGCCGGTGAGCAGACGCCGCGTCATGGCGGCTTTTCAGCGAGGGTTCGGGGTCAAACCCATCAGCTGGACAAGTTCGTCGGCTGCGCGCTGGACGTCGTCATTGACCACGGTGTGGTCGAACTCCGGCTCGGCAGCAAGTTCCAGTTTAGCGGTTTCCAGCCGGCGCTGCTGTTCTTCCGGGCTTTCCGTGCCCCGGCCCACCAGCCGGCGGACCATTTCATCCCAGCTCGGCGGGGCGAGGAACACGAAGCGGGCGTCGGGGACGCTGGCTTTGACCTGACGCGCACCCTGGAGGTCGATCTCCAGCAGGACGTGCTTGCCGTCGGCCAGGGCGGCCTCCACCGTGCTCCGCAGCGTGCCGTACCGGTTGACGCCGTGCACCACGGCCCACTCGAGGAATTCACCTTCCTCGGCCAGCCGGTCGAACTCCTCGGCGGACTTGAAGAAGTAGTGGACGCCTTCCTGCTCTCCGGGCCGCGGGGGGCGGGTGGTCGCGGAGACCGACAGCCAGACCTGCGGGTAGTTGTCACGGATGTACGTGGAGACCGTGCCCTTGCCGACCGCGGTGGGTCCGGCGAGCACGGTGAGACCGGAAAGTGAGCTCACGGTGTCCTCTGGTCATAGGCCGCCCGTGGGCCGCCTGAACTATTTGTCTTCCAGAAAATCTATCAGGGCCTTGCGCTGGTGGACGCCGAGCCCCCGGACCCTGCGTGACGGGGCGATGCGCAATTGCGTCATGATCGCCTGCGACCTGACGCGGCCGATGCCCGGGAAGGACTCGAGCAGTTCGGAGACTTTGAGCCGTGCGATGGCGGGGTCGTCCTCTGCCTGGGCGAGCACCTGCGGCACGGTCAGTTCCCCGGATTTCAGCGCCTCTTTGAGGCGCGCACGCACCTGACGGGCCGCGGCTGCTTTCGCAAGGGCGGCACTTCGTTCCGTGCTGGTCAGAACTCGCAGGCTCATGGCATCTCCCACCTCCGGGCGCCCATGGCTATGGGCGCGACTGACGGTTGATGCGAACCTACCCGAAAGTGACGTCCGGCACCATAGCTGGGAGGTCACCGATTTCGGCGACCTCCCAGCTGAGCGGCACGTCCAGGCGTACGGACCGCGGGTGAAGACCCTCAGTGCAGGCCGGCGAGCGTCCTCTCGATGCCCGCCACGAGCCCCTGGACGGACGGGCCCTCCTTGAGGATGTCGCGGCTGGACGTGCCCAGGACGAAGGGATAGGCCGCACCGAAGGTCCGGCGCATGTCCTCGGCCGTCGCGCCCTGGGCCCCGAGGCCGGGAGCCAGGATGGGGCCGTTGAGCGCGGCGAGGTCGAGACCCAGCTCGTCGATCGCCGCTCCGACGGTCGCGCCGACGACGAGGCCCACCGAACCCAGACCCGAAGCGCCGGCGTTCTCCGCCGCGGCCGCCTCGATGATCCGGCGGGCCACGGAGGCCTCTCCCCCGACGTGCTGCACACTGGCGCCTTCCGGGTTGGAGGTGAGCGCCAGGACGAACACGCCGCGGCCGTGGGCCGCCGCGAGGTCGAGGGCCGGACGGAGCGACTCGAAGCCGAGGTACGGACTGAGTGTCACGGCATCCGCCGCGAGGGGCGACGACGGCGACAGCCACGCGTCCGCATAAGCGGCCATCGTGGAGCCGATGTCACCGCGCTTGGCGTCGGCGATCGTGAGCACCCCGGCCGAGGCGGCGTCCGCGAGCAGACCTTCCAGAACAGCCAGACCCGCCGAACCATGCCGCTCGTACAGGGCCACCTGGGGCTTGATGGCGGCCACCCGGCCGGAAGCGGCCTCCAGGACGCGGGCGGAGAACTCCTTGAGCCCCACGGCCGAGTCGTCCAGCCCCCAGGCCTCCAGGAGACCGGGGTGCGGGTCGATGCCCACGCAGAGCGGGCCGAGGGAGGCCATGGCCTCCGCCAGGCGGGCGCCGAAGCCGGCGCCCGCCGTCGTCGTCTGGTCAGCCATTGCGGACCGCCGCGAGGTTCGCCGCGTGCTCCTGCAGGCTCGTGACATCCCATTCGTAGGTGCGGATGGCCTCCATGGCCTGCACGGCCACGTTGAACTCCGCGACCGTGGTGATGCACGGGATGCCGATCGACGTGGCCGCGGCGCGGATCTCGTAACCGTCGCCACGGGCTTCGCCACCGGACGGGGTGTTGAACACCATGTCGATCTCGCCGGCGACGATGCGGTCCACGATCGTGTTCTCGCCCTCGCCGGCGCCCTGGCCCTCGGCGACCTTGCGGACCAGCGTCGCCTGGATGCCGTTGCGCTGGAGCACATCGGCGGTGCCGCCGGTCGAGACGATCTCGTAGCCCAGATCCGAGAGGCGCTTGACCGCCAGGATCACGGCGCGCTTGTCACGGTTCGCGACCGAGACGAACACGCGGCCCTCACGGGGCAGCGGGTTGTTCGCGCCGGCCTGGCTCTTGGCGAACGCCGTGTCGAAGTGCTTGTCGATGCCCATGACCTCACCGGTCGAGCGCATCTCCGGGCCCAGCAGGGAGTCGACCACGTGGCCGTCCTCGGTGCGGAAGCGGCTGAAGGGCAGCACGGCCTCCTTGACGGCCACCGGGGCCTCCAGCGGGAGGTTCGCGCCGTCGCCCTGCTCGGGGAGCATCTTGTACGCGGTGCGGAGCTGGTGGATGGTCACGCCGACGCCGATCAGCGCCGCGGCCTTCGCCATCTGCACGCCGGTGGCCTTGGAGACGAACGGCACGGTGCGGGAGGCGCGGGGGTTGGCTTCCAGCACGTACAGGACGTCCGAGGCGAGGGCGAACTGGATGTTGATCAGGCCACGCACACCCACACCCTCCGCGATGGCGCGGGTGGCGTTCCGGACCCGCTCGATCACGTTCTTGCCGAGGGTGATCGGAGGCAGCACACAGGCGGAGTCGCCGGAGTGGACGCCGGCCTCCTCGATGTGCTCCATGATGCCGCCCAGGTACATGTCGGTGCCGTCGAAGAGGGCGTCGACGTCGATCTCGACGGCGTCTTCCAGGAAGCGGTCGATCAGGACCGGGTGGTCCGGGGTGATCTCGGTGGCGTTGGCGATGTAACGGGACAGGTTGGCCTCGTCGTAGACGATCTCCATGCCGCGGCCGCCCAGCACGTAGGACGGGCGCACCAGGACCGGGTACCCGATCTCGTCAGCGATCTTCTTGGCGTCCTCGAAGGAGACGGCGGTGCCGTTCTTCGGGGCGATCAGGCCGGCGTTGTCCAGCACACGGGAGAACTCGCCACGGTGCTCGGCGAGGTCGATGGCCTCCGGCTGCGTGCCGAGGATCGGGACGCCGGCGTCGGCCAGTTCCTGGGCCAGCTTGAGCGGCGTCTGACCGCCGAGCTGCACGAACACGCCCATGACACCGCCGGTGCGCTCCTCCGCCGCGATGACTTCGAGCACGTCCTCCAGGGTGAGGGGCTCGAAGTACAGGCGGGTGGACACGTCGTAGTCCGTCGACACGGTCTCCGGGTTGCAGTTGACCATGACGGTCTCGTAGCCGGCCTTGCGCAGCGCCATGGAGGCGTGAACGCACGAGTAGTCGAACTCGATGCCCTGACCGATGCGGTTCGGGCCCGAGCCGAGGATGATGACCGACGGCTTGGAGTGCAGGCCCACCTCGTCCTCCTCGTCGTAGGACGAGTAATGGTACGGGGTGTACGCGGCGAACTCGGCGGCGCAGGTGTCCACGGTCTTGTAGACCGGGCGGATGGAGAGCGCCTGGCGGACACCACGGACCACGGCCTCCGGGTTGTTGGTCAGGGCGCCGATCTGGGCGTCCGAGAAACCGTGGCGCTTCGCCAGGCGCAGCATCTCCGGCGTCAGGGCCTCGCTGCTGCGGATGGTGCCGGCGACCTCGTTGAGGAGCTGGAGCTGGTCCAGGAACCAGGGGTCGATCTTGGTGGCCTCGAAGACCTGCTCGACCGTGGCGCCGCCCAGGAGGGCGCGCTGCACCTGGTGCAGACGCTCGGTGGTGGGGCGCTTGGCCTTCTCCAGGAGCTCCTCCACCTCCCACTCGGGGACGTGGCTGAAGTCCAGGGTGGCGCCCTTCTGCTCGAGGGAGCGGAGGGCCTTCTGGAGGGCCTCGGTGAAGTTGCGGCCCAGGGCCATGGCCTCGCCGACGCTCTTCATGGTGGTCGTCAGGGTCGGGTCCGCAGCCGGGAACTTCTCGAACGCGAACCGCGGGACCTTGACCACCACGTAGTCGAGGGTCGGCTCGAAGGAGGCCGGGGTCTTCTGGGTGATGTCGTTGGGGATCTCATCCAGGGTGTAGCCGAGCGAGAGCTTCGTGGCGATCTTGGCGATCGCGAAGCCGGTCGCCTTGGACGCCAGGGCCGAGGAGCGGGACACGCGCGGGTTCATCTCGATGACCACCACGCGGCCGGTCTCCGGGTTCACGGCGAACTGGATGTTGCAGCCACCGGTGTCGACGCCGACCTCACGGATGACGGCGATCGCGACGTCGCGCAGCTTCTGGTACTCGCGGTCGGTCAGTGTCAGGGCCGGCGCCACGGTGATGGAGTCACCCGTGTGGACGCCCACCGGATCGAAGTTCTCGATGGAGCACACGACCACGACGTTGTCGTTTTTGTCGCGCATCATCTCCAGCTCGTACTCCTTCCAGCCGAGGATGCTCTCTTCGAGCAGCACCTCGCTGGTGGGGCTGTACTGGAGGCCCTGGCCGACGATGCGGCGCAGATCGCTCTCGTTGTACGCCAGGCCGGAGCCCAGACCGCCCATGGTGAAGGACGGGCGGACGACCATGGGGTAGCCGAGGTCCTCGGCGGCTGCGAGGGCCTCGTCCATGGTGTGGATGATGTGGCTCTTGGCGCTCTCGGCGCCACAGCGCTCGACCACGCCCTTGAACTTCTCGCGGTCCTCGCCCAGCTCGATCGCGGCGATGTTCGCGCCGATCAGCTCGACGTCGTACTTGGCCAGCACGCCGTTCTTGTCCAGCGCGATCGCCGTGTTGAGGGCCGTCTGGCCGCCCAGGGTCGGCAGGACCGCGTCGGGGCGCTCCTTGGCGATGATCTTCTCGACCACCTCGGGAGTGATCGGCTCGACGTAGGTGGCGTCGGCGAACTCGGGGTCGGTCATGATGGTGGCCGGGTTGGAGTTGACCAGGATGACCCGCAGGCCCTCCTCCTTCAGGACACGCAGAGCCTGCGTGCCGGAGTAGTCGAACTCGGCCGCCTGGCCGATGACGATGGGTCCCGACCCGATGACCAGGACACTCTTGAGGTCTGTACGTTTCGGCATGCTTAGGCGTCCTTGTCCTTCTGGTTGGTCTGGCCGCTCTCGGCTTCCATGAGCTCGATGAAGCGGTCGAAGAGGTAAGCGGCGTCGTGCGGGCCCGAGGCGGCCTCGGGGTGGTACTGCACGGAGAACGCGGGGATGTCGAGGCAGGAGAGGCCCTCGACCACGTCGTCGTTGAGGCTCACGTGGCTCACCTCGACGCGGCCGAAGCGGCTCTCCGGGGCCTGGGTGGCGCCTTCCATGGGGGCGTCCACCGCGAAGCCGTGGTTCTGCGAGGTGATCTCCACCTTGCCGGTGCGGCGGTCCAGGACCGGCTGGTTGATGCCGCGGTGGCCGTACTTCAGCTTGTAGGTGCCGAAGCCGAGCGCGCGGCCCAGGATCTGGTTGCCGAAGCAGATGCCGAAGTACGGTAGCTTCTCATCCAGCACGGAACGCAGGAGGCTGACCTGCGCGTCCGCCGTCGCGGGGTCGCCGGGGCCGTTGGACATGAAGAACCCGTCCGGGTTCACGGCCTTGACGTCCTCCAGCGTGGCCGTGGCCGGCAGCACGTGGACGCGCACGCCGCGCTCGGCGAAACGCTGCGGGGTCATGGCCTTGATGCCGAGGTCGATCGCGGCGATGGTGAAGCGGGGCTCACCCTCCCAGCCGTGCTCGGAAGGCTCGACGACGTACGCCTCGTCGATGCTGACCTCCTCGGCCAGGCGGGAGCCTTCCATCGGCTCGCTCGCCCGGACCGCGGCCAGCAGCTCGGCGTCGCTCGCCTGAGCGGCCTCGCCGGAGAAGATGCCGGCGCGCATGGTCTTGTGCTCACGGAGGTGGCGGGTCAGCGCGCGGGTGTCCACACCCTGGATGCCCACGATGCCCTGGCGGACGAGTTCCTCGTCGAGCGAGGCCTCGCTGCGCCAGTTGGAGGGACGTCGGGCGGGGTCTCGCACCACGTACCCGGCGACCCAGATGCGGCGGGATTCGGCGTCTTCACCGTTCACGCCGGTGTTGCCGATGTGCGGGGCGGTCTGCACCACGATCTGACGGGCGTAGGAGGGGTCCGTGATGGTCTCCTGGTAGCCGGTCATGCCGGTGGTGAAGACGGCCTCCCCCAGAGTGGTGCCGACGGCACCGTAGCTCTGGCCGCGGAAGATGCGTCCGTCTTCAAGGACGAGAACTGCCGCGCCGGTGCTCGCCTCAGGCGTTTGAATGCTCACTGTGTCCTCTTGTTCGCGTTCGTGTGGTCTGTCATGTCGTTTCGGAGGGCCCTCAGGCCCGTGCGGGGCCCAGGAGTCGCTCCAGGGCTTGCCGCAGTGGTTCGGTGTCGGCGCCGTGCCGGGGCAGGAAACCCGTGTCCAGGCTGCGCTCTCCCAGCTTCCAGGTGGCGACGAGGATCTGGTCCTTGCCCAGGAACTTCCCCGCCATGCCGCTGGTCAGCCGGACCTCCTCGAGGTCGGCCGCCGGGATGAAGAGCTCCTCGCAGCCCGGCCGCGTGATCAGCACGCCGTCCGGGTGGACGGCCAGGTCCGCCCGGGAGCGGATGCCGAGGCTGTGGACCGCCACGCGGTCCAGCCAGTCCCCCGCCGTCGTCGTGGCCACGTACTGGCCCGCGACGGCGAGACCGGGCTCGCCGAGCTCCGGCACCGTGGGCAGCGGCGCCAGATCGCTCTGGCGTCGCTGGCGGCTGCGCCAGCCCACGTACAGCAGCACGATGACCGCCGCGCCGAGGGCCAGCATGAGGATGCCGGGCAGGACCTTGTCCATGGCTCAGGCCCCGACGGTGGTGCGCGGAGTGTTGAGCGCACCGTCCAGCACCGTGGGGTGGCCGTGGAAGAACGTGGCCCGGACCTTGCCCGGCAGCTCCATGCCCTGGAACGGCGTGTTCCGGCCCTTGGTGGCCATGGCCTTGCCGTCCACGGTCCAGCGGGCCGCCGGATCCACCAGGGTGATGTTGGCGGGCTCGCCGACGGCCAGCGGACGGCCCTGATCGGCCACGCGGCCGACCTCCGCCGGGACCTCGGACATCACGCGGGCCACATCGGCCCAGCTCATGAGCCCGCTGTCCACCATGGTGTGCTGCACCACGGACAGTGCCGTCTCGAGGCCCGTCATGCCCATGGCGGCCTGCGCCCACTCGCACTCCTTGTGCTCGCTCGGGTGCGGCGCGTGGTCCGTGCCGATGACGTCGATCACGCCTTCGGCCAGGGCCTGGCGCAGGGCCAGGACGTCGTCCTGGGTGCGGAGGGGCGGGTTGACCTTGTAGACGGGGTCGTAGCTGCGGACCAGCTCGTCCGTCAGCAGCAGGTGGTGCGGGGTGACCTCCGCGGTGACGCGGATGCCGCGCTGCTTGGCCCAGCGGATGATCTCCACGCTGCCGGCCGTGGAGACGTGGCAGACATGCAGGCGGGAGTCGACGTGCTGCGCCAGGAGCACGTCGCGGGCGATGATGCTCTCCTCGGCGACCGCCGGCCAGCCGGCCAGGCCGAGGACCGCGGACACCTCGCCCTCGTTCATCTGGGCGCCCGCCGTGAGGCGCGGCTCCTGGGCGTGCTGGGCGATGACGCCGTCGAACGCCTTGACGTATTCGAGGGCGCGGCGCATCAGGACCGGGTCGTGGACGCAGATGCCGTCGTCGGAGAACATCCGCACCTGAGCGCGGGAGTCGGCCATGGCGCCCAGCTCGGCGAGCTGCTCGCCGGCCAGGCCGACGGTGACGGCGCCCACGGGGCGCACATCGACCCAGCCGGAGGCCTGGCCGAGGCTGTGGACCTGCTCGACGACGCCGGCCGTGTCGGCCACCGGGGAGCTGTTCGCCATGGCGTGCACGGCGGTGTAGCCGCCCAGCGCCGCGGCGCGGGTGCCGGTCTCGACGGTCTCGGCGTCCTCCCGGCCCGGCTCGCGCAGGTGGGTGTGCACGTCCACGAGACCGGGCAGGGCCACGAGGCCCGAAGCGTCGATCACGGTGGCGCCCTCGGCGTCCGGGTGGGCCGCGGCCTCGGGGCCGAGCGCTGCGATGACGCCACCGGCGATCAGGATGTCCGTGGGCTCGCCGCCCAGGAGCGAGGCTCCCGTGAGGAGGTGGTTGTCGGAACTCATGCGGGGATTCCCTCCGTGACGGCTTCGGTGCTGTGGTCTTCGACGTCCCGGCCGCCGGCCAGGAGCAGGTAGAGCGCCGCCATGCGGACGGACACGCCGTTGCTGACCTGGTCCAGGACGGTGGAACGGGGCGAGTCGGCCGCCGCGGAGGATATCTCCAGACCGCGGTTCATGGGGCCGGGGTGCATGATGATCGTGTCCTTCAGGCCGTGACGGTCCAGCGCGTCGAGGCGCGCGTCGTCGAAGCCCCAGCGGCGCGAGTACTCGCGGGCGGAGGGGAAGAAGGAATCATGCATGCGCTCCTTCTGGACGCGCAGCATCATCATCGAGTCGACGCCGGCTTCAAGGGTGGCGTCCAGGTCGTAGCTGACCTCACACGGCCAGCTCTCGACGCCGACCGGCAGCAGGGTGGGCGGGGCCACGAGCGTCACACTCGCGCCCAGGGTCCGCAGCAGCCAGACGTTGGAGCGGGCCACCCGGGAGTGCAGGACGTCCCCGGCGATCGCCACCCGCATGCCCGACAGATCGGTTCCTGCCGAGTCGGTCCCCGCGAGCTTCGCCCAGTGACGCCGCATGGTGAAGGCGTCCAGGAGCGCCTGTGTGGGGTGCTCGTGCGTGCCGTCGCCGGCATTGAGGATCTTCGCGTCGATCCAGTCCGTGTTGGCGAGACGCTGCGGCGCACCGCTCGCCCAGTGCCGGATGACGACGGCGTCGGCGCCGATCGCCGCAAGGGTCTGGGCCGTGTCCTTGAGGGACTCCCCCTTGCTCACCGAGGAGCCCTTCGCGGAGAAGTTGATGACGTCGGCGGAGAGACGCTTGGCCGCGGCTTCGAAGGAGATGCGCGTGCGGGTCGAGTCCTCGAAGAAGAGGTTCACCACGGTGCGTCCACGCAGTGCGGGGAGCTTCTTGACCTCACGCTGGCCGACACGGGCCATCTCCTCCGCGGTGTCGAGGATGTCCAGGGCGTCACGGCGGCTCAGGTCCTGAGTGGAGAGAAGGTGTTTCATGCGCCCGCCTCGATCACGACTTCGTTCTCACCGGAGTCGACTTCGCTCAGGTGCACCCGGACCTTCTCGCTGCTCGCGGTGGGGAGGTTCTTGCCCACGTGGTCCGCCCGGATCGGCAGTTCACGGTGCCCGCGGTCCACGAGGACGGCCAAGCGGACGATGCGAGGGCGGCCCAGGTCCACCAGGGCGTCCAGGGCTGCCCGGATGGTGCGGCCCGAGTAGAGGACGTCATCGACCAGGACCACGACCTTGCCGTCGAGGCCGCTCTTCGGGAGCTGGGTGGGAAGCGGTGAGCGCGTGGGCTGATGCGCGAGATCGTCACGGAACATGGTGACGTCGAGCTGGCCGAGGGATTCCCGGGCGTCGAAGCCGGGGTGCGCTGCGGCGATCTTCTGCGCGAGGCGCTGAGCGAGGGGGTAGCCGCGACGGGGAATGCCGAGCAGGACGAGGTCCTGGGTCCCCTTATTCGCCTCGATGATCTCAAAGGCGATGCGGGTCAACGCGCGATCGATGTCGTCGGAGCTGAGGACGACGCGCTGGACCGGTTGCCCGGCGGAGGATGCACTGGTGGCGTCATTCATGCCTCTCTCCCCTTTCCCCGCCTCACGGGACGGAATTAAAAAAGGATGATTGCGTACCAAAATTACCACACGGCCGGGGCCGGACCGCCGTGTGACGGCCGCCGTCGAGCGTGATCCGCGACGCATCCGCCGCATTGCGTCCGCATGCTGGCTGGGGAGCCTTCGAATCAATACGATGGAGAATCATGAGCGCCCCACCGTATGGTCACGACGACCCTTCAGGCCATCAGGCCCCCGGCCGGCAGCCGCATCCGGCACCCGCGCCGGAGCCCTTCTTCGTCCCCGAGGACCAGCAGCTGAATCCCAGCTGGATCGGCCGGGTGGATCCCGAGAGCTACACGCAGCCGGGAGCGAATTACGCCGGCCGGCCACCGCTGCAGCCCACGGCGCCCGTGCAGTATCAGGATCAGCGGTTCAACGGTCAGCAGACGTTCCAACAGCCGTTCCAGCAGCCCGCTCAGCCCCAGGCGTTCCAGCGGCAGTTCCAGCAACCACCGTTCCAGCAACAGCCCTTCCAGCAGCCGGCACCCGGGCCACAGGACTGGCAGCAGAACCCGTGGCCGCAGGGTCAGGTGCCGCAGGGTCAGGTGCAGCAGCCTCCCGCCCAGCAGGCCCAGACGCCGGCCCCGGCCTGGCCCGCAGGGCCGCAGCAGTTCCAGGGCGCCTGGCAGCAGACGCCGATGGGCTGGACGCCTCCCCGCAGGCACCGGAACATCAACCCGGCCACACTCGCGCTCATGATCATCGGCGGAGTCCTCGCCTTCCTCAGCCTCGTCCTCGTCCTGCCGCTGCTGCTGTCGAACGTCGGCGGACAGGGGTTCATCGGCGGCTTCTTCGCCTCCCTCATCCCCCTGGCGATCGTGCTCACCGCGGTGTACTTCATGGACCGCTGGGAACCCGAGCCCCGCAAGCTCCTGCTGTTCGCCCTGCTGTGGGGCGCCACGGTCGCCGTCGCCACCACCGTGGTGATCCAGCCGTTCTTCCTCCAGCTCGCCCCGCCGGATTCGACCAAGGCGGAGGTCCAGACCTTCCTGGCCACGGTGGAGGCCCCGATCGTCGAGGAGTTCTCCAAGTCCCTCGGCCTGCTCCTGCTGGCGCTGCTGGCGCGGAAGTATTTCGACGGCCCGGTGGACGGGCTGGTCTACGCCTTCACCATCGCCGCGGGCTTCGCCTTCACGGAGAACATCCTCTACTTCGGCCGCATCTACTCCGCCGAAGAAGGCGCCGGCCAGACCTTCTGGACCATCGTGTTCCTCCGCGGCATCCTCTCCCCGTTCGCGCACGCCCTGTTCACCGGAGCCACCGGCCTGCTCATGGGCTTCGCCGCCCGCCGCTGGAACCGGGGACTGACCGTGGGGGCGTTCTTCGTCGGACTGCTGCCGGCCATGTTCCTGCATCACCAGTGGAACAGCATGGGCCAGGACTTCCTGTGGCTCTACATCGTCATCCAGATGCCGCTCTTCTTCCTGGCGGTCCTGGGCTTCATCTTCCTGCGGGTCGCGGAGGCCAAGCTGACCCGTGCACGGCTCAGCGAGTACGCCGCGGCCGGCTGGCTCACCTGGCCGGAGGTGGGGCTCTTCGCCACGGGCCAGGGACGCCGGGCGGCCAAGCGCTGGGCTTCGCAGTTCGGCCGGCAGAAGACGATGCACGAGCTCATCCGCACCGCGACGGCCCTCGCCTACACCCGCCAGCGGATCCTCACCGGACGGGACCTCCCCCGGCTTCAGCAGGACGAGCACCGGCTGCTCGAACGCCTCGGCCAGTTGCGGTCCATGGTGACTGCCTGAGGCTTCCGCGAACGGAGACCTCCGCGACCTGTGCTCGCCGCGAACGACGACGGCGGCCCGCCCTGGAAAGGGGGCGGGCCGCCGTCGTCGTGCCATGCCGGCCGGCTCACACTGAGCGCTGGATCCCTCCGCGGGGATCAGGCGAGCAGCGTGGGCTTGAGCTCCTTCAAACGGCCGAGCAGGCCGTTGATGAACGCGGGTGAGTCGTCCGTGGACAGGGTCTTGGCGAGGCTCACGGCCTCGCTGACGGCCACGCTGTCCGGCACGTCCTCGTTGTAGAGCAGTTCCCAGGTCCCGATGCGGAGGATGATCCGGTCCACATTGGGCATGCGCTCCAGGGTCCAGCCCTGGGCGTAAGTGGTCAGGAACTCATCGATGGTCTCCTGCAGCGACACCACACCTTCGACCACTTCCACCGTGTAGGGGTTGATGATCTGGTCGGTGTGCTCACGCCGTTCCTTGATCACGGAGAACGGGGTGACCTGCCGCTGCTCGGCTTCGAACAGGATGTCGAGTGCCCGGTTGCGGGCCTTGCCGCGGGCGCTCACTAGTCGGTGACCCGGCCCAGGTAGCTGCCGTCGCGGGTGTCGACCTTGACGCGCGTGCCCTGCTCGAGGAACAGCGGGACCTGGATCTCGTAGCCGGTCTCCACGGTGGCGGGCTTGGTGCCGGCGGAGGAGCGGTCACCCTGCAGGCCGGGCTCGGTGTAGGTGATCTCCAGGACGACGCTGGCCGGCATTTCGAGGTACAGCGGCGAACCGTCGTGCATGGCGATGATGACCTGCTGGTTCTCCAGCATGAAGTTCTTCGCGTTGCCGACGACCTCCGGGGTCACGGTGAGCTGGTCGTAGTCCTGCACGTCCATGAAGACGTAGTCGGCGCCGTCCTGGTACAGGTAGGTGTAATCGCGGCGGTCGACCGTGGCGGTCTCGATCTTGGCGCCGGCGTTGAAGGTCTTGTCCACGACCTTGCCGGAGAGCACGTTGCGGAGCTTGGTGCGCACGAACGCGCCGCCCTTGCCCGGCTTCACGTGCTGGAACTCGATGACGTTCCAGAGGTTGCCCTCCAGCTTGAGGACGGTGCCGTTCTTGATGTCGTTCGTGGTTGCCACTGCAGCCTCTCTCCCGATGCGGACTGTCCGGGGCCCTGAGGGCGCGAACAGCCATGTAGTTGTCAAAAAACCGAGATCCAGTCTACCGTGTCCGGCGGACTGCCCGGAAAACGGGTCGAAGGCCGTGTGTCAGCTGGCCTCAGCCGCGTGCCGGGCCTGCTGCAGCGCGATCGTGGAGGAGTAGATCAGCTCGGGACTCGCGTGCGATGCGACCCGCAGTTCCAGGGCCTCCTGGAAAGCGTCGGCACTGCGGGCGAAATCGCCGGAGCTGTAGTAGGTGTTGCCCAGGTGCTGCAGCACCTCCGCCTCGTGGGCGGTCCCCCGGTACTGGGCGAGCAGGCGGTGCAGGCGTTCGTAGGCGGCCTCGAGACGGCCCCGCGTGTAGAGGATCTCCGTGTCCAGGAGCAGCAGCTCGAAGGATTCGGGGTCCACCATGCGCGCTTCGGCCAGCAGCTCGGCGGCCTCGGTGGTCTTGCCCTGGACCATCAGGACGAAGACGCCCGCCCACGGGCGGTCATCACCCGCGAGGCTCTCCTGCACCAGATCCTCGTCCACGATCTCGTACCGGCGTGTCAGAGGGTTGACCTTGATGCCGGGGAAACCGGACTCGGGCCATTCGGAGGTCTCCAGGTCGACGCCGCCGCTGCTCATGCCTCGGCCACCTCCTGATAGGCGGCGAAGAGCAGGGACGTGTCCGGCACCTCCAGGACGCCGGGCTTGCCGACGCCGTCCAGGACCACGAAGCGCAGCAGGTCGCCGCGGGACTTCTTGTCGCGCCGCATCCCGTCCAGCAGCGCCGCCCAGCGGTCATTGCGGTAGGACGTGGGGAGTCCGAAGCTCTCCAGGATGGCCTTGTGCCGGTCGGCCTCGGCGTCGCTCAGGCGCCCCACGCTCCGGGCGAGCTCGGCGGCGAACACCATGCCCACGGAGATGGCGGCGCCGTGGCGCCAGGAGTACCGCTCGGCCAGCTCGATGGCGTGGCCCAGGGTGTGCCCGTAGTTCAGGATCTCGCGGAGACCGGACTCCTTGAGGTCTTCGGAGACGACCTTGGCCTTGACGGCGATGGCCCGCTCGATCAGCTCCCGCAGCACCGGCGACTCCGGATGCAGCACGTCCTGGCCGTGCTCCTCCAGCAGATCGAGGATCACCGGATCGGCGATGAACCCGCACTTGATGACCTCGGCCAGGCCGGAGACCAGTTCGTTGCGGGGCAGCGTCCGCAAGGTGTCCAGATCAGCGAGCACCGCCGCGGGCGGGTGGAACGCGCCCACCAGGTTCTTGCCTTCGGCCGTGTTGATGCCGGTCTTGCCTCCGACGGCGGCGTCGACCATGCCGAGCACGCTCGTGGGCATGTGGATGACCTTGACGCCGCGCAGCCAGGTGGCGGCGACGAAGCCGCCCAGGTCGCTCACGGCGCCGCCGCCGACGGTCACGACGGCATCGGAACGGGTGAAGTCGTTCTGCCCCAGGACCTGCCAGCAGAAGGCCGCCACCTGGATGTGCTTGCCCTCCTCGGCGTCCGGGATCTCGGCCGTCACGGCCGTGAAGCCGGCGGACGCGAGTTCATCGCGCACGGCGTCACCCGTCAGCCGGAGCGCACGGGGGTGGACCACCAGGACGCGCTTGACGCGCTCCCCCAGCCGGTCCGGAAGCTGCGCCAGCAGACCGCGGCCCACCACGACGTCGTAGTTCTCCTCCGGGCGATTGCCGGTGACCTTGATGACCGTCTCGGGATGCGTCACTCGCTGCTGTCCTTTGCTGTGATTCCGGGGAGGTCCAGCGCCCTGGCGATCTCCAGGGCGAAGTCCTCCGGGCTTCCGTGGCGCACGTCGACGGTCAGCTCGGCTGCCGCTTGGTAGAGGTGACGCCGCTGTTCGAAGAGGGTGAGCCAGCGCTCGGCCGCGTCACCCGTGAGCATGGGCCGGCCCGTGTCCCGGGCGATGCGCGGGAGGACCGTGGCCAGATCCGGCTCGAGGTACACCACGCGGCACGGCGCGATGGCCTCGCGCGACGCCTCTGCCACCACGGACCCGCCCCCGAGGGAGATGATCCGCGGCGCCTCGGGGTGGGTCATGGGGACGTCGCCGGCCACGGCGCGCGCCACGATCGAGGCCTCCACGGCGCGGAACGCGTCCTCGCCGTGCGCCTCGAAGTACTCCGTGATCGGGCCGTTCTCCAGGACGAAGACCTCGTCCGTGTCCACGTACTCGCCCTGGAGCAACGCCGCCAGGGCCCGTCCCACGGCGCTCTTCCCGGCCGCCATGGGACCGACCAGGACGATCGCCGTGCTGTCTGCTGCCTCATCAGAAGGCATGTGGGGCTCCCTGTGTTTCAGTTGCCGTATCAGTGGCCGGAGGAGCTGAGTTCCTCCGGGATGGCTGCCAGGTAGTTCTGGAGGTTGCGGCGGGTCTCGGCCACCGAGTCGCCGCCGAACTTCTCCAGCATGGCCTCGGCGAGGACCAGGGCCACCATGGCCTCGGCGACGACGCCGGCTGCGGGCACGGCACAGACGTCCGACCGCTGGTGGTGGGCCTTCGCCGCTTCGCCCGTCGTGACGTCCACGGTCTGGAGGGCGCGGGGCACGGTGGCGATCGGCTTCATGGCGGCGCGGACGCGCAGTACGGTCCCGATGCTCATGCCGCCTTCGATGCCGCCGGCGCGGTTGCTCAGGCGGGAGATCTCGCCGTTCTCGTCCTTGACCATCTCGTCGTGCGCAGCGGACCCACGTCGGGCCGCCGTGGCGAAGCCGTCGCCGACCTCCACGCCCTTGATGGCCTGAATGCCCATGAGCGCGGACGCCAGGCGGGCGTCCAGGCGACGGTCCCAGTGCACGTAGCTGCCGAGTCCCGGCGGAAGCCCGTAGGCGAGGACCTCGACGACACCGCCGAGGGTCTCGCCCTCCTTGTGAGCGGCGTCCACCTCGGCCACCATGGCGTCCGAGGTCTCGCGGTCGAAGCAGCGCAGCGGATCGGCGTCGAGGGCGATCAGGTCCGACGGCGCGGGCTGTGGCGTGCCCTCCGGCACGGCGACGGTCCCCACCGCGGTGGTGTGGCTGATGAGCTCGACGCCGAGCTGGCGGAGGAACTTCGCGGCCACGGTGCCGAGGGCCACGCGGGTGGCCGTCTCACGGGCGCTGGCACGCTCCAGGACGGGACGGGCCTCCGGGAAGCCGTACTTCTGCATGCCGGTGAAGTCGGCGTGACCCGGACGCGGCCGCGTCAGAGGAGCGTTGCGGGCCGAGTTCGCCAGCTCCTCCGGATCCACGGGATCCGCGGACATGACGCGCTCCCACTTGGGCCATTCGGTGTTGCCCACCTCGATGGCCACGGGGCCGCCCTGGGTCAGGCCGTGCCGGACACCACCGATGATGGTGACCTCATCCTGCTCGAACTTCATCCGGGCGCCACGGCCATAGCCGAGACGGCGCCGGGCGAGGGCGTCACGGACGTCCTCACTCGACAGTTCGACGCCTGCCGGGACGCCTTCGACGATCCCGACGAGCGCGGGGCCATGAGACTCACCAGCGGTTAACCAACGAAACATATGTCCATCCTGCCATGCTTGTGTCCGGTCACCCGCGTCGGGGTGCGTTCACTGCGTCACACATCGCGTCAATGACGCGAGGGGCCTTCTCGGGCCCGTTTCCGGTAAAGAGAAGCACTTGTTCGACCGCCTGGTAGAGCAGCATCTCCAGGCCCGGCACCACCGTCCCGCCTCGGGCGGACCATGCGGACGCCAGGGCGCTGGGCCACGGTTCGTAGGCGACGTCCAGCAGCACGGGCGGCACGTCACCGGACGATGCGGCACTCCCCTGCGCCGCCAGCTGAGCCGCCAGGCCGTCCGCGGCGCGCGGCGGCAGGGTCGAGATCACGACGTCGTACTCCGCCAGGCTGCCGGTCGCCGAGTCATAGGGCAGGAGACTGAGCCGCACCCCGCTCGCGTCTGCGGCGCCGAACGCTTCCGCCGCACGGCTCTCGTCCCGTGCGAAGAGGTCCACGTCGCGGTGGCCCAGACGGGACAGGGCCGTGATCGCGGCCGCCGAGGTCCCGCCGGCGCCTAGAATCGCCGCGCGGCGTCCGAGGGTGACACCGTCGCCGGGCACACCGTGGAGGGTCGGCAGGCCCGCCGCGTTCCGGAGGGCGTTCACGATGCCCGTGACATCCGTGTTGTGGCCCGTGAGACGGGTGGCGCCGTCGACGCCGGTCTCGACGACCACGGTGTTCAGCACCCCGAGTTCGGCGGCCGCGCCCACGCACTCGTCCACTTCCGACACCATCGCCCTTTTGAGCGGCATGGTGACGGACAGACCGCACCAGGCCGGCTCGCGGCGCACTCCGGCCATGAAGGCGGCCAGCTCCGGCTCGTCCACATCCACCGCGGTGTATTCGGCATCGAATCCGAGCACACGGTACGCCGCGTTGTGCAGCGCGGGCGACTTCGAGTGGGAGATGGGATGCCCGAGGACCGCGGCCCTGCGCATCATTGGCAACGTCCTGCGTTGGCGCTGCACCACTCCTGGTAGAGCGCCACATTGCGGTTGTGCTCGTCCAGGGTCTTGGCGAAGCGGGTCTCCCCCGTGTCCAGGTTGATGGTGACCCAGAACAGGTAGTCGGACGCCTTCGGATGGGCCGCCGCATCGATCGCGAGCTTGCCCGGGGAACCGATGGGACCCACCGGAAGTCCGGGGTTCGCATAGGTGTTGTAGGGGTTGCTCTTGTCCTGCTTCTCCGCCGGCGTGAGCTCGTAGCTCTTGCGGCCGAGTCCGTAGGTCACGGTGGCGTCCGACTGGATGAAACCGACCGTCTGCGCGTTGTGCTTCAGGCGGTTCATCACGGCCCCGGCCACGGTCGGGTAGTCGGCGCGTCCGGCCTCGGCCTGGACGATCGAGGCGATGGTCAGCATGCGGTACTGCTCGTCCGGGTCGGTCACGCCCTGAGCCTTGAGCTCGTCCTGCGTGGCCTTGACCAGCTGTCCGAGAACCTGCTTCGCGGTGCTGCCCAGGGCGAACCGGTACTCGCCGGGGAACAGGTAGCCTTCCAGGTTCTTGGCCTTCGAGGACACGCCGAACTGCGCCGGCGCATCGGCGAGCTTCTTCAGGTCCGCGATCTCCAGACCGGTGCCCTTGGCGATCGCGTCGAGGGACTCATTGAGCCGCAGGCCCGCCGACAGCGGGACGTAGGACACCTTGTCGTTGCCGCTCGCGGCGAAGACGCTGACGGCGTCCGCTGACTTCATCTCCTTGCGGAAGGTGTACTTGCCCGGGGACAGCGTGACGCCCGACTCGCCGAACGCCTTGATGAATGTCCCCGCGTCGGCCACGACCCCCTCCTCCTTGAGGGAATTGGCCACCTGGGTGACGGATGAACCCTGCGCGACCTCGACGGACACGGAACCCGTTCCGGGGCCCGGGTAGTCGGTCACGCGGCCCCAGCCGAGGCTCGGCCCGATGAACTGGAACGCGGCGAATGCTCCGCCGGCCACGAGCAGGAAGGACAGGAGGACGGCCACCCAGCCACGCACGCGCCGGTGCTTGCGGGGGCTCGCCACCTCCTCCTGGAACGCGGTCTTGACGGGTTCTTCCTCGTCATGACCCGGCTCGGCGGAGTGGATGAAGTGAAAACTGTGCGCCGCGGCGGCCTCGTGCTGGCCGTGGTGCTGGGACTCGACGTCCTCGGCGGTGGAGCCATCCACCGTTTCCGCGGGCGCTTCCGCCCGACCGCCCGGCGTACCGGTGGGCCGGTGCCCGTGGGCCAGGGGGTTGAGCCGGGTGTGCGTCGGCTCCGGGTAGAAATGCTGAGCGTGCGCCGTGGCGGGGACGGGCGCGATCCGGGAACCCGGTGCGGCCTCCGCGCGGCCGTGGCCGCCCTCAGCGGACGACGACGCCGTCCGGCTCTCGGCGTCGGCCGCCGGCTCCGTGGCACGGGCGCTCTCCTGCGGGAGGTCGCGGGAGAGCGCGGCTTTCGCCTTCGCCGTCAGGGCGCTCTCCGCAGCGGCCTTCTCGGCCTGGGCCTTCTCAGCCTGAATCTTGTCCGCCTGGGCCTTCTCGGCCCGTGCTTTCTCTGCGGTGGCCTTCTCGGCCCGTGCCCGCTCGGCCGCTGACCGCTCCGCTTCGGCTCGTTCAGCAGCCGCCTTTTCGGCTGCCTTCTCTGCCTGGGCTTTCGCCGCAGCGATCCGTGCGGCGGCGGCCTTCTCGGCAGCGGCCCGTTCAGCCTGGGCCTTCTCTTCCGCGGCGCGCTCGAGGCGCGCCTTCTCGGCCTGCGCCTTCTCGGCCGCCGCGCGCTCCGCGGCGATCCGTTCGGCCTCGGCCTTTTCGGCCCGGGCCCGCTCCGCGGCGGCGACACGCTCGGACACGATGCGCTCCGCCCGCGCCTGTTCGGCGGCGGCCTTCTCGGCAGCCGCACGCTCGGCAGCCGCCTGGTCGTCCACGGGCGTGCCGTCCTGGCGCGGCGAGGAGTCACGTCGTCGCGGCAGCTCGTCCTGCTCCTGGTCGAAGGGAGCTGCGGCCCGCGCGGCACGCTCCTGTTCCTCGCGCTGGGCGAGGAGACGTTCCCGCGCGCGGAGTTCCCGCCGGGTCAGCGGCATGCCCTCCGCGGCCATGGGACCGTCAGCCCGGGACGGCATGTCACCAGGCTCTTTGTTGTCCGTGCTCACGTACGGGTGCCTCCATCACTTTCCTCGCGGGTGGCGGAATGGGCGCACACCGGCGTCCCCACTTCAGGTCCTTGGCGTTTCTGCATGTCAAGCGCATGCTGGAGGATGTTCACCGCCGCCACCTGATCCACCACTTTACGATGTTCACGGCCGTCCATTCCAGCTTCGCGAAGCGTCCGGTGCGCCGTGACGGTGGTCAGACGCTCGTCGAGCATCGCCACGGAGCACTCCACGGAGGCTTGCTGGAGCCGGTCGGCGAGGATCTGAGCGTAATCCAGCGCCATCTGCGTGGACTGGCTCTCCCCGCCGCGCAACGTGCGCGGCAGGCCGACGAAGGCCCAGCGCACCTGGCGTTCGACGATCTGCCGGACGATCACCGTGATGTCCGAGTTCTTCTTGCTGTCACGCTGCAAGGTCTTGAAGGGGGTGGCCAGAATCCCGTCCGGATCGCTGACGGCCACCCCGACCCTCACCAAGCCGACGTCGATCCCCAGGCGGACGCCCCGAGGAGCGTCCGTCGGGGACGTCTGTGCATGGTCTTCCATCCCTGCCTAGCGGTTGCGGATCGCGTCGACGATGGCGGTCAGCGCGGCGGGGATCTTCGCGGCGTCGGTGCCACCGCCCTGGGCGATGTCGTCCTTGCCGCCGCCACCGCCGCCGAGGATCCCGGCGGCCGTGCGGACCAGCGCACCGGCCTTGACACCTGCGGACCGGGCTTCGTCGTTGGTGGCGACCAGGACCACGGGACGGCCGGTCGCCACACCGGCCACGGCGACCGTGGCAGCTGCGCTGCCCAGGCGGCCGCGGAGGTCCAGCACGAGCGAGCGGAGGTCGTCCGCGCCGCCGACCGTGCCGGCGTCGTGCGCGATCACACGGACGCCGTTCGCATCGCTGGCGCTGTTCAGCAGCGTGGCGGCCTGAGCGGCAAGCTGCTCCTTGCGCAGGCGGTCGAGTTCCTTCTCCGCGGCCTTGAGCTTGCTCAGCGTGGCGCCGATGCGCTCGGAGAGCTGGCCGGAGGGGACCTTGAACATCTCGCTGAGCTCGGTCACCAGGGCGCGCTCGGCGGCGAAGTGGCGGAATGCCTCCATGCCCACGAAGGCCTCCACACGGCGGTTGCCCGAGCCGACGGACTGCTCACCCAGCAGGTTCAGGCTGCCGATCCGCGAGGTGCTGCCCACGTGGGTGCCGCCGCAGAGTTCACGGGACCAGGCGCCGTCGATCTCCACGACACGGACTTCACTGCCGTAGTTCTCGCCGAAGAGGGCCATTGCGCCGAGAGCCTTCGCCTGCTCCAGGCCCATCACCGAGGTCTTCACCTCGAAGTTGTTCCGGATGGCGAGGTTGGCCACTTCCTCGATCTCGCTCTTGGTGGCGCCGGAGAGCTGCTCACCCCAGGCGAAGTCGAAGCGGAGGTAGCCGGCCTTGTTGAAGGAGCCGCGCTGGGTGGCTTCCTTGCCCAGGATCTGGTGCAGAGCGGCGTGGACCAGGTGCGTGGCGGTGTGCGCCTGCTCGCCGGCATGACGACGCTCCGCGTCCACGGCGGCGCGCACGATGGCGTCCGAGGAGATCTCACCCTCGCGGACCAGTGCCTTGTGCACGGAGAGCCCCTTGACCGGGCGCTGGACGTCCAGCACCTCAACCACGAAGCCGTCACCCGTGATCAGACCGGTGTCGGCGGCCTGGCCACCGGCCTCCGCATAGAACGGGGTCTCCGCGAGAACCAGTTCGATCTCGTCTCCCGTGGAGGCGTGCCCCGTGCGGGCGCCGCCGCTGAGCAGCGCGCGGACCCGGGACTCGGTCTCCAGCTCGTCGTAGCCGGTGAACACGGTCTCGCCGTCGGCCAGGATGTCGCGGAAGACCGTGACGTCGGCGTGGCCGCCCTTCTTGGCCTTGGCATCCGCTTGGGCGCGCTGACGCTGCTCCTGCATGAGAGTGCGGAACTGCTTCTCGTCGACGGCGACGCCGGCCTCCTCGGCCATCTCGAGCGTCAGGTCGATCGGGAAGCCGTAGGTGTCGTGCAGGGCGAAGGCGTCCTCGCCGGAGAGCGACGCGCCCTGGGACTTCGCCTGGACCACGGCCTCGTCGAGACGAGCGGTGCCGGAGGCGATGGTGCGCAGGAACGCCCGCTCCTCGGCGTAGGCGATCCGGGAGATCCGGTCGAACTCGAGCTCGACCACCGGGTACACGCCCTTCATGGCGTCGCGGGAGGCGGGCAGGAGCTCCGGCAGGCAGGCCTGCTCGACGCCCAGCAGGCGCATCGAGCGGACCGCACGGCGGATCAGGCGGCGCAGCACGTACCCGCGGCCCTCGTTGGACGGGGTGACGCCGTCGGCGATCAGCATGAGGGCGGAGCGGACGTGGTCCGCCACGACGCGCATGCGGACGTCATCGGTGTGGTGCGGGTCCTCGGGGCTCTCGGCGGAGGTGTACTCCTTGCCGGAGAGCTCGGAGGCCTTGTCGATCACGGGGCGGACCTGGTCCGTCTCGTACATGTTCTCCACGCCCTGCAGGATCATGGCGAGACGCTCCATGCCGAGGCCGGTGTCGATGTTCTTCTTGGGCAGCTCGCCGACGATGTCGAAGTCCACCTTCGACTTCACATTGTCGATCTGGTACTGCATGAAGACCAGGTTCCAGATCTCCACATAGCGGTTGTCGTCGGCCTCGGGGCCGCCCTCGATGCCGTACGCGGGGCCGCGGTCGTAGTAGATCTCCGAGCAGGGGCCGGCGGGGCCGGGCTGGCCGGTGGACCAGTAGTTGTCGCTCTTACCCATGCGCTGGATGCGCTCGGCCGGGATCGCGGTGTGCTGGAGCCAGAGGTCGCGGGCCTCGTCGTCGTCCTCGTAGACCGTGACCCAGAGCTTCTCCTCGGGCAGGCCGTAGCCGCCGTCCTCCACCGGGCTGGTCAGCAGCTCGTAGGCGAACTTGATGGCGTCTTCCTTGAAGTAGTCGCCGAAGGAGAAGTTGCCGCACATCTGGAAGAAGGTGCCGTGGCGTGCGGTCTTGCCGACCTCTTCGATGTCACCGGTGCGGATGCACTTCTGGACGCTCGTGGCGCGGCTGTACGGAGGGGTCTCCTGCGCGGTCAGGTACGGGATGAAGGGAACCATGCCGGCCACGGTGAAGAGCAGGCTGGGGTCGTTCGAGACCAACGAGGCGGACGGCACCGCGGTGTGGCCCTTGGAGACGAAAAAGTCCACCCAGCGCTTGGTGATTTCCTGCGACTTCATGAGGAAGTGAGTTCCCTTCGGCGTGACTCGGGCGAATGCCCGGTGATGCATGGTGGCGGACCAGCTGTCCGCCGCGTTCAATTGTGCCTTCATGGCCGCCCCGGGAGCCAATCCCGCGGCCGGTTTCCGCGCCTGTTCCGGAGGCGCAGCGATCAGATGCGACGGCGGGAGGCGGCCGCCGTCGTGCGTGTCAGGACCGCTTGTCGTCCAGGGCGAGGGCCGCCCGGAGTTCGTCCTCACGCTCGCGCATGCCGTCCCGCACCTGATCGGCGAAGTGATAGACGCTGTCGCTCAGACGCCCGACCGCACGGTTCAGGCCTTCCGGGCCGACGGCGTCGCGGGCTTCAGAGAGCTTACGGAAGACCACCACGCCCAGCGCGGCGCCGACTCCCAGCCAGAGAATTCGTTTCATCGTCTGTCCTTTCCGCGGTTCAGCGGCTGCGACGGCCGGCGGGGCGCTGCGAGCCCTGCTTGCGCGCCGACAGGGCCGAACGGACACCGTGGCTGAAGGCAGCCACCTTGATCAGCGGGCCGCCCACGGTCGCCGAGATGAGCGAGGAGAGCGCCGAGAGGTTCGCACTGGCATCCGCGACGTTGTTCGAGATGCCGTCCACCTTCTTGAGCTGCTCATTGGTCGTGGTGACGGTGGCCGTCACCTCCGTCATGAGGGGCTGGGCGCCGTCGCTCAGCTCCTTGATGGAATCCCTGATCTCGTCCAGCACCTTGCCCAGCTTGAGGATGGGCACTGCGAGGAAGAGGACCAACAGCAGGAAGACTCCGGCTGCGATGAGACCGGCAATGTCACCGCCACTCATGACTTTTCTCCTTGAGGTTCGTGGACAAGCACGTGTCCTACCTTATCGCCCGTGACCGCCGGCACGGCCCGGGAAAGAGAAAGAGCCCGTGGCCAGGGCCACGGGCTCCTTCCAGAGGCTCTTAGCGAGCGTAGAATTCCACGACGAGCTGCTCTTCGCAGGTCACGGGAACCTCAGCACGCTTCGGGCGACGCACCAGGCGTGCCTGAAGGGCCTCGAGCTTGACATCCAGGTAAGCCGGGACGGCCGGCAGGACATCGCGGTGGGCGCCGGCGGCAGCAAGCTGCAGCGGGACCATCGGGATGCTGCGCGGGTGCACGTGGATCAGCTGGCCTTCGGAAACGCGGAAGGACGGGCGGTCCACGCGCTGTCCGTCAACCATGATGTGGCGGTGCACCACGAGCTGGCGGGCCTGGGCGATCGTGCGGGCGAAGCCTGCACGAAGAACCAGGGCGTCCAGACGCATTTCGAGCAGCTCGACCAGGTTCTCACCGGTCAGACCCTTGGTGCGACGAGCTTCCTCGAAGACGCGGGTCATCTGAGCTTCACGGATGCCGTACTGAGCGCGCAGACGCTGCTTTTCACGCAGACGAACGGCGTAGTCGGAATCCTGCTTCTTGCGGGCGCGGCCATGTTCGCCGGGTCCGTACGGACGGCGCTCCATGTACTTGGCGGCCTTGGGAGTCAGAGCGATGCCGAGGGACCGCGAAAGGCGGGCCTGACGGCGAGCACGAGTGCTGTTAGCCACTTGTGTCCTTCCAATGGTGCGGTTTTTGTGGTGTTAACTGGCCTCCCGTATGGAGAGCATCGGCAAACCGCCGCCTTTTGCTACTGGTCCCGGGCACGCGCCACCCTCGCGGAGAACCGTGAGAAGGGTGCTTGCCGGCAGGATCATGCCAGACAAACCTCAATTCTAGCATGGCGGTGTCCCGCGTCGCCGAGGGTGGCTCAGCGCTCCCCGCGCACGATGCCCCGCAGCCGCTCCAGGCGCGCAGCGATCTCGCGTTCCGAGCCGTTCGCCGTCGGCTCGTAGTAGTTCCGGCCCACGAGGTCGTCCGGCGGGTACTGCTGCCGGGCGATCGAGTGAGGCGCGTCGTGGGCGTAGAGGTAGCCCTTGCCGTGGCCCAGGCCCTTCGCGCCCGGATAGTGGGCGTCCCGCAGAGGCATCGGGATGTCCGTGCCCATGCCCGCCCTGACGTCCGCCAGCGCCTTGTCGATCGCCAGATAGGCGGCGTTCGACTTGGGCGCGGTCGCCAGATGGACCACGGCCTCGGCCAGGATGATCCGGCCCTCGGGCATGCCGATGAGCTGCACGGCCTGCGCCGCGGCCACCGCCGTCTGGAGCGCGGTCGGATCGGCCATCCCGATGTCCTCCGCCGCAGAGATCACGATCCGCCGGGCGAGGAAGCGCGGGTCCTCCCCCGCCTCGATCATGCGCGCGAGGTAGTGGAGGGCGGCGTCGACGTCGGAACCGCGGATCGATTTGATGAACGCGCTGATCACGTCGTAGTGCTGGTCGCCTTGCCGGTCGTACCGCACCGACGCCTTGTCGATCGCCTGCTCGGCCTGCGCCAGATGGAGCACGGCCTTGGTCTTGCCGTCCTCCCCGGAACCGCCCGCGTGCTCTCCGAGCGCGACGCCGGCCGCGGCCTCGAGCGAGGTCAGCGCCCGCCGGGCATCCCCCGTGGAGACGCGGACCAGATAGTCGAGTGCATCCTCCTCGACCTCGATCTTGCCGCCGAGCCCCCGATCGTCCTCGATGGCCCGCTCCAGGAGTCCCCGGATATCGGCGTCCTGCAGGGGCTTCAGGGTGAGCAGGATCGACCGCGACAGCAGCGGTGCCACCACCGAGAAGGACGGGTTCTCCGTGGTCGCCGCCACCAGGATCACCCAGCGGTTCTCCACACCCGGCAGGAGGGCGTCCTGCTGGGCCTTGTTGAAGCGATGGATCTCGTCGAGGAACAGCACGGTCCCCTGCCGGTGCAGATCCCGTCGCTGCAGCGCCTCGTCCATGACCCGGCGGACGTCCTTGACCCCCGCCGTGATGGCGGAGAGCTCGACGAATTTGCGCCCCGGCGCATTGGCGATCACGTGGGCGAGGGTGGTCTTCCCGGTTCCCGGAGGACCCCAGAGGATGATGCTCGACGGACCCACCGCGGACGGCTCACCGCTCGACTCCGCGAGCGTCCGCAGCGGCTGCCCGGGCCGCAGCAGATGCTGCTGACCCACCACATCGTCGATGGTCCGGGGCCGCATCCGCACGGCCAGCGGCGTGAGCGGATACGCGGACGACGACGTCCCCTCATCCGAGGGGGAATCGCCCGGATCGCTCTGGGAGAAATCGTCCTGGGAAAAGAGGTCAGCCATGCTCCCCAGCCTAGCGGGCGAGGGGCCCCGGCGAGCTCCCAGGCTCCGCCGCCTCAGCAGGCTCCGGGCGCGCGGCGCAATGGCGCACTGCGGTACCAGTAGGAGCCGGCCTCCACGAACCCCAGATCCCGGTACAGTGCCAGGGCGCCGTGGTTGGAGCGCGTCACGCTCAGCCAGAACCCATGCGGGGTGGCCGGCTCGGCCAGGAGCGCGGTCAGGATGGCGCGGGCATGGCCCTTGCGGCGGTGCGCCTCACGCGTGACCATGCCGTAGATCCCCGAGCACGCGCCCACGTGGATCGCCTGACCGACGGCGACCGGGGCGCCGTCGTCGTCGCGGATGAGCGCGTACGTGGACCGGACGGATTCCTGGATGGCCCGTGCAGTGTCCGCCGCGTCGGCTCCGCCGTGGCCGCTGGTGAGCCACCAGGCGTCGAACCACTCCTCGGTCAGGTCGGGAGTGATCTCGACGCGGCCAGGTGCGGGCAGAACCGGTCCGGCGGACGCCTCCCGGACCATGAAGACCGTGTGGGACTGCTCGCGGTAACCGAGTGCGTCGAGGCGGGCGTCCAGGGCGGCGTCCGCCGGATCCGAGCTGAGCTGGAACAGCGCCGGAAGCCGCTGCTCGCGGTACCAGGACTCGGCGGCCTTGATGGCGGCGTCGACGTCGTCCACCGGTGCGTACGGCCACACCGAGTTGGCCCGCTGTGTCACGCCGGAGGCACTGCGGAGCAGCCAGGCGCCGGTGTCGAACGTGGTCAGGCCCGGCCATGCTGCGTTCTGCAGCGCGGCCAGGCCTGACACGGAGGTAAGGGACTCCACGGGATCAGACGTCCGCGGTCTCCCCTGCCGGCTTCTCAGCGGCGACGGCCTTCGGGGCGGGCTTGAAGTCCACACCGGCCTCCTTGCGCTGCTGCGGCGTGATGGGAGCCGGAGCCGCGGTCAGCGGATCGTAGCCGCCACCGGACTTCGGGAAGGCGATGACGTCGCGGATGGACTCGGCGCCGGCCAGGAAGGAGACCACGCGGTCCCAGCCGAGGGCGATGCCGCCGTGCGGCGGGGCGCCGTACTTGAAGCCCTCGAGCAGGAAGCCGAACTTGCTCTCGGCCTCCTCCTTGCTCAGGCCCATGACCTCGAACACGCGCTCCTGGACATCACGCTGGTGGATACGGATGGAACCGCCACCGAGCTCGCTGCCGTTGCAGACGATGTCGTAGGCGTAGGACAGCGCCGACTCGGGATCCGTGTCGAACGTGTCCATGAACTCCGGACGCGGCGACGTGAACGCATGGTGCACGGCGGTCCACTTTCCGGCGCCGACGGCGACGTCACCCGAGGCGACGGCAGCGGCGGCCGGCTCGAACATCGGCGCGTCCACGACCCATACGAAGGCCCAGTCGCCTTCCGCGACCAGGCCGGTGCGGTGACCGATCTCCACGCGAGCCGCCCCGAGCAGGGCACGGGACGCGGTCTTCTCACCGGCGGCGAAGAAGATGCAGTCGCCGTTGGAGGCGCCCACCGCGGCGGCCAGGCCCTCGCGCTCGGCGTCCGTGAGGTTCTTGGCGACAGGACCGGTGAGCTCGCCGTCCTCCTTGATGAGGACGTACGCCAGGCCCTTGGCGCCGCGCTGCTTGGCCCATTCCTGCCACGCGTCCAGCGTGCGGCGCGGCTGCGAGGCCCCGCCCGGCATGACCACGGCGCCGACGTACGGGGCCTTGAACACGCCGAAGTTGGTGTCCTTGAAGAACTCGGTCAGATCCGTCAGCTCCAGGCCGAAACGCAGGTCCGGCTTGTCCGAGCCGTACTTGGCCATGGCCTCGGAGTAGGGCATGCGGCGGATCGGGGTGGGGATGTCCACGCCGATGAGCTTCCAGAGCGCGACGACGAGCTTCTCGCCGAGGGCGATGATGTCGTCCTGGTCCACGAAGCTGGCTTCGATGTCCAGCTGGGTGAATTCGGGCTGGCGGTCCGCGCGGAAGTCCTCGTCGCGGTAGCAGCGGGCGATCTGGTAGTACTTCTCGAAGCCGCCCACCTGCAGGAGCTGCTTGAAGAGCTGCGGGGACTGCGGCAGCGCATACCAGGACCCCGGGGCCAGACGGGCGGGCACCAGGAAGTCGCGGGCGCCTTCCGGAGTGGAACGGGTCAGGGTCGGGGTCTCGATCTCGAGGAAGCCCTCGGAGTGCAGCAGCTCGCGGGCCACGCGGCTCGCCTCGGAGCGCAGGCGGAGATTGCGGGACAGGACCGGACGGCGCATGTCCAGGTAGCGGTGCTTGAGGCGGGCCTCCTCACCGACCTCCACGTGCTCGTCGATCTGGAACGGCAGCGGCTCGGAGGTGTTGAGCACCACGACCTTGTCCGCGATGACCTCCACCTCGCCGGAGGCCAGAGCGGGGTTCTCGTTGCCCTCGGGACGCCGCTCGACCGTGCCGGTCACCTGCAGCACGAACTCATTGCGCAGACCGTGGAAGACCTCCTCCTCGCGGACCACCACCTGGGCCACGCCCGAGGCATCGCGGAGGTCCACGAAGGCCACTCCGCCATGGTCACGACGGCGGGCCACCCAGCCTGCCAGGGTGACGGTCTGTCCGATGTTCTCGGCCCGGAGAGAGCCGAGGTCATGTGTGCGCAGCACAGCATTCCTTTCGAGTGAGGCGGATCCCCCCGCCGCCGACGAGATACTGCAGATGCTCCGGGCGGGAAAACTCAAGGATCGTCAGGACGTCTCGGTCCGACGCAGACGATTTTACCCGGTGAGCCTGCTCCCGCCCGCCACCGGGCGCGTGCGCGCGGTCGCGGGCGGGAGTCGGACCCAGCGGGCTGGAGGGCGATCAGTCCGCGAGGCGGGCGATCACCTGGGGACGGAGGTCCTCGGCGGCCGGCGACCAGAGGGCCGGATCGGCCGCGACCTGGTCGCCGCTGCGGATGTCCTTGACCTGGTGTGCGCCGTCGGCGTCGGTGAACCAGACGAACGGGATCCCGCGGCGGTCTGCGTATTTGATCTGCTTGCCGAACTTCTCGGCCTTGGCTGCCACCTCGGTGGCGATGCCGCGGCTCCGCAGCTGGGCGGCGACGTCCTGCGCGCCGGCCCAGGACTCGTCGTCGTTGAGCGCCACCAGCACGGCGGTGGGCACGCTGCGGCTGGCGGTCGCGAACTCCTGGGACAGGATGCGGGACACCAGTCGGGTCACGCCGATGGACAGGCCGACGCCGGGGAACGTGCGGTTGCCCTTGGTGGCCAGGGACTCGTAGCGGCCGCCCGAGCAGATCGAGCCGAGCTGTTCGTGGCCGACCAGCACGGTCTCGACGACCGTGCCGGTGTAGTAGTCGAGGCCGCGCGCGATGCTGAGATCGGCGAGCACCTTGCCGGGCGCCCGCAGCGACGCGGCGGCCACGACCTGCTCGAGTTCGGTGAGGCCTTCTTCCAGGAGCGGGTGCTCGACGCCGAGCGCCCGGACCTGCTCGACGAAGGAGGTGTCCAAGGTCTGGATGGTGGCGAGCTTCAGCGCCGCCTCGGCCTGCTCGGGGGTGGCGCCGAGCTCGCTCTGGAGCAGCTCGGCCACCCTCGCGGCGCCGACCTTCTCGAGCTTGTCGATGCTGCGGAGCACCCCGGCCGTGTCCTCCAGCCCGATCCCCCGGTAGAAGCCCTCGGACAGCTTGCGGTTGTTGACCCGCAGGCGGAATTCCGGGATCGGCAGGGCCGAGAGCGCCTCGGCGATGACGAGCACGATCTCCACGTCGTAGCGGAACGGCAGTTCGCCGTCGCCCACCACGTCGATGTCCGCCTGCGTGAATTCGCGGGCGCGGCCTTCCTGCGGACGCTCGCCGCGCCACACCTTCTGTATCTGGTACCGGCGGAACGGGAACGCCAGGTAGCCGGCGTTCTCCACGACATACCGGGCGAACGGCACCGTCAGGTCGAAGTGCAGGGCCAGGGCGTTGGGGTCCTGCTTGCCGGCGGCGTCCTCGTCATCCTGGAGGCGGCTGAGGCCGTAGACCTCCTTGTCGATCTCGCCCTTGCGCAGCAGCTGGCCCACCGTCTCGACCGCGCGGGTCTCAATGGAACCGAAGCCGTGCAGTTCGAAAACGCGGCGCAAAGTGTCCAGCACATGCTGTTCCACCACGCGTTCCTGTGGGAGCCACTCGGGGAATCCGGACAGGGAGGGGGTGCGTGCCATGCTGTGAAACTCCTTTGACGTGCGGCTTTTCGCCTGCTGCGGGGGAAGCCGTGCCTAAACTAGGTGCGTCAGCCAGTTTAAGCCGTGGCTGGCGTGCGCGGCGAACGCGCGACTTTCAGTCAGACGGACGACGGCGCCACCGGGCGCCGCAGGAGGTTACGGGTGGCAGCCAGCAAGCAGGAGCTGCGGGAGCAGCGCCGTCGTGTGCGCCAGATGGAGGCCAGGCGTTCCCTGCGCGACGCTCAGCAGCAGCGGCGCCGGCGTGACAACACCCTCGCGATCGGGGCGGGCATCGTCGCGGTGGCGCTCGGCGTCGTGCTGCAGCTGACGACGTTTTCCAGCAACCCCACTCCCGAGGAGTACGCGGCGGTCCAGGCCGGGCTGCAGACGCCGTCCGCCACCCCGTCCCCCTCCGAAAGCAATGTCGGCAACATCCCCAGCGCCGACCTCGCCCGTGGCAAGACCCTCACCGGAACCCTCACCGTCAACGGCAAGCCCCTCGGCGTCACGCTGGACGGGACGAAGGCGCCGCAGGCGGTGTCGGTCTTCAAGACCCTGGCCGACCAGGGCTTCTTCACGAAGAACGGCTGCCACCGGCTGACCACTTCGTCGATCTACGTGCTCCAGTGCGGCTCGAAGGACGGCAAGGGCGCCGTGGACCCCGGCTTCCAATGGGGACCCGTGGAGAACGTCCCGGCGGACGGCAAGTACCCGGCCGGAACCATCGCGGTGGCGCGCGCGGCGAGCACCTACAGCAACAGCACGCAGTTCTTCATCACCTACAAGGACAGCGTCCTCCCCGTCGATCAGGGCGGCTACACGGTCATGGGGCGCGTCACCTCCGGACTCGACGCCATCACCGCCCTCGCGTCGGCCGGTGTCAAGGCCGGCGGCACATCCGCCACGGATGGCCCCCCTGCCACGGCAGTGACGATAGACTCGTTTACTCTGAAGTGATTTTCGCTCTGATGTGATTCCCGCTTCGGACGAAGCACCATCCTCGATCCCTGCTCCGGCCGGGACCGCGCATGTTCCAACGAAGGAAAGAGTTTTAGCGGTGACAGAAAGTCTGCAACCCGACGAAGCCAGCACCACGGAAGCGGCCACGGAGACGTCCGCTGCCAAGCCCGCAGCACCGAGCCCGGCGGCGTTCGCCGCCCGGCCCAAGGCGCCCGCAGCCGCTCCCGCAGCGGTCCACGCCCCGGACACCACGGTGGATCTCACGGCCGCCCGCGCCTTCGGCCGGGTGGAGGGCGACGGTCACGTCTTCGTGACCGTCGACGGCGAAGAGCACGTCGCCGGCCAGTACCCGGGCGTGTCGGCCGACGAGGCCCTGGCCTACTTCGCCCGCAAGTTCGAGGACATCACGGCACAGATCGACCTGCTGGAGAGCCGCGTGGAGGCCAAGGCCGCCGCCGGCGAGCTCCCCACCAGCCTCAAGCACCTGCGTGAGCAGCTCGAGGCACGCAACGTCCTCGGCGACATCCGCGGCGCCCTGGACCGCGTGTCCGCGCTCGACGAGAAGGTCGCGGCTCTCATCGCGGAGCAGCGTGCGCACCAGGAGGCCGCCAAGGCCGCCGAGCTGAGCGCCCGCGAAGCCATCGTCGCCGAAGCCGAGGCCATCTCCGCGCAGGACCCGGCGGCAACGCAGTGGAAGACCTCGAGCACCCGGATGAACGAGCTCTTCGACGCCTGGAAGGCCGCGCAGAAGTCCGGCGTCCGTCTGTCCAAGAGCGTTGAGGAAGGCCTGTGGAAGCGATTCCGCACGGCCCGCACCGTCTTCGACCGTCACCGGCGCGCGTACTTCTCCCAACTGGACAGCTCCAACGCCCAGGCGAAGGCCGTCAAGGAACAGCTGATCGCCGAGGCGGAGCAGCTGCAGACGTCCACCGACTGGGGCCACGCGGCAGCTGAGTACCGCCGCCTCATGGATCAGTGGAAGGCCGCACCGCGTGCCAGCCGCAAGGACGACGACGCACTGTGGGCCCGCTTCCGCGCCGCCCAGGACGTCTTCTTCGCCGCCCGCCAGGCCGCCAACGACGAGCTGGATGCGAGCTACTCGGCCAACCTGGCCGTCAAGGAGCAGCTCCTGCTCGAAGCCCAGGAACTCGTCCCGGTCTCCGACCTGGCCGCCGCCAAGAAGGGGCTCCAGTCGATCCGTGACCGCTGGGAGGAGGCCGGCCGCGTGCCGCGGGCCGACATGGGCCGCATCGAGGCCGCACTGCGCCGCGTGGAGGATGCCGTCCGCGAGGCCGAGGAGGAGAACTGGCGCCGGAGCGATCCCGAGGCCAAGGCCCGCAGCACCAGCATGATCGAGCAGCTCGAGGCCACCATCGCGGGTCTGCGTGACGATCTGAGCGCCGCCGAGGCCAAGGGCGACGCCCGGGCCATCAAGAGCGCCCGCGAGGCCCTCGAGGCCCGTGAGCAGTGGCTCGAGGTCGTGCGCAACTCGGCCAAGGACCTCGGCTGATCGGCTTACCCCCGCACTGAACAGCACGCGCTGGACAGAAGGCGCTGAACAGAACGCACCCAACAGAAGGCCGCGGCCGCTGGAACCCAGGTTCCGGCGGCCGCGGCCTTTGCGGTTCCAGTCCTCAAACGAGCCGATCCCCCGTCCACCGCCGGGCGCATCCCGTTGTCCACAGACTGCGGCCCGGTGGTGTCGCGTGACGGGCCGGCGCGGCAGGATGCTGTCATGGACTTCCCCACTGCGGCGCCGCCGGGCCGCCAGAGCCTCCTGCGCACCGGCCGGCCGTTCACCAGATCCGAATTGAACGGTCTGGTGCTGGACGGTCTGGCTCAGCCGCTCTCGCAGGACTGCTTCGCGTCCGGGACCGCGGTGGTGGATGCGCGACTGCGGGCCAGGGCACTGGCGGAGCGCATACCGCTCGAAGCACGGCAGCGTGTGGTGGCCGGACGGTTGAGCGCGGCCTGGATCCACGGCCACTCCAGGGAGCCCGGACGGCCCGTCCTCTACATCGCCCCGGGCCGCCGGGCCGGAACACTGCGCCACGGTCTGCGGGCCGAACTCCACGACATCCAGCTGGGCAGCCATGACGTCGTCAGCCTGGGCGGGATCCTGGTGACGTCTCCCCTGCGCACCGCGCTGGACATCGCCTCATCACTGCGCCCTGAGCTCGCGGTGCCTGTGCTGCGGAGCATGCTCGACGACGGCGGCCGCGGCCTCAGCTGGCGCGTGCTCCGTCTGGCGGTGGAACACGCCGCTCCCCCACGGGTACGCGAGGCGGCGCTGGCCAAAGTGGACGCATGCGTCCGTTGACGCCGGCGGGAACCCGCCGTCGTCGGATGTCCTGCCACGGACCGTCAGGAACGCCCGGGCTCAGCGGCGCTGTCCGCCGCCCGTCCGGTAGACGTCGAACACGCCGTCGATCCGGCGCACCGCGTTCAGGATGTGGTCGAGGTACTTCGGATCACCCATCTCGAAGGCGAACCGGGAGATCGCGAGACGGTCCTTCGAGGTGTGCACACTGGCCTCGAGGATGTTCACGTGGTTCTCGGAGAGCACCTTGGTGACGTCCATCAGGAGGCTCTTGCGGTCCAGCGCCTCGACCTGGATCTGGACCAGGTAGATGCTGCTGCGCGTCGGGGCCCATTCGACGTCCACGAACCGCTCGGGCTCGTGGGCGAGGGCCAGAGCGTTCGGACAGTCACTGCGGTGCACGGAGATGCCGGATCCTCGGGTGACGTAGCCGACGATCGCGTCCGGCGGCACCGGGGAACAGCACCGGGCCAGCTTGACCCAGACGTCGTCCACGCCGCGCACGATCACGCCGGCGTCCGAGACCCTGCCGCTCGGGCTGTGGGTCCGGGCCGGAGTGAATTCCTCCTCGGCCTCGGCCTGGGCCGGCTCCGTGAGCCGCTCCATGGCCCGTTCGACCACGGACTGGGTGGAGATGTGGCCGTCGCCGATCCCGGCGTAGAGGCCCGCCACATCGACGTACTTGAAGGCATCGGCCAGGTACGTCAGGTTCTCCGGGGTGAGGACCTTCGTCAGCGGGAGGCTCTGCTTGCGCACGGCCCGCGTGAGCATCTCCTTGCCCTTTTCGATGGACTCCTCGCGGCGTTCCTTCGTGAACCACTGCCGGATCTTGTTGCGGGCACGGGCGCTCTTGACGAAGTGCTGCCAGTCCTGGCTGGGGCCGGCCCCTTCGGCCTTGGACGTGAAGACCTCGACCCGGTCGCCGTGGCTGAGTTCCGAGTTCAGCGGAACGAGCTTGCCGTTCACCCGGGCGCCGATGGTCCGGTGGCCGACCTCGGTGTGCACGGCGTAGGCGAAGTCGACGGGCGTGGCGCCGGCCGGCAGGGTCATGATCTCGCCCTTGGGCGTGAACACGAACACTTCATTGGTGCTGATCTCGTGACGCAGGCTGTCCAGGAAGTCGCCCGGGTCCACCGTCTCGCGCTGCATGTCCACGAGCGACCGGAGCCAGCCCATCTCGCCCTCGCGCGGCGTGCCCGCCGCCCGTGCCTGGTGCTTGTACTTCCAGTGCGCCGCGACACCGTATTCGGCGTTGCGGTGCATCTCATGGGTGCGGATCTGGATCTCGACCGTCCTGCCGCCCGGGCCGATCACCGAGGTGTGCAGGGACATGTACATGTTGAACTTCGGGATGGCGATGTAGTCCTTGAAGCGCCCCGGAATCGGCTTCCACAGGGAATGGACCACGCCGAGAGCGGCGTAACAGTCCTTGACACTGTCCACCAGAACCCGCACGCCGAGCAGGTCGTTGATGTCGTCGAATTCCTTCTCCCGCACCACCATCTTCTGGTAGATGGAGTAGTAGTGCTTCGGCCGGCCCGTGATCGTCGCCTTGATGCGCGCTTCCCGCAGCTCTTCGGCCACCATTTCGCGGATGCTGCCGAGCAGCTCCTCGCGCTCGGGGGTCCGGGCGCTGACCATCCGGACGAATTCCTCGTAGACCCGCGGGTAGAGGGCGGCGAAGGAGAGATCCTCCAGTTCCCACTTCACCGTGTTCATCCCGAGACGGTGTGCCAGCGGAGCGAAGATGTCCAGGGTCTCGCGGGCTTTCTTGGCCGACGACTCGGCGGAGACGAACCGCCAGGTCCGGGCGTTGTGCAGACGGTCGGCGAGCTTGATCATCAGCACGCGGATGTCCTTGGCCATGGCCACGACCATCTTGCGGACGGTCTCGGCCTGCGCGGCGTCGCCGTAGGTGACCTTGTCCAGCTTGGTCACACCGTCCACCAGCATGGCCACTTCGGGACCGAAGTCCTTGGAGAGCTGGTCCAGGGTGTAGTCGGTGTCCTCCACCGTGTCATGGAGCAGGGCCGCGGCCAGCGTGGTGCCGCTCATGCCGAGCTCGGCCAGAATGGTCGCCACGGCCACGGGGTGGGTGATGTACGGGTCGCCGCTCTTGCGCTTCTGGCCACGGTGGTGGAGTTCCGCGGTGTCGTAGGCGCGCTGGAGGTATTCGAGATCCTCGCGCGGATTGTTGCTGCGCACCGTCCGGAGCAGCGGTTCGAGGATCGGCGAATAGCTCAGGCCGCCCCGGCCTGTGAGGCGTGCCAGCCGTGAGAGCGTGCGCTCCCGCCGCCCCGGGAAGGTGGCCTTCGCGGCCGAATTGTCCACGGGGACGCCCACCACGGTGTGCCCCGGCGCCTGCAGCGCAGTGCGCTCCGCCGTCGTCGCGGGCGCCGCCGAGCGCTCGGCACCCACGGGTGCCTCATCCTCCGGGGTCGAACCCGGTGCTGAACCGTCCACCACAGTTGTTCCTCCCCACGGACTTAATTCACCAATTCTAATCCGTCCCCGCGGCTTAAAAGGACGAAAGGCCGTCCTCACCCGCAGGTGAAGACGGCCTTTCGGTGTCAGGACCGATCGACGGCGCCTCAGACGCCCTCGGCGACGGCCTCACTGCGGCCGCGCCGCTCGTGAACCTTCGCCGCCTGAGCCTTCAGCGCGGCCTCGCCGTGACGCAGCCACGCGTAAAGCGGCGCGGAGACGTACAGGGTGGCGAGGGTGCCGAGGATGATGCCCACGAACAGCGCGAGCGAGAGGTCCCGCAGGGTGCCCGCACCCAGCAGACCGGCCCCGATGAACAGGATCGCGGCCACCGGCAGGACGGCGACGACACTGGTGTTGATCGACCGGACCAGGGTCTGGTTGACCGCCAGGTTCACCTCCTCGTCGAAGGTGCGCCGCGTGGAGGTCAGCAGATCGGCGGTGTTCTCCCGGATCTTGTCGAAGACCACCACCGTGTCATACAGCGAATAGCTCAGCACCGTCAGGAAGCCGATGATGGCGCTGGGGGTCACCTCGAAGTCACTGACGGCGTAGATGCCGGCCGTGATGATGAGCGTGACGGCCATGCCGGCCAGAGCCGCCAGGGACATCTTCCAGGTCCGGAAGTACAGCGCCATCAGCACCGCGGCGAGAAGCACGAAGATGATGAGACCGAGCAGGGCCTGCTGGCTCACATCGGCGCCCCAGGTCGGGCCGATGAAGGTCGAAGTGACCTTGTCGTCACCCACGCCGTAGGCCTTGGCCAGGCTGTCGCGGAGCTGCGTGGTCTGCTCATCCGTCAGCTTGTCCGTCTGGACGCGCATGGTGTCGCCGGCGATGTTGGCGACACGCGGGGCGGACCCCTGCACGACCTGCCGCACCGCGTCCTCACCGAGGCGCTGATCGGTGCTGTGGACATTGGAGATGGTGAACTCGGAGCCGCCCCGGAACTCGATGCCGAGGTTGAAGCCGCCCTTGAGCACCGGCACCATGATCGAGAGCAGGACCGCCACACCGGCGATCAGCATCCAGAGCTTCTTGCGCCCCACGAAGTCGTAGGAACGCTTACCGGTGTAGAGCTCGTTGCCGAAACGTGCGAAGACTGTTGACATGGCTACTTGCCTTCCTTTCCGGCGTCTTCCGCCTCAGTGCCCTGCTCGCGCTCGGCACGACGGCGTTCGGCGATGGTCAGACGGCGTTCGGCTTCCGCCTGGGCACGGCTGTTCTTGGCCGGCACCGGGGCGCCGGCGGTCACCAGATCCTCGGGCGTGCGGACACGGCCGGCGCCGCGGTACAGCGGCACGGCGCCCAGGTTCCGCGGGTCCAGACCGGAGAACCGGTGCCCTTCGCCGAAGAACTTGGTCTTGGCGAGCAGCTGCAGCGTCGGGTGCGTGAAGAGGAACACGACCAGAAGGTCGGCGAGGGCCGTGAGCCCGAGCGTGAAGGCGAAGCCTCGCACGTTGCCCACCGCCACGAAGTACAGCACGACGGCGGCCAGGAGGTTCACGGCCTTGGATGCCAGGATGGTGCGCTTGGCGCGGCGCCAGCCGTTCTCCACCGCGGCCACCAGACCACGCCCGTCACGCAGTTCATCACGGATGCGTTCGAAGTACACGATGAACGAGTCCGCCGTCTGGCCGATGGCCACGATCAGACCGGCCACACCGGCCAGCGAGAGGCGGTAGTTCTGCGCCCATCCCAGCAGGGTGATCGCCAGGTACGTGATGACACCCGCCACGACCAGGGATGCCACGGTCACGAAACCGAGGGCCCGGTACTGGAAGAGCGAGTAGACGACCACCAGCAGCAGACCGATGAGGCCTGCGATCAGACCCATCTTGAGCTGCTCGCCACCGAGGGTCGCGGAGATCTGCTCCTGGGACTGGATCTCGAAGCTGATCGGCAGGGCGCCGTACCGGAGCTGGTCCGACAGGGCCTTGGCGCTGGCTTCGGTGAAGTTGCCCGTGATCTGCGGACGGCCATCGGTGATGACGGCCAGCGATCGCGGAGCGGACAGCACCTTGTCGTCCAGCACGATCGCGAACTGCGCGCGCGGATCGCTGCCGTTCTCGCCGCCGCCCGCGACGTAGAACTGGTTCAGACGCTGCGTGACGTCCTTGAAGATCTTGGTGCCCTGGTCGTTGAACTGGATGTTCACGGCCCACTCATTGGTCACGGCACCCTGACGGCCCTGCTGCAGACCGTAGGAGGACGTCACGATGTCCTGACCCTTGACCTCGACCGGCCCGAGGACGTACTTGATGGCAGGCTGTCCGTTCGCGGCCGGCTGGCACGTGACCAGCGGCTTGGTCGGATCGGAGCGCTTGACGCCACCCTTGTCCAGGGTCGAGCAGTCCATCGCCTCGAACTCCTTCAGCACAGGCGCCGTGATCCAGGCACTGTCGCTGGCGTCCTTCGGCGTCGTGGGCTTCGGGAGCTTGCTGGCAGGGGTGCGCTGCGCTTCGGGGACCGGCGTGCCGGCCCCCGCCGTGATGACCGGCCGGAAGTTCATGTCCGCCGACGCCTGGATCAGGTCGCGCTCCTCCTTGGTCGGAGTGCCCGGCATCGAGACGACCACGTTACGGCCGCCCTGCGTGCTGATCTCCGATTCGGAGACGCCGGAACCGTCCACACGCTGGCGGATGATCTCCACCGCCTGGTTGAGCTGCTCCGAGCTGACCGAGGCGCTGCCCTCGACGCGCGGCGCCAGGATCATCTGGGTGCCGCCTTCGAGGTCGAGGGCGAGTTTGGGCGTCCAGCTGGATGCGCCGGACAACGCTCCCCCGGCCACGACTGCTGTCATGGCAAGGGTCAAAGCGACAAGCCAGAGCAGCGTTCTGCGCGCCACCCTTACGGGGCCGGTCTTAGCCATCTATGAGGTCCTTTGGGGCTACGTGGCAAGGCCACGGAAGGTGTTCAGGGGCTACTTGCTGTCGCCGTTCAGGCGCTTGAGGGTCTCTTCCGGCGTCTCGGCGGCGGTGCCGGGCGCGACGTCGTCCTTGACCGTCTCGGGGAGCTCGGCGGCCGGGGCGGTCTGCGCCTCGGTCACGGTCTCCTCGGCCGGCACGGCAGCCTCAGCGGCGGCCGGCTCGACGACCTTCGCGATCGCCTGACGGTGCACGGTGGCCAGGTGGCCGGGGGAAAGCTCCAGGACGACCTTGTTCTCCGCCTCATCGATGGAGCGGATGGTGCCGAACAGGCCGAAGCTGGTCATGACGTCGACGCCCGGCGCGAACTTGGACTGCATCTGCTGCTGCTGTTGCTGGGTCTTCTTGTTCCGGCGCATCATGAAGAACATCAGGACGGCCAGGGCGGCCAGCATCAAGAGCAAGGTGGGATCCACGGATCATTTCCAATCGTTGCGTTCAGGCAGGGGGTCGCCGCACCCGTGAAGGGGCGGGCGTCAACACAGTCTACGGGCAAAAACCGGGAGAACAGTGTCAAGCGGCCAGGCGCAGCGATGCCGGGCGTTCCCGTGTCAATCGCTGAAGCCGGACCCGTCGTCGTCCAGCAGAAGGGGCTGGAACGCCTCCTCCACGAGGCCCGCCGCGGCGAACTGCTCCCGGCCGAACACCCCGTCCGGCACCACGAAACCGAGGTGCGTCCAGGCTGCGGCCATCGCGATCCGCCCGCGGGGCGTTCGCCCGACCAGCCCTTCACGGACCAGGAACGGCTCGGCCACCGTCTCCACGGTCTCCGGCTCCTCCCCCACGGCGATCGCCAAGGTGGACAGCCCGACCGGGCCTCCGCCGAACTTCGTCACCAGGGCCTCCAGCACGGAGCGGTCCAGGCGGTCCAGACCACGCGAGTCCACTTCGTACATGTCCAGCGCGGCGCCGGCGGTCCGCGCGTCGATCTGATCGATCCCGTGGACCAGGGCCCAGTCCCGGACCCGGCGGAGGAGGCGGTTGGCGATACGGGGCGTGCCGCGCGAACGGCCCGCGATCTCGCTGAACCCGGCGGAGGAGACCTTCAGGTCGAGAAGTCCGGCGGAGCGCCGCAGCACCAGCTCGAGTTCCTCCACGGCATAGAACTCGAGGTGGCCCGTGAATCCGAAGCGGTCGCGGAGCGGGCCGGGCAGAAGACCGGCACGCGTCGTGGCGCCGACCAGGGTGAACGGCGGAAGCTCCAGCGGGATCGCCGTCGCGCCCGCCCCCTTGCCGACCACGATGTCGACCCTGAAGTCCTCCATCGCCATGTACAGCATCTCCTCGGCAGGCCTGGACATGCGGTGGATCTCATCGAGGAAGAGCACCTCGCCTTCACTGAGCGAGGAGAGGATGGCGGCGAGATCACCGGCGTGCTGAATCGCCGGACCGCTGCTGATGCGCAGCGGCGCATTCATCTCGGCTGCGATGATCATCGCGAGCGTCGTCTTGCCCAGGCCGGGAGGGCCGGAGAGGAGCACGTGATCGGCGCTCTTGCCGCGCAGGCGGGACGCTTCCAGCACGAGCTTGAGCTGCTGCCGGACCCTGGCCTGACCGACGAAGTCATCGAGGTTCTTGGGCCGCAGCGCGGCTTCGATGACCCGCTCCTCGGGCTCTTCGCCTCCCCGGACCAGGGAGTCTTCGGGCAGACCGTCAGCCACGACCGCTCCTCACCCGGGCGCCGTCCTGGCCGAGCCAGCGGAGCGTGGCCCTCAGGATCTCGGGAACGCTGCCGGCCTCGGCGAGGTCCGGAGAGTCCTTGAGCGCCTTGTCGATGTTGGAGGCGGCGTCCTTCTCGCTCCAGCCGAGGCTCGTGAGAGCCGCGACGACCTGCGGCTTCCAGGCCTCTTCGCCGGACACCGGCAGCAACGGCGTGCCAGGTGAACCGGTCCCGTGCGGCACCAGTTTGCCTTTGAGCTCCAGCACGATCCGGCCGGCGACCTTCGGCCCGATGCCGGGAACGGTCGTGAACGCCTTGCTGTCCTCGCCGTGGGCCGCCACGCGGATCGCCTCGGGGTCCAGCACGGCGAGCACCGCCAGCGCCAGCCGCGGCCCCACGCCGCTCACGGTCAGCAGAGCCTCGAAGACCTCGCGCTCGTCGTCGGCGGCGAAACCGAAGAGGGTCAGCGAATCCTCCCGCACGATCAGCGCGGTGCTGACCCGCGCCTCCTCCCCGAGACGCAGGGCGGACAGGGTCTGCGGCGTGGCCTGCACGGCCATGCCCACCCCTCCGACCTCCAGGACCGCACTGGAGAGCCCCAGATGCGTCACGGTTCCACGGAGCGAGCTGATCACGGCGACCCCTCAGTAAGTTTGTGCCATTCGAACATTTCTACGAATAGGCTAGCAAGACGATCCCCGGGTCAGCGACCGCGCCGCGCCCGGGCTTCGGCCTCGGCCCAGGCCTTCTGCGCCGGAGTGAGCGAGGCGTGGCCGGGCGCCGACGTCGCCGCGGCGGCGCCACTGCCGGCGCGCCAGGCGTGCGTGATGGCCAGGGCCAGGGCGTCGGCGGCGTCGGCGGGACGGGGCGCCACCTCCAGCCGGAGGATCTTGGTCACCATACGGGTGACCGCTTCCTTGTCGGCCCGGCCGCTGCCGGTCACGGCGGCCTTGACCTCCGACGGCGTGTGGAGGGCCACCGGGATGCCTCGCCGGGCGGCCGCGGCGATGACCACGCCGGACACCTGGGCCACGCCCATCACGGTGCTGACGTTCTGCTGCGAGAACACTCGCTCCACCGCGACCACGTGCGGCTGATGACGGTCGAGCCACTCGTCGATCGCATTGGCGATCACGAGCAGCCGCTGATCCAGCGGCTGCTCCGCCGCCGTGCCGACGACGCCGACCGCCACCATGGTGGCCCGGCGGTCGCCGGCGACGTCCACGACCCCAAGACCGCAGCGTGTGAGCCCCGGGTCGACCCCGAGAACCCGCAGGCTCACGGCAGGAGCCCTTTCACGGGGACGATGACTACTCGGCCTCGAGCTGGGCCTGGACCTCTTCGCTCAGATCGGCGTTGGTGTAGACGTTCTGGACGTCGTCCAGCTCTTCCAGCGCGTCCACGAGCTTGAGGAACTTCTTGGCGCCGTCCAGGTCGAGGTCGACCTGCATGGACGGAAGGAACTCGGCCTCATCGGTCTCGTACTCGATGCCGGCCTCGTTCAGCGCGTCGCGGATGGCCTGCAGATCGCCCGGCTCGGAGTGGATCTCCCAGTTCTCGCCCTGGTCCTTGACCTCATCGGCGCCGGCGTCCAGCACGACCATGAGCAGGTCGTCCTCGCTCAGGCCGTTCTTCGGCAGGCTGACCACGCCGCGGCGGGTGAAGAGGTACGCCACCGAACCCGGGTCGGCCACGGTGCCGCCGTTGCGGGTGATGGCCAGGCGGACCTCGGAGGCGGCACGGTTCTTGTTGTCCGTGAGGCACTCGATCAGCAAGGCGGAACCCTGCGGGCCGCGGGCTTCGTACATGATCTCGGTGTAGTCGACGACTTCACCGGTCAGACCGGCGCCGCGCTTGATGGCGCGGTCGATGTTGTCATTGGGCACCGAGTTCTTCTTGGCCTTGGACACGGCCAGGTCGAGCGCCGGGTTGCCGGAGAGGTCCGGTCCGCCCATCCGCGATGCGACCTCGATGTTCTTGATGAACTTGGCGAACGCCTTGGCACGCCTGCCGTCGATCACGGCCTTCTTGTGCTTGGTGGTAGCCCATTTGGAGTGACCCGACATGCCTACGCTTCTCCTTTGATCATCCGGATGAACAGTTCGTGAACGCGCAGCTCCCCCGTCACTTCGGGATGGAAGGACGTGGCGAGCAGATTGCCCGAGCGAACCGCAACAATTCTAGCCCGTGAATCGAGTGTCGCCGCGGACGGCATCTCGTCCGGGTGCAACTGGGCGAGGACCTCGACGCCTTCACCGACCGACTCGACCCAGGGTCCGCGGATGAAGACCGCGTGAACGGGGGCCACGCCGTCGCCGTCGCGGCCGGCCGAGAACTCGAGGCCGCCGAAGTCCACATCGACTTCGAAGGACTCGCGCTGACGCCCGAAGGCGTTGCGGCGCACCGTCATGTCGATCCCGCCGAACGTCTGCTGGGGGTTCCCCCCGAGGTCCAGGGTCGGATCCTCGATCCGATCGGCCAGGAGGATCATCCCGGCGCAGGAACCGTACACCGGGAGTCCGTCCGCGATCAGCTCGCGGAGGGGCTCGGACAGTCCGAAGGCGCGGGCCAGCTTGTCGATCGCCGTCGACTCACCGCCGGGGATCACGAGGCCGTCGACGCCGGCCAGCTCAGCCGGGCGGCGCACGGGAACGGCGCGGCCGCCCACCTCGTGGACGGCCTTCAGGTGTTCTCGGAAGTCGCCCTGCAGGGCGAGCACGCCCACCAGAGGGGCGTCGGAGGGAGGAATTCGCACCTTGACAGTGTAATCAGCCGCGACGTCCCGGCCGCCCCGTGTGACGCCCGCGACGTTCCCGCGCTCCCCTGGCGAGGGCCGCCCACCCAGTAGCATTGGTCAGGACCTGTTATCTATCGAAGAGGTGCGCAGTATGTGCGGAATCGCCGGTTACCACGGCTTTGGGGAGAACGAGGAGATGCTCAAGGCCATGAGCGCCTGCATCGTTCACCGTGGCCCCGATGGTGAGGGGTACTTCACCGAGGCGAATGTGGGACTCGCGCACCGCCGTTTGTCCATCATCGACGTCGCGCACGGCCAGGAGCCGATGATCAGCGCCGACGGCGACTTCGTCCTCGTCTACAACGGCGAGGTCTACAACTACCTCGAGCTGCGCGCCGAGCTGGAGGCCCTGGGCCGCACGTTCCGCACCCAGTCGGACACCGAGGTCGTCCTGCAGTCCTACGAGGAGTGGGGCACCGAGGCCTTCGACCGGTTCAACGGCATGTTCGGCCTCGCCATCCTGGACAAGAAGCGCAACGTCACCGTGCTCGCCCGCGACCACTTCGGCATCAAGCCGGTGTACTGGGCGAACGCCGGCACCGAGGACGAGCCGCGCGTGATCTTCGCCTCCGAGATCCGTCCGATCCTGGCCACCGGCCACATCGAGGCCGCCCCGAATGAGCGCATCCTCTACCGCTACCTGCAGTACCGGATCCACGACGACACCGCCGAGACCTTCTTCGCCGGTGTCAACAAGCTGCTCCCCGGCGAGATGATGACCATCGACAACGCCACGGGCCGCTTCACCATCGAGAGCTTCACGCGGCTGCGCCAGGAGCTCGAGGAACTCTCGAGCGTGAACCGTCCGTACACACCCGAGGTGACCGAGGAGTACCGCCAGCGGTTCACCGAGGCCATCCGGATGCGCCTCAAGTCCGAGGTCCCCGTGGGCTCCGCCCTCTCCGGCGGCCTCGACTCCTCCGCCGTCGTCGTGACCATCAACAAGCTGATGCAGGAGCACGCGGACGCAGTCGACTCGATCGGCCCCAAGCAGAACACCTTCAGCGCGGTCTTCCCCAACTCGATCAATGACGAGGAGGCCTACGCGGACGCCGCCATCGCCAAGTGCAGCGGCAACATCGAGGCCCACAAGATCCTCCCGACGGCCGAGGGCTTCGCGGCGGACCTCGAGGACTTCGTCCGCACCATGGAGGAGCCCATCATCTCCTCCGGGCCGTACGCCCAGTACTGCGTGATGAAGGAAGCCAGCAAGCACGTCACCGTGCTGCTCGACGGCCAGGGCGCCGACGAGATGATGGCCGGCTACATCCCGTACTACTTCGCCTACCTCCGCCAGCTGCAGAAGGCCGGCGACTACCGGAAGCTCCTCAAGGAGGCCGGCCAGTCCCTGGACATCTTCTACCGCCTGGGCCGCTTCCGCCTGAAGTCCAAGCTCACCGCCAAGAAGCGCGTGACCATGGGCCAGCTCCTCAACAAGGAGTTCACCTCCGGGTACCGTGGCGAGAAGTTCGGCAACGTGCCGGACAACATGAAGGCCCGTCTCATCGACGACCTCTTCCACAAGTCGCTGCCCTCGCTGCTCCGCTACGAGGACAAGAACACCATGCGCTTCTCCTTGGAGGGCCGCGTGCCCTTCCTGGACAAGGAAGTGGTGAAGTTCCTCTTCAGCCTGTCCGATGAGGCCATCATCAAGGGCGGCTGGAACAAGCGCATCCTGCGGGACGCCACCCGCGGGCTGCTTCCCGAGAAGATCAGCAACCGCCGCAACAAGATCGGTTTCACCACCCCCGAGGTGGAGTGGTTCCGCATCATGAACGAGCGGATCTACAAGATCTTCATGTCGAACTCCTTCTACAACCGCCCGTACTGGAACCGTGAAGCGGTCCTGACAGCGTTCGAGGAGTACCTCAACGACAAGAACGACGCCGACACCATGGTGTTCTGGCGCCTCATGAACGTGGAGCTGTGGTTCCGCGAGTTCATCGACAAGGACGAGACCCCCGCGGACGTGAAGCTCAACAAGAGCGATTACGAGCCGAATCCGGGCAAGGATCTCGGCATCGAATCGGCCGGCACCACGTTCCTCCGCTTCCCGCTCCAGACCGAGGTCTTCGCCAAGGACACCGAGCTGGCTCCCGCGGTGACCCAGTACCCGGCCCGCTTCTTCGACGGCCTGGAAGGCGCCCCGGCGGAGGTCCGTGACGCCATCGAGAGCGCCCGCCGCGACGGCCGGAAGTGGTACCTGCTGGTGAGCGAGAAGATCGTCGCCATCACGCAGGGCCGCTCCTTCCCGGTCTGGGAGATCAAGGTGACTCCTGCCGCACGCGTGCTGAGCAAGTTCGTCACCCGCACGCCCGCCGGCATCGGCCTGGGCAGCCCCTGGTCCATGCAGATCGCCATCAACGAAGTCGGTCTGCCCCTCATCGCCAAGGCCGCCGCGGCGTCCGTGGTGGGTAAGTTCCAGGGCAAGAGCGGCGTCTTCTACGACGTGGTCGGCAACAATATCAATGCGATCGACGGCGCGACCCCGTACAGCCTGGGGGCGGCGAGCAACTCCGTGAAACTCGCCCCGAAGGATCCCGAGGGCGTGGCACGTGCGCTGAGCGCCGAGATCCGCGCGACCCTGTCCGACGAGGCGGTGGAGAACTTCGGGGGCGTGGCCATCATGGACGCCAACGACTTGGGCGTCGTGGTCATGGGCCACGACACCGCGCTCCCGACCGAGACCATCGCCGGGATGTTCAAGGACAATCCGCAGGGTCAGGGCGCCCAGGCGACCCCGATGTCCCTCGTGGTGACGCAGGCCTGATCCGGGCCTCCGTCCTGAGGGAAGGCCCCCACCGGATGATCCGGTGGGGGCCTTCCCGCGTCCGGGCCCGGTTCGCAGTCAGAGCTTTATGCCGTCAGGGCGTCTTCCGTGAAGTGCACTTTCCTCTCAGAGCACCTTCCCTTCAACGCGTCCGGCGACGGCGGTGGGCCACCTTCCCCATGAACCGCGAGGCGAGGAGGACGCGCGCCGCCGAGCGGGCCCGCTGCGCGCTGTAGCGCTGGAGCAGCGCCACGACGTCCTGTCGCTCCCGATGATCCTGCCTGTCTCCCCCGGCGCCGGACACGAGGTCGCACAGTGCCGACGCGTCCTCGAAGCCCGCCCCGGCACCCTGCCCGAGGTCCGGGGTCATGGCGTGAGCGGCGTCGCCCGCGAGGGCCACCCGGCCCCGGTGGAACACCCTGAGGGGCCGGGCGAGGTCGTGGATGTCGTGACGCAGGACGGCGTCCTCGGGTGTGGCGTCGATCAGCGCCCCCACGGTCTCGTACCAGCCGGCGAACTCGCGGCGCACGGCGTCCTTCTCGGAGGCGAGGCCCCGGGAAACCGCGGTCTCCCCCGCCGGGCGGCTCGCAACGGCGAACCAGTAGACCCTGCCGTCCGCGAGGGGCACGGTGCCGAACCGGTGTTCCCCGGCCCAGTCCTCCCCCGCCGTGCCGCCCGTGTCCACCGGGTCCGCCGTCACGCCTCTCCATGCGGTGTACCCGGCGTAGCGCAGGCCGGGGTCGAGCCCCAGCGCCGTCCGGGTGCGGCTGCGCAGGCCGTCCGCAGCGATCACCAGATCCCAGCCGCCGACGGTCCGGGGGCCGCCCGGAGCGCCGCCTCCCCCGTCGACGGTGAGGCACGCGCGGCGGAGGCGGTCGCCGTCGTCCGCCACCGAGGCGGTGGCGCCCCAGTGGAAGGCGACGTCGTCGCAGGACTCCAGCAGGAACTCGCGGAGGTCATTGCGGTAAAACATGCGGACGCCGTGGTCGCGCGGGGCGGGTGCGGAGAACCGGATGTGCCCGTCGCGGCGGCGCATCGCGGTGCGCGTTCCGGACGGCGGACCGTGCGGGAGACGGTCGAAGCCGTCGCCCAGGCCCAAGCGGCGCATGGCCTTCCGGCTGTTGGGAAAGAGGGAGATCCCGGCCCCGGCTGGAGGCTCCTGTCCGGCCCGTTCGAAGACCTCCACCTGGGCTCCGCGGCGTGCCAGGCCCGCCGCCGTGGCGAGACCGACCAGCCCGGCGCCGATGATCGCGATGCGCATCCAGCCCGTCCTCCTCCCGGCGTCGAGGTCTCTCCATGACTTCCCCGGCGCGTCCGCCTTGTGACACACGCCACGGCTGTGAAAGGGTCGTTTCATGACCAACCCTCTTCTGCAGCCGAGCACGCTCCCGTACGGTCTGACGCCGTTCGCCGAGCTCACCACCGAAGACTACCGCGAGGCGATCCTCCAGGGCCTCAGCGAACACCGCGCCGAGGTCGAGGCCATCACCGGCAACGCCGACGCCCCTGACTTCCACAACACCGTCCTGGCGCTGGAATCCTCCGGCGACCTGCTCGAGCGCGCCGTCCGGGCCTTCCACACCGTCTCCGGCGCGGACAGTTCGCCGGAGCTCGATGCACTGGAGTCCGAGGTGACACCCCTCCTCGCCGAGCACGAGGACGGGATCTACCTCAACCGCGCGCTGTTCGACCGCTTTGAAGCCGTCGACGCCGACGGCCTGGAGGGCGAGGACGCGCAGCTCCTCTCGGAGTACCTCCGCCGGTTCCGCCTGGCAGGCATCGGCCTCGAGGAGAGCCAGCAGGCACGGCTCCGCGAGATCAACGCCCGGCTGTCCGCGCTCGGCACCGAGTTCTCCCAGAAGGCCAAGGAGAGCGTGAATGCCGGCGCCCTTGTGGTGGACACCGAAGAGGCCCTCCGCGGGTTCGATGCCGAAGCCATCCGTGCGGCCGCCCAGTCCGCCGACGAGGCCGGGCACGCCGGCAAGTTCCTCGTGCCTTTGATCCAGCCGAGCAGCCAGCCTGCGCTGTCCGTCCTGGAAGACCCAGGCACACGCGCGCAGCTGCTCGCCAGCTCCCTCGCCCGCGGCATCCAGCCGGGCGAGCTGGACGTCCGCGAGAACATCCTGGAGCAGGCACGCCTCCGCGCCGAGAAGGCCGAGCTGCTGGGCTTCGCCAACTACGCGGAGCTGTCCGTGCAGGATCAGACCGCGCCGGGCCTGGAACCGGTCCTCGAGATGCTGCACCGCATGGCGCCCGCGGCCCGCGCGAATGCCGAGCGTGAAGCGGAGGCGCTGGCGGCGTCGGCCGGTCATCCCATCGACGCCGCCGACTGGCAGTTCCACTCGGACCGGGTCCGCAATGAGCGGTTCCAGGTGGACGAGCAGGAGCTGCGCCCGTATTTCGAACTCGACAGCGTGATCGAGAACGGCATCTTCCACGCGGCCGGCAAGCTCTTCGGCCTGACGTTCACCGAACGGCCCGACCTCAAGGTCTACCACCCCGACGTCCGCGCCTGGGAGGTCTTCGAGGAGGACGGCACTCCCCTGGGCCTGTTCCTGGGCGACTTCTTCACGCGCCCCTCCAAGCGCGGTGGCGCCTGGATGAACTCCCTCGTGGAGCAGTCCAGCTTCGCCGGGACGTCGCCCGTGGTCTTCAACACCCTCAACATCGCCCGCCCCGCCGACGGGGAGCCCGCGCTGCTGACCCTCGACGAGCTCCGGACCGTCTTCCACGAATTCGGCCACGCCTTGCACGGCCTGCTGTCGAAGGTGAAGTACCCGGGGCTGTCCGGCGCCAATGTGCCCCGCGACTTCGTGGAATACCCGTCGCAGGTCAACGAGATGTGGATCTTCCACCCGGACGTGCTGTCCCACTACGCCCGACACCACGTGACCGGCGAGGCGCTGGATCCTGCCGTGGTGGAGCGCCTCGACGCCGCGCAGCTCTGGGGTCAGGGCTTCGGGACCACCGAGTATCTGGGCGCCGCCCTGCTCGACCTGGCCTGGCACTCCTTCGGCCAGGGCGACGTTCCCGAGGACGTGGAGGGCTTCGAGCGCGCGGCGCTCGGCCAGGCCGGGCTGGACTGGGACCTGGTGCCGCCGCGGTACCGCTCGGGCTACTTCCAGCACATCTTCGCCGGTGGCTGGTATGCCGCGGGCTACTACTCCTACATCTGGAGCGAGGTCCTCGACGCGGACACCGTCGAGTGGTTCCGCGAGAACGGCGGGCTCACCCGTGAGAACGGCGAGCACTTCCGGAACGAACTGCTCAGCCGAGGCAACAGCCGCGACCCGCTGGACAGCTTCCGGGCCTTCCGGGGCCGCGACGCCGAGGTCGCCCCGCTGCTGAAGCGCCGCGGCCTGGCCTGATCGGTCTCCTCACGGCCAGAGCTGACACGACGACGGCGGCCGGTCATCTTCCAGCGAAGGTGACCGGCCGCCGTCGTGCAGATGCGTGTCGTGCGCGCCCGGCTCTCTCGGCTCGATAAGAGAGGGCGCAGAGGCTCAAAAGGCGGGGCGCCCCGCGCCCCGCCTTTTGAGAGGCGTCTGAACGTTACCAGCCGCGCTCGGCGAACTGGATGGAGCGGGCCGGCTCGTCGACGTTGATGCCGACCATGGCCTCGCCCAGGCCGCGGGAGACCTTCGCGATGACCTCGGGGTCGTCGTAGAAGGTGGTGGCCTTGACCACGGCGGCGGCACGCTGGGCCGGGTTGCCGGACTTGAAGATGCCGGAGCCCACGAACACGCCGTCGGCGCCGAGCTGCATCATCATGGCGGCGTCGGCCGGGGTGGCGATGCCGCCGGCGGTGAAGAGGACCACGGGCAGCTTGCCGGTGGCCGCGACCTCCTTGACCAGCTCGTACGGGGCCTGCAGTTCCTTGGCGGCCACGTACAGCTCGTCCTCGGGCAGGGCCGAGAGCTTGGCGATCTCGGAGCGGATCTTGCGCATGTGACCCGTGGCGTTGGAGACGTCGCCGGTGCCGGCCTCGCCCTTGGAACGGATCATGGCCGCGCCCTCGTTGATGCGGCGCAGGGCCTCACCGAGGTTGGTGGCGCCACAGACGAAGGGGACGTCGAAGTCCCACTTGTCGATGTGGTTGACGTAGTCGGCCGGGGTGAGCACCTCGGACTCGTCGATGTAGTCGACGCCGAGGGACTGCAGGACCTGGGCCTCCACGAAGTGGCCGATGCGGGCCTTCGCCATGACCGGGATGGACACGGCCTCGATGATCTGGTCGATCATGTCCGGGTCGGACATGCGGGAGACCCCGCCCTGGGCGCGGATGTCCGCGGGAACGCGCTCGAGGGCCATGACGGCCACGGCGCCGGCGTCTTCGGCGATGCGGGCCTGCTCGACATTGACGACGTCCATGATGACGCCGCCCTTGAGCATGTCGGCCATGCCCCGCTTGACGCGGCTGCTGCCGGTGACGACTCGCTGCTTCGCATCGGCGGCATTGCCGTTGGTGTTCTCGCCGTTCAGTTCAGCTGTAGACACAAAAAACCCCTATGGGTATCAGAAAATGGCGTACGCCAGGAACACGCGGCCAAACTCACGCAGTGTCTCCCGACCGGCGGCAGAACGCCGCCTGCGGACAAGTCTAATAGCTGTCCGACGGCGGCACCGCCCGTGAGGCGCGCCCGCGTAACAGACAGGCGAAGCCTCGGCCCGGGGCACTCCCAGGCCGAGGCTTCGCCAGATGTCTGCTCCCCGGTCAGCGGACGGCGGCCGCCTGACGCCGGACCGTCTCGACGCGCTGCCCGATCGTGAAGAGCGATGCCAGAGCGAGCAGCACGAGCGTCACGAGCAGGACCACCGGCGGCAGGCCGAGCCCGGTGAGTCCGGTCATGACCAGCAGGGCGACGAGCCGCTCCGCACGCTCGGCGATGCCCACATTGCACTCGAAGCCGAGCGCTTCGGCCTTCGCCCGCGCATAGGACACCAGCATGCCGAGGACGAGGCATGCCAGGGCGGCCGTCGCGATGACCGGGTCGTTCCCTCCGGTGAAGTACCAGAACGCGACCGTGGAGAACAGCACCCCGTCCACCACGCGGTCCAGCGTCGAGTCGAGGAAGTTGCCCCACAGGCCGTGACGGCCGGACAGGCGCGCCATGATGCCGTCCACCACGTCCGAGAAGATGAACACCGTGATAGCCACGGTCCCCCAGAAGAGCTGCCCCTGCGGGTAGAAGATGAGCGCCGAGACGACGGCGCCGAGTGTGCCGGCCACCGTCACGGCGTCCGGACTCACCCCGGCCTTGAGCAGCGCCTTGGCCAGAGGAGTGAACAGGCGCGTGAAGAAGGTGCGCGCGAAACGGTTGAGCATGGGCTCAGAGGTCCCCTGCCGCTGCCGCGTGTGCGGCACCCGCCACGTCGCCGTCGTCGTCCGCCGGCCAGCCGTCCGCGAGCAGTTCCCGGACTTCACCCAGGGTCTGCGTGATCGCCTTGGTCTGCGCGATGATCGGCAGGAAGTTGCCGTCGCCGCCCCAGCGCGGCACCACGTGCTGGTGAAGGTGCTCGGAGATCCCGGCTCCGCCCACCTTGCCCTGGTTCATGCCGATGTTGAAGCCGCCCGGACGGGACACCTTCTGCAGCACGCGGATGGTGGTCTGGGTGAGGGCCGAGAACTCGGCGGTCTCCTCCTCCGTCAGGTCCGTGTAGTAGGACACGTGGCGGTAGGGGCAGACGAGGGCGTGCCCGGGGTTGTACGGGTACAGGTTGAGGATGACGTAGCAGAGTTTCCCCCGGTGCACGATGAGCGATTGCTCGTCGGAACGGCCCGGCGCCACGCAGAACGGGCAGGAATCCGGGTGGTCGTACTGCTCCTGACCACCCTTGATGTAGGCCATCCGATGAGGGGTCCACAGGCGCTGGAAGGCGTCCGGGACGCCGGGGAGCTGGAAATCGTCGGTCACGGCTTCATCAGAGGTCGCGCCCGTCCCGGAAGTCTCCGCAGCGCCTGTGGGTTCCGTCATGCCTAGAGGGTCCTGTTCTTCACGGCGTCGACGATCCGCTGCACGGCTTCCTCGACCGGCACGCCGTTGTCCTGGCTGCCGTCACGGAACCGGAAGGACACCGCACCGTTCTCGGCGTCCTCGCCCCCGGCGATCAGGACGAAGGGCACCTTGTCCTTGCTGGCGGTGCGGATCTTCTTCGGGAAGCGGTCGCTGGACGCGTCCACTTCCACCCGGATGCCGGCCTTCTTGAGCTTCGCCGCCACCTCATAGAGGTAGTCGTTGAACGCCTCGGCGACCGGGATGGCCACGACCTGAACCGGCGCGAGCCACGCGGGGAAAGCCCCGGCGTAGTGCTCGGTGAGGACACCCATGAAGCGCTCGACCGAACCGAAGAGCGCCCGGTGGATCATCACGGGACGCTGGCGGGAGCCGTCCGCAGCCTGGTACTCGAGCTCGAAGCGTTCCGGCAGGTTGAAGTCCAGCTGGATCGTGGACATCTGCCAGGTGCGCCCCAGGGCGTCCTTGGCCTGCACGGAGATCTTGGGGCCGTAGAACGCGGCTCCACCCGGGTCCGGCACGAGCTCCAGCCCGGAGGCCTCCGCCACCTCGGCGAGGGTGCGGGTGGCTTCCTCCCAGACCTCGTCGCTGCCGACGTACTTCTCGGGGTCCTTGGTGGACAGCTCCAGGTAGAAGTCGTCCAGGCCGTAGTCCTTGAGCAACCCGAGCACGAAGTTGAGCGTGCTGGTCAGCTCATCCTTCATCTGCTCCTTGGTGCAGTAGATGTGGGCGTCGTCCTGAGTCATACCGCGGACACGGGTCAGGCCGTGCACCACGCCGGACTTCTCGTAGCGGTACACCGAGCCGAACTCGAAGAGCCGCAGCGGGAGCTCGCGGTAGGACCGTCCGCGGGAGCGGAAGATCAGGTTGTGCATGGGGCAGTTCATCGGCTTGAGGTAGTAGTCCTGGCCCGGCTTGCGCACGGTGCCGTCCTCGTTGAACTCCGCGTCGACGTGCATCGCGGGGAACATGCCGTCCTTGTACCAGTCCAGGTGGCCCGAGACCTCGTACAGGTGCCCCTTGGTGATGTGGGGGGTGTAGACGAACTCGTAGTCCGCTTCCACGTGCCGCTGGCGGGAGTAGTCCTCCATCGCCTTGCGGATGATGCCGCCCTTGGGGTGGAACACCGGCAGACCGGAGCCCAGCTCGTCCGGGAAGGAGAAGAGGTCCAGTTCGACGCCGAGCTTGCGGTGATCGCGGCGCTCCGCCTCGGCCAGGCGCTCCTGGTACTCCTTGAGGGCTTCCTTGGTGGGCCACGCGGTGCCGTAGATGCGCTGCAGCGGCTTGTTGTTCTGGTCGCCCAGCCAGTAGGCGGCCGAGGAACGGGTCAGGGCGAAGGCGTTGGAGATCAGCTTGGTGTTGGGCAGGTGCGGGCCGCGGCAGAGATCGCACCAGACCACGTCGCCGCTCTTGCGGTCCACGTTGTCGTAGATCGTGATGTCGCCGGCGCCGACCTCGACGTTGACGCCCTCGCCCGCTTCATCGGCGGAGTCGGCCTTGCCGAGCAGTTCGAGCTTGTACGGCTCATTCGCCATCGCCTCACGGGCCTCCTCCGGGGAAACCACACGGCGGACGAACTTCTGGTTCTGGTTGACGATCTTGAGCATCATCTTCTCGAGGGCCTTCAGGTCCTCGGGGGTGAAGGGCTCGGCGACGTCGAAGTCGAAGTAGAAGCCGTCCTTGATGTACGGGCCGATGCCGAGCTTGGCATCCGGGCGCAGCTGCTGCACGGCCTGCGCCATGACGTGCGCGGTGGAGTGACGGAGGACGTTCAGTCCGTCTGGGGAGTCGATGGTGACGGCCTCGACCTCGGAGCCGGCCTCCAGGGGCTGATCCAGGTCCTTGAGCACGCCGTCGACCCGCATGACCACCACGTCACGGCGATCGAAGAACAACTCCGCGCCAGTGGTGCCCGCGGTCACCTGGGTCTCGTCTCCGTCGACTCTGAGGGTGATCTGTTGGGCTTCTGACACGGTGTCTCCTGTTCATCTTGCGGCTTCATGACTTGCGGCATACGGGACCACAGCCAGCCACCGAACAGTCTAGTACGAGCGCCGGGAGCGCTCGGCACCGGTTCCCTCAGAAACGGATGAACCCGGAGTGGCGCCGCTCAGGCCGCGGCGCTGGTCAGCGGCTGATCCTGCTCCAGCCGTGCGAGGAGTTCCAGACGTTCGGCGCTCACAGCGTCCGCCGGGGCGAACCAGACGATCCGCGTTCCGAGGGTCTCGTCGGTCCACAGGCTCGTCATGCTGAGATTCAGCTCACCCAGCCGGGGGTGACGGAGCCGCTTGAGGGCGTTGCGCTCACCGGAGACGTCACCACGGGCCCAGAGCTCCCGGAACACCGGGGAGGCGTCCTGGAGCTCCTGGATGAAGCGCTGCCATCCCGGATACTCCCGATGGCGGCCGTAGGCGGCGCGGAGACGGGCGGCGATGCGCCGCTGAGCGTGCTCGAGATCCACGTGCGCCTTCTGCCATTCCGGAGCCGTGAACAGCAGCCGCGCGCAGTTGCGCTCCCCCACCGGGATCCGGTCGAAGTCCGTGAACAGATACCGGTAAGAACGGTTGTAAGCGACGATGTCGAAGCGGGCGGTCTGAGCGGCCGCCGGGTAGGGCATGAGCTTGGCGAGCAGCTCGTGGTGCGAGTCGTTCAGGCAGCTCATCGGGGCACGCTCGGGGACCGCGGCGCCGGCCAGCGCGAACAGGTGATCCCGCTCGTCGTCACTCAGGAGGAGCGCCCGCGCGATCGACGTCAGCACCTGCTCCGACGCCGCGATGGGCCGGCCCTGCTCGAGCCACGTGTACCAGGTGAGTCCGACGCCGGCGAGCTGGGCCACTTCCTCGCGCCGGAGACCCGCGACGCGGCGCCGCGCGCCCCGTGGCAGGCCGACGTCCTCCGGCCGCAGCCGCGCCCGACGGGAACTCAGAAATTCCGCGAATTCCTCGCGGCGTGCCGAAGTGGACATGTCTCCTCCTGCAGCGATCCTCTCACGCCCGTACGCGGCCGGGAGCACCTGGGCCGGGTGCTGTCACTACCAGGATAAACAGGCTCCTGGCACCAGGATAAGGAGCGGAGCAGAGTGGTCCCATGACCACCGCACCCACCGCCTCAGCAGCGACCACGCTCCACCCGGTCCCCCCGGCCGCCGTGCCGATCTGGCGCTATCTCGGCCTCGTCCTGGCGCCCGGCGTCGGGTCCTACGCCTTCAACGCCGTCACCGTCTCCCTCTCGCAGCTGCACACGGAGTTCTCCGCGTCCGACGCCGGGCTGGAGCTCGTCGTCGCCGGCTACGGGATCCCCTTCGCCACGCTGCTCATTCTGGGCGGGCGCCTCGGTGACCGCTACGGCAGGCACCGCATGTTCACCCTCGGAATGGTCGTGTTCCTCGCGGCGGCCCTGGCCTGCTCCTTCGCGCCGAACCTCGGCGTGCTGATCGCCGCACGGATCTCACAAGGCCTCGGCGCCGCACTCTGCACGCCCCAGGTGCTCGCCACGATCCAGGCGACGAGTGACGGCGCGGCCCGCGTGCGTGCCATCTCCGCCTTCGGGGCCAGTGGCGGCATCGGTGCGGCGCTCGGTCAGGTGGCCGGCGGGGCGCTGGCGAGCGTCACGTTCGGGCCCCTTTCCGGCTGGCGCGCCGTCTACTGGCTCGCCGCGGCGATCGCGGCGGCCGCCGTCTTGCTCGGCCGCTTCGCACCCCGCAGCACAGCCCACGAGGCCGTGGACATCGACGTCGCGGGCACGCTCCAGCTCGGCGGCGGCGTCCTGCTGCTGGCCGCCGGCCTGACGTTCGGGCCTTCGCTCGGCTGGCCATGGCCCGTGCCGGTCGCGCTCGTGGTGGGCGCGGTCCTTCTGCTCGGGCTGTGGCGGCATCAGAACCGGATCGAACGGTCCGGCCGTGTGCCCCTTCTGCCGCCGAGCATCCTGCGCCTGCCGGCCCTGCAGACCGGGCTGCTCGCCGCGGGCCTCTTCTTCGCCGGGTACGGAGCGATCCTCTACGTCATTCCCCGCGCCCTGGAACACGGTCTCGGCCTGACGCCCCTGGACGCGGGCCTCCTGCTGCTTCCCTTCGCCCTGGTGTTCACGGCCGTGTCGCTGAGCCTGTCCAGGATCCAGCGGTGGCTCGGCGACCGCACGCTGTTCTGGGGCGTCACGCTCCAGGGGGCTGCGCTCGTCCTGATCGCCGCGACCGTGCTCCTCGCCTGGACACCCACTCTTCCGTTGCTGCTGCAGCCCAGCCTGGTGCTCCTGGGCGCCGGTCAGGCGATGATCTTCTCCCCGCTCACCCAGGCGGTGGTGCGCGAGATCCCGGTGGAGGCGGCCGGCCTGTCCGGCGGTCTGTTCGGCACCGTGCAGCAACTGGCGCTCTCCCTCGGTGTCATCCTGATCGGCGGGATCTGCACCGCGGCAGGTCTGACGGGCCAGGCCGAGTTCGCCGCGGGAACGTTCCTTGACCTCGGGATCGCCCTGATCGTGGTGCTCCTGGCGCTCCGGCTGAACCGCCGTCGAACGGCTCATGAATAAGCCGGTCGGGGGATGTCCCGGCGCACGGGCCGCGACTAGCATGCAGACATGAACCGTCGAGTGAACATCAGCAAAGCCCATTCCGAGACCTTCAAAGCGCTGGGAAAGCTGAGCAAGGCCGCCACCGAGGCCGCTGCCGCCGCGGACATCAGCCCCCTGCTCTGCGAACTCCTCAAGATCCGCGCCTCCCAGATCAACGGCTGCGCCTACTGCCTGCGGCTGCACACCAAGGACGCGGTCACGCTGGGCGAGACGCAGGACCGCCTCGCGGTGCTCCCGGCGTGGCGGGAGAGCGAGTACTTCACCGCCGTCGAACGCGCCGCGCTGGCCCTGACCGAAGCGATCACCCAGGTATCCGATCACCAGGTCCCGGATGAGGTCTACGTCCCGGTGTCCCAGGTGCTCTCGGAGGAGCAGATCTCCGCGGTGTCCTGGCTCGCCATCACGATCAACGCCTACAACCGCGTCGCCATCACGAGCCACTACACCGTCAAGCCCTGAACCGGTCAGCCACCCGGCGCCCAACCGTCCGGTAGGGTCGGGCCATGGTGAAAGCACACGCTTCCGTCCTCGCCGATCAAGCCGAGGACTTCCCCCGCTGGTATCAGGACGTCTTGGACAAGGCACAGCTGGCCGACAACGGCCCGGTGCGCGGGACCATGGTCATCCGCCCGTACGCCTACGGCATCTGGGAGCGGATGCAGGCCGCCGTCGACGGCCGTATCAAAGCCGCCGGCGCCGAGAACGTCTACCTCCCGCTCTTCATCCCGCAGTCCTATCTGGAACGGGAGGCCGAACACGTGGACGGGTTCAGCCCGGAGCTCGCCGTGGTCACTCACGCCGGAGGCAAGGAGCTCAGCGAGCCGGTGGTCGTGCGGCCAACCAGCGAGACGATCTTCGGTGAGCTCATGGCCAAATGGGTCCAGTCCTACCGCGATCTGCCGCTCCTGTTGAACCAATGGGCCAACGTCGTGCGCTGGGAGATGCGTCCACGGACGTTCCTGCGGACCAGCGAATTCCTGTGGCAGGAAGGCCACACGGCCCACGCGACGCGTGAGGAGGCGGCGGCGTACGCGCGCCGCATCCACCTCGAGGTGTACCGCTCGTTCCTGGAGGACGTCCTGGCCATCCCCGTGCTGGTGGGTGACAAGTCCCCCGCGGAACGGTTCGCGGGCGCCGTCAACACCATGACCTGCGAGGCCATGATGGTCGACGGCAAGGCCCTCCAGATGGCCACGAGCCACGAACTTGGCCAGAACTTCGCCAAGGCCTTCGGCATCGGGTTCACGGACTCGGAGGGCGCCGTGCAGGACTGCTGGACCACGTCCTGGGGATCGAGCACGCGGATGCTCGGCGGGCTGATCATGTCCCATGGCGACAACACGGGACTGCGCCTCCCTCCGGCCATCGCCCCGGTCCAGCTGGTGATCGTCCCCGTGCGCGACGACGGCCGCGTCCTCACCGCCGCGGCGCGCCTCCGTGAGGAGCTGGAGGAGGCGGGCGTCCGGGTGAAGATCGACGAACGGCTCACGACCGGCTTCGGACGCCGTGTGACGGAGTGGGAACTCAAGGGAGTCCCGCTCCGGATCGAGATCGGCCCGCGCGACCTGGACCAAGGTGTCGCGACCCTCGTCCGCCGGGACACGGGGTCCAAGGCGCCGGTGACGCTCAGCGAGACCTCCGCGCTGATCCCAGGCCTGCTGACGGAGATCCAGCACGCGATGTTCCAGGAGGCCAAGCGTCGACTGACGGACCACACCGTCGAGACGACCGATCCCGCCGAGGCGAAAGAGTCGGCTCAGACGGGATTCGCCCGGATCCGCTGGGACCTCCTCGGCGAAGCCGGCGAAAGGACCCTCAACGGCTCGGCCATCACCGTGCGCTGCCTGCAGACCGAGGACGGTGGTCTCCCGGCCCCGGACGCGCGCCCCGAGGAACTCTTCGCGGTCGTGGGCAGGAGCTACTGACCCGGCCCGGGATCTGGCTCCCACGAACGACGGCGGCGGCCGGGATCACTCCCGGCCGCCGCCGTCGTCGTTCAACTGTGCTCAGCCGTGTTCAGCCGTGCACGCTGGATCAGATGTTGAAGCCGAGGGCCCTCATCTGGTCCTTGCCGTCATCGGTGATCCGCTCGGGACCCCACGGCGGCATCCACACCCAGTTGAGGCGCCAGTCGTCCACAACACCGTCCAGGGCCTTGCCCACCTGCTCCTCGAGCACATCGGTGAGCGGGCAGGCCGCGGTGGTCAGCGTCATGTCGATCAGGAGCGCGCCGTCCTCGTCGGAGTACTTGAGCCCGTAGAGCAGGCCCAGGTCCACGACGTTGACGCCGAGCTCGGGGTCGATGACGTCCTTGAGCGCCTCTTCGACGTCCTCAAGACTTGTCCTGGCCGCATTCACTTCGGTCATCTTCTGTCCCCTCCCGGGTTGTCAGGCGAGTGGCTCAGACCGCTGCCGGCTCGGCTGCCGTGCCGGCGCCGGCCACGTAGCGGTCGTAGCCCTCGTCCTCGAGGCGGTCGGCCAGCTCCGGGCCACCCTGCTCGACGACCTTGCCGTCGACGAAGACGTGGACGAAGTCCGGCTTGATGTAGCGCAGGATGCGCGTGTAGTGGGTGATGAGCAGAGTGCCCATCTCGCCACCGGCGTGAGCGCGGTTGACGCCCTCGGAGACGACCTTCAGGGCGTCAACGTCCAGGCCGGAGTCGGTCTCGTCGAGGATGGCGAACTTCGGCTTGAAGAGCTCGAGCTGGAGGATCTCCACGCGCTTCTTCTCACCGCCGGAGAAGCCCTCGTTGACGTTGCGCTGGGCGAAGTCGGCGTCGATGCGCAGCTGCTCCATGGCGGCCTTGACGTCCTTGGTCCAGTGACGCAGCGAGGGGGCCTCGCCGTCGATCGCGGTCTTGGCGGTGCGGAGGAAGTTGGTCATGGTGACGCCGGGGACCTCGACCGGGTACTGCATGGCGAGGAAGAGCCCGGCGCGGGCGCGCTCGTCCACGCTCATCTCCAGGACGTCCTCGCCGTCCAGGGTGATGGAGCCGCTGGTCACGGTGTAGCGCGGGTGACCGGCGATCGTGGAGGCCAGGGTGGACTTGCCGGAGCCGTTGGGGCCCATGATGGCGTGGGTCTCGCCGGTCTTGATGACCAGGGAGACGCCCTTGAGGATTTCCTTCTCGCCCTGCTCGGTCTCGATGCTGACGTGCAGGTCCTTGATTTCAAGAGTAGACATGCTGTTCTTTCTTGTCCTAAGTCTGTTTGGTGCGGCCGGGGCTCAGAAGACCCGGGCGCCGTTCACAACGTTGCTGGTGTCGACGTACACGTCGTCGCCGTGGATCTCCACGGCGAAGACGGGAACGGGATCATAGGCGGGCAGCTGGAGCGGCTGGCCGGACCGCAGATCGAACTGGGAACCGTGTCCCCAGCATTCGATCGCGCAGCCCTCGACGTCACCCTCGGAGAGGGACACGTCCGCGTGCGAGCAGGTGTCGCCGATGGCGTGGATCTCCCCCATGGAGTCCTTCACCACGGCGACGGGGTATCCGTCGAGGAGAACCCTGAGGGCCTGCTTGGGCGAGATCTCGGTGCTCTTGCACACCAAGGTGCCCTGGGGCGTTTCCGGCACGTCCGCTCCTTCTAGTTCTCGCCTGCGGTCAGTTCGCGTTCCACGGCCTCGGTGAGGCGATCCTCGAGGGCCGGGACCTTGATCTTCTGGATGATCTCGTTCAGGAAGCCGCGGACCACCAGACGGCGGGCCACATCCTCCGGGATGCCGCGCGCCATGAGGTAGAACAGGTGCTCGTCATCGAAACGGCCGGTCGAGGAGGCGTGACCGGCGCCGGCGATCAGGCCGGTCTCGATCTCCAGGTTCGGCACGGAGTCCGCACGGCAGCCGTCGGTCAGGACCAGGTTCTGGTTCTTCTCGTACGAGTCGGTGCCGACGGCCTGCTTCTGGATGAGGCAGTCGCCCACCCACACGGTGTGAGCGCCCTTGCCCTGCAGCGCGCCCTTGTACAGGACGTTGGAGGTGCAGTTCGGGACGTTGTGATCCACGAACGAGCGGTGCTCCAGGTGCTGACCGGCGTCGGCGAAGTAGAGCCCCAGGAGCTCGGCCTCGGCCTGCTCGCCGGAGAAGCGCACATTGGAGTTCAGGCGGACGATCTTGCCGCCCAGCGTCACGGCGATGTGCTTGTACACGCCTTCCTTGGCCACGACGGCGTCGTGCTGGGCCAGGTGGATGGCGTCATCCTCCCAGAGCTGCACGGACACGACGGTGAGCTCGGCGGCCTCGCCGACGAAGATCTCGACGTTGCCGTTGTGGTTGGCCGAACCGTCGTGCTCGAGGATGACGACCGACTTGGAGTTGGCGCCCGCCTCGAGGACCAGGTGGCTGTTGGACCGCTTGCCGGCGCCCTGGCCGGACAGCAGGATCCGCACGGGCTCCTCGGGCTGCGCGCCTTCGGGCACGACGACGTGCAGCGCCTCGGGCGCGTTGGCGGAGGCCACGGCGGCGGCACGGTCGGCCGGCACCAGCGCGGTGGCGCGAGGCGCCTGACCGATGGCCAGCGGAGCGGACACGTAGCCCTCGGGAGCCTCGACGGAGACCGTCGTGGCGCCGTCGTCGTTCGCGCCGTCCTGCAGCAGCGGCTGGAGCTCGCGCACCGGGGTGAAGCGCCACTCCTCCTCACGGCCGTCCGGCAGAGCGAAATCGGCCACGTTGTGGCTGGTCAGACGCTCGGCCCGGGAGGACATGACGGTGGTGCCGTCATTGTGCTTGTGGTCGACCTTGCTGGAGACCAGCTGCTCGCCCTCTTCGGTGAAACCGGCGATCGACGGGGCGCCGATGCGGGCCTTCTCAGTTGCTTCGGCAGTCATTAACCGACGGATCCTTCCATCTGGAGTTCGATGAGGCGGTTGAGCTCGAGCGCGTACTCCATGGGGAGCTCGCGGGCGATCGGCTCGATGAAGCCGCGCACGATCATGGCCATGGCCTCGTCCTCGGGCATGCCGCGGGACATCAGGTAGAACAGCTGCTCCTCGGAGACGCGGGAAACCGTGGCCTCGTGGCCCAGCAGCACATCGTCCTCGCGGATGTCGATGTACGGGTAGGTGTCCGAGCGGGAGATGGTGTCCACCAGCAGGGCGTCACAGCGGACGGTGTTGGCGGAGTGCTTGGCGCCTTCGCGGACCTGGACCAGGCCGCGGTACGCGGCACGGCCGCCGTTGCGGGCCACCGACTTGGAGATGATGGAGCTCTTGGTGTTCGGAGCGATGTGCACCATCTTGGAACCGGTGTCCTGGTGCTGGCCCTCGCCGGCGAAGGCGATGGACAGGGTCTCGCCCTTGGCGTGCTCGCCCACGAGGTAGACGGCCGGGTACTTCATGGTGACCTTGGAGCCGATGTTGCCATCGATCCACTCCATGGTGGCGCCCTCCTCGCAGATCGCGCGCTTGGTCACCAGGTTGTACACGTTGTTGGACCAGTTCTGGATGGTGGTGTAGCGGACGCGGGCGCCCTTCTTGACCACGATCTCGACCACGGCGGAGTGCAGCGAGTCCGAGCTGTAGATCGGGGCGGTGCAGCCCTCGATGTAGTGCACGTAGGAGTCCTCGTCGGCGATGATGAGGGTGCGCTCGAACTGGCCCATGTTCTCCGTGTTGATGCGGAAGTAGGCCTGCAGCGGGATCTCCACGTGAACGCCCTTGGGGACGTAGACGAAGGAGCCGCCGGACCACACGGCCGTGTTCAGGGAGGCGAACTTGTTGTCGCCCACCGGGATCACGGTGCCGAAGTACTCCTGGAAGATCTCCGGGTGTTCCTTCAGCGCGGTGTCGGTGTCGAGGAAGATGACGCCCTGCTGCTCCAGGTCCTCGCGGATCTGGTGGTAGACGACCTCGGACTCGTACTGAGCCGCGACGCCGGCCACGAGGCGACTGCGCTCCGCTTCAGGGATGCCGAGCTTCTCGTAGGTGGTCCGGATGTCCTCGGGAAGCTCTTCCCAGGAACCGGCCTGCTTCTCCGTGGAGCGCACGAAGTACTTGATGTTGTCGAAGTCGATGCCGGAGAGGTCGGCGCCCCAGGCGGGCATCGGCTTCCGGTCGAAGTACTTGAGGCCCTTCAGACGCAGGTCAAGCATCCACTCGGGTTCGCTCTTCTTGGTGGAGATGTCCCGGACGACGTCTTCGTTCAGGCCGCGGCGCGCGTTCGCACCGGCGTCGTCCTTGTCTGCCCAGCCGTATTCGTAGTTGCCGATACCGTGGAGCTCCGGGTTCTTTTCCAGAATCTCGGAGATCACCGTACCCTCAGCCACTGGCTTTTCTGCTAGTTGGTCCGTCATCACGGCCTTTCTTGCTGGTGGTTGCGTCCGGTAGGAATGTGAGTGGTGCAGACGTGGCCGCCGTTGGCCAGCGTGGAAAGACGACGGACGTCCACACCGAGAAGCCGTTCGAACACTTCGGTCTCCTTGTCACAGAAGACCGGGAATTCGGCGGCCAGGTTCTGGATGGGGCAATGCCCCTGGCACAGCTGGATCGCTGTGAGCTGCGGCGGCAAGGGCTTCTTACTCACCGGATGGATGCGCAGGACATTGGCGTTCGCGACGAAGCCGTCACGGTTGAGCGCCGCGACGAGCGCCATGGCGCGGGCCTCGACGTCGGGCCCTGCGGCGTTCACCTCATCGGCGTAGCGCTCCGCCATGCCGGCGAAACGGCGCTCGGCGAACGCCTCGACGGCCTGTTCGCCGCCCAGTGCCGCCAGCTCGTGCAGTGCCTTGCTGGCGATGTCCAGGTAGTCGTCGCCCCAGTGCTGCTGGCCCTGGGAGCTGATGACGTAACGCCGCGCCGGGCGGCCCGCTCCCGCTCCGGCCTTGACCATGCGCTTGACCTCGATCACGCCTCCGCGCTCGAGCTGGTCGAGGTGACGGCGGACGGCGGCGGGCGTGTAGCCGAGGAGTTTGCCGAGTTCGGCGGCGCTGATGGGACCGTGCTCCAGCACGGCGGCCCGGACCTTGTCCCGCGTCCGGTCCTCGGACTCCACCAGGGAGCCTCGCGTGGCCGCACGGGATGAGGCTGCGCGGGACGGGACCTCACGCTGCGCGGGCACGACCGAGCCCGGAGCGCCCTGCTGGGCCCCCGGATTCAGGCTGTCGACCGGCCTGTTCGTGGAGGTGTCCATGGAATACACAACACAATCATCACTAAATAACTTCCCGCCTTCCACTAAGGCTAGGCTGACCTGTCGATTGTGACCAGAGACCACCATCACATCATTCGCCGGGGCCGGATCAGCGGGCGTTCCGGCCCGCTGAAGGCCGGCGGGAACGCCGCTTCCCGACCCGCTCCGGCCACCTTCTACCTCGCGTAGAATGCTATGGTGCGTTCCGCTGCTCCCCCAGTCCTCGTGATCGATTCCCTCGTCAAGGATGTCGGTCCGGTCACGGCCCTCGACGGCCGCATGATGCGCGTCGTCGCCGGCCTCTCCCTGACTGCCCATGCCGGCGAGGTGACCGCCCTGCTCGGCGTCAACGGCGCCGGCAAGACCACCACCCTCGAGTGCGCCCAGGGCCTTCAGCGCCGGACGGACGGGCGGGTCGAACTGCTCGGCCACGACCCCGACACGGCGGGCCCCGAGCTGCGCGCCCGGGTGGGTGTCATGCTCCAGGACGGCGGCTTGCCGCCCTCCGCGCATCCGATCCCCCTGCTCCAGCACATCGCCCGGATGTACCAGGACCCCTGGCCCGTGGACGATCTGGTTGAGCGGCTCTCCATCGCCGAGTTCGCCCGCACCTCCGTGCGCAGGCTCTCCGGGGGACAGAAGCAGCGCCTCGCCCTCGCCGCCGCGCTCGTCGGCCGCCCCGAAGTCCTCTTCCTCGACGAGCCGAGCGCCGGCATGGATCCGCAGTCGCGGCAGCTGGTCTTCACCCTGATCCAGGAGCTCCGTGACTCCGGCATGGGCATCGTGCTGACCACCCACCTCATGGACGACGCCGAGCGTCTGGCCGACTACGTCTACATCGTCGACGCCGGGCGGATCGTGGCGGAGGGCACCGTCGCCTCGCTGCTCGCGCACCGCGACGACGCCGGCTCCGAGAACCGCACGCTGACCTTCGACGCCGATCCCGGGCTCACCTTCGTGCTTCCCGACGGTCTGGACATCGCGGAGACCCGGTCCGGGTCCTACGCCGTGGAGGGGATCAGCACCCCGGCGCATCTGCGTGCCATCGCCACCGCCTGGGAGGACGGCGGCGTCTTCCCCCGCAGCCTCTCGATGTCGTCCTCCACCCTGGAGGACGTCTTCCTCGACATCGCGGCTCGCAGCGCCGAACAGGCCCACACCGAACAGTCTCAGGCCGAACAGTCTCAGGCCGAGCAGCCCCCGAACGACGACGGCTCCCTGCGGGCCCCTCTGACGAACCACATCCCGAACGGAGGCCGGGAATGACGGCCAGCAGCACCCCCGCCGCCGGCAAGGGGTCCGGCGTGCGCCCGGGCCATTCCGGGCTCACCGCCCAGCGCCCCGCTTCCACCGTGCAGCGCGTGCTCGCCCAGGGACGCTACGAGACCCTGACGATGCTCCGCAACGGCGAGCAGCTCGTCCTCGCCATCGTGCTGCCGCTCATGGCGCTCTTCGCCCTCCGCTTCACGCCACTTCTGGATGATCTCCAGGGCGCCCGCGTGGACATCGCCGTCCCCGGCGTGCTCGCCCTGTGCACCATGTCCACGGCCTTCACGGGCCAGGGCATCTCCACGGGCTTCGACCGCCGCTATGGCGTCCTCCGCTTCCTGTCCACCACGCCGCTGGGCCGCGGTGGACTGATCGCCGGCAAGATCCTGGCGGTTCTCTCCGTGCTGGCGATCCAGACCGTGGTGATCTCCGTGGTGGGCCTGTTCCTCGGCTGGCAGCCGAACGGCGTGGGCCTCCTGCTGGCGATCCCGCTGCTGATCCTGGGCGCCGCCGCCTTCACCGCGCTCGGCCTCCTCGTGGCGGGCACGGTGCGGCCCGAGGCCACCCTGGCCCTGACGAACCTCCTGTGGATCCTGCTCGGAGCCCTCGGCGGCGTCGTGGTCCCTCCGGGCCGTCTGCCCGGCCTGATCGGCGAGGTGGCGCCGTTCCTCCCCTCCGGCGCCCTGGGCGACGCCCTGCGCGCGGCGCTCCTGCACGGCACGGTGGACGTGGCCGCCGTCGTCATCCTGGTCCTGTGGGCCGGAGTGGCCGGGGTCCTGGCCGTGAAATGGTTCAAGTGGAATTGATGATGCGAGTAACGATGGATGAGGTACCTGTATGAATGCCAGCACCCCTCTGGGTGAACGGATCAACCGTCTCGTGGAGCGGCTCCCCACCGAGGTCGACGGCCGCGTCCGCAAGCTGTCCATCGCCTCGCTGGTCGGTCAGATCATCCTCATCGGGACCGGCGGCGCGGTCCGCCTGACCTCGTCCGGCCTGGGCTGCCCCACCTGGCCGCGCTGCACGAGCGAGTCGCTCGTCAACACCCCGGAGATGGGCGTCCACGGCATCATCGAGTTCGGCAACCGAACGCTGACCTTCCTGCTGGCCGCCGTCGCGCTGCTGATGCTCGTGGCGCTGTGGCGGATCCGCAAGGAGCGCCGCGACCTCTTCGTCCTGGCGCTCGGCCTGCTCGCCAGCATCCCGGCCCAGGCGATCATCGGCGGCATCACCGTGCTGTCCGGCCTGAACCCCTGGGTGGTGGGCCTGCACTTCCTGGTCTCGATGGCGCTGGTGATCTTCGCCATGCTGCTCGTGAACCGCGCCTACGGCCGCACCGGCCGCTTCATGAACCGCACGCTGGAAGCCCTCCCGGGCATCGCCGCGCCGCTCACCGCCGCCGTGGCTTTCTTCGCCGCCCTCGCCGTCGTGCTCGGCGTGGTCGTGACGGGCGCCGGCCCGCACGCCGGTGACGCCAACGCCCCGCGCAACGGGCTCGACTGGGACGTGGTCAGCCACTTCCACGCCGTGCCCGCCTATCTCGTGACCGCCGGCGTGCTGGTGGCCGTGGTGCTGGCCTTCCGTCACCGGATCCAGGGTCTGTTCCGCTCCGCGGCGCTGACGCTGCTCGGCGTCACGCTCCTTCAGGCGGCGATCGGGTTCATCCAGTACTACAACGGCATCCCGCCGCTGCTCGTGGGCTCGCACATGGTGGTGGGCGCTCTGCTCATGGCCGCGGCCACGAACCTCGCGGACGTGAGCCGCTGGAGCCCCAAGGCCTGATCCTCACCCTCGAAGGCCCCGCCACCGGCGGGGCCTTCGCCGTCTCCGGGCTCGGGCTGAGCCGCGGCAGACGGCAGCCGCACGACGACGGCGGCCCAGGCTCCCGCCGTCGCGCTCCCCTGCTGCGCCATCTCACCACAGCGCCACCCGTCACGGCCTGCCAGCAGCCCCGGACACGACGAAGGCCCGGCCATCCGGCCGGGCCTTGCGTCACACCGGGAGGTTCACACCGGAAAGCTCTGAGCCTGCCCGATCAGAAGCCCGCCATGAGAGGGCCGCCGACGAACGGGTCCACCGCGAGGGCCAGGAACAGCACGGTCAGGTAGCTGATCGAGCCGTGGAAGACCTTCATGGCGCGCTTGTTGTCCACATTCTCACCCTGGGCCTGGTTGTACAGGCTGTGGGATTCCCAGAGGAACCAGGCGCCGGAGAGGATCGCGGCGATCGAGTAGACCCAGCCGGCGCCGCCCACCGGGATCATCAGCAGCGAACAGGCGACCATGGCCCACGCGTACAGGACCACCTGCACGGAGACCACCTTCGCGCCCGCGATGGCGCCGAGCATCGGCACCTCGGCCTTGCGGTAGTCCTCGCCGTACTTCATGGACAGGGGCCAGTAGTGCGGCGGGGTCCAGAGGAAGATCACCATGAAGAGGACGAGCGCGGGCCACTCGACGGTGTCCCGCACGGCGGCCCAGGCGATCAGGACCGGGAAGCAGCCGGCCGCCCCGCCCCAGACGATGTTCTGCGCGGTGCGGCGCTTGAGGATCAGGGTGTAGATGACCACGTAGAAGAAGATCGCGCCGAGGCCGAGCAGAGCGGAGAGGCCGTTCGCTCCGACCCAGAGGATCAGGATGGACGCGATGCCCAGCAGCGTCGCGAAGACGAGAGCCTCCCGGGGCGTGACCTCACCGGTGACGAGCGGGCGGTTCTTGGTGCGCTTCATCACCTTGTCGATGTCGCGGTCGATGTAGCAGTTGAAGGCGCCGGCGCTGCCGGCGGCGAATGCGCCGCCCACCATGGTCGCCACCATGAGGCCGACCGATGGGAAGCCGCGCTGCGCGAAGATCATGGTCGGCAGGGTGCTGACCAGCAGCAGCTCGATCACGCGCGGCTTGGTCAGGGCGACGTACGCCTTCAGCTTGCGGGAGAAACCGCCTCCCTGCGGCAATGACGGCGTGCGGAGGGCGGACTCTGAAGTGCTCACGGCGACGATGACCTTAGTTTCTGCTTCGCGACTGATGACCGGCCCGTCCTGCGGCGCGGGTGAATCCCGCGATCCGCGCATGGACCGGCCCGTCTCATTCTACCGCCCGCTCCCCCCTGGCCCCGGCAGGCACGCTTCCGGCCCCCTCCGCGGGAGGTCACCGGAGCCACGGCATCGGCCCAGGTAAACGGGAGGTCGCTCTCGCGCGGGTTCATCTTTGACATAAATCACACTTAAACCAGGGGGTGCCACCAGAACCCCCGGGAATCGGGCTAAGCTGAACACAGCTCGGCTTGGCGGCCCCGGACTCCCCGATGAAGCGAGGGAACAGGGTGCGCAGGCCGGTGGTTATTCAATGGTGAACGAGAGCGCGGAGAACTCGCTGCGGGCGCCACAGCTGTGCCCCGGGCACGGGACCGCAGGGTGGCCGCACTCTCGAAAACACACAAGAGAAGGGGCCCGGTTTCCGTGTCACAAGTGGAAGAACAGCAACTGTCCTGGACTGATCTCGACCAGCGTGCGGTAGACACCATTCGCGTTCTGGCCGCAGATGCGGTGGAGAAGGTCGGCAACGGACACCCCGGGACGGCGATGAGCCTGGCCCCGGCCGCCTACCTGCTCTTCCAGAAACTGATGCGACACGATCCGAAGAACCCGGACTGGGTGGGCCGCGACCGCTTCATCCTCTCCCCCGGTCACACCTCGCTGACCCTGTACATCCAGCTCTTCCTCTCCGGCTACGGCCTGGCGCTGGAAGACCTCGAGGCACTCCGCACCTGGGGCTCCCTGACCCCGGGCCACCCCGAGTACAAGCACACCGCCGGTGTCGAGATCACCACGGGCCCGCTCGGCCAGGGTCTCGCCTCCTCCGTGGGTTTCGCCTACTCCGGCCGCCGCGAGCGTGGCCTGTTCGACGCCGACGCCCCCGAGGGCGAGTCGCCGTTCGACCACACCATCTGGGTCATCGCCTCCGACGGCGACCTCCAGGAAGGCGTGACCTCCGAGGCCTCCTCACTGGCCGGTCTGCAGGAGCTCGGCAACCTGGTCGTGCTGTACGACGAGAACCACATTTCGATCGAGGACGACACCGACATCGCGTTCACCGAGGACGTCCTCAAGCGCTACGAGGCGTACGGCTGGCACACCCAGCGCGTCGACTGGACCAAGACCGGCGAGTACGTCGAGGACGTCCACGAGCTGTACAACGCCCTCCAGGCGGCCAAGGCGGAGACGGGCAAGCCGTCCATCATCTCCCTGCGCACCATCATCGGCTACCCGGCCCCCACCAAGCAGAACACCGGCAAGATCCACGGCTCCGCCCTCGGCGCCGGCGAGGTCGCAGCCCTCAAGGAGGTCCTCGGCTTCGACCCGGAGAAGTCCTTCCAGGTGGACCCCGAGGTCCTGGCCCACGCCCGTCAGGTCGTGGAGCGCGGCGCCGCCGCCCACCAGGCCTGGCAGGAGAAGTTCGACGCCTGGGCCGCCGCGAACCCGGAGGGCGCCGCCCTCCTCAAGCGCCTCGAGGCCCACGAGCTGCCCTCGGAACTCTCGGGCGCTCTCCCCGTGTTCGAGGCCGGCAAGGACGTCTCCACCCGTGCCGCGTCCGGCAAGGTGCTCAACGCCATCGGCCCGGTCATGCCGGAACTGTGGGGCGGATCCGCCGATCTCGCCGAGTCCAACAACACCACGCTGGAGGGTGAGCCGTCGTTCATCCCTGTGGGCCGCTCCACCAACGCGTGGAAGGGCAACCCGTACGGCCGCGTCCTGCACTTCGGCATCCGTGAGCACGCCGCCGCGTCGATCGTGAACGGCATCACCCTGTCGGGCAACACGCGCGCCTTCTCCGGGACCTTCCTGATCTTCTCGGACTACCAGCGTCCCGCCATCCGCCTCGGCGCCCTCATGGGCGTGCCGTCCCTGTACGTCTGGACGCACGACTCCATCGGCCTCGGCGAGGACGGCCCCACCCACCAGCCCGTGGAGCAGCTCGCGTCCCTGCGCGCCATCCCCGGTCTCGACGTCGTCCGTCCGGGCGATGCCAACGAGGTCGCCGTGGCCTGGCACACCATGCTGGAGAACCACGAGAACCCGGCAGGCATCGTGCTGACCCGCCAGAACATCCCGACCTACGCCCGTGGCGAAGGCGAGGCCTCCGGTGACGTCTTCGGCTCCGCGGCCGGCACCGCCCGCGGCGGGTACGTCCTGGCCGAGGCCAGCCGCGACGGCGCCTCCGTCACGCCCGAGGTCATCCTGATCGCCACCGGTTCCGAGGTCCAGCTGGCCGTCGAGGCCCGCGAGGCACTCCAGGCCGACGGCATCCCCACCCGCGTGGTGTCGATGCCGTGTGTCGAATGGTTCAAGAAGCAGGACGCCGCCTACCAGGAAGCCGTCCTCCCGGCGGCCGTGACCGCGCGTGTCTCCGTCGAGGCTGGCCTCGCCCTGACCTGGCGCGAGTTCGTCGGCGACGCCGGCCGCTCCATCTCGCTTGAGCACTTCGGCGCGTCCGCAGATTACAAGCGGCTCTTCCAGGAGTTCGGCATCACCACCGAAGCAGTGGTCGCCGCCGCCAAGGACTCCCTGGACTCGCTCGCCACCGCCTGAGCCGGCACCGAGCAACGCCAGTACAGAGCAACAAGGTACAGAACCGAGGAATTTGAAACATGAGCACTCCCACTGCAGAACTGTCCAACGCCGGTGTCTCGATCTGGCTTGACGACCTCTCCCGCAAGCGCCTGAACACGGGCAATCTTCAGGAGCTCATCGCCGAGAAGAACGTGGTCGGCGTGACCACCAACCCGAGCATCTTCCAGGCCGCCATCACGGGTGGCCAGGATTACGCAGCGCAGATCAAGGAACTGGCGGCGGCCGGAGCCGACGCCGAGAAGGCCGTCTTCGAGATCACGACCTCCGACGTGGCGGACGCCTGCGACGTCTTCGCCGAGGTGGCCAAGGCCACGGACGGCGTCGACGGCCGCGTCTCCATCGAGGTCGATCCGCGCAAGGCGTGGGACACCGAGGGCACCATCGCCGAGGCGAAGGAACTGCACGCCAAGGTCGGCAAGGACAACGTCCACATCAAGATCCCCGCCACCCAGGAAGGACTGGAGGCCATCACGGCCACCATCGCCGAGGGTATCAGCGTCAACGTGACCCTGATCTTCTCCCTGGAGCGCTACCGCGCGGTCATCAACGCCTACCTGAACGGTCTGGAGCAGGCCAAGGCCAAGGGCCTGGACCTCTCCAAGATCCACTCGGTCGCGTCCTTCTTCGTCTCCCGCGTGGACACCGAGATCGACAAGCGCCTGAACACGCTGGGCAGCGACGAGGCCGCCGCCCTCAAGGGCAAGGCCGGCGTGGCGAACGCCCGTCTCGCGTACCAGGTCTTCGAGGAGCTCTTCTCCACCGAGCGCTGGAACGTCCTGGCCGCCGCGGGCGCCCGCCCGCAGCGCCCGCTCTGGGCCTCCACCGGCGTGAAGGACCCGGCGTACCCGGACACCCTCTACGTCACGGGGCTCGTCGCGCAGGGCGTGGTGAACACCATGCCGGAGAAGACCCTCGACGCCGTCTTCGACCACGGCGACGTCACCGGTGACACCATCACCGGCACCTACGCCGAGTCCAACGAGGTCCTGGACGCGCTCGAGAAGCTCGGCGTCTCCTACAACGACGTCGTGGCCAAGCTCGAGACCGAAGGCCTCGACAAGTTCGTCGCCAGCTGGAAGGAACTGCTGGCCGACGTCCAGGCTGCACTCAACACCGCATCCCAGGAAGGCTGACCCCTCCATGAGCACCCTGAGCTACGACGCCGCCGGCGCGGCCGCCGACGCCAAGACCCGTCACATCGACCAGCTGGTCCAGGACCACGTCGCGACGCGGATCATCGCCAAGGACGCCACGCTGTGGGGTCCGGAGGCCGAATCCGAGTCCTCCATCCGCCTCGGCTGGGTGGAGGCCCCGGCGGTCTCCCGTCCGCTCGTGGACGGGATCGTCAGCCTGCGGGAGGAGCTCCACGCCGAGGGGATCGACCATGTCGTCCTCTGCGGCATGGGTGGCTCCTCGCTGGCCCCCGAGGTCATCACCGCGACGGCCGGCGTCGAGCTCACGGTGCTGGACAGCACCGACCCGGAGCAGGTCGCCGCGGCCCTCGCCGACCGCCTGGAGCGCACCGTCGTCGTCGTGTCCTCCAAGTCCGGTTCCACGGTGGAGACCGACTCGCAGCGCCGCGCTTTCGAGGCGGCGTTCGAGGCGGCCGGCATCGATCCGAAGAGCCGCGTGGTGATCGTGACCGATCCGGGCTCGCCCTTGGACGAGGCCGCGCGCGCCGCAGGCTACCGGGCCGTCTTCAACGCGGACCCGAACGTCGGCGGCCGCTTCTCCGCGCTGACCGCCTTCGGCCTGGTGCCGTCGGGCCTGGCCGGCGTGGACATCGCGGCGCTCCTGGACGAGGCCGAGGACACCCTCGAGATCCTCAACGAGGACGACACGGACAACATCGGTCTCGCGCTCGGCGCCGCGCTGGGTGGCACCGATCCGCTCCGGAACAAGATCGTGATCGTGGACAACGGCTCCGGGATCGTCGGTTTCGCCGACTGGGCGGAGCAGCTGATCGCCGAGTCCACCGGCAAGAGCGGCAAGGGCCTGCTGCCCGTCGTCGCTCCGGCTGACGCTCCGGAGCTGACCCTGGACGCCCCTGACGTCCTGGTGGTCCGGCTCGTCTCCCCGGACGACGACGACGCTGCCGCCACCGGCAACGAGGTCGAGATCGCGGGCGGCCTGGCTGCGCAGATGGTCGTCTGGGAGTTCGCCGTCGCCGTGGCGGGGCGCCTCCTCGGCATCAACCCGTACGACCAGCCCGACGTGGAGGCCGCCAAGGTCGCCGCACGCGGTCTGCTCGACGCGCGCCCGGAGCCGGTGCCCGCCGACTTCACCGACGGCGCCATCGAGGTGCGCGGCGGCGAGTGGCTGGCCGACGCCGAGGTGAACGACACCGTCGAGTCCGCCCTCAAGGCCCTGCTCGGCCGTCTGGGCGACCATGGCTACGTGAGCGTCCAGGCCTACCTGGACCGTCTCGCCTACCCGCAGCTCGAGTCGGTGCGCAACCCGCTCGTCGCCGTGACCGGTCGCCCCGTGACGTTCGGCTGGGGTCCGCGCTTCCTGCACTCCACCGGCCAGTTCCACAAGGGCGGTCCCGCCGAGGGCGTGTTCCTCCAGATCACGGCGGACAGTTCCACCGATGTGGTCATCCCGGAGCGTCCGTTCACCTTCGGACAGCTGATCTCGGCTCAGGCCGCAGGCGACGCACAGGTCCTCGCGGACCACGGCGTCCCCGTCCTCCGGCTGCACCTCACCGACCGCGCGGCCGGTGTGCGTCAGCTCCTGGACATCGTCAACAACCTGGGCCGCTGAGCCCAGAACCCATCCCTCCATATCGCTAAGGCTCCTCAAGCACTATGCCAACACGTGAACCTGGCGCCCAGAACGGCGGTCTCCGGAACCCCTTGCGGGATCCGCGGGACCGCCGTCTGAGCCGGATTGCCGGTCCGTCCTCCCTTGTCCTCTTCGGTGTCACGGGCGACCTCGCCCGTAAGAAGCTCATGCCGGCCGTGTACGACCTGGCCAACCGTGGGCTCCTCCCTCCCAGCTTCGCCCTGGTGGGTTTCGCCCGCCGTCAGTGGGAGAACGAGGATTTCGCCGCCGAGGTCCTCGAATCCGTCAAGCAGCACTGCCGGACGCCCTTCGATCAGCGGGTCTGGGACCAGCTGTCCCTGGGCATCCGCTTCGTGCAGGGCGAATTCGACGACGACGAGGCCTTCGAACGTCTCAAGGCCACCATCGAAGAACTCGACCGGGAACGGGGCACGCGCGGCAATCACGCGTTCTACCTCTCCATCCCGCCGAAGGCCTTCGAGCTCGTCTGCACCCAGCTGTCCAAGCACGGCCTCGCCCAGGCCGAGCCGGGCACCTGGCGCCGAGTGGTCATCGAAAAGCCGTTCGGCCATGACCTCGAGTCGGCCCGCGCGCTGAACGACATCGTCGAATCCGTGTTCCCCCCGGACTCGGTGTTCCGCATCGACCACTACCTCGGCAAGGAGACGGTCCAGAACATCCTGGCCCTCCGCTTCGCCAATCAGCTCTTCGAGCCGATCTGGAACGCCAACTATGTGGACCACGTGCAGATCACCATGGCCGAGGACATCGGCACCGGCGGCCGCGCGGGCTACTACGACGGCGTCGGCGCGGCCCGCGACGTCATCCAGAACCACCTCCTGCAGCTCCTCGCGCTGACGGCCATGGAGGAGCCCATCTCCTTCAACGCCGAAGACCTCCGCGCGGAGAAGGAGAAGGTCCTGGCGGCCGTCAAGCTGCCGGATGACCTCTCGACGCACTCCGCCCGGGGCCAGTTCTCCGGCGGTCTTCAGGGCGGCGAGGAAGTCCTCGGCTACCTGGAAGAGGAAGGCATCCCGGCGGACTCCACCACGGAGACCTTCGCCGCGATCCGGGTGGACATCAACACCCGGCGCTGGGCCGGCGCGCCGTTCTACCTGCGCACGGGCAAGCGTCTGGGCCGCCGCGTGACCGAGATCGCCGTCGTCTTCAAGAAGGCGCCCAACCTCCTGTTCCGGGAGAACGGGGACGAGGACTTCGGCCAGAACGCCGTGGTGATCCGTGTCCAGCCCGACGAGGGCGCCACCATCCGCTTCGGCTCCAAGGTGCCGGGCACGCAGATGGAGGTCCGCGACGTCTCCATGGACTTCGGCTACGGTCACTCCTTCACCGAGTCCAGCCCCGAGGCGTACGAGCGTCTCATCCTGGACGTCCTGCTGGGTGAGCCGCCGCTCTTCCCCCGCCACCAGGAGGTGGAACTGTCCTGGAAGATCCTCGATCCGTTCGAGGAGTACTGGGCCAGCCTGGAGGAACAACCCGAACCGTATGCCCCGGGCAGCTGGGGTCCGTCCTCCGCGGACGAGCTCCTGGCCCGTGACGGACGCACCTGGAGAAGGCCATGATCGTCGAACTTCCCAACACCACTACCTCCAAGATCTCCAAGGAGATCACCAAGCTGCGGGAACAGGGCGGCGTCATCGCCCTCGGCCGTGTGCTCACCCTCGTGGTCCTCACCCGTAACGGGCTCGAGGACGAAGCCATCCAGGCCGCCAACGAGGCCAGCCGCGAACACCCGTGCCGCATCATCGTGCTCGCGGACGCGGGCGCCGAGGAACCGGACCGCCTGGACGCGGAGATCCGTGTCGGCGGCGACGCCGGCGCCTCCGAGGTGATCGTTCTGCGCGGCTACGGACGCCTCTCTGAGGAGAGCGAATCCCTCGTGTCCGCCCTTCTCCTGCCGGACGCCCCGATCGTCGCCTGGTGGCCTCACGGAGCCCCGGAGGACGCCTCCGGGACGTCCATCGGCCGCATCGCCCACCGCCGCATCACCGATTCCGCGAACGAGGCGGATCCGGTGGCGGCGCTGGACAACATCCGGCGCACGTACCAGGCGGGTGACACGGACCTCGCCTGGACGCGTCTGACGAACTGGCGCATCCAGCTCGCGGCGGCGTTCGATCAGGTGGACGACTCCCCCGTCACCGAGGTCGAGGTGGAGGGCGCCAGCGACTCCGCGAGCACCCTGCTGCTCGCCTCGTGGCTCGCCCTGGCCTTCGACGTCCCCGTGAAGATCGTCGAGGACCCCGCCGGCACCGGCATCCGTCGTGTGCTGATCCGTCGCCCGTCCGGCGACGTCCAGCTGCACCGCCCGGGCACCACCGTGGCGGAGCTGAGCCAGCCCGATCAGCCCCTGCAGCGGATCTCCCTCCCGCGTCGTGGCCTTCAGGACTGCCTCGCCGAAGAACTGCGCCGGCTGGACCCGGACGAGGTCTTCGGGGAAGTATTGACCGAAGGATTGCCTCGAATCGCGCAAAGGAGTGCCTGAGATGACCCACGAACCACGGGTGAGCGTCCATCCCGACTCACAGGTCCTGATGGCGGCCATCGCCGCCCGGCTGGTCACCAAGCTGGTCGATGCCCAGGACCGCTTCGGGGAGGCCACGGTGGTCCTCACGGGCGGCACCGTGGGCATCGGCACGCTGCGTGCCGTCGCCGAGTCGGCGGCCGCTCCGGCGGTCAACTGGCGCCGGGTCAACTTCTGGTGGGGTGACGAGCGCTTCGTCGGCGCCGAGGATCCGGACCGCAACGCCGTCCAGGCACAGAAGGCTCTTCTGGACAGCCTGGACCTGGATCCCGAGCGCGTGCACGTGCCGGGCTCCTCGGATGAGTTCGACTCGGTCGACGACGCCGCGGCGGACTACGCGCGCCGTCTGGCCGAGGCGGCCGCGGCCGAGCACGCCGCGGAATATTCGGATCAGCGCCCCGACGTCGCTCCGGCGCTCCCCCGCTTCGACGTCCTCCTCCTCGGCGTCGGCCCCGACGCGCACGTCGCGTCGCTCTTCCCGGAGATGGCCGGCATCCGCGAGAAGGAGGCCCTCGTGGTGGGTGTCCAGGACTCCCCCAAGCCGCCCCCGCAGCGGATCTCCCTGACCCTGCCCGCCATCAACACGGCGGACGAGGTCTGGATGGTCGTGGCCGGCGATGACAAGGCCGGAGCCGTCGGGCTCGCCCTGGCCGGCGCCGGCACCGTGCAGGTCCCGGCAGCCGGTCCCCGAGGCCGGAACCGCACCCTGTGGCTGATCGACGAGGCCGCTGCCGCCAAGGTTCCCGAGAACCTGGTGCACAAGGAGCCTCGCGGGCTCTGACGCACGGCGCACACGACGAAGGGGTGGCGAGCTGCGGCTCGCCACCCCTTCGTCGCTTCCGCGTCTGGGAGGCATCAAGCTCCGCGAACGAAAGATGCCCTTAACGACGAAGGCCCCCGGCGTCACGCCGGGGGCCTTCCGAGTCGCTGCTGCCGGTCAGCTGGCAGCGCCGTTGAACTTCATGATCAGACCGAGGCCGATGATCACGACGGCCCAGGTCACGCCCAGGATCACCGTGAAGCGGTTCAGGTTCCGCTCGGCGACACCGGAGGAGTTCAGGCCGGAAGTCATGCCGCCGCCGAACATGTCGGACAGACCGCCACCGCGGCCCTTGTGCAGGAGGATCAGGAGAGTGAGGAGGAAGCTCGTCACTCCCAGGAGGATCTGCAGGATGACTTGGAGAACGCCCACAACGGCCTTTCTGCGTCGATGAGGTGAGGAACGCTGCCGGCTAGGCGCCGGCGTGCTCCTCGAACCTGACAATGTTAGCAAACTCAGCTGCATCCAGGCTGGCACCGCCGACCAACACGCCGTCGACGTCGGCCTGGCCGAGGATCGCGGCCGCGTTGGCGGCCTTCACCGAACCGCCGTACAGCAGGCGGGTCTTCGCGGCCACCTCGGCGCCGAAGAGCTCGGTGAGCTCGGCGCGGATCGCCTGGCACATCTCCTGAGCATCCTCGGGGCCGGCGACCTCACCGGTTCCGATGGCCCAGACGGGCTCGTACGCGACCACGAGTTCGGCGGCCTGCTCGGCGCTGAGACCCGCGACGTCGGCGCGGAGCTGCGTCAGCGTGTGCTCGACGTGCGTGCCGGCCTGGCGGATCTCGAGCCCTTCACCCACGCAGAGCACGGGGATGAGCGAGTGGCGGTAGGCGGCCTGCACCTTGGCGTTGAGGACCTCGTCGCTCTCACCGTGGATCGTGCGGCGCTCACTGTGGCCCACCAAGACGTAGCGGCAGCCCAGCTTGTTCAGGAAGTCACCGGAGATGTCACCGGTGTAGGCGCCGGAGTCGTACTGCGAGAGGTCCTGACCGCCGTACGCGATGTCCAGGTCATCACCCTGCACGAGGGTCTGCACGCCGCGCAGATCGGTGAACGGCGGGAACACCGCCACCTCGACCCGCTGGTAGTCGTGCTTCTTGTCCTCCAGGGTCCAGGCCAGCTTCTGCAGGAGCGCGATGCCCTGCAAGTGGTCCATGTTCATCTTCCAGTTGCCGGCGATGAGCGGCGTGCGCTCGGGGGTGGTGGTCACAATGGCCTCCGTGACTGTCGAGGGGATGATGTGGGTGGGACAGGAAAGGCCGCGGCTCGGCGCCGCGGCCTTTCCCATTCCTCAGCGGTCCAGAACGCTCAGACCGGGAAGTTCCTTGCCTTCAAGGTATTCCAGGCTCGCGCCGCCGCCGGTGGAGATGTGGCCGAACTGCTCATCGGAGAAACCGAGGGTGCGGACGGCCGCGGCGGAGTCGCCGCCGCCGACCACCGTGAACCCGTCGGTCTCGGTGAGGGCCTGGGCGATCGCCCGGGTGCCCTGGGAGAACGCCTCGAACTCGAAGACCCCCATGGGACCGTTCCAGAAGACCGTCTTGGCGCCACGGATGTGCTCGGCGAAAGCCGCCGCGGTGTCCGGTCCGATGTCCAGGCCGATGCCGGAGGCGCCGAAGGCGCTCTCCTCGATGGCACTCGCGGGAACGACCTCGTGCTCGGCGTCGGCGGCGAAGCGGCTCGCCACCACGACGTCGGTCGGCACCACGAAGCGGCTGCCGGCGGCCTCGGCGCGGGCCAGGTAGTCCTGGACCACCGGGATCTGGTCCTCCTCCAGGAGGCTGGATCCGACCTTGTACCCGGCTGCGGCCAGGAAGGTGAAGAGCATGCCGCCACCCACCAGGAGCGTGTCCGCCTTGCCGATGAGGTTGTCGATGACCGCCAGCTTGTCCGAGACCTTGGAACCGCCCAGGACCACCACATACGGGCGCTCCGGGGAGACGGTCAGCTTCTGCAGCACCTCCACCTCGGTCCTGACCAGATCACCCTGGTAGGACGGGAGGATCGTGGCGATGTCGTAGACGCTGGCGTGCTTGCGGTGCACGGCGCCGAACGCGTCGTCCACGTACGCGCCGTTCTCGCCGGTCAGCGCGGCGAGCTCGGCGGCGAAGGCCTGGCGCTCGGCGTCGTCCTTGCTGGTCTCGCGCGGATCGAAACGCACGTTCTCCAGCACCAGGACCTCGCCGTCCGCGAGCTTCGCGGAGAGGTCCTGCGCCGAAGCGCCCACGGTGTCCGCGGCGAGGCTGACCGGGAAGCCGGCCAGCTCGGCCAGGCGGTCAACTGCCGGCTTGAGGGAGTACTTCTCCTCGGGAGCGCCCTTGGGGCGGCCGAGGTGAGCGGAGACGAGGACGCGGGCGCCGCCGTCGACCAGCTTCTGAAGGACCGGGAGTGAGGCGCGGATGCGGCCGTCGTCTGTCACTGAAGAGCCGTCGAGCGGCACGTTCAGGTCACTTCGGACCAGAACGTGCCGCCCGCGGACACCTTCAGCGAGGAGCTCGTTGAGGGTGTGAGACGTCATGATTTAGAGCTTAGCCCAGCTTGGACGCGACCAGCTCGGTGAGGTCCACCAGACGGTTGGAGTAGCCCCACTCGTTGTCGTACCAGGAGACGACCTTGACCTGGTTGCCGATCACCTTGGTGAGGCCGGCGTCGAAGATCGAAGAGGCCGGGTCGGTGACGATGTCCGAGGAGACGATGGGGTCCTCGGTGTAGGTCAGGTAGCCCTTGAGCGGGCCGGACTCGGAAGCAGCCTTGACGGCCGCGTTGACCTCTTCGACGGTGACCTCACGGGACAGCGTGGCGGTCAGGTCGGTGGCGGAGCCGGTCGGGACCGGGACGCGCACGGCGAAGCCGTCCAGCTTGCCCTTCAGCTCGGGCAGGACCAGGCCGATGGCCTTGGCGGCGCCGGTGGAAGTCGGAACCATGTTGATGGCGGCGGCACGGGCACGGCGCGGATCCTTGTGGGGACCGTCCTGCAGGTTCTGGTCCGCGGTGTAGGCGTGGATCGTGGTCATGAGGCCACGCTCGATGCCGAAAGCGTCGTTGATGGCCTTGGCCAGCGGGCCCAGGCAGTTGGTGGTGCAGGAGGCGTTGGAGATGATGTTGTGCTCTTCATTGTTGTAGAGCTCGTCATTCACGCCCATGACGATCGTGATGTCCTCGTCCGAAGCCGGAGCGGAGATCAGGACCTTCTTGGCGCCCGCCTCGATGTGCTTCTTGGCGTCGGCGGCCTTGGTGAAGAAACCGGTGGACTCGATGACGATGTCGACACCCAGCTCGCCCCAGGGCAGGTTGGCGGGATCGCGCTCGGCGAGCACCTTGATGTGCTTGCCGTCGACGACGAGGTCCCCATCCTGAACCTCGACGGAGACGCCCAGACGGCCAGTGACCGAATCGTACTTGAGCAGGTGAGCCAGGGTTTCCGGGCTGGTCAGGTCGTTGACGGCGACGATTTCCAGGTCCGCACCCTGCGCGAGGGCTGCACGGAAGTAGTTACGGCCGATACGGCCGAAGCCGTTGATGCCAATACGGGTGGTCACTGTGCAATCTCCTTCATGCGCCACGACGACGCACGTATCGAGTCGGACCAGGTCCGACATACAGACCCCGCACGCCATTGGGCAGAGAGAATTACCGTTGTGAAAGGACTCGCAGCCACGTTGCTGAAGGCACGAGGCCTTCCGTGATCTATCTTACGTTTAATGCGGGCGTCCGGGGCAAGTGACCGCGCGGGGCGGGCGGCAAAAGTGAGCTATATTACGGCACGGAAAAGCCCCGCCCGGCAGACCGGACGGGGCGTGAATTCCCGGGGTGATCAGGACAGGGTGATCAGCTTGGAGGCGCCGCTGCGGGCTGCCTCGAAGCGCTCGGCCACATCGGCCCAGTTCACGATGTTCCAGAACGCCTTGACGTAGTCGGCCTTGACGTTCACGTAGTCCAGGTAGAAGGCGTGCTCCCACATGTCGAGCATGAGCAGCGGGGTCGTGCCGACGGCGACGTTGCCCTGCTGATCGTAGAGCTGCTCGATGAGCAGGTTGCCACCGATGGGCTCGTAGGCGAGGAAGGCCCAGCCGGAACCCTGCAGCGCGAGAGCCGCGGCGGTGAACTGCGCACGGAAGGCGTCGAAGGAGCCGAAGGCGTCATCGATCGCGGCGGCCAGCTCACCTTCGGGCTTGTCGCCTCCGTCCGGGGAGAGGTTCTTCCAGAACACGGAGTGGTTGGTGTGTCCACCGGTGTGGAACGCCAGATCCTTGGAGAGACGGTTGATGTTGGCGAAGTCGTTCTTTTCACGGGCTTCGGCGAGACCGGCCAGTGCGGCGTTGGCGCCGGCGACGTAGGCAGCGTGGTGCTTGTCGTGGTGCAGCTCCATGATGCGAGCCGAGATGTACGGCTCGAGCGCCGCGTAGTCGTAGCCCAGTTCCGGGAGTACGTACTCAGACACTGATTCCTCCAAACGTTAGGACACGGGTCCTTGTGTTGACTTGTTGTCAATCCGGGAATCGCTCCCCGGAAATCTGTGAGGCATGGCCCCTGGCTGGCACAACACCGCGCCCAGCCCGGGCATTCCACGCACTACTTCATGTGACGACCAGGCCTTTTGTCTATTCGTCCAGCATCTCGGCTGTCACATTCGCCTCCGTGCTCGGGATGCCGAGCTCGGCGGCACGCTTGTCCGCCATGGCCAGCAGGCGCCTGATGCGCCCCGCGATCGCGTCCTTCGTCATGGGCGGGTCGGCCAGCCGGCCGAGCTCGTCGAGGCTCGCGTTCTTGTGGGCCACCCTCAATTCACCAGCGTACTTGAGGTGGTCCGGCACGTCTTCCCCCAGGATGTGGAGGGCACGCTCCACGCGCGCGCCGGCGGCGACGGCGGCCTGCGCCGAACGGCGGAGGTTGGCGTCGTCGAAGTTCGCGAGGCGGTTCGCGGTGGCGCGCACCTCCTTGCGCATGCGGCGCTCCTCCCAGACCATCAGGGCGTCGTGCGCGCCCATGCGGGTGAGCAGCGCGGCGATGGTGTCGCCGTCGCGGATCACGACGCGGTCCACACCGCGCACCTCACGCGCCTTCGCGGCCAGGCCCAGCCGGCGGGCGGAGCCCACCAGCGCCAGCGCGGCCTCCGGTCCGGGGCAGGTGATCTCCAGGGCGGAGGACCGGCCCGGCTCGGTCAGGGAACCGTGGGCCAGGAAAGCGCCGCGCCAGACGGCTTCGGCGTCCGCCGCGGAGCCGTTCACGACGACGGGCGGCAGCCCCCGCACGGGGCGTCCGCGGGAGTCCAGCAGCCCGGTCTGGCGGGCCAGCGATTCACCGTCCACGACCACGCGCACGACGTACCGCGAGCCCCGCCGCAGGCCTCCCCCGGACACCACGATGATCTCGCTCTGATGGCCGTACACCTCGAAGATGGCGGCCCGGAGCCGGCGCGCGGTGGCGGCGAGGTCCACTTCGGCCTCGATCACGATCCTGCCGGAGATGATGTGCAGTCCCCCGGCGAAGCGCAGCAGAGCGGAGACCTCGGCCTTGCGTTCCGAGACCTTTTTCACGTCCAGCCGGGACAGTTCTTCCTTGACGGATGCGGTCAGCGCCACACGTGCTCCTATTTCCTGTTGAAAACTTCGTGATAGGCGGTGGCCAGCCGCAGCGGGTCGTGCACCGCGGCGGAGCGCGGGCTCCGCACGGTGGCCAGATGGACTTCGGCTCCCAGACGGCCGGCTTCGGCGATGAACTCCTCGCGGTCGCCCACGGAATCCGGATCCGCGATCACCACATCGAAACCGACTTCGGGGGCGTACTCGCGCAGCACGCGCAGGTGATCGGCGGCGCTCATGCCCACCGTCTCCTTGGTCTCCGTGGTCAGGTTCATGGCCAGGGCCCGCCGCGCCGGCGTGCTCGCCAGCGCCGAACGCATCTCCGGCAGCAGCAGATGCGGCAGCACCGAGGTGTACCAGGACCCTGGTCCGAGGACCACCCAGTCCGCGAGTTCGATCGCGCTCAGGGCCTCCGCGCAGGCCGGAGCGTCCTGCGGGATGAGCCGGACGTTCTCCAGCTCCCCCGCGACGGCGCACTGGGCCTGACCGCGGATCGTGCGCGAACCGGTCTCGCCATCCGCACCGGGGATCTTCGCCTCCCCCTCGATGGTCAGCGGGACGGTGGACATCGGCAGGACCTGACCGCGGGCGCCGAGCAGGGCTCCGGCCCACTTGAGACCGTCCACGGGATTGCCCAGCAGCTCCCACAGCGTGATGATGAGGAGGTTGCCCATGGCGTGCTCGTCGAGGGCGCCGCTGCCCCCGGGACGCCCCCGGAACCGGTGCTGCATGACGTCACGCCAGGTGCGTCCCCAGTCGGTGTCGTCGCAGAGCGCCGCCAGCGCCATGCGGAGGTCGCCGGGCGGGAGGACGCCGAAGTCCTGGCGCAGACGGCCGGACGAGCCGCCGTCGTCGGCCACGGTCACGACCGCCGTGAGCGAGGTGGTGAGCAGGCGCAGCGCGCTCAGGGTGGCGGACAGCCCATGGCCGCCACCCAGGGCCACCACGGCGGGGCCGGCGCCATCCTGAGCTGCGGCGCGGCCACCCGGTGGGACCAGCGGGAGCTGGCCGGTGAAGATCGTCACTATTCGCGCCCCAGGTCTCGGTGGCTCGTGTTGACCGTGACGTTGGGCAGCTGGGCGAGGCGCTTCGACAGTTCCTCGGACATCGCCACGGACCGGTGTTTGCCGCCCGTGCAGCCGACGGCGATGGTGGCGTAGTGCTTATTCTCGCGGCGGTAACCCGCCAGGACGGGTTCCAGGGCTTTGACGTAACTCTCCAGGAACTCCTCCGCGCCGGACGCGGCCAGGACATAGTCCCGGACATCCTCGTCCTGGCCCGTGTGCGGGCGGAGCTCCGGGATCCAGTGGGGGTTGGGCAGGAACCGGACGTCGGCGACGTAGTTCGCGTCCACGGGCAGGCCGTATTTGAATCCGAAGCTCATGACGTTGAGACGGAGCACCACGGGCCCCGAGTCGGTGAAGAGATCGGTGACCGCGCTGGCCAGACCGTGCACGTTCAGCGAGGAGGTGTCCAGCACGATGTCGGCCTTGTGGCGCAGATCCTTGAGCAGTTCGCGCTCAGCGGCGATCCCGTCCAGGATCCGGCCGCCGTTCTGCAGCGGATGCGGTCGGCGTCCCTGCTCGAAGCGGCGCACGAGCACCTCGTCCGAGGCGTCCAGGAACAGGACCTGGTACTTGATGCCGCTCGCGGACAGCGTGTTGAGGGACTCGAGGATGTTCGCGGAAAGCCCCTTGCTGCGGAGGTCGACGACGGCCGCGAGCTTCGGGATCGCCGGCCCGGCGTGGGAGACGATCTCGGTGAGCATGTTGAGCATCTTCGGCGGGATGTTGTCCACGACGTACCAGCCGTGGTCCTCCAGCGCATCCGCAGCCGTGCTGCGCCCCGCACCGGACATGCCGGTGATGATGAGCAGCTCGGCGTTGTGCTCCTGGGCGCCGTGCTCCTGGGCCGCGCCCTCTGCGGCGGGACTGGTCACTTCTGCGTCCGACATGGGGGTTCCTGCTCCTTGGATCAGTGCGTCCGGCACCGCCGGCCCGGCGACGCGGCTGCCTCAAGCCTAGCGAACTTTCCTGACGCTCAGGGCTCGAGGATCTCACCGGTGGTGTAGTTCACGGCCGGGACCTCATCGGCGCTCTCGCGGGTGAGGTGGGCGTGGATGGCGGTGGCCAGGACCGTGCCGATGCCCTTGACCTCGCACAGTTCGTCGACCGTGGCGGCCCGCATCTTCTTGACCGACCCGAAGTGGGACAGCAGCGCCTTCCGCTTGCTCTCTCCGAGGCCCGGGACGCCGTCCAGCGCGGACGCGGTCATGGCCTTGCCGCGCCGCTGGCGATGGAAGGTGATCGCGAAGCGGTGCGCCTCGTCACGGATGCGCTGCAGCAGGTAGAGACCCTGCGAGGCACGCGGCAGGATCACGGGGAAGTCGCTGTCGGGCAGCCAGACCTCCTCGAGCCGCTTGGCCAGACCGACGACCCGCACCTCGGTGATGCCGAGCGCATCGAGCGCGCGCTGGGCCGCCGCCACCTGGGGCTTGCCGCCGTCGACGACGACGAGGTTCGGCGGGTAGGCGAACTTGCCGGGCTGCACGGGGACGCCGAGAGCGGCCACCTCGGGCTCTGGGCTTTCAGGCGCTGGGCTTACGGGCACTGGGCTTACGGACGCAGCGCTGTCAGGCGCAGCGCCGCCCGCCCCGCCGTCGTCGTCGGCCCGGCCCAGCGTCTCGGGGACGTGGACACGGTCGCGCAGATAGGCCTTGAAACGACGCGTCAGGACGTCGTCCATGGCGGCGGTGTCATCGTGGGCGGCGGCGCCCGTGATGGTGAACTTCCGGTACTCGCTCTTGCGCGGCAGGCCGTCCTCGACCACCACCATGGAGCCCACGACGTTCGTGCCCTGGACGTGGGAGATGTCGAAGCACTCGATGCGCAGCGGCGGTTCGTCGAGTTCGAGCGCCTCCTGGAGTTCCTGGATGGCGAGAGAACGGGTCGTGATGTCCCCGGCCCGGCGGGTCTTGTGGAGTTTGAGCGCCTGTTCGGCGTTCGTCCGCACGGTCTCCATGAGCTGGGCCTTGTCACCCCGCTGCGGAACGCGGATCTCCACGCGGCTGCCCCGGAGTCCGCTCAGCCATTCACCGAGCTGCGCCGGATCCGGCGGCAGCACAGGGACCAGGACTTCGCGCGGGATGCGGTCCGTGTTGCCCGCCTCTTCGCCATAGGCCTGCTGAAGGAGGTGCTCGATCAGGTCCGCGGGCGTGGTGTCCTCGACCTTCTCGACCACCCAGCCCTGCTGGGACCGGATCCGGCCGCCCCGGACACGGAACACCTGGACGGACGCCTCGAGCTCGTCCTCATGGATGGCGAAGAGGTCGGCGTCGGTCGAGTCGGCCAGCACCACGGCGTTGCGTTCGAACACCTTGCGCATGGCGGCGATGTCATCACGGATCCGTGCGGCCTGCTCGTAGTTGAGCTCCGCGACGGCGTCCTTCATCTCGCGCTCCAGGCGGCGGAGGAAGCGCCCGGCTTCGCCGCCCATGAAGGAGCAGAAGTCCTCCGCGAGGGCCCGGTGGTCCTCCTCGCTGATGCGCCCGACGCACGGTGCCGAACACTTGTCGATGTACCCGAGCAGGCAGGGCCGGCCACTGGCCTCGGCGCGCCGGAACACCCCGGCGCTGCAGCTCCGGACCGGGAACACCCGCAGCAGGGTGTCCATGGTCTCGCGGATGGCGCCGGCCGTGTACGGGCCGAAGTACTTGGCGCCCTTCCGGCGTTCGCCGCGCATCACCTGCACGCGGGGGAACTTCTCCCCCATCGTGACGGCCAGATAGGGGTAGCTCTTGTCGTCGCGGAACACGACGTTGTACCGCGGCTTGAACTCCTTGATCCAGGTGTATTCCAGCTGGAGGGATTCGAGCTCACTGCCCACCACGGTCCACTCGACGCTCGACGCGGCGTGGACCATCGCATAGGTCTTCGGGGTGAGGCCCGCGGGCTTGGCGAAATAGGAGTTCAGGCGCGAACGGAGGCTCTTCGCCTTGCCCACGTAGATGACCCGCCCGTGCTGGTCACGGAAGCGGTAGACCCCGGGTTCGGTGGGGATCTCGCCCGTCCTGGGCCGGTAGCTGGCCGGATCCGCCATGGCTCCTCCGCTTCTCTAGATCACTCGCTGGTGCGCACCTGGTTGTAGCCGCTGGCCCGTTCCTGACCGCTCAGCGCCGCGATGGCGTCCATGATGCGGTCCGTCGCCTGCCGGCGCGCGGGCAGGGAATGGTCCGGCCCCGTCTTCTCGAAGTACAGCGGCTCTCCCACGACCATCGTGAAATGCTGCGGCTTGAGCGTGTTCTTGCCGGCCGGCTGGAGCTTGTCCGTGCCGATCAGTCCGACGGGCACCACGGGCGCGCCCGTGGTCAGGGCGAGCCAGCCGACGCCGGTCCGGCCGCGGTACAGCAGACCGTCGCGGGAGCGGGTGCCCTCGGGGTAAATACCCACGCCGTTACCGTTCTCCAGGATGTCCAGGAGGGTCTTGAGCGCCTGGACGCTCGCCGCCTGTTCGCCGCGTTCCACCGGAATGGAACCGACGGACTCGAAGAACGCCTTCATGGCCTTGCCCTTCACACCCGTGCCGGTGAAGTACTCCGCTTTGGCGAAGAACGCCACCGGCCGCGGCATGAGCGCCTGGACGATCACGCTGTCGAAGAACGACAGGTGATTCGGCGCCACGATGAACGGGCCATCGGTCGGGACGTTCTCCAGCCCGGTGACCGTGGGGCGGCACGTGCCCTTGATGAGGGTCCGGGTGGTGAAGCGAACTGCGTCAAATACGGCCATGGTCTTCTTCCTCCGCTGCTCCATCAACCACTGCTCCCCCGACGGCGGCCACCGTGGCCGCCGCTTCCCTTCCGGCGAGCCGTGGCTCACCGGAGTGCGCACCGGCGGGGCCGGGCAGTCCACGGAGCAGCTCATCGGTGGAGGAGACCACCGTGACCGCCCCTGCGCGTTCCAGTTCGCCGTCCACGGCGAAGCCCCAGGCGACGCCGATGCACGGCAGCCCGTTCGCCGTCGCGCCCTCGACGTCCTGGTACCGGTCACCCACCATCACCGCGGAGGCCGGGGCCCCCAGGTCCTCGAGCGCCGCGGCGATGATCAGCTGCTTGCCGAGAGGCACACCGTGGCCGGGGCCCTGTGCGCTCTCATCGTCCGAGGAGCCCTGCACGGCGTCGAAGGACTCCACCAGGCCGTGCAGGCCCAGGAGTTCGAGCGCCAGGGTGCGGGGCTTCTGGGTGGCCACCGCGAGAGCGTATCCCCGCGCACGGAGTTCCGCCAGGGCCTCGCGGATGCCGGGGTACACACGGCTGGCCGCCATGCCCGTGGTCCGGTAGTGACGCCGGTACAGGGCGATGACCTCATCGACCCGCTGTTCCGGCACCCCTGCGAACTCCTGCAGAGCATGGCTCAAGCGCGGGCCGACCATCGCCTGCAGCGCCTGATCGGATGGAATGGGAAGGCCCGCCTCCTGGAGAGCCGCTGCGATTCCGCCGGTGATCCCGCCCGCGGGATCGATGAGGGTCCCGTCCAGGTCGAAGAGCACGGCAGCTTGAGCGAGAGTCACCGAGGTAGTTTCTCATGCCGGACGCACGGACAGAAAACACCCATGCGCCACGCGGCATGCTTCGGGCCGATGTATGCCGTCACGCGACTACTTGGCCGGGCTTCCCTCGAGGATCTCGGCCAGGAACTCACCCGTGAACGAGCCCTCCGTGGCCGCGACCTGCTCGGGGGTTCCCGTGGCGATGATCCGCCCGCCGCCCGAGCCGCCGTTGGGTCCGAGATCCACGATCCAGTCGGCGCTCTTGATGACGTCCAGGTTGTGCTCGATCGTGATGACCGTGTTGCCCTTGTCCACGAGCCCCTGGAGCACCAGCAGCAGCTTCCGGATGTCCTCGAAGTGCAGGCCCGTGGTGGGTTCGTCCAGCACGTAGATGCTGCGGCCGTTGGACCTCTTCTGGAGCTCCGCCGCGAGCTTGACGCGCTGAGCCTCGCCACCGGACAGGGTCGTGGCCGGCTGGCCCAGCCGCACGTAGCCGAGGCCGACGTCCACCAGGGTGTTCAGATGCCGGGCGATCGGAGTGAAGGCCGAGAAGAACTCCGCCCCTTCCTCGATGGGCATGTTGAGCACATCCGCGATGGTCTTGCCCTTGTAGTGGACCTCCAGGGTCTCCCGGTTGTACCGGGCTCCATGGCAGACCTCGCAGGGAACGTAGACGTCCGGGAGGAAGTTCATCTCGATCTTCAGGGTGCCGTCGCCGGAGCACGCCTCGCAGCGGCCGCCCTTGACGTTGAAGGAGAAGCGCCCCGGCAGGTACCCGCGGACCTTCGCCTCGTTGGTCTCGGCGAAGAGCTTCCTGATGTTGTCGAACACCCCGGTGTAGGTGGCGGGGTTGGACCGCGGGGTGCGCCCGATCGGGCTCTGGTCCACGTGGACCACCTTGTCCAGGTGCTCCAGGCCTTCCACGGTCTTGTGGCGGCCGGCCACCTGACGGGCGCCATTGAGCTTGTTGGCCAGCACCTTGTACAGGATCTCGTTGACCAGGGTCGACTTCCCGGAGCCGCTCACACCGGTGACGGCGGTGAGCACACCCAGGGGGAAGCGCGCCGTGACGTTGTTGAGGTTGTTCTCACGAGCCCCGACCACCACGAGCTCCCGCTTGCGGTCGTACGGACGGCGCTTGGCGGGCACGTCGATCCCCTTGCGGCCGGAGAGGTAGTCACCTGTCAGCGACTCCGTGTTGTCCAGGAGCTCCTTGTAGGTGCCCGAATGGACGACCTTGCCGCCGTGTTCACCGGCGCCCGGGCCGATGTCCACGATCCAGTCGGCTTCCCGGATGGTGTCCTCATCATGTTCGACCACGATCAGGGTGTTGCCCAGCCCCCGCAGACGGGTCAGGGTCTCGATCAGGCGGCGGTTGTCCCGCTGATGCAGACCGATGGACGGTTCGTCCAGCACGTACAGGACGCCGACCAGACCCGAACCGATCTGGGTCGCCAGGCGGATGCGCTGGGCCTCGCCGCCGGACAGGGTCCCGGAAGGGCGTTCCAGGTTGAGGTAATCCAGCCCGACGTCGAGCAGGAAGGTCAGGCGGGCGTGGATCTCCTTGAGCACCTGCGCGGCGATCTGCGCCTCGCGCGGGGACAGTTCCAGGCTGCCCAGGAACTCGACGCAGTCCCGCATGGGCATGGCGCACACGGCCGCGATCGACTTGCCGTTGATCAGCACCGACAGCGACGCCGGGTTGAGCCGTGCGCCGTTGCAGGCAGGGCACGGGATCTGCCGCATGTACTCCTCGTACCGGTCACGGGCGAAGTCCGACTCGGTCTCGCCGTGCTTGCGGTGCACGTACTGGACCACGCCTTCGAAGCCGGTGCTGTACTTGCGTTCGCGGCCGAAGCGGTTGCGGTACTGGACCACCACCTTGTGGTCCTTGCCGTGCAGCACGGTCTCACGGACCGCCTTGCCGAGCTTCTCCCAGGGCGTGTCCATCGAGAAGCCGAGCTCGTCCGCGAGGCCGGACAGCAGGTGGTTCCAGTACTCCTGCGTGGCCGCGCCGAGGGACCACGGGGCGATGGCGCCTTCGTTCAGGCTCAGTTCCGGGTTGGGAACCACGAGCTCTTCGTCGACCTCGAGCTTGGTGCCGATGCCCGTGCATTCGGGGCAGGCGCCGAACGGGTTGTTGAAGGAGAAGGACCGCGGTTCGATCTCGTCGATCGCCAGGGGGTGCTCATTCGGGCACGCCAGATTCTCGGAGAACGCGCGCACCCGGCCCGGGTCCTCGGCGTCGAGGTCCACGAAGTCCGCGAGCACGCGGCCTTCGGCCAGACCCAGGGCGGTCTCGACCGAATCGGTGAGACGCTGCCGGATGCCGTCCTTGACCACCAGACGGTCCACCACCACCTCGATGGTGTGCTTGTACTGCTTGCCCAGCTTGGGCGGGTCCGTCAGCTGGATCTGCTCGCCGTCCACCCGGGCCCGGGCGAAGCCCTTGGCGCCGAGTTCCTTGAACAGGTCCACGAACTCGCCCTTGCGGCCGCGCACCACGGGCGCGAGCACCTGGAAGCGGGTGCCCTCGGGCAGCTCCAGCAGCTGATCGACGATCTGCTGCGGGGTCTGCCGGGTCACCTCTTCGCCACAGATCGGGCAGTGCGGGCGGCCGACACGCGCCCAGAGCAGGCGCATGTAGTCGTAGATCTCGGTGATGGTGCCGACGGTGGACCGGGGGTTCTTGCTGGTCGACTTCTGGTCGATCGAGACCGCCGGAGACAGACCCTCGATGAAATCGACATCGGGCTTGTCCACCTGTCCGAGGAACTGACGCGCGTACGCGGACAGTGATTCCACGTAGCGGCGCTGGCCCTCGGCGAAGATCGTGTCGAACGCGAGCGAGGACTTCCCGGAGCCGGAGAGGCCCGTGAAGACGATCATGGCGTCCCGGGGCAGATCCAGGTCGACATTGCGCAGATTGTGCTCGCGGGCGCCCTTCACCACCAGGCGCGACGACGGGGCATGACCAGGCGAGCCGGCGCCGTTCAGGCGGGCCGCGCCGTGGTTGTGGTTGAGCTGTTCAGGAGACAGGACTTGTTCACCGCTGACATGAGGCACCTAGTCATGCTAATCGAAAACCTGTTCGAATTTCCATGTCGGCCTCGTGTGGCAGGCTGGTGTCCATCCAGACCCCCCTACTCGCGAAGAGGTTCTCCATGCGCATTCCCCCGCTGGTCCCGGCTCCGGAGTCTCTGGAACTCCTGTCCGGGCACCTGCCCGTCCCCGCCCGGCTCGCTTTCGCCACGGACCTTCAGACCGACGATCCGGGCTGGGCCCTGCTGCGCCATCAGGCGGAGGACTGGCTCGGGGTCCGGCTGGACGACGCGGATCCCGAAGAAGCCCTGCTGCTCGTGAGCGCCGACCCGTCCTTGACCCCCGGCGCGTACCGACTGGACATCGACGGGCTCATCCGCGTGGAGGCCGCCGACCTGGACGGCGTGCGCCATGCCTGGCAGACGCTCCGTCAGCTCGGCGGGCCCGAGGCCTTCGTGCCGCAGGGGTCGGCCCGCCGTCGTGCGGATGGACGCACCGTGCACTCGCTCCCCCGCCTGCGGGTGGCCGACGCACCCCGCTTCGCGCATCGCGGCGTCCTGCTCGATGTGGCCCGCCACTTCATGCCCTTCAGCGAGCTCCTGCGGTTCATCGACCTGCTCGCCGCGCACAAGCTCAACGTCCTGCACCTGCACCTGAGTGACGATCAGGGGTGGCGTTTCGAGGTCAAGGCCTTCCCCCGGCTCACCGAGGTGGCATCCTGGCGTCGGGACACCCCCGTCGCCTATGACACCCCGGCTCTGGAACACGCTCTCATGGCCGGGCATCCGCACGGCGGCTTCTATACGCAGTCGCAGCTCCGCGAGGCCGTCGCCTACGCGGCGGAGCGGGGCATCACGATCGTTCCGGAGATCGACCTGCCCGGTCACAGCGTCGCTGCGATCGCCGCGTACCCGTTCCTCGGCGTCGGCTCACCCGACGTCGAGGTGAGCACCCGCTGGGGCGTCAGCGACTGCATCCTCGACCCCTCCGAACGGACCCTCGACTTCTACCGGACCGTGCTCGATGAGCTGGTCTCGGTCTTCCCGTCGCCCACCATCCACCTGGGCGGCGACGAGGTGCCGTACACGCGCTGGGAGGAGTCGCCGGAGATCGTCGCCCGCGCGCAGGAGCTCGGGCTCGCGTCCGTCGCCTCCCTGCACGGCTGGTTCCTGGGACGTCTTGCCGATCACCTGGCCGGCCACGGCCGACAGACCGGCGTGTGGCACGAGGCGATCGGCGAGGCCCTGCCGCAGGGTGCGATCGTCAACGCCTGGCTGGGAGTGGACACCGTGGAACTCAGTCTCGAACGGGGTCATCGGACCGTGATCTCCCAGCACGAGTTCACGTACCTGGACTACCGGGAAAGCGACCATCCCGATGAACCGAGCGCCTTCTGGCCGGTGCTGCCACTCGACAAGGTGCACGGCTTCGACCCCGTTCCCGACCGGATCGCGGCCCTCGAGCGCGACCACGGCGGCGCGGTGGCCGGGGTTCAGGCCCAGCTCTGGAGCGAATACCTGGTGGATCAGAGGATCCGCGACTTCCATGCGTTCCCGCGCCTCTGCGCGTTCTCCGAGGTGGCGTGGTGCACCCGGAAACCCGGCTTCGAGGACTTCCTCGCCCGGCTCACCGGCGATCCGGAGATCCCCGGCCACCTCGCGCGGCTGAAGGCGGCCGGAGTCGGCTTCCGCCCCCTGGAGGGACCTGAGCCGTGGCGCGCTCGGCCGGATGTGGCCCGTTTCCGCGCGGAGCACGCCCCCGCAGCACCCGGCGCGACGCCGGGCGAGTGAGTATCAGGCCTGGTCGCGGTAGGCGGCCGTCAGGAGCCGCACGGCTTCGGCCAGACTGACGCCACTCGTGCGGGCCGCCTCGGCATAGGCCGAGGCGGCGTCGCCCAGGCTCTTCTGACGGTCGTCCCGAGGCAGGACGACGGTGCCGTTGCGGCCTCTCGTCTCCACGATGGACGCGGCTTCCAGCTCCTTGTACGCGCGCGCCACGGTGTGCGGGGCGACGTCGAGTTCCGTGGCCAGCGCCCGCACGGCGGGCAGTCGCTGGCCGGGCGGCAGGCCGCCGTCGTCCACCAGATGGACGATCCTCAGGCGGAGCTGCTCGAAGAGGGGCACGGAGCTGTCGGCCCGCGGACGCCAGGAGCCGGGAAACGCGCTCATGCGTCCACCCCGTCAACAGTCCCGGCCGGAGACTTGCGCGCCACGGTGAACAGGCGCCGGAACGGGAACACCGTTCCGTGTGGAGTGGCCGGGTACGCCTCGTTGAGCATCACCGCGTAGTCCCGCTCGAACGCTTCGGCGTCGGAAGCGTTGAGGGCGCTCAGGACGGGGCGCAGACCGGTGCCGCGCACCCACTCGAGCACCGGGTCTGGACCCTGCAGGAGCTGCTGGTAGCTGGTCTCCCAGGCGTCGGCCTGCCAGCCGGCGTCGAGCGCGATCCTCAGATAGTCGGCCGGTTCCAGCACCGCGTCGCGATGCCGCAGCACGCCGGCGAGTTTCACGGCCCAGGCCGGGGAGTCGGCCAGTTCGCGCATGAGCACATGGGACGGCGCCCCGAAGTTGCCCGGCACCTGGAACGCGAACCACGATCCCTCCGCCATGGCGTCCAGCCAGGAGGGAAGCAGCCGCTCGTGCCCGGGCACCCACTGCAGCGCCGCATTCGAGACGACGACGTCGGCGTCGCCGGGCATCCAGCTCGCAATGTCCCCGCGCTCGAACCGGAGGTTGGGGAACCGTCCGGCGTGGACGGCGGCCCGGTCGAGCATCGCCTGAGAGGAATCCACCCCGACCACCTGGGCCTCCGGCCAGCGTGCGGCGAGCGTCGCCGTCAGATTGCCGGGGCCGCACCCGAGGTCGACCACGAGGCGAGGCGACTCGGCGTGGATCCTCTGCGTGAGGTCGAAGAAGGGCCGGTCCCGGTAGTCGCCGAATTTCACGTACGTCGCGGGGTCCCATTCCACGCTCGGGTGCATCGCTTCTCCTTCGCCGAAGAGCACGCCGGACCGGCGTGAGGCAACTCTCAGTGCGAGAGTACCCCACCCGTTGTGTGCTCAGTTGTTGCGGGTGTGGGCGCACGACACCCGCAACAACTGAGCACACAACGACGAGAAGGCTCCCCGCCCTCGCCCGCTAGCGCCTAGCCGGGCTCCCCACCCTCGCTCCGCGTCGGGCGGGGCCCCTCGCCCGCTAGGCTGGGACGGTGAAGCTCCTTGACAGTCTCCCCTCCTCCGGCCGCCTGAACGATGACGACGCCTACACGGCTTTCGTCGAGTGGGTCGAGTCGCGGGGGCTGTCCCTCTACCCCGCGCAGGACGAGGCGGCTCTGGAGCTGGCGGGCGGCGCGAACGTCATCCTCGCCACCCCCACCGGGTCCGGCAAGTCGATGGTCGCCATCGCCGCGCACTTCTACGCGATGTCCCGCGGTGAACGCAGCTACTACACCGCCCCGATCAAGGCCCTGGTCTCCGAGAAGTTCTTCGCGCTCTGCGACATCTTCGGCGCGGAGAACGTCGGCATGGTCACGGGCGACTCCTCCGTGAACGCCGACGCGCCCATCATCTGCTGCACCGCCGAGATCCTGGCCAACGTCGCGCTCCGCGAAGGCTCCGGAGCCGAGCTCGGCGCCGTGATCATGGACGAGTTCCACTTCTACTCAGACCCTCAGCGCGGCTGGGCCTGGCAGGTCCCTCTCCTGGAGCTGCCCCAGGCACAGTTCCTCCTCATGTCCGCGACGCTCGGCGACGTTACGCGCTTCGAGAAGGGACTCACCGACCTCACCGGGCGCGCCTCGGTGACCGTGAGCTCCGCCGAACGGCCCATCCCGCTGCACTTCTACTACGGCATGAAACCCATGGCCGAAACCCTGGAAGAGCTGCTGGAGACCCGTCAGGTCCCCGTCTACGTGGTGCACTTCAGCCAGCTGGAGGCCATCGAGCGCGCGCAGAGCCTCATGAGCGTCAACATGTGCACGCGCGAGGAGAAGGACAAGATCGCCGAACTCATCGCGGGATTCCGGTTCTCCGCGGGCTTCGGCAAGACCTTGAACCGGTTGGTCCGACACGGGATCGGTGTGCACCACGCCGGGATGCTGCCCAAGTACCGCCGCCTGGTGGAGCAGCTCGCCCAGGCTGGTCTGCTGAAGGTCATCTGCGGCACGGACACGCTCGGGGTCGGCATCAATGTGCCGATCCGCACCGTGGTGCTCACGGCGCTCAGCAAGTTCGACGGCGTGCGCACCCGCCTGCTCAATGCGCGCGAGTTCCACCAGATCGCGGGCCGTGCGGGTCGTGCGGGCTTCGACACCGCCGGGACGGTGGTGGTTCAGGCGCCGGAGCACACGATCGAGAACGCCAAGGCGATGGCCAAAGCCGTGGCGAAGTTCGGCGATGATCAGAAGAAGCTCCGCCAGGTGGTCAAGAAGAAGCCGCCGGAGGGGTTCGTCTCCTGGGGCGAGCCGACCTTCCAGCGCCTGGTCGCTTCCGTCCCGGAGCCGCTCTCCTCCAGTTTCACCATCACCCACGCGATGCTGCTCAACCTGCTGGAACGTCCGGGCGACCCGTTCGCGGCCACGCGGCACCTGCTGGAGTCGAACCACGAACCCCGCGGCCGGCAGCTGGAGCTCATGCGGAAGTCGCTCGGCATCTACCGCGAACTGCTCGCCGCGGACGTCGTCGAGCGGATCCCCGAGGCCGAACGCGGACCGGACGGACGTTCGGTGCGGCTCACGGTCCACCTGCAGGACAACTTCGCCCTCAACCAGCCGCTCTCCCCCTTCGCGCTGGCCGCGCTGGACCTCCTGGACCCGGAGTCGCCGTCGTACGCCCTGGACGTCGTCTCGGTCATCGAGTCCACGCTCGACAAGCCCCGGCAGATCCTCGCGGCCCAGCTGAAGAAGGCGAAGACGGACGCCGTCGCCGCCATGAAGGCCGAGGGACTGGAGTACGAGCAGCGGATGAAGGCTCTCGAGGAGGTCAGCTACCCCCAGCCCCTGGCGGAGCTGCTGCTCGAGGCGTTCGACACGTACCGGCGCGCGGCCCCCTGGGTCGGGGACTTCGAGCTGACTCCGAAGTCGGTGGTCCGCGACATGTACGAACGAGCCATGAGTTTCGGCGAGTTCGTGCAGTACTACGGTCTCGCACGCAGCGAGGGCATCGTGCTGCGGTACCTCAGTGACGCCATCAAGGCCCTGCGCCAGACGGTCCCCGCCGACGCCTTGCGGGAGGATCTCGAAGACCTCATCGCCTGGCTCGGCGAGCTCGTGCGACAGGTCGATTCCAGCCTCTTGGACGAGTGGGAGGAACTGAGCAACCCCCACGATCACACCGAGGATCCGCTCCTGCCGCCCGCGCCGCCCCGTCTGACCGACAATGTGCGCGCGTTCCGGGTCATGGTCCGCAATGAGATGTTCCGGCGCGTGGAACTGTTCGCGGACGAGGACTCGCACGCCCTGGCGGAGCTCGACGGCGACGCCGGCTGGCACTCCGACCGCTGGGAGGACGCCCTGGACGACTACTTCGACGAGCACGACGACATCAGCACGGGCGCCGATGCCCGCGGCCCACAGCTGCTCCTCATCACCGAGCACCGGGATCGCTGGGACGTCCGCCAGATCTTCGCCGATCCTGCGGGCAATCATGACTGGGGCATCTCCGCGGTCGTGGACCTGGCGGCCTCGGATGAAGCCGGCAGCGCCGTGATCAAGGTCGTGGACGTGAACCGCCTCTGAGCGGTCCGGCGGCCCGGCTAAGCTGAAATCCATGAGCCGCATCAGAGAAGCCACCCGTGCAGACGTCCGCGACATCCACCAGATGATCGTGGACCTGGCCGTTTACGAGAAGGAGCCGGACGCCGTCCGCAACACGCCGGAGGAGCTGGAGAAGCACCTCTTCGACGGCCACCCCGCCATCTATGCCGCCATCGCGGAGGACGACCTCGGCCGGACCCGCGGTTTCGCGCTCTGGTTCCTGAACTACTCCACGTGGGAGGGCGTCCACGGCATCTACCTTGAGGACCTCTACGTGAAGCCGGAAGCCCGCGGTGAGGGCCACGGCAAGGCCCTCCTGACCCACCTGGCCTCGCTCGCCGTGGAACGCGGCTACGCGCGGGTGGAGTGGAGCGTGCTGGACTGGAACGAGCCGTCCATCCGCTTCTACCGTTCGCTGGGCGCCGTGCCCATGGACGGCTGGTCGACCTTCCGCCTCACCGGTGACGCGCTGCAGGCCGTCGGGACCGGTGAGGGCGCGCCGGCGGTGACCGCATGACACCCGTCGCCGAGCACCGTGAAGGGGCTGTCCACGAATTCCGCGGTGTGCGCACGGCGGACCACTTCTTCACCGTGCCGCTGCGGCCGGCAGAGCCCGAGGGCGAGACCCTGGAGGTCTTCGCCCGCGAGTACGGTCCGTCCGGTCTGACGGATGAGCAGCGGAACGGCCTTCCCTGGCTGCTCTTCTTCCAGGGTGGTCCCGGCTTCCCTGGCAACCGCTGGACGGCCCTGAGCGGCTGGGCGAAGGCGGCCACCGAGCACTTCCGCGTCCTCATGCTGGACCAGCGCGGCACAGGCCTCTCCTCTCCCGTGGAGGCGTCAACGCTCGCCGCCCGCGGTGACGCGGCGGCCCAGGCGGAATACCTGACCCATTTCCGCCACGATTCCATCGTGGCGGACGCCGAGGCGATCCGTGGGGCGCTCGGCGTCGAGCGCTGGAGCATCTTCGGCCAGAGCTTCGGCGGCTGGTGCTCCCTGGCGTACCTCTCGCTCGCTCCGGCGGCGCTCCGCGAGGTGCTCATCACCGGCGGCCTCGCACCGCTGCAGGGCTCACCGGACCGGGTCTACCGCGCGACCTACTCCCGGATGGAGGCCCGGAACCGCGAGTACTTCGGCTGGTACCCCGAGGACCGCGCCCTGGTGAACAGGATCGCCGCGCATCTCCGCGAGGTCCCGGAGTTCCTGCCTCGCGGTGACCGGCTCACCGTGGAGCGCTTCCAGATGCTCGGCATGTACCTGGGCGGCAACACCCGGGTCGATTCCCTGCACTACCTCCTGGAGAAGGCCTTCATTCAGACCCCCGAGGGGGAACGGCTCTCCCAGTGGTTCCTGGCCCAGCTGCCGGCCTACCTGGACTTCGCCCCGAACCCGCTGTACGCGGTGATCCACGAGTCGATCTACGCGCAGGAGGCGGCGACGGACTGGTCCTCCTGGCGGGTGCTGCAGGAGTTCCCGCAGTTCTCCCCCGAGGCTGAGGACGTCCTGCTCACGGGCGAGATGATCCAGCCGTGGCTGTTCGAGCAGGATCCGGCCCTGCGGCCCCTGACCGATGTCGCGGAGCTCCTGGCCGCCAAACAGGACTGGCCGCGCGTCTTCGATCCGGCCGTGCTCGCCACCAACACGGTCCCCGTGGCAGCTGCCGTCTACGCGGATGACGTCTTCGTGGACCGGGACCTCTCCCTCGAAACCGCCTCGTCCGTCCGCGGGCTGCAGACCTGGGTCACCCCGGACTTCCACCATGACGGGATCGCCGACGACGGCGAGGCCATCTTCCGCCGCCTCCTCGCCATGGCGCGGGGCGGGGACCTCCCGGAAGCCTGACACCCTCTCCCCCGGACACGACGACGCCGGGCGGCAGCTCTCGCTGCCGCCCGGCGTCGTCGTTCAGGTGTTCTGTGCTTCAGGCACTCAGTACTTCAGGCGCTCCGGAATTCACGCGCGCTCTCGCTCAGAAGCCTTGTCAGCGCTGTTCAGGCGCCTTGCCGGGTTCCACCGACTCAGCCGCCTCAGCCTGCGTCTGTGCCTGCGCCTCGGCTTCGCGCCGGGCCACGACCTCCTGCTGGTGCGCCACGCGCTCGGCCGTGCGGCTGATCTGGTGCTCTGTCGCCTCGCGGCCCTCGCGCTTCTTCGAGACCGCCAGGCTGGCGACCACGGCCAGGACGATGGTGCCGAGGATGAAGATCAACGAGAACGACGTGGGGATGTCCGGGGCCCACTCGATGTGCTGGCCACCATTGATGAACGGCAGTTCGTTCTCGTGCATGGCGTGGAAGATCAGCTTGAAGCCGATGAAGGCCAGGATGATCGACAACGCGTGCTTGAGGTAGATGAGCCGCTCCATGAGACCGCCCAGCAGGAAGTACAGCTGACGCAGTCCCATGAGCGCGAAGATGTTGGCCGTGAACACGATGAACGGGCTCTTCGTCAGGCCGAAGATCGCGGGGATGGAGTCCAGGGCGAAGATCAAGTCCGTCATGCCGAGGGTCAGGAAGACCAGGAGCATCGGGGTGAAGAGACGCTTGCCGTTGATCTTGACGGTGGCCTTGCCGCCGTTGAACTCGTTGTGCATCGGGAGGATCTTGGAGAACCAGCGGACGAGGCGGTTGTCGCCGCCGTCCTCATCATCCTCACTGTCGTCCTTGGCCTGGTTGTAGGCGGTCCAGAGGAGGAAGGCGCCGAAGATGTAGAACACCCAGGAGAACTGCTCGATGATCACGGCGCCCAGCAGGATGAAGATCCCACGCAGGACGAGCGCGATGATGATGCCCACCATGAGGGCTTCCTGCTGGTACTTCCGGGGCACCGAGAAGCGCGCCATGATGATGATGAAGACGAACAGGTTGTCGATGCTCAGGCTGTATTCGGTGACCCAGCCGGCCACGAATTGACTGCCGTACTCGGCGCCGGTGAACGCGAACATCAGTCCGGCGAACACCAGGGCGAGCGTGACGTAGAAGCCGACCCAGAGGCCGGCCTCCTTCATGGAGGGTTCGTGGGGCCGCTTGAGGACCATCAGGAGATCGACGAGGAGGACGATGCCGAGGACCACGAAGGATCCGACCTCAAACCAGAGGGGAAGTTCAGGCACGGGAGACCTTTCAGAGGGTATGGACCATTGCCATAAGTCTCTCCGGGCCTGACGAACAGGACCTGCCCAGCCCGGCGAAGCGCCATTGCCTCACGTGTTGACGGACTGAGCACACGGGATACTCCCCTACTCGGGAATCATTCTATCCCACGGGGCGGCCCCAGCGGGACAGCCTCTTCACGTCCAGCCCTCCAGGTCCCTTCCGACATCCCCTGCCGCACGTCCGCCTACGCGTGACCCGCCGCCTGCATCTGCCGCAGTTCCTTCTTCAGCTCGCCCACCTCGTCACGGAGCCGGGCGGCTAGCTCGAACTGCAGCTCGGCCGCGGCCGCGTGCATCTGCTCGGTCATCTGCTCGATCAGGCCCACCAGCTCGGTGGCGGGCGCGGCCGCCAGGCCGTCCCTCCGCACCGTGGCACTCGCCTTCTCCGCGGCCGCCTTGGAACCCTTGCCGTTGCGCTTGGCACCAGCCAGCAGCTCCTGGGTGTCCGCATCCTCGCGCGCCAGCTGATCCGTGATGTCCGCGATCTTCTTCCGCAGAGGCTGCGGGTCGACACCGTGCTCCTTGTTGTACGCGACCTGGATCTCACGGCGGCGGTTGGTCTCCTCGATGGCCAGGGCCATCGAATCCGTGATCCGGTCCGCGTACATGTGGACCTGCCCCGAGACGTTACGGGCCGCACGGCCGATGGTCTGGATGAGCGACGTCGACGAGCGAAGGAAGCCTTCCTTGTCCGCGTCCAGGATCGCGACCAGGGAGACCTCGGGAAGGTCGAGGCCCTCACGGAGCAGGTTGATGCCGACGAGCACGTCGAACGTTCCCAGACGCAGCTCCCGCAGCAGCTCCACACGGCGCAGCGTGTCCACATCCGAGTGGAGGTACTGGACCTTCACCCCGTGGCTGAGCAGATACTCGGTGAGATCCTCGGCCATGCGCTTCGTCAGCGTGGTCACCAGGACACGCTCGTCCTTCTCCACGCGCGTGCGGATCTCCCCCAGGAGATCGTCGATCTGGCCCTTGGTGGGCTTCACCACGATCTCGGGATCCACCAGACCGGTGGGACGGATGATCTGCTGCACCACGCCGTCGGACTTGCCGAGTTCGTACTTGCCCGGGGTGGCGGAGAGGTAGACGGTCTGCCCGACGCGTTCCAGGAACTCGTCCCACTTCAGAGGCCGGTTGTCCATCGCCGACGGCAGACGGAAGCCGTGCTCCACCAGAGTCCGCTTCCGGCTCGCATCGCCTTCGTACATGGCGCCGATCTGCGGGACCGTGACGTGGGATTCGTCGATCACGAGCAGGAAGTCGTCCGGGAAGTAGTCCAGGAGACAGTGCGGGGCCGAACCCGCCTCGCGGCCGTCGATGTGACGGGAGTAGTTCTCGATGCCGTTGCAGAAGCCCATCTGCTGCATCATCTCGAGGTCGTACGTGGTGCGCATGCGCAGACGCTGAGCCTCCACGAGCTTGTTCTGCGCTTCGAAGGTGGACAGCCGCGAGGCGAGCTCGTCCTCGATCGTCTTGATGGCGCGGGACATCCGCTCCGGACCTGCCACGTAGTGCGACGCCGGGAAGACGTACATCTCGTTCTCTTCGCGGACGATCTCGCCGGTCACGGGATGCAGGGTGTAGATGTTCTCCACCTCATCGCCGAAGAACTCGATCCGCAGGGCGAGCTCTTCATACATGGGGATGATCTCGACGGTGTCGCCGCGCACCCGGAAGGTTCCGCGATGGAAGTCGATGTCATTGCGGGCGTACTGCATGGCGACGAAGCGCCGGAGCAGATCGTCCCGGTTGATCTGCATGCCCTTGCGCAGGGTGACCATGCCGGCGATGTACTCCTCCGGCGTGCCCAGACCGTAGATGCAGGACACCGTCGCCACCACGACCACGTCGCGGCGCGTCAGCAACGCGTTCGTGGCGGAGTGGCGGAGCCGCTCCACCTCCTCGTTGATGGAGGAGTCCTTTTCGATGAAGGTGTCCGTCTGCGGGACGTAGGCCTCGGGCTGGTAGTAGTCGTAGTACGACACGAAGTACTCGACGGCGTTGTTCGGCAGCAGTTCACGGAACTCGTTGGCGAGCTGCGCGGCCAGCGTCTTGTTCTGCACCAGGACGAGCGTGGGCCGCTGGACCTGTTCGATCAGCCAGGCGGTGGTCGCGCTCTTGCCGGTGCCGGTGGCGCCGAGCAGCACGATGTCCTTCTCACCATTGGTGATGCGTTCCGTCAGCTCCGCGATGGCGGTGGGCTGATCCCCGGCGGGCTGGTATTCACTGACGACCTCGAAAGGCGCCACGACGCGGTTGATCTCCTGGGCGAGGCTCATAGAACAAATGTACTACTCGCCTACGACACTTTACGGGCCACGTTCTCCCAGAGCGCATCGACCTGTTCCAGCAGCTCCGCCAGACTCCCCGTGTTCTCCAGGATGACGTCAGCGGCGGCGTTGCGTTCCTCCCGTCCGGCCTGAGCGGCGATACGGGCGCGCGCCTCGTCCTCGGACATGCCTCGGAGCTCGACCATGCGTGCCACGCGGACGTCATCGGGAGCGTCCACCACGACGACCAGATCGAAATCATGCTGCTGCCCGGTCTCCACCAGGAGAGGGATGTCCTGCACGACGACGGCGTCCGCCGGCGCCGCTGCCACGACGGCTGCCGCGGCACTCCGGACGAGGGGGTGGACGATGCCGTTCAGCGTCCGGCGCCTGCCCTCGTCGGCGAAGACGATCGCGCCGAGGGCCGGCCGGTCGAGGGAGCCGTCCGGGCGGATCACGCCGTCGCCGAACGCGTCCCGGATCGCGGCCAGTCCCGGCGTGCCCGGCTCCACGACCTCGCGGGCCAGCGCGTCGGCGTCGACCACCACGGCCCCCAGCTCGGCGAGCCGCGCCGTCACGACCGATTTCCCTGAGGCGATCCCGCCGGTCAACCCGATTCTCAGCACAGCTCCACCCTAGCGGCTGCGTCCAGGATCACCAGCGAGGACCGACGCAACCGGCGCAACCCGGCACAGGCCGGCACAGCCCGGCACAGACCGGCGCAACCCGGCGCAGCCCGGCCTCGGAGCGCGGTGCCCGACTACGATGGACTGGTGCCTGAAGCCGAAGACAGCCGCGCGACGCGGTACACGACGCTCGCCGCCGGTCCGGACTTCCGCCATGAGCTCGAGATCAAGCGGTCGCGGTTCATCACGGTGCTCCGCCGCGTCGGGGACGAGGACGGGGCCCGTGCGCTGATCGCCGAGCTCCGCCGTGAATTCCACGACGCCCGGCACCATTGCAGCGCCTTCATCCTCGGACCCGACCGCATGACGCAGCGCTCGAGTGACGACGGAGAACCGTCCGGCACGGCGGGCATCCCGATGCTGGAGGCTCTGAACCGCCGCGAGACCGCGAACGGGGTAGCCGATCTGAGCGATGTCTGCGCCGTCGTCGTGCGGTACTTCGGCGGAATCCTGCTGGGCGCCGGCGGACTGGTGCGCGCCTACTCGGACTCCGTGTCCCAGGCCGCCGACCGCGCGCCGTGGGTGACCCGCCAGCGCCTGCGCCTGGCGGACGTGCCGGTGGGCTTCGCCGACGCCGGCAAGCTCGAAAACGAGATCCGGTCCGCCGGTCTCCACGTCGTCGGCACGGAGTACGGAGCGGGGAACGCCGTCCTGAGGGTCGCCTTCGAGGATGACGCGGCCTCGCTGGAGCGCGTGCAACGGACCGTCCTCTCCCTCAGTGCGGGCGCTTATGAAGCCCATACCCGCGGCGCCGAATGGGTCGATCTGACGGGATGATCGGCGACCCGTACCGGACTTTTCTGAAGTGGATCTTTCAATAGCCATTGAAAACCCTGGGAACGCCGACTAGAAACGAGGGAAGGCACTCGCCTGCAGCCGGCACGTCCGGCCTCCACTCATCGAGAGGACCCTCACCCATGAGGTTGCACACTTTCCGCCGACCGTTGCGTCCCGTCGCCTGCGCCGTCGCGTCGCTCGGCCTGGTCCTGCTCGGCTCCGGGGTCTCCGCCCAGGCCTCCGCGACCGAAGCCTCCACACCCGTCCCGGTGAACCCGCCGGACGGAACCGTCATGAGCTACGTGGTCAACGCGGGGCAGGCCAACCCCGGGCAGACCCGCAAGGTCGAGCAGGCCGTCACGGCCGCGGGTGGCGTCGTCGTTCAGAGCTGGCCCGAGATCGGCGTCGTGATCGCCCAGTCCGACCGTTCCGCCTTCCGCGACCGCGTCAAAGCGGCCGGCAAGAACGCCGTCCAGTCGGTCGGCGCGACCCGGACCGCCGAGGTGACCGACAAGGTCACCGGCCCGCAGGTGCCGTGGGGCCCGGGTGCCTCCGGGTGGAACAAGGGGAAGAACAAGCCCGTCAATGGCGACGAGCCCACCACCCTGGTCCCGGCAGGTCCGGCTGATGCCATGGAATCCCAGCAGTGGGACATGACCCAGATCAAGGCCGATCAGGCGAACAAGGTCACCGACGGCAGCCGCAAGGTGCTGGTGGGCGTGCTGGATTCCGGCATCGATCCCACGCATCCGGACCTCGCCGCCAACATCTCCGTCCCGGACTCGGTGAACTGCACCGCCGGCGGACGCCCCGATCAGTCGCCCGGCGGCTGGTACCCGACCACGTCCGACCACGGCACCCACGTGGCCGGCACGATCGCGGCCGCCCGCAACGGCGTGGGCATCGTCGGCGTCGCCCCGAATGTGCGCTTGGCCGCCGTCAAGGTCGTCAGTGACGCCGGATTCATCTACCCCGAATACGCCATCTGCGGGTTCATGTGGGCCGCGCAGCGCGGCATGGATGTCACCAACAACAGCTACTACATCGACCCGTTCGAGTTCTGGTGTGACGACCAGCCCGATCAGGCCGCCGTCCGCGAATCCGTGGCGCGTGCCGTGAACTGGTCCGTCAAGCGCGGTGTGGTGAGCTCGGCCGCGGCCGGCAACTCGAGCGTCGATTTCACCCTCAACACCCAGGATGACGGCAGCCCCAACGACGCCCCGGCGCCGACGCCGCGCACCATCAACCAGGGCTGCAAGGACATCCCGTCCCAGCTGCCCGGCGTCGTGACGGTGTCCTCGATCATGAAGACCGGCCAGCTCTCGTACTTCTCCAACCGTGGGCTCGGCGAGATCGACGTCGCCGCTCCCGGTTCGAGCATCCTGTCCACCATCCCGAAGGGCAAGTACGGACTCAAGAGCGGCACTTCCATGGCCTCCCCGCACGTCGCCGGCGTGCTGGCGCTTATGAAGTCCGCTCATCCGGAGCTGACCCCGGCTCAGATGGTCGCGAAGCTCCGCGCCGATGCCACCCCGACGCCGTGCTCGGCGCCGCAGGCCAACATCGGCCCGGCCTGCACGGGCACCACCGAACTGAACAGCTACTACGGTTACGGCATCGTGAACGCCCTCAAAGCGGTCCAGTGACGGTCATCTGACCGCCGCGGCCGGGAGGCCCGGGAGCGTCGCCGTCGGGCGATCCTTCCGGGCCTCCCTTTTGCCTGCCGCACGTGGCAGGATGTGGCCATGGACATCACTCTCCTGCAGCCCGAGGGGCTCGTGAAGAGCCCCGCCTTCAGCCATGTCGCCATCGTCCCGGCCGGAGCGACCACCATCTATGTCGGTGGTCAGAACGGGGTGGATGAGAGCGGCCGCGTCGTCTCGGACGATGCCGCAGAGCAGGCACTCCGCGCTGTGGAGAACGCCAGGGTCGCCTTGGAGGCGGCCGGAGTCGGACTGGGCGACGTGGTCCAGTGGACCGTCCTGATCCAGGCCGAGGCCGATCTGCGCGCCGCGTATGGCGCGATCGCCCCGCTGCTCGCCCGGGAGGGCGCTCCTCCCCTGGTCACGGCGGCTCTGGTCGCGGGGCTGGGCGTGCCGGGATCACTCATCGAGGTCAGCGCGGTGGCCGCCGTCCTGCGCTGACCACGGCCGCTCTCCGCGATGGCGGTTGAGCTCAGCGGTTCGGCACGCCCTGAGTGAAGCGCGGGCCCGTGCCGTCCGGGTTCTCCCAGAGCACGGACGCGTCGAGAGGAAGCGGCACACTGAACGGCGTGCCGAAGTCACGGTGGTAGCCGGGGTCGTCACTGAGGACCACGACGGCGTCGCGGTTCAGTTCGGAGATCACCACGGCGATGGGTTCGGGATGGTCCAGCACTGCGAAACTCCAGCGACGGGCCAGGTAGGACAGGCCCAGCTCCGCCAGACGCTCCTCGGCCTCCGTGTACTCGGCGGGCTCTCCGTGCGGGCGCCCCAGGAGATCGTAGGGCTGGAACTCCTCCCCCACCATGTCCAGATAACCGACGGTCTCGCCGTCGTCGGGCCGCGTGGCAGGGAACCAGCTGTCAGGGATCATGAAGACCACCCTCTCACCTTTCAGGCAGGAAGGCTGTTTAAACGGGAAGGCCGCCACAGTTTCCCGTGGCGGCCTTCCTCACGTGATCAGTTCACCGGAGTGAACGGCTCACGAGGCAATCAGTTGCCGGTCAGCTTCTCGCGCAGAGCGGCGAGAGCCTCGTCGGAAGCCAGGGTGCCGGACTCGGCAGCCGGGGCCTCGGAGGAGTAGCTGGTCGGTGCGGCGTCTGCAGAGCCGGTGGTGGCGGCTGCAGCGTCGTCGGCCAGGTGCTGAGCAACCTGCTTCTTGTGGGACTCCCAACGCGACTGGGCGTCAGCGTACTGCTGCTCCCAAGCGGCGCGCTGGGTCTCGTAGCCCTCAAGCCACTCGTTGGACTCCGGGTCGAAGCCCTCCGGGTACTTGTAGTTGCCCTCTTCGTCGTACTCGGCGGCCATGCCGTACAGCGCCGGGTCGAACTCGGTGCCTTCCGGATCCACGCCCTCGTTCGCCTGCTTGAGGGAGAGGGAGATGCGGCGACGCTCGAGATCGATGTCGATGACCTTGACGAACAGCTCGTCGCCCACGGACACGACCTGCTCGGCGAGGTCCACGTGGCGGACGGCCAGCTCGGAGATGTGCACCAGGCCCTCGATGCCGTCTTCGACGCGAACGAACGCACCGAACGGAACCAGCTTGGTGACCTTACCCGGAACGACCTGGCCCAGCGCGTGAGTGCGGGCGAAGGTCTGCCACGGATCTTCCTGGGTGGCCTTCAGCGACAGGGAGACACGCTCGCGGTCCAGCTCGACGAGCAGAACCTCGACGGTGACCTCCTGGCCGACCTCGACAACCTCGGACGGGTGGTCGATGTGCTTCCAGGACAGCTCGGAGACGTGCACGAGGCCGTCGACGCCACCCAGGTCCACGAAGGCACCGAAGTTGACGATGGAGGACACGACGCCCGTACGGACCTGGCCCTTCTCGAGCTTGTTGAGGAAGGTGGAGCGGACCTCGGACTGAGTCTGCTCGAGCCAGGCACGGCGGGACAGGACCACGTTGTTGCGGTTCTTGTCGAGCTCGATGATCTTGGCTTCGATCTGCTGACCGATGTACGGAGCCAGGTCGCGGACGCGACGCATCTCCACGAGGGATGCCGGGAGGAAGCCACGGAGGCCGATGTCCAGGATGAGACCACCCTTGACCACCTCGATGACGGTACCGGTGACGACACCGTCCTCTTCCTTGATCTTCTCGATGTCGCCCCAGGCACGCTCGTACTGTGCGCGCTTCTTGGAGAGGATGAGGCGGCCTTCCTTGTCCTCCTTGGTGAGAACGAGGGCTTCGACCTCATCGCCAACAGCGACGACGTCACCGGGGTCGACGTCGTGCTTGATGGAGAGTTCGCGGGAGGGGATGACACCTTCGGTCTTGTATCCGATGTCAAGAAGGACCTCATCGCGGTCGACCTTGACGACAGTGCCTTCGACGAGATCGCCATCGTTGAAGTACTTGATGGTGGCGTCGACGGCGGCGAGGAAATCCTCTTCGGACCCGATGTCGTTCACTGCGACGACGGGGGTACCGGACTTCTCGGTAGAGGTGATGGTCATGTAGTAGGGGCTCCGATGTGGATAGTTAGTCGGTCAGGCAGATCCGCCACGCTCAGGGCGCGGACACGAGGACCATCCTGATGTGTTGGATTGATTCGCGCGTACGCGTAACGCACGCCCTACTAGTTTACCGTCCCGCGGCAACGCCGGTCAAAGCCGCTTTCCCGAGCCCGAACACCGTGCTCAGATGCGCGAAGTGAAGACCCCGCCCCAGCATCCCGGGAAGGCCGGCCACGTACCCCTCACCCGTGCCTGACCTGGGCTGATTGAAGTGCGAGATCACGACGTCACCGGCCTTCACCTCCGCCAGCTGACCGGCGACCATCTCCGGTGTGAAGGTGGCGCCGCCGTCGGCGTTCACGGAGAAATTGGCGGGCAGCAGACCGCAGCGCCGCACCATGGCGGCCGAGACCTCGTCATAGTGGGCGGTGCCCGGACGGAAAGCGAGCGGTGCGCGGCCGGTCAGCGCGGAGAGGCCCTCCTGATTGCCCATGACCTCGTCGTACGCCTCACCCAGATTCGCCGTCCCCGGGATCCCGTAGGCGCTGCGGCCGTTGACCGAGAGAGGGCTGTGGTGCACGCCGTGATTGGCGATCTCGAACAGCGGATCCGTGGCGAGTTCCCGCAGGAGTCCGGGATTCCGCCGGGCCCAGCGCAGATTGATGAAGAGGGTGGCGGGGACCTGGTGTCGGCGGAGCGAGCGGATGAGCTTCCGGTCGAAACCCGAACCGCCCGGGCCGCCGCACGCGTCGAACGTCAGCGCGACCGAGCGGCTGCGGCTGCCCAGCGCCACGCCGGTCACGTCCAGCCCCCATTGCCGAGGGGTCCGGCGTCCGAATTCGGCCAGGATCTCCCGGCGGCTCACCACGGGCACGACGGGCGGAGTGGGCTGCGGCCGCGCGACGCCGGCGCCCGGCGTCGCGGCGGGCAGCGCACCGCCTGCGGCGCCCGCCGCGCCGCGCGGCGACGTCTCGGGGGCGTCCCCCGCGTCGCAGGCCACGAGGCCGAGTCCGAGGGAGGCGGCGATGCCCAGGAACAGGGCACGACGACCGGGATCCGCAGGCCCGCCCCCGAGCCCTTCCCGGAGATGACGCGGGGAATACACCGCCTCAGTGTAGTCCGGGAATCCTGACGAATCACTGTAAAGCGACTCAGCCTCAGACGAGTCGTCCTGCTCAGAAGTGCGTGTGGCAGTGCACCGGACGTTCGGGGGTCAGGAAGAGCCCCAGGCGCTCCACCGCTCCCGGCACGTGCTCCTCGATCCGGCCGGCCTCCGCCAGCGTCGCCGCAGGGACCCCTCCGAGGTACACCGAGCTCAGTTCCGCGACGCCCAGGGTGAGTTCGACCGTGGCGTCGTCCACGTCGTCGTCCCCGACCTCGGTGACGGTGGCGGTCCCGCCGACCACCACCACGCGGTAGGTCCCGCCCACGAGATCCAGCGGGTCCTCGACCCGGAACACGAGGCTGCCATCCAGCGGGTAGCGCTTCGCCTCGAGCGCGGCCTTCACGTCGAGCAGGCGGAGCCACAGCATGTCCCGCGGCTCCTTGGCCTCCACGCAGCGGGGATCCTCGAGTGCCCACTCGAGCGCGTCCTGCGCCGGGGCGGACTCCACCTCGATGCGCTCCACGAGATCCAGGCTCGCCAGGAAGGCCCACAGCCCCAGATGGGCCTCCGGGGTGGCCGCCACGAAGTCGACGACGGTCATCGTGTAGGGCTCGGTGTTCCAGCCCTTGAAGCGGTAGGAGACGTAGCCGTCCGGGGTGCCGTCGGCGTCGTAATGCAGGGCGGCCCGCAGGTCCTTGCTCTCCTCGCCCTTCTCGTCCATGAAGCCCGAGGCGAGCATCGGGTAGAAGCGGGCACGGCCGATGGAACCCGGCGTCGCGGCGTGGAAACGGTCGAAGATGCCCTCGGCGAGCTCCAGCAGATTGCGCGGATCGGTCAGTTCCACCCGGCCGGCCGGCGCCTGACGGAGCCGGAAGCGCGAGGTGACGTCCACGGTGAGCGACCGTTCATAGGTGGCGACACCGAAGCCGAAGCGGCCGTAGATCCCGCCCTCGGAGGCGGTCAGCGCCGCGATGGCCAGGCCGTTCTCCTGCGCGCGGCGCAGGTCCTCGGTCATGAGCCGGGTCAGCAGGCCCTTCCGGCGGTGGGTGGGCCGGACGGTGACGGCCGTGATGAGGTGCGCCGGGATCTCCTGGCCGCGGCCCACGTTGAGGTTCTTGGTGAAGGTTCCGAAAGTCGCCACGGGCGATTCGGCGGCCAGTCCGTACTCCGGGGTGGACTCCTGGTACACGCCGGTGAGGACCCGGTTGTCGTGACGGGCGTTGCGCAGGATCTTGGCGATCAGATCGTCGCCCGGCATCGAGTCGTGGAACCCGAGCTTGACGGCTTTGCACCACTCGGCGAAGCGGGAGATCTGGTCTTCTGGAAGGGTGGCGGCGTCAAAGCTCTGGACAGTGTATTCCCCGGTCAACTGCGTCATGACCTGAGCCTATCGTGGACCCTCGCCGATTTCGAGGGATCCTGAAAGGAGCCTTTGACATGACGCGCGGCGCCACCTGCGGACCGCCCCAGGCGACCGGCCTCAGTCTCCGAGGAGGCTCTCCAGGGTGGCGCGGGCCAGCGGCGTCTCCTGGGAGTAGCGGGCGACGACCGCGCCCATGACGTCCTCCACCCGGAGATCCGGCGACAGATCCTGGACGCTCCCCGCCGTCGCGGGACTCCACTCGAGGCCAAGCGCGGCATACGAGTCGGTCAGGACGTCCCGCAGCGGACCGGAGTCCTCCACCACGATCACCGAACTGAAGAGCCAGGCGCCCGAGACCACGCGCTGCGCCGTGCCGATGAGCTTGACCTGGTGCGAGGGGAACACCGGGTCGTCACCGTGCACGCTGAACTCCCCGGGGCAGTACTCCCCCGGGATCTCCCCCACGGCGGCCAGCACGCCCAGCGACCGCAGGGATTCGGCGAGCAGCTCCCCGTAATGCGAAAACCTCGCCTTCGCTCCGGCGATCGCATCCGCGCGCGGCTCGATGTGGTCGACCACGAGGCATCCACGGTGATAGGCGGCGGCACGGCCGCCCGCTTTGCGGATCAAGGGTTCGAAGCCCCGGTCGCGGCAGGCCTGCGCCGCGGCGTCGAAGCCGGGCAGCTTGGCGTCCCGCTGTCCGAACGCGACGGTCGGCTCCGGCCGGTACAGCCGCAGGGTGGGTCCGATCAGCCCGTCCTGGGCACGACGGAGCAGACGGAGTGCCAGGTCCAGGTCCTCGGCCGGCCCGAGGGTGCGCTCCTGATGCACCACGGTCAGGGGCGCGACGGTCAGCGGCGCGACGGCGGCCGCGTGCCGACCGGTCATCCCACGGCCCGGATGGTGAGGATCTGCTCGGCCCTGCCGAACGGACCGTGGACGTCATGCAGGACGGTGGAGGTCAGGCCGATCCCGTCCGTGCCGAACGAGACCGAGTTATCGAGGCCGAGCCAGGTGCCGGAGGGCTGACGGTACAGGTGGATCTGGAGGTCCGTGTTCGGCCAGGCATAGCCACCGGGCCCGGGCTTCTCACGTGCCGCGATGCCGTTGGTGGTGTCCACGAGCCCCATGAGACGGATCCACTCGGGCGTCTCCTCGCCCTCGATGAGCGGGTGCCGGGTCGAGACCCAGACACAGCCGTTGCCGCGCCGGTGGTGGCGTGCCACCCGGACGTCGATCGAGGCGATGTAGCCGCCCGGCCAGAGCGAGGCGACATCGAACGGGTCGCATTCCTCGAGCGACGGCATCGGTTCGTCCTCGACCGCGGCGATGGCCGAGGTGTCGGTCATGATCAGGCGCCAGGCGGACGCACGGATCGCCACGCGCTCCACGCCCTTGGCGTCGGGGGCGAGCAGTTCGGCCTGGACCAGCTCGATGGTCTTGCCGGGCCGGATCGTCTCGCACCGGATGGAGAACTCGCCACCGGGGATGAGGCCGAGGATCTCGAAGGAGAGCCGGGCCATCCGCAGTTCGGGCCGGGGATCATGCTGCGCCAGTTCGTGGACCATGAGCCCACTGGCCGGGGCCATGTGCTGCTCGTGGGGATTCCAGGCGCCCTGCGCATGGATCGTGGACTGGTATCGACCGTCGCCGAGCGGGACGTAGTAGGAGTCCCCTCCGGCCAGTTCGGGCAGGTTCACACCGCGTCCTTCCTCGCTGGAGCCCAGCGCGTGGAGGTGGGCTCGCCGAGGCGGTCAGGGCTTGACGTCGGCATCCACCGGGGTGACGGCCGCGCGCAGGCTGCGTCGCCGTCGTCGTACAAGTACCAACGCTACAACGGCCAGGACCACGAGTGCCGCTGCGACCCAGGCCCACGGCGAGCCCGCCATGAGACCCAGCCAGGTGTCGATCAGCGCGAGGATGGCGGTCGCGTACAGGAGGGCCCAGATGATCGAGCCCAGGGTGACGGCGGGAAGGTAGCGCTTGAGGGGCATGCGCCCCGCGCCGGCGGTGAAGTTCACCGCGGTCTGGATGCCGATCGTGAGGAAGGAGACGACGACGGCGCCCGGCCCCCACTTCGCGATCCAGCGTTTGGCGGTGCCCGCCTCGGCTCCGCTCAGGCGATGCGCGAGCCTGGTCTTCTCCAGCCCGTTGACCGCGCCGCGCCCGATCCAGTACGTGGCGTTGGCGCGGCACATGACGATCACGAACAGCACCGGGAACGCCACGTGGAACGGGAGATTGAGGAGGAAGTCCATCCCTTCCAGTGTGACGCATCGGCCTCCTCAGGGATGGTGACGATGCGTCAGCAAACAGGATGGTTCCGCGCGGGTCAGCCGAGCAGGAACGCCCTCATCTGCGGCACGAGCGTGGCCGGGTCCGAATTGTGCGTCTGCCCCGGGATGGCCAGCGCCTTGCCGTCGGTGACCGCGGCTGCCACGGCCTCGGCCGACGTCTCGGCCCACTGCGGGCTGTCACCGCCGTACAGCGAGAGCACGGGCACCTGGACGCGGGCGAGCTCCTCGATCGGCACCGAGCTGTCGCCGACGATCTGCAGATCGTAGGTGACGGTGTGACCCAGCGCCTCGAGCCCTGCCCAGAACGGCATCTGCCGCATCGACGGGTCCCAGGGCGCGCCGACGTGCCGGATGAAGTTCTCCACCGCGTCACCGGGACGGCCCGCAGCAGCCGCCTCGCGCTGCTGCTCCGCGAAGGCACGCCAGTCCGTGGTCTGTTCGGTCAGGAACGGGGGTTCATAGGTGACGACGCGGCGCGCCGGAAGCCCGTCCGCGACGGCGAGGAGGGTCAGGATGGCGCCTGACGAGTGCCCGTACACGGAGACCGGTCCGTCGAACTCCGCGGCGACGGCCTTCAGATCCTCGATCTCGCGTTCCGTGGACCACGGCTGGGTGTCACCCGACTCGCCGCGGCCACGGCGGTCGTAGCGGACCACGGTGAAAGCGTCCTCCAGGAGCGGGACGTAGCCCGCCGCAGAGTTCCTGTCATTGAGGGCGCCACCCACGATGAGGAGCGGATGCCCGCTCCCCTGGGCTTCGTACGCGATCCGGGTGCCATCGGCTGAAGTGACGAAGGAGGTCATGTCACTTGTCTACCCGCATCGGGGTCCGATGTCACCCCCGGTCGTCTCCCCCGCGCCATCCGCCCTCGCCCTGGGAAGAAAGCCGGACCCCGTACTGTTGTGGTCTGCAGAAACTCAGACCCAGACCCGATCAAGCACAGACCCGATCAAGCACAGATCCGAGAGGAACCCGTGGACTTCACCCCCGAATCCGGCAGCATCACCATGTTCTCCACCGAATGGTGCGGCTACTGCAAGCGCCTGAAGAAGCAGCTCGACGCCCAGGGCATCGGCTACCAGGAGATCAACATCGAAGAGGTCCCCGGCACGGCTGAGCTGGTGGAACAGCTCAACAGCGGCAACCGCACCGTGCCGACGGTGCTGTTCCCGGACGGCTCCGCCGCCACGAACCCGAGCGCGGCCGAAGTCAAGGAACGCCTCGGGGTCTGACAGGCCAGGTGCGCGGAGGGGGCTCTGACAGCCCGGCGTGACCCTGTTGTCAGAGCCCTTCAAGAAAGCTCCTCTACACTCCAGCCATGCGCTCCGAACCACCGAACCATTCCTGGCAGGCCGCGCGCACCGGGCGGATCGAAGCCCAGCGGGGCCTTCCGCCCGAAGACCCGGGCGCCTACGGACACCCGGGAGCGCCGGAGCCGCAGGGGGCCTGGCCGGACGAGACTGCCCCGGCCCGCGGCCGCCGTCCACGCCGCGACAAGCGGCCACGGGGCGTCGTCCCCGCTCCTGCATCAGCCCCCGCCCCTGCCCCACGATCCCGTCCGGCCGGCAGGGATCAGCAGCCGGCAGCATCGGTTCCGGCCTCACCCGCCACGCCACGCCGTCGCCGGAAGATCCTGAAGCGCGTCACGGTGACTGTCGCGGTGCTCCTGGTGGTGCAGTTCCTGTCGGTCCTCAGTTACAACTGGTTCACACCGCCACGGACGTCGTACATGTTCCAGAGTGGCGAGCCGATCGTGTACCAGTACGTCTCGATCGACCACATCAGCCGCTTCACCCTCGCCGCGACGATCGCCCACGAGGACGAACAGCTCGGCACCCGTGTCGGCGCCTTCACCTGGGAGGAACTGACCCAGCGGGCCGAGGCCTGGCAGAAGGGCGAGAAGGACCCCAGTGGGTCGACCATCCCCCAGCAGCTGGTCAAGAACATCTACCTCTGGCCCAGCCAGGACCCCGTGCGCAAGAGCCTGGAGGCCGGCCTCGCCACGGAGATGAGCCTGACGGTTCCGGCCAAGCGGGTCCTGGAGCTCTATCTGAACTACGCCCAATTCGCTCCCAAGCTGTATGGGATCTGTGCCGCGAGCTGGTACTACTTCAACTCCCCGCCCTGGGCCATGACCGAGCACCAGGCGGGCCAGCTCATGGGCGTCCTGCCGTTGCCGGAACGCGTCCGCAGAGCACCGGAAGGCGGCATCGACCTCGGCCCCAGCGCCGACCCGCTCGCCTGGGACCTGATCAACGGCGCGGCCAACGTCTGGGTGCCACGCCAGATCGAGGGCATGGGCGGCTGGCAGGCGACCGTGGCGACCGTCGGTATCACCGATCTGGCCAGCGACCACGCGGCGGACCGGAACTCGGGCGACTCCTGCTCCACGATGCCGGCCGCGGTGTCCAAGCGCATCGCGGAGGACGCCGCCGGCACGTGACCCCCAGGGTCGCTCAGCCCCGGCTCAGTCCTGGCGTCCTTGAAGGACGTCCCGACCGGGGCGGGGAGCCCGGAGCGAGATGAGGATCGCAGCGAGGGGTCCCAGCACCGGGAACATCAGCACCGCGAGGGCCAGCACCAGCCGGTACGCCGGAGTGAGCGGCTTCCTGACCAGGAGCAGGATCCACGCCACGATGGCCAGCACCACGATGAGGATGCTGATGATCATGACACCCGCTTCCCACCCGGTGGGCACGAGCGGATTGGGTGACTCTTGCATGGGCCTGCCTTCTGTCGGGATGCGAGGACCCCTTCAGCCTAACCGGGAGTGCCCTCTCAGCCGTCCGCGGCTCGTGTCACACCGCCCGAGATCCGGAACGACGGCCGGTATCCCCGCAGTCGCACCTGGAGCCGCAGCTTCCCTTGCCGCGCCAGGACCACCGAGACGACGGCCGCCGCCACGGCGGGCACCACTCCCGAAACGAACAGCGAGACGTGAGGTCCGAAGTGCTCGGCGAGAGAGCCCATCATCGGGCCGCCGAGGGCCTGCCCGCCCATGAGCACCACGAGGTAGAGGCTCATCACACGGCCCCGGATGGCGGTGTTGGAACTCGTCTGCACGAGCTGGTTGGCGGCGGTCAGAAAGAGCAGCGAACAGAATCCGGAGCACACCATGAGGACGCAGAACGCCACCAGTCCCGGCACCAGGGAGGCGATGCAGAGCATGACCCCGTAAGCGCCCGCGGCGAACACCGCGGACCGGACCTGGAGCCTGCGGCGCCGGGTCGAGGTGACGGCGCCCAGGAGCGCACCCAGCGCGAGCATGGCGTTCAGCAGGCCGTAGCCTCCGGCGCCGACGTCGTACACCCGGTCCGCGAAGGCCGCGAGCTGGACCGGGAGGCTGAGAGCGAACAACGACACGAAGGCCGCCATGAGCCAGGGCCAGCGGATGGTGGGCTTGCGGAGCGCGTACTGGACCGCCTGGCGCACCATGCCCTTCTGGCGGGGCGCCGGAGCACTGACGTGCAGTCGGTCGCGGTTCATGGCCGTGAGGCTCAGCACCGTGCAGCAGCACGCCAGCGCGTTGATCGCGAACGCCCAGCCGGCGCCGACGGCGTTGAGCAGCACCCCGGCGAGGAACGGCCCGATCAGACCGCCGAGCTGGAAGACGGTCGAGTTGACGCTGATGGCGTTCCGGAGGTGCTCGGGCCCCACCAGTTCGTTGACGAACACCTGGCGGGCCGGCTGGTCGAGGACCGTCACCAGGCCGAGGATCAGCGCGATCAGGTAGCAGTGCCACACCTCGATGCGGCCGCTGAGCGCCAGGACGGCGAGGCTCGCGGCCAGCAGCGCCGCCGCGCTCTGGGTCGCGATGAGGATCCGCCGCTTGGGCAGGCGGTCCGTCAGGGCTCCGCCCCAGGGTCCCAGCACGAGCGATGGAAGGAACTGCAGCGCCGCGGTCACACCGACCGCCGTCACCGAGCCGGACAGCTGAAGGACCAGCCAGTCCTGGGCAATGCGCTGCATCCAGACCGCGATGACCGCCACGAAATGGCCTGCGGTGAAGATCCTGAAATTAGGGATGGAGAGGGAGTTGAACGTCTGCCGCCACGGCAGCTTTTCGGCGACGACGGCGAGGGGCTGGGTCGCGGGGTGGAGGGTCTGGGAAGCGGCGGCTGGGGAGGCGGCGGACTGACTGGATACTGGGCTGGCGGTCGGGGAAACGGTGGGCGGCACGGGGGCCGGTGGGGGCGTCACGGAAGTCCTCGGTTCAGGTTCTCGGGGTGTGAGTCCACCGTAGGCTTGCGCAATTCCATTGCAGAAGAGAATTATGGCTATAAGTGCCATTGCGTATCTCAATGGCCATGGATGCCCGGGAACACGGGGATCCCACGTCCGCTGAGCCCCGCCGGGAAGGCCCCTTCATGTTCGATCCTGTTCACCTCCGGTCCTTCCTCGCCGTCGCCGAGACGCTCAACTTCACCCAGGCGGCGCAGCGGCTCGGCCTGGCCCAGCCCACCGTCAGCCAGCATGTCCAGAAGCTGGAGGCCGCGGCGAAGCGGTCCCTGATCGTGCGCGACACCCGGGAGGTCCGCCTCACCGACAACGGTGACGCGATGGCCGGATTCGCCCGGACCATCCTGGCGGAGCAGGACGCCGCGGCCCGGTACTTCGCCGGGTCGGCCATGCGGGGGCGGCTGCGCTTCGGGGCGGCAGACGATCTGGCGAACACGAGTCTGCCCCGGATCCTGCGCGAGTTCCGGCAGCTCTACCCCGAGATCAACCTGGAGCTCACGGTCGGACAGAGCGATCAGTTGCACCGACGCCTCAAAGCCGGCCAGCTGGACCTCGTCTTCGTGAAATGGGTGGCCGGTGCGACTGAGGGCGAAGTGGCCCGCCACGACTCCTTCGCCTGGGTCGGGCTGGAACAGACCGTGCTGCCCGACGACTCCCCCGTGCCGCTCGTCGCCTACCCCGCGCCGAGTCTGAGCCGGAGACTGGCCATCGACGCCCTGGAATCACAGGGACGGCGCTGGAAGGTGACATGCTCCACCCGGCAGATCGCCGGGGTGCTGGCCGCCGTCCGCGCCGGGCTCGGCGTCGCGGTCATGCCCTCGACGCTCATCCCCGAGGACCTGACGGTCATCACCCGTCGCTTCGATCTCCCGCCCGTGGGGGACGTGGATTTCACGCTGATCAAGAATCCCTCGGCGGACACCGAGGTGAGCGACGCCCTCATCCGCGCGATCGTGGGACGCGGACTCAAGTGGTGAGGTGACCGCCGGGCCAGTGCCGGTTGGTCAGGTCAGCACCGGCCGGCCCGGTCAGTACCAGTTGTTCGAGACTTCGTGCGCCCAGGCGCCGCACGGTGAGCCGTAGCGGTCCCGGATGTAGCCGAGACCCCATTCGATCTGCGTGCGGTAGTTGGTGAGCCAGTCGCTGCCGGCGCTGGCGTACTTGCCGGCCGGGAGCGCCTGGGCAATGCCGTAGGCGCCCGACGAGGCGTTCGTCGCCGTCGTGAGCCAGCTCGACTCCTGCGTCCACAGCAGTTGCAGACACTGGAACTGGTCCTGCCCCCAGCCGTAGGACCCCAGCCGGCCCGCGGCATAGGACTGGGCTCCGGCCGGATCGTTCACGGCTCCCCCGGTGTCCGGCGGCACGACGACGGGCGGCTGTGGCGCCGGGTCGGGTGTGCTGGGCGCCGGAGCGTTCCCGGAACCCGCCTGCTGGGCGTTGGCTGCGGCCTGTTCCTGCTGGCGTTCCCGGTCCGCGGCAGCTGCAGCCGCCGCGGCCTGCTCCCGCGCCCGCTCCTCGGCGGCGGCTCGCTTGGCGGCCTGAGCCGCCTCATAAGCGGCAAGGGCCTCCTGACCCTGCTGATACCGCGCTTCGACGGATGCCGTGGTCCCCTTCAGCGAAGCGAGCTGCGCGGTGAGTTCCTGTCCGTGCTGCTTCTGCTGGGCGAGCTGCGTGTCCATGGCGGCCTTCGCGGCCTGTGCGGCGTCGAGCTTGCGCTGGGCATCGTCCGCCAGACGCTGCCGCTCGGCCTCGGCGCGCTGCTCCTGGTCGCTGAGGGACTGCACGGTGTTCTCCGCGGCGGACGACTTCGCCAGCAAGGCGGAGGCCCTGCCCGTCACCACCTCCAGGACGCTGAGTCCCTGCAGACGGTCCGGCTGAATGGACTGGAGGTCCGGGATTCCCGGCATGTCCAGGCTGCCGCTCTTATAGGCCTGCACGGCCAGAGAGCCGTACTCCTTCCGGTACCGCGCGGCTTCCGCGGTGGCCTGGCGGAGCTGCGCCGAGAGTCCGTCCGCTTTCGCTTTCGCGACGCCCAGGGCCGCGTCCGCCACGGCATACTCTCCCGACGCGACGACGGCGGCGTTGCCCCGTTTCTCGGCCTCGGTCTCCAAATGCCCCAGCAGGCCTTTGATCCTGGTGATCTCGGCGGCCTTCGCGCTTTCGCTCTGCTTGGCCTGCTGAACGTCGCTCCACGAGGGGTAACCACTCGGCGGGGTGTCGTCGTCCGCCACGGCTCCGGGCAGCAGGCCGCTGCAGAGCAGCGTCACGGTGAGTGCCGCGGCGAGCGTCGGGGCTGCAGCGCGGCGGGCAAAGCTCGACATACTGCCAGAGATTACCGGCTCGCCGGCGTCATTCAGCGGAGCCGACCGGACACCGCCGGAGATTCACAGGGTAATCGCAGAAACCACGAGGTGATCAGAGCCCTCCGAGGAGCGTGTGCAGGACATCCTCGCCGACGACGGGGATGCCGTAATCCCGCGCGCGCCGGGCTTTGAGCGACATGCTGTCCGGATCCGCGGCGATCACGAGCGCGACCGCCCGGGTGACGGTGGGGTGGACCGGATACCCGGCCGCTCCGAGGCGTTCGGTGATCTCGTGGCGCGGCCTGCCCATCTGCCCTGTGAGGACGAGCCGCTGGCCCGGGGTGACGGGAACCGTGGGAGCGGGCCACGTTCCGGGTGGCGCGGGGGCCGGTTCCTGGAGCAGTGCGTCGATGTGCTCGCCCGGGACACCGAGCCGGGCCGCCTCCGCATACAACCCGGACACACTCGCCGGGGAGAGCATGCCATCGGACCAGGCCGCCGCGAGCCGTCGCCGGAGGCTTCCCAGCCGGTCACTGGCGGCGCGCGACAGCCCCGGGTGTCCCGCACGGGACGGGACGGACCAGGCGGCCGCTGCCGACCGATCGAGCGCCGCCGCCCACCTGGGGTCCTCGGGCGCCATGCTCAGATAGGCGCTCAGGACGTGCGCGGTGGCTTCGGCGTCCGCCCCCGCGGTGTGCGCGTCTTCCAGCAGCAGGCCGAAGGCGTTGCAGCAGTCCTGGAGCGACCGGCCCGCACCCGGCAGGAATGTGCGGGCCAGGCGCATGGTGCAGACGACGTCGTCGGCCGCGACGGGGAACTCCTCGCCCGCTCGGAGGAATTCCGCGGTCAGGAAGCGATGGTCGAACCGGGCGTAGTGGGCGACGAAGGCGCGCCCGTCCAGCCGGCGCATGATCTCGGGCAGGACGTCGGCGAAGAGCGGGGCGTCCCGCACCTGCTCGGCACGGATTCCGTGGATGCGCTGCGGACCGAGGTCGCGCTGCGGGTTGACGAGTGTTTCCCAGCGGTCGCGGACGGTGCCGTCCGGGTCGACGTGGACGACGCCGATCTCGGCCACACGGTCCCTTCCCGGGACCAGGCCGGTGGTCTCGACGTCGACCACGGCGAAACCCGCGCTCACTGGGCCGGCCTCCGACGGTCAGCCCGCGGCAGGAAGCTCAGCGTCGGCGAGCTCAGCGCCGGCGGCGAGTTCCCGCAACAGGGCCTCGCGTTCCGCGGCGCCGCCGTTCTGCAGGGCCCGGCCGGCGTCGCTCACGGTGGCCTTCTTGCCCGTGACCTCGAGGTATCCGAGTTCACGCAGGCTCAGCCACAGGGTGTTCAGGTGCTCCAGCTCCGCCATGGAGCGGACGACCTGAGGCAGGCGGCCATCGGCGTCGGCCAGGGCAGCCACCTCGTCCTCGGAGAGACGCTTCTGGGATCCCACGGCATGCACGCCGACGGCCGCCGCGGCGCCCGCGATGTCCGCCAGACGCAGCGACCCGGTGGCGGTCAGCTCCTTGCCGTCGCCGAGCCAGTCGAGGAGTGCGACGGCGTGGCGGACAGTACTCGCGGAAGCACCGGCGCTGCCAGCCTCGGCGTCTGCGACGGTTTCAGCAGGCGCTTCCTCCGTCGCCTCTTCGTCCTGGCTGAGGACGAAGTTCTCGAGCAGCACCTCGAGGTCCTCGGCGGTGCCGGTCCAGGACCCCGTGGCGTCCAGGAATCCGAGGTACACCTGAAGGTCGTCCGTCATGACCTGGAAGACGCGGCTCTCCCCCGCCTCGCTCATCGCCTGGAGCTGCGCCATGGCCTGAAGGAAGACGTCGGCGTCGAACGCGGTGGCGGACACCGGGGCGCCGCTGGCACCGTACAGCCACAGGAACTGCTTGACCGACTGGAGCACCTGCAGCGCCTCGGCGCCCGTGTTCCCGTCCGTCTCCTCGTACCAGCGCACGAAGGCGAGAGCCTGGGTGTCGACGGCGCGGTCGGCGTTCTTGTACAGGGCTTCGCTCTGCTTGAGGGCTGCCGCCTGCTTCTTGTCCTGACGCGGCTTCTTCCGGTTCCGGCTCATGGTCCTCCGTTGTCGTTCAGCTACTGACCCCGGTTCCGGGCACGCGTGAGCTCACGCGGCATGTCCGGGGAAGCTTCCATGATAGTGCCAGCCGCGCTCGGCGGGCCCGAGGAACCGCCTCGGATGACGGCAATGTGCCGCGCGTCACCCCGATGTCAGAGACCCCAGATCGGCCACCGCGAGGAGGACCCGTTCCGGGTGCTCCGCGATCCGGTTGAACACGTAGAGCCACCATTCCGGCCCGTAGACGATGTACTCCCGGGTGGTGAAACCATCGGCGTGCAATGCGTCGAGCAACGCTGTTCCGAGGCCCTGCAGCATTTCGAACTCGACGTGGTCGTCCCGGAGCGTGTCGCCATGCCGGGTGCGGAGTTCCTCCACGAGGGCGGCGTCGTGGGTGGCGAGGCTGACCCGGTGCCCGCTCGTGAGCAGCCGGTCCGCGAGCCGATGGTAGGCCGCGATCATGGGCTCGGAGTCCCGAGGATAGGCCACCGCCGAGGGTTCGAGGAAGGCGCCCTTGACCAAACGGACCGGCCCGGGCCTGCGCAGCACGCGTTCGAGGTCCTCCGGCGTGCGGTGCAGCCTGGCCTGGAGGGTGATCCCGGTCTCCGGGAAGTCCGAGGAGAGCCGCTCCCAGAGGTCGAGCACGAGGTCGGTGCGGTCGGAGCCCTCGGCGGAGATCATCACGGAGGTGCCGGCGTCGCGTGCCGCCTGAGCGACCCGCGACGCGTTCTCGAGACCCAGCTCCGGCGAGACGAGCGATCCGAGATGGGAGAGGTCGAAGGAGAGCGTGGGCACCGGCGCCGGAAGCGGGGACCCGGGCCGGCCGAGCCGCTCCGCCAGGTCCACGAACGCCTCGGTCTCCTGTGAGGCGACCCCCGCATCCCGCACGGACTCACCCACGCATTCGATGCTGCCCCGGTGGCCCCGATGGGCCACGGACTCGAGAGCCCGAAGCGCGCCGTCGACGTCGGGCCCTGCCGTATAGCGTGCGGCGACGCGTCCGGCGACGGCCGCGAGCGCGGGGTCGGCCATGGTTCTGGCTTTCAGATCCTCATCGAGGGCCCAGCGGCGGAGCGTGTCGGAGACGGTGTGAAGCGTTGCAGCGGTGATGTCCATCCGGACAGTCTGCTGGGTGCGCGTTCCGCCGTCTTGTACGAAGTTGCGTCAGCCCTGGTAGGCGCCGGGGGTCGCCGCGACATGAGACCGGAACACCCGGTGGAAGTGGCTCTGGTCGGTGAAGCCGAGCGCGTACGCGGTCTCTGCGGGCGACCGGCCTTCGCGCAGCAGGGCGCGCGCTTCGATGACGCGGTCGTTCTGACGCCAGGCGATGGGAGGGAGTCCCGTGGCGTCCTTGACGGCGCGGACGAGCTGGTACTTGTCCATGCCGAGCAATCCGGCGAGTTCGTCAAGGCTGGGGGCGGGCGCATCACTCCGGAGCCGGTCCAGGACGGGTGCCAGTGAGGGGTGCGCGGAGGGCTCCGGACTCGGCGCGCCTCGATACGACGGAACGAGGTCCAGGCAGGCGGCGAGCGCCTCCACGAGCCCGGCCTGCACCCCGGCCGGATCGTCCCCACGGAAGAGGGCGTCGTTGAGGCGACTGAAGACACCGTGCAGGCCGGGCTCACGGAACACTGCGACGCCGTCGAACATCCGTGCTGCGCCGTCCGGGAGGAGGCCTGCGATCCAGTCCTGGTCCAGGTGGATCATCTGATAGGTCCACCAGTCGCTCTGCCGGTTGCAGGAATGCACGGTGTGGGCGGGGATCAGCAGCACGTCTCCCGGCTCGAGCTCGCAGCGTGTGTCACCGCTCCCGGCGAACACCGCCTGTCCGGCATCGATGAGTCCGATCGAGAAGCGGTCATGAGTATGGGGCCGGTAGCAGGACACGGCCTGGCAGGAGCGCCGCGATTCCAGCTGAGGCATGTCGCGGCTGCGCCAGAATTCGCTCATGTCATCGACGGTATCGTGCCCGGGCGCTCATCCGCGGGTGATCCGGTCCACGAGTTCCTGCAGGGCCGCCAGCACGGAGCGTTCCAGGACCTCCATCGGGTTCCCCTCGAACTTCCGATGGACGACGTCAGGTTCCTCCCCTGCCGCGCACGTCGCCAGATAGACCGTTCCTGCGGGCTGTCCCTCTTCGGGACCGGGGCCTCCGACGCCGGTCAGAGCGACCGCGTAGTCGGCTTCCAGCAGCTGCACGGCCGAGCGGGCCATGGCGGCCGCCGTCGGAGCGGTCACCACCGGGCCCGGTGGTGCGGCGAGCAGTCCGTGCTTGGTGGCGGGCTGATACGCGACGATCCCTCCCCGGTACCACTCGCTGGAATCATCGCACGCCGAGATCGCGACGGCGAGCTGTCCCCCGTTGAGCGACTCCGCGGTCGCCACCGTGAGGCCCCGGGCCTGTGCCAGCCGGGCGAGTTCCTGAACGAGGTGGTCGGCCGGCTCACTCACCACGGATTCCGCCATGGGTGTGCTCCTTTCGGACGGGTCAGGCTCCCTTGCGGGCCGGGGTCTTCGGGGACGGTGCTTTCTTGGCAGGGGACTTCTTGCGGGTGCCGCTGGTCTTCTTCGCGGTGCCGGTCTTCTGTGTCGTGCCGGCCTTCTTCGCTGTGCCGGTCTTCGCTGTGCCTGCCTTCTTCGTCGTGCCGGTCTTCCCGGAAGACGGCTTATCTGCTGGCTCCGCCTTTCCAGCCCCGCCCTTCTTCCGCGCCCGCGAGCGCTCGACGCTCTGTTTGAGAGCCTCCATCAGATCGATGACCTGGCCTCCGCCCGATTCCTCCCGCCCGAAGGTCTCCTCCGTGTCGAGCGAGTCGCCGGCACGCCGCTTCGCCTCGATCAGGGTCCGCAACTGCTCCTGGTAGTCGTCGTGGAAGGCGGAGGGGTCGAAGTCCTCGGAGAAACTCTCGACGAGTGCCGCGGAGAGCTGCATCTCCTTGGCGCTGATGCGGGGATTCTCGTCCAGCGCCGGGAACTCGGGTTCACGGATCTCGTCCGGCCACAGCAGCGTCTGGAGGAGCAGCGCGTCGCCCCTGACGCGGAGGGCCGCCAGCCGGGTCTTCTGGCGCAGGGCGAAGTGCACGACCGCGGTCCGGTCCGTCTTCTCCAGGGTGCGGCGCAGCAGCACGTAGGCCTTGGCGTTCTTCCCCGCGGGCTCCAGGTAGTAGCTGCGGTCGAAGAGCAAGGGGTCGAGCTGATCACTGGGGACGAACTCCACCACGGTGATGTCACGGTCGTGTTCCTGCGGGATGGACTCGAGGTCCTTCTTCGTCAGGACGATCGTCTGCTCGTCGTCGGCATAGGCCTTGTCGATGTCCTCGTACTCGACCACCTTGCCGCACACCTCGCAGCGGCGCTGATAGCGGATGCGCCCGCCGTCGGCGTCGTGCACTTGATGGAGGTCGACGTCGTGGTCCTCCGTCGCGCTGTACAGCTTGACCGGGACGTTCACGAGGCCGAACGTGATGGCTCCGCTCCAGATCGCTCTCATCCTTACAGTAGAGACCCCGCAAACGTCAACGGTCTACCTCTTGCGTGGGCACCGGACCATGATGTAGTCATGGCACAGCGCGACGGCGAGGTGCGGCTCGACGGGCACCGTATCCGGGTGACGAAGCTGGACAAGGTGCTCTACCCCGAGACCGGCACCACCAAAGAAGAGGTGATCGCGTACTACTCCGCGATCGCGAAGACGATGATCCCCCACTGCCGGGAGCGTCCGGCCACGCGGAAGCGATGGCCCGATGGCGTGGGCCCGGACGGGAGCGGGGCGTTCTTCCAGAAGGACCTCGGCGACTCCTACCCGGACTGGGTGCACACCGGCGAGATCCAGCACAAGGACCACGTCAACACGTACCCGCTCGTGGATGACGCGGCGACGCTCGTCTGGCTCGCCCAGCTGGCCTCGTTGGAGATCCACGTGCCGCAATGGCGTTTCACCGCTGAGGGGACGCCGGGGACCCCGGATCGCCTGGTGTTCGACCTGGATCCCGGGGACGGCGTCGAACTGACACAGGTCGCCCAGGTGGCGTTCCTGGTCCGCGATCTGTTGCGGGACATGGGGCTCGAATCCATCCCCGTGACGAGCGGCAGTTCCGGCATCCACCTCTATGCCGCGCTCGGTGGCGAACTGAGTTCTGACGACGCGTCCGCCGTCGCCCACGAATTGGCGCGTTCACTGGAGGCGGACCACCCCGAGACGATCACCAGTTCCATGAAACGTGCGCTCCGGCCCGGAAAGGTCTTCATCGACTGGAGCCAGAACAACGCGGCGAAGACCACGGTCGCCCCGTACTCGCTGCGCGGACGCGCCCGGCCCATGGTGGCGGCGCCGCGCACCTGGCGGGAGCTGGCCTCTCCCCATCTGCGCCATCTGGAGTTCCACGAGGTCCTGCAGCGCGTGGAGAAGCGCGGCGATCCACTGGCGGCCTTGCTCAAGGCCGGCGCCGGCAAGGGAGCGGGTGCGGCGCCTGACCGGCTGACCGAGTACCGCGCCAAGCGCGACGCCGGACGGACCCCGGAGCCGGTCCCGGCACCGGGTGACAGCGATGACGATGCGGAGGGCGACCAACGGCGCTTCGTGATCCAGCGCCACCAGGCACGCCGCCTCCACTACGACTTCCGCCTGGAGCATGACGGGGTGCTCGTGAGCTGGGCCCTGCCGAAAGGCGTGCCCGACGACGGCGCCGTCAACCATCTCGCCGTCCCCACGGAGGACCACCCCCTGTCCTACCGGACGTTCGAGGGCACGATCCCCCGGGGCGAGTATGGGGCGGGCACGGTGGAGATCTGGGACAGCGGCCACTACGACCTGGAGAAATGGCGCGACGACGAGGTCATCGTCACGCTTCACGGCAGCCCCGGTGGCGGGCTCGGTGGCCCTCGCCGGGTCGTGCTGTTCCGGGCCGGCGAGTCGGGCGGCAAGCCCCGCTGGATGATCCACCGCATGGAGCTCGACGGCGGGGCGCGGCCCACGTCCCCGGAGGTCACCACCTCCGGCGCCTCCGATCCCGCGGACTTCACCCCGATGCTGGCGGAGACCGCACCTCTCGCCTCGCTCCCCCACCTCGGCTCCGACGAGTGGGCGTTCGAGATGAAGTGGGACGGCATCCGGGCGCTCGCCGTCGTCGAGGACGGGCGACTGCGCCTGGTGAGCCGCTCGGGTCATGACCTCACCGCCTCCTATCCCGAGCTGCACGGGCTCCCGGATCTGCTCAACGCCGAGCAGGCAGTGATCGATGGGGAGATCGTCTCCCTGGCCGACGACGGCGTTCCGAGCTTTTCGAAACTCCAGCAGCGGTTCGGGCTGACCGAGCCGGACAAGGTCGCGCGCGCTCGCCAGGCCGCGCCGGCCGCGTACTTCCTGTTCGACGTGCTCCAGCTCAACGGCCGTGACTGCCGCTCGCTGGGCTACGAGCAGCGTCGCGAGCTCCTCGCTTCCTTGGTCGAGGTTCGTCCGGATGCGCCGTTCGCCGTGCCGGACGCCTTCGACGGGAACGGGGAACAAGCGCTCGAGGCCGCAGGTGAACTGGCGCTGGAAGGAGTGGTCGCCAAACGCCGGGACAGCGTCTACCGGTCCGGCTCGCGCTCGCAGGACTGGCGGAAGTACCCGCTGCTGGACACGGCAGAGGTGTACGTCATGGGCTGGCGGGAGAGCGACGCCGAGCCGCACGGTTTCGCCTCACTGCTTCTTGCCGAGCGGCGGGACGGCGCACTGCAGTACGCCGGGCGGGTCGGCACCGGGTTCTCGGCGCGGCAACGCCGGGAAATCCGGGAACGGCTGGAAGAACGGGAGCGAGCCGAGCCTGCGGTGGAGGTCCCGGCGGAGATCCGGCGCGGAGCACATTGGGTCGACCCGGACGCGCTCGCAGAGGTCGAATCACGGGGACGCACCGGCGACGGAATCCTCCGGCAGCCGGTCTGGCGTGGCTGGCGGCCGGACAAGAGGTGAGGTGCAGGCGCAGAAGGGCAGGACCCAGTCAGAACGGCGGCGGGTCCTGACCAGCCATCTGGGCATCCACCCTCCGCGTCGCCGGGGCCGGCGGATCGTCCCGATGGACGCGACCTGTGGGGCTGGTCCACTCAAGAACCCCTCTCCCTACTTGGCGGACGGTCCAGCGGGAGTGATGTTTCAGCACATGGTGTCTGCGGCACAGTCCGGCGAGATTGGTGGAACTCGTCATGCCTCCGTGCGCCGCGTCCTCGGTGTGGTCGAGGTCCAGGAACGCGGCGCGGATTCCACAGCCCGGGAAGCGACATCGGGTGTCCCGAGCCGCGAGATACCTGCGGAGGTCGGCGTTCGGACGATACCGGTCTACGGCCAGGACCGCACCGGACAGCGGGTCGGTCAGCACCCGGTTCCAAGCGGGCTCCCCTCCGGCCAGGCGGTGGGCGGTCTCCGGGTCAAGGGTGAACTGGCCGTTGAGTTCGGCGTTTACGCCCTGGTGTACGACACCGCCGCCCGACCGGAGCAGCTCCACGGGAATCGTCACGTCCACGCGCGCACGGATCGCCGCGAGGTGTCCTGCCGGATCCGCCACGCGCTGAGGTGCTCCCGTCAGCAGCAGATCCGCCAGCAGATCGGCCCGGAGCTGGTCCAGGGTCCGCACATCTCCGGAAGCGCCAGCGCCAAGTGCTGTTCGATCCTTGTGGTCCCGCGCCATGTCCGTCAGACGGCCGTGAATCCCGTGAGCCACCGCGGCAGGCAGGACTGCCGTCAGCTCCGCCATTCCATCGGGCAGGGGCGACACCCAGACACGTCGCTCGGCGCGGGCCCGCTCGAAACGGAGAGCGAGAGCTTCCGGCCGTACCTTTTCCGCCTCCCGGACCGCGAACCGCCTCAGCCGTTGCGGCGCCGTGTTCTCGGCGTAGGCGACCACGCGGGCCTCATAGTCGGCGCGCACGTTGTCATCGTCCAGATCAGCGGCAGCGTCCCGGACCACCCGGATATGGGCGAGGCTGATCCGTCCCTCGCTGAATGCACGCAGCGTTTCGGGGAATCGCACCACGAGATCCGCGGCCTCCGCCATCTGCCGCTGGATGGTCCGGTCACTGACGCGAGTCGCCGTCCCGATCTCGGCCGCCACGGAGCGCTCCGCCAGCTCTGCCGCCCGCGCATCCCAGGTGAGCGGGTCGAAGCCGGCCGGCACGCCGTCGTCGTCGGACGTGAGGGAAGGCGCCAGACCGGCGGCGAGGGCGAGCAGCATCTCGCGGCTCGCCTGCATCTGGGCGATGAGGCGGTCCGCCCCGACGATCGCCTCGGTCAGTGCACCAAGCGCGTCCCAGGGATCCGTCACGGCCGCCGAGGCCGGAGGACCGAGAGGTTGAGCTCCGAGAAGCTGAGCACTGACTTCCATGACCCCAATTCTTCGGCAGGGGTCTGACATTTATTTCTGCATTCGGCCGGTATTCAGGCAAGCCAATGCAGGCCGGCCGCGATCAGCCCTGGAGCGTCGCCAGGTCGGCGGATTCGCCGGTCCAGGCGCCGGTGTCCTCCAGGAAGTCGAGGTAGGAGTGCATGGCGGCCCCCAGGAAGTCACTGAGGTCCTGTTTGCCGTCGACGCTCTCGGCCAGGACGTCATAGGCGGCGACGAATCCGTCGGGCGTGAATCCCGTGGCGGAGACGACGCCGGTCCCCTCGGCATGCGCGAACACGAAGTCCTGCACCACGTCCAGCACGGCGGCCGCGTTCCACAGGCCCACCGACTCCTCGTGCTCGGCGAACCACGCCACGAAGGCCGGCGTCACGACGTCGACGGCACGCCGCGCCTTGCCGCGCAGCGCCTGCTGCTCCTGGACTGCGCCGCCGGCTCGGCTCGTGTTGCGTTTCTTCTTGGCCATGGGGTTCCTCTCGTACAGGAGTGACAGGTCCGGAGAGCCCGACGGGTAGACTCGCGGCGTGACGATGCCCTCCATTTTTCCTCATGCCACGTTCACCGGCGCCTACGGCGACACCGCGACGAACAACTGGTACCCGGCTCAAGCAGTGCTCGAGCAAGGGATCGTCACGCTCTGGGTCGGATCGCCGACCGGATGGATGCAGTATTTCAGTGTTCCCGCGGCCGAGGTCACCGTGAAATCGGCCGCGCAGCGCATCACCCTCACGGTGGCGGGGCGGAACTACCCGATCCTCGCCGACCCGAGGGCGGTGTATCAGGCGCTCAACTTCGGCGCCGCGAACGTCGTCGGAGAGATCACCGGGAACCAGACCCTCGGAGCCATGAGCACCGCCGGGCGGGCTATGAACCAGGTGGGCGCCGCCCAAGCGTTCAACGCCGGGGGCGGGAATGAGTTCCTCGCCGCGATGCGAGCCTCCGGAGCCCGCGTCTCACGGCTCGGCTATGGAGCGATCGCCGCCATCGGCTGCGGCGCCGGGCTCCTCGTCGTCATCCTGGTGGTCGTCATCACCGTGTGGACACTGAACATCTAACCGCGGCAACGCTCCTCCGCACACGACGACGGCGGCCGCCCACCCCAGGTGAGCGGCCGCCGTCGTGCGTCAGACGCAGCGCGTCAGCGCGGAGAGAGCAGGGAACTCAGAACTCCCAGTCCTCGTCCTCGGTGTTCACGGCCTTGCCGATCACGTAGCTCGAACCTGAGCCCGAGAAGAAGTCGTGGTTCTCGTCCGCGTTCGGGGACAGCGCCGACAGGATCGCCGGGTTCACGTCCGTCACGGAGGACGGGAACATCGCCTCGTAGCCCAGGTTCATGAGGGCCTTGTTGGCGTTGTAGTGCAGGAACTTCTTGACGTCCTCGCTCAGCCCCACCGTGTCGTAGAGGCTGTGGGTGTAAGCCACCTCGTTCTCGTACAGCTCGAACAGCAGCTCGAAGGTGTAGTCCTTGATCTCCTGGCGCTTCTCCTCGGAGACCAGTTCCAGGCCCTTCTGGAACTTGTAGCCGATGTAGTAGCCGTGCACGGCCTCGTCACGGATGATGAGGCGGATGAGGTCGGCGGTGTTGGTCAGCTTGGCGTGGCTGGACCAGAACATCGGCAGGTAGAAGCCCGAGTAGAACAGGAAGCTCTCCAGCAGGGTCGAGGCGACCTTGCGCTTGAGGGGATCCTCGCCCTGGTAGTAATCCATGACGATCTGAGCCTTCTTCTGCAGGTGCTCGTTCTCGAGCGACCAGCGGAAGGCGTCGTCGATCTCCTTGGTGGAGCACAGCGTCGAGAAGATGGAGCTGTAGCTCTTGGCGTGCACGCTCTCCATGAAGGCGATGTTGGTGTACACGGCCTCTTCATGCGGCGTCAGCGCATCCGGGATCAGCGACACGGCGCCGACGGTGCCCTGGATGGTGTCCAGCAGCGTCAGACCGGTGAACACGCGCATGGTCAGCTGCTGCTCGTCCGCGGTCAGCGTGTGCCAGGACTGCACATCGTTGGACAGCGGCACCTTCTCCGGCAGCCAGAAGTTGTTGACCAGGCGGTTCCAGACCTCCACGTCCTTCTCGTCCTGGATGCGGTTCCAGTTGATGGCCTCAACGTGGCCCAGCAGCTTGACCTTCTCGGCGCTCATCGATTTTCCCTTGCTTACTTTGATGTCTGTGGATGAATCAGGGTGAAGACCGACGACGGCGGCAGGGCCGCCGTCGTCGGAAGGTCACAGCATGCAGGAAACGCAGCCCTCGACCTCGGTGCCTTCCAGCGCGAGCTGACGCAGGCGGATGTAGTAGAGGGTCTTGATGCCCTTCTTCCACGCGTAGATCTGCGCCTTGTTGATGTCACGCGTCGTGGCCGTGTCCTTGAAGAACAGGGTCAGGGACAGGCCCTGGTCCACGTGCTGCGTGGCGGCGGCGTAGGTGTCGATGATCTTCTCGTAGCCGATCTCGTACGCGTCCTGGTAGTACTCCAGGTTGTCGTTCGTCAGGTACGGCGCCGGGTAGTAGACGCGGCCGATCTTGCCTTCCTTGCGGATCTCGATCTTGGCGGCCACCGGGTGGATCGACGAGGTGGAGTTGTTGATGTAGCTGATGGAACCGGTCGGCGGCACGGCCTGCAGGTTCTGGTTGTAGATGCCGTGCTCCATGACCGAGGCCTTGAGCTCGCGCCAGTCGTCCTGAGTGGGGATGTGGTGCTTGGCGAACAGCTCGCGGACACGCTCGGTGGCGGGGGCCCACTCCTGCTCGGTGTACTTGTCGAAGAACTCGCCGCTCGCGTACTTGGAGTTCTCGAAGCCGCCGAACGTCTCACCGGTCTCGATCGCCAGGCGGTTGGAGGCCCGCAGCGCGTGGTAGAGCACCGTGTAGAAGTAGATGTTCGTGAAGTCGAGGCCCTCTTCGGAACCGTAGTGGACCCGCTCGCGTGCCAGGTAGCCGTGCAGGTTCATCTGGCCGAGGCCGATGGCGTGGCTCTTGGCGTTGCCCTCGGCCACGGACGGCACCGAGTTGATGTACGACATGTCCGACACGGCGGACAGCGCGCGGATCGCGGTCTCGATGGACGAACCGATGTTCGGTGAGTCCATCGTCTTGGCGATGTTCATCGAGCCCAGGTTGCAGGAGATGTCCTTGCCCACGGTCTCGTAGGACAGGTCCTCGTTGTAGATGCTGGGAGTGGACACCTGGAGGATCTCCGAGCAGAGGTTGCTCATGGTGACCTTGCCGGCGATCGGGTTCGCCCGGTTCACGGTGTCCTCGAACATGATGTACGGGTAACCGGACTCGAACTGAATCTCCGCGAGGGTCTGGAAGAACTCACGGGCGTTGATCTTGGTCTTCTTGATCCGGGAATCGTCGACCATCTCGTAGTACTTCTCGGTGACCGAGACGTCGGAGAACGGGATGCCGTAGACGCGCTCGACGTCGTACGGCGAGAAGAGGTACATGTCCTCGTTCTTCTTGGCCAGCTCGAAGGTGATGTCCGGCACGACGACGCCGAGGGACAGCGTCTTGATGCGGATCTTCTCGTCGGCGTTCTCACGCTTGGTGTCGAGGAAGCGGTAGATGTCCGGGTGGTGGGCGTGCAGGTACACGGCTCCCGCGCCCTGACGCGCACCCAGCTGGTTGGCGTAGGAGAAGCTGTCTTCGAGGAGCTTCATCACGGGGATGACACCGGAGGACTGGTTCTCGATCTGCTTGATCGGGGCGCCGTGCTCACGGATGTTGGTGAGGGACAGGGCCACGCCGCCGCCCCGCTTGGACAGCTGAAGGGCGGAGTTGATACCGCGGGCGATCGACTCCATGTTGTCCTCGATGCGCAGCAGGAAGCAGGAGACGAGCTCGCCGCGCTGTGCCTTGCCGGCGTTGAGGAAGGTGGGGGTCGCGGGCTGGAAACGGCCCTCGATGATCTCGTCCACCAGGCCGATCGCGACCTCTTCGTTGCCGCGGGCCAGGTGCAGCGCGACCATGCAGACACGGTCCTCGTAGCGTTCCAGGAACCGCTTGCCGTCGAAGGTCTTGAGCGTGTACGAGGTGTAGAACTTGAAGGCGCCCAGGAAGGTCTCGAAGCGGAACTTCTTCTTGTACGCGCGGTTGAACAGCTCGCGGATGAAGTTCATCGTGTACTGATCGAGCGTCTCGCGCTCGTAGTATTGGTTCTTGATGAGGTAGTCGAGCTTCTCTTCCAGGTCATGGAAGAACACCGTGTTGTTGTTCACGTGCTGCAGGAAGTACTGGTGGGCGGCCTCGCGGTCCGCGTCGAACTGGATCTTGCCGTCCGGACCGTAGAGGTTCAGCATGGCGTTCAGCTCGTGATAACCCAGGCCCTTGTAAGCCTCCGGCAGTGGGGCCTTCTCAGCCTTCACCGAAACCTCGCTCAGCTCTGGTTCTGCGACAGTCGTGTCCAAAACGTGTCCAATCCCTCGTTGACTCGGCGCACGTCGTCCGGCGTGCCCATCAGTTCAAATCTGTACAGGTGGGGAACATGGCATTTGGTGGCGATGATGTCACCGGCCATGCAGTAGTTGTCCCCGAAGTTGGTGTTCCCTGCCCCGATCACGCCCCGGATCAGCTTGCGGTTCTGTTCAACATTCAGGAATCTGATGACCTGCTTGGGGACCGAGCCGTCTCCCCCGGTTCCCCCATACGTAGGGAGGACCAGGACGAACGGCTCGGTGGCCAGCAGTGGTTCTTCCGTGGGAAGGAGCGGGATCCTGTCCGCGTTCCTTCCGAGCTTCTCCACGAATCGCCGGGTGTTCCCGGAGACCGAGGAGAAATAGATGAGGTGACTGGACGAGACGCGGAAGCTTCCCCTCTCCACGTCCTGTCCGGCCTTGGCGTCCCGCGTCCCGTGAGGATCACGCGTGAGCGTTGCCATCGAAGTCACCCCATCAAGTCTGTTGTCAGTTCACTTCGTCGCAGGACCCGTCCGGGTCCCGTGTCGCGGCAGGGCAGCCTGCCTGCCGCCAGGACGACGACGGCCCACCCGCTCTGAATGGACTCGCCGTGCCGCTCACCGTGAACGGTGCAGCACGGCGCAAGGGGCCGCCGTCGTGCAGATGCTCAGGAGGCGATCAGGCCACCGCGGTGGCAGCGGCCTCGAGGCCCGCGATCTTGTCCGGGCGGAACCCGGACCAGTGGTCGTTGTCCGTGACCACGACGGGGGCCTGCAGGTAGCCCATCTCCTTGAGGCGCTCCAGCGCCTCGGGGTCCTGGGAGACGTCCACACTCTGGTAGACGATGCCCTTCTTGTCCAGAGCGCGGTAGGTGGCGTTGCACTGGACGCAGGCTGGCTTGGTGTACACCGTAACGGTCATGTCCCTCTCCCCTTCAGTCTTTGCTTGAACCGCGATCCGGCCCGTGCCGCGTCCCCTTCCGGAACACCTGGATTCCTGCTGTTCCAGCGGAATCCTCGGCATGGGACCTCGTGGCCCGATTGCGTATGTCGATACTACATGTAGTGCAACGCCCCGTCTTGCACCCCAAGATGCTGTATTACAAGCATGTCATTCTATCCACCGTTTGTCCACAGCCCAGAGGGTTGATCTTGCCCGGAAATCCGCGATTAACGCCCCCTCGATCCACAAGCTGTGCATGAGGTTTGGCACATTTAATTCACTGCGTGTCGCCCACCCTCGGCGTGTCGTCGGGAAGGCGCCGCGGGTGCCCCGCGTCACCTCCGGCGGAACGCCTAAACTGTCTGGGACGACCCCGGAGGAAAGGCCACCCGTGATCAATCCAGTCCACCTGCGGACCCTGCTCGCGGTGATCCGGCACGGCTCCTTCGCCTCCGCGGCGCAGCACCTCGGCTACACCGCGTCCGCCGTCTCGCAGCAGATCTCCGCCCTGGAGCGCGACGCCGGCGTCGAACTCTTCCAGCGCCACGCCCGCAGCATCGTCCCCACGGAAGCCGCGCAGGCCATGAGCCGGCACGCCACCAAGGTCCTCACCGACATCGAGGCCCTGCTGGCCGCCGCGTCCAAGGCCCAGGACGAGACCCGGCAGGAACTGCGCCTGGGCATCTTCCCCAGCCTTGCGACCTACGTCCTGCCCCGCATCATGAGCAACCCCACCTGGACACGCCTCGGGATCGAGCTGAAGATCTCCGTCGCCGAGCCCGGCCAGACCATTCAAGGACTGCGCGACGGCGGCGAACTCGATCTCGCCCTCGTGTACCAGGTGGGCCAGAGCGGCCTGGCCTGGCCCCACTCCATGCGCCGCCAGTGGATCGGCGACGACGACTTCCGCGTGGTGGTCCCCTCCTCGTGGCGCTTCTCCCCCGGCGCCACCGTCGCGGCCGAGCAGCTCTCCGGCATGCCATGGATCGTGCACCACCCCGGCACCGCGGACGCCGTGGTGATCGAGCGGCTCTTCGCCAGCTGCGGCCTGCATCCCCGCGTAGTGGCGCACAGTGACGACTTCACCGCCAGCGTCGAGCTCGCCGCGGCCGGGCTCGGCGCCGCCCTGGTCCCGGAACTCGCCCTCGGCGACCGGCCGGACGGGATCGCGATCCTCGACGTGCCGGAGATCCGCCTGGCCCGCAACGTCTTCGCCCTGCTGCCCGGCGGCAAGGGCGGGCCCCGGGTCGATCTGTTCCTGGAGCTCCTCTCCGACACGCTGCGGGAAACGCTGCAACGCTGACACGCTGCGCCCCGCACGCTCCCACGGCCCCGGTTCCGGGTCGCGCACGTAACCCGGAAACGCCGAAGCGGCAAGTCTGGAAAGCGGGGCCGGGCCGGTCTATGTTGAACACATGAGCACGGTCATCAGCGAGCATTTCGGTGAACTCGAACTCAATCACGGGACGGCGCACTGCTTCACCACCCGGCACACCGTGCACGGGGTCCCCGTGGAGATCGAGCTCAACTTCGCCGCGCATGAGCGCCCCGACCAGGCCTCCGTGCACAAAGCCGATTACCGGCTGCACTACCTCCCGGAACTGGTCGACCAGATCAAGGACCTGATCAGCGAGGAACTCGGCCAGGAGGACAGCCAGGTCCAGGAATTCCGCCACTTCCACTGCAAGGGGCTGGACGAGGAGAATCGCTGGGCCACCTTCGGCACCACCGAGGAGGTGGACGACCAGAGCTTCGTCCGCGCCCTCCGGCTCGGACACGTCGGGATCTTCCCCGACCAGCCGGAACGCTACTTCGTCCTGGACTTCAGCCTCGGCGAGCACTTCAGTGACGAAGTGCTCGTGGCGACCGCGGACGCCGACGGGGTGGTGGACGACGAGATCACCTGGGCGTGAGCGGACTCCCTGACGCACGACGGCGGCGGGCCACCCTTACCGGGTGACCCGCCGCCGTCGTCGTCAGAGGTTCAGAGGTGTTGCCGATAGAGCGTCAGACGTTCGCGCCGATCTCCTCGCGCACCGCCTTAGCGGCCTCCACGAGGTTCCGCAGCGACGCTTCGGTCTCCTCGTAGCCGCGGGTCTTCAGACCGCAGTCCGGGTTGACCCAGAGCTGGCGGCTCGGCACGTGCTTGACGGCGGTGGAGAGCAGCTCCGTCACCTCGGCCTCACCGGGCACACGCGGCGAGTGGATGTCGTAGACACCCGGACCGACGCCGCGGCCGAAACCGTGGGACTCGAGATCGTGCACGACCTCCATGCGGGAGCGGGCCGCCTCGATCGAGGTGACGTCCGCGTCCAGGCCGTCGATCGCGTCGATGATGACGCCGAACTCGGAGTAGCAGAGGTGCGTGTGGATCTGCGTGGCGTCCTGGGCGCCGGCCGTCGCGAGGCGGAAGGAGTCCACGGACCACTTCAGGTAGGCCGGCTGGTCGGCCTTGCGCAGGGGCAGGAGCTCCCGCAGGGCGGGCTCGTCCACCTGGACCACCTTGATGCCGGCCGCCTCCAGATCGGTGATCTCGTCGCGCAGGGCGAGAGCCACCTGGTTGGCGGTCTCCCCCAGCGGCTGATCGTCGCGGACGAACGACCAGGCGAGGATCGTGACCGGACCCGTGAGCATGCCCTTCATGGGCTTCTCGGTCAGCGACTGGGCGTACTCGGCCCACGCCACCGTGATGGGCGCGGACCGGGTCACGTCACCCCAGAGGATGGAGGGGCGGGTGCAGCGCGAACCGTAGGACTGGACCCAGCCGTGGACGGTGACATCGAAGCCCTCGAGGTTCTCCGCGAAGTACTGCACCATGTCGTTGCGTTCCGGCTCGCCGTGCACGAGCACGTCGTAGCCCAGCTCCTCCTGGAGGTCGACCACGCGCTTGATCTCGTCCTTCATGAGCTGCTCGTACTGCGCGTCGTTCAGCTCGCCCTTGATGTTGCGGGCACGGGCGGAGCGGATCTCGGACGTCTGCGGGAACGAACCGATGGTGGTGGTGGGCAGGGCGGGCAGCTGCAGTGCGGCCTCCTGGGCGGCCTCACGCACCGCGTAGTCGGAGCGGCTGAAGTCGGCCGCAGTCAGCGCCGCGGTGCGGGCCCGGACCTCTTCCCGGCGGACGCCTTCGGCGGTGGCCCGGGAGGCGATCACGGCGGAGGCCTCGTCGATGGCCGCCTGTGCCGCCGCCGGATCCGCCAGGTAGGACGCCAGGGTCTTGACCTCCACGGCCTTCTGATCCGCGAAGGCCAGCCAGGACTTCAGCTGCTCGGAGAGCTTGGTCTCCTCGGCGACGTCGTGCGGAACATGCTGCGTGGAAGTGGACGTGGACACGGTCACCCGAGCGGCCGAGCCCTTGAGCGCGTCCAGGACCGCAGCGGAGGCGGCCAGGTCGTTCCGCCAGATGTTGTGGCCGTCGACCACGCCGGCGACCAGGGTCTTGGAGCCCAGGGCGGCCAGCGCGGCCTCGGACGGCACCGCTCCCTTGAAGACGTCCACGTGCAGCGCTTCGATGTTGCTGGCCGCCAGAGCGCCCAGCTGACCGTCGAGCGAGCCGTACGGCGTGGAGACGAGGATCTGCGGGCGCTCGACGGCTGCGGTGAGGACCTCGTAGGCGCGGGTCACCGCTGCGTCGAGCTGCTCCGCCGGGATGTCCTGGTCGACGACCAGGGCGGGCTCATCGAGCTGGACCCAGCGGGCACCAGCGGCGGCGAGCTTGCCCAGCAGCTCGACGTAGACGGGCAGGACGTCCTCGAGCCGCGACAGGGGCTGGAAGCCGGCCGGGGCGTCGTCGGACGCCTTCGACAGCAGCAGGAACGTCACCGGGCCCACGAGGTACGGGCGGGTCTCGATGCCGTTCGCCAGAGCGTACTGGAACTCCTCGACCACGCGGGAGGAGGTGAGGCGGAAGTCCGTCTCCGGGCCGATCTCCGGGACCAGGTAGTGGTAGTTGGTGTCGAACCACTTCGTCATCTCGAGGGGCTGCTGCTCGCGCGAGCCGCGGGCCAGCGTGAAGTAGCCGTCGATGTCCAGGACGCCCTCGTCGGTGAGGAGGTTCCCGAACCGGGCCGGGATCGCGCCGAGGTGGGCCGCGGCGTCGAGCACCTGGTCGTAGTAGGAGAAGGTGCCCGGCACGGCGGCCGGCTCGTCCAGGCCGAGCTCCACCAGGCGGCGGGCGCTGCCCAGCTGGATCTCCTTGGCGGCGGCGTCCAGCGCGGCGGCGTCGATCTTCCCGGCCCAGTAGGCTTCGACGGCCTTCTTGAGCTCGCGACGGCGGCCGATGCGCGGGTAGCCGAGGAGGCTGGCTGCGGGGAAGGGGGTCTGTGCGGTCATGATGAGTCCTTTGAGTTCGGTGCAGGTTTTCGGGCAGGGGGCATCCCCTGTGGAGCCGGACGAAGCCGGCGAGGTGAAGAAGGGTAGGCCTCAGGAGGCCAGGGCGGCACGCTCGTGGAGCGGGCGGCTGGGGCGCGGCAGGTTCAGCCGGTCCAGGACATCCAGCGCGTGCCGGTGCTCATTGAAGGTGTAGAGGTGCAGGCCGGGTGCCCCGGAATCCAGGGCCGCATTGGCCAGCTCCACGGTGGCGGCCACGCCGATGCGCTGTGCCTCCAGCTCGCTGCCGGCTGTCTCCAGCGCGTGCATCAGCGCCGGATCGGGCGCGACGCCGGACAGCTCGGAGAGCCTGGTGACGCGCCGCAGGCTGGTCAGCGGCATGACGCCGGGGATGATCGGGATGGTCACTCCCGCCCGGCGGGCACGGACGAGAAGGTCCTCGTACTGGCGGGCGTGGAAGAACACCTGGGTGATCGCGAAATCGGCGCCGGAACGCTGCTTGGCCAGCAGCACCTCCACATCGTGAGCCTCGCTGGGTGACTCCGGATGACGCGTCGGATAGGCCGCCACGCCGATGGCCACCTTGCCGGCACAGAGCAGGGCCGAACGGCTCTGCTCCACCCGGCGGATGAGCTCCACCAGGTCCTGGGCGTAGTGCAGGGAACCCTCCGGGAGCGGGGCGCCGTCCCGGGGAAGATCGCCGCGCAAGGCGAGGATCCCCCGCACGCCGTGGTCCAAGAGCTGGGCCACGATGCCGGCGAGTTCGGCGGCCGTGTTCCCCACGCAGGTCAGGTGGGCGAGGGGGCGGAGAAGGGTCTCCTCCTGAAGCCGGGCCACGAGGTCCAGGGCGGTGTCATGGTTGGAGCCGCTCGCCCCGTAGGTCACGGACACGTAGTCCGGCGCGGTGGTCTCCAGCTCCCGGATGGTGGCCCAGAGGACTTCCTCCGCGGCCTGGGAGCGGGGCGGGAACAGTTCGTAGGACAGCGCGACGGGCGTGGTGCCCTGCTGCTGTAGGGGTCGGTCAATGAGGCTGGGTGGGGACATCTGCAATCCTCGACGTCTGGCGTTATGGATGAGGCACGGCGGACCGGCGCGCATGCTGACGCCTGGCCCGTTGCCGTGTGCAAATGTCAGGCCCACATGGGGGCACCCACACCCTCCATGAGAGGGTCGCTGACACGTTACCGCGGTAACTGATGTGTCCACCCTACGAGAGCCGGATCGACTCCGGCAAACACGTCGTCGAATTAAGACGCAATCTTACGGAACAGAAAGCCGCGGCGCTGAACAATGTTCGGCGCCGCGGCGATGAAGTTCTGAAGTGGTCTCTCAGCCGCCCAGCAGCAGGCGCTCCGAGCGGGGTGCCAGGGCGTGCTCGAGGACCAGGCACGCCGCGCCGATGGCGCCGACGTCCTCGCCCACGCGGCTTCCCACGACCTGCGGCACGTGGATGTCCCGCGCATCGGCGCCGTGCGCCACCTGCTCCGGGACGCGGTTCAGGTAATACGGTGCGAGTCTCGTCCAGAACGGGCCACCGAACACCACGCGGTCCAGGTCCATCGCGTTGGCGATCACGGAGACCGCGCGCGACAGGTGCAGCGCCGAACGGTCCAGGATCGCGATCGCGTCTTCATTTCCGCCGTCGGCCGCATCGCAGAGCTTGTTGAAACGCTCTTGCACGACGACGCCGGAATCGCCTTCCGTGAGCGGCTCCACCAGACCGGCCTTTGCACCGGCGTCCACAAGGACGCGCGGGATGACGGTCGACTTCACGCAGCCGTTGAGCCCGCAATCGCACGGCGGCCCCTCCGGGTCGACCACGATGTGGCCCATCTCCCCCGCATTGCCGCTGGCGCCACGGAAGACCTCGTCATTGAGGACCAGCCCGCACCCGATGCCGGTGCCCATGTAGAAGACTCCGAAATTGCTGGAGGCATTGTCGCCGGCGACCCACGTCTCGGCCACAGCGGCCGCGGTGACGTCCTTGTCCAGGACGACCGGCAGGCCCGTCGCCTTGCTGAGCGCGTCCCGCAGGTGGACTCGTGTCCAGCCTTCCAGCAGCGGCGGATTGACCACGGTGCCGGCATCCAGATCGATCGGGCCTGGCGCGGCCACCCCGAGCCCGGTGAGCTTGGCAGGATCGACCCCGGACTCCTCGATGAGGCGCTGGACTTCGAAGACGATCGCCGCCATGACGGCCGTCGGTTCGCCCGCCTCCGGCGTGTCGATCTTCGAATCCAGAACCACCTTGCCGGTCAGATCCAGCACGGAGAAGCTGATGACCGCCGGGTCGACGTGCACTCCCACGGCGTACATGCCCGACGGGTTCAAGCGCAGGATGGTCCGGGGCTTGCCCGGTCCGACCCCCGCTTTGCCCGCTTCCACGATGAGTCCCTGGTCCAGCAGGCGCCGGGAGATGTTGGAGATCGTCTGCGGCGAAAGGCCCACGAGACCCGCAAGCTCAACCCGGCTCAGACCGTTGGGTGATCGCCGAATGGTGTCGAGGATCACCGTCAGGTTGAAGTCGCCCATCTTGGGTAGGTTGGTTCCGCGCCGCGAGGCGGGCGTGCGGAGCTCGGTCACGCATTCTCCTTCAAGAAAAGTGCAGGGCAACTGGCCTTTGCTCGTAGGCTACCAGCCACGAGGCACGGAAACCTGCAACTGACCTGTTTAACCGCGGTCATGCCGGATCCGCCACCGGACGCCGGGTTCTCGTGACAGTGAACTTCTTGTTACGGCCCATGATGGTGGTGGGACCCACGTGTTTCTCCAGCGCCGGGACATATCCGAGATGACTGTTCCACACGGTCCAGAGCTCACCGCCCGGCGTGAGAACATCGGCAGCGGCACGGAACAGCTTCAGCGCCGCCCCCGCGTGCACGCTGTGGCCCAGGTGGAACGGCGGGTTCAGCAGGATCAGCTCAGCCGAGGCGGGCGGGAAACCCTCGAGTGCGTCCGTGTGGACGGCAAGGACCCGGTCGCCCACGCCGTGAGCGCCGGCAGTGAGACGGGCGCTCCGCACCGCGGCCGCGGAGACGTCGCACGCGACCACTCGCACCTCAGGCTGAGACGCCGCGAGCAACGTCGCGAGCACACCTGATCCGCAGCCGAGATCGACGGCGGTGCTGACGCGGGGCATCCGCGGCAGGAACTCCAGAAGGAACCGCGTGCCGATGTCCACCCTCGCGCCGGCGAAAACGGCGCCATGCGCATGAACCTCGAGGGAGAGGTCGCCGTCCCTCCCGAGGCCCTCATGGAATTCCCGTGCCGGGAAGGACGACAAGCCGCGGCCGGGGTCCTGCTTCTGGCCCGGATCTCGCGTGGCGTCCGGTTCACCGGCGGTCCGGCGGGGCACTTCCGCAGCCGTGTCCCGGTCTGCAGCCGTTGCCCGGTCCAGAGCCCCGTCCGGAGCCGTGTCCGGTTCCGTGTCCGGGCGAGGGCCCACCGCCCTCAGCACCCGCGCCTTGCCCTTGGCCAGGCTGGCGGTGACGGTCCCGAACTCCTCACCGAGGACTTCGTTCATCGACAGCGTCATATGCTTGACCATGCCCGCTGCCAGGACCACGACGCCGGGGTGCGCATGTTCCGCGATCGCTTCGCTCACTTCCGCCAGTTCCGCGAGGTTCTTGGGCAGGCGCAGCAGGACCAGGCGGGCTCCCCCGAGCAGCTCCGGGCCATAGAGGGCAGGGGAGGATTCGTCGTCGCGGATCCTGGTGAACCCCGTGATGCCGAGCCGGGCCGCATTCGCCTCCAGCGCTGCCTCGCCCGTGGCCAGGTCCTGCCAGACCCTGAGCCCGGGCACGGCGGACTGGCCTCCCTCCGGGGATTCCGCCAGCAACGGCAGAGCGATCGCACCATAGCGGTCACCGATCACCACGAGACGCGGATCGTCGACTCCCTCGGCCCGCAAGCGGTCCAGCTCCGAGGCCGCGTGTTCCAGCAGGAGCCGGTCCGCTGCGTCGAAGGCCTGGAGATTCTCCGCGTCGACGTCGGGCCAACGGCTCAGCAATCGGTGGAGCGGTTCAGGATTCACAAGATTCATAATGTTCACAGAAACTCACATGCCATCATTCGGAAGAGTCGTCCTGCAGAAGCGCAGCCCGGAGCGCCTCGAGTTCCGCATCATTCAGACCGTGGCGCCCGAGGTAGCCTGCTCCCCCGCCGAAGTCCGCGTCGAGCAGGTCCAGAGTCTCCAGCATCGCGGAGGCCGGGCTCCCGCCCGCGATGGCCAGGATCTGCTCCGTGAGCGGAACCCCCATCTTGCCCAGGAATGCCTTGACGCCCTCGATCCATTCCCCGGCCAGGTTGGCCTCGGTACCGGCGTAGTCGGCCACGATCACGTCGCGATCGACGCCCACGGCGTCCAGCAGCAGCGCCACCATGACGCCGGTGCGGTCCTTGCCCGCGGTGCAGTGCACCAGCGTCGAGCGACCTTGGGAGGCGTTGGCGGTGACGCTGCGTGCGAGACCCACCGCCACGGAGCCGCCCTGCGCCAGGATCATCCGGTACAGTCCGGGCAGCGTCGGGAGGTCCCGTAACGAGGCCCCCAGTGCTCCGGCCAGGACATTGCCGCGGAGCACTTCCAGATCGAGACCCGCCAGGGCGCTGGGCGCGTGGAGCACCTCGTCGTCATCCCGGAGATCCAGGACCGTGGCGACTTTCAGCTCCCGCAGGAGACCCCTGCCCCCATCACTCAGGAGGTGGAGTGCGTCGGAGCGGAAGAAGACGCCCTCCTTGGTGCGCCGTTTTCCGGCCGGCAGGGATCCCAGCCCACGGAAGTTGTAGGTCTTGGGCAAGGAGACGGCCTGGCCGATCAACGAATGGGCTCCTTCACTCGGCTTCATGTGCTGTTAACTGCGGAAGTCCCCTCGCGGTTCCGGCCCGGAACGGACCCGACCACGAGGGGACTTCACACCCGACCTCAGTCCAGGTAGTCCCGGAGGACCTGCGACCGCGAGGGGTGACGCAGCTTGGACATCGTCTTCGATTCGATCTGGCGGATGCGCTCACGCGTGACGCCGTAGACCTTGCCGATTTCGTCTAAAGTCTTCGGCTGACCGTCGGTGAGCCCGAAGCGCATGGCCACCACACCGGCTTCGCGCTCGGACAGCGTGTCGAGCACCGAGTGCAGCTGCTCCTGAAGCAGGGTGAAGCTCACGGCATCGGCCGGAACCACGGCTTCGGAGTCCTCGATCAGATCACCGAACTCGGAGTCACCGTCCTCGCCCAGCGGCGTGTGCAGCGAAATCGGCTCGCGTCCGTACTTCTGCACCTCGACGACCTTCTCGGGCGTCATGTCGAGTTCCTTGGCCAGCTCTTCCGGCGTGGGTTCGCGTCCAAGGTCCTGCAGCATCTGGCGCTGCACGCGAGCCAGCTTGTTGATGACCTCGACCATGTGCACGGGGATGCGGATGGTGCGTGCCTGGTCCGCCATGGCGCGGGTGATGGCCTGACGGATCCACCAGGTGGCGTACGTGGAGAACTTGAAGCCCTTGGTGTAGTCGAACTTCTCGACGGCACGGATGAGGCCGAGGTTGCCTTCCTGGATCAGGTCCAGGAACAGCATGCCGCGACCGGTGTAGCGCTTGGCCAGGGAGACCACGAGGCGGAGGTTGGCCTCCAGGAGGTGGTTCTTGGCACGCTTGCCGTCGTGGATGATGAAGTCGAGTTCGCGGCGGTACTTGGGGTCCATGGTGTCCCCCTCGGCCGCGATCTTCTCCTCGGCGAAGAGACCGGCCTCGATCCGGAGGGCGAGGTCGACCTCCTGCTCGGCGTTGAGGAGGGCCACCTTGCCGATCTGCTTCAGGTAGTCCTTGACCGGGTCGGCCGTGGCACCTGCCGACATGACCTGCTGAACGGGTGCATCGTCATCGCTCGCGTCGGAGTAGACGAAACCGCTGCCGGTGGCCGCAGGCTTGGCAGCCGCCTCATCGACCTCGGCCGCGTCCGGCTCCACGTCCTCAGCGGGCTCTTCTTCCACGGCGTCCGAGGATTCATCCAGCTCGGAACCGGCAGCCTTACGGCCCCGGCCCTTCGGCGCGGCATCGCTCTTCTTGGCAGCCGGGCGCCGCGTCGCGGGGGCGGAATCATCCTGCCCGGCGGCGGCCTCGGCTTCCTTCTTGGCCTTGTTCGCGGCGCGTGTGGCGGCAGCCTTGGCGGCGCGCGCCTTCTTCTTCTCCTCGTCAGTCAACTCGGCCTTCACGGCAGTTTCCTTCGTCGTGGGAGTGGTCACAGAAACCCTTTCTAGCAGCGCCTGGCGGTGTCCCGGAGGGCAACACCACTATGACCCTGTCAAGTCCGTGCTGCCAGCGGCAGTTACTCCAGACCAGCAGAGCCTGTCTGAGACAACGCCACCGGCCTGTCGATTGTTCCCCGCAGCGTGTGACGGCTTCGGATGAACAACCTTCAAGTTCACGGACCCAACCGGGTCTCGGCTACTAGTCTCTCACGAAAAGGACGTGCCCCGCAGCACCGACGGGAGGATACCCCTTTCCAGGCCAGCTTCAAGGTGTTCTTCACCACACTGGAGCGGCGGCCGGATGCCGCGGTCCGGGGACGCCGCGTGGGTCCACCAGAGCCTTCTGCGCAGGTCAGACGAGGCAAGGGGCGTCGCTTCAGATCCCGCGTTCCGACCCCGGCGTCATGTCCTGCCCGTCGTCCGGCCGGTCCAGGGGCCGTCTCCAGCTGCTGTGCCGCTTGCTGGCCCAGCCGCTCAGCGCCCCGCTCAGGATCATCCGATACAGCAGCGACGCCAAACGGTGATCCGGCTCCACTGCCAGAGCCCGCTCGAGCAGCGCGGAGGCCTGACTTCCCCGACCTCGGCACCACTCGACCCAGGCCAGGCCGGTCAGCACCGCTGCCGGAGGGCGGTCCCCGGCTCGATGGACGATTTCCTGGAGGACTCCGGCGAACCGGTTCATCCGGTCCCAGTCCGGACCCGACCCGCTCTCGGCCACGAACACCTCGCCGAAGATCCCCAGCCAATGGGCGACCGCCCTTCCGTCGGGCGAGTCACGCCCGTCCTGCGAGCGCAAGCCGTGGTCGACGTGATGACCCGGTCCGGCGTGCGCAGCCGGTCCTACAGCACCGGCCAGGACCGCTTCGGCGGCCCGCCCGCCTTCGTACGCGGTACGCCATGAAGAACCCGCGGACACATAGACGGCGTCGCGGAGCGACGGTTCCTCAAGCGTCCGGCACAGCACTTCAGCGCTCACCGGTTCCGTTCTGACGGACTCCGCGCCGGCCGTTCGGCCACGTCCCCCGTCTGCCCAGGAGGCTGAACCGTCGAGGAACGGCTCCCAGCACTCCAGCACTTCCAGGAGGGTCAGGGACGTTGCGGCGTGATGGCCGGTGTCCGCCGAGGCAGGCGGACCCGCCCTCCCCACGGACCCGGCCGGCCCACGGGAGGCCGGCACGGTGCGACTCTCCTCCGGCCGGGATCCTGTGACCGGATGGGGATCCACCGCACTCCCCTGGTAGACCAGCTCGGCGGCCAGCCGGGAGTCCCGGATGAGATCGAGCGGATGCACGCCGCCGTCGTCGCATGGACCGCTTCCCGTCAGCGAACAGTCGGACTCGCGGCAGCCCGACCCGTTCCAGCCGTCCGCGCCCACGAGCCACAACTCGTGCACCGGGCGTCCTGCCTGGCTGAGAACCCATGTCAGGAGCGCCATCAGTTCAGCACGCTCGTGCCGGGCTTCGGCGACCCCGCCCGGCTGGAACATCGCGACGAAGGTGCTGTCGGCAGAGGTGTCGTGCTCCAGATAGCTGAGGACCGCACGCACGTAGGCGAGAAGCGATGCGCCTGACTGCCTGCGGTCCGGCAGGTCGACGCGGAGGGTCGCCCCGATGCGCCCGGACCGGGCCGTGAGGCAGACGAGCGAATCCTGCGGCCAGAATCCGATGGCGTGAGGGATGTACGCCAGGATGTCCTCCGGACCCCTGGCGGTCAGTGATGCGGTGTTCATGACTCCACCTTCGTGCGGGAAGGAAGGTGGAGGCTGAGCGAACGTCCCTATGTGGATGGGGAGGTGCAGAGGGCCTGTGCGGTCGGCCGGAGGGGCCACGGACGCCTCGGCGCCTCACTCACCGACCGCCGCGACTCAGCGGTTGCCACGCCGCGAGCGCTCCCAGAGCACGCGGGCCAGGGGGCGGGGGGTGATGCCGGCCGCCTGACGGGCCCGCCGTCGGACCACCGCCACGGCGATCATGCCCACCAGAAGGAAGAGCAGCTGCGTGGACATGGCGATCCGGAACGGCTCGAGCCCGTACAGCTCCCCCCGGGAGAACCCGCTCGCATTGAGCAGATCGAGCACCAGTCCGATCACGTACATGCTCAGCAGGGCCGCCACGAATCCGCCCACGTTGACGATGCCGGTCGCAGTGCCGATGCGCTCCACGGGGTTGGACGTCCGGGCGAAATCGAACCCGATCATGGAGGCCGGGCCGCCGATCCCCATCACCACGACCAACGTGATGAGCAGCCACAGCGGGGCGCGCCCCGGCCACAGGAGCACCGCCAGCCACCCCGCACCCGTGACGAGGGAGACCAGGAGGACCATCGAGGAACGCCGGACCGGATACAGGGACACGAACCTTCCGAAGAAGGGACCGGAGACCATGGCCACCAGCACGAACAGACTCATGACGGCCGAGGCGGTCCCCCGGTCCAGTCCTTCGGCCGAGATGAGGAACGGGTAGCCCCAGGCCATGGCGAACACGGTGCCCGCGAAAGGAGTGGTGAAGTGACTCCACAGTCCGAGACGGGTGCCGGGTTCGCGCCAGGATTCGGCCAGGGCATGACCGATCTGCCGGAGACCACCCGAGGACTGCGAGCGGGCCCGGCCCTGCGGGGTGTCGCGGAGCAGGGCGACCACCAGCACACAGGCCAGTGCGGACAGGGCCGCCAGTGACAGGAAGGCGGGCGTCCACGCCGTGGAGTGCAGGAGCAAGGCGAACGGGATGACGCTGACGAGCTGTCCGAGCTGCCCCACCATACCGGTGAACTGCGTCATGAGCGGCACGGTCCGGGCCGGGAACCAGGCGGGGATCAGCCGCAGCACGGATACGAAGGTCGCCGCGTCGCCGGCGCCGACCAGCACGCGACCGACCACGCCGGCCGCGACCGAGTCGGCGGCCGCCAGCTGCGCCTGCCCCAGGAACATGAGGAACGCGCCCATGGCGATCATGTTGCGGGGGCCGAGCCGGTCCACCAGCACCCCCACCGGGATCTGGAGGCCCGCGTACACGAGGAGTTGCAGCACGGAGAACGCGGAGATCGCCGCGGCACTGGCGTGGAACCGGTCGGTGGCCTCGAGCCCCGCGACCCCGAAGGAGGTCCGTTGTGTCACCGCCACCAGATAGGCGAAGACTCCGATACCCCACATCACCCAGGACCGCACGCTGCTCACGGGTCCATTCTCCCGCATGTGGCCGGGCCCGCCGGGCATGGCCGGGCTGAGGACCAGGTCACGCCCTCCGGGCGGCGTCCGCCCGGGGCCTCCCGCTCAGGCGCCGCCGGGCAGATGGCCGCGCCCGGCCGTGCCGTCCTCCGCGTCACTGCCGGCGTCCGGCTCCTCGCCGGATTCGGCGTCGTCGTCATCCTGACTCAGCAGTTCCTGCGCGAGGTACGCCTCCACCGCGGCGCCGAGGGATTCGGCACTGGGCAGTTCGTCGTTCTCGTCGGCGAGGAGCGACCGGCGCACCGTGTTCTCGCTGTGCTGGTCGTACCGCTCCTCGAGGTTGCGCACCACCTGCTGCACGTCCTCGCTCGCCTCCATCTGCTCGGCGATCTGCCGGGCGACGTCCCGGGCCACTTCCCGCAGCCGGTCGGACGGCAGCATCAGGTTCGCGGCGGCGCCCAGGTACTCCATCCCGGCGACGGCCGCCTGCGGGTACTCCGCATCGGCCACGTAGTGCGGCACGTGGATCACGTACCCCGCCACGTTGCGCTTGGCGGCGATCAGTTTCAGCTCCAGGACGTGCCCGATCGCCGCCGGGAACTCGACGGTCGGGCGCCAGACCGAGATGCCTTCGATGAGCTCGGGGCGGTTGCCGTGCACCGTGACACCGACGGGGCGGGTGTGCGGCACCGGCATGGGGATCGCGTGGACCCACGTCACCAGATTCACGTCGAGCTGTTCGACGAGGCCCACGACCGCACGGGCGAACCGTTCCCACTGGAGATCGGGTTCGAAGCCCGCCAGGAAGAGGAACGGCGTGCCGAGCGGATCCTCCAGCACGTACAGCGCGAGCCGCGGCGGAGCGTAGTCCTGCAGGTGGTCCTCGGCGAACGTGAGATGCGGACGCCGAGAACGGTAGTCGAGGAGCTGATCCGCGTCGAAGACGGCGACGGGCCGGACCGACGGCGAATCGAGGAGTTCACCGGAGATCTGCCGGACCACGTGTCCCGCGTCGGCGAACCCGGTGAAGGCCATGAGCAGGTTGAGCCCCTTCAGGGACGGGTCCTGCAGCAGCTCGTCATCCGCACGGTAGAGCCCGGCAGGATCCAGCAGCGCTCCATACGTCTGGTCGAACAAAGTACCCCTCCACACCATCCGGCCCCCGGCCGGCAATCGTCGTCCTGATTGATTTACTGCTCAACGTTCGGGGACGCCCTGGCATTCCCGCACAGGTCATCCACCAGTGTCACGGGCTACGATCTTAGATGGTGAAGGACGCCACATCGCGTCCGCACCATTGAACATGTGCGACAAGGATGTCCACCCGTACACCAGAAGTGAGGCAGGAACTCGTGGCCAAGAGCAACGAAGTCACCCTTGAAACAGTCAGCGGCGATCTGCGGAAGAAGCCCAGCGACGTCGTGGTCATCGGCGTCCGTCAGGGCAAGGAGGGCCCGGAACTCGCCGCCAGCCCCCTGAGCGCCAAGGCGTCCGAGGCCATCCAGTCCTCCCTGGCTCTGCTCGGCGTCACGGGCGCCGCGGATCAGCTGCACCGGCTGCCCGGGGTTCCCGAGCTGGGCGCCGAGGTCATCGCCCTGGCAGGCCTGGGCAAGAAGGACGACGCCGAGTCGCTCCGCCGTGCCGCCGGCTCGGCCGTGCGCCAGCTCGCGGGCACCGCCACGGTGACGCTCGCCCTCCCCGCGCAGGACGAGACCGCTCTCGCCGCGATCGCCGAAGGCGCCGCGCTCGGGGCCTACGCGTTCCACGAGTTCCGCTCCACCCGCGACGGGCTCAAGGCGCCCGTCGCCACCGTCCGCATCCACAGCGAGCTCGCGGGCAGCCCGGCGGCGAAGTCCGTGCTGAAGAAGGCCGCCGTCGTCGGCCGCTACGTCAACGCGACCCGCGACCTCGTGAACCAGCCGCCGAACGCCCTGTACCCCGAGACGTTCGCGGCGGCCGCGAAGGATGCCGCGAAGGCGCTCCCCGTCAAGGTGACCGTGTGGGACGAGAAGCGCCTCGAGAAGGAGGGCTTCGGCGGCATCCTGGGTGTCGGAAAGGGCTCCGCCCGTCCCCCGCGCCTGGTCAAGGTCGAATACGCGCCCGCCAAGGCGCAGGCCCACGTGGCCCTCGTCGGCAAGGGCATCACCTTCGACACCGGCGGGATCTCCCTGAAGCCGCCGGCGAACATGGACGAGATGAAGAGTGACATGGCGGGCGCCGCCACGGTCCTCAACGCCGCTCTCGCCGCCGCCGAACTCGGCCTGCCGGTCAAGGTCACGGCCTGGCTCTGCATCGCCGAGAACATGCCCGGCGGCAACGCTCAGCGCCCCTCGGATGTCATGACCATCTTCGGCGGCAAGACCGTCGAGGTGCTGAACACCGACGCCGAGGGCCGCCTCGTCATGGCGGACGGCCTCGCGGCCGCGAGCCAGGAGCAGCCGGATGTGGTGATCGACGTCGCGACCCTCACCGGCGCGCAGCTCATCGCGCTGGGCGACCGCACCGCCGGCCTCATGGGCGACGAGGGCGTCACCGACGCGCTCAAGGCCTCCGCGGACGCCGCGGGCGAGCTCATGTGGGCCATGCCGATCCCCGAAGAACTGCGGCCGACCCTCGACTCCGAAGTGGCCGACCTCGCCAACATCGGGGCCCGGCACGGCGGCATGATGACCGCCGCCGCCTTCCTGCGGGAGTTCGTCGGCGAAGATGCCACGGGAGAGCCCATCTCCTGGGCCCACATCGACATCGCCGGCCCGTCCTTCAACAACGGCTCCCCCTACGGCTACACGCCGAAGAAGGCCACCGGCATGGCCGTCCGCACGCTGGTCGAGTACGTGGCCGGCCTGGCCTCCTGATCAGCCCCCGGATGCTCCGGCGCGGCGACTTTCTGAGGACCGTTCATTAAATGAACGTGAGTCACAGCACAAGGTCGCCGCGCCGGACCCCTTTAAGGTGCACCATGGTCGGGGTGACGCTAAGGTGAAACTGAATGGCTCTGTGGCTGTTTCCCAGGCAGTCACAAAAGCATGACCACTGCAGAAGAACCCGACCTGCTGGCATAATCGCCGCAGGAAAAGTTCCAGACCAGAGGGTGCCATCCGGCACCATCTCGACAACTCAGGGAGCGTCCACGTGGCCGAAGCGGCAACTGCGCAAGAATTCGACATCCTCGTCCTCGGCGGCGGCAGCGCGGGATACTCCGCAGCCATCCGCGCGACGGAGCTGGGCATGACGGTGGGCCTCGTGGAGCGGGCCAAGCTGGGCGGCACCTGCCTGCACACCGGCTGTATCCCCACGAAGGCCTACCTGCACTCGGCAGAACTGGCCGACAACGCCCGTGAGGGCGCCAAGTACGGCGTGAACACCACGCTCGACTCGATCGACCTGGGCAAGGTCCGCGATCACAAGAACGGCATCGTCGCCGGCAAGCACAAGGGCCTGACCGGTCTTCTCAAGATGAAGAAGGTCAACGTCATCGAGGGCGAAGGCCAGCTCACCGCACCGGACACCATCACCGTCGATGGCGTCCCGTACAAGGGCAAGAACATCATCCTCGCCACCGGTTCCACCTCCAAGACCATGGGTCTGCAGATCGGCGGCCGGGTCATCACCTCCACCGAGGCCCTCGAGATGGGCGAGCTGCCCTCCTCCGCCATCGTCCTGGGCGGCGGCGTGATCGGCGTCGAGTTCGCCTCCATGTGGAACTCCTTCGGCGTGGACGTCACCATCGTCGAAGGCCTGCCCTCCCTGGTCCCGAACGAGGACCCCGCGATCATCAAGGTCCTGGAGCGCGAGTTCAAGAAGAAGGGCATCAAGTTCAAGACCGGCGTCTTCTTCGAGAAGGTCGAGCAGGACGAGAACCAGGCCACCGTGACCCTGGCCGACGGCACGTCCGTCTCCGCTGACATCGTCCTCGTCGCCGTGGGCCGTGGCCCCGTCACCGAGGGCTTCGGCTTCGCCGAGCAGGGCGTGACCCTGGACCGCGGCTTCGTCATCACCAACGAGCGCCTGCACACCGGCGTCGGCAACATCTACGCGATCGGCGACATCGTCCCCGGCGTGCAGCTGGCCCACCGCGGCTACCAGCAGGGCATTTTCGTCGCCGAGGAGATCGCCGGCCTGAACCCGGTGGTCGTCGAGGACGTCAACATCCCGAAGGTCACCTTCTGCGAGCCCGAGATCATGTCCGTGGGCTACTCCCAGCCCAAGGCCGAGGAGAAGTTCGGCAAGGACAACATCGAGACCCAGGAGTACAACCTGGCCGGCAACGGCAAGTCCTCCATCCTGGGCACCTCGGGCATCGTGAAGATGATCCGCGTGAAGAACGGCCCGATCGTCGGTGTGACCGGCATCGGCGGCCGCTTCGGCGAGCAGGTCGGCGAGGCACAGCTCATCGTGAACTGGGAGGCCTTCCCGGAGGATGTCGCCACCCTGATCCACGCCCACCCGACGCAGAACGAATCCCTCGGCGAGGCCGCACTGGCACTGGCCGGAAAGCCGCTGCACGGCTGAGACCCCCGGGCCGGGGCGCCTGCGACAGGCGCCCCGGCCCACCCCTGGAGGGCCTCTCAGAATGACCGGTCCCCCACACCAGATTTTCACCGCATTTAGATCACTAAGGAGAACGGGGACGACATGTCTGAATCCGTTAACTTGCCCGCACTCGGCGAGAGCGTCACGGAAGGTACCGTCACCCGCTGGCTGAAGTCCGTTGGCGACCGCGTCGAAGTGGACGAGCCGCTGCTGGAGGTTTCCACCGACAAGGTCGACACCGAGATCCCGTCCCCGATCGCCGGTGTGATCGAGCAGATCCTGGTGGCCGAGGACGAGGTCGCCGAGGTCGGCGCCGCCCTGGTCGTCATCGGCGACGGCTCGGGCTCCGGCGAGGCTCCGGCAGCACCTGCCCCGGCCGAGGAAGCCGCCCCGGCGCCCGCCGCCGAGGCTCCGGCCGCTCCTGCCCCTGCCGCCGAGGCCGCGCCTGCCGCTGAAGCTCCCGCTGCACCGGCCGGCGAAGGCACCGAGGTCACCCTCCCCGCGCTGGGCGAGTCCGTCACCGAGGGCACCGTCACCCGCTGGCTCAAGGCCGTGGGCGACTCCGTCGAGGTCGACGAGCCGCTCCTGGAGGTCTCCACCGACAAGGTCGACACCGAGATCCCGTCCCCCGTGGCCGGCACCCTGCTGGAGATCCGCGTGAACGAGGACGACACCGCCGAGGTGGGTTCCGTCCTCGCCGTCATCGGCGCCGCAAGCGCCGCTGCCCCGGCAGCCGCTCCCTCACCCGCAGCTCCGGCCGCAGCTCCGGCTGCTGCGCCGGCTGCACCCGCTCCTGCTGCAGCTCCGGCACCCGCCGCGGCCCCCGCACCCGCAGCTCCCGCAGCCGCTCCGGCCCCCGCCGCTGCTCCCGCTCCGGCAGCAGCCCCGGCACCCACCGCGGCCCCGTCCGACGCCGAGTCGTACGTGACCCCGCTCGTGCGCAAGCTCGCCAAGGACAACGGCATCGACCTCGCTTCCGTCTCCGGCAGCGGTGTCGGCGGCCGTATCCGGAAGCAGGACGTCCAGGCGGCCATCGAGGCCAAGAAGGCCGCGGCTCCCGCTCCGGCAGCAGCTCCGGCCACCGCCGCGCCGGCCGCCGCTCCCGCCGTCGAGGCCTCCTCGCTCCGCGGCACCACGGAGAAGGCCCCGCGCATCCGCCAGGTCATCGCCCGCCGCATGCGGGAGTCCCTGGAGGTGTCCACTCAGCTGACCCAGGTCCACGAGATCGACATGACCCGGATCGTCAAGCTGCGGGCCTCGGCCAAGAACAACTTCAAGGCCGTCAACGGTGTCAACCTCACCTACCTGCCGTTCATCGCCAAGGCCGTGGCCGAGGCGCTGAAGGCTCACCCGAAGCTGAACGCCGAGTACAACGAAGAGACTCAGCAGATCACCTACCACAACGCCGAGCACCTGGCCTTCGCCGTCGACACCGACAAGGGCCTCCTGGTCCCCGTCGTGTCGAACGCGGGTGACCTGAACCTCGCCGGCCTGGCAGGCAAGATCGCCGACGTCGCCAACCGCACCCGCAGCGGGAAGATCGGCCCGGACGAACTGTCCGGCGGCACCTTCTCCATCACCAACATCGGTTCGGTGGGCGCGCTCTTCGACACGCCGATCATCAACCAGCCGCAGGTCGCCATCCTCGGCACCGGCGCGATCGTCAAGCGCCCGATGGTCGTCACCGATGTGGACGGCAACGACTCGATCGCCATCCGCCACATGATGTACCTGTGCCTGACCTACGATCACCGCCTGGTGGACGGCGCCGACGCCGGCCGCTTCCTCCAGACGGTCAAGGCACGCCTGGAAGGCGGCGCGTTCGAGGGTGACCTCGGACTGTAAGTCTCCCCGCAGCACACGACGGCGGCCCGCACTCACGAGTGCGGGCCGCCGTCGTTCTACGGTCGGTAGAACTTTCTGACAGAGTGTCGCTAAACTGGGCTCATGACTGTCGTCTACTACATCGTCCTGTTCCTGCATCTGGTCGGCGCCGCCATGGTGGTGGGCCCCTGGATCGCCAACATGAAGTCCCCCACGGTCCACCCGCGTCAGTTCGACGGCGCCATGCTCCAGGTCATCACCGGCCTGGCCATGTACATCATGCTGATGGCGCACGTGATGCCGTACGACGCCAACCACATGAAGCTCGGCATAAAGTTCCTGATCGCGATCGTGATCGCCGTGGCCGCCACCATCGCCAAGATCAAGACCAAGAAGGGCCAGCCGATCTCGCTGGGCCTGGCCCACGCCGTCGGTGGCCTGGGTCTGATCAACATCGCAATCGCCGCACTCTGGCACTGATCGACCGACGGCACCACGTCCCGGGACACGGAAAGGGGCGGGAGAGCATCACGCTCTCCCGCCCCTTCGCTGTTCCACCGATGCCGGCGTCCGGGTCGCTCAGCCCAGAGTGATCCTCAGCCCTGCGCGATCCTCAGCCCTGTGCGATGCAGAACTCGTTGCCGTCCGGGTCCTGCAGGACGACCCAGCCGAAGTCACCGATCGAATGCCGGGCCGACTCGGACGCTCCCAGCTCCAGCGCCCGGGACAGGAGCGCTTCCGGGTCCTCGGAGTGCAGATCCAGATGCAGCCGCCGAGGACCCTCGCTGGGGTGCTCCACCCGCTGGAAGGCGAGTTTCGGCCCGCCCGGGGTGACGGGGCTGAGCCAGACGAACTCCCCCTCGTACGAAGACTCCACGGAGAGCTCCAGGAGGTCCGCCCAGAACCCCGAAAGGCTCTGAGGATCCGTGGTGTTCACGACGATCGAGACGACGGTTCCACGCGCCGCCGGGCGCTTCTCTTCTGTCATGACAGCAGTCTAGGGCCAGCTCAGCGGCCTGCACAGGGTCACAGCCGGCACTGGTCGACGGTTCCCGCCCGTCACAATCCGGGCTCCGCGACGGCGGGTGTCCCTGCGCCCGGGAACGACCTAGGATGGTGCTCAAGGGCCTCTCCGCACGCGAGCAGGCCGAACCCCCTCACACTCCAAGGAGCACCTCATGGCAGTGACCCGCAGCGCCTCCACCGTCTGGACCGGCAACCTCTTCGAGGGCCAGGGCGAGACCACCTTCGAAAGCTCCTCCCTGGGCACGCACCCCGTCACCTGGAAGGCCCGTTCCGAGGCCGCCGAGGGCAAGACCAGCCCCGAAGAGCTGATCGCCGCAGCCCACTCGGCCTGCTTCTCGATGGCCTTCAGCAACGAGCTGGCCGAGGCCGGCTACACCGCCACGGAGATCCGCACCAAGTCCGAGGTCGGTTTCCAGCCGGGCGTCGGCATCACGGGCAGCAAGCTCACCCTGGTCGCCACCATCCCGGGCATCTCCGAGGAGGACTTCCAGCGCATCGCGAACGCCGCCAAGGTCGGCTGCCCCGTCTCCGCCGCACTGTCAGGCATCGAGATCACGCTGGACACCACGCTCAACGCCTGAGCCGGGTCCGCGCCTGAACCTCTCCGGTTGAGGCGCGGACAGCGAAGGGCCGGGAACGGATGATCCGTTCCCGGCCCTTCGCTGTCTCGTCAGGCGCCGGACTCCGCAGGCACCCGGGTTCTCAGACGCGCGGCGTCGCGACCGCTTCCTTGGCCGCTTTGTTGAGACGGATGCCGTAGACGAGCTGCCCGATGCCCAGGATCACGAGGCTCACTCCTGCCCAGACCGCCAGGAAGACCAGCGAGGAGAGCGGGAAGAGGGCCACGCCCAGACCGGCCAGGATGAACAGCACACCCATGGTGATGGGCAGTGCCTTGGAACCCGGAGCGGACGACGCACCCGCCCAGAGCAGGGCGATGCCCTCCAGGATCCACCCGGCCGCAAGGAGGACCGCGACCACCACGAGGGACTCCCCCGGACGGAAGATCAGCAGCACGCCGGCCAGCACGGTCAGGACGCCGAGGATCCCCGAGAGGACGCGGGCCGACGTCTGGCCGGACGGGATCCGGCCCAGCGTCATCAGCCGGGCGACGCCGGTGGCGAACACGTTGATGGCGAAGAACACCGCCAGCACCAGGAGAGACGCCCCCGGCCAGAACCAGATGACGAGACCCAGGACGATCGAGAGCAGCCCGAGCCCGATCAGTGCCCGGGAAAAGGCCCGGAATCCTTCCGCTGCCGCGCGGCCCCCTGCGAATTCACTCATGGTGTTGCTCCTTCTGCTCTCGAATGGTGCTGTCAGGACGTTCCGCCGGGACGGGGTCCCAGCGGCGGTGGCACCAGGCCGGGGATCGTGTCCCTGCCCGGCGGGGTCTTGGTGGGGATCTCCCGGAGCATCTCCTTGAGCACCCCGATGCCGTGTTCCAGCTGCGGGTCCGTGCCGGCCTTGTGAGCGTGCGGAGGGAAGAGCACTTCGATGTCCGGGTCGACGCCACGGTTCTCGACTCCCCAGCCGATGCCCTGGCCGAAGAAGTGCGAGTAGCGCGGCTGCGAGACGGGCGTGCCGTCCACCAGGTCGAAGCGCATGTCGATACCGACCACACCGCCCCAGGTCCGCGTGCCGATAACCGGCCCGATCCCGCGCATCTTGACGATCTGCGTGATGATGTCCCCGTCCGAACCGGCGAACTCGTCGGTCAGGACGACCACCGGGCCTCGGGAGGCCAGCCGCGGGTACACCATCGGGTACTCGCCACGCGGCATCATCCAGGCGTCCACCGTGCGGCCGATCAGTTCGGCCACGAGCTGAGAGGTGTGTCCGCCCCGGTTCCGCCGCACGTCCACCACCAGGGCGTCACGCAGTGACTCGGTCTCCAGGTCGCGGTGCAGCTGTGCCCAGCCGTGCGCCTGCATGTCCGGGATGTGGATGTACCCGAATCCTCCGCCGGAGGCCTCACGCACCATCCGCCGCTTGGACTGCACCCAGTCCTGGTACCGGAGCCGCTCTTCGGAGGACAGCGGAACGACGGCGACCCGGCGGGCCGCCTGCCCGGGCGTCCGGACGGTGAGCTCCACCGGCCGCCCTCCGGCGCCGCGGAGGAGCTCGGCGGGCGCCTTGCCCTCGGGACCACCGAGCGCGACGCCGTCGACGGCCAGCAGGACGTCGCCGGCCCGCACATCCGCACCCGGGCGGCGCAGCGGCGAGATCGCCTGAGGGTCCGAGGTGTCGCCTTCGAGCACCCGCTCCACGGTCCAGCCCGCCTCACCGAGGCTGAGGTCGGCGCCGAGGAATCCCTGCCGGCCGCTCCCCTTCTCGCTCGGCTCGGGTGAGCGCACGTAGGCGTGGGAGGTGCCCAGTTCACCGTGCAGTTCCCAGAGGAGGTCCACCAGATCGTCGTAGCTGCCGATCCGTTCGAGGACGGGCAGGTAGCGCTCGTAGACGGCGTCCCAGTCGAGGCCGCCCATGTTCTCGTCCCAGAAGAAGTCCCGCTGGAGGCGCCAGGCCTCGCGGTACTGCTGGGCCCAGACCTTGCGGGGTTCCAGGAACACCCTGATGCGGTCCAGCTCGAGGTCCTCAGGCTCCTGCTCGGCCTCACCCGTGGACACGGTCCGGAGCTTGCCCTCGGCCTGGACCACGGCGGTGGAGCCGTCGCCGGAGAGCCGGTAGGACTCGACGCCTTCGGCGACGGTGCGTGTCTTCCCGCTGCCCATATCGAGACGGATGAGTGGGGCCTTGGGAGCCTGGTCGGTGGTCTTGGCGCGACCGTCGCCCAGCTCGCCCTTGACCGGGACATCCAAGTACAGGAGCGCTCCGGGGACGGCGGTGAGGTGCTCGTAGTTGCCCTGTTCGACCGGCAGAGGGACGACGCGCTCGGCGAGGCCCACGGGGTCCACCAGCGTCTGCGCGGGAGTCGTCTGCGCGGGAGCGCCGTCCTTCGTCGAGGACCCGTCCTTGGCGGCCGCGGAGCGGGACTCCGCGACGCGGGGACCGAAGGGAGCCGCAGTGCTCGCATCCAGGGCCACGAGATACGGCCTGATGGGATGCGGGAAGGAGAGATCGAAGCTCTGACCGTCGTATACCGGGTCGAAACTCCGGCTCGACAGGAAGGCCAGGAACTTGCCGTCCGTGGTGAAGGCGGGGTGCGAATCCACAAACCGGCCGTCCGTGACGTCGAGCACCTCGGATCCCTCGTCGCGGGACCGCAGACGGATGAACCGTCGCTCCGAGTTGCCGGCCACCGCCTGAGACCAGGCGAACCAGGTGCTGTCCGGGGACCAGGCGACGTGGTCCACGGTGCCGGCGCCGGGTGAGGCCACGCTTTCGGCGCTGCCCGTCCTGGTGTTCAGCAGGATCACGTCACCGAAGACGGTGCCCAGGAGGAGCCATTCCCCGTCGGGGCTCGGTTCGAGGCTCACCACCCGGGCGGGAGGCGTGAAGTCGACGGTCCCGGCGTCGGCGCCGGCACCCGCGGCGTTCTCCTCGGAGGCGGGCTCCGTAAATTCGGAGGCGTCCGCGACGCCGTCCGCGCGGTCCTCGGCGTCGACGTGCTCGCGGACCCCGGCCGGAGCCGAGTCCCCCACCACGCCCAGCGCCGAGACCGGGCGGGGCAGGCCGTCGTCGTCGGCGTCTTCCGGGGCGTCCGGCTCGGCAGGAGCCGGTGCCGCGCTCGTGGCCGGTGTGGCGCCGAAGGCGTCGCTGACCAGGGAGGTCACGAGCAGGGACTCCTCGCCCCCGCGGTCGTGGAGGTAGGCGACGCGCCCGTCCGCGAGGAAGCGAGGCAGCCGGGCCCGCACGGAGCTGTCCGCTTCGACGGCGCGCGCCGGACCTTCCTGGTGCCGAAGCCAGTGGAGGGAACCGTGGCTGACCACCAGACTGCTCTCACCCTGCGTGTCAGGCTGGGCTTCCCGGAGATGAGCGGACACGTCGAGGGGCTTCGACGCCGGACGGACCGAGCCCAGCTCGATGTCCAGCGCCCGGGCTTCGGCGTCCTCACCGTCCAGGAGGAAGATCCGGCCGGCTGACTCGACGACGAGTCGATTGCCGTCGCCGGAGGCGTGCCGGACGTAGAAATCCTTATGATCCGTGTGACGGCGCAGGTTCTGCCCGTCCGGGGTCACCGAATAGAGGTTTCCGTAGCCCTCATGGTCGGAGAGGAAGTGGATCCTTCCACCGCTCCACACCGGGTCCGTGAGGTTGCCGTCGAGCTCCGGCACCAGGCGGGTGAACTCCCCGTTGCCGTCCGCGTCGATCCAGAGCTTGCCACCCGTGCCGCCGCGGTACCGCTTCCACCAGGCTGGCTCCCGGGACAGCAGGGACGCCAGCACCACCGGCTTCTCATCGCCGAGCGCGGGTCCGAAGGCCATGTTCTCCAACGGGCCGTATCCCAGGGCCTCGGGCGCGCCGCCGTCGAGCGGAGCAGCGTAACCGTGGGCCAGGCGGGAGTCGCCCTGCTGGAAGGCGCTCGTGACCAGCACGCGGCCGTCCGGGAGGAAGCCCTTGTTCCTCGTGGAGGGGTGGCCGAAGTGCGTGAGCTGGCGGAAGTCCCCGCCGTCGAGGAGGGCCGTCACCACTTCCGGCGCAGACCCGCGGGTGACGGTCCAGACCAGGCGCTTGCCGTCCGGGGTGAAACGCGGATTCCTGGCCGGCAGGTTCAGCGCGGAGACGCGCCAGGCCTTGCCACCGGTGAGCGGGGCCAGCCAGACGTCATCCTCGGCCACGAACGTGACCAGATCACCATGGATGTGGGGGTACCTCAAATAGCCTTGGTGTGTCATGGTTCGATCCTAACCAGCCTGTCCCGCGCCCTGAGGGACGCCACGGTCAGCCGCGTGGGGCCACGTCGCCGATCCGCCAGCCTCCATCACGCCGTACGAGCGTGAGGCGCAGCTCCTCGACGCCGGCAGGTCTCCTCGCGGCGGCGGATGGCCCGGCGCCCGGGTCTCCGACGATGAGGTACGACGGCGTCCGGACGGTCACCCGGAGCACCGCACGGTCCGCCGAGGTCCCTCCGTCCACGGTGGCCTCGGCGAGCACGGGCCGGTAGCCGTCGTAGTGCCGGCGCTCCGTCAGCATTCGCGCGATGAGCGCACAATCCCGCTCCCTGAGCACGGCGGCCCCGTACACGGAGTCCAGACGGCGGGGGTCCCGGGTGAGGAGAGCCGTGGTCCGCGCCGCGAGGAGACGTCCCGCCGCGGCGATCGCGGCCCTCTGTCCGGCGTCGGGTGAGGCGACGGGCCCCGGGGTGTCCCGGCCCGGCGACGCCGTCACGAGCGCCTTCACCGGCGACGACGGCGAAGACTCCTCGTCCACGGCTCCGCTGACCACGGCCCACCCGAAGGCAGCCGCGCCGAGAAGCGCTGCGAGCAGCACGGTGACAGCTCTGAACAGCCGCTCGTGAGGTGCTCTTCGCGGCCTTCGACCCGCCCGGGGCGCTCTGTTCCTGCGCTTCCAGCGATCACCTGAGCGGCGCCGCGGGCCCGGCCCGCTCCGCGACGGCACGAGGGCGGTCGCCAGTTCGCCGTAGTCCTCACGGGCGGCGCCAGCAGCGATCTGCACCGGCGCCGCGGGTCCGGACCGCCGCACGGCCCTGGCGAACTCATGGGCGCCGGGCCGCTCGTCCGGGTTCTCCGAGAGCGCTTCTTCGAGGGCGGCGGCCAGATCGGGTGACACACCCGGATACAGCACCGGAAGGGGCGGCCGGCTCCGCGCCGGTCCGGGCGGCGTACCCGTGAGGCACCACCACGCGACCGCGGCGAGGGCGTACACGTCACCCGACGGCCGAGCCTCCTGCACGTCGGGCTCGGCGAAGTCCAGGGTGGCCCGCCGGATGCGCCGCTCCCCCGTCAGACGCGCCTGGCCGAAATCTGCGAGGAGCGGTATCCCGTCGGCCGTGAACAGGATGTTCCCGGCCGAGACATCGCCGTGGACGATCCCCCTCGCGTGGAGCGCGGACAGTGCCTCGGCCACCGGCACGGTCACGGTGACCACCTCGGCGGCGCTCAGGGTGCCACGCGCCGCCATCAGGCTTCCGACCGAGCCGCCCGAGGCGAAATCCATCAACACTCCCGCCGCCCGGACCGACTGGCCGTCGGGACCCGGCAGTTCGACGGGCACCAGACCGTGGAGCCGGAGCAGATGCGGGTGTTCCAGACCTCGGACCCTCCAGCGTTCACCGCGCAGCGGCTCATCCAGCGGCCGCTCGCCGGCCGGCTCACGGCGGTCCGGCCCGCCCTGACCCGGTCCCAGGCGGGGGACCTTCACGGCGCGCCGGGCGCCGTCGTCGTCTTCGAGAAGCCAGACGACGCCGGCTGCCCCGGCACCCAGGCGGCGCACCACGCGGTGACCCTCCACCCGGGGCGCGGCCGTGCTCCCCGAGGCGCCGCCGTCGCCCTGCCGTTCCTCACTCATCGCGCCTCCCGCAGTTCCCTCCGCTGTCCTCTCCTACTGTGCCGTGGAATGCGAGGTGCCCGCAGAAGTTATCCACAGGCGACCGCCCCGGCGGCGCGGTAACAATCCCCGGGGCAGTGAGACCTTCACCACAACGGCCTGCCGCCGGGCCCCACAGGTCTAAGCTGATACGCATGACTTTGGAGTTCTCGACCCTGGGACTTGCCCCGGACTACGTCGACTACCTCCAGGGCTGGGACGTGCAGCGGGAGCTGCACACCGCGGTCCTGGAAGGTTCCCGTCCGAGCACCGTGCTCCTGCTGGAGCACGCCGCCGTGTACACCGCGGGCAAACGCACCGAAGATCACGAACGGCCCTTCGACGGCACCCCCGTGGTGCCCGTGGACCGTGGTGGCAAGCTGACGTGGCACGGCCCGGGCCAGCTGGTGGCGTACCCGATCATCAAGCTCAAGAACCCGGCCGGGATCCGGGATTACGTGCACCGGCTCGAGGACGTCATCATCGACGTGCTCGCGGACTACGGCATCGCCGCCACCCGGGTGGACGGCCGTGCAGGTGTCTGGATCACCGCCGATGAGAAGGGCCCGGACCGGAAGATCGCCGCCATCGGCATCAGGGTCCATGAGGGCGTCACCATGCACGGCATCGCCATCAATTGCAACAATGACCTGTCCCCCTACGCGCAGATCGTCGCGTGCGGGATCTCGGATGCCGGGGTGACCACCATCGCCCTGGAGACCGGACGGAACATCTCGCCTGCTGACCTTGTTGAGCGAGTGATGGAAGAGTTCCGCAAGCACGAGAGCGAACTCGTCGCCGTGGAAGAAGGAGCAGTCAAGTGACTCTTGTCCCCGAAGGCCGTAAACTCCTGCGGATCGAACAACGCAACGCCGCGACCCCCGTGGAACGCAAACCCGACTGGATCAAAGCCAAAGTCCAGATGGGACCCGAGTTCGTCGGCCTGA